>Ga0209366_1000005_pt1 | contig 141110 bp, 144 predicted proteins | sample WorMetmaBAHAMAS2_FD_187391 | JGI IMG/M metagenome (GOLD analysis project Ga0209366, IMG submission 187391) | Marine gutless worms symbiont microbial communities from Max Planck institute for Marine Microbiology, Germany - Inanidrilus... | ecosystem: Host-associated > Annelida > Digestive...
AAACCGGCAAAAACTTAAATACCGCGCCCATACCACCCTGTCCGCGCAAATGTCTCCACCTTGAGGAGGGCCGAAGGTCCGTCTCGAAGGGTATGGCTGTAGCAGGGCTGCCGCGCCTCAAGCCGCCCTGCTGAACGGCACCACGTAGGGGCCTTCGGGGATGACGGCGACGGCGGGGTCTTGCGCGCGGTCCACCGCCTCGGCGACGGCCGCATCCAGGGACTGCACCCTCTCGACACCCGTCAGCGCCATGTCGTCCGCGTCCAGCCCTTCGGTGAACAGGCGGATCGAGCCCAGGCGCATGGGTTTGAGTTGCATCTCGGTCTGCCATTCGTCCACGTCGGCCAAACGTTTGGCGTCCAGGGTCTTCAGGAACGCCTCCGGCCCCAGCTCGACAAGGCGGCGCTGGGCGTCCTTGAACGCTTGGGAGCCGAAGCCTTCGGAACAGGCCGAGGCGATGATCAAGGTCCCGCCGGGCTCCAGGATGTCCATCGGGGTCACCATGCCCTTGACCGTCTGGTAGTAGGTCTTGTCCAACGGGTAACCGGCGGCGGACGTGACCACCGTCTTGAACCGCCGGCCCACCGAAACTTCGGTGGACGGCCGCACGAAACCGACCGCGGCCATATGGCTTTCGATGATCTCGCCGAAATTGACCAGGGACAGGTTGCGTTCCTCGTCGATCACGGTGTTGAGCCCGTAGACCGCGCCCAGCTTCTTGACGATCTGAAGCTGCTCCTCGTGCAGCGGGTTGCCCGGCAGATTGCACTGCACCGCGGCGGGATCCTCCATGAACCGGGCACTGTGGAAGGTGCGGATGGTTTCGGCATGGGCAACACCGGGCGCGATCACCTTGCGGCCGCCGGAATAGCCGGCCATGAAATGCGGCTCGACCAGGCCGGTGGCGATCTTGATGTCCGCCTCGACGAAACGCCTGTCCAGCCGGACGGGTGTTCCCCGGGTCGCCGTTGCGCCCAGGTCCACATGGTCGTCGTCGTTGCGTGCGAAATGGTTGACCACGTTGACCGTTTCCAGGACCCATGGGTCGCCCACCAGTTCCGCCAGCTCGTCGCCTTCGTTGGGCCGGTGCAGACCGGTCGCCACCAGGACGGTGATGTCGCCGGCGGGAATCCCGGCCGCCATCAGGTCGCGGATCATCGGCCCCAGGAACAGGCCGTTCGGCACCGGCCGGGTGATGTCGCAGATCAGGATGCAGGCGCTGCGCCCGCCGCGCGCAAGTTATACCAGCGGCAGGCAGCCGACGGGCGCGTCAAGTGCCGCGCGCACCGCAGCGTCCGCATCCGGCAGCACCGGCAGCGGGTTCTTGCGGATGACGGTCGCCTCGGCGCCATCGGGCACCGTGACGGGGATCCCCGTCGTGCCGTAGGCCAGTTCCAACTGCATGTGCCGCTCCCTTCCCGCGGTTCAGGCGTCGACCAGGGCCTTGGCCTCGCCCGCCAGTTCGGCGAGGCAGTCGTCGGCCAGCGCTTCGATCGGCGTTAAGTCGCGATGCGCGATCCAGGGTTTGCGCTGGAACCTGCGGATATGGTTCGAGACCGCGCACAGGCTGAGATAGACGATGGTCCGGTTGAACGGGCTGATATTGGGCGGGCTGGCATGCACGATGTTGCTGTGGAACATCAGGACCGACCCCGCCGGCCCCATGGGCGCGACGACACCGCCCGCCTCGGCCAGTCGCGTGACCGTTTCCCGGTCCAGGGTCCAGAGCGGATAAGACGTGGTCTCAAGGTCGTGGCCGGCCTCGAAGACACCCTGCTTGTGACTGCCCGGAATGATCATCAGCGGGCCGTTGACCGCCGTCACATCCTCCAGGAAGACCGCGATGTTCATGGCACGCGGTTCCGGCATGTCGTCGTCGCGCGCCCAGGTGCCGTAGTCCTGGTGCCACTGCCAGACGGCGCCGTCGAACGCCGCCTTGGCGTTGACCTTGAACTGGTGCATGTAAACCGCCTCGCCAGAAGCTGGACGACGGGCTCGACCAGGCGCCGGAACGCCTCGTTGTAGGTGTGCGCCGCAAAGGCCGTGCGCGCGGCGCCGCTGGTCTCGCGCCAGACCTCTTCGCGGTCCTCGGCATAGATCCTGTGCGCCTCCTTCAGCAGGAGTGCGGCCTCTGCCCGCGAGAAACACTCAGGCAGGAACACGTAGCCGTCCTTGTCGAATGCGCGCAGCTGTTGTTCGGTCAATCGCATCTGAGGCTTCTCCGGTTCGCCGTACGGGCGGACGTCGCCAAGCTATCATATAGTGTAGACGTCCTTTCACGTCGCAACGAGTCCGGATAGCGGGAACATCATGCAACGGACACGGCTGGGCAGAACCGGCCTTCGCGTGGGCGTCGCCGGCCTGGGCTGCGGCGGCCACAGCCGCCTGGGCCAGGCCACCGGCGCCAGCGTCCAGGCATCCGCGGCGGTGATCCACGCGGCGCTGGAACTGGGCATCGACCTGATCGACACCGCCCAGGTCTACGAGACCGAGGACATCGTGGGCCGGGCGACCGCCGACCGGCGCGACCGGGTGGTGATCTCGACGAAACAGCAGATCGTCCAGCCCGGAACGGGGACGAACGGCGAGCCCTACAAGTCCGCCGCGGAATTCGCGGCGGGCGTCGAAGACAGCCTGCGCCGCCTGCGCACCGACCATATCGACATCCTGCACCTGCACGGCGTCATGCCCCAGCAATACGCCTATTGTCGGGACACCCTGGTGCCGGAGCTGCACCGGCTGCGCGACCAGGGCAAGATTCGCTTTCTGGGCCTGACCGAACGCTTCGTCCAGGACACGGGCCACGCCATGCTGGATCTGGCGCTGAGGGACGATTGCTGGGACGTCATGATGGTCGGCTTCAGCCTGTTCAACCCTTCCGCGCGCACACGCATTCTCGCCCGGGCGACAGCCCTGGACGTGGGCGTTTTGAACATGTTCGCCGTGCGCCGCGCGTTGAGCCAGCCCGAGGCGACGGTCGAGCTGGTACAGGGCTTGGTCGACGAGGGGCTGGTCGACCGGGCGGCACTCGATCCGGATGCCCCGCTCAGTTTTCTGACGGAACCGGGCGTTGCTGCCAGCCTGCCCGAGGCCGCCTACCGTTTTTTCCGTCACGAGCCGGGCATCCACGTGGTGCTGACCGGCACCGGCAAGATCGAGCATCTCACCGAGAACGTCGTCGCCATCAACGGCCCGCCCCTGCCGCGCCAGGTTCGGGAAAGGCTGGCGCGATTATTCGGCAACATCGACAGCGTTTCGGGCAACTGACCGCCGCGAACCGGTTACCCAAACACCAGAGAGGAGCAGGAGGATGTACGAAGTTGAGGTGAAGACGATCCCGGAAACGCCGCTCATTTTCGTGCCGCATCAAGGTCCCTATCCGGAGATTGGCGGTGCGTACGAACGCCTGATGGGCGCCCTGATCGAACAGGGTCTGTTGACCGGCCCGCGACGCATGTTGGGCATCTATTACGACGACCCCAGTGTCGTGCCGGCAGAGCAGTTGCGGTCGAGGGCAGCGGTGGCCGCGAGCGGAACGGAGACGGTTGCCGCACCGCTGGAAAAGATGGTCCTGCCTGCCGGCCCCGTCGCGGTGCTTCACCACAAGGGCCCCTATAGCGGGCTGATGGCGGCCTATACTTGGCTCTACGGCGAATGGCTTCCCGGTTCGGGGCACACACCTGCAGACACCCCCAGTTACGAGGAGTATCTCAACAGCCCTCAGGACACGCCGCCGGAGGATCTGCTGACCGACATCCACGTGCCATTGACGTCATGAAGATTGCGATCATGGCCGCCGGCGCCGTCGGCGGCTATTTCGGGGCGCACCTGCACGCAGCCGGCGAAGAGGTCTGGTTCGTGGCGCGCGGGGCCCATCTCGACCGGCTGCGCCACGCCGGCCTGACCCTGGCAACTCCGGCGGGCGAGCAGCACTTCGACGGCATCCGCGCCACCGACGACCCGGCGGAGATCGGCCCGGTCGACGTGATCTTGTTCGCGGTCAAGCTGTGGGACACCGAACAGGCGGGCACGGCGGCAAAGCCCCTGATCGGGCCCGACACCGCGCTGATCTCGTTGCAGAACGGGGTGGACTGCGTCGACCGGCTGGCGCCGGTCCTGGGTGCCGACCATGTGACCGGCGGCGTCGCGCAGATCTCCGCCATTATGGACGGGCCCGGCCGTATCAGGCAGACCGGCGACTTCGCCCGCATCAAGTTCGGCGAGGAGACAGGCGAGAAAAGCCCGCGCATGCAGGCCTTCCACGCCGCCTGCGACCGTGCGGGCATCGACGCCGTCCTGAGCGAGACGATCCTGGTCGACCGCTGGAACAAGTTCGTTTTTCTGGTCGGCCTTTCCGGCCTGACGACGCTGACCCGCGGGCCGTTGGGACCCGTCCTGGCGGACCCGGACATGCGACGCATCTACCACGACTGCATGGCGGAGGTCGCCGCGGTGGGCAACGCCGAAGGCGTGCCGCTGGACGACGACGTGGTCGACCGCAGCATCGCCTTTTCCGACAACATGCCGCCTGCGGTGAAGGCCTCGATGCTGGGCGACCTGGAAAACAGCAGGCGGCTGGAGCTCGACTGGCTGGCCGGGCACGTGGTGGCGCGGGGGCGTGTGCACGGCATTTCAACCCCCGTCAACGCCACGATCTATGCGGGCCTCAAACCCTTTGCCGGCGGCCCGCCCGCCGGGTAAACCGGAAGACAACGAAAACGCGGGAGGCAGAGGGCATGATCGACCTTTACACCTGGACCACACCCAACGGCCGCAAGGTCTCCATCATGCTGGAGGAAACGGGCCTGGACTACACGGCGCACGCGGTCAATATCGGCCATGACGAACAGTTCGACCCGGACTTCCTGAAGATCGCGCCCAACAACAAGATCCCCGCCATCGTCGACCTGGACACCGGCATCACCATGATGGAATCGGGCGCGATCCTGATGTATCTGGCAGACAAGGCCGGGCAACTGCTGCCGACCGAGGCGAAGGCGCGCTGGCGCACCATCGAGTGGCTGATGTGGCAGATGGGCGGCCCCGGCCCGTTCCTGGGACAGGTGCACCATTTCGTGCATTTCAACCCGGGCAAAGCGCCCTATGCCGAGGAACGTTATCTGAACGAGGCCCGGCGGCTCTACGGCGTCTTGGACAAGCGCCTGGCCGACCACGAATACATCGCCGGCGACTATTCGATCGCCGACATCGCCACCTGGCCCTGGATCTCCAGGTTCGAGTGGCAGACCATGGACCTGGACGCCTTCCCCAACGTCAAACGCTGGTACATCGCCATCACCGAACGCCCGGCGGTCCAGCGCGGCTACCACGTGCCGAAAAAGGTGAACGACCTGCCGATGCCGTGAGGCTGGTGCGCGCTTGCAGCCATATGCTTCGAGACGGCCGTGTGCCACGGCCTCCTCAGCATGAGGGGGGTCTTGAAGCGCCACCGACACCACTCCCCTCACCCTGAGGAGCGCCCGTAGGGCGCGTCTCGAAGGGCGTGGCAGATGCCGCGCTAGGTCGTGTCCGGCCCGATCGCGCTTTGATCAGCCGCGATCCGGTCGAGCAGCGCGTCGAGTTCGGCATTCACCGCCGCGCCGGCTGCACGCCGGGCGCGGTAGGCGGCGACGGGTTTTTCCAGCATCCGGTCCAAATCCGTCTCATAGCCGAAATCGCCGACCACGCCGCGCACCTTGGCGTCGTCGAACAGCACCGAATTCGCCTTGTAGCCCAACAGCGGCCTCTCCCAGTCGGGGCGGTAGCGGATCAGCGTGTCGGTCGGCACGTGCACCATGGAAACCACGCAGCCCAGTGCGCGGCCCAGCGCCCGATAGATCTGGTTCCAGGCGAACGCCGCCCCGCCGGTCAGGTGGAAGGCCTGGCCCAGCGACCGCTCGTTGCCCAGCAGGCGCACGAAGGGCGGCGCGAAGTCCGCACTGGGGGTGATCGTCCACAGGCTGTTGCCGTCGCCCGGAACCACCACCGGCTTGCCGGCCAGGATCCGGTCGGCGGCGAGATCGTGCTCGCTGAGGCCCGTCACCAGGCGGTCGCGGAAGGTGTGGCTCGGCCGCACGATCGTGTAGGGCATCTCGGTCTGCGCGGTTAGCAGCGCCTCGCATTCCGCCTTCAGCCGGCTGTATTCCCAGAACGGGTTTTCCAGCGGCACCGCCTCGGTCACCAGGTAATGGTCCATGGGCTTGCGATAGGCCGAAGCGGTGGAGATGAACAGGAACTGGCCCACTTGGCCAGCAAACACCTCCAGGTCCCGTTGCATCTCCCCGGGCGTGAAGGTTCGGAACTGGCAGACCGTGTCGAACCCGTGCGCCGCCAGAGCCCCGTAGGCGGCCGGGTCGTTCACGTCCCCGGTGTGGAAGGTGACCGCGTCGGGCAGGCCCGCATTGCTGTTGCCGCGGTTGAAGACATGGGTGTCATGGCCGGCCGCGACGCTGGCGATCACGCAGTCGAACGAGATCTGCCCGGTGCCGCCGATATAGAGGACCTTCAGCGTCATGCCGTCCTCACGCCATCGCCACCGCGTCGGGCGCCAGTGCCGGCAGCCGGGCCGGGTCGAAGGGCGTGAGGTCGGTGCTGCGGGCGGCGCCGTCGGCGATCAGCTCGGCCATCGCCTCGCCGCTGGCGGGCGCGTTCAGGATCCCCCAGCAGTTGTGCCCGGTCGCCACATAGGCGCCCTGGATACCCCCCACCTGCCCCATCAGCGGCAGCGCGTCCGCCGCGATCGGCCGGTAGCAGGCCTGGCTGGCAACGATCTCCCCGCGGTCCAGCGCCGGCGAGAACATGTGGGAGAGTTCCTGCAGCCGTGCGGCCGCATCCGGTTCCGGCACAACCCCGGCGGGGTCGACCGGCAACGCCGTCTCGCCGGAAAGCCCGCAGACATAGACGGTGCCGTCGGGGCGGGGAAACACCTCGGGCGAATGGCTGTCGCCGTCGGCCTTCTCCAGGTCCACGAACAGGGCGTGCGGGCTGACCGGTGTTTCGGGCCGTACCACGATGCTGTGGCCCTTCAGCCCGTGCACCGCGGGCAACGGCAGCCAGCGGCAAGCCAGGACCGATCAGGGGCCCATGGCGATCACCGCCGCATCGCCCTCGACCAGGTCTTCGTCGACGAAGACCCCGCGCACGGCCCGGCCGTCTCCGGCCAGCGCGATCCCGGTGACCGTTCCAGTCCGCAAGGATGCACCCCGCGCCATGGCAGCCGCCAGCAGCGCGTCGGTGAACTGCTTGGGGTGCACCTGGGCGGTGCTGTGTTCACTCCCCAGTTCCGCATAGACCGCGGCATCCGCATCGAGCCAGTCCGGCGCGTCGAACCGGCTATAGGCCGCGGCCGCACCGCCCGCGCGGCAGGCGACGCCCAGCGTGCCCAGCCGGCGGCAGCCAGCTCGGCATGCAAGGCGAAGCTGCGCCGCGCCAGCGGCCCCATCGCCGAGCCGTCGCACCAGTCCAATGCCAGAAAACCGCCCGACTTGCCGGAGGCCGCGCAGGCCACATCCGAGCGCTCGATGACCACCGCTTCGACGCCGCGCAGGCTGAGATAGTAGGCGATGGAGACGCCGATCACGCCGCCGCCGCAGATCAAAACGCGCATGGCCGCCCCGCTGTTCTCATTGTCCGGTGGACGAGGCTACCCGGCCTGGAGCTGTTCTTCCAGCCGGTCGGTTGCCGGCGGCGGCGTGCGCGCCAGGGCCGCGATCTCGGCACGCAGACCGGACGTCATTTCGACGCCCAAGGCGTGCAGCGACGGCTGCAGTTGATCCAGGCTGCGCGCGCCGATGATCGGACAGGTGACGTCCGGGTGGGCCGCGACCCAGACGACCGCCAGGCTGACCGGGTGAACGCCCTGCTTTTCGGCCAACGCGGTGAACCGGCCGGCAGTCTCGAATACCCAGTCTTCGCCGTAGCGCGCCTTGTATTCCTCGTTGGTCATGATGCGGGTCGCGTCGGGGCGCCGGTCCGGGCCGTACTTCCCGCTCAACAACCCGCCGCCGACGGGGCTGTAGGTGATCACGCCCAGTTGTTCGGCGCGCGCCAGCGGCAGGATCTCCACCTCGACCTGGCGTTTGACCAGGTTGTACATGGGCTGGATCACGTCGAACCGGGTCCAGCCGTTGCGCGCGGAAATGCCCAGACCCTTCGCCACCTGCCAGGCGGCATAGTTGCTGGCGCCCAGGTAGAGCACCTTGCCCGCACGCACCAGGTCTTCCAGCGCGCGCAGCGTTTCCTCCAGCGGCGTGATCGGGTCCCAGCGGTGCATGAACAGGACATCCAGCCGGTCGGTGCCCAGGCGCTTCAGGCTCGCCTCCACGGCGCGCGTGATGTGCCGCCTGTTGGCGCCCCGCGCGTTGATGTCATCGCCGGTGGGGTTGAAACACTTCGAGGTGATGACCAGGTCGTCGCGCTCGCCCGCCATCAGGCCGCCCAGGATCTCCTCGGCCCGGCCCTTGGAATAGGCATCCGCGCAGTCGAAGAAGTTGATGCCCCGTTCGCGGCAGGCCCGGTACATGCGGCCTGATTCGTCGGCATCGGCGTCGCCGCCGAAGGACATGGTGCCGAAACACAGCGCCGAAACCTGCAGGCCGGTGCGGCCGAGGGGTTTGGTTTTCATGTTTGGTTGTTCCTGATGACGACTGTCCGGCTGGCGCGTTCCAGTCGGATCACTCCGTGTATTGCGGCTCGTCGAGCCGTTTCCAGCTGAGGATCCTGCGCCCGACCTTGCTGCGGCTGACATAGTCGTTCTCGAAACTCCAGGCGCAGTCCCCGAAACTGCCAAGCGTGTAGATGCGTTGCGTGCCGAACCCGCCTTCGACCTCCACAAGGATCAGCACGGCCTCGTCCCTGTCGGGCACCGTGGGAAAACGCGACGGACCTCCAGGATTGCGGGAGGCAATCCAGGCGCCGTCGGCGGCGCTCGGGTGCGCGCAGTAGGTGGCGCTGTCGCAGAGGAGTTTCTGCGATTCCTCGCATGCCTGTGCTGTAATGGGGATCGACGCCGCCAACGCAAGCGCGGCAATGATTGGTCTTGTCATCGTGCCTCCGCCTGCAATCTAGCAATCCCGGACGGCGCGTTTCCACGACGAACTTGCCGGGCAAGACACTGGAGACGGCATATGGCCGAACTGACACTGGACGAGATGACCGACCGCGCCCTGGGCGAGCTGGGCGCCGTTCTGAAACGCATCGACGAGCGAGAGGTCGAGGCCCTGCTCGACCTGATCGCGGGCGCCGGCCGCATCGCCACCTACGGCGCCGGGCGCGAGGGGCTGATGATGCGGGCGCTCGCCATGCGGCTTTTTCATCTGGGGCTGGATGTTCACGTCGTCGCCGACATGACAGCGCCGCCCGTGGGTCCGGGCGATCTCCTCCTGGTCAGCACGGGTCCAAGTTACCTCTCGACCGCCCAGGCCCTAATCGACACCGCCAGCGCCGCCGGCGCGCAGACGGCCTGTTTCACCACAGAGCCGGAGGGCCCCACGCCCGCATCCGTCGACCATGTGGTGGTGCTGCCGGCCCAGACCATGGCCCGGGACCAGGGCACCCCCTCGTCGTTTCTGCCCATGGGAAGTCTCTTCGAAGGCACCCAGTTCCTGTTCTTCGAGTTCCTGGTCCTGCGCCTGCGCGACCGCCTGGGCGAGACCGCGGAGACAATGCGGATGCGGCATACCAACCTGGAATAGGCGCGCGCTGGTTCGCGCCCGCGAACCCGACCACGGCACTATGCGGGTGCGGCAGGGTCTCCATCAGCCGGCAAAGACCGCCGCAAGCGCCGAATGCGGTCGATCGGATTCCTGCCCAAGCCGGGTTGCTCGCCCTTCCTTGCCGAGGGCGCGCGTCAGCGGGTGCGCGCCTTTTCGACCTTGGTACGGTCTTGTTTGGCCGATCTTTTGGCTTTCGGCGCTGCCCGCTTTGCCGCAGTGCCGGCCGGACCAGTCGTACGCTCGCGCTCGGCTTTCTTCGCAGCACGTGCGGCCTGTGCCCGGGCGCGCGCAGCGACCCTCTTGGCCTCGCGGACGGCCATTTGTGTCGCCGATTTCAATTCCTTGAGTTCCTCTCGGGCCAAAGCATCCATCCGGGACATGGCTGCCCTCAACGACGGCTCCAATACGGCTGGGATTTGCTCTGCCTCCGTTCCAGTCGCGCGAACCTGACGCAGGACTTTGTGCACCTCGTTCGTCTTTCGCTCGAGGTCAGCCTCAGCTTTCGCGAGCTTCTGCGCCGCCCCCCCGGCGGCCGCGGCGGAGATCACCCGCAGCAACCGCCCGGGCTTCCAGGGCCTTGACCTGCGCGCTGAAAATGCTCACCAAACGGCGCTCGGTGGCCGATGCCTTACGGGTCTGCTTCGCCGGTTTCTTCGCGGGTTTCTTCTTCAATGCCGCCATCGCCTTTGTCCTTTCATTCCTCGTGCAAGTCCAACCGCCAACGACGCCGGCATGTAAGCTACGACCCGCTGAAGTAGGATCCGGCCCTCCAATTGTAGAACACGCTCACGCCGCGCCAAGCGCCGCCGCTCACCGTTGACCACTCACCCTCGGCCCAGTTGGAGAGGCCACCGCTGACGGTTGCGTACGGCTCCATGGCATGATTGTAATAGCCTCCTGTCACGGTTCCACACTCACCAGATTCGCCTACTTCGTTCCAAAACCCGTCGGAAATACAAGAATATGACGCAATCGCGTCGTTGGTCCGGCCGCCGGCCACCGAAGAAAGGTTACCCTGCGCGCAGTTATCGTAGCCCCCGCTGGCGGTCGCAGCTTGGCCCAGCGCATGGTCCGTCTGTTCCCGATCGCCGGCTACGTTCCACGATCCGCCCAGGACCGACGTCATGGGTCCGAAGGCCACGTTGTAGGCGCCGCCCGACACCGAGGCGGCTTCCCCACTCGCCTTGTTCGAGATACCGCCGCCGATACTCGCCGCGATACCAACAAGCGGATCCGGTGCCGGATCCGTCCCGTCGAGGTTGCCGGCAGGGTCCCCGGCACGGTTGTCCAGGCCGCCCAGGATGGACGAGGAACTTCCAACACTCTTGTTGCCTTGTCCGCCGCTGACGGCCGCAAGCGTGCCATACGCCGTATTTCCGTGCCCGCCGCTGACGGAGGAATGTTCACCCGACGCGTCGTTATTTTGGCCGCCGCTGACGGACGCGTATTGACCTGACGCCATGTTGCTTTGTCCGCCACCAATGGACGCGTGGACGCCGCACGCGGTGTTGTCTCGTCCGCCGCTAACGGACGACCCCTCTTTTTCTGCGAGGTTGCCGCGGCCGCCGGTCACGCTGGCGCATGCACCGCTTGCCTCGTTGGACCAGCCTCCACCGGCAAAGCTCTGCAATCCTTTGGCCTGATTATAAAGCCCGCCGGCGACACAGGTTTGGGAACCTTCCGTCCCGTTCGCATATCCGCCGACCACAACGCAGTCGGTCCCAGCAGCCTGGTTGTATGCGCCCCCCATGACACACGCCCGCAGACCGATTGCCCTGTTCCCAATACGGCTGCATACGGTGGCGTACTCACCCTCGATGCTGTTCTGTAGGCCTACGACCAGCCCGCCATAACTGGTGAAGTTGTGCTCGCGGCCGATGACCACATTGTGGGAACCGCTGCGGTGGTTTGGCAGCTCGGACCGCTCTTCGTTGTAGCCGACAATGAGATTGCCCGTGCCGTCGGGCTGCCCATCCGTGGATCCCGTGCCATTCACGATGCGCAGATTTACGCCGCTGATCACCAGGTCGCCCGCGCCGTCGACCGAGACGGGGTCCAGCTTGTTTCCGACAGTGGCTTCCAGGGTGGTGATGCGCCCGTCGTGGTTGGCCGCCTCCAGCGCCGTCAAGCGGGTATTCAGATCAGCCCCCCTCGAGCGTCGCAAGGCGTCCGTCAAGGTTCGCATTTTCCAAGGCGGTGACGCGGGCATCGAGGTTCAAGTTCTGCATTGCATCGACGCGCTCGGCCAGCGCATTCATTTCGCCCGCAAGGTCCGCCACGCGCACGTTCAGCGCGTTTTCAAGCTGGTCTATGTAGTTTGCGACGGTCTTGAAATTGTCATTCAGCTCGTCGTCGGCGCCCGTCTCGCCGCCCGGGAATATGTGCGGTATCGTGAGTGGCATGGTGATCCCCCCAGGGCTGTTTGTCGGTTCGGCACGATGTGCGCGAACCTGAACCGCGCGTCTCAACCAAGGTTGACGATCCGAGATTGAGACCTGCACCGCCAGGTCGACAGCGGTGTCCGAAAACTATTGCGGTAACGGCGCGTCGTCTCTAACCGAGATCAAGGGGGGCCGTGCGGCGGCGAAGAAATCGTAACGCCGCCGCGCCAACGCCTTTGAATAGCGACAACAACAAATGCTCTGCGGTGGGTATCGGGCTGGACCGTCAGGCTGCCACGCCTTCCACGATCACGAAATCCGCGTCGGCGTTGGCCACGCGGATCTTCTGGGCCGCCTGGTATTCGGGGCTGCGATAACAGGCCAGCGCCGTGTCGTAGTCCTTGAACTCGACCACCACGTTGCGCGGGCGCGACGTGCCTTCCATGTCCTCAAAGCGGCCGCCGCGCACGACGAAACGGGTGCCGAACTTCTCGAAGGCGGGCTTAGCCGCCGCCAGGTAGTCGGGATAGTTGCCCTCGTTCTTCACCGAAACCCGGACGATCCAGTAAGCCTTGGTCATGGCAGTTCTCCTATTCCGCTGAAAGGGTTGCGCGGCGACGTTCATGTCTCTCCCCCGCTGGTTCCGGAGCCCCTTCTAGCGCTTGCAGAACATTCAGGAAAATGAGTAATTATGATGATTTCAATCTCTCAGAGAGAATTATGGATTTGTCCGATCTCAGGATCTTTTCCGCGGTGGTGCGCGAGGGCGGCGTGACCCGCGCGGCCGAGCGGCTGCACCGGGTCCAGCCCAACGTCACCACCCGCATCCGCCAGCTGGAAGACGAGCTGGGCGTGCCGCTGTTCCTGCGCGAAGGCCGGACCCTGCTGGGCTATGCGGACCGTCTGCTGGCGCTGGCCGACGAGGCACAGGCGGCCGTCCAGGACACCCGCCCGCGCGGCCTGTTCAGGCTGGGCGCCATGGAGAGCACCGCGGCGGTGCGGCTGCCCGCGCCGCTGACCCAGTACAATCGCCGTTACCCGGACGTGGAGCTGGAGCTGCGAACGGGCAACCCGACCCAGCTTGCCACGGCCCTCTTGGCGGGCGACCTGGACGCCGCCCTGGTTGCCGAGCCGGTGGCGGAGGCCCGGTTCGACAGCGTGCCCGCCTTCGACGAGGAGGTGGTGATCGTCACCGCCGCCGGTTACCCGGCCATCGGCGGTGCGAAGGGCGCGGTGCCGTCGACCATGATCGTGTTCGAGCAGGGATGCCCGCACCGCAAGCGGCTGGAGGCGTGGTACGAAAGCCTGGGCGAGATGCCGGAACGCACGATCGAGCTGGGCTCCTACCACGCGATGCTGGGCTGCGTCGTCGCCGGCATGGGCGCAGCCTTGGTGCCGAAAAGCGTGCTCAGCACCTTTCCCGAACGCAAACGCCTGCGGGTCCATCCCCTGCCCCGGGCACAGCGCCGGTTGCGCACGCTGTTGATCTGGCGCAAAGGGGCCGGCTCGCCGAAGGTCGAGGCGCTTGCGCAAATCCTGAGCCAACAAAAGGCCGGCGGCCGGGACCGTCTTGCCTCCCTCAGCGAAACGGTGCGATAGGACAGCACCTGAACGAAGACAACAGGAGGGGGTGACAGATGAGAAGGGTCCTCATAGCGGTGGACGGGTCCAACCATGTGCGGCGGGCGCTGTCCACGGCGGCCGAGCTTGCGGCCGCACTGGACGACACGCTCATTGTGGTGACGGTGGACGAGCCGGGACCGCTCAAGGGCGAAGTCGCGGAATTCGCGCGCACCGAAGACCTCAGCCGGCAAGAAGTCGTTGAACGGATCGTCCGGTCAGCCGCCGAAGTCGCACGGGCTGCGGGCGTCAAGAAGATCGAGATGGACACCACCAGCGGCGATCCGGTCGACGGCATCCTCGCCATGGCGGAGAGGCATAAGGCCGACGTGATTGTGCTTGGTGCCCGCGGCCTTTCCAACCTTCAGGGTCTCGTCATGGGCTCGGTATCGCACAAGGTCCTGCACCTGACGTCCCTGCCCTGCCTGATCGTGCGGCAGTGACAGGAACGCCCGCGCCTCAGTACTTCTCCGGAACGTGCAGGCTGTCCGGCAGGGTCTTGCGCTCGTAGTCCGGGTTGAAGACCCGGTCCGGTAGGTGAACCGGGTCGTGGGGCACCTCGTTGTAGGGCGCCTGCTTCAGCAGATGGTCGATGCAGTTGAGCCGCGCCGACTTCTTGTCGTTGCCCTCGACGATGAACCAGGGTGCCTCGGGGATGTTCGTGCGGTCGAACATGTCCTCCTTCACCTTGGTGTATTGCTCCCAGCGCACGCGTGACTGCAGATCCATGGGGCTCAGCTTCCATTGCTTGAGCGGGTCGTGGATGCGCATCAGAAAGCGCAGCTGCTGTTCCTGGTCGGTGATCGAGAACCAGTATTTGACCAGCTTGATGCCCGAGCGGACCAGCATGCGTTCGAAATCGGGCACGTCCTGGAAGAACTGCTCCACCTCGTCAGGCGAGGCAAATCCCATCACCCGCTCGACGCCGGCACGGTTGTACCAGGACCGGTCGAACAGCACGATCTCGCCGGCGGCCGGGAGGTGGGGCACATAGCGCTGGAAGTACCACTGGGTCTTTTCACGGTCGGTGGGCGCCGGCAGGGCGACCACCCGGCAGGCACGCGGGTTGAGCCGCTGGGTGATGCGCTTGATCGACCCGCCTTTGCCGGCCGCGTCCCGCCCTTCGAACAGAACCACCAGCTTGTAGCCGGTGTGGATGACCCAGTCCTGCAACTGAACCAGCTCGGCCTGGAGCCTGAGCAGCTCCCGGAAGTAGGTGCGCCGGTCGATGCGCGGCCTGTGTTTGAGATCGGTGATCGAGCGCAGCTCCTGGGCGATGCGCTCGTCATCGATCTCCATCTCCAGCTCTTCGTCGAAGCTGTCCTCCAGCTCCGCATCGACCCAGCTTTGCTCCTGCGGTTCACGCCTGTCCGTGCTCATGAAATGCCCCATGTCCTGCATCCGCCTTGACCCTTTTGATCTACCGTTCGCAGGTGTCGGGATCAACACGCTAGGGCGTGAAGACCTGGCCGGCTCCACAGGACTGATAGGCAAGTCCGCCGGGGGCGGGGCAATTTGTCGCCGATCGTTTCTTAGGTCGCGGCTATGGCCGCGGCAGTTACCTCACGCGCCCGAACCAGTGCCTATCGCAACCCCTCCGGCGCAAGCTCGCCGATCGAACTCTCTATCGCGTCCGGCGCGTCCTTGCGGCTGCTCTTCGCGCCGGGTGGCAGCGGCGTGTCGAACTGATAGCGTGGTTCGCTCTTTTGTCTTCGCCACGTGTCCAGCATCTCGCGCCAGGCGCCCACCAACGTGCGCGGCTTCGGCATGTCGTCAGCGATCTCCCGTGCGAGCTTCTTGAGGTTGTAACAGGGCACACCGGCATACATGTGGTGCTCGATGTGCCAGTTCATGCGCCAGTAGAGGAATTCCGCCAGCGGATTGAGCGTCATCGAGCGCGAGTTCTTGCGGAAATCCGGGACGTTGTTACGCAGGCCGCAGTGTTGCGTCAAACCGAGGGAGAAAGTCCCCCAATTGCCGATGAACGGAAAGAAGGTGAGGAGGAGCGGCAGCGCCCACTGACCCGTGGCGATGGAAACCACAAAGACGGTCCCGTGAAAACCCAGGAGAATGCGCGACCATATGATCGACTTGCGGTGCTCCGCCGGCTGGTCCGCATGCAGCGCTTCGAGCCATTCGGTGATCGGCGCGTCCGCCGGTGCGTGCTTGCCCACGGCGCCGAGGCACGTCACCCAGATCGTCCAGAACAGCCCGCCCTTGCTGAAGTTGCGTGCGGGTCTGCCGAACAGATTGACGGTGAAAAGCTGAATCAGCAGCGCCGGCCGGGGGCTCGGGTCAAGCGGCAAAAGGTTCTCCCGATCCCCTTCGGGATAGAGCGTGTAGCGGTGGTGATAGGTATGGCTGGCGGCGTAGTTGAAGGGATCCCACCAGCTCAGCAGGCTGATCCCGTAGAGGAAGATCCTGTTCAGCCGTTTGGTGCGGAACACCGTGCCGTGGCCGAGTTCGTGGGGCGCCGTGCCCACGAAGAAACTGCCGACGGTTCCGTGGATGAAGAGCGCCAGGACGAACCCCAACCAATTCTGCTGGGCCCAGAAGAGATAAGCCACGGTCCCCGTCAGCGCGAACAGAGCAACGTGTCCCCCGGCCTGGAGCCAGCCTTGCAGATCGCTTCGTTTCGAAAGCTCCCGCAACCTCGCCCCTTCGATTGGGTATCGATACCAATTGACCCGCAGCGTTTTGCGGACATCGGGAAGCGGTTGGTAGCTCATGTCGTTGTCTCCTCCCGAAACGTCACAGCCGCAATGCGCCGGATCGACGGGGCTGTGCGCACGGCGGGCCCAAGGCCGTTGACCCGACAGATCTTTGCACGTCGACGACAGCCGCGCTGGAAAGAGTATCACAGCCCGGTATCAGACCTGCCACCAGACCGTGGTCCGTGAGAGAGGAAGGAAATCGGCCCCGGCGACAGGGCGACGGCACGATCCGGACTACGCCGACCGACAAATGAAGAGACCACTGAGTGGTGTTGTCAGGCTTCGAAAGCGCAGATGCGCCCGTGATCGATCGCCTCAGCAACGGCAGATGGCGGAGGGAGGGGGACTCGAACCCCCGCAACGGTGTTACCCGTTGACGGATTAGCAATCCGCTGCATTACCACTCTGCCATCCCTCCGCACAGAGGGCGGTTTCTAGCGGGGGGCGTGAGGCCGTGTCAACGGGGTGAAGCGAGGTCTTTCGGCAGCCATATGCTTCGAGACGCAGCGCTGCGCGCTGCTCCTCAGCATGAGGGTAGGAGTGGGCGATGTCGGAGCTTCACCTCACCCTGATGAGCGCACGAAGGGCGCGTCACGAAAGCCTGTCCTGAGCTTGTCGAAGGAGGCGTGACCGCACGCGGTCGGGCCCCCTACCCCACATCCGGTTAGTAGGCCGCCTGCACCGCGGGCCGGGCCTCGATCGCCTCGGTCCAGCGTTTGACGTTGGGGATTTACTCCAGCGTGATGCCGTGCCAGTCGTAGAGGCGCACCCAGGGATAGGTGGCGATGTCGGCGATGGTGTAGTCCTCGCCGGCGAGATACGGCACCTCGCCCAGGCGCTTGTCCATCACGCCATAGAGGCGGTGCGCCTCGTCGGTGTAGCGCTTGATGCCGTAAGGCACCTCTTCCGGGGCGAAGCGGCGGAAGTGGTTGGCCTGGCCGAAGAACGGCCCGACGCCGCCCATCTGGAACATCAGCCATTGCAGGGTGACGATCCGTTTGACGGGCTCTTCAGGCAGGAAGCGGCCGAACTTCTCGGCGAGATAGATCAGGATCGCGCCGGATTCGAACAGCGAGATCGGTTCCCCGTCCGGCCCTTCGGAATCCACCAGAGCGGGGATCTTGTTGTTGGGGCTGATCGCCAGAAACTCCGGCTTGAACTGGTCGTCCTCGGCAAAACTGATCTTGTGATAGGTGTAGTCCACGCCCAGTTCCTTGAGCATGATCGTGATCTTCTTGCCGTTGGGCGTGCCCGCACTGTGGAGGTCCAGAGCCATCCGTTTCGCTTTCCTTGTTTGATTGTCGGCACCACGGCTGATCTAGGCCGCGCGGGCCCGGGCGGCAAGGTCAGGCCGGCACGGCGGCCAGCGCGGTTTCCAGGTCGTCGATCAGGTCGTCCACATCCTCGATGCCGATCGACAGCCTGAGCAGGTTTTCCGGCGTCGCCGTCTCGCCGCCCTCCACCGTCGCGCGGTGTTCGATCAGGCTTTCCACACCGCCCAGCGAGGTCGCCCGCTTGAACAGGCGCACCGCCTTGACCAGGGCGAGCGCGCCGTCGGCACCGCCCCTGACCAGGAGCGACAGCATGCCGCCGAAACCGCCCCGCATCTGCCGGGCCGCGACCGCGTGGTTGGGGTGGTCGGGCAGCCCGGGATAAAGCACGCCTTCGATCTTGGGGTGGCCCTCGAAATGGGTGGCGATCTTCATCGCGCTGGCGCTCTGCCGTTCGACCCGCAGGTAGAGCGTCCGCAGGCCCCGGGTCAGCAGATAGGACTCGAAGGCGCCTAGCATCGGGCCCGACAGGAACCGATGGTCGCGGATCCGCTGCCAGAAATCCGTCTTGTCAGCGGTCACCAGCACGCCGGCCAGCACGTCCGAATGGCCGTTCAGGAACTTGGTGGCCGAATGCACCACCAGGTCGGCGCCCAGTGCGATCGGCTGGGTCAGCACCGGCGTCGCCGCGGTGGAATCAACGGCGAGCAGCGCGCCTTCCCCGTGCGCCGCCTCGGCCGCCGCGGCGATGTCCGTGACGGTCCAGGTGGGGTTGGCGGGCGTTTCGATCCAGACCATGCGCGTTTTCCCGGGCTGGATGGCCTGGCGGATCGCATCGATGTCGCCGGCGGGCACCCGGGTCACCTCCAACCCCCAGCGCATGGGAAACTCGGCCAGCCACTTGGGCAGGCCGAAATAAAGCTCGTCCGGGCAGACCACATGGTCGCCCGGCAGCAGGCACTGGAACGGCGCGGAACAGGCGGCCATGCCCGATGAGAAGGTGATCGCCTCGGCGCCACCCTCCAGCGACGCCAGCGCCGCCTCCGCCTGCTCCACCGCCGGCGTGTCGTCGCGGGCGTAGCCGCGCTCGTCCGGCTTCTCGTAGTTCTCGTCGCGCGCGAAGGTGATCGACAGGTGAAGCGGCGGAATCACCGCCCCGGTCGCAGGGCAGGTCCAGCCCAGCGCCTGGGCGGCCTTGGTGGCGGGACGGTAGTCCTTGTCCTTTGTCATTCCCTGGCGTCGGCGGCGGGCCCGCGGATCGCGCCGGTTCAAGCGGGATGCGGTGTTATAGTCGGCCCATTCGAAAGCGCAAGCAATCCCTTGAACAGAAGGGGAGCCAGGGCATGCCCGCCTATGCGATCGTCGAAGTGGAAGTGACCGACCCGGAGGCATTCGAGGCCTACAAGGCCAAGGTGCCCGGCACCATCGAGGCCCATGGCGGCCGCTATCTGGTCCGCGGCGGCGCCACGGAATGCATGGAGGGCGACTGGAACCCGGCCCGGGTGGTCGTCCTGGAGTTTCCGGACATGGCGACGCTGAAGGCGTGGCACGGCTCGGAGATGTATGCCGAGCCCAAGGCGATGCGGCTGCGCGCCGCCACGTCGCGGATGATCGCGGTCGAGGGGGTCGAGGCCTGAGGCCTAGCGCCGGCGCCAGGGCGACCGCTGCGGCCCGGACGACGGGATGACCGTCGGCCGCGACTGCATCGGCCCGGCCGCCGGCGCGGCGGTGTCATCGGCCTGGTCGGCGCGATCGAACAGGCGCACCTGGGGATGCTTGAAGAAGGGGATCAGCACCGCGCCGGCCACCAGGCCGCCCACATGGGCCCACCAGGCGGTCCCGTTATCGGTTGCCACGGCGACGTTGTAGAACTGGTAGGCGATCCAGACGCCCAGCATCAAAAAGGCCGGCAGCTTGATCGGGATTTTGAACACCAGGCACCAGACCTTGGCCCGCGGGTGCAGCATGAAATAGGCCGCGATCACGCCGGAGACCGCCCCGCTCGCCCCGATCATCGGCACGGCGGACCCGGCATTGAAGATGGCGTGGGCCAGCGCGCCGGCGATGCCGCACACCAGATAGAAGACCAGGAATTTCAGGTGGCCGGTGGCGTCCTCCACATTGTCGCCGAACACCCACAGGAACAGCATGTTGAACAACAGGTGCCAGAACCCGCCATGCAGGAACATGGAAGTGACCGGCGTCAGCCAGGCGGGAATCAGTTCCAGGGACGGCGCCAGCTGGTTTTCCGCCCACAACACCGACGGGATCAGCCCGAAGGCGTAGACGACCGCCTGCCCGCCCCGCCCGTCCTGGGATACCTGGTAGGTGAAGGTGATGACGCAGACCGAAATGATCATCACCGTCACCAGCTGGAACGGGATGTATTTCAGGGCCTTGTCGTCCTTCAATGGGACCAGCATGCAGGGCCTTCCGCCGTTGATCTCCGCCCGCGCCGCCGGGCCGACCCCTTATACATGGTGACGATGGACGCCGGGGTCACGTTTTCGCCGTTTGCCGCCCGGCCCGGCTTCCTGCATCATGCGCCCCATCCCCCGACAGACAGGAGACCACAACCATGGGACAGCCGGTCGTGCATTTCGAGATCCACGGCAAGGACCAGGAAAAGCTCGCCGGGTTCTACGGCGACGTCTTCGGATGGGGGGTCAAGGCCGACAACCCGCACAGCTACGGCATGGTGGATACCCATTCGGGCGGCAAGGGCATCCAGGGCGGCATGACGGAATCGGAAATGGCGCCCAGGGTGCTGATCTACGTGCAAGTCCAGGATCCGCAGGCCACGCTGGATGCGGTGGTGGAAAATGGCGGCACGGTGGTGATGCCGGTCACCGAGATCCCCGGCGCCGTCACGATGGCGATCTTCAGCGACACGGAGGGGAATTCGATCGGCTTGGTGAAGGAATAAGCGGCTGCCCTGCAGTCTTGCCCGAGCCGGTCCACTGACTGGTCGGCAATCGGCTAATCCGCCTTGACGGCCACGGGCGCAGTGCCGAGGACGAACCCTGTTCGCGGCAACATAAGGACCGCGCCCAGGATTGCCGCCGCCAAGGCCAAAACCAGGAACAGGCTGGAAAAGCCCCAGTTTGCGTGGATCCAGGCGATCAATGGAACGGCCGTCGCCGAGACGGAAAAAGTGACGACGTAGCGCAGGGCATAGACCCGGCTGCGGAACTCGGTCCTTGTCGCACGCGCCACCAGGACGTCGTTGATCGGGATCTGTCCGAACACGACCAACATGAACCCGACCGACACCACCAGCGCGGCGATGCCGGTCAATTGATACATGCTGGCGAAGAACACCGCTTGCAGGCCGGCGACAAAGGCGAACACCGTCCGGACGGAATGGTGGTCCACCAGATAGCCCACGACAAGCTGCGCGAACGCCGCGAGGGTGAACACCACGAACGCATACCAGCCGACCAACGTGGCCGTCCCGGCCATCGTCAGCAGCCGTTCGTCGAACACCTTAGGCAGGGCGAAAGTGGTGCTCTGGAAAATCAGGCCACCAACCGCGGTGGAAAAGAAGATAATCGCGAACAGGCGAACCAGAACCCGGCGGTCAAACGCAGGGGTTTCCGGCACGCGGGCCTTGCCGGGCGCCACACCCCTCACCGGCGCCTCCGGCTCCCGCGTCGCGAAAACGAAACCGATATAGGCAAGTCCGATTGCCGTTGAGACGATGCCCGGCGCGATGAAAGCCGATCGCCAGCCCGTGGTGTCGATCAGCAAGCCGGTGATCAGGGCGGCGCAGGCAACGCCGAGATTGCCGAAAATGCCGTTCACCGCCAGCGGGACCCCCGTCTTCTGGCGGCCATGCACCACCATGGACAGCCCCACCGGATGATAGATCGCCGCGAACACACAGATGGCAAGCAGGCCGAAGGCCATTTGCAGCGCGGTCTGGGCGGCCGCCGTCGCGATCGCGCTCAGGCCGATGCCGATGAAGAAGATCGCCATCATGCCTTTTCGGCTCCATTTGTCCGCGATCCATCCCGCGGGGATCGAGCAGGCGGCAAACGCGATGAAGCCGGGCGTTGCGTATGGAACCAGTTCCGCATAGATCATGCCCCAGTCCCGCGCGAGGATCAGCGCCGCCGCGGTGGCGAAGACGAGCATGAATAGATGGTCGAGAAAGTGACCAATGTTCAGGAACAGAAATTCAACCTGTTGTCGGGACACCGCATTCTTCCACAAGGGCTCCAAACGCCAGTCCAACACAAAGGCCAGTAGGCACGGAAAGCCTACTTCCGATCGGCTGGCGGGGAAACCGTTGCCATCCGTGGGTGGCTCGTTGCCGATTGAGACGCGCGCGAAGCGGTTTGTCGCGGTCTGGTGAATTGCAACTGAGTGCTGCCGTGATCGTTGATCCGGTCAAGGAGCTTCATCGGTCGCGGTCACCGGACTGCGGCACAACCGCCAAGCCGCGCTTTCACGGCGCGTCGCTGTCCCGGAGGCTCTCGAGTGCCTCCTGCAGGTCGTTCAGTCTTGCGAACTCGCGGATCGCCTGGTCACGCCGCAAGCGCCCCGTACTCACCAGGTATTCGTACGATGCAACGCGACTGGCGACCTTCCATTCGACCCATGCAACGGGGTCGTCCATGAAATGACCCGGAGACCGGGCAGCCGATGACACCCACTCGGACACCCGGACGCTGCCGACGCCCCGAACATTCCGCAAGCAACGCAGAATCCTGGCCACAACGGCAGGCTCGGCCTCGGCCAACCAGAGGTTAATGACCAGTTCGCGACCGTCAGCCGACAGGTCGGCATGGGCGCTTGTCGGCGTGACCCCGCGCCTGGACAGCGATGCGAAGACGCGTGCCAAGAGGCCCGGCTCTGCAGCGCAACGCACGGCGTAGCTGACGCTAGACGTCCGCTGTTCGACCAGGAAGGGATCAGGCGGTGAGGTTTGTTCGGTATTTGGGATGGAAGACATGTTCTTCACCACACGGTCGGAAAAGGGCCAGCGACTCAAGACGGACTCGTCCCCGCGGAGGACACGAGCCCATAAGTCGGACGCCGATCCCGGCTGTGTGGTAAAGAATCATGGTTTTATAATACGCGCACACGCCGCATCGGTCAATTTGGCGGCCCAATGTCAATGCAAGCGCGGAGGGCGTGATGACGGCGCCGGACTATCAAGTGCGCGACGCAAGCAGCGCCGATCTCGATGCCTTTTATGGCTTATGCCTGCAGGTGAAGTCGGTCCACGTTGATGCGGAACCGGCGTTCTTTCGTCCGCCCGAGAAGGACGACACCTTCCAACAGTATTTCGAAAGCCTTCTGGGCGACCCGGATCAGCACCTTCTGTTTGCCTGTCTCGATGGCGTGGAGGTCGGCTTCGTCCAGTTCTTTTTGGGCCATAGCGCGTAGAGCATCTTTCAGCCGGAACGGCGGTTTGGCTACATCGTCGGCCTGGTCGTCGACGAGGCGCATCGCCGGACGGGCTGTGCCGCCATGCTGATCGAGCATGTGAAGCAGGCGGCGCGGGAGGAGGACATCTCCCTGTTGGGCATCGATTTCTGGTCGTTCAACGAAGCGGCCCGGGCCTGCTTCGAGAAGGCCGGGTTCAAGGTGAGGCGGGAGTTCATGTGGCAGAGCCTGTGACCGCGGCGGCGGTCCGGTTCTTCGGCTTCGACTAGACCGTTGGCTGCTTGTCGTGCCGGGCCAGCAGCGCCGCGTTCCGCCACACCACGATCACCCACTGCGCCAGCCCCAGCGCCGCGCCGATGCCGCCGGTCAACGCCATCACCGCGAGCAGCGCGATGGGATCGGTCTTGGAACCGGTCGAAAACCAGATCCCTGCCAGCGCAAACGGCACACCGTAGCCCGCGGCGTACCAGGCGCGGCTCGCTTTCTTCATCCGCAACAGCACGAACTGCACCAGCGCGCAGATGAAGAACGTCTCCGCCGCCATGATCAGCGCCAGTTCCGGGCCGAACGGGATTCCCCCGGCCGGCTCGGCCACGGCATAGACGGCCCCGACCAGCAGGACCGGCAGGACGACGACGCCGGCCGCGGCGGCGCGCGCAATGGTGTTCGAAGCCAGGCTCACGGCGCCAGCCGGTAGACCGTCACCCTGCCCGCCTTCGGGTCCTGCACGGTGCGGGTGGCGATCGGGAACACTGCCTCCGCCCTGGACACGGCGCACAGGTTCTGTGGCGCCTCGAACGGCAGCTCAAGCCAGATCGACCAGGTCGCCGCAGTCACGGCACCGTCTTTCACGAATACCAGGGCGGCCTGGTTCTCCTGGTTCAGATTGTCGGCGAGCGCGCCGTCCTGGTCCCAGTCGGACACGCCGATACAGGCCCGCACCGCCTCCAGCCCGGTCAGGGGGCCGAGCAGGCTGACGGTGTCCCACGGCTCGGGGTTGACCTGGGCCAGATCAATGGGCCCGTCGGCGGCGCGCATCGCCGTGGCAAACGTCTTCGCAAGCTCCGGATCGGGCTCGGCATATTTCACATGGAAAAATCCTGCCGCAACCACGAAGAGCACCGCCACCGCGATAACGGCCACGGCGACAATCACGATCAGGGTGTTGACGACGCGCAGGGCGCCCCGCGACGCCATGTCAGGCGTCCAGTTTCTTCTTCAGAAGCTCGTTGACCAGCTTGGGGTTGGCCTTGCCCTGGGTCTGCTTCATCACCTGGCCGACGAACCAGCCGATCAACTTGGCCTGGCCGCCGCGATAGGCGGCGACGTTGTCGGGGTTGGCGGCGATGATCTCGTCGACGATCGCCTCGATCGCGCCGGTGTCGGTGATTTGCTTCAGGCCCTTCTCTTCGACGATGGCCGCTGCGTACCGGCCGGTCTCGAACATCTCGTCGAACACGTCCTTGGCAATCTTGCCGGAGATGGTGTTGTCGGTGATGAGGCCGATCAGCCCCGACAGCGCCTCGGCCGACACAGGGCCTTCAGAAATCGGGGTGTCGGCTTTGTTCAGCCGTGCGAACAGTTCGACGATCACCCAGTTCGCCGCCAGCTTGGGATCGGCGGCTGCGGCCACCTTCTCGAAATACTCCGCCGTCTCTCGCTCCGCCACCAGGACCGACGCGTCGTAGGCAGACAGGCCGTAGTCAGACGCGAAACGGGCGCGTTTGGCGTCGGGCAGTTCCGGCAAGGTCGCGCGCCAGCCTTCGATCTCGTCTTCCGCGAGGTCGAGCGGCAGCAGGTCAGGGTCCGGGAAATAGCGGTAGTCGTGCGCCTCTTCTTTCGAGCGCATCGAGCGCGTCTCGCCGCGGTTCGGGTCAAACAGGCGGGTCTCCTGTTCCACCGTGCCGCCGGCCTCCACCAGTTCCACCTGGCGCCGCGCCTCGGTCTCGATCGCCTCCTTGATGAAGCGGATCGAGTTCAGGTTCTTGATCTCGCAGCGGGTGCCGAAATCGGCGCCCGGCCGGCGGATCGATACGTTGACGTCGGCGCGCAGCGAGCCTTCCTGCATGTTGCCGTCGCAGGACCCCACATACCGCAGGATCGATCGCAGCTTGGTGACGAAGATGCCGGCCTCGTCGGCGGAGCGGAGGTCGGGCCTGGAGACGATCTCCATCAACGGCACGCCGGCCCGGTTGAGGTCGATGAAGGACTGGCTGGGGTGCTGGTCGTGCAGCGACTTGCCCGCATCCTGTTCCAGGTGCAGGCGCTCGATCCCCACCTCCTTGGTGGCGCCGTCTTCCAGGTCGATGGTGACCGTTCCATTGCCCACCACCGGCAGTTCGTATTGCGAGATCTGATAGCCGGCCGGCAGGTCCGGATAGAAGTAGTTCTTGCGCGCGAAGACCGAGTGGCGGTTGATCTCGGCCCCAAGCGCAAGGCCGGTCCGCACCGCCTGGCGCACGGCCGCCTCGTTGACGACCGGCAGCATGCCCGGGAACGCTGCATCGACCAGGCTCACCTGCTCGTTCGGCCCGGCGCCGAACGTGGTCGCCGCGCCGGAGAACAGTTTCGCCTGCGATGCGACCTGGGCGTGGACCTCCAGCCCGATCACCACTTCCCAGTCGCCGGTCTCGCCCTTGATCAGCGGCGCCGCCATGGCTCAGCCTCCCACCAGGAACTGGGGCCGGGCGTCAAAACCGGCCGCCTGTTCCAGAACGTCCGCGGCGCGCAGCACCGTCTCCTCGTCGAAGGCGCGCCCCAGGATTTGCAGACCCAGCGGCAGCCCGTCGGCCGACAGGCCCGCCGGCACCGAGATCCCCGGCAGCCCGGCCAGCGAGGCCGGAACCGTGAAGACGTCGTTCAGATACATCGCAATCGGATCGTCCATCTTTTCGCCCTGGGCAAAGGCCGGGCTGGGCGCGGTCGGCGTCAGGATCACGTCGCAGGCCTGGTAGGCCGTTTCGAAATCCTGGGCGATCCGGCTGCGCACCTTCTGGGCCTTCAGGTAGTAGGCGTCGTAATAGCCGGCCGACAGCACATAGGTGCCGATCAGCAACCGGCGCTTGACCTCGTCGCCGAAGCCAGCCGCGCGGGTGTTCTCGTACATCTCCTGCAGGCTGTCGCCCTCGACGCGCAGGCCGAAGCGGACACCGTCATAGCGGGCCAGGTTGGACGAAGCTTCCGCCGGGGCGACAATATAATAGGTCGGCAGCGCGTATTTGGTGTGCGGCAGCGAGATGTCGACCAGTTCGGCGCCCCGGTCCTTGAGCCATTCCGCGCCCTGCTTCCAGAGTGCATCGATCTCCGCCGGCATGCCGTCGATCCGGTATTCGCCGGGAATCCCAACCTTCAGGCCGCGGATGTCGCCGGTCAGCGCCGCCTCGTAATCGGGCACGGGCGTGTCCACGCTGGTCGAATCCTTCGGGTCGTGGCCCGCCATCGCGCCCAGCATGATCGCGGCGTCGCGCACGGTGCGGGTGATCGGGCCGGCCTGGTCCAGCGACGAGGCGAAGGCGACGATCCCCCAGCGCGAGCAGCGTCCGTAGGTGGGCTTCAGGCCGACCACGCCGCTGAAGGCCGCCGGCTGGCGGATCGACCCGCCGGTGTCGGTGCCGGTGGCTGCCAGCGCGGCATGGGCCGCCACCGCGGAGACCGAACCGCCGGATGATCCGCCGGGGACCAGCTTGGCATCCGACCCGTCCGCGCGCCGCCAGGGGTTCTCCACCGGCCCGTAGTAGCTGGTGATGTTGGACGAGCCCATGGCGAACTCGTCCAGGTTGGTCTTGCCCAGCAGAACCGCGCCCGCGGCGCCCAGGTTGGCGCCGACTGTGGACTCGTAACCGGGAACGAATCCGTCCAGGATATGGCTGCCCGCCGTCGTCAGGACGCCGTCCGTGCAGAACAGGTCCTTCAACCCGATCGGAATGCCTTCCATCGCCCCGCCTTCGCCCCGCGCCAGACGGCCGTCCGATGCCTTCGCGGCGGCGCGCGCCTTGTCGGGCGTTTCGGTGATGAAGGCGTTCAGCGGGCGCGCCTCTTCGACCGCTGCGATGTATGCGTCGGTCAGCTCCGCGGCGGAGAAGTCACCGGCGCGCATTCCGTCGCGCGCCTCGGCCAGGGTAAGGGCAAGCAGGTCGGACATCACTCCACCACCTTGGGCACGGCGTAGAAGTGGTTCACCTTGGTCGGTGCGTTCCCAAACACGCGGTCGGGATCGCCGCCGTCGTCGACCTTGTCCGTCCGCCGCGGCAGGGTGACATGCACGACCGAGGTCATCGGCGGAACGCCGTCAGTCTCCACTTCGCCAAGCTGCTCCACCCAGCCGATGATGTTGTTCAGTTCGGCCGCCAGCGGGTCCAGCTTGTCCTCCTCCACCCGGATCCGGGCGAGATGGGCAATCTTGGCGACGGTGTCTTTGTCCAGCGACATGTGAAGGTCCGTTCGCGTCGGTCGGTTCGGGCTGCGAGGCACCCGAAAGCGCCGTTTTTGGGAGAAAATCGCGGCGGAAACTACACCGCACCGGGGCGTGCCGCAAGGGCCGAGGGGGCGGTGACGCAACGATGATCGTGCCCGTTTCCGACCTTGCCGACCGGCTGCCCAGGGGCGCGCGCCTTCTGGGGCTGGACCCGGGCAAGAAACGCATCGGCCTTGCCGTCTCCGACCCGGGTCTGACGGTGGCAAGCCCCGTCGGCACCGTCAAACGCACGAAGTTCGCCGCCGACCTGGAAGCCCTGAAGGAGGCGGTGGCGGAACATGGCGTCGGCGGCATCGTGATCGGCCTGCCGGTCAACATGGACGGCAGCGAAGGCCCGCGCTGCCAGTCGGTGCGCCAGTTCGCCCAGAACCTGGAAGAGGCCGGATTGGACCTGCCCATGGCCTTCTGGGACGAGCGGCTGTCCAGCGCCGCGGTGGAACGGTTCCTCGTCGAAGAGGCCGACATGACCCGCCAGCGCCGCGGCCAGGTCGTCGACAAGATGGCGGCCGCCTACATCCTGCAGGGCGCGCTGGATGCGATCCGGGCCCAGGCCGGACGACCGGCATGACCACGATCCTGGCAACCCTGATCCCGGTTGCGGCGCTGATCGCGCTGGGCAACATCCTGCGCCGGCGCAAGTTCCTGGACGAGAAATTCTGGGAAGCGGCCGAGCGGCTGGTTTTCTTCGTCCTGTTTCCGTGCCTCCTGTTCAACAAGACCGCCAACGCGGACATGGCCGACGTGGCCGTCGGGCCGATGGCGTCGGTCCTGCTGACGGCGATCGTCGCGACGGCGTTTGCGACGGTGCTGGCCCAGTCCATTTCCGACACCCGCGGGGCGGGTTTCGCAGCAGTCTTCCAGGGCGCCATCCAGCAGAACGCCTATATCGGCTTCGCCGTCGCCTCGGGCCTCCTGGGCCTGGCCGGCGACGTGCGCGCGGCGATCGCCGCGGCGGTAATGGTGCCGCTGGTCAATGCAATGTCGATCGTGCTTCTGGCGCGGCTCGGGAAGTCGCGGGCCAAAAAGAAACCCGGCTGGACGACGGTTCCGGTCGCGGTCGTGACCAACCCGCTGATCATCGCGCTGGCCCTGGGCTGGATCGTCAACGGGCTGGACTGGGGCGCGCCGCCGCTGATCGACGGGATCACGGCGATCCTGGGCCAGGGATCCCTGCCGCTGGCCCTGCTGTGCGTCGGCGCGGGCCTGCGCCTGCGGGCCGGCCGGTTTTCGTTTCCGGGGGCCTCAAGCTGGTGGTCCTGCCGGCGGCCGCCTTCGTCGCCTGCCTGGCGGTGGGGCTGGAGGGCGCCGAGGCCGTCGTGGCCATCCTGTTCGCCGCCCTTCCCTCCAGCGCCACCGCCTACATGCTGTCCCGGCGGATGGGCGGCGACAGCACCCTGCTGGCGGGCATCATCACGGTGGAGACCCTGGCCGCGGGCATCACCATTCCGCTGGCCATCGCGCTGGCCGACCTGGCTTTCGGGCCGGTGTTCTAGATCGGCATGGCGGGCGAGGATCCTCTTGTCGACAGTCCGATCTTGGCGCGGCCCATGCCCGCCGTTATAGTCCGCGCCCGATGAACGCGCCGGGGCCAGCACCGTTTCCCCACGCCCACATCCTGGGCATCGAGGGCCTGTCGGCGGACGACATCACCCTGCTCTTGGATCTTGCCGAAACCTACGTGGAGCAGAACCGCGCAGCCGACAAGAAGACCGGCCTGTTGCGCGGCCGCACCATCATCAACCTCTTCTTCGAAAGCTCGACCCGCACCCGGACCTCGTTCGAGCTGGCCGGCAAGAGGCTGGGTGCAGACACCATCAACATGTCGGTCTCCACCAGCGCCATCAAGAAGGGCGAGACCCTGATCGACACCGCGATGACTCTGAACGCCATGCATCCGGACGTGCTGGTGGTTCGCCATCCGGATTCCGGTACGGTCAAGCTGTTGTCGGAAAAGGTCAACTGCGCGGTGATCAATGCCGGCGACGGCAGCCATGAACACCCCACCCAGGCATTGCTGGACGCCCTGACCATCCGCCGGCGCCGGCAGCGCCTAGCGCCGATGACGGTGGCGATCTGCGGCGACATCGCCCACAGCCGGGTCGCGCGGTCCAACATCCACCTGCTGCAGACCATGGGCGCGCGGGTCCGGGTGATCGCACCGCCGACCCTGATGCCGTCCGCGATCGAGCGGTTCGGCGTGGAGGTCTTCACCGACATGACGCAGGGCCTGGCCGACTGCGACATCGTGATGATGCTGCGCCTGCAGCTGGAACGCATGCAGGGCTCCTTCGTCCCGTCGACCCGCGAGTATTTCCGCTTCTACGGCCTGGACCGGGAGAAGCTCGCCGCGGCCAAGCCGGATGCGCTGGTCATGCATCCAGGCCCCATGAACCGCGGTGTGGAGATCGATTCCGAGCTGGCCGATGACATCGACCGTTCCCTGATCCGCGAGCAGGTGGAGATGGGCGTTGCGGTCCGCATGGCCTGCCTGGACGTGCTGACCCGCAACCAGGCGCGGACGGCGTGATGGAGAACCGGACCGCCTATCTGAACGCGCGCCTGCTGGACCCGGCCAGTGGTCTGGACACGCCCGGTGCCCTGTTGGTGGAGAACGGACGGATCGCCGATTTCGGCCCGGACCTGTTCCGCGACGGCGCGCCGTCGGTCGGCCACCAGGTGGATTGCCGGGGCAACTGCCTGGCGCCTGGCCTGGTGGACATGCGGGTGCAGTTGCGCGAGCCCGGCGAAGAACACAAGGAAACCATCGAAACCGCCGGCCGGGCGGCCGCGGCGGGCGGCATCACCGCGATGGTGTGCCTGCCCAACACCACCCCGGTCGTCGACGATGTGGCGGTGGCGGAATCGATCGCCCGGCGCGGCCGCGAAGTGAAGCTGGCCAAGATCTTCTGTTACGGCGCTGCCACCAAGGGCCTCAACGGGCGGGAGTTGACCGAGTTCGGGCTGATGTGCGAGGCCGGCGCCCTGGGCTTCACCGATGGCGAACGCGCGGTGGCCGACGCCCTGGTGATGCGCCGCGCCCTGTCCTACGCGCGGGCCTTCGACACCTTGATCCTGCAGCATCCCGAGGAACCGGCGCTTGCGGACGACGGCGCGATGAACGAAGGCGAACTGGCGAGCCGCCTGGGCCTGGCCGGCATCCCGGCCGCGGCCGAGGTGATGATGATCCGCCGCGACCTGGAGCTGGTGGCGCTGACCGGCGGGCGCTATCACGCCGCACATGTTTCCAGCGCCGCTGCGATCGACGCGATCCGCCAGGCCAAGGCGGACGGCCTGGATGTCAGCTGCGATACGGCACCCCATTATTTCGCGCTGAACGAGATGGCGATTGGCGATTACCGCACCTTCGCCAAGGTTTCGCCGCCCCTGCGCAGCGAGGACGACCGCGCCGCGGTCGTGGCGGGGTTGGCCGACGGCACCATCGATGCCATCGCCAGCGACCACGCGCCCCAGGACCAGGAAGCAAAACGCCTGCCCTTCGCGCACGCCGCGCCGGGTGTCGTCGGCCTGGAAACCCTGCTGCCCCTGGTCCTGGAGCTGGTGCACAACGGCAGCCTGTCGCTGTTGGACGCGCTGGCCAAGGTGACCTGCAACCCGGCGGGCCTGTTGGGCATGGAGGCCGGGCGCCTGCGGCGCGGCGCACCCGCCGACCTGGTGCTGTTCGACGCCGAGACGCCCTGGCGGATCGAAGAACAGGCGCTGCGCAGCAAGTCGAAAAACACGCCCTTCGGCGGCCGCCCGGTCCAGGGTCGTGCGACCTGCACGATCGTCGACGGGCGGATCGTCTTCGAAACCTGAGCCGGGTGACCGCGCCATGTCGAACAGCCTGGACCTGATTCTCGCCGCCCTGGGGGGCTATCTCTTGGGCTCGGTTCCGTTTGGCCTCGTGCTGACCCGCGCGGCCGGGCTGGGCGACATCCGCAAGATGGGGTCGGGCAACATCGGCGCCACCAACGTGCTGAGGACCGGGAACAAGACGCTGGCGGCGCTGACCGTGATCCTGGACGGCGGCAAGGGGGCTGTGGCGGTGCTGCTTGCGCTGTGGCTGGCGGGCGACCCGCTGTCGCCGCTGGTCGCCGGCGTCGCCGCCGTGGCCGGCCACAACTTTCCGGTCTGGCTGCGCTTCAAGGGCGGCAAGGGCGTGGCGACAACGCTGGGCACCTTGCTGGCGATGGCCTGGCCGGTGGGTCTGCTCGCCTGCCTGACCTGGCTGATCGTGGCGGTCCTGTTCCGCTATTCCTCGCTGTCGGCGCTGGTCGCCCTTGTTGCCGCGCCCGGCTATGCCTGGTTCCTGGACCGACCCGATGCGGCGGTGGCGGCCGCCGTGCTGGCGGTGCTGGCGGTGGTCCGGCACCAAGAGAACATCGCCCGGCTGCTGAAGGGCGAAGAAGGCAAGATCGAGCTGCGCTCCAACGGCTCCGAGTAAGCGGTCTCGCCCTGCCATAGAGCCAACAGAGACCTTCTATTTGGGAGCCACCGCAGCCATGACGGCCCTGGCCTGCGCACAAGCAGTTTATGAACCCGACGACGAGCGCCTGGACCGGATGCGCCTGGCCCGCACGGCAACGGTGGGGCCGGTCGGGTTCAGGCAGCTGTTGCAGCGTTTCGGCAGCGCGGCCGCGGCCCTGGACATGCTGCCAGAGCTGGCGCGCCAGGGCGGACGTCGTACGCCGCTGAGGATCCCCGGCCGGGCCGAGGCGGCACGGGAATGCGAGCAGACGGCCACGGCCGGCGGCACGATCCTGGTCTGGGGCGACCCGGCCTTTCCGCAGCCGCTGTCCCAGATTGCGGATGCCCCTCCCGTCCTGACCGTGCTGGGCGACCCCGGCCTGTTGCAGGAACGGTCGGTGGCGCTGGTCGGCGCGCGCAACGCCTCCACAAACGGCCGCTGCATTGCGCGCATTCTGGCCGCGGACCTCGCCGATGCGGGGCTGGCGGTGGTTTCGGGACTGGCCCGCGGCATCGACACGGCCGTCCATGCCGGGGCGCTGGAGACCGGACGCACCGTCGCCGTGCTCGCCGGGGGCGCCGACGTGCCCTACCCACCGCAGAACCAGGCGCTCTACCGGCAGATCATCGAGACCGGCGCCGTCGTTTCGAAAATGCCCCCCCGGCACGGAACCACGCGCCGGCCACTTCCCGCGTCGCAACCGCATCATTTCAGGGCTCTCAGAAGGGGTCGTCGTGGTCGAAGCGGCGGTCCGTTCCGGATCGTTGATCACCGCGCGGCTCGCCGCCGAACAGGGACGCGAGGTGCTGGCGGTGCCCGGCCCGCCCTCCGACCCGCGCGCCCGCGGCGCCAACGGCCTGATCCGCCAGGGCGCCACGCTGGTGGAAACCACGGCCGATGTCTTCGACGCGCTGGCCACCCCCGTCCCGGCCCGGACCATTGCCGAGCCCCCCGACCTCGACGACGCGGCGGACTGGAATGCACGCGATACCGACACTGCCCGCACGGCACTGATCGCCGCCCTGGGACCCGCGCAGGTGCCGGTCGATGCCCTGGTGCGCGACCTGAATCTGCCGCCGGCCGTCGTCCGCGGCGCCATCCTGGAGCTGGAAATCGCCGGTCAGCTGGAGCGTCAAACCGGGGGACGCGTCTGCCTGATCGATGCCGCGGGGTATTGACGACCGGCGCCGACGGCCGCATATGGGGCACGGAAAGGCGCCCCGGGCAGGGCCGTTTACGAAATTTTATCCCTGCTGACGCCAGCATCTGCCCGCCGCATGACCGCGCCGACCCTTGGCCATCCGTGCGGCCCGGCACGATGCCGGCCCAGCGAACGCGAGATTTACCCAGGAAATCCAACGGTTTTCCTGGACCGCAGACAGACCTGGAATGTCAAACCGTGTTGACGAACGAAACGCCCGATACCAAGTGTGGGAAACGCCGGAACGCAGCGTCCGGCCGGATTGACCCGCCGTATCGGCGCACAGCGCGCAGGGCCAAGGCATGACCGCGCAGAATGTCGTGATTGTAGAATCGCCCGCAAAGGCGAAAACGATCAACAAATATCTGGGCCGGGACTATCACGTCCTCGCCTCCTACGGCCATGTCCGCGATTTGCCGTCGAAAAACGGCTCGGTCGACCCCGACGCCGACTTTGCGATGCAGTGGGAAGTGGACACGAAGGCCAAGAAACGCATCGCCGACATCGCCGAGGCGGTCAAAAGCGCCGACCGGCTGATCCTGGCCACCGACCCCGACCGCGAGGGCGAGGCAATCTCCTGGCACGTGCTGGAGCTGCTGACGAAAAAGCGGCTCCTGAAGGACGTGGACGTTGAACGCGTCGTGTTCCACGAGATCACCAAGAACGCCGTCCTGGAAGCCATGTCCCATCCGCGGCCCCTCAACCAGGAACTGATCGACGCCTATCTCGCCCGCCGGGCGCTGGACTACCTGGTCGGGTTCACCATCTCACCGGTCCTGTGGCGCAAGCTTCCCGGGGCCCGGTCGGCGGGACGGGTGCAATCCGTTGCGCTGCGGCTGGTCTGCGAGCGCGAGGCGGAGATCGAGATCTTCAAGCCCCAGGAATTCTGGACCGTCGAAGGGTGGTTGCGGACGGCGGCCGGCGAGGATTTCACCGCGCGCCTGACCCACCTGGACGGCAAGAAGCTGGACAAGTTCGCCCTGCCCGACGAGGACGCCGCGCGCGTCGCCGTCTCGAAGGTCGAGGACGTCGCGCTGACGGTGGTCAAGGTCGAACGCAAGACCGTGCGGCGCAATCCCTCACCGCCGTTCACCACCTCCACGCTGCAGCAGGAGGCCTCGCGCAAGCTGGGCTTCAGCACCAGCCGCACCATGCAGCTGGCGCAGAAGCTGTACGAGGGTTTCGAGATCGACGGCGAGTCGGTGGGCCTGATCACCTACATGCGTACCGACTCGGTGACCTTGAGCAAAGAAGCGATCGACGCCTGCCGGCGGCTGATCCCCGAGGACTACGGCAAGCAATACCTGCCCGAGGCGCCGCGGGTCTACAAGACCAAGACGAAAAACGCCCAGGAGGCGCACGAAGGCATCCGCCCGACCGACCTGTTCCGTCGGCCGACCTCGCTGAAGCCGATCCTGGACGACGATACCTTGCGGCTCTACGAGCTGATCTGGAAACGCACCGTTGCATCGGAGATGGAAAGCGCGGCCCTGGACCAGGTCGCCGTCGACCTGGCCCCGGCAAACGGTCAATGCCAGTTGCGCGCCAACGGTTCGGTCGTCAAGTTCGACGGCTTCATGAAGCTGTACGAGGAAACCCGCGACGACAAGGAAGACAAGGACGACGAGCGGCGGCTGCCAGACATGGCCGAAGGCCAGTCGGCCACGACCCGCAAGGTCGCCGCCGAACAGCACTTTACCCAGCCGCCACCACGATATTCCGAGGCCAGCCTGGTCAAGAAGATGGAGGAGCTGGGCATCGGCCGCCCCTCCACCTATGCCTCGATCCTCAAGGTCCTGCAGGACCGCGGTTACGTGCGCCTGGACAAGCGCCGCTTCGTGCCCGAGGACAAGGGCAGGCTGGTAACGACCTTTCTGTCCAGCTTCTTCAAGACCTATGTGGAGTACGGCTTTACGGCCGAGATGGAGGAGCGCCTGGACGACGTCTCCGGCGGCCGGGTCGACTGGAAGACCGTCCTGCGCGACTTCTGGGGTCCGTTCCACGAACGCACCGAACAGGCGCTGACCCTGAGCGGGACCGAAGTGCGGGACACCATCGACCGCGACCTGGGCCCGCATTTCTTTCATCCCGACGAAAGCGGCAGCACCGAAGCCGCGCGCGCGTGCCCGGCCTGCAAGACCGGTCGCCTTGGCCTCAACTTCGGCAAGTGGGGCGCCTTCATCGCCTGCTCGGCCTACCCGGACTGCCGCTATACCCGCGCGCTGAGCGTCAGCAACGACGACGAGTCCCAGGCGGATGCGGAGATGACCTATCCGGTGGTGCTGGGACCGGACCCGAAAACCCTCCAGGACATCACGCTGCGCAAGGGCCCCTATGGCGTCTACGTGCAGCTTGGCGAAGCGCCGCCGAAGGAAAAGGGCAAGAAGGCACCCCCCAAGCCGAAACGCGCATCGCTTTTGAAAGGCATGCGCCCGTCGGAGATCACCCTGTCACTCGCGTTGAAGCTGTTGTCGCTGCCGCGCGAACTGGGCACCCACCCGGAGTCCGGCGACCCCATCCTCGCCGGCGTCGGCCGCTTCGGCCCCTACCTCAAACACGGCAGCGCCTACACCAAGCTGCCGGCGGAAGACGACGTACTGACAATCGGCATGAACCGTGCCGTGGAAGTCATTGCGAACGCGCCGAAAAAAGGAGCCCGCGCTTCGACCGGCAAGGCGATTGGCGAACATCCCGACGACGGCAAGCCGGTGACGGTGCAGAACGGACGGTACGGTCCCTATGTCAAACATGGCAGGATCAACGCCACCCTGCCCAAGGACATGGAGATGGACAGCGTCACTCTGGAACAGGCCGTCGAACTGCTGGCAGCGAAGGCTGCGAAATCCGGCGGCCCGAAGAAGAAGGCGGCTGCGAAGGCGAAAGCATCCAAATCCGGCACCCGCAAGAAGACCGCGGCGAAGAAGGCCGCCTCCGGCAGCTGATCGGTGGCGAAAAGCCGCGTGCCGGCTCCCCTGCCCTCCAAGCAGAAGATCCTCGACTACATCCGTGACAGCGACCGCCCGGTCGGCCGGCGCGAGATTGCCCGTGCCTTCCAGATCAAGGGCGCCGACCGCGCCGCATTGCGGGCCATGCTGTTGGAACTGGCCGACGAAGGGCTGATCGACAAAGTCCGGCGCCGCCGGGCGATGGCCCAGGGACGGCTGCCCGAGGTGGCGATGCTGGAGGTCAGCGGCGTCGATTTCGACGGCGAGCTGTTTGCGAAGCCGCTGACCTGGCAGGGCGACGAGCCGCCGCCCCGCATCGTCCTCTTGCCCAGCCGGCGGAGGGCGGCGGCGCCCAAGAAGGGCGACCGGGTGCTGGCGCGGCTGCGGCGCGTGGACGACACATTGTACGAAGCCTCGCCGATCCGGGTGCTGGGCCAGACGCCGCGAACGGTCGTCGGCATTGCCGAGGACGCGCGCGGCGGTCTCATGGTGCGGCCCACCGACCGACGGATCAGCGGCACGTTCTTCGTCGCCAACGAACAGCGCGGCGATACCGCCGACGGCGACGTGGTGGTGATCGAAGGACTGCCCGGCCGCGCCGACAAGGTCCGACCGGCCCGGGTGGTTGAACGGATCGCCCAGGCCGACGACCCGCGGTCTTTCAGCCTGATCGCCATCCATGCCCAGGGCATCCCGGTGGCGTTCCCGGAAGACACGCTGAAAGAGGCCGAGGCCTTGAAGCCGGCGCCCGCGAACGGCCGCGAAGACCTGCGCAGCGTCCCGCTGGTCACCATCGACGACGCGGTCTGGGCCGAGGCGGACACCGACCCCGACAATTCCGGCGGCTGGCGGCTGATCGTGGCGATCGCCGACGTGGCCCACTATGTCCGGCCCGGGCGCGCGCTGGACCGCGCCGCGCGGGAACGCGGCAACTCCGTCTACTTCCCCGACCGGGTGGTTCCGATGCTGCCCGAACGACTTTCCAACAACCTGTGCTCGCTGCGCCCGAACGAAGACCGTGCCTGTGTCGCGGTGGAGATGCGGATCACCGCATCCGGCCGGCTCACGTCGCACCGGTTCAAACGCGCCGTCATGCGCTCGGCCGCGCGGCTTACCTACCAGCAGGTCCAGAACGCCGCCGACGGCCGGCCGGACGACACGACAGGACCCCTGGTCGAGACGGTCATCAAACCGCTCTACGGCGCCTTTCGTGCGCTGGCCAAGGCGCGCGACAAGCGCGGCACGCTGGACCTGGACATCCCCGAACGGGTCGTCACCCTGGGCGAGGACGGCCACATTGACACCATCCTGCCGCGCCCCCGCCTGGACAGCCATCGCCTGATCGAGGAGTTCATGATCGCCGCCAACGTTGCCGCGGCGGAGACCCTTCAGACCGGCGGTCTGCCGGTGATGTACCGGGTGCATGAGCCGCCTAGCCTGGCCAAGCTGGAGGCGTTGCGTGAGTCGCTCGACGCCATGGGCTTCAAGCTGGCGAAGGGCGTCAAGATCACGCCCCGGCTGTTCAAGGGCATCCTGGCGAAGGCCGCCCAGAGCGACAGCGCAGCGATCGTCTCGTAATTGATCCTGCGGTCCCAGGCCCAGGCCGTCTATGCCTCTGAGAATCAGGGACACTTCGGTCTTGCCCTGGTGCGTTACTGCCATTTCACCTCGCCGATCCGGCGCTATTCAGACGTTCTGGTGCACCGTGCCCTGATTTCCGCCGCCGGCTTGAAGACAGGACGCAAGGGCGACGGGCTCAGCGAGGAGGACATGACCCGGTTCGACGAGACCGCAGAGCACATCTCGCGCACCGAACGCCGGGCATCAGCAGCCGAACGCGACGCGTTGGACCGCTACACCACGTCGTTCCTGGCTGATCGCGTCGGCGCGGTTTTCTCCGGCCGGATCAACGGCGTGACCCGGTTCGGCCTCTTCGTCACCCTGGATGAAACCGGCGCCGACGGCCTGATCACGGTCAGCACCCTGCCCTGGGACCGCTACGACCATGACGAGGTCCACCACGCCCTGGTGGGCCAGGAGACCGGCCTGGTCTACCGGCTGGGCGAACGGGTGAAGGTGGAACTTGCCGAGGCGGACACGATCACCGGCGGCATCGTGTTCCACCTGGTGTCCGGCGGCACCACCGCCGACGAGCTCGACATCCGGCCGCGCGGGCGCGGGCGGACCGGCCGCAGCAAGGCCGCCGGCCGCCGGGGCCCCCGCGGAAAGGGCCGCACCGCGCGTCGCCGATGAAGGCAAGCGTGGCGCTCGTGGCAGCCGACGGCCGTCTTCGACGGCCTCAACAGACAAGGGTGAGGGTTGGGCGAATGGCTGGCCGCTTCATTTCCGCTCATGCTGAGGAGGCGGCGAATCCACCGTCTCGAAGCATATGGCTGCTACACACGCCATGCCTGCCGATGGCTTATCCACGGCGTGCCGATCACGCCTTGGCCGCAAGACGGTTGACACCCGGTGCCTTGTGCGGCGATTCAGGGATTTCCCATGTGCGCACAATGTCGTTGCATCTGAACCCATGCGGGTGATCCGACCAGTCTCCTGGCACCCGGCGGCGCTTGCGCTGCTGCTGGCCGCCTGCGGCACGCTATACGACGGCAAGGACTTCCAGGGGCGCACGCGCCTGATGTTGGAAACCGGCCTGACCGACATCGAGGAGATCTATATCGATCCGGTCGGCCTCGAGGAGCTCGGCGAAGCAGCGCTGGACGGCCTGAGCGCCATCGATCCCGAACTGTCGCTTCGCCGTCAGGGCCGGGAACTTCAACTGGTGTTGGACGGCCGGTCCGTCGCCTCCACCCGGCTGCCGGCCGAGGATACCGTCTCCGGCTGGTCGTCGGCCGTGGCCGACCTCACGGCCAAGGGGCGCAGCAGGTCGAACACGCTGAGCAGCGGGTCCGAAGAGGCGATCTACGAGGCCATGTTCAACGCCGTCACCGAACGCCTGGACCGGTACTCACGGTACGCCAGTGCCGAGGACGCGCGAGACAACCGCGCCGACCGCGAGGGATTTGGCGGGATCGGCATCACCATCGAGCCCCATCCGGAAGGGATCCTGGTCACAGCCGTCACCCCGGACATGCCGGCGGCCGGCGCCGGCGTTTTTCCGGGCGACCGAATCGTGGCCATCGAGGGCGAAGCCATCGCCGGCTACGGGCTGGGACGGATCGTACGCATGTTGCGCGGTCCGGTCGACGAGACGGTGCTTGTGCGGATCGCCCGGGACGGTCTACCCGGCCCCTTCGACATCATCGTCGGCCGAACCGAAATCGTGCCCAACACGGTCTCCTACGAGCGGATCGGACGGCTTGCCTTTATCCGGATCAGCGCGTTCAACGAACGGGCCGCGAAACGCGTGGCCGAAGCACTTGCTCAGGCAAGGTCCGAAATCGGGCCCGGCATTGGTGGGTTGATCCTGGACCTGCGCGACAACCCTGGCGGCCTCTTGGACCAGGCGGTCGACGTGGCGGACCTGTTCCTGTCCGACGGCCCGATTGTCAGCACCCGGGGCCGCCACCCGGAAAGCATCCAGTATTTCGAGGCCGAGCGCGGCGACATCGCCTTCGGCGTGCCCATCGTGGTGCTGATCAACGGCGCCTCGGCCTCGGCTGCCGAGATCGTCGCGGCAGCGCTGCAGGACCAGGACCGCGCCGTTCTGGTGGGCACCAACAGCTTCGGCAAGGGCACGGTTCAGAACGTGCTGATGATGCCCAACGAGGGCGAGCTGATCCTGACCTGGGCCCGCTTCCACGCGCCCAGCGGCTATCCCCTGGACGATGTGGGCGTGCTGCCGACAGTCTGCACCAGCGGCCGCAACAGCGCGGATGCGGTGGTGGAACACGGTCTGTACGAGGCCTACCTTTCCGCCCAGATCGACACCCAGGCCCGGCGCGCGGTGCGGTCGAACGAAGACCGCAAAAGCGAGGTCGCCCGGGAACGCTGTCCTTGGGACCCGACCCAAGACGGCGACGTGGACCGCGCCGTGGGGCGCAGGCTGCTGGAACGACCTGGCGAGTACGACCGGGCGCTCTCGATCACGGCGCCGGCGGCGTGAACGAACCCCCGGTCCCCCGGCCGGCGGCGAGTCTCGTGCTCTTGCGCGGTGGCGGCACAGCGCCTGAAATCCTGATGGGCCGGCGCCAGGCCACCATGCGGTTCATGCCCGGCCGCTATGTTTTTCCAGACGGCGCCCGGGAACCGGGCGATGCGACGCTTGCCTGGACGGCGCTGCGCGAAACCCGGGAGGAGACGGGCCTGTCCGTCACAGGGGTGGAGCACCTGCGCCCTCTCGCCCGCGCCGTTACGCCCGAAGCCTCGCCGATCCGGTTCGACACGGTGTTCTTCCTTGCGGGCGAACAGGCGGTGGCGGGCAGGCCGGTCTCGTGCGGCGAGCTGGAACGGGTTGGCTGGCACGACGCGAAAACGGCCTTGGACACCTATGCCCTTGCCGACATCACCCACGCCGTGCTGACCGAGGCGGTCGAGGTGCTGCGCCAAGGCATCGACCCTGTCGGGGCGCCCCAGCGGATCCGCCGCTTCACCTATGACGGTCTCAGCATGCACGCCGCCTGGGAGGACTGGGTGCCGCGGTAAAGGCGTTCGGGTATCCACAAAAGCCGCAGGGTCATACAACTTGTGTGACAAGTTCCGGTTGGATACGCTCCCTAAGGGAGAGCGTGCCGTCCGATCTGCGATGGCGACTTTGCCAAGTGAAGAAAGCGACAAACTACACCAGGTCCACAGGGAGGAATCAGAATGATTGTTTTTCGCAAGCATCTGGCCGGTGTGTCCGCGGCCGTGGCAATGTCTTTCGGTGCGGCAACCGCCGCCTCGGCGCTGGAAATCAAGTCCAGCGACGTGCATCCGATGGGTTATCCGACCACCGACGCCATCCAGTACATGGGCGAGTTGTTTGAGACTTGGACCAGCGGACGCATGAAGATCAACATCTTCCATTCCATGCACTTGGGCGGCGAAAAAGAGGCGCTGGAACAGGTGCAGGTCGGGGCTCTTGAAATGACGCGTGTCAGCGTCGGCGTTGTCGGCCCGATCGTGCCTGAATTCAACGCGTTCGACCTGCCTTATTTCTTCACCAGCACCGACCACATGCACAAGGTGGTCGACGGTGAAATCGGGACCGACCTTCTCAACAAGCTGGAAAAGGGCGGTCTGATCGGGCTTGGCTACATGGATGCGGGTTCGCGATCCTTCTACAACAAGGAGCGCCCCATCAGGACGTTGGCCGACCTGGACGGGCTGAAAATCCGGGTGATGCAGAACCCGATTTTCGTCGACATGGTGAATTCCATGGGCGGCAATGGTCTGTCGGTGGCGTTCAACGAGCTCTACACCGCCATGCAAACCGGCCTAGTCGACGGTGCAGAAAACAATCCGCCGACCTATCACTCCCAGAAACACTATGAGATCGCCGGGCACTACACCCTGACCGAGCATCTGATGGTGCCGGAGATCTTCGTCTTCTCCAAGAAGGTCTGGGACACACTGTCGCCGCTGGACCAGCAATTGATCCGCAAGGCGTCGGCGATGGCGGTGATCAAGGAACGCGAGCTGTGGGCGGCACGCGAGGTGGCCGCACTGGAAGAGCTGAAAGCCGCGGGCATCAACGTCATCACCGACGTCGACAAGGGACCCTTTATCGAGGCGACCGAACCGGTTCGCGCAAAGTTCGGCAGCGAATACGCCGATCTGATCGCGCGGGCGAAAGCGGTGAAATAGCCCAGGTGGGGCGCCACCGGCGTCCGCAACCGTGTACTGAACGAGGCCGGCCGGCAGACCAGCCGGCCGGTCCTTTCCGCAGGCCGACGACATTCCAAGCATGACGGAGTGAAGCGATGGGGGCGCGTTACGTCCGGGCGATGGACTGGGTCTATTGGTTCTGCATCGCCGTTGGGGTCTTTTCCGTCATTGCGATGACGAGCCTGATCGGGACCGGTGTCTTCTTGCGCTACGTGTTCAACTACGGAGCCCAGCTTGCAGAACCATTGGCGATCTTCTTTGCCATCCAATTGATCTTCTATGGGGCGGCCGCCTGCCTGCGGGCCGGAGTTCATCTGCGACTCGCGGTGTTCGTCAATCTGCTGCCCCCGCCCTGGCCGGATGTCCTTGACCGCGTGATCCACGTGATCCTGGCCGCCTTTGCCCTGTTCATGATCGTCTGGGGGATCAGCCTGTCACAGACCACCTGGTTCCAGTCCTATCCGGAGTTCCAGTATGTGAAGGTCGGGCTGGTCTATACGGCCATTCCAGGCGCCGGCATCATCACGCTGTTGTTCGTGCTGGAGACCCTGTTCTTCCACAAGGAACACGTTAAGCACCAACGGGTCTACTCGCCGGAGGAACACGACACCGAGCAGGACCGCGAAGAGCTAGAATCGGTGCTGGGGAGGTAGGAGACAGCGATGGGCGGAGACTGGGGACCCCTCGTGCTGCTCGGATCGTTGTTCGTGTTTCTGGTCATGGGCGTGCCGATCGCCTATGCGCTGGGCGTGGCAACCCTGGTGGCCGCCGTTTTCATAGGCCTGCCGCTGGAGGCGATCCTGCTCAAGGTGTCGGACGGCGTCGACAACTTCGCCCTGCTGGCGATCCCGTTCTTCGTCTTCGCCGGCGCCCTGATGGCCGAAGGAGGCATGGCCTGGCGGCTGGTGGCATTCGCCAACATCTTCGTCGGCTTCCTGCGCGGCGGGCTCGCCATGGTCAATATCCTGGCCTCGATGTTCTTCGGCGGCATATCCGGCTCGTCGATCGCGGACACTTCTTCTATCGGCTCGATCCTAATCCCGATGATGAAGAAGCAGGGCTACGACGATGCCTTTTCCGTCAACGTCACCATCACCTCGTCCACACAGGGCATCATCATCCCGCCCAGCCACAATGCCATTATCTACGCCTACGCGACGGGCGGCACGATCTCCATCGCCCAGTTGTTCCTGGCTGGCATCCTCCCCGGGGTGATGATCGGCCTGTCGCTGATGGTGTTGGCCTTCGTCATCTCGGCAAAGGAGCGGTATCCCCGCGGCCGGGTCATTCCCCTGCGGGAGGCCTTGAAGATCACCTGGGAGGCCCTGGCCGGCCTGATGACCGTGGTGATCATCGTTGGCGGCGTGATCGGCGGCGTGTTCACGCCGACCGAATCCGCGGCCGCCGCCGTGATCTGGGCCTTTCTGATCACCATGTTCGTAAATCGCGACCTCAAATGGCGAGACCTGCCCCGGGTGCTGCACCAGGTGATCCGGACCGTGGCCATGGTGATGATCGTGATCGGTTTCGCCGCCGGCTTTGCCTACCTGATGACGCTGATGCAGCTGCCGCTAAAGGTCACCGGCTTCCTGCTCACGCTGTCGGAGAACAAATACGTCATCCTGATGCTGGTCAATGTGATGCTGCTGGTCCTTGGCACCTTTATGGACATGGCGCCGCTGATCCTGATCTGCACGCCGATCCTGCTGCCAGTGCTGAAGTCGATCGGTGTCGATCCGGTCCATTTCGGCATCATCATCATGCTAAACCTCGGTATCGGCCTGTGCACGCCGCCAGTAGGGACGACGCTGTTCGTCGGCTGCGCCATCGGCAAGGTCCCGATCGAGCGCTGTGCGCGGACCCTGTGGCCGTTCTGGATTTCCATGCTGGTGGTTCTGCTGTTGGTGACCTACTTCCCGGCACTCGCTCTGTGGATCCCCAGCCTGAAGTATCCGGGCGTGAATTTCTGAGCACCGCCCCCTCACCCCAGCCCTTCTCCCCCGGAGAGAGGGTGGACCGAAGGGCCGGATGAGAGGGTTCCGGTGCCCGCCCTTGACTTTGCCCGGCGCCGCGGTATGTTGCGCCCGCTCCGGGCCGGCCGCCCGGGTGCGTGCGAGGCGATTTTTCGAAGGATTTCAATGCGATGGCGAAACCGGCAACCCTAGCGATCAAGCTGGTCAGCACCGCGGACACGGGCCACTTCTACGTGACCAAGAAGAACCCCCGCACGCAGACCGAAAAGCTGCAGTTCAAGAAGTACGACCCCAAGGCACGCAAGCACGTGCTGTACAAGGAAGAAAAGATGAAGTGAGGGCAACCGCCCCGCTTCAGCGAAAAGGCCGCCCCCAAGGCGGCCTTTTGTGTTTCCGGTGGTCCGGGGGTCAGTTGTCGTCCTCCATGCTTTCGTCGTCGCCGCCGCAGGTGACCCGATCGATCACACCCTCTGCGGCGACCAGCAACGCCACACCGGCATCGGTGGCCTCCAGCGCCGCCCTGACGACCCGCTGGTCCTGCTTCGAAAGCGCGACACCGCGAAGCGGTACGGCGGCAGCGGTCCGAGCGCGCAGCCCGTCCTGGGCATAGGTGCGCCCGGTCGACAACCGCGCCGCCTGGACAAGCCAGGCCTGCGCCATCTCGGTCCGCTCGAGGACATCGTTCCGGTCGAAATCGAAGGCCGCGAGCCAGCGGCTCTCCGCACCCAGCGCACCCACCCAGACCCGCGCCAGCAGCAAAGGCCCGGCGGCCTTGCCGCCGGGCGGGACGGTGCCGATCGTGTCCAGGTAGGGCGTCAGGCTGCCGTCTCGTTCCTCAAGAAACAGGTCCTACAGGCTGCGCTGCGCGTCGGGCGTCGCGCAAGCGGCAAGGACGATCAGAAACGCCGACGCAAGCGCGCGATGCACTTCGGTCGATCCCGGACTTGCACGCCAGCCCTCCGCCCGGCCCGGCCAGATCCGCTAGGGCAGCTTGTAGCTGAGCTTCGGCAGCTTCAAAAGCCCGGCGGAAGCCTCAACGACGGCACCGCTCTGCAGGTCCACGGCAATGCCGGAAAAGGCGGTCCGGGCCTCCAGCGGGCCGCCGCCAGTGATGCCCTGGAACTTGTCAGTGCCCGCGGTCAGCGTGAAATCGCCTTTGCAGCCGGTGAAGCTTTCGCCGACACAGGTCCAGTTGGCAAAGACGTTGTGGCCTTCCAGGTCCTGGAGGACGCATTTGCCCTCGCCTTCCTGGGCGCCAGTCTCCAGGTTGATCACGAAATCGCCGGGGCAGATGATTTCGATCGCGTCGAGCCGCCCCTGGGCGTCTTCGACATAGAGAATCCCGCCCATGACGCCGATGAACAACGCTTCCTTCTCGCCGGTCAGAAAGTACCTGCCCTGGCTGACCCAGGGCGACGTGGCCGAGACGGTCGCTTCGTGACCAGCGGCCGTCGCCGTTTTCATGCCAGCAAAAGCAAAGATCGCGGCAGCCAGGGCCACCCCCATCAGAAACCGGTTCATCACTGCACTCCCCTTTGTTTTCCATAACCTGTGGCACGCATTACCACACAGATACCCGACCTGTATTGCCATTTCGCGCCGTCAAGACCCGCCCAGTTCCTTCTCGTGCAGCCAGGCGGCGTGCTTGGGGGCCTTCTTGGTGCGGCTCCATTCCTCCAGCATGTCCCACTTCACGTCGTCCAGGCGCTGCAGCATCTCCGCTTCGCCCGCATCGGGACAGGCCAGTTCGACCCGGTGGCCATTGGGATCGAAGAAGTAGATCGAGTGGAAGATGGTATGGTCGGTAACGCCCAAAACGTCGATGCCGTTCGCCTCGAGCTGTTCCTTGAATTTGAGCAGCGTTTCCTGGCCCTTCACCTTGAAGGCGATGTGCTGCACCCATTCCGGGGTGTTGGGGTCACGGCCCATCTCGGGCTTGGTCGGCAGCTCGAAGAAGGCAAGCACGTTGCCGTCGCCCGCATCCAGGAAGACGTGCATATAGGGATCGGGCTCGTGGGTGGAGGGGACATGGTCTTCGGCGATCGCCAGCACGAAGTCCATGTTCAGGTTCTTCACGTACCACTCCACCGTTTCCTTCGCGTCCTTGCAGCGATAGGCGACGTGATGGATCTTCTCGATCTTCATCTCAGCTCCTTTCCTCTTCCCGAGGCGCCGGCGGGCCGGCATTGACGGCGGCGGCGAAGGCCTCGCTGAGGACCGCACGGTCGCCGATATGGTTGGCCAGGATCAAAACCAGCCGCGCGTTGATCGCGTCGCTTTCGTGCCGGTCGCGACCCTCATGCAAGACCAGGAGTTCGGCATAGTAGCCGTCGGGTTCGACGATGTTGGGGGCCGTGATCAGTTTCGACATTCTTGCTCCCTCCCTCAGACCCGCCCAACGGCTGTGCGCAGCGCGGCGGCCACGGCGTCGCGATCGAAAGCACCCCAGCGCGCGGCCACATGCTGGTCGGGGCGCATCATGTACACGGCCGAAGACGCCTTGCCCAGATAGCGGGCGCGGACCGCATCAGACGGCAGCGTGGCAGTATCGATCCGCAGCGTCTCGACCGGGATGCCGTCGACATCCAGGTCCGCGGGGACGTCCGCATCCACCGCCAGAAGCTGGAAGTGGCCGCCCAGCTTGTAGATCAGCCAGCCGTCGGCCAGCGGCGCGTCAACGGCCGGCGCACCCGGGCGGGTGCGGGACGGCATGCCCGGCGCATCAGAGCCGTTGAGCGGCGAGCCGTCATAGACGCACGGGATCGACAGCCGACCCGAATTCACCAGCGGCCTGGCGAAGGCTGCGGTCTCGGACAGGTCGAGGACCGCGTCGCGGAATAGCCGGCTGACATCCGACTTGGGCGTAATGAAGTCGGTGGCGCGCGTGGAATTGAGGATGTTCTCGTCGGCACCGTGAAGGCGTTCGACGTCGTAGCTGTCCAAGAGCGAATCCGGCGCCTGCCCGTCCATCACCAGCTTCAGCTTCCAGCACAGGTTGTCCGTGTCCTGGATGCCCGAGTTTGCCCCCGCGCCCCGAACGGCGAGACCTGGTGCGCCGCGTCGCCCGCGAAAATCACCCGACCCTGGCGGAACTTCTCCATGCGCCGGCACTGGAAGGTGTAGATGGAGACCCACTCCAGCTCGAACTTGACGTCCTCGCCAAGCATGGCCTTCAAACGGGGAATGACGCTTTCCGGTTTCTTTTCCTCTTCCTTGTCGATGTCCCAGCCAAGCTGCAGGTCGATGCGCCAGACGTCGTCAGGTTGCTTGTGCAACAGCGCCGACTGGCCTCGGTTGAAGGGCGGATCGAACCAGAACCAGCGCTCGGTCGGGAAGTCCGCCTCCATGATCACGTCGGCGATCAGGAAGTTGTCCTCGAACACCCGGCCGACGAAATCGAGGCCCAGCATGGCGCGGATCGGCGACCCTGCACCGTCGCACGCGATCAGCCAATCCGCCTCCAGGCCGTACGTGCCGTCCGGCGTTTCCACCACCAGCGCAACCTTGTCCGTCTGTGGTGTGACCGAAAGCACCTTGTTACGACCCCTGAGCTCGATCGGCTTGCCTTCGGCCTGAAGTGCGCGCAGCCGGTCGACCAGGCCCTTCTCGAAGTGATACTGCTGCAGATTGATGAAGGCGGGCCGTTTGTTGTCGTCCTCGGGCAACAGGTCGAACTGGTAGACCTGGCGCGCCTTGAAAAACACCTTGCCCAGGTTCCAGACCACACCCTTGTCGACGAAACCGTCGCCGCACCCCAGCCGGTCCAGGACTTCCAACGGCCGCTTGGCATAACAGATCGCGCGCGAGCCGGTGCTGACCCGGTCGTTGTCGTCCAGCACCACGACCGGCACATCCTTTTGCGCCAGGTCCAGGGCCGCGGCCAGACCGACCGGACCGGCGCCGACGACCACCACCGGATGACGCACCGGCTCTGCGGCGTCCTGGTCGGGCGACCGTTCGTACTCGTAAAGCGGCGTTTCGAAGATCTTCGACATCTTACCTTTCCCTTACCGCGCCTCAGTCCTGCAAGGCCGCCCACATGGCCTGGTCGCGCTCGGCTGTCCAGATCCGGGGCGTGTCGATGCCCAGCGCCTCGTCATAGGCCCTGGCCACGTTGAAAGGCAGGCAGTGTTCGTAGATGGCGAAGCTTTCGAACTTGGGGTCGCAAGCCTCGCGGCAGGCCGCCATTGCGTCCTTCAGAGAACGGCCCGCCGCAGCCGCCGCGGCGACCGGCCGGTACGTGCTTTCGACGAAATCGCGGGTCAGCGCCAGCGCTTCGCGCACTTGGTCGGCACTGACCAGCGCGTCGCCGCGGCCCGGCGCCAGCGCGCGAGGCTGGAACGTGCCGATTGCGTCCAGCGTGCCGGGCCAGTCGTGGAAATGCCCGTCGCCGCAATAGCAGGCGGAATGGAACTCGACCGTGTCGCCCGAGAACATGACGCCCGCGTCCGGCACCCAGGCGACGATGTCGCCGGCGGTGTGGCCCGCCCCAGGTGCATCAGGTCGACGCGCCGGCGGCCCAGATAAACCGTCATTGACCGCTTGAAGGTCATGGTCGGCCAAGTCAGGCCCGGGATTGAATCGGCGTCCTGGAACAGGCGCGGGAAGCGGCCGAATTCACTGTCCCAGTCCTCCTGCCCGCGCTCGTGGATCATGGCGCGGCAGGCGTCCGACGCAATCACCTGTTCCGCCTGGTAGGCCGAAGCGCCCAGCACCCGCACCGCGTGATAGTGGCTCAGCACCACGTATTTGACCGGTTTGTCGGTCACCTCGCGGATGCGCCTGACAACCTCCTGGGCCATGACCGGCGTCGCCTGGGTGTCGACCACCATGACGCCGTCATCGCCGATGATGACACCGGTATTGGGGTCGCCTTCGGCCGTGAAGGCGTAAAGATCGGGCCCGACCTCGGTGAACGAGATCGTCTTTTCCTCCATGTCCCCCGTCGATGCGAATGCCTTTGCCATTCGAAGCTCTCCTTGCTCTACCAGTTCTTTTGCTCGGGCGCCGGCAGGATCCTGCCGGTGCATTCGCCGAATCCCACGCGGTACCCATCGCCCTGGGCCCAGCCGGTCAGAGTCAGGGTGTCGCCGTCCTCGATGAAGCTGCGCGCCTCGCCAGTCTCCAAGGTCAGCGGCTCCTTGCCGCCCCAGCTCAGTTCCAGCAGCGATCCAAACTGGTCCTTCTCCGGACCGGAGATCGTGCCCGATCCCAACAGATCGCCGGTGTTCATCTTGCAGCCGCCGATGGCGTGGTGGGCCAGTTGCTGGGCTGCGGAATAGTACATGTGCCTGTAGTTGGTGCGCGCGATCGTACTGGCACGCGCCGCACCGTCCGGCTGCATCGTCACCTCCAGAGCGATATCGTACCGCATCGGGCCGGGCTCGCGCAGGTAAGGCAGCAGTTCCTTCTCACGTGCAGGCTTGGAGACGCGGAAGGGCTCCAGCGCCGCCTTGGATACGACCCAGGGGCTGATCGTGGTCGCAAAGGCTTTGCCCTGGAACGGACCCAGCGGCTGGTATTCCCAGGCCTGGATATCGCGCGCGGACCAGTCATTCAGCAGGACGTAGCCGAAGATCATGTCGTCGGCCTCGGCGACGGTGACCGGTTCACCCCACCGGTTGGGCAGCCCGACGACCGCGCCCATTTCAAGCTCGATGTCGAGGCGCCGGCACGGGCCGAAGACCGGCGCATCCGCCGAGGGCGGTTTCATCTGGCCCAGCGGACGACGGATCTCGGTGCCACTGACAACCACCGTCGAGGCCCGGCCGTTATAGCCGATCGGAATGTGCAGCCAGTTGGGCGGGAGGGCGTTCTCCGGGCCGCGGAACATCGTACCCACATTGAAGGCGTGCTGGCGGCCGGCATAGAAGTCGGTGTATTCGGCAACCGCGAAGGGCAGATGCAACCTGACACCGTCCATCGGGAGCAGCACGCGGGACACGAGGGTTTCATCGTCGGCGAGTGCGCGGTCGCCGCCGTCGGCAAACAGGTCCGTCAGCCGCGCCCGCACGGCGTCCCAGACTTGGTTACCCGACGCCATGAACCCGTTCAGGGCCGGCTCAGCGAACAGACCCGCCGGGATCCCATCTCCCAGAAGGCCGACCTCCTGCAACGCCGCCAGATCGAGAACCCGGCCGCCGATCGCCACGGCGCAGCGCGGCACCTCGTCGCCCCGGGAGAACACCCCGAAGGGGAGGTTCTGCAACGGAAAATGGCTGTCGGGTGTATTGGCACTTAAGACCCAGCTTTTCATCCGCTTTCCCCTGCTCTTGCGACGCCCCAGTAATTAGTTGCAACTGAAACCAAGTCAGGCCTTTTCCGCCTATTTCGATGTCCCATGTGCCATGAAACTGTGGGCGCAACGCCTGGAAAATCCTATAATATATTCTTTTCATTAAGTTTTTTATGGGACTTCTCCAAGAGGGCTCGCTTGAGAATTCCAGCTTGATTTTGGTTACACATGAAACTACCCTCTCCGTCATGGCTCGAACCTCCCCGCAAAGCCCGTCGGAAGCCGCCGCCTTCGACCTGGCGTCCTTCTTCCCCTACAGGGTACGCCTGTTCGACCGTTCGGTCAGCGCCTCGCTGACCCCGGTCTATGCATCGCTGTTCGGGCTTTCCGTTTCGGAATGGCGGACCATGGCCGTTCTGGGATCGCACGGCACGTTGTCGGCAAGCGAGATCGTCCAGCTGTCAGGCATGGACAAGGTCAATGTCAGCCGCGCCATTCAGGGCCTGCGGAAGACGGGCCTGTTACGGCGGGACATCGACGGCGATGACCGGCGCCGCGCCCTGCTGCGCCTGACGGAGCGCGGGACGGAGGCGTTTCGGACCCTGGTCCCGCTGGTCCTCCAGCGCGAGGCCGAACTCCTGAAGGGACTGTCGGCGCAGGAACGCGCAACGCTGTTCAAATTGATGGATAAGGTCCGCAGCAACGCCGAACGCCTGGCGCCGCCCGCGTGAAGCGGCAACCCGCTCGGCGTCAGACCCGGCCGCTGTGTCGGGTTTCGATCTCGCCGTCGGGCCCGATACCGGCGTAATCGACCACTTTGTTCCGGCCGGACCCCTTGGCCTGGTACAGCGCATCGTCGGCCTGCTTCAGCAAGGCATCGCAGGTGATACCGGCGGCGCGCATGGTCGTGACGCCGATGCTGATGGTCACGTCCAGGGTTCCGCCACTACCGGACACCTTGAACGGCGCGGTCGCCACGTTTTCGCGCAAGCGCTCGGCGATCGTACCCGCCGTCTGGGCATCCGCATCAGGCATGACGACGACGAACTCCTCGCCGCCCAATCGTGCGACGGTGTCGAAGCTGCGCACGTTGTTGATCACCCGCCGGGTCAACTCAGTCAGCACCTCGTCGCCGACCGCATGACCACGGGTGTCGTTGACCTGCTTGAAATGGTCGATGTCGAACAGCAGGATCGAAAACGGCAGGGACCGGTCGCCGAAGCGGTCGATCAGGCCATCCAGATGAGCCATCAGGTAACGGCGGTTGTAGACCCCGGTCAGACTGTCGGTGTGGGCCATCTCCAGGGATCGTTCGTAGTTGGCCCGCAACCGGTCCTGGAAGCGGCTCCGCCTGATCTGCGTGCGCGTCCGGGCCAGCAGTTCGTTCCGGTCGATCGGCCGGATGATGTAGTCGTTGACGCCCAGGTCCAGGCCTTTTGCCACACGATCCGTATCCTGGTCCTCGGCGATCAACAGAATCGGAAGATATCGCGTCCGCTCCATCGCCCGCAGGCGCGAGCAGAACCGCAGCGCATCCTGGTCGGCAAGGCGCAGGTTGACAATCACCATGTCGTACGCCACATCGTCCCTTTGCAGGGCCGCCAGCGCCTCTTCGTCCGTGGACACCGCATCGACGGCGTTTTCGTCGCGCTCAAGGGTGTCGCTGATCTTGGCGGCATCGATCTCGCTTTCCTCCACCACCAGGATGCGCGCCCGACTCGCGTCCATGGCGGCCAGGGAATCCTCCTCGGTCAGGACGCCCAGCTGGCCGGAGGTCTGCTCTCGCAGCCGCCATTCGTCCATCAGCATCTTCAGGCGGACCAGCGAACGCGCGCGCGCGAACAGCGCCGTATCGTTGACCGGCTTGGTCAGAAAGTCGTCGGCGCCGGCCTCTAGGCCGCGGACGCGGTCAGAAACATCCGAGAGCGCCGTCACCATGACGACGGGGATATGCATGGCGGCCGGGTCGCGCTTGATGCGCTCGCAAACCTCGAAACCGTCCATGCCCGGCATCATGACGTCCAACAGAACGATATCGGGCGCGCGGTCGCCAATCATCTCCAACGCCGACGGACCGTCATTGGCAGTCAACACGTCGAAGTATTCGCTGGTCAGCTTCGCTTCCAGCAGCTTGACGTTCGGTTGAAGGTCGTCGACGACCAGGACCCGGGCCGTCATCGCTCTCTAGCTCAAAAACTTCTCGACGGTTGCAAGGAAGTTGCTGACCGATATCGGCTTGGCGATGTAGGCCTCGCACCCGCCTTCACGGATCTTCTCCTCATCGCCCTTCATGGCAAATGCCGTGACCGCGATGATCGGAATCGATTTCAGGTCGTAGTCTTCCTTGATCCACTTGGTGACTTCAAGCCCGGAGACCTCCGGCAGCTGGATGTCCATCAGGATCAGGTCGAGCTTATGCTCCCGCGCCATCTTCAGCGCTTCCATCCCGTCCCTGGTCTGCAGGATTCCGTAACCCTGCGCCTCCAAAAGGTCGTGGAACAGTTTCATGTTCAGCTCATTGTCCTCGACGATGAGCACTGTTTTCGCCATTGTCGTTCTCTCTTACGGTTTCGTCAGCGTCTGCGCTTTGAACACCACCTTCGGGCTCGACAGGGAGACGACGGACAGGCCATGAACCTCGGACAGGCCCCCACCCCTTGCTGGCGTTTGTGGAGTACTATCATGGCGAATTTGGTTAATAAATCGCTGCCAAGACCCTAAACGGACTTTGTCGGCCAGACCCGGCGGGGAGGCGAAAAATGGGGCAGGACAATGGCTGAGGGCATCGACTGGCTGTGCCGCGACTGCCTGGCCGAATGGCCGGGCGAGACCGGCCCCTGCCGCTGTCCGGCCTGCGGGTCCCGCCGCACCGTCGGCCACAAAGAACTGAAATCATTATCGATCGCCCATCTCGACTGCGACGCCTTCTATTGCGCGGTGGAAGAACGGGACAATCCCGAACTGGCCGAACGCCCGGTCATTGTCGGCGGCGGTCGCCGCGGGGTGGTCTCGGCAGCCTGTTACGTGGCGCGGCTTTACGGGGTGCGGTCGGCCATGCCCATGTTCAAGGCCCTGAAGGCCTGCCCCGAGGCCGTGGTGATCCGGCCGGACATGCAGAAGTATTCAGAGGCCGGACGCACGGTGCGCGCACTGATGCGCGAGAAAACCCCGATGGTCGAACCATTGTCCATCGACGAGGCCTTCATGGACCTGACCGGCACCGAACGGCTACACCACGGACCGCCGGCGCGGACCTTGGCCGACCTGGTGTTGAAGATCGAGCGCGAGATGGGCGTTACCGCCTCGATCGGCCTCAGCTACAACAAGTCCCTGGCCAAGGTGGCGTCGGATCTGGACAAGCCGCGCGGCTTCGCGGTCATCGGCCGTGAAGAAGCAATGACCTTCCTGGAGTCGCAGCCCATTTCCATGATCTGGGGGGTTGGAAAGGCGATGCAGGCCCGGCTCCACCGGGACGGCATCACCAGGATCGGGCAACTGCAACAAATGGACGAGCAAAGGCTGAAGGAGCGCTATGGCGCCATGGGGGGCCGGCTCTACTGGTTTGCCCGCGGTGCGGACAACCGGTCCGTCAACCCGCGTTCGCCCGCCAAGAGCATCTCTTCGGAAACCACCTTGAACGAGGACCTGGCGGACGCGGCCCAGTTGTCGAAGATCCTTTGGCGGCTGAGCGAAAAGGTCTCCGCGCGGCTGAAGGACAAATCGTTGGCGGGCCGGACCGTGCATCTGAAGCTCAAGACCTCGGGGTTTCGGATTCTGACCCGCAGCCGGGCGCTGGGCATGCCGACGCAGCTGGCGAAAACCATGTTCCAGGCCGCCAGGCCGTTGCTGGCCGCGCAATGCGACGGCCGGACCTTCCGCCTGGTCGGGATCGGCGTGTCCGACCTTGTCGATGCCGCCGACGCCGACCTCGCCGAACCCGAGCGACAGAAGACCGCGGAGGTGGAACGTGCGATGGACGCCGTGCGCGCCAAGCTGGGCAAGGAAGCGATCACCAAGGGCCGCGCAATCTAACAGGCCCATCCTCAAACCAGGGAACCAACGATCAATGACGGAAAAGCCGCGACTGTTGATTGCACGAAAACTGCCCGATGCCGTGGAAGCCCGGGCGGCACGAGACTACCAGGCGACGAGCAACCCCGACGACGTCCAGTTCGACGCCGATGAACTGGTGCAGCGCTGCGAAGGAATGGACGCGGTGATGTGCTGCTCGTCCGAGAAGTTTGACGCCGCCGTCATTGCACGGTTGCCGGACAAGCTCAAGATGGTCGCCACCTACTCCGTCGGCTTCGACCATATCGACCTGGAGGCCGCACGCGCGCGGGGGCTGATCGTGACCAACACGCCCGGCGTGCTGACCGATGCCACGGCTGATGTGACGATGCTGTGCATCCTCGGCGCCGCCCGCCAAGCCCACGAGGCCGCCTCGGTCCTGCGGGCGGGCCGCTGGGCGCGCTGGGAAGCCACGGCCATGCTGGGCGTGAACCTGGAGGGCAAGCGCCTGGGCATTCTGGGCATGGGACGGATCGGCCAGACCGTGGCCCGACGGGCCAGGGCTTTCGATATGGAGATCCACTACCACAACCGGCGCCGGCTGGCGCCCGAGGAGGAACTGGGGGCGACCTATCACGAAAGCGCAGAGGCGATGTTGCCCGAGGTCGATATTCTGTCCTTGAATTGCCCGCTGAGCGCCGAAACCCACCATTTCCTGGACAGCCCAACGCCTTTCTGCTGCCGCACATCGGCAGCGCCACCGTGGAGACGCGCAACGCCATGGGCTTCAAATGCCTGGACAACCTGGATGCCTGGTTTGCAGGCCAGGAACCGCCAGACAGGATGGCCTGAGCCGAAGGAGGAGACTGACGTGACCAAAGAAACCGCCCTGATCATCGGTGCCGGCGCCGGGCTGAGCGCCGCCTTGTGCCGCCTGTTCGTCAAGCAGGGGATGCGGGTGGCGCTGACCTCCCGGCAACCCAGCAAGCTGGACAGCCTTGCCGACGAAACCGGCGCCGCGACCTACGGGTGTGACGCGTCCGAGCCCGCCGACGTGGAACGGCTGTTTGACGCCGTCGCCCAGGATATCGCGGTCCCCGACATCGTCGTCTACAACCCCAGCTACCGCGTGCGCGGCCCGATCACCGACCTGGCCGCCGACGATGTGTTGAAGAGCCTGAAGATCACCTGCTTTGGCGGTTTCCTGGTCGCCCAGGCGGCCGCCCGGCAGATGCTGGTCCGCGGCAGCGGCACCATGCTGTTCACAGGGGCGTCTGCCAGCGTGAAGGGCTATCCGCAGTCGGCATCCTTCGCCATGGGCAAGTTCGGCCTGCGCGGCCTCTGCCAGAGCCTTGCCCGGGAGTTGCAGCCCCGGAACATCCACGTGGCGCATTTCGTCATCGACGGGGCGATCCTGCCGCCCGGCGCCTCGGACGACGGAGCGGACTCGCACCTGCGTCCCGAGGCAATTGCCGAGACCTATCTCACCGTCCACCGCCAGCATCGCAGCGCCTGGACCTGGGAGGTGGAACTCAGGCCGTGGGTTGAGAAGTTCTAGACGACTTCGCCGCGCCCCGGTTGCGCACCGCAGGCACGGATTTGCCTGCCCGATCCCGGAGCGCGGCAGATTGTTCCGGGAACGTTGTTAAGCGTCCGTTACTGTTCCTGTTTTTTTATATAAAACAACATGTTACTGGCATGGCACAGGCCTTGCGACCACCTTCCGAGACTTTACGCGGGAGCCAAGGGACCATGCCGAAATACATCAGCCGGGACGAGCTGTTCGATCGCCAGGCGAATGACGACGACATCCATGGATCGGCCGATCGCCTGATCGAGGCCATCGACCCGGGTGCGCCGCCGGTGAAGGCCTACCGCGACCTGTTGCGCAACGCGGTGGCTGTGGTTGCCCGTGCCGAGCGCGCCGTCGCAGCCCGGGACATTCATATCGAGCGCCTGCGTCGGCTGTCCATGACCGACGAGACCACGGGCCTGTTCAACCGCCGGGGCTTCAACCAGGCGTTGGAACGGGCGCTGGACCGCGCCGACCGCTACGGTGAGATGGGCTATCTGCTGATCGTCGATCTCAACGGATTCAAGCAGATCAACGACACCTACGGCCACGCCGCTGGGGACCGGGTCCTGACCGCGGTCGCTGATTTCCTCAGCAACAGCGTCCGCGGCAGCGACGAAGTCGCCAGATTGGGCGGCGACGAATTCGCGGTCCTTCTGAGTTTCACCGACCCGGCGGTCGGCCGGGCGAAGGCCCGCAAACTGGAAAGTGGTCTGAACGCGCTGTGCGTTCCATGGGAAGACAAGAACCTGAAAGTCCGGGCCAGCGTGGGCTCGCAGCGCTTCGGCGCCGGCGGCGACCCGAAAACACTGGTGCAGAGGGCCGATGCCAAGATGTATGCCAGCAAACGGGGCCATGGCAGGCCCCACCTGAAGGCGATCAAGGGCGGCGACGAAGCGCCGACCGCCCTTTAAACGCGCCTGCTACAGATCGACCGGCATGGCGGCCGCCTGGGCCGCGCCGTATAGCGGTCACTAATCGTCGATGCGGTCTGACGCCATTCCCTCGGGCCGGAAGCAGGCTCCAGATCGCTGTCGTCCAGGTCATTGGCGGCCAGCATGATCCCCGCCGGACCCGGCTCGTCCGGATAGGGTGTGCAGAAATCGCCCTCTGTGGCCAACTGCACGACGGCGCAGTCCTCCTGCATCGCAAGAGAGACGACGTGCTCGCCGACGCCCTTCCAGGTGGCGCCGTAACTGTAGGTGGTGATCGCCCAGCTCACGACCTCCAGGGCGGGCGGCAAGGCGCATCCGCCAAGGAAAACCGGCGAAATCATGGTTAACGCAAGAGCAACCGATCTGCCAACTGGAAAGCCCTTTCTGGCTTCCTTAATCCGACGTTCTGTCATCGAGACCTCCTTCTCGTTACCACACATCCGAAAGGTCCCCAGACTCCCTTCTGTAACGCTAGTCCCATTACAACTTACTAACGTTTTGTTAGGCTTTTGTCTCCTCAAAATCAGCCCTTAGAACCGTATTCGTCCCCTTCGCGCGTCTTTGTGACACGTGAGGTTGCAGTCTTGCCCACAACGGTTAAAAAAGCGCGAAAAACCAATAGCTTCTTAGCTATCTCTCCGCGGTTCCCGGGGCAGATCAAGCTTAATATGGAGTTCCTCGAGATGCCGGCCAGAGATGTCCCCTGGCGCCTTCATCATGAGGTCCATGGCGCTCTGATTCATCGGGAATGCCGTGACCTCGCGGATGTTCTGTTCATCCGCGATTAGCATGACTATTCGGTCTATCCCCGGGGCCGATCCGCCATGCGGCGGCGCGCCATACTTGAGGGCATTGAGCACCCCTCCGAACTCGGTCTCGACAGTCTGGCGATCGTAACCAGCGATCTCGAACGCCCTGTACATGATCGCCGGCAGGTGGTTTCGGATAGCACCGGAAGACAGTTCCACGCCGTTGCAGACAATGTCGTACTGGTATGCCTTGATCTCGAGCGGATCCATCGTCTCGAGCGCCTCAAGGCCGCCCTGGGGCATCGAGAACGGGTTGTGCGAGAACTCGATCTCGCCCGTGATCGGGTCGCGTTCGTACATCGGGAAATCGACGATCCAGCAGAACTTGAAGACGCCTTTTTCGATCAGGTCCAGGTCCTGTGCCACTCGTGTCCGGACGACCCCGGCGAACTCCGCCGCAACGGCCGGCTGGTCGCAGACGAAGAAGACCGCATCACCCGGCCCGACGCCGACCGTCTCGGCGATCTTCTCGATCCTGACCTGGTCCAGGTTCTTGGCAATCGGACCGGCCGGGCCGTCTTCCTTGAAATTGATATAGCCCAGGCCGGGCTGACCCTCGCCTTGGGCCCAGGAATTCAGCTTGTCGAAATAACTGCGCGGCTGCGCCGCCGCCCCCGGCGCCGGGATGGCGCGCACCGCCGCACCTTCCTCAACCAGCCGGGCGAACACCTTGAAGTGGGAGCCCCGGAAGATGTCGGAGACATCGACGATCTCCAAGGGGTTGCGCAGATCGGGTTTGTCGGTGCCGTATTTCAGCATCGCCTCGTCGTGGGGGATCCGCGGGAACGGCAGCGCGTTCACATTGCGCCCGTTCGCAAATTCCTCGAACACCCCGGCCAGGACCGGTTCCAGGGCGTTGAAGACGTCCTCCTGGGTTACAAAGCTCATCTCGAAGTCGAGCTGATAGAACTCGCCCGGCGAGCGGTCGGCGCGCGCGTCTTCGTCGCGGAAGCACGGGGCGATCTGGAAGTAGCGATCGAACCCCGCGATCATCAGCAGCTGCTTGAACTGCTGGGGCGCCTGCGGCAAGGCATAGAACTTTCCGGGATGCAGGCGGCTGGGCACCAGAAAATCGCGCGCGCCTTCGGGTGAACTGGCCGTCAGGATCGGGGTCTGGAACTCCAAGAAGCCGGCTTCGATCATGCGTCGGCGGATCGACGCGATCACCTGCGACCGCAGGATGATCTTCGCATGCATATCCTCCCGCCGCAGGTCCAGATAGCGGTAGGTCAGCCTGATGTCCTCGGGATAGCCGGCATCCTGGTTGACCGGCATCGGAAGCTGTTCGGCCTTCGACAGGACTTCAAGGTCCTCGATCTTGACCTCCACTTCGCCCGTGGGAAGGTCGGTATTGACCGTCTCGTCGTCGCGGGTCACGACCGTCCCGCTCACGCAAATCACCGATTCCAGCGGCAGGGCCTCGGCTGCGGCGAATTTGTCACCCTCCACATCCACCACGCACTGGGTCAGGCCGTAATTGTCCCTGAGGTCGAGGAACAGCAGGTTGCCATGATCGCGTTTGCGGTGGACCCAGCCCGACAGCCGGGCGGTCTTGCCTGCGTGTTCAAGCCGCAGCGCGCCGCAAGTGTGCGTGCGATAGAGGTGCATCTTGGGCTCCGAGGGGTGGTCAGTGCGTACCGAGCCGGCGCTTGTGTCGCCGCTGCCGGGTGTAGGCCACGGATAGGGGCAAAATGTCAAGCGGCCTGTGGCTTTGCCAGCCAGAATCGTGTGTGATCGCCGGTGCCGGATGCCGTGCTGCGCCGGCCGTCCAGCCCCCTTCCCTCGCCCGGTCAGAGGGTGTATCCAGAGCCCGCGCCATGACGACACTCATCTCCGACAACCAGACCCTGGCCAGATTCTGCGACCGGGCCGCGGAACACCCTTTCATCACGATCGACACGGAATTCATCCGGGACAAGACCTACTGGCCAAACCTGTGCCTGGTTCAGATCGGCTTCGCGGACGAGGCCGCCTGCATCGACACCCTGGTGCCTGATCTGGACCTGGATCCGCTGTACGAACTGATGGTCGACGAAGCGGTCTTGAAGGTGCTCCATGCCGCGCGTCAGGACCTGGAGATCTTTTTCCACCGCACCGGGCAGGTGCCTCACCCGATCTTCGACACCCAGGTCGCCGCCATGGTCTGCGGGTTCGGCGACCAGGTCGGGTACGAAACGCTGGTCTCCCGGCTGGTTGGCGCGCGCCTGGACAAGACGGCGCGGTTCACCGACTGGTCGCGGCGCCCGCTGACCGGCAAGCAGATGAAATACGCAATGGACGACGTGATCCATCTGAAGGCCGCCTATCCCAAGCTCAAGAAGCGGTTGGAGCGGAACGGCCGGTCCCACTGGCTGGAAGAGGAGATGGCTGTCCTGACCGCGCCGGAAACCTACGAGCTGCACCCCGAGCTTGCCTGGCGGCGGCTGAAGACGCGTGGCGGCAAGCCCCTTTTCCTGGCGATCCTGCGCGAGGTCGCGGCATGGCGCGAGCAAGAGGCGCAGCGGCGCGACATCCCGCGCAACCGGTTGGTGCGCGACGAGTCCCTTTTGGACCTGGCAGCCAATGCGCCGCGCAGCCGCGACGAGATGGGTCGGATCCGAGGACTGCCCAGGGGGGTCGTCGAAGGTCCCATGGGCGGCGCCATCCTGGAAGCGATCGAGCGCGGCCAGGCGGTGCCCGAGGACCAGCGACCGATCCTGAACCGGCGCCCGCCCCTGCCGCAGGGGTTGGGCCCTCTGACCGACCTTTTGAAGGTGCTGTTAAAGAAGAACTGCGAGGAAAACGAAGTTGCCCCGCGCTTGGTCGCGAACGCGGACGATCTGGAGCAGATCGCCGCCGACGACGAGGCGGACGTGCCGGCCTTGAAGGGCTGGCGCCGGGAACTGTTCGGCGAGGCGGCGCTTGCCTTGAAACACGGCCGCCTCGCGCTGACCGCCGCAGACAAGGCCGTGCGGGTGATCGACGTCGAGGATCGGAAGTGAAACCTGTCGCAGCCGCGGCGCTGCTGTTCGCGGGTTGGACGGCCGCTGCGGCGGCCCAGGATCCGCCGCAGCTTTTCCAGTTGCCGGTCGACTGCGACATGGAAGAGGTCTGCAGCGTGCAAATTTACGTGGACGTCGATCCGACCGAAGGCGCAAACGACTACGCCTGCGGTCACCTGACCTATGACACCAGCAACGGAACGGACATCCGGGTCCGAAACTTGGCCGACATGGAACGCGGCGTGTCGGTCCTGGCGGCGGCGCCGGGTGTCGTGCTTGGGACCCACGACGGAATGGACGACGTCAGTGTCTCGGAAATCGGCGTCGATGCATTGCAGGGCAAGTTCGCAGGCAATGGGGTCGGCATCGACCACGGGGAAGGATGGTTCACCCAATACTCCCATCTGCGAAAAGGCAGCGTACGAGTCAAGACGGGCGACCGCGTCGAAGCGGGGACGCCGTTGGGCCTGATCGGCCTGTCGGGGCGGACTAACTATCCGCATCTGGAGTTCACGGTGCGGTACGATGGCGAGGTGGTCGACCCGTTTGTCGGCGTCAATCCCGACTTTCGGTGCGACCAGCCCCGGCGGACGTTGTGGTCCGTCCAGGCGCTGGCAGCCATGCCCTACCGCCCGGCCTGGCTTCTAAGCGCCGGTTTCGCGGACGAGCCGGTGAAGATCGATGGGATCCGGCGCGGCGACTATGCGCTGACGGCCCTGCCGGCGGACTCCCCTGTCCTGTCGTTCTGGATCGACTACGCGAACGTATTTGCCGGCGACACCTACGAGTTGACGATCCGTGCTCCGGACGGCGGCATACTTACGCAGACCGTCGATAGGGTGGAGAAGACACAATACACGTTCTACGCCTTCACCGGCCTGCGCAGGCCGGCCGAAGGCTGGCCGACCGGTGTCTATAGCGACACCTTCTCGGTCGCCCGCGACGGCAGGCCGGTCCTGTCCATTGAACGGGAAATCGCCCTTCGATAAGGGTGCGTGTGGTCAGGCAGCGCCGGCTTGGGGCGTGCAGGGTGCGCAACGGGCCGTCGGCTCGAGCCCCAGCAGACCCGCCAAAACCCCCAGACGTCGATTGACGATGTCGCCGTTCAGCTCCTCATGATCGGGGGGCACCCGCAAGACCAGTTCATCACCGCCCCGCTCCAATCGGAACCGACGCAAGACTTCTACGTTGCCGCCCGACAGCGTGTAGGCAAGCCTGATTGCCAGCCCGATCGCACGGGCCTGATCGATCGACTTTTTGCCCAGCAGTCCCCGGATCGTCTTCATCACCGGCAGCCCGACGACCTGGGCATGGCGGGATGCGACCGCCAGAGCGACAAAGGCGCGGCCCGGGTGGTCGATGCCGACGAAGGGAAATCTGAGGACCCGCGTCAAGGCATGCTCCGCCCGGTAGTCCGGATGCTCCAGCCGGGCGACGTCGGACAACAGGCAGGCCGCATGGCCCAGCCGTTCGATCGCGGGATCAACGTCGGGCAGCACATGACGCATCCAGCGCCACAGCTCATCGCCGTCAACGACGCTGTGGCCCATCGGCTGGCCGAACTGGCGACACATGCTGATCAGGGGGTCGCGGCTCTGCATCGACGCCGGCAGCATCTCGAACAGCTTGCCTTCGCGCAGGCCGTAGGCCGAGAAAACCAGGTTGGAAACCCCGCTGCGTTTGACCAACCGGTGTAGCAGGACGGTCGCATAGGGCAACGTCTCCAAGCGGCGTTTGTTGATACCGGGAACGCTGGCCAAGTCATCGTAGGACATCTTCGGGACCGATCGCGCCAGGTCCAGCGCTTCGTCGGCGCCCAGCCTGAAATGGTGGATCATATGCAGCGGATGCCGGCTTCGTTCGATCTGGATGCGGGCAAGAGCGCGCCAAGCACCGCCGACGGCGTAGAGCTCGCCGCCCGCGTGACCGGGCAGCCAATCGACGGCATCAAGCGCGCTGTCGATCGCCTGTTTCAGTTCTGCGGTCGATTCAAGCAGCGCCGGCGCCATGCGAAGCGGACCCAGCGGCAAGGTCGCCTGGCGATGGCTCCCGCCGGACTGCAACTCCACCAGTTCCAGGCTGCCGCCGCCCAGATCGCCCATGATGCCGTTGGCTTCCGGGATCGCCGAGAGGACACCCAGACCCGACAGCCTCGCCTCCTCCTCGCCCGAGATAACCTCGACGTCCAGGCCCGCGACCTCTCGCACAGACTCGACGAAGTCGCCGCCGTTCCGGGCGTCACGGACCGCTGCGGTCGCAAAGGCGACGACCGGGTCCGCCCCCATCGACCGCGCGACCGCCACAAATCGCGGCAGGTTCTCCAGTGCCAGCTGAACGCCGGCAGCCGACAGCCTTCCCGTTTCGTCCAGACCCCGCCCAAGGCCGCACAGCACTTTTTCGTTGAACACCGGCAAGGGGGCCCGCCACATCGCCTCGTAAACCACCAACCGGATCGAGTTCGATCCGATGTCGATTACGGCGACCGGCGGCGTATCGTTCTCTCCACCGCGGACGAGCGTCACTAACCAGCTTTCTTGAGCACGAGTTTCGCAGCCTTGCGCGAGCGCGGGTGCCTGAGCGCGCTGCCGCGCCCGGACAGGCTCGGATTGGTCATGAAGTAGTTGTGGGCGCTGAAGCCTTCTCCGTGGGGTTCGACCCGCTTGAAGGTGCCGTCGGGGCGCATGTACCAGCTCTGCGCCTCGTCATTGAGATTGGCGATCATCACCTGATGGACGACCTGGCGCTTGACCGTGAGATTCTCGATCGGCACAAGGGCCTCTACCCGGCGGTCCAGATTGCGGCTCATAAAGTCGGCGGACGAGATGTAGACCTTCGCTTCGGTCGACGGCAGCGGCTTGCCGGCGCCGAAACAGATAATGCGACTGTGCTCCAGGAACCTCCCGACGATGCTCTTGACCCTGATCCGATCCGAGAACCCAGGAATTCCCGGTCTTAGGCAACAGATGCCGCGCGCGACGATATCGATCTCGACACCGGCCTGGGAGGCCCGATAGAGCGCGTCGATCATCACTTCATCGACGATGCTGTTCACCTTGAGCCAGATCTGTGCAGGCCGGCCGGCCTTGGCGTGTTCGATTTCCTCTTCGATATCCCCCAGCAGACGCTGGCGCAGCCCCAGCGGCGCGAACGACAATTTCTCCATGGCCTCCGGGTTGGCGTAACCGGTGATGTAGTTGAACACGCGCGCCGCGTCGCGGCCCAGGGCCGGATCCACCGAGAAGAAACTGAGGTCGGTGTAAACCCGGGCGGTGATCGGGTGATAGTTGCCTGTCCCGAAATGCACGTATGTGCGCAGGCCGGTACTCTCCCGCCGGACGACCATCGAGATCTTGGCGTGGGTCTTCAGGTCAATGAAGCCATAGACGACCTGCACGCCGGCCCGTTCCAGATCGCGTGCCCATTGAATATTGGCAGCTTCGTCGAACCGGGCCTTCAGTTCGACGAGTGCGGTCACGGACTTGCCTTCCTCCGCCGCCTCCATCAGAGCCTTGACGATCGGCGAGTTGGCAGATGTGCGATAGAGGGTCTGTTTGATCGCCACGACGGCGTCGTCGTCGGCCGCCTGGCGGACAAACTGGACGACGGAGTCGAAGCTTTCATAGGGATGATGAATGATGATGTCCTTGGCCCGGATCGCCGCGAAGCAGTCGCCGCCATGGTCCCGGATCCGCTCGGGAAAGCGCGGGTTGAACGGCGGAAACTGGAGGTCGCGGCGTTCGTCGACGATCAGGCTCTTGATATCCGCAAGGCCCAGCAAGCCTTCCAGCCGGTAGGTGTCCTCGGGAACCACACCCATTTCCTGGCCAACGAACTCCTTGAGGGATTCCGGCATTTCCTGGTTGACGGTCAGCCGGATCACATGTCCACGGCGTCGGCGCTTGAGCATGGTTTCGAATGTCCGGACCAGATCTTCGGCTTCTTCGTCGATTTCCATGTCGGAATCGCGGATGACCCGGAACATGCCCTTGCCAAGCAGCTCGAAACCCGGGAAAAGGCGATCGAGATAGAGGCTGATCGCTTCCTCCAGCACGATAAATCGGATGCGACTGCCCGGAAGGCGGATGAACCGGTCGAGATTCGACGGGATCGGGACCAAGCCGCTCAAATCCCGGTCGTCAGGCTTGCGAAACAGCTGGACCGCCATCACCAGGCCCAGATTCGGAACGAAGGGGAATGGGTGGGCCGGGTCCACGGCGAGCGGCGTCAGGGCAGGAAAGATCTGTTCGAAGAACCACTTGTCCAGCCAAGCCTTATCCTTGGAGGTCAGGTCCGATGGGCCCAAGACCGTCATCCCGACCTTGCCCAGTTCCCCCACCAACCCGCGCCAGAAGACCTGCTGCTCCTCCATCAGGACCCGGGCATGTTCGCCAATCGCGGCAAGCTGCTGGGCCGGCGTCAGGCCGTCCTGGCTCATCTCCGTAATGCCGGCCTCGACCTGCCCCTTAAGGCCGGCAACACGGACCATATAGAACTCATCCAGGTTGCTGGCGGATATCGACAAAAAGCGGAGCCGCTCGAGAAGTGGATGCTTGGGGTTCGCGCACTCCTCCAGGACCCGCGTGTTGAACGACAGCCAGGAAAGCTCCCGATTGAGGAACCGCTCCGGTGACTGCAAACTGAGGCCGCCTTCGTCCTCCGCTAGAACCTGCTTTTCGTCCGCCATGGGGCCGGTATCTTCCGTTCGAGGGATTGCCGTCTGTGCCGTCGAAGCGCCGTCTCAAACCGCGATTTCGAGCATGCACTCCCAACCGCAGATCAAGTACCATGAACCAAATGGGGAAGAAAAGTTAAGCATTCGCCTAATTCCATGCTGACTTTGATGATTTTTCGCCACGCCAAGTCCAGTTGGGAGGATACGAGCCTCGCCGACTTCGACAGGCCCCTCGCATCCCGCGGAATCAAGGCGGCCGACGCGATGGCCCGCTATATGCGAGATTCCCTGCCGCCGCCGGAACGGATCATCTGCTCAACGGCGCAACGGGCGCGGGAAACCTTGGCCCTTGTTCTGCCCGGGCTGGTCGGGGAACTGCAGATCAACATGGACGGGGCGCTCTACGACCTGGGATCGCCGCGCACCTTGTTGGACCACATTAGGGCGCTGGAGATCCCGGAACAGAGGCTGATGCTTGTCGGCCATAATCCGTTGCTGGAACAACTGGCGGCCCTGCTGATCGGTTCGGGCAATACGGCCGACCGCAAGGCACTGGCAACGAAATATCCCACGGGCGCGCTCGCCGTAATCACGTTCGATGCGAATTCCTGGGCGGCGGTGGAGCCGGGCAGCGGCGAACTGGTGAGTTTCGTACAACCACGCAGCCTGACCGGCTGAAGCGGCGTCACCGCCCCTACCAGAATTCGGGTTCGTCTGTGAATTGCCCCCAGATCTTCTTCAGGTTCCCCAAGCCGACATCGATGCGGTCGGCCTGCCAACCTGCCAGAAGTGCCTTGGCGCGGTCCGGAACCGCACCTTTGTCCTCTTCGATCAGGTCGATCAGGTGTCGTGCGACGACGGCGTCGTTTAGGCCACCCAGGCAATCCTGCAATTCCCCGGAACGGCGCGCATAAGTCTTCGCGCCTTTCTTCGAGAACAGTGCGCCAAGAAATTCAACGGTATAGCGCGCCTTCTTGATCTCGATCCGCAGCGCGTGCAGTTCCGGCTCGCCGAGTGCTTCGATATCGTCGCCGGCGTCGCGCAGCACGTTCCCGTGGCGTTTTGCGATAAACGCACGGGCCGGCTTGACGATGCCCCTGGTCAGCTTCTTGTTGGGCGGGCCCAAGGCGATCCACCGCTGCAATCTCAGAACAAGGAGCGTGAACCGGCGCGAATCCAGGACATCGTGGGCGGCGGCATAGGCGCCTCTGCGCGCCTGCTCCGCCTGTGCATGCAGCGTCTCCAGCGCCTCCTCCTCGGGCAGACGCCGCCGCATCGGCAACAGTGTTTCGGTGATGAAGACATCCCAATCGCGCGCCGGGCCGAAGCCGCGTTGCAGCCACCCGAGTTCCGTCTTCAGGGCTGCGACGTCATCCTTCGGCAATACCTGCCGAAACACCGAAACCGCCGCGCGCAACCGCCGCACGGCAACACGGGCCTGGTGGATGCCTTCCGGGTCTTCCGCCAGCCTGACCGGCCATTCGTTTGCAAGCAGCTGATCGACCGCATAGCCGACGATCGCCGTCAAGGCTTCCCAAACGCTCATGTCGCGGCTGAGCTTCACATTCTTGGCCTTGCGAGGGCGCGGCTTGTCGTCGAGATAAAGATCATAGCCGCGCGCGGATTTCGTCCGCGTATCCAGGAAGACCGGCATCGCCTCGCGGATTTCCATCGCCAGGTCCAGCAGGCGTTGCGGGGTCCCTTCAATCAGTTCCAACTCGGCCTCGCAGACGCTGTTCCTGCGCCGACCCGCGGAGATCCGCCCTTCGTCCAGTGACAATTCGATCGCCGCATCCTCGTAATCCAGGATCCAGCTTGTCCGTTTGATGTCGGTCTTGAAAACCGGCTTCATCCGTTGCTGCATGCCGTCACGCTGCAGCTTTTGCCGCACTTTCTTGTCGTCGATCTTCGCCAGGTCCGGAGTGTCGCCCGCGATTGTCGCATTCCATTCGGTTCGATCGTGCAGACCGGGGACCGCACCGTTCGCAGCCTTCAGCGTCTGCACGCGTTTCCCGCTTTCCTGCCTCACGCGCAATGCCAGCCCCATCTCCTTCAAATAAAGATCCGGCGTGTCGAAATAGACTGCGTTGAGCTTCCGGGTCTTCGCCCGACCCTTTCGACGAGCGCGGATCAGGCCGCTTCGCCGCAGCCGCGCCGCAATCTCAGGTGTCAGTCGGAGCTTGAGCTCCAACTCCTGGTGTTCCATCGCCTCTTACTAACCGGGACATGCCCAAATGGGCCTGTCCGGGCTCTCCCCAGTTGCCGTCCGCCCACCTTGCCGGCCCGTCCAATGCGAAGGACGCACCTTGATCCGTCAAGCATGATATAGGCTTCACGCCCTTTTCGTCTACGGGGTCAAAAATTATTCTATAACAATGACTTAAATATGATACCCGACCTGACCTAGAAGGTGCCTGGATACGCACCACCATCAATCAGAACGTTCTGTCCTGTTATGTAACCGGCTGATTGACTGCACAAGAAGGCACAGGTGGCGCCAAACTCGGCCGGGTCGCCGAACCGGCCGGCCGGGATCTGTGTTTCCCTTTGCGCCCTCACCGCCTCGGGCGTGCTGCCGCCACGCGCGGCGGCCGCTTCGAAGTTCTTGGCCAAACGTTCGGTATCGAACTGACCGGGCAGGAGATTGTTGATGGTGACATTGTGCCGAGGCGTTTCCCGCGCCAGCCCGGCGATGAAGCCGGTAAGACCCGAGCGCGCGCCATTCGAAAGACCCAGGATTGCGATCGGGGCCTTCACGGCGCCTGACGTGATGTTCACGACACGGCCAAAGCGCCGTTCAATCATCCCGTCGACGACGGCCTTGATCAGGAAAATCGGCGTCAGCATGTTGGCATCGACCGCCGACAGCCATTCCTCCCTTTCCCAGTCGCGAAAATCGCCCGGCGGCGGCCCGCCGGCGTTGTTGACCAGTATATCCGGCGCCGGACATGCCTGAAGGACCGCGCTGCGCCCCTGTTCACTGGCAATATCGGCGGCGACGGCAGTGACGGATACACCCCCGTTTCATTCCGGATCTGCTGCGCGGTCGCTTCCAGCGGTTCCGCGGACCGGGCATTGATCACCAGGTCGACCCCTTCACGCGCCAATGCCATCGCGCAGCCGCGGCCCAACCCCTTCGACGCCGCACATACGATGGTCTTTCTTCCTGCAATTCCAAGATCCATTAGTCCTCCCCCAGGGTTTCTGCATTGACCTCTGAACGGACCATGCCGTCCAGGACCTGCCGTGCAAGGGGCACGGTGACCGGCCGGCGGTCGGACAAGGCGGCGTGGTCCAGTGACGCGACAAAGGCCCGGATGGCCGCAAAGGACCGTTCCAGCCGCGGGACCAGGAACCGGACGACGTCTTCCGAAACCGCGATCTGACGATCCGCGAACAGCTTCACCAGCATCGCCGCAATCAGTGCGTCGTCCGGCGCCGAAACCGAAACAACCGGCGCTGCCAGCAGGCGCGAGCGCAGATCCGGAAGCGAGACGGGCCAGCGGCTAGGCGGCGTTTCGGCCGTAATCAGCAGATGGCCCGCCCGATCGCGCAGCATGTTGTAGAGATGCAGCAGGGTGTGTTCCGGAAAGCCGGGGCGAAGACCGTCGATCACCGCGACCCTCGCCTCTCCCAGCAGAGCCGACGGATCGATCGCACCCATCTGTCGCGGGTCAATCGGTCTTGCCCCCGTCGCCGTCCGAAATACTGCCGCCAGGTGGGTCTTGCCGCAGCCGGGCGGCCCGACGACCACCAGCGCTGGCCCTGGCCAGTTCGGCCACCGGTCGACGAAGCCGATCGCGGCCCGATTGCAGTCGGCAACCAGGAAATCGTCCCGGCTCAGGGCGGGCCGATGGCCCAGTTCGAAGGCCAGTTGTCCGGTGCTTCCCACGCCTCAGTCGTTTCCAGGCGGCGCGCCGTGGTGATAAAGAGCGCTGCCGAGATATTTCGTCAGGGAATAGCGCGTCAGGACACCGATCACGGCTGCGGTCGGCACCGCCAGCAGGATCCCCAGGAAACCGAAGAGCGCACCGCCGGCCATCAAGGCAAAGATGATCCAGACAGCATGCAGCCCGACCTGCCCGCCCACCAACTTGGGCGTCAGGAAGTTGCCCTCGATGAACTGGCCGACACCAAAAACCACCGCCACGAGCACGATCGGCGTCAGGCTGTCGAACTGCAAGATTGCCAGGACCATGCCGGCGCCGAACCCGATCAGCATGCCGAAATAGGGAATGAACGACAGCAGGCCGGTGAAGAACCCGACGATCAGGCCGAAATCCAGGCCCACGGCCGCAAGTCCGATGGCGTAGGCAACACCCAGGATCAGGCACGCGGTCGCCTGCCCGCGCACAAACCCCGACAGCGTGCGGTCGATCTCGCGCACCTGTTCCCGAATCTCGTCCGCATGCGAAAGCGGCAGCCAGCCGTCGATCTTGGCGGTGATCTTGTCCCAGTCGCGCAGCAGATAGAAAGCGACGATCGGAGTAATCACCAAAATGTAAATCACATTGGCCACGGCTGACAGGCCGCCAACCAGTCGGCGGAGAAACTCGCCCGCGATCGTCGCCGCCTGGCCCGCATAGCCGCCGAGCAACGGGATCAGATCCTGCGGCGTGCTGGGTCCGCCAAGCTCCAGCAGATCGGAGAAGATCGGCAGCAACCTGTCCTGAATTGCCTGAATGTAGCCCGGCAGCGCGTTCGCCAGGTCGGCGATCTGCCCGGCAAGCAAAGGCACCACCAGCGCCAGAACAAGCACGAAACCGACGAAGAAGATCCCGGTGACGATGCTGGTGGCCAGGGTGCGCGACAGTTTTGCCCTTTCAAGCCTGTCGCACAGCGGATCGAAGAAATAGGCAACCGCCATACCGGCGACGAACGGCAGAAGGACGTCGCGCAGCAGGAACAGAAGGACAAGAAATACGACCAGCCCTGCGCCCCAATAGGCCGCCTTTTCGTGGGTCGTCATTTCGGGTTCCGATCCCCGCCTATTGAGGGGCGTTCAAGACCCAGCGGCCCCGCAGGTCGGAATAGGACAAGGAGAACTCCTCCTGGGCCAGGGCCACCTGCAACTGGTCCATGTTGCCGACGAAGGCAAGATCCACATCCGCCTCGTCAAGCGTGATCTGGCTGATCGACGCGTGGCGGACCGCCGCAATATCGGCCAACGTGCGCCTGACTTTTACCCAGTGTTCCATGCCCGACAGCGGCACCAGGATCGACAAAACCTGTTGCTGGTCGAAACGCAGAAGGTTGCGCCGTTTCCACTCTTCCTCCGCCTGGGACATCACAACCGAAACGGCCTCTGCGACAAGAATCGCCTCGGTCGCATCCGCATCGCCGGGCAGAACGGCCTCCAGCGGCGGGGCGCTTTTCCAGCCGGGTCCGTGAAACCGCGTCGTCACCGTCAGTTCGAGCACCCCGGTCTTGGGATCCGTCCTCAACTTGACAACGGAGACCATCGTCGACGCGGCGTCGTACTTCTCGGCGATGCTGTCCAGTCGTTCGCCGTCAAGGGCGACGGCCATGCCGGCACTGATGCGCAGGGTGTCGGAAAGGTCATTGAGCGGCACGACCAGGGGCAGCAGACCGTTCGGCGGCTCTGCCTCGTTCCAGGCCGTAAACCAGGTGTTCCCGTCGTCCCAAAGCAGAGTGGCGCCAGCCACCTGGAACACGGGCAAGACCAGAACCGGCCGGCTGACGGTTTCGGCGAACGGGACGTCACGCTCCCTCAGGAACTCGCGCACCGCGTCCGGCAAGAATCGGACGGTCAGCTCCGCCAGATACCGGCCGCCGCCAAACCGCTCCTGCGCAAAGGACACATCCATTATCAGGCGCTCCAGAGCGGCTTCATCGGGCGCTTCGAGACGGGCGCGGTCCTCGGCCAGGACGATCCGGTCGAGCAAGACGCGAAAGGCCTCTGCCTTGCCGCCGGCCACACTGGCTTTCTTTGCGGCAACCTCGGTCGCGGCGGTGGCGTCCACCGAAACGCCGGCGACCGTGTAGATGTCCGCGGGCGCGGCCACCGCCGAAGCACCGGCAAAAAGCAGAATCGCAGCAACACCAAGCAAGCGAAGCACGGGGAACGGGATGAGCGGCATCGACGTCGTTGCAAACCGGTAGTGGATGGGTATTTTGGCGCGTGCAGCTTATTAACGGCATCCGGGCGCTCCGGACAAGCACTTACGAAGGCACCGGACAATTCCTGCCAAGTCTGGAGAAACCGATCTGACATATCGCGATGCCGGCGTGGATATCGACGCCGGTAACGCTCTGGTCGAGGCGATCAAGCCGCTGGCGGCCGCAACGGCACGCGCCGGGGCCGATGCCTCCCTCGGCGGATTCGGCGGGCTGTTCGATCTCGCCGCCGCGGGCTTCACGGACCCGATCCTGGTCGCGGCGACGGATGGCATCGGCACGAAGCTGAAGATTGCCGTTGAGGCCGAACGGTTCGACACGGTCGGCATCGATCTGGTGGCGATGTGCGTCAATGACCTGGTGGTCCAGGGGGCAGAACCCCTGTTCTTCCTCGACTATCTGTCGATGGGCACACTGTCGGTGGAAACGGGCAGCGCCCTGGTGTCGGGCGTCGCTCGTGGATGCAGTGAATCGGGTTGCGCGCTGATCGGCGGCGAGACCGCGGAAATGCCGGGCCTTTATCAGCACGGCGACTTCGATGCGGCGGGTTTCGCGGTCGGCGCCGTCGAGCGCGGCCGCGTTCTGGACGGCGGTGCCATCAGCGAGGACGACATGATCCTCGGACTTGGATCGGCCGGCCTGCATTCGAACGGGTTTTCGCTGGCGCGGCGGGTGCTGGCACTGGAAGGTCTAGGGGTGACCGACCCAGCGCCATTCGATCCCCAGAAGACGCTGGGCGAAATCCTGCTGGAGCCGACACGGATCTATGTCAAGTCGTGCCTGGGAGCGATCCGCGCCGGCGGTGTCCACGGTATGGCGCACATCACCGGCGGCGGCCTCTACGACAACGTCGCCCGGATTCTCCGCGACCCGGCATTGTGCGCACGGTTGGAGCCGTCATCCTGGAAGTGCCACGCCGTCTTCGACTGGCTGGCCCAGGCCGGCGGCATCCGGGAGGAGGAAATGCACCGGGTCTTCAACTGCGGCATCGGCATGGCCATCGTGGTGGCGCCCGACCGGGCCGAACCCCTCAGCCGCCTCCTGGCAGAGCATGGCCAGACAGTGTTCCGGATCGGCCGGATCACGGCGCGCGCCGACGATGGCCGCGCCGTCCAGATCGCGGGTCTTTCGTGACCCGGCGTTTGAAACTGGCGGTCTTGATCTCGGGGCGCGGCTCCAATCTCCAGGCCCTGATCGATGCCTGCGCCCAGGCGGATTTCCCGGCCGTCATCGGCTTGGTCATTTCAAACGAACCCGATGCGTCCGGACTGGTCCGCGCCGCCAGGGCCGGAATCGCCACCGCGGTGGTCGACCACCGCGATTTCGGGTCACGGGCTGCCTTTGACGAAGGACTTCACGCCCGGCTGGCGGAGTGCCGGCCGGACCTGATCTGCCTTGCCGGATTCATGCGGATCCTGGGCTCGGACTTCGTTCGGCGCTGGGAGGGCCGGATCATCAACATCCACCCCTCCCTGTTGCCCGCCCTGAAAGGCCTGGATACCCACGCACGCGCCCTGCAGGCCGGGTTCACGGAACATGGCTGCACGGTACATTACGTCACGGCGGCGCTGGACGACGGTCCGGCGATCCTCCAGGCAAGGGTCCCGATCCTGCCAAGCGACACGGCGGAGAGCCTGGCAGCCCGCGTGCTTGCTGAAGAACACCGGATCTACCCCCAGGCGGTCCGCATGATCGCCGAAACCGCAGACAATCAGCCGCGCCCCTCTTGCCAGTAGCAGCGCGGCAGGGTACCTAATCGCCTCGATTTCTAGGTTAGGTGTCCTGCGAGGGAGCGGTCAGATGGAACCCATGCAATGGCTCAGCGCGCCAGACGAGAACCTGCGGACCTGGCGTCTGGTAATGCGGATCATCACAGGTAGCGTGATCAGTATCGTCGCCGTGCTGCTGTTAATGGCGGTATTTCTGACCTGATTCTCAAGCCATCGGCCGGAATCAAACAGGGGCGCCGTTTGGCGCCCCTTCTCGTGCAGCCGTCTGCGCCCGGCAGCTCAGCCGACGATTTCGCAACGGTTGAAGAAGAACGCAATCTCCCGCGCCGCAGATTGCGGCGAATCCGATCCGTGCACCGAATTGGCCTCGACGGACTCGCCATAATCCTTCCGGATTGTGCCATCTTCGGCATTGGCCGGGTTTGTCGCCCCCATCACCTCGCGGTTCTTCGCGATTGCGTCCTCGCCCTCCAGCACCTGCACGACCACCGGGCCGGAGGTCATGAAGTCGCATAGATCCGGGAAGAACGCGCGCTCCTTGTGCTCGTCATAGAACGCCTCGGCCTGTTCCCGGGTCAGCCGGATCCGGCGCTGGGCGACGATCCGCAGCCCCGCCTTTTCAAGCCGCTTGTTGATCTTGCCCGTGATGCTCCGCCGGGTCGCATCCGGCTTGATGATCGAAAGGGTCTGCTCGGTTGTCATTTATTACGTTCCCCCGCAACTGTCGGCCGGCGCGGCCGGGCGGGGTTATAGCCCTGTCTTCGTCGCCCCGCAAGCGCAAGCCCGTGGATGATTTACCCGGCCGGGCCCCCTCTGTACTGTGCCGGCGATGATATCACTCAGGCAAATCACTCTTCGGGTCGGCGGCACCCTGCTGTTGGACGGTGCGTCGGCCCAGATCGCAGACGGCGAGCGGATCGGCCTTGTGGGCGCAAACGGCGCCGGCAAGACGACGCTGCTGCGCGCCATTGCGGGCGAGTTCGCGCTGGAAGCGGGGGACATCGAGATCGGCCGCAATCGGCGGATCGGCACGGTTCCCCAAACCCTGCCGAACTCAACGGACAGCCTGCTGGAGACCGTGCTGGCCGCCGACGTCGAGCGCTCGAGCCTGCTGGCGGAGGCGGAGGCGGCGGCCGACCCGCACCGGATCGCGGAGATCCACGACCGTCTGGTCGATATCGACGCCCACGGCGCCACTGCGCGGGCCGGGGCCATATTGGCGGGACTGGGTTTCGACCATGCGGCCCAGAAGCGACCTTTGAACGAGCTTTCCGGCGGCTGGAGAATGCGCGTAGCCCTTGCGAGTTGCCTGTTTCTGCGTCCCGACATCCTGCTGCTGGACGAACCCACCAACCACCTGGATCTCGAAGCGGCCATGTGGCTGCAGGGATTTCTCGCCAATTACCCAAGGACCCTGATCATCGTCAGCCACGATCGGACCCTGTTGAACACCGTCCCGACCGCGATCCTCCACCTGCAGGACAGCAGCCTGACAACCTACCGCGGCGACTACGACACGTTCGAACGGACCCGCTCCTTGCGCCTGGCCAACCAGGAATCCATGCGGCGGAAACAACTGCAGGAACGCCGCCATATTCAGGCTTTTGTCGACCGCTTCCGCTACAAGGCTTCGAAGGCCCGCCAGGCGCAAAGCCGGATCAAGATGCTCGAACGTATGGAGCCGATCGCCGCCGTTGTCGAAGACCGGACGTCGCACCTGTCGTTCCCGGACCCAGAGCCCCTGGCCGCGCCGATCCTGGCCTTCGACAACGGCGCGGTGGGCTATCAAGACGGCCCGACGGTGCTGCAAAGGCTGACGCTGCGCCTCGGCACCCAGGACCGGATCGGGCTGCTGGGCCAGAACGGCAACGGGAAGACGACCTTGATGCGCCTGCTGGCCGGCCAGTTGGTCCTCAGAGAAGGTTTTGCCAAAAGATCAAACAAGCTGGTGAGGGGTTATTTCTCCCAGGATGTCGCTGATCAGCTCGATCCGGCGGAGACCCCGCTCGATGCCGTGCGCCGTGCCGGTCGGGAGGCTTCGGAGGCAACGCTGATGTCTCATCTGGGCCGGTTTGGCCTGGGCCAGGAAAAAGCCGCGATTGCAACCGGATCGCTTTCCGGCGGCGAGAAAGCCCGCCTGGCGATCGCCATCATCTGCCGCAGGGCGCCACACCTTTTGTTACTCGACGAACCGACCAACCACCTGGACATCGACACGCGCCAGGCGCTGGTCCAGGCACTGACGGCGTTCGAGGGAACCGTCGTTCTGGCAAGTCATGACTGGCACCTCCTCAATGCCACCGTCGACGAGCTGTGGCTGGTGGCCGAGCGAACCTGCACCCGCTACGACGGAACGCTGGAAGAGTACCGCGACATGCTGGTGCGAAGCCGCACTTCCGGGCCCGCCCGCCGTGGCGGCGACGGCAAGCAACCCTCGCCAAACGCCCGCAAGCAGGCGCGCCAGGCCAGGGCCATGGACCGCGCAGCGACCGCCGAACTCCGGTCGGCCCTGAAGCGGGCGGAAGCGGATCTGGAGAAGCTCACCAACGAGAAGCAGGAACTGCACGACCGTCTCAGCGACCCGGGTCTCTACGAAAACGGGCCGGACCGGCTGACCGCGTTCAGCAAGCGCGCGGCGGAGTTGGATCGCGAAATCGCGGCTGCCGAAGCGCAGTGGCTGGACATGTCGGAACGACTCGAGGGCGGCTAGTCCAGTGCCGGAGCGACGTCAGGCTTTCTGCTCCCACCCGCGATCGGTCTGTTGCCAGTAGGTCACCGAATGCCCGATGTCCCTGAAAACCTTCCAATCGGCACGGGCCTGCGCGACCGCTGCTTCGTCGCGGCCGTTGAACAGCACGCAAACCAGTTCGAACAGGCCGAGATTGTCCGATCGCATGCCGTCGGTCAGAAACAGGACCTGGGCACCGTTGGGGTTTTCGTCCCGCTCGGTGACCCAAATTGGCTGGTGTTCCGGATGCCCATCGGCCTCGGAGCTGTGCGGCAGAAAGGACCGGTCGTCATAGGTCCAGAGCTGACCGCAAAGGGCCTCCACCCGCTCTTTGCTTGCCGCCATCACGACCGCGCGCATCGGCCGGTCAAGGGCCCGCTCCAGTAGTCTGGGCAGCGCTGCGTCGAGCGTCATCCGCTGCATATGATAGAAACGGATCTCGGTCATTCAGACGGTTTGCCGTCGGGCTGGGCTTTCTCTGCATAATCCCGAACGTAACAATCCAACAGCCGGACGCCAAACCCGGTTGCACCCTTCGGCGCGGTCGGCTTGCCCTTCGAAGACCAGGTGACGCCCGCGATGTCCAGGTGCGCCCATTTGGTCTCGTTGACGAAGCGATTGAGGAACTGTGCCGCCGTGCAGGCGCCGGCATCCCGGCCGCCGATGTTCTTCATGTCGGCCGCCGCCGTGCGCAGCATCTCGTCATAACCGCCGCCGAGCGGCATCCGCCAAACCCGCTCGCCGGTCTCCTTGCCGCAGGCAGTCAGGGCATCGGCGAGGCCATCGTCATTGGAGAACATGCCCGCATATTCCGGCCCCAGGGCGATCATGATCGCCCCGGTCAAGGTGGCCAGGTCGACCATCGCAGCGGGCTTGAACCGATCCTGGGTGTACCAAAGCGCATCGGCCAGGACCAGGCGGCCCTCCGCGTCTGTGTTCAGGACCTCCACGGTCTGTCCCGACATGGTTTTGACGATATCGCCCGGGCGCTGGGCGCCGCCGTCGGGCATGTTTTCGACCGCACCGACCACGCCCACAACGTTGGCAGGCGCCCTTCGTCCGGCGACAGCCTTCATCAGGCCGACGACCACCCCGGCACCGCCCATGTCCCACTTCATGTCCATCATGCCGGCGGGCGGTTTCAGCGACAGACCACCGGAATCGAACGTCACACCTTTGCCCACGAACGCAACCGGCGCGACCGATTTGGCGGCGCCGTTCCACTGCATCACGATCAGCTGGCTTTCCCGAGCCGATCCCTTGCCGACCCCCAAAAGCGCGCCCATGCCCAGCTTGGCCATCTGCTTTTCGCCCAGCACCTGCACTTTCACGCCCAGGTCGGTCAGTTCCTTGGCCGCGGCCGCCAAGCTTTCCGGATAGATCTCGTTCGGTGGTTCGGAGATCAGGTCTCGGGTCAGCGAAACACCGTCTACGACCCGCGCCAGGGGTTGATACAATCGCCGCGCCGCCCCGGCGCCCTTCACGAGGACGGCCAGCTTGCGCAGGGCAGGCTTCCCGTCGTTTTCGTTCTTCGTCTTGTATTTGTCGAAGCGATAGCTGGCCAAGAGCGCGCCGTAGGCGATCTGGGCCGCCGCATCCGTCGCACCTTCGATTTCGGCATCCACTTGAACGCTGGCATCTTTTTCGCCACTGACGGCCAGGCGCGCAAACAGGCGGGCACCTTGGGCCTGCAAGTCCAGGGCGACGGCCTTCTCCTCCACGCCATAAAGCAGGATCCGGCTGTTTTCGATCCCGCCAGGGGCGACGATTTCCAGGATCTGATCCTTCTTGCCGTCGAACCGGCTGCTGACCTTGAGCGCCCTGGTAATGGCGCCCTTGACCCGCTTGTCCAGCGCCTTGGCGGCAGTCCCCAGCGTGCCGCCCTTGACAACGGCAACGGCGATTGCCCCAGACTTAGGCTGGGACGGCTCGGAAAAAGTGATCTTCATTTGGGTCCTGGTCCTCTTTTTTCGGCATGGACGCGCACTCTAGCCCGCGCGCGGCCGGCGAGAAAAGGCCGGACACCGAGGGAATGCCGGTCCGAAAAGGCGAATCCGGAGATGGTCACGGGGCTGTACGAGCGCCCCAGCGCATTGTAAATACTCATGCATTGACGCGCTGGGGCGCAGCAAAACCATGGAATACGGACATTCTGGGTCGATCTGACGGTTGGATATGACACGGCTTTCGCGATACATCACCAGCCAGATCACCTTGGTCGCATTTGGCGGCACCGTGATCCTGTGCATGCTGATCGTCTTGGTTCAGTCGCTGCGGCTGGTCGACCTGATCGTCAACCGTGGGCTGCCCTTCAGCCAGTTCCTGACAATGACTATGCTGATGTCGCCCCGCTTCCTGGCGATTGTGCTTCCCTTCGCAGTGTTCGCGGCAGCCCTGTTCACCTACAACAAGCTGATCACCGACAGCGAGGTCGTGGTCATGCGATCAGCGGGCCTCGGTCAATGGGCGCTGGCGCGGCCCGGTATGCTGGTGGCAACCGTCAGCGTGCTGATCTGCTTCATTCTGAACCTCTACCTGATCCCGGTCTCATATCGCGGCTTTCGCGACCACTACGTGCAAGCCAGGTCACAGGTCTCCTCTGGGCTTTTGAAGGACGGCCAGTTCAACACCATCGGCGATACGGTCACGATCTACGTCCGCGAACGGATCGGCGAGCATGAAATCCAGGGAATCCTCATCGAGGACAATCGAAATCCCGCGGAGCCATGGACGATCTTCGCCGAGCGGGGAGTCATCACGGAAACCGCAGAAGGCCCCCGGGTGGTGGTCTTCAACGGCAGCCAGCAGGTGTTCCGGGAAGGCAAGCTGGACCTGATCAAGTTCGATCAATACACCGTCAACATGGCCCTGGAGCCGAAAGACGCAGAAGCGCGCTGGCGCCAACCGGAAGAGCGGTTCATCCACGAGCTGTTCAACCCCGGCACGTCCAGCAACGACCGGTACTACCGCGGCAAACTCATCGCCGAAGGGCACAACCGGATCGCATCGGCGCTGCTGCCGTTGAGTTACGTCATGATCGGGATCGCCGTCATGCTGGGCGGCCAGTTCAGTCGCCGCGGGCAACTGAAGCGGCTGTTGGCGGGAATCGGGATGATGACCACGGTCCTCATCCTCAGTCTGGGTTTTCACAACCTGGCCGGCAAGATGCCGCAGTTCATCTTCAGCATGTATGCCAACAGCCTGTTCCCGGTCGTTTTTTCGTTGATCTATTTGGCGCGGACGGGCCGCATGCGCCGACAGCCTGTCCCGGCGCCGGTCGCGAACTGACCCGTTCAGGCAGGAGATCAGGCAGTGCGGCTCTCCTACACGCTGACAACCTATTTCGGACGCCATTTCGCATTTTGGCTGTGCAGCGTCTTCGTCGCCGTAATGGCCTTTTTGGAACTGTTCGACTTCGTCGAACTGCTGCGGCGGGCGTCAGGCAAGAAGGCCGTCAGCCTGGAACACGTCGTCCAGATGACCCTGCTGAAGCTGCCGCACCTGATCCACGAGGTCCTGCCGTTTATCATTCTGTTCGCCGCCATGTTGTCGTTCTGGCGCCTGGCGCGAACCAACGAACTCGTGGTTGCGCGCGCAGCGGGGATCTCCGTTTGGCAGTTCCTGCTGCCGGCCCTGACGATCTCGATGGTCGTGGGCATCCTCCAGATCACGACGGTCAACCATTTCTCGTCCGTCCTGCTTTCCAAGTTCGAACGCATGGAAAGCAAACTGCTGCGCTACAATAAGAGCGACCTGGCCGTGTCGGCAACCGGCTTGTGGCTTCGACAGGGTGATCCGGATGGCCAGGAGGTCATCCATGCGCGGGGCGTGGGGCAAAACGGCGCGCAAATCAGCGATGTGACGGTTTACTTCCTGGACCTGGCTGGAGCGTTCACCGGCCGCATCGACGCCGAGAATGCCACCCTGCGCAACGGCTACTGGGAGCTACGGAACACGATCACGTCCTGGCCCGACGGACGCGCCGAAAGAGCGGAGGTTTTCAACCTGAAGACGGATCTGACGCTTGACAAGATCCTCGACGGCTTCGCCTCGCCAGAGACCATGTCTTTCTGGACACTTCCAGAGTTCATCGAGAACCTGGAACTCTCCGGATTCAACGCCGACCGGCACCGTATATACTACTATTCTCTGTTGGCCATGCCGTTTCTTCTATGTGCCATGGTCCTTGTGGCGGCAACGTTTTCGCTGAAGGCGACGAGACAAGGCGCGACAGGAAAGATGGTCTTGTTTGGCGTTACGTGCGGTTTTCTGCTTTACTTCATGACAAGCGTCGTACACGCACTGGGGTTATCGGCCACCATTCCGGCCGTGCTTGCGGCTGCCATGCCGGCGGGCGTGAGTCTCATGCTTGGCATTACGGCGCTGTTGCACTTGGAGGACGGATGAGACCGTTCCTGGTCGGGCTGTTCGGCAGTGTCGCCGTTTGCATCGCAATCCTTGGGATCGCGGTGCCTGCGGCGCATGCACAGACCGCGACGGAGGACGGCGAGCCGGTCCTGATGAAGGCCGACGAACTGGTCTACGAACGCGATCTCGGTCTTGTCGTCGCCAAGGGTGATGTGGAGATCATGCAGGGGCCGCGCATCCTGCTCGCAGATACGGTCAGCTACAACCAGAAGACAAATACCGTGACGGCATCGGGCAATGTGCGCCTGTTGGAACCCACCGGAGAGGTGTTCTTCGCCGACTATGTGGAACTGAGCGACGACATGAAGAACGGCGTGGTCGAGAATATCCGTCTGCGCCTCAGCGATGACAGCCGAATTGCGGCAAATGCGGGCAAGCGGACCGACGGCGTGCGGACTGAGATGCGCCAAGCGATGTATTCACCATGCGAATCTTGCGAGGATAACCCCGACAGGGCACCGCTATGGCAAGTCAAGGCGCGGCGTGTGGTGCATGACAAGGAGGCGCGTGAAGTCCGGTACCATGATGCCTGGCTTGAGATGTGGGGCATGCCGGTTGCTTACACCCCCTATTTCGAGCACGCGGATCCAACCGTCAAACGCAAGACCGGGTTCCTCACGCCTGGCTATGGATCGAGCTCCAATGTTGGCGCGTTTGTTGAGGTCCCGTTCTTCTTCGCCATTGCCGACGACAAGGATGCCACCTTGCGGCCGATCTATACGTCGGACGACGGATTGGTTTACTCGGGCGAGTATCGACAAAGGTTCGACAATGGCGAGTTTCAGATATCCGGCAGTATGGCCATCGCCGACCGGGACAGTGGCGAAGAAGGAAACGTCACAACCAACAAGAACGAGTTTCGCGGGCATGTCTTCTCCAAGGCGCGATGGGACATCAACGACACTTGGCGCACCGGCGCGGACATCCAACGGGCCACCGATCGCACATACCTTCGGCGATTCAATTTCTTTGGCGGTGCTGGAAACGTCCTCACCTCAAACGCATTTCTCGAAGGGTTCCGACGCCGCAACTATGTCGGTGTGGATGCGTGGTGGTTTCAGGACCTTCGGCTGGGTCTGCGCCCAGACACAAAGCTCATTCTGCCCATCGCCGAGTATTCCGGACTCACCGAAGCAGACCGGTTCGGTGGCCGGTGGAACTTCGATGGCAATTTCAGGTCTCTTTACGTCGACGATTCACCGCAAAGCCAGAGAGGCTCGCTGAAAGCCGGCTACTCGCTCCCGCTGGTTGCGCCGATCGGGCTGATTACGACTCTGTCTGCGACAGCACGAGGCGATCTCTATTACGTTGATTACAATACCAGCGACAAAGACAACGGGTTCGAAGGCCGTTTTGCGCCTGCGGCCAAAGCCGATATGCGGATGCCGTTCGGCCGCCAGTCGGGCGACTTCTACCAGATGATCCAACCGATTGCGGGCGTTGTCGTCACGCCGACCAACCTCAACGACAGGGACATCCCCAACGATGACAGTACCGTTGTTGAGGAAGACGACACTAACCTGACGAGCCTGGACCGCGCCCCCGGCCTTGACCGCGTCGAAGAGGGTGCCCGCGTGTACTATGGCCTTGGTGCGGGCATGTATGATCCGTGGGGTGGAGTGGTTCGCGGCTTCATCGGGCAGAGCTATCGGTTCAGCGACGACACAAGGCTTCAGACCGAAGCCGGCCTGAACCGGAACTTCTCCGACTTTGTCGGCCACGTGGAGTTGGTACCCAACCGATACATGGATGTGCTCTACCGCTATCAGCTGAACGAAACGAACCTGAATCCGAACGTCAGCGAGCTGAGCTTCAAAGTTGGACCAGAAGCGCTGCGCTTATCCGGCGATTACATCTTCGTGCGCAACGAGCCGAACGCGGACGAGTTTCGCACCCGAGAAGAGATCACGCTTGCAGCGTCTTCACAGATCGATGAATGGTGGCGTTGGACCGCGTCCTATAGACGTGATTTGGATGAAGATGAATCCCGCCGGGCAGGATTCGGGCTCACCTATGAGGACGAGTGCTTCATCCTTCATGGGAATTGGGATCGGGATTTCACGGCCGATACGGATGTGAGTTCGGGCGATACGTTCTTCTTTCGGGTCACATTTAAGACACTGGGCTCTCTCGAATCCGGTTCGATCCAGTCGGACGTCATTTCGTCGAGTGGAACCTAGTCCGGGCGGCACTTCATGATGACAGATTGCGGGAATCATCCACCTCGATTGTCAACGCGGCGCCCCACGCGATCTTACTTTGCTGCGCTCTTTTCGACACTGCTGATCGCTTTGTTGGTCTCGATTGGTAAAGTCGGTCCCGCGGTCGCCCAGGACGTGATGCGGATCGCCGCCGTGGTCAATGACGACATCATTTCCATCTGGGACGTGGAAAACAGAATGCGTCTGATTGCGCTGTCCTCGGGTACCAAGCTGACGAACGACACGCGGCGGCGCCTGGCGCCCCAGGTTCTTCGGAACCTGATCGATGACCGACTGCGCCTGCAGGAGGCAAAACGCCTCAACATCCGGGTGTCCGAACGCGAGGTTAGGAGATCGATCGAGGCCCTGGAAAGAAGGAACAACCTTCCCAAGGGCGCCGCGCGCCAGGTGCTTGCACAGAACGGAATCGACTTCGCGGTCTTGCAGGCACAGCAGGAAGCAAACGTGGCATGGATCAAGATCGTCGACCGCCGCCTGAGCCGGCAGATCGACGTGGGTGACGACGAGGTCGACGAGGAACTCAGGCGCCTGGAAGCAGTGAGAAATCTGCCCCAGAGCCTCGTCTCGGAGATCTTCCTCAGCGTGGATTCACCCGATCAGGAACGCGAAATCAGGGGCAATGCCCTGCGACTGATCGAACAGATCCGCAGCGGCGCTTCGTTCGCAGAAATCGCGCGAAGTTTCTCCCAAAGCGCCACGGCGGCGATCGGCGGCGATCTTGGCTGGGTCTTCCCGGGGCAGTTGGACGAGGAACTGGACAAGACCATCGCCGCCATGCGGCCCGGCCAGTTGTCGCAACCGATCCGCGATTTCTCCGGGTACCATATCCTGCAGGTCCGTGACCGCCGGGTCTTTGGCGCGGCTGACCCCAAAGACGTGAAGATCAACATGGCGCAGGTGCTGCTGCCCAATATCAGCGGTGCCCCGCAAACACAGCAGGCCGGCAGTGTCCTGGCTCAGGCGTCCAGTTGCGATGCGCTGGTCGACGCGGGCAGGAACGCGGGCGCAACGATCGCCTCGCGGCTTAGTCTCGTGGTTGGCGATCTGCAGGACACAATGGCAGAGACCGTTTCCACGCTCGAGCCGGGTCAAACAGCCAGACCGATTTCCCAGTCGTCGGGGCTGCTTCTGATCATGCTGTGCGACCGCGAGGTCCCGGAAGCGGTGCTTCCCTCCCGCACCGAGATCGCGGATAGGATCGGACAAAGCCGGCTGGATCTGCTGGCCCGCCGCTACCTTCGCGACCTTCGGCGCGCCGCCTTCGTGGATATTCGCGTTTGACACGTTCCATCGAGCCGGTCTGTGTCACGATGGGCGAGCCTGCCGGGATCGGTGGCGAGCTTGCCTTGAAGGCATGGTTGAGGGCACGCGAGGCCCCGCTTCCACCTTTCGTCATGATCGATGATGCGGAACGTCTTTCCGACTGCGCCAGCGCTCTGTCTCTGCCGGTGCCGATCCAGCCGGTCGCCGATGCCGGCGCGGCGGCGGAAGCATTCAATGAGAGTCTTCCGGTGCTGCCGATCCGGCTTCCGGCCAGGCCGGTGCCGGGGCGAGTGGACCAGCGCAATGCCGCAAGCGTTGTCCATGCCATCGACCGCGGCGTCGAAATCGTCCGCTCCGGCGAGGCCAGCGCGTTGGTCACCAATCCGATTCAGAAGGCAAGCCTCTACGACGCAGGTTTTTCTCATCCCGGCCACACCGAGTATTTGGGCCACCTCGCCGGCCAAGACTGCGAGCCCGCCATGATGCTGGCCGCCGCAGATCTCCGGGTCGTTCCAGTGACAGTTCATCTTCCCCTGGCCGCCGTCCCCCAGGCCCTTAGCACCGAGAGGATCGTCAGCGCCGGGCGCATCACCGATCAGGCACTGCGCACGGATTTCCTGATCGAACAGCCGCGCCTCGCCGTCGCCGGCTTGAACCCGCATGCCGGCGAAGACGGTTCGCTTGGCCGCGAAGAGATCGAAGTGATCGCACCGGCGGTGAAACAACTGCGCGACGCTGGCCACAACATCGAGGGCCCGATGCCGGCCGACACCCTGTTCCACCCTTCCGCCAGGGCCGGTTACGATGCGTTCTTGTGCATGTATCACGACCAGGCCCTTATCCCTTTGAAAACAATAGATTTCTGGGGTGGCGTCGACGTGACTCTGGGGCTGCCCTTTGTCCGCACGTCGCCGGACCACGGCACGGCCCTGGGCATTGCCGGCCGGGGCGAGGCCAATCCCGAAAGCCTGATCAACGCCATCCGCATGGCCGACCGGATCGCGCAAAACCGCGCATCGCATGACCCGCAACCGGGTACATGATGCGATCGTCGACTTGCCGCCGTTGCGGGACGTCATCGCCCGCCACGGTCTCAGCGCGCGGAAGGGGCTGGGTCAGCACTTCCTGCTCGACCTCAACCTGACCGCCAAGATCGCCCGTGCTGCGTGCGATTTGGCCGGCGGAACGACTATCGAGGCCGGGCCCGGCCCCGGCGGCCTCACGCGTGCCCTGTTGCTGGCCGGCGCCGGCCGCGTCGTCGCGGTCGAACGCGATGCCCGCTGCGTCGAGGCACTGCAGCCTCTTGTGGAGGTGTCGGATGGGCGCCTCGAAGTAGTTGCGGGCGATGCGCTGGAACTGGATGTGAAGACCGCGGGCGCTGCGCCGCGCCGCATCGTCGCGAACCTGCCCTACAACATCGCAACGCCCCTGCTGCTTGGCTGGATCGGCCAGGCCGATGCGCTGGAAAGCATGACATTGATGTTCCAGAAGGAGGTCGCCGAACGCATTGTCGCGCCTGTCGGCGATGCCGCTTACGGGCGGCTTTCGGTGATCGCGCAGTGGCGTTGCACGGCGGAGCTGGCGGTGACAGTTTCGGCGCGCGCCTTCACGCCGCCCCCGAAAGTCGACAGTGCCGTTGTCAGGCTACGTCCGCATCCCACGCCACCGTTCGATTGCCGTCGGTCCGATCTGGAACAGGTCACCGCCGCGGCCTTCGGTCAGCGCCGGAAGATGCTCCGCCGCTCGCTGGCCGGCCTGGGGGTCGATGTGGGCATACTGCTGGAAGAAGCCGGGATCGGACCGACGCTGCGGGCGGAATCCTTGTCGGTCGCCGATTTCGCGCGGCTCGCGCGCTGCCTCAATAGCCTTCGCGAAGGCCTTTGACGAACTCCGCCAGCCCCACTAGGCGATCACGCTTCAGTCGTTCGGCCGTCAGGATCGACAGCACCTGCGAGACGCTTTCTTCCAGATTCCTGTTGACGATGATGTAAGCGTATTCGGGGTAGTGGCTCATCTCGTCGGCGGCCTTGTTCATACGCTTTGCCACGACGTCAGGTGAGTCCTGCGCCCGGGACTTCAGTCGTTCTTCCAGATCGTGGGTACTGGGGGGAAGGATGAACACGCTGACCAAGTCGTGCTGGGCTTTCTCTTCCAGTTGCTGCGTGCCCTGCCAGTCGATGTCGAACAGAACGTCCCTGCCCTCCTCCAGGGCCCGCGCCACCGGTTCGCGCGGTGTGCCGTAGTAGTTGTCGAAGACCTTGGCGCTTTCCAACAGCTCACCGCGGTTGCGCATCAGGTCGAATTCCACCTTGTCAATGAAACGGTAGTCGACGCCGTCTGTCTCGCCGGGCCGTTTTGGACGCGTGGTCACCGAAATGGACAGCGCGATATTCGGATCCGTCTCCAGGATCCGCCGCGCAATCGAGGACTTGCCGGCACCGGACGGCGAAGACAGCACCAGCATCAAGCCCCTTCTTTTGATGTGAAACGGTTCGTTCATGGACCTTCGTTGTCACTCGATGCTTTGAACTTGTTCCCTGAACTGGTCGATCGTGGATTTCAAGTCGAGCCCGATGCGGGTCAGCGCAATATCGGCCGACTTTGAACACAAGGTGTTGGCCTCCCGGTTCAACTCCTGACACAGGAATTCCAGCTTGCGACCGGCGGCCCCTTCTTCCTCGATCAGCGTCCGAGCCGCTGCGATATGCGCCGTCAATCGGTCGATCTCCTCCCGGACGTCAGCCTTGCTCGCCAGCAGGGCCGCTTCCTGCGCCAGCCGGTTTTCGTCCAGCGCGGGCGAAGCCGACAGCAGCTCCTCGACCTGGCGGCGCAGACGCTGCGCCAGGGCTTCGGGCTGCGCGGCCGCGCTTCGGGCGGCGGCCTCGGCCAGTGTGTCCATCCGCGCCAGATGCTCGACCAGAATGGCATTGAGGCGGCCGCCCTCTTCCCGCCGCGCTGCGTCGAGCTGGTCAAGCGTGGCCGCAAGCGTCTCGAGAATCGCCTCACGGCGCTCCTCCTTGTCGGCGCCAGCCTCCTGCGCGGGTTCCACGACCCCGCGCACGGTCAGCAGCGCATCGACCCGCGGTTTGGCCTTTACGGCACCAGGCGGCGGCGTCGCGCAGAGTCCGATCAGCTGGGCGAGGAATGCCTCGTTGACCTGCATCTCGGGGATGGCGGCGGAACGCCGGAGATCCAGCGTCAGGCTGACAGAGCCCCGTTTAAACCTCTTGCCGGCCGCAGCACGCGCAAGCGGGTAGACGGGTTCCCATCCGGACGGAACCCGGACCCGCAAGTCCAGCGAGCGTCCGTTGACGCTGCGCGCTTCCCATGCCCAACTTGCCGTTTCGTCTTTGCCACTGGCCCTGGCGAAACCCGTCATACTGATGATTGGCAAAAGCCGGCCCCTTCGAAAGACGACGCAACGACCGCGAGGTGTTATATCCGGCGGGCGGGGACGCAACAAGCGGCGGCTTCCGCCGATGTATCCGCCCAAAGAAAGCCCGGTTCAGTCGGACGATTGCTTCCGCAACCGGCGCCAACGGGCCACGTTCCGGTTGTGCTCTTGCAGGCTCTTGGCGAAGGCGTGACCACCGGTGCCGTCGGCGACGAAATAGAGCTCGTCGGTGATGAGGGGGTTCAGGACGGCCTCGATCGACGCGCGTCCCGGGTTGGAGATCGGCCCCGGCGGCAGGCCCGGATACTCATAGGTGTTGTAGGGGTTATCGGTTTTCAGATCGAGCCGTGTCAGGTCGCGCCCTAAAGGGCAGAGCCCGCCTGTCAGCGCATAGACCACGGTCGGGTCCGACTGAAGACGCATCTTGCGCTGCAGCCTGTTGATGAAGACGGCGGCGATCCGCGGCCGCTCCTCGGGAACCGAGGTCTCCTTCTCCACGATCGCCGCCAGCGTCAGCGCCTCCTCCTTGCTGGAGAACGGCAACCCCTCCATCCTCACACGCCACAACTCATCCAAGGCCTGGGACATTTCCGATTCCATCCGGACCAGGATGTCCGCGCGCGCATCGCCGTAGGCGAAATGATAGGTCTCTGGCAGCAATGCACCTTCATCCGGTAGGGATTCGATCACGCCGTCCAGACCGTCAGTCTCTTCCAGCAGGGTCAAGATCTCCACACTGGTGAGACCTTCCGGAATCGTGATCCGGCGGACCACGGTGTCGTGCCGGACAAGCTTGTCCAGAACCGCCTCCTGGCTGACTGACACATCAAAGGCGTACTCGCCCGCCTTCAAGGACCCGTGCAGGTTTCGAAGACGGGCCGCGACAATGAACACGAAGGGATTCCTGATGACGCCCGCGGTTTCCAGTTGGGCAGCGATCGGCCGCAATCCGGCCCCGGCGGGAACAACGAGGTTGACCGGGCCCGGCAAGGGACCCGGACCGGTGAAGACGAAATAGCCCCACATGGCAGTGCCACCGGCAACGATGACGCCGAACAGCACAAGACCGAGCAGAAGGTTAAGCGTGCGGCGCATCCATGTCTCTCATGGTGCCGGCCATGCGGAGCGGGTTATGGCGCCGGTCCGAAAACCAAGCACGCGTTGGTCCCGCCAAAACCGAAGGAATTCGACATCACGTGGTTGACCGTGCGTTCTTTCGCTTCCAGGGGAACCAGATCGATATCGCATCCTTCGGACGGATTATGCAGGTTCAGCGTCGGCGGCACCACATTGTCCTGGATCGCCAGCAGACTGAACATGGCCTCGATCGCGCCGGCAGCCCCAAGCAGATGGCCGACGGCCGATTTCGTCGACGACATGGACAGAGAATAGGAATGCTGGCCGAAAAGGCGCTTGACGGCGCCAAGTTCTATCTCGTCGCCCAACGGGGTGGAGGTCCCATGGGCATTGATGTAGTCGATGTCTTCGGGCGCGATCTGGGCACGGCGCAGAGCAGCCTGCATCGCCCGGTAGCCGGCATTGCCGTCCTCGGCAGGTGCCGTGATATGGCTTGCATCGCCCGACATGCCATAGCCGATGAGCTCGCCGTAGATCCTGGCGCCACGCTTGCGGGCATGCTCAAGCTCCTCGAGCACCAGAACACTGGCCCCTTCGCCCATCACGAAACCGTCGCGGTTTTTGTCCCACGGACGGGATGCCTCCTCAGGCCGGTCGTTGAATCCCGTCGACAGCGCCCGTGCAGAAGCGAAACCGGCGATCCCCAGGCGGCAGATGGCGGCCTCGGTTCCGCCGGCCAGCATGACGTCGGCATCGTACAGCATGATCATCCGCGCCGCATCGCCGATCGCGTGCGCCCCGGTCGCGCAGGCGGTGACCACGGCGTGGTTGGGACCGCGGAACCCGTAGCGTATTGAAATGAAACCCGACGCAAGATTGATCAGGTTGGCGGGGATGAAGAAGGGCGTCAGCCGGCGCGGCCCCTTGTCTTCCAACAAGAGGGCCCCCGCGGCGATGCCGTTCAGGCCCCCAATACCTGAACCGATCATCACCCCCGTCCGGTTCTGGGATTCCTCGTCGGTCGGCGTCCATCCGGAATCCTCCACCGCCTGCACGGCCGCGGCCATGCCATAGGCAATGAAGGTATCCATCTTGCGCTGGTCCTTCCGGTCGACCCAGTCGTCCGGATTCCAACCGCCCTCGTCTGCCTCGCCCCGCGGGATCTGACCAGCGATCCGGGCAGGCAGGTCCGAGACGTCGAACGACTCGATGGCGGCGATGCCCGACTTGCCATCGGTCAGGCGAGACCATGCGCGCCTGGCCCCCAAGCCAAGCGGCGTGACCGCCCCCATCCCCGTAACGACGACGCGTCTCATGACGCTGCCCCCGGCGCGAGAGGTTTAGCTAACGTGTTCCTCGATGAAACTGATGGCATCCTTGACGGTAAGGATCTTTTCCGCAGCGTCGTCGGGGATCTCGCACCCAAACTCCTCTTCGAACGCCATCACGAGTTCGACCGTATCGAGGCTGTCGGCGCCAAGATCGTCGATGAAACTGGCGCTGTCCGAGACCTTGCCTTCGTCCACTCCGAGATGTTCAACCACGATATTCTTAACGCGATCTGCAACGTCGCTCATTTTGGTTTCAATCCTTCAGCTTGTTCGGGCCAGGCCCGGCCGTGTGATTTGGGGTGATTTGCTGTCGGAGGCCCCGCGGAAACGCTGCTGCCCCGGCAAAAAGCGGGCTTCCCTACCACGTTTCATACTGCCTGCCAACCCGGGATTCCGGGACTTCGCGCCCAGTCGAGGGCGCTGCCGGGCCACTCAGATCATGGCGATCCCGCCGCTGATGTTCAGCGTGTGGCCGGTGACATAGGCCGCCTCGTCGGAGGCCAGGTAAAGCGCGCCGGCGGCGATTTCGTCCGGCGTCCCCATCCGGCCGACATGCACCTTCGTATCGATATCCGCACGCTGCTGCTCGCTGAGCGCATCCGTCATCGGCGTGGTGATGAAGCCCGGCGCAATGCAGTTCACGGTGATCCCGCGGTTCGCCACTTCCCAGGCCAGAGCCTTGGACATGCCGATCATTCCCGCTTTGGAGGCCGCGTAGTTCGCCTGGCCGGGATTGCCGATCATCCCCACGACAGAGGTGATACCGATGATCCGGCCCCAGCGCCGGCGCATCATGCCACGAAGCATCGCACGCGACAGTTTGAAGGCGGCCGTCAGGTTGACGTCCAGGACCGCCTGCCAGTCTTCGTCCTTCATTCGCATCGCCAGGGTGTCGCGCGTGAGCCCGGCGTTGTTCACCAGGACATCGATCTGGCCGGCTGCCTCTTCCGCCGCCGCGGCCAGGGCCGCCGGCCCGTCGGCGTCCGACAGATTGGCAGGCACAACAAGGGCCCGCTCGCCCAGCTCCGATGCGAGGGTCTTCAGCTTCTCCGTTCTGGTGCCGGAGATCACCACCGTCGCGCCGTTGCCGTGCAGGGCCTGCGCGATCGCCTCCCCCAGGCCACCGGTCGCACCGGTCACCAGGGCCGTCTTGCCGGTCAAATCGAACATTGTGCCTCCTTGTCGTTTGCGTCGGACGCCGCAGGTCTCAGATGGTCTTGAGGAATTCCTCCACGTCTTCGGGCATCGCCACATTGCTGGCCGCGATGTCCGGTTCGATCCGGCGCATCAGGCCGCTGAGGACCTTGCCCGCCCCGATCTCGACGACGGTTTCGACACCGAGGTCTTTCAACTTGAGCATGCTTTCCCGCCACCTGACCATCCCGCAAACCTGTTCGACCAAGAGGTCGCGGATCGAATCCGGGGTGCTGACCAGGTCCGCCGTCACATTGGCCAGCAGCGGAACGCTGGGCCCGGCGATGGTCTCCTTCGCCAGCGCCTCCTGCATCGCCTCGGCGGCAGGGGCCATCAACGTGCAATGGAACGGTGCGGAAACCTGCAACAGCATGGCGCGCCGCGCGCCGCGTTCCTTTGCCAGGTTGACCGCGCGCCCGACGGCATCGGCATTGCCGCTCACGACGACCTGGCCGGGTGCGTTGTCGTTCGCAACGGCGCAGACGTCGTCGCCGGCAGCGTCCCTGACAACCGCGCCGACATCCTCGGCCGCCATGCCCAAAAGCGCCGCCATCGCCCCCTCGCCCACGGGAACGGCGGCCTGCATGGCACGCCCACGCAGCTTGAGGAGCCGCGCTGCCTGGTCAGTGCCGAGGGCACCGGCCGCGGCCAAGGCCGAATACTCGCCCAGCGAATGGCCCGCCACATAGGCGACCATGGCCGGGACGTCCTTCCCCCCTTGGCCCTCGATCGCGCGAAGGGCCGCCAGGCTGACCGCCATCAACGCCGGCTGGGCATTTTCGGTGAGCGTGAGTTCGTCAGCCGGCCCCTCGAACATCAAACGACTGAGATTCTGTTTCAGGGCCTCGTCGACCTCCTCGAAGACCAGCCGAGCCTCGGCAAAGGCGTCGGCCAGGGCCTGGCCCATGCCGACAGCCTGGGACCCCTGGCCGGGGAATACGAACGCGCGCGTCATGTTGTGAGCGATCCTGCGATGTCGTGACGATGGGCGATGGCGGGGTCGAACGAACCCCGGCGCCATCTCATAGCCTGCCTGGGCCGCAAGTCAAGCAATGGCCAAAAACCGCTTTATCTTCGCGGCACCGGCGTCTATAAACGCCGCCGTTTAAGGGCATCCGGTCGCAATGGCGCCCGGAGCGAGCCCAAACTCCTTCCGCCTCCCAATTCATCCGCCCGGCTAGGCTGGCGACGTGTGCGAGGAGGCGGTAAGAGCCAGGCGGCACGACCCCGACAGCGGGGCAGGTGCGCTGGTTCGCTGACAGCCATAGGGAGTAAAGCAACAGTGCCTTACTACGAGAACGTGATGATCGCGCGTCAGGACATCTCGGCCGCCCAGGTCGAGGCCCTGACCGAGCAGTTTACCGCCATCCTCAGCGAGGGCGGCGGCAGCGTGGGCCGCAAGGAATACTGGGACCTGCGCAACCTCACCTACCGGATCAAGAAGAACCGCAAGGGCCACTACGTGCTCCTCAATTTCGAGGCGCCCGCGGCGGCGGTCCAGGAGATGGAACGCAACATGCGCCTCAACGAGGACGTGCTGCGGTTCATGACCTGCCGGACGGACGATCTGCCGGAGACGCCCAGCGTTGTCATGCAGCGCCGCGACGAGCGGGACCGCGGGTCGCGCGGTGGCCGTGATGGCGGTCCGCCGCAGCGGTCGGCACCGCGGCAGTCCGCCCCGGAAGAGACGAAACCTGAAACCGAAGGAGAGAGCTGATGGCCGCCCCGGCACGCCCCGGCGGCGGGCGCCGCCCGTACTTCCGTCGCAAGAAGACCTGCCCGTTTTCGGGCCCCAATGCGCCGGCGATCGACTACAAGGATGTTAAGACGCTGCAGCGGTTCATTTCCGAGCGGGGCAAGATCGTTCCCAGCCGGATCACTGCGGTGTCGGCGAAGAAACAGCGGCTGCTGGCCCAGGCCATCAAGCGCGCCCGTTTCCTTGCTCTGTTGCCCAAATAGGAGGACCGTGGCATGGAAGTGATCCTCCTAGAGCGTGTTGAACGGCTGGGCCAGATGGGTGACGTGGTCACCGTGAAGCCCGGATACGCACGCAACTACCTGTTGCCGCAGAAGAAGGCCCTTCGCGCCACCGAAGCGAACCGGGCAAGGTTCGAGACGGAACGGACGCAACTGGAAGCCCAGAACCTGGAACGCAAGAGCGAGGCCGATTCCGTGGCTGGCCGATTGGACGGCGTTTCCGTGGTCCTGATCCGCGCGGCATCGGATTCCGGCCAACTCTACGGTTCCGTTACGGCCCGGGACATCGCCACCGGTTTGACGGAGGCCGGCTATACCGTGACACGGAACCAGGTTCTGATGGAACGGCCGGTCAAGACGCTTGGGATCTTCGAATTCAGGATCCGGCTTCATCCGGAAGTGACCTCAACGATCTCGATCAACGTGGCGAAGTCCGAGGAAGAGGCAAGCGCCCAGGCCGACCGCGTTGCGCGCGGCCTTCCCGCACTGCAGACGCTTGCCGAACAGGAAGCCGAGCAGGACCAGCGCGAAGCCAGGCCCCCTGCCCCGAGAGCCGAAGCTGCGGGCGAGACCGCCGCCGAGGAGACAGAGGAAACGGAGGCAGAGGCATCGGTGTCAGCCGAAGAGCAGGCAGAGCAAGCCGAGACGGAAAAGGCGGAATCGGAGACCTGAACCGCGTCTTCCGACCCTGCTGGACGAAACGGGTAAACGGCGCCGTCGGAAACGACGGCGCCGTTTGCGCTTGTTGCGTTGTGCGAAAGTGCGCCGGGACAGCGAATCGATCTATGCTGCAACCGCTACCGATATCCCCCATATCCACAGGCTTTGTTCTAGGGACGTTCTGATGGAGAGTGTCATAGGGTTTGGAAATGGTGAGTTCGATTTCCGACAATAATATTGCCACCCTTCATGATGAGACTGATCAGTCCGCCCCGATTTTGCGGGAACCCCCGCATAATCTGGAGGTTGAATCGGCTTTGTTGGGCGCAATTCTTCGCAACAACCGGGCGTTCGAACAGGTTTCCGAACGACTGGACGCGTCCCACTTCTATGCCCCGGCGCATCAGCGTATCTATGCGGCGATCGCCAAGCTGATCCAGCTTGGCCAGGTCGCCAAGCCGGAAACGCTGCGCCACTACTTTGAACAGGACGAGTCGCTCGAGGCGGCCGGCGGGCCCGCCTATCTGGTAGAGCTGGCATCCAACGTGGTCACGGTGATCAATGCGGCGGACTATGCCGCGATCATCCACGACCTCTATCTCAAACGTGAGCTGATCGCGCTTGGCGAAACCGTGGTCAACGATGCGTTCGACCAGGTGATCGAAGACGATGCCCTGCAGCAGATCGCGCGTGCCGAACAGCATCTTTACGACCTGGCGACGACGGGCGAACTGGACCGCGGCATCGTGGATCTGTACGAGGCGGCCAAACAGGCCCTCAGTTCCGCCGACGAGGCCTTCCGGCGCGACAGCCACGTGGTCGGCGTCACCACGGGCTTTCACGATCTGGACAAGAAGCTCGGAGGACTTCACAAGTCCGACCTGATCATCCTTGCCGGTCGTCCGGCCATGGGCAAAACCGCGCTGGCAACGAACATCGCCTACAACGCGGCCGCGGCCTACAAGAAGGTCGTCGACAACACTGGCCGCGAGATCACCGAGGGGGGCCGCACGCTTTTCTTCTCGCTGGAGATGTCGGCCGAGCAACTGGCCAGCCGCATCATGGCCGAGCGGTCGGAAGTGCCGTCCGACAAGGTGCGCCGGGGCGAGATCGATACCGAGGAATTCGGCCGCATCGCGATGGCGGCCCAGGACCTGCGGCAGGTACCCCTCTATATCGACGACACACCGGCGCTGACCATCTCGCAACTGCGCCAGCGCGCACGCCGGGTCAAACGGCAAAACGGGCTGGAACTAATCATCGTCGACTATCTGCAGCTGCTGCAGGTCGGATCCGATCGGCGCAGTGACGGTCGGGTCCAGGAGATCTCCGAGATCACCCGCGGCCTGAAGACGCTGGCCAAGGAACTGGACGTGCCCGTGATCGCGCTGTCGCAGCTCTCCAGGGCGGTCGAACAACGCGAGGACAAGCGTCCGCAACTTTCGGACCTGCGCGAGTCCGGCTCGATCGAGCAGGATGCTGACGTAGTGACCTTTATCTTCCGCGAGGAGTACTATCTCGAAAAGGCAGAGCCGCTGCGCCGGGTCGACGAGGACCAGACCCGCTTCGAGGATCGCATGGAACGCTGGCACGAAAGGCTGAAAGACGTCCAGAACACCGCCGAGGTCATCATCTCGAAACAAAGGCACGGCCCCACCGCTTCGATCAGCCTGTATTTCAACGGGGCGTTGACCAAATTCGCCGACCTCGATTCCCGTCACCAGGCGGACGACTATTGAGGTGACCAACTCTGCCGACGCGCCGGCCCGGCTGACGATCGACCTGGCGGCGCTTGCCACCAACTACCGGCTGCTGGCCGAACGCGCGGCACCGGCGCGATGCGCCGCCGTGGTAAAAGCCAATGCCTATGGCCTGGGAGTCGAGCGGATCGCGCCTGCCCTGGCGGCGTGCGGCTGCAAGACATTCTTTGTTGCCACACTGGACGAGGCGATCGCACTGCGCGCCAGCCTGGCGGACACGGAGATCATCGCATTGAACGGCCTCCTGCACGGCGAGGCGTCGGTCTATCGGCGGCATGGGATCGTGCCGACGCTGAATGATCTGGGCCAGATCGCGGCTTGGCGGGACCACTGCGCCGATGGCGACGCCCTGCCAGCGGCAGTGCACTGCGACACGGGCATGGCGCGGTTGGGCTTGCCGCCGGCCGAAGCGGCGGTGCTGGCCGACGAGCCGGAAAGGATGGCCGGCTTCACCGTCCGGGCGTTGATGAGCCACCTGGCCTGTGCCGACATGCCGTCCGACCCGCTGAACGAGGTCCAGCTGCAGCAGTTCGCCGGCCTCGTCCGGGCGATCAAGCCGCCGCAGGCGTCCCTCGCGGCCTCCAGCGGCATCTTCTTAGGCCCCGCCTATCACTTCGACATGGTCCGGCCTGGCATCTCGCTCTACGGCGGCAGGCCGAATCAATCGGCCGACAACCCGATGCGCCCGGTTGTGCGATTGACGGCAAAAATCCTGCAAATCCGGGACGTTGACGCTCAACAGACCGTTGGATATGGTGCGACGCACCGCTTCGAGGGGCCAGCCCGGGTGGCCACGATCGCGGCCGGGTATGCCGACGGCTATCTGAGATCGCTCGGCGGTAAGGGGGAGGCTCGTGTCGGCAATGCTGTCGTGCCAGTGATCGGCAGAATATCGATGGATCTTGTGACCTTGGACGTCAGTGCGCTTCCGGCGCTGCAACCGGGCGACGAGGTCGAGCTGATCGGTCCCTCTACGACCATCGACGCGGTCGCGGACCGCGCCGACACAATATCCTACGAAGTCATCGTGAGACTGGGGCAACGATTCGCCCGCGACTATGTTGGGGGGACTGCATGAACCCATTGCGTCCGATCGGCCGCGCCTTTCTGGGCTTTCTGGAGGCGACGGGCCGGCTGGCGATGTTCTGCGCATCGGGGGTCAGCCATTCGGTGCGGCCGCCTTTCTACCTGCGGCTCCTGCTGCGCCAGTGCATCGATATCGGCTACTACTCCCTACCCGTCGTCGGCCTGACCACGCTGTTTTCAGGCATGGTGCTGGCCTTGCAGTTCTATACCGGCTTCGCGCGCTTCTCGGCGGAGGGCGCCGTCGCGACGGTCGTGGTTCTGTCCATGACGCGGGAACTGGGCCCGGTCCTCGCGGGCCTGATGGTGGCGGGACGGATCGGTGCCGCGATGGCGGCAGAACTCGGCACTATGCGAGTGACCGAGCAGATCGACGCGCTGGAGACGCTGTCGACCAATCCGTTCAAGTACCTGGTGGCGCCGCGCCTGATCGCGGGCATGTCCATGCTGCCTCTGCTGGTGATCGTCGGCGACATCATCGGCGTGTTCGGCGGCTATCTGGTCGGCGTCTACAAGTTGGGATTCAACCCCGCCGCCTACCTTAAGAACACGATGGACTTCCTTGAATTCATGGATGTTTTCTCAGGGCTCGTAAAGGCCGCGGTGTTCGGTTTCATCATCGCGCTGATGGGTTGCTACAACGGCTATTACTCCAGAGGCGGCGCCCAGGGCGTCGGTGCCGCGACAACCAACGCCGTCGTCTCGACCTCGATCCTGATCCTGACGTCCAACTACCTGATCACCGAACTGTTCTTCGGAACATGACGCAGACGTCCGCACCGAAGATCCTGATGAAGGGCGTGGTCAAGCGCTTCGGCCCGAAAACCGTGCTGGACGGACTGGACCTGGACGTGATGCCGGGCGAATCGGTCGTGATCATCGGCGGGTCCGGGACGGGTAAGTCCGTGACGATCAAGTGTCTGCTGGGCCTGCTGACGCCGGACGAAGGGGAGATCCTGATCGACGGGCAATCCGTGGTCGGCCTGTCGGAGCGCAGCAAGCGCGAACGGGTCAACGCCAAGATCGGCATGCTGTTCCAACATGCCGCCCTGTTCGATTCCATGCCGGTCTGGGAGAACGTCGCGTTCGGGCTGATTCAGGGCAAGGGCATGAGCCGCAATGCCGCGCGCGACAAGGCCATGGAAAAACTGGCCCAGGTCGGTCTGGACGAGGAAGTCGCGAAGGTCTGGCCGGCCGAACTGTCAGGCGGCATGCGCAAGCGGGTCGGGCTGGCCCGGGCCATCGCCATCGACCCGGAGATCATCCTGTTCGACGAGCCGACCACCGGCATCGACCCGATCATGGGCGACATCATCAACAAGCTGATTGCCAAGGTGACGCGCGAAATCGGCGCAACGGGCATTACCATCACGCATGACATGTCCAGTGCCAGGGCTATTTCCGACCGGGTCGCCATGATCTACAAAGGCAAGGTCGTCTGGCAGGGCGATACCGAGGCCATCGATCAGACCGGCAACGAGTACGTGGACCAGTTCATCCACGGCCGGATAGACGGCCCGATTAAGATGGAGATCCGTAGACTGTAGCGTGCCGTCCGGCGGCGGCAGCGTCTCGACGGGACACCTAGGTTTGGCTAAAGCCCACACACGATACGTTTGTCAGTCCTGTGGCGCGGTGCATCATCGATGGATGGGCCGTTGCGATTCCTGCAATGCATGGAACGCCATCGTCGAGGAGGTGGTCGACGCGCCGCCGGTCGGACGCGGTGGCGGCCGCGCGGCCCAGGGCGGCGGTCGGGCCTTGTCGTTCGCCACACTGCAGGGGCCGTCGGACAGCACGGCCCGGCGCAAAACGGGCATTGCCGAATTCGACCGTGTAACCGGAGGCGGCCTGGTCGAGGGGTCGGTCCTCCTGATCGGCGGCGATCCGGGTATCGGAAAATCGACCCTACTGCTTCAGGTTGCGGCGCGGCTCGGGGCCTCGGCCCGGGTCGCCTATGTCTCGGGCGAGGAAGCGATCGATCAGGTGCGGCTTCGGGCCGCGCGTCTGGGGGTGACCGAGGCGCCCGTCGACCTGGCCGCGGCAACCAACGTCCGGGACATCGTCGCGACGCTCGACGCGGAAAGCGGTCCACAGGCTGTGATCGTGGATTCGATCCAGACTATGTACCTGGATATCCTGGAATCGGCGCCCGGAACGGTCGCCCAGGTGCGGGCCTCGGCGCAGGAACTGATCCGAATCGCCAAACGACGCGGAATCACGGTACTGATCGTCGGCCATGTGACGAAGGAAGGGACGATCGCGGGCCCGCGGGTGCTGGAACACATGGTCGACACGGTGTTGTATTTCGAAGGAGAGCGGGGACACCAGTTCCGGATCCTCCGTGCCGTGAAGAACCGGTTCGGCCCCACCGACGAGATCGGCGTCTTCGAGATGACCGACGGCGGACTGATCGAGGTGCCCAACCCGTCCGCCCTGTTTCTTGCCGAACGCCAGGGCGACGTCTCGGGCGCGGCCGTGTTTGCCGGGATCGAAGGCTCGCGACCGGTGCTGGTCGAGATCCAGGCACTCGTCGCGCCCTCGCCCCTGGCGACCCCGCGTCGGACCGTCGTGGGCTGGGACAGTGGTCGTCTGGCCATGGTGGTTGCGGTGTTGGAGACCCGGGCCGGGCTCTCTCTGTCCGGCAGGGATATCTATTTGAACGTCGCCGGCGGAATACGGATCGCTGAGCCGGCCGCCGACCTCGCGGTTGCCGCGGCGCTGGTCTCGTCTGTCAGCGGCGTAGCGCTTCCGGCCGATACGGTGGTCTTCGGCGAGATCGGGCTGTCGGGCGAAGTGCGCGGCGTGACCCGGTCCGAAGGCCGGATCAAGGAAGCCGGCAAGCTGGGCTTTGGCAAGGTCATCATGCCTGCCCGGCGGGCGCGTGAGAGATCGAAGTCGCCGCGGCACCCTGCATCGGTGGAGGGGACCGAAGTGACCCGACTTGCCGAGGTCGTCGATCTGCTTGCCGCGGCGCCGCAGGGACAGCGCCAGCCGGTCAGCGTGTAGCAGGCGACATGGGCGAAGCGCTTTCCTCGATGCCGATATCCTGGTTGGACCTTTCGGTCCTGGCGATCCTGCTGCTTTCGGGCCTGCTGGCCTATGTGCGCGGCTTCGTCCGGGAGGTCTTGTCGATCGGGGCCTGGGTCGGGGCCGCCGTTGTCACCTACATCGCCTACCCCCACGCCTTGCCCTACGCCCAGCAATGGACAGACATCGAAGTCGTCTCCAGCTTCGGCACAATGACCGTGGTGTTCATCGTCGTGTTGCTGGTCCTGACCATCGTCAGCGGCTTCATCGCCCGGGGCGTCAAAGAGAGTGCGATCGGGGCGCTGGATCGGGCGCTGGGGTTCCTGTTTGGCATCGCTCGCGGCGCTTTCCTGGTCTGCCTTGCGTTTATCCTGCTCGTGTTCTTCCTAAACGAGGACAACCTGCCGGATCCGGTCTACCGGACCCGCTCGCTGCCCTTCGTCGCACTTGGAGCAGACATGATGCTGGCCCTGGTCCCGGCCGAGACCTCACAGCGCCTGCGCGATGCAATCCAGCGCGTCCGCGAGGGCGTCTCGATGGCGGTGGAACAGGAAAAGACGTTTCGACTGTTGACCAAGCCGACACCCCAGGAGGCGGACGGACAGGATGAGGCCGAGCCCTCCTACCCGGATTCCGAGCTGCGCGGCATGGAAGCACTGATCGACCAGAACAAATGAAATATCTCGACGGAAAAGGCCTCACGCGCATGATCCCATCACCAAGACCGGGCGTCAGTCCGTTCGACGACGACAAGGTACGCGAGGAGTGCGCGGTTTTCGGCATCTTCGGAAACGCCGATGCCGCCGCCCACGCCGCGCTGGGCCTGCACGCCCTGCAACACCGCGGTCAGGAGGCTTCGGGCATCGTCTCCTTCGACGGCCGCCAATATCACCAGCACCGCGACCTGGGACATGTGGGCGACGTGTTCAGCGACGAGAACGTCATGCGGCGGCTGCAGGGACACGTCGCCATCGGCCACAACCGATATTCGACGACCGGCGAACCCTTGCAGCGCAATGTCCAGCCGCTGTTTGCAGAGCTCTCCTTCGGCGGCTTCGCCGTGGGGAACAACGGCAACCTCACCAACGCGCTTGCGTTGCGGCAAGAACTGGTGGAGTGCGGCTGCATTTTCCAATCCACGACGGATACGGAAATCATCATTCACCTGATGGCCACATCGAAGGGGACCGTCGTCGACCGGCTGATCGGCGCGTTGCGCCGTGTCGAAGGCGCCTATTCCGCCGTTGCCTTGGCCGACAATGCCGTGATCGGCGTACGCGACCCGCTTGGCGTCCGCCCGCTGGTGCTGGGCCGGCTCGGCGATGCCTACCTGCTGGCTTCCGAGACCTGCGCCTTCGACATCATCGGTGCCACCATCGTCCGCGACATCGAGCCCGGCGAGCTGGTGGTCTTGAATGAACACGGTGTCCACAGCCACCGACCGTTCTCGCCGCAGCCGCATCGGTTCTGCGTGTTCGAGTACATCTACTTCTCGCGCCCCGACAGCATCGTCGACGGCAGCTCGGTCTACGAGGCAAGGAAGCGCATTGGCGCCGAGCTTGCGCGCGAGGCGCCGGCCCAGGCCGACGTCGTCGTACCGGTGCCCGATTCCGGCGTTCCCGCAGCGATGGGTTATGCCGCCGAAGCCGGACTGCCGTTCGAATACGGGATCATCCGCAACCACTATGTGGGACGGACATTTATCGAACCGACGGACGAGATCCGCCATCTGGGAGTCAAATTGAAGCACAACGTCAACCGGCCCTACATCGACGGCAAGCGGGTCATCCTGGTCGACGATTCCATCGTGCGCGGCACGACCTCGAAGAAGATCGTGGAAATGGTGCGCGCCGCCGGCGCGTCGGAGGTCCACATGCGCATCTCCAGTCCGCCGACGACCCATTCATGCTTCTACGGCGTCGACACGCCCGAACGCAGCAAGCTGCTGGCGGCGCAACTGGACGTGGAGGGCATGCGCCAATTGATCCAGGCCGACAGCCTGGCATTCGTGTCGATTGACGGCCTCTATCGGGCGATGGGTCAGGAGAAGCGCAACAACGAGGCGCCGCAGTATTGCGACGCCTGTTTCTCCGGTGAATACCCGACCACCCTTCACGACCAGGAATCGGGAACGAACGCCCGACAGCTGTCACTTCTCGCGGAGACGGGCTAGTGACGGCCGGCCGGCTATCCGGCCGCATCGCCCTGATCACCGGCGCCAGCCGGGGGATTGGTGCCGCGGTCGCGCGGCGCTACGCGGCCGAGGGGGCACACGTGATCCTCACGGCGCGGACCCGCGGCGGGCTGGAGGAGGTCGATGACGCAATCCGGGCGGAAACGGGGAAACGTGCGACCCTGGTTACCCTCGATCTTCGCAAACTGGATACGATCGACGCCTTGTGCGCATCGATCTACGAGCGGTTCAAGGGCTTGGACATCCTTGTGGGCAACGCCGCGATGCTGGGAACGCTTTCACCCGTGGCGCATACAGCGCCCGATCTCTGGCATGAGGTCTTCACCGTCAACGTTGCGGCGAACCAGCGGCTGTTGCGCGCGGCGGACGCCCTGTTGCGCCAGTCCGAGGCAGGGCGTGCCCTGTTCGTGACATCCGGTGTCACCCAGGGCACGTTCGCGTATTGGTCCGCCTATGCCGCCAGCAAGGCCGCGCTGGAGCAGCTCGTGACGATCTATGCTGCGGAGATTTCCAAGACCGATGTCCGCGCCAATCTCGTCGATCCGGGCGTGGTGGCAACCGCCCTCAGGGCGCAGGCGTTTCCCGGCGAAGACCCCTCCAGACTGAGGCAGCCCGAGGATGTGACGGAGGTGTTCGTGGAACTCGCGGAAACCGGTTGCACCGTGAACGGGCAACGCCTGCGCGCCTAGACCGGGCCTTGCCCCCTAGCGGCCGACCCGACGTAGTTTGATCGTGCCGCGGCAGCGCCCGTCATTGTACTTCCAGCGTCCGTCGAAGGTCTCGTCTTCGAACCGTCCTTCCAGGCCGGCGGTCGGCTGGCTGTGGCGGGTGAGCAGCCCCTTGTAAACCTCGCCGTCCTCCAGAACCTCGCCGCGCACACCGAAGTCCGCGCCGCTTCCACGCACGGTGCCGGTCAAGTCGCCGCCCGCGATCTCCACCCGTACGGCACCCCGCTTCACGCATGCGGGCTCGCCCGCCGTGAACAGCATTCGCCCGGTCCAGCGCCCATCCCAGGGGGTGGGTTCGCCCTGGAAGAGGTTGCCGGACTCGCATCCGGCCAGAGCAATAAGGACGGCAGCGACGCCGGCGCACCTGGCAATCCGGGCGGCAGTCTTGTCATGTCTTACTGGCATACGGGTTCTTTCCTTTGCGCAGATGGATGCGGACCGGCGTGCCGACTAGGTCGAACGCCTCGCGCAAACCGTTCACGAGGTAACGCATGTAAGAGTCGGGAAGGTCCGTCGGGCGCGAGGCGAAGACGGCGAAGGTCGGCGGCCGGGTCTTGACCTGGGTGGCATAACGCAGGCGGATCCGCCGCCCCTGAGACACCGGCGGCGGATGGGTCTCGGTCATTCGTTCCAGCCATTCGTTCAACCTCGCCGTCGGAACCCGGCGGTTCCAGACGTCGTAGGCGCTCAGAACCGCATCCAGAAGACGGTCGAGGTTTTGGCCCTTAAGCGCTGACAAGGTGACAATCGGAATGCCACGGAACTGGGGCAAGCTTCGTTCCAGGCGGTCCGCCAGCTTCTGCCGCGCCTCTTTCCGGTCGGCGATCAGGTCCCACTTGTTGACGGCAATCACCAGGGCCCGGCCCTCGTCAATCACCTGGCGGGCGATCGTCAGGTCCTGTTTCTCCAGCATATCCTGAGCATCCAGAACCAGTGCAACCACCTGCGCGAACTGGATTGCGCGGCGGGAGTCGGCCGTCGACAGCTTTTCCAGCTTGTCGGTCACTTTTGCCCGCCGCCGCAGGCCGGCCGTATCGACCAGTTTGAGCGTCCGGTCCCGATAGGTGAACGGAACCGCGATCGCGTCCCTGGTGATGCCGGCTTCCGGACCGGTCAGCAGCCGTTCCTCGCCGATCAGCGCGTTGATCAGGGTGGATTTGCCCACGTTCGGCCGACCGACGACGGCAAGCTGCACCGGCTGGGCCGCGTCGGTTGAAGTGTCGTCGATGCCGACGCCGCCCTGTTCGTCGAATGGCGCCAAGACGGCAAACAGGTCGGCCATGCCTTCGCCGTGTTCGGCCGAGATCGCAACCGGATCGCCCAAACCCAGCGCATGCGCCTCCAAAAGCCCGGCCTCCGCCGCCCGGGCTTCGCACTTGTTGGCGACCACGATGATGGGCTTGCCGGACTGTCGCAGCCAGTCGGCGAAGGCCCGGTCAAGCGGGGTGATTCCGGCGCGGGCGTCCGTCATCAGAATGGCGACGTCCGCGTCGGCGAGAGCGCGTTCGGTCTGGCGCCGCATGCGGCCCTTGAGCGACTCGTCGAACGCCTCTTCCAGGCCGGCGGTATCGATGACCGTGAATTCCAGATCCGACAGCCGCGCGATCCCTTCGCGCCGGTCGCGCGTGACGCCCGGCTGGTCGTCGACCAGCGCCAGGCGCTTGCCGACCAACCGGTTGAACAGCGTGGATTTGCCGACATTGGGCCGGCCGATGATGACGACCGTCAGGGACATTGCGACCGCCTCCGGCGCCTAGCGCATGGCGACCAGTTCGCCGGCATTGGTCAGGAAATAGAGCGTCCCGTCCGCGACCACGGGCGGCATGCGCACGCCGTCACCAAGCTCGATCCGGCCCATTGCGTCGCCCGTATAGGGCGAGATCGACAGGACGTCACCGTTGTTGCTGGCCACCAGCAGGCGGTCGTTTGCGAGCACCGGACCGACCCAGGTGATGGGATCGACCTTGTCTTCCACGTCCTCCCACTGGGGCAGCCGGCGAACCCAGCGGACCCTTCCGCCGCGTCGCGTGATCGCCAGGATCTCGCCTTCGGTCGTCAGCACGAACAGGAAGTCGCCTGCGACCCACGGCATCTGCAGCCCGCCGATGTTGCGTTCCCAGGCCCGACCGCCGGTCCGCAGATCGATTGCCACCATGCGGCCGGAATGGCTGATCGCATAAACGATGCCCCTGTCGATAACCGGCCGTCCGCGGATGTGGGCAAGGGCGGAAAGCGCGTCGACCCGGCGGATCGCCGTCAGGTTGTCCGACCAGATCTCCCGGCCGTTCTCGATCCGCAAGGCGAAAAGCTCGCCCGAGGAATAAGGCACGATCAGCGTCCCGCCCGATGCCGCGGGGCTCGCCGCACCCAACAGTCCCGCGGCTTCGGTGAAGCCGGCGTGGCTCCAGATCCGCTCGCCGGACTCGCCGTCCAGCGCGAAGACCTGGTTGTCCAGCGTGATCACGAACACCCGCCCTTCGGCCAGCGTCGGCGGCGCCCGGACGGGGCCGGGAACCTGCTGCGCCCAAAGCACCTCCCCCGACGCGGCGTCCAAGGCGAAGACCTTCGCAAAACCGGTGCTGACATAGATCCGTCCATCGGCATAGGCCAGCCCGCCGCCGAACGCATCTTCGTCCTCTTCGGGGACTTCGACCTTCACGCGCCAGCGTTGCTTGCCGGTCTCGGTGTCCAGCGCTGCGACCTCGTAGGTGATATCCACCGTATAGACCGTCCCGCCCGAAACCACCGGCGGCGCCATCAGGGGTGACTCGTCGTCACCGCCATCGCCGATCTGGATCGACCAGACCTCGCGCACCTGATCGGGGATGGCGAGATGATGCATGGCGTGGTCGGACTCGCCGCCCGCCTGGGGCCAGGACACGTTTTCCCACTGTTGCGGCAGCCGCACCGCCAAGTCGGCGATTCGGGGATCGGGCTCCAGGTCTCGCTCGAACAGCATCACGGAGATGCGCTCGCCCGGTAGCGGCGGTTCCTCTGCTTCGCCGAACCAGGAACAGCCGCCCAGCGCCGCAGCAAGCAGCACGGCACCCGCTCGGAAAAAGGAAACGCGCGCCCGGCCGCCCGCCGTCACTGGCCCAGCGCCCTCAGCAGTTCCGATGCCCTGGCCCGAACACCCCGCGGGGCCTCTAAATCGTCGGCCAGCTCGGTCAGGACCTCACGCGCCCGCGCGCTATCGCCCAAACGCAGATGCTGAACCGCTGCGAGCTCGCGCGCCGTGTGGCGCCAGGGTTTGCCGGCTGCGGAAAGCGGTTCCAGGTCCTGCAGCAGCGCGCCGGGGTCGGCGCTGTCGCCTTCGCTCATCACCGCCATCAGCACCGCAAACTCCCGATAGAGCGGCTCCACATCGCCGTCCGCCGCCAGCGCGCGATAGTCGGCGACCGCCCCCTCGGCGTCGCCGGCGTCAGCCTTCAGGCCGGCGGCGCGGAAGCGTGCGATCAGTGCGTAGCCGGCCTGGGCATCGGCGGCCAGGGTCAGAAATGCATCGATTGCCTGGTCCTGCTGGCTGGTTGCGGCCAAACCGGACGCCTCGAGGAACTGGCGCGCATTCTCAATCCGCTGGCCCTCGGTGTAGTTGCGCCAGAACACGTTCCCGGTCGTTGCAAGCACGATCAGGACGGCGACGGCGGCGACGATCTTGCCGTACTTGTCCCACAGGATCTTGGCCCGGTCGCGCCGAAGTTCCTCGTCGACTTCTTCGAATATGTCCGCCACCGCTGCTCGCTTCCCTATCGCAACTCAGCCTGCGTTCCGGCTGCGCCCTGACCGGCTGGGGCCGCGGCGCGGCCGGGCTTTGTTAACCCCCGCATTCCGGGCGGGACTCTTAAGACCTTTCCGCGCCGCCCGCAACACCCCCAATGGCGGCGCAGCGGGGCCGCCGCTCTGGCATGTTCCTTGATACGTATCCGCCAAGCGCCGGGGCGGCAATCATAGGCCCCGGGCAGGAGACACGCACGCAGGCTGGGCCGCCGGACAAGCGCTTGATCCGGAGGGCCGCCGCGGCGAGGATGGAGTGGCGATGATGACATGGGCAAAATACGCCCGGTGGGCAAAATGGTTCCGGATTCCGGTGTTGGCGGCGGCATTGCTGACTGCAGGCTGCGGCAATCCAGCGTCGTTCTACGTTTTGTCAGCCGCAACCTCCAGTTTCATTAACAGCGACAAGCTGCCCACAGACCACCTGGCCGAGGCCATCACCGGCCTGGATTGCAGCACCGTGCGGATGATTAACGACAATGGGCCGCTGTGCCGTCGCGAGAACCCCATCGTGATCGAGCCCCCGCTCTATTGCTATCGGACCCTGGGATCCATCGACTGCTACCGCGAGCCCGATCCCTTCAACGCCGGTGCCGATATTGTAGGCTAGCCCTTCCCCGTCGCCCTATTGTAACATTTGGTCTTGGGCAGCCGGGGAGAGAGGCCACGTTGACACGCTCTAATCTCGTCCGCCTCCCTTCGGGCAGGCGGACAAACCGTACGCGGGTCTTTTTCAGCCGAGAGGAGCTTCGGCTGCTTTTAGACGTCTATTCCAGGCGCGTGGCCACCGGCGAATGGCGTGACTATGCGGTCGATTCGACCGGTCCTGTCGCGGTCTTTTCGGTTTTCCGGCACAGCTTCGACAGCCCTCTCTTCTCGATCACCAAAAGGGTCAACGGCAAGCATTGCGATTATCAGGTGCTGGCCGGCCGCGAGACGTTGAAACGCGGCAAGACGATCCGCGAGGCCCTGTCGGTCTTCAAACGGCCAATGACGCTGGTGTCCGCCGGACACTGACCCCTTCCACCTTCTTCTCGTTGTCCGTCGCGGCTCCCTGCGCGCTTGATTTGTTCTTGTTTCGTTCCCATTATGGAGGATGTCGGGGCGCTGCATGCCGATGAAGGAACACTTGATCGAAGACGACGAGGCCGGACGCCGCGCGACACGCCTTGGCGACCTGGTGCACGACGGGATTCCCGTGTTCTGCTGGTGTAACAGGTGCAGCCATAATGCCACCGTCGACCTTGCCATCCTCATCGCCCGTCTCGGGCCGGCAATTCCCGTGCCCGAGGTCGGCGCCACCATGCGCTGTTCGAGCTGCGGCTCCAAGGATGTGGCGACTCGGCCCGCCTGGCCGTCGCTCGGACGGGTGACAAGGCACGGATAAGGCCCCCCTACCGTCCCTTCACCCCCTTTTGATCGGGCCGAATCCGGGTGCCGACCTTAATTTTGCGCCATTTTTCTGTGGAAAACTGCCGAGTCAGCCTGGAATCCGCTTGAGACGCGTCCAACCCACAAGTTATTGTGGAACACAGAGGTACATCCACAAGATATGCCCAGCGTTGCCGAGCCACCCCACAGAAAAACACGGCTGCGCCGGGCCTGGTAAACGGAACCAGCGAGCGCCGAGAGGAATTTGGATGGACTGGACGGAAGTGAGAGTTGAGAAGCTGCGCAGGTTATGGATGGAGGGACTGTCTGCGCGCCAAATCGCCGAACAGCTTGGCGGTGTGACTCGGAATGCAGTGATCGGCAAAGCGCATCGGCTCGGGCTTTCGTCGCGCCCGTCGCCGATCAAGCGAACCCCTGCCACGATCACACCGATCAAGGAGCGGTCCTGCCAGTGGCCAATCGGCCATCCGCGGGATCCCGATTTCAGGTTTTGCGGCGAGACTGCAGCCGTGGGCAAGCCCTATTGCGAGGCCCATTGCGCGCTTGCCTACCGCCGGTCCAGCGAAGACGCCGCCTAGGGTTTTCCCCAAGGCCGTGATTCTACGGCGCCGAGGTCCCTGCCCCTTCCCGGGCGGGGACCTCGGTTCTTTTTTTGAATCGCGCGCCGCCGACTAGAGACTTGCATAGACCAGCTTGGCGGCCATCAGGACACGCACGCACACAATCACCCGATTGAATGTGCGCTGGCTGAACGACCGGGCAAGACGGGTTCCGAGCCACATGAAGACCATGATGGGGACCAGCGCCAGCGCACTTTCCATCAGCCGCACCGGGGTCAGGATGCCAACACCGAACAGGGCCGGGGCCTGAATGACGGCGAAAGTGCCGTAGATCGATGCCACAAGGAAAACATGCCGGTCCCTTTCCAGCCGCCGGGCATGGGCATAGGTCACCACCACCGGACCGGACATTCCCGTCGCTCCTTGCAGGGTGCCCGAAACGAGGCCGATACCGGGGGCCAGGCGTCGGTTCAGCCGATCGCCAAGCTGCAAGGTCGGGCTTGGCAGCAATCAGCACGATGTAGCCGCACACCAGCCCCGCCATGACCAGCGACAACAATCTGTCGTCGAACGCGACCAGGCCCCAGGTCCCAAGGCCGACCCCAACGACGCCGGCAAAGAGAAAGACCAGAAGAGTCGACGATGCCGTGGCGGCGTTTCGATGTGACCAGACCAGCCAGAGATTGGTGACCATCGTCGGAATCGCCATCACGGCCACGGCGTGTGGAACACCGATGAAGGCGGCCATGACAGGCACGGCCACCATGGGCAGCCCCGTGCCGGTCGCCCCTTTCACCAGTCCGCCAGCCGCCAGCGCGATCCCGATGATCACGATCGTCTCAGCCTGCACTTTCCCCCCGCAAGGTCTCCGGCCCGACCAGGGCCCGGGTGCTTCCATCCAGTAACAGATCGATGCGCGATGTCCATCCGCGATCGTGCGACCGGCCGGTGCCCGTGAGCGGCCTTTAAGGGATTGCTACCGAACATTGTCTATCTTTCGGACTCAAACGGCTTGCTCATAGAACGACATAAGGATATCATTATGTCGTTATTTTTCGGAAGGGCCAATGGAACGATTGCTTCAGGGTATGCGGGCGGTCTCGGAACCGACCCGCCTCAGGATTCTGGTGCTGTGCGCCCATGGCGAGCTGACGGTGTCCGAGATCGTCCAGATTCTCGGCCAGAGCCAGCCGCGCGTATCGCGCCACCTGAAACTCTTGGTTGATGTCGGCCTCTTGCAACGCAACCGAGAAGGAAGCTGGTCCTTCTACCGCATGATCAATGAAGGCCGCCTCCAGGGCTTTCTGGACGCCATCATCGACATGGTGCCCGCGGACGATCCGATCATCCGGCTGGACCTGCGGCGCCTGGAGGAAGTGAAGGCCCATCGTTCCAAGCTGGCCAACGAGTACTTCCGCCGCAACGCCGACAACTGGTCGCAGATCCGCGCGCTGCATATCGACGAGACCGAGGTGGATCAGGCCCTGCGGCGCCTGCTGTTACGGTCCAGGCCGCAGCGGCTGCTCGACATTGGAACCGGCACCGGCCACATCCTGGAAATCGCCGGCGCGGACGTGCAAGACGCCGTCGGCATCGACACCTCCCACGAGATGCTGTCGGTGGCCAGGGACCGGCTCGACCGGGCCGCCCTTCCCAATTGCCAGGTCCGCCAGGCGGACATGTATCACCTTCCCTTCGACAACGGCCAGTTCGACGCCGTCACGGTTCATATGGTGCTGCATTATGCCGACCAGCCCGCAGACGTGATCCGCGAAGCGTCGCGGGTACTGTCGAGCAACGGCCGCATTGTCGTGGTGGACTTCGCGCCGCACGAGTTGGAAGTGATGCGGGAAGACCACGCCCACCGCTGGCTGGGATTTGCCGACGGCGATATCGAACGTCACTTCGAAGCCGCAGGCCTGGTGCCGGAACAACCGGTGCATCTGGGCGGCGGTCCGCTGACGGTCAGCCTTTGGGCCGCCAGCCGGCCGGCCAACGACCAGTCGAACGCAGCCGAATCCGAAACGGAGGCCCAGCTCGCATGAGCACCGTCCCGACTATCAGCTTCGAGATCTTTCCGCCCAAGTCGGAAAAAGGCGAGGCCTCTCTTTGGCAGGCGCTGGACCGGCTTGCGCCCCTGAACCCGGCCTACGTATCCGTCACATATGGGGCCGGCGGCACCAGCCGCGACACGTCGGAGAAGATCGTGCGCCGCCTGCTGAACGACGGCACCATGGTGCCGGCGGCCCACCTGACCTGCGTCGCGGCATCGCGCGCGGATACCGACCGGCTGGCCAGCCGTTGGTGGGAGATGGGCGTGCGCCGCATCGTCGCCTTGCGCGGCGACATGCCGAACATGGAAGGAACCTATCGCCCGCACGCGGAGGGGTACCTGAATGCGGCGGATCTCGTCGGCGGGCTGAAGCGGAATGCCGATTTCCACGTCGCCGTCGCCGCCTATCCGGAAAAGCACCCGGACTCGCCCACGGTCGAGGCGGACATCGACAACCTGAAGCGTAAGTTCGACAACGGCGCCGATGTCGCGATTACCCAGTTCTTCTTCGATCCCGCCTGTTACCTGCGCTTCCGCGATCGGATTGCCGCCGCGGGGATCTCCGCGCCGGTCATTCCGGGCATCCTGCCGATCAGCAACTTTGCCCGCGCCCGCGATTTCGCCGGCCGCTGCGGTGCGTCGATCCCGACATGGCTGGCGGAACGGTTTGAAGGCCTGGACGGCGATTCGTCCGTGCGCGACATGGTGGCCACGGCCACGGCGGTCGAGTTCTGCCAGGCGTTGATGGAGGAAGGGGTCGATGCCTTCCATGTCTATACCATGAACCGCGCGCCGCTTTCGATTGCGCTGTGCCGGGCGCTGGGTGCCAACGGGGCAACCGCCGGGGCTTCGGCCGACCCTTCGCCCCTGCCGCGCGCCGCCGCCGGCGGCGCGGCCTGACCCGCCCGGGAGGCAGACGGCATGACGGACAAATCACGGCGGCAGGAGACCCTGGATAAGGTGCTGGAGCAGCGCATCCTGATACTGGATGGCGGCATGGGCACGGAGATCCAGGCGCACAATCCGGACGAGGCGGCTTTTCGCGGGACGCGGTTCGCGGACCACGGGACCGACTTGCGCGGTAACAACGACATCCTGTGCCTGACCAAGCCGGATCTCATCCGCGACATCCACCGGTCCTATTTCGCCGCCGGCGCCGACATCGTCGAGACCAATACCTTCAACGCGACCAGCATCAGCCAGAGCGACTACGGCCTGGAGGATCTGGCCTACGAAATCAACCTGGCCGGCGCGCAAGTCGCGCGCGAGGCCGCAGACGCAATCGAAGCGGCAGAACCCGGCCGGACCTGTTTCGTCGCGGGGTCGATCGGCCCGACCGCGCGCACGGCCTCGATCTCGCCCGATGTGAACGATCCGGGCTTTCGCAATGTCAGCTTCGACGAATTGCGGGATGCCTATACGGAGGCCGCCCGCGGCCTGTTGGACGGCGGAGCGGACGTGCTGTTCGTGGAAACCGTTTTCGACACACTAAATGCAAAGGCCGCCGTGTTCGGGATCGACGCGCTTCTGGACCAGCGCGGCGAAAGCGTGCCGCTGCTCCTGTCGGGCACCATCACCGACCATTCCGGCCGCACCCTTTCCGGCCAGACGACCGAGGCGTTCTGGAACTCTCTCCGGCACGCGCGGCCGCTGTCCGTGGGGCTCAACTGCGCGCTGGGACCGACCGAGTTGCGCCCCTATCTGGCCGAACTGTCCCGGATTGCGGAGACCTATGTCAGCGTCCACCCCAATGCCGGCCTTCCCAACGAGTTCGGCGGCTATGACGAAACGCCTGAAAGCATGTCGACCCATATGCGCGAATGGGCGGAGTCCGGCCTGGTCAACATCGTCGGCTGCTGCTGCGGCACCACGCCCGCGCATATCCGCGCCATCGCCGACGCGGTCCGCGGCCTGGCCCCGCGCGCGATTCCCGAGGTGCCGCGCATGATGCGGTTGTCGGGCCTCGAACCCTTCAGCCTGCCGGCCTTTTGAGGATACCCCAGCGCATGGACGGACGTTTCGTCAATATCGGTGAGCGCACCAACGTCGCCGGGTCGGCCAAGTTCAAGAAGCTGATCATGGAGGGCGACTTCGACGCCGCCCTGGAAATCGCCCGCCAGCAGGTGGAGAACGGCGCCCAGATCGTCGACGTCAACATGGACGAGGCGATGCTGGACTCCGAAGCCGCGATGACGCGGTTCCTGAAGCTGATCGCGGCCGAACCCGACATCTCGCGGGTCCCGATCATGATCGATTCCTCGAAATGGTCGGTCATCGAGGCGGGCTTAAAATGCGTCCAGGGCAAAGCGGTCGTCAATTCGATCAGCCTGAAGGAGGGCGATGCGCCCTTTATCGAACAGGCGCGCACGATCAGGCGTTATGGCGCGGCCGTCGTGGTGATGGCGTTCGACGAGAAAGGCCAGGCAGACACCGCCGACCGTAAGTTCGAGATCTGCGCGCGATCCTATCGCATCCTGACGGAGACCGTCGGGTTCCCGCCCGAAGACATCATCTTCGACCCCAACATCTTCGCCGTGGCAACGGGCATTGAAGAGCATGACGGCTATGCGCTGGCCTTCATCGAGGCGACCCGGCGCATCCGCGAGGCCCTGCCCCACTGCCATGTCTCCGGCGGGCTTTCCAACGTGTCGTTCTCGTTCCGCGGCAATAACGCGGTGCGCGAGGCGATGCATTCGGTGTTTCTGTATCACGCCATTCCCGCCGGCATGGACATGGGCATCGTCAATGCGGGCCAGCTGACGGTCTACGAGGAGATCCCCGCGGAACTGCGCGACGCGGTCGAAGACGTGATCCTGAACCGGCGTGCCGATGCCACAGACCGGCTGCTGGCGATCGCCGACGACTATCGCGGCGACGGCAAACGCGCCGTGGTGGATCTTTCCTGGCGCGAGGGCACGGTGAACGCGCGCCTGACACATGCCCTGGTCAACGGGATTACCGAGTACATCGAGGAGGACACGGAAGAGGCCCGCCAGGCGGCGGACCGGCCGCTGGCGGTGATCGAAGGCCCGTTGATGGACGGCATGAACGTGGTGGGCGACCTGTTCGGGTCGGGCAAGATGTTCCTGCCCCAGGTCGTCAAAAGCGCCCGGGTCATGAAAAAGGCCGTCGCCTATCTGTTGCCCTATATCGAGGCGGAAAAGGCCGACGGTGGCGTCCGTGACTCCAACGGCAAGATCCTGATGGCGACGGTGAAGGGCGACGTGCACGACATCGGCAAGAACATCGTCGGCGTGGTCTTGCAGTGCAACAACTTCGAAGTCATCGACCTTGGCGTCATGGTGCCCGCGGCCAAGATCCTGGAGGCCGCCCGCAAGGAGAAGGTCGACATGATCGGGCTGTCGGGCCTGATCACGCCCAGCCTGGACGAGATGTGTTACGTGGCCAGCGAGATGAGCCGCGAGGGCATGGATCTCCCGCTGTTGATCGGCGGCGCGACGACCAGCAAGGTGCACACTGCCGTCAAGATCGCGCCCAACTATCAGGGGCCGCTGGTCTATGTGCAGGACGCCTCGCGCGCGGTTGGCGTGGCAAGCACGCTGGTTTCCGCCGATACGGCGGCGGACTATGCCGGCAACGTGCGCACCGAATACGACAAGATCCGCGCGGAACACAGCCGAAGCCAGTCCCGCAAGGACCGCCTGCCGATCGCGAAAGCCCGGGAGAACCGCGCGCCGATCGACTGGACCGGGTATCGGCCCCCTGCCCCGGCGCAAATGGGCCTCACCGTCTTCGACGACTACGACCTTGAGGAACTGATCGGCCGGATCGACTGGAAGCCGTTCTTCCAGACCTGGGAGCTGGCCGGCCGCTTCCCCGACATCCTGGACGACCCCGTGGTCGGCGAGGCCGCGCGGCCACTGTACGACGACGCCCAGGCGATGTTGCGCCGGATCGTCGAGGAGAAATGGTTCCGGCCGCGCGGCGTGGTCGGCTTCTGGCCGGCCAATGCCGTGGGCGACGACATCGAGGTTTATGCCGGTTCCGATCGCGCCCAGACGGCGGCGGTGATCCATACCCTGCGCCAGCAGATGAACCGGGGGGACAAGGACCGGGCCAACCTGGCGCTGGCGGACTTCGTCGCACCCAAGGACACGGGCATTGCCGACTTCGTCGGCGGATTTGCAGTCACGACCGGCGAGGATGTGGAACGGATCGCGGCCGACTTCAAGAATGCCCAGGACGACTACAACGTGATCCTGGTCTCGGCCCTGGGCGACCGGCTGGCCGAGGCCTTCGCCGAACGCATGCACGAGCGCGTGCGTCAGGAGTTCTGGGGCTACGCGGCGGACGAGGACCTGGACAACGACCAGCTGATCGCCGAGGTCTATCGCGGCATCCGCCCGGCGCCGGGCTATCCGGCCTGCCCCGACCACACCGAAAAACGCATCCTGTTCCAGCTGTTGCAGGCGCATGAGAAGACCGGCCTCCGCCTAACCGAGACCTGCGCCATGTGGCCGGGCGCCGCGGTCAGCGGCTATTACTTCAGCCACCCCGAGTCCCGCTATTTCGGCGTCGGCCGCATCGAACGCGACCAGGTCGAGGACTATGCCAAGCGCAAGGGCATGACGGTCACCGAAGTGGAGAAATGGCTGGCCGCAAGCCTCAACTACGACCCCAGCGTCCGGGACGCGGCTTAGGCCAGTCGAACAGACCGAGCATTGCAGCAGCCATATGCTTCGAGACGCGGCGCTGCGCACCGCTCCTCGAGCCATGAGGGATAGCGTGATCGGCGCAGTCAACTCGGCCTCACCCTGAGGAGCGCCCGAAGGGCGCGTCTCGAAGGGCATGGCTGCAACCGGCACGGCGCTTCACCCAGCTTCCCTGCCCGCAATCCGTCCCAGCGTGACCGCCGTCAGAAGCCCATTCCCCGACAGATACCCGTCCACCGTCGGGCCCGAGACGCCACACGCCGCGCCGCCGCCGGCGTAGAGGTTGGGGAGCGGGGTGCCGTCTTCGCGCAGCACCCTTGCCTTTTCGTCGATCACCAGGCCGCCCTGGGTGTGGAACAGGGAACCGGTGACCTTGATGGCGTGATAGGGCGGCACGAGCGCCGGCTTCGTCGTGAAGTCGCGGCCGAAGGGATCCGTGGCGGTGCCGCGCGCCATCGCGGCGACGCCGTCCAGCGTCTGCCCGAGAGTCGCCGCATCGCAGCCGATGATCCGGGCCAGTTCCTCTTCGTCGGCGGCGGTCCGCACCGCGCCCGCCTGCTCTGCATCGCGGAAATCCTCGAAGCCCCGGCCCAGCGCCAGGAGGCGGTCGTCGAAGACGTCCCAGGCTATATGGCCCGGCTGCTGCAGCACCGGCACCGCCTGTTCGGAATAGCCCTGGTGTTCGTTCGAGAACCGCCGGCCCTCGGCATTCACCTGGATGCCGCCCTCCATCATGATGCCCCAGGTGATCAGCGCACCGTGCGGCGACGCCACCGAACCGTGGCCCTGATAGGCGCCCATGTGGCGGACCGCGGCGCCCAGCGCCCGGCCCCACTTGACGGCATCGCCCCGGTTGCCGGCGTGGCCGGAGAACTCCGCCTCCAGCATTTCGGGGATGTGTTCGGCCAGCATGTCGCGGTTGCCGGCATAGCCGTTGCAGGCCAGCACCAGAACGTCACAGCCGATGCGTTCCACCACCCCGTCGGGGCGGGTCACCTCAAGGCCGTGCACGGTATCGCCGTCCACGTAGAGCACCGTTACGACGGCGTCCGTCAGAATGTCGATGTCCTTCGCGGTCGCCGCACGCTGCAGCATGCCCGAGAGTTCCGCGCCGGTCTTCGAAGGAGGCGCGTGCATGCGGGCCACGCTGTGCCCGGGATAGAGAAAGTCCTGGACCAGGACCAGGTCGAGACCGTGCTCCACCACCAGCCAATCGATCGCCGGCCCGGATTCCCGGCAAACCGTGTCGACGATGACCAGATCGGCCCGCCCATGCGCCTTGCGCTGGATGTCGCCTGCAAACAGTTCAACCGAATCCTCAACGCCAGCAGCGGCTTGAAGCGCCGTCCCGCAGGCGGGGATCATGCCTGACGACAGCGCCGTCGAACCGGACGGCACTGGGTCGCGTTCAATGACCAGCGCCTCGACACCGCGGTCGGCAGCCGCCAGCGCCGCCGTCAACCCGCACGCCCCCGCACCGACGATGGCGACGGGAACCGATATCTCGAAGGAAACGCCGGCCGCGTCGCGAAGCGTCATGAACCGCCCAGCATCGCGATCGCCTCTGCGCAGGTCGCGATCCTGGCAACCGGCTTCAGGGCCGCAATCGCGGTTTCGTGCACCGCATCGTCGAACGCGGCACAGCCGTCCGACAGCACGGTCACGTGGATATCGCGCACATGCGCGTCGCGGACCGTCGAGGCGACGCCGCCGTTGGTGACGATGCCGCCGACCACCAGCATGTCGATGCCGGCACGGCGCAGCACCCATTCAAGCCGGCTCATATAGAAAGCCGAATAGGCCACCTTCTCCACCTTCAGGTCCGCCGGCTGCAATACCTCGATCAGATCCTGGCCGAAGCTGCCCGGCGCGAAGTCGCCGGCACGCAGGAACGGGCGCAGCGTGCGCAGGTGTTCGGAGATGAAAGGTTCCCCGCCCCGGCCGGGCACCAGCGTGAAATGGGTCGACACGATCCAGGCGCCGGCGGCGCGAGACGTATCGGCCACCGGTTTCAACCGCGCGGGCAGCGCGGCGATGGCCGGCGCGTTGGCGCCGCCGCGCGCATAGGCGCCATCCGGATGCAGAAAGTCGTTCTGCATGTCTACTAGTAGCAATGCGGTGGTCGCAGGATCGAGGGCCGGCATCACGCATCCGCCTTTCGTTCGATCAGGAGGTTGCCGAACCGGTCCACGGTGCCGGCGAGGTCCGGTTCGATGAAGATGGTGGTATCGGCCTGTTCCAGCATGGCCGGGCCCGGCACCGTGGCGCCCACCGGCAGGGCCAGGCGTTCATAGATGGCGGCCTCGACCCAGCCGCCGTCAACGAAGATCCTCCGGGTGCCGGTCGTGGCCTCCGCGACGTAGCCTTCCCCGGACGGCGCCAGGATGGCCAGGTCGAACTTGGGTCGCACCCCGATCACGGCAACCCGCAGGTTCATGACCCTGACGCGATGCCCTCCAGCAAGCGACCGAACACGCCGCGGTAGGCGTCCTCGAAGGCCCGACGGATCGTCTCCACCGTCACGGCGGTGCTGTCGCCCGACAGCGAAAGCGGCAACGGCACCGCCACCGTGTGCGTCTGGCCCAGATAAAGCATGTCCAGCTCGAAGACATGCCGCACCTCGCTGAAGGCGACACCGGCGCGTCCCAGGACAGCCTCGCCGTCGCGTGCGATGCGCACCATCTTCCCGTCGAGGGCCGCCACGTCAAGGTCGTCCAGCATCCGGTTCAGCGTGTGCACATGGTCGTGGCGCATGTCAGCGATCACGCAGCCGAGCGCGCTGGTCACGCCGGGATAACGGGGCACCAGCGCCTTGGCGAGCCCCACCTCCTTGATCAGCGCGCCTGCATGCAGGGCGCCGCCGCCGAAGGGCATGGCGACGAACTCCTTGGGGTCGTGGCCGCGTTCGATCGAGACCAGGCGGATGGCGCTGGCCATGCGGGCGTTGGCGACCCGGATGATCGCCTCGGCCGCCTCCATGGTCTCCAACCCCAGAGGTTCGCCTACATGCTTGGCGATGGCCCGGGCCGCCGCATCGCCATCCAGCCGGTCCAGCTTGCCGCCGATGGGGCGGTCGCCGTTGATCCGGCCCAGCACCAGGTTCGCGTCGGTCACCGTGGGGCGGTCGTTGCCAAGCCCGTAGCAGACCGGACCAGGATCGGAACCCGCGGACTCCGGCCCGATCTGCAAGAGGCCGCCCCGGTCGACCCAGGCGATCGACCCGCCGCCGGCGCCGATCGTGGTGATCTCGATCATCGGCGTGCGCACCACCATCCCGAAATCGATGGCCGTCTGGGCGGCAAGCGCGCTGTGGCCATCGACGACCAGCGAGACATCGAAACTGGTTCCGCCCATGTCGCAGCTGATCAGGTTGGGATAGCCCGCGGTCGTGGCGATGTGGGCACCGGCGATGACGCCGGCCGCAGGACCTGACAGCGCCGTGCGCACCGGCAGCCGGCGCGCGGTCTCCACCGCCATCACGCCGCCGTTGGACTGGACGATCAGCACCTCGCCGCCGAAACCGCCTTTGCCCAGAGCCTCTTCCAGCGAGGCGAGATAGGTGCCCAGCGTCGGCTGCAAATAGGCGTTGAGGCTGGCGGTGGAAAACCGCTCGAACTCGCGGATCTCTGGCAGGATGTCGCTGGAGCAATTGACATGCTCGTTGGGCCACACGTCCTTGAGGGCGGCCAGGGCCGCGCGTTCGTTCTCCGGGTTGGCATAGGCATTGACGAACAACACAGACACCGCGTCGCAGCCCGCATCGATCAGGTCCCGGGCCGCCTGCTTCACCGCTTGCACGTCGACCGGTGTGAACACCGTGCCGTCCGCAAGCGTGCGTTCCGGCACCTCCCGCCGCAGATCGCGCGGCACAACCGGTTCGAAGGCCCCCCACAGGCCCCAGGTCTGCGGGCGGTCGCGCCGGCGCATTTCAAGCACGTCCCTGAAGCCCTGGGTGGTGATGATGCCGGTCCGCGCGCCGCGGCGTTCCAAGAGCGCATTGGTGCCCACGGTGGTCCCGTGCACGACCGTTGAAATGGCTGCGAAGTCCGATGCGCCCTTGGAAATGCCCTCGATGAAACCGACTGCCTGGTTCGGCCGCGTCGACGGCACCTTGGCCACCGAACAGGTGCCGGTCACCTCGTCCAGGAAGAAGACGTCGGTAAAGGTACCGCCCACATCGGCGCCGACAACCAAGTCCTTGCTCATTGCGCGGCCTCGCGCAGGGCGGAGGTGCCGGCGGCATCGACCGTTCCGTCGGGCCCGACCGCAACCAGATAGTCGCGTGCAGCGGCCTCGGCGCTCACATAACCAAGCGCGACGTCGCGGGCGACCGCTTCGGGGTCACGCTCGCGCGCCGGGCCGTAGCCGCCGCCGGGGCTTTCCAGGCGAAGGTGCCGCCCCTGTCGCAAGTCGATTCCGACCATCTTGGACGCAAAGGGCGGCGACCGGGTTCCTTCGGCCGTTTCGAAGCAGAAGCTGTTCATCGCCGCGGGAGATCCGCCCAACACGCCGGGCGGGGCGAAGCGGCCGCGCTCGCCGAACAGGAACACGTCGGCCTGCTGCTCCAGCAGTTCGATCTCGTAGACGCCGCCCAGGCCGCCCCGGTGGCGGCCGGGCCCGCCGCTGTCGGTGCGCAGCGCCCATTGGGTAAACATCACCGGATAGGCGGCCTCCAGGATCTCCACCGACGGGATGGTTGCCGTGGAGATCGGCGCATTGCCGTGGTTCAGACCGTCGCCCTGGGGATTGCCGCCATGGCCGCCGCCGAAGAAGGAGAACATCACCCAGCGCCGTCCGTCGGCCCGGTGCCCCGCGAGGGAAAGCGCGTTGATAGTGCCATAGGCGCAGCCGTTGACTCGGTCAGGTGCCGCGTCGGCCAGGGTGGCGAACACCAGGCCGATCACGCGCAAGATCGTCTCGGTATAGCCGCCCACGGGTTTGGGCGCGGTGACACTGAGGATCGTCTCGTCGGGGATGTTGACGTCGATCGGTACCAGGACGCCGGCATTGGCCGGGACGTCGCGGAACACATGCTTCAGAGCCACATAGACCGACGCCACAGCCGTCGACCGGGCGATGTTCACCGGCCCGGCGCAGGCGGCCGCCGTTCCGGCGAAATCCAGTTTTATCGTGTCGCCGGCGATGGTCAGCGCAAGGCGGATCTTCAGCGGCTCGTCCAGAATGCCGTCATTGTCGAGGTAGTCCTCCTGGGTGTAGGTGCCGTCGGGCAGCTCGGCGATGTAGGCGCGCATCAGCCGGGCGGCTCGGTCCTTCAGGGCGGCGATCGCTTCCAGCACAAGATGGTCGCCATACTCATCCAGCAGCACCGCTAGCCGCCGCGCGCCCAGGTCCAGCGCGTTGATCTGGCCGTTGAGGTCGCCGTACAGACTGCCGGGCAAGCGCGAGTTCGCCTGCAGGATGTCGACGATGTCCTGTTTCAGGCGCCCTTCTTCGAACAGCTTGACAGGCGGGATCAGCATGCCTTCCTGGAAACACTCGGTCGCCACCGGGTTGTAGTTGCCGGGAACGTTGCCGCCCACGTCGTGCCAGTGCCCGACCGAGGCCAGGTAACAGAAGATCTCGCCGTCCCGGAAGAAAGGCCGCACCAGCTTGAAGTCCGACAGGTGGGTGCCGCCGTCATAGGGGTCGTTGAAGATATAGACATCGCCGTCCCGGGGCGCGCCGTCGCGGGCGGCCTTGTCGATCACCGCCTTGACCGCGAACGACATGCGCCCACGAAGACGGGCAGCCCGGACTTGCCCTGCACCAAGGTCTCGCCGGTCTTCGCGTCGTAGAGGCCGTGGCTGGCGTCGTGGGCCTCGGCGATGATCGGGTTGAACGCGCTGCGGAACAGCGTCGCGTCCATCTCGTCGGCGATCTGTTCCAACCGTCCGTTCAGGACCGCGAGGGTGACGGGATCCAACATGATCTACATTCCCAAGTAGGAGCGCCGCAGCGCATCGTCTTCCATCAGTGTGGCCGCATTGCCCTGAAGAGCGACCGTGCCGTTTTCCAGCACATAGGCCCGGTCGGCGATCGTCAGCGACTGAAGTACGTTTTGTTCAACCAAAAGAACCGACAAGCCTTCGCCGTTGATGCGCTGGATCAGGGAGAACATTTCCTCCACCAGCAAGGGTGACAGCCCCAGCGAAGGCTCGTCCAGGATCAGAAGCTGCGGTTCGGCCATCAACCCGCGCCCGATCGCCAGCATTTGCTGCTCGCCGCCGGACAGGGTACCGGCGCGCTGGGTCAGCCGCTCGCCCAGGCGCGGAAAGATCGTCAGCACCTGTTCCAGGTTGCGCTGCCGCGATGCGCGCGCGGCGGTAGGCACCAAGCTCCAGGTTCTCCTTGACGCCCAGATTGGGAAAGACCCGGCGGCCTTCGGGCACCTGAATCAGCCCGCGGGCGACGATCGCCTCGGGTTGGGCGCCGGTGATGTCGGTTCCCTGGAACCGGATCTCGCCGGCGGTCGGCCGATAAAGGCCGCAGACTGTGTTGTTGAAGGTGGACTTGCCGGCCCCGTTGGAGCCCAGCAGCGCCACGATCTCACCAGTCTTGATCTGCAGGTCGACGCCGTGCAGCACACGCAGCGCCCCGTAAACGGCGACCAGAGCCCGAACCTCAAGCATCGGCCGGTTCCCGTTTCAAGCGTTCGGCCGTGCCGTGGCCCAGATAGGCCTCGATGACGTTGGGATCGGCGGCAACGGCCTGTGGGGCGCCTTCCGCGATCAACGCGCCGTTGTTCAAGACCCAGGTATGTTCCGACAAGCTCATCACCGCCTGCATCACATGCTCGATCAGAAGGATCGTGACGCCGGAGTCGCGGATCGACCGGATCAGCGGGATGATCTCCTCGATCTCCGTCGGGTTGAGGCCGGCCATCACCTCGTCCAGCAGCAGCAGCAGCGCAGGATCCGTCGCCAGCGCCCGCGCCAGTTCCAGGCGCTTGCGCCCGGCGATGGGCAGGTCGTCGGCGGCCCGGTCCAGAAGATCGCCCATGCCCACGCGCGTCGCCACCGCGCGCGCCTTATCCAGCGCCGCGCGCCGGTCGCGCAGATGCAGGTGCGCGCCGATCGCGATGTTGTCCAGGACCGTCTGGCCGGCAAACGGCTGGACCACCTGGAAGGTGCGGACAAGACCGCGGCGGCAGGTCTCATGGGGGCTCAGACCCGTCACCTCCTCGCCACGGAAATGGACCGAGCCAGAGTCGGGAACCAGAAAGCCGGAAACGATCGCGAACAAGGTGGTCTTGCCGGCACCGTTGGGACCGATCAGCGCCGCGATGGCCCCTTCCTGCACCCCAAGCGAGACGCCATCCACGGCCTTCAGACCGCCGAAACGTTTGCTGATGTTCTCGACCGCCAGCATCAGGCGCCCGCCTTCAGGCCGAAGACCCGCCGCGCGGAGGTGCGGGCGAGGCCGAACAGCCCGTTGGGCATGAACAGCACCATCACGACCAGGACGACACCGTAGAGGACCAGGTTCAGCCCCGGCGCGTCGCCGAACACCTCGCGCGAGAACTCGCTCAGGAGATGCAGCACGCCCGCGCCCAAGAGCGGCCCGAAGATCGTACCCATGCCGCCGATGATCGGCACCAGCAGCGCCTCCACCGAAACCGCGGGCCCGAAGGCGATATAGGGGTCGAGATAGAGGAAATACTGGACATAGAAGCAGCCGCCCGCCCCCATCATCGCACCGGAAATCGTAACTGCCGTCACCTTGACCCGGAAGACGTCGACGCCCAGGGCCCGGGCGGCGTCTTCGTTGGTGCGCACCGCCGTCAGCCAGGCGCCGAAGCGCGAATGCTCCAGCCACCAGGCGATCCCAAGGCCGGCCGCCGTCAGCACCCAGATCACGGCATAGAAGCCGCCCTTGTCCGGGAACTGGAAGTTGGCCGCGGACTGGTTGAGCGGGATCAGGATGCCGACGCCCGCCCCGATGAACTCGAATGAGTTGCACAGGATGCGGAACACCTCGGCGAAGGCCAGGGTCACCAGCGCGAAATAGGACCCGCGCAACCCGTAGCGGAAACTGAGCGCCCCGATAAAGGCGCCGACCAGGCCGCCGGCGACGATCGCGGCGGCGAAACCGATCCAGGGGTTGATGCCGAAATTCACCTGAAACACCGCGGCGGTATAGGCCCCGAACCCGAAGAAAGCGGCGTGGCCGAAACTGAACTGGCCGCCATATCCGCCCAGCACGTTCCAGGCCTGGCCCAGGAAGGCGGCGTAAAGCGACATGATCAGGAAGTTGAGGACGAAATCCGACGTTATGACCCAGGGCGCAGGCGCCAGCAGGAGAAGGACGATCAGGATTGTGCGCGCGGCTGTCATCCCGTTCCCCTCAGGCCTGGTGTCCGAACAGGCCGGTGGGCCGGAACAGAAGGATCAGGATAAAGATCAGAAAGATGCCGATCTGGCCCAGGCTTTCACCCAGATAAAGCCCGCCCAGGGCCTCGATGATGCCGATGATAAAGCCGCCCAACAGCGCGCCGAAGAAACTGCCCATGCCGCCCAGCACCACGATGGTAAAGGCGATCAGGACAAAGCCGTGCCCCACCTGGGGCGAGACGTAGTAGGTGGGCAACAGCAGACAGGCGGCCGCGCCCAGGCAGGCGATGCCGATGCCGAAACTCATGGCGAAGACATGGTCCACATTGATGCCCACCAGGCGCGCGCCCTGGCGTTCCTTCGCGACCGCGCGGATCGCCTTGCCCGGATCGGTCCGGGTCATGAAAAGCCACAGGACGGTGGCCGCAACCAGCGCGCCGACGAAGGCCATCGCCTTTGGCAAGGGCAGGAAGGCGCCGGCGATCTCGATCACCTCGAAGGTGTAGGGCGTGTCGATGGTCCGGGTGTCCGACTTCCAGAAGAACAACGCCAGTTTCTCGATGATGATGGACAGGCCCAGCGTCACCAGCAGGATGTTCTCATCCTTGCCGTGGCTGGCCTTGCCGATGATGCCGCGTTGCAGGGCATAGCCCACAAGGAACATGGCCGGCACCAGGATCGGCAGGGCGAGATAGGGATCCACCCCCAGTCCCGCATGCAGGAAGAAGACGCCGTAGAGCGCGAGCATCAGGAGGCTGCCATGGGCGAAGTTGATGATGTGCAAAACGCCGTAGATGAGGGTCAGCCCAAGCGCCACCAGCGCATAGACCGCGCCCGTCGTAAGGCCGTTCAGGACCGAGGGAAAAACAATGGCGAAATCGTACATGGCGCCCCGGGGCGTTCTCGTTGGCAGCGATACGGCGGGCAGCGTCAGCCGCCGCCCGCCGCAGGTTTCAAGCGGCTGTTATGCCGGCATCGGGAACACCGGATCGGCGCTGGCGAACTCCTTCGGGAAGATCACTTCGATGTTGTCGCCCAGGACCTGGGTGTTGACCGGCGGGGCGCCGGTGTTCTGCCCGTTGACGATCTTGGTCGGGCCGTAGGGCATGAAGTGATCCGACCAAGTGCTGGAGGCGAGCGCCGCGATGACCGCCTCGCGGTCGGCCGAGCCGGCCCGCTCCATCGCGTCGGCCACGAACTTGACCGCGGTGTAGGCCAGGAACACCTCGTAGGTATAGAACAGGCCTTTCTCCTCGGTCTTCTTGCGCAGCGCCAAGGCCCCCGGCTTCTTGGGGTTGTACCAGTGATTGCAGTCCATGATGTACTGGGCCGCGTCCGGAAACTCCTGCAGGAACTTGAAGCTGGAGGCCGCCCCGCCGAGGACGGAGTAGATCCCCTTGGGCTGCACCCTTTGCTGGCGCAGGGTGCGCGCGAACAGCACATACTCGTTGTAGTAGTTGGCCGGGATGATCAGGTCCGGGTTGTTCTGCTTTACCTTCAGCACGATGTTGGTGAAATCGCGCGTCGGGTTGGCGTGCTTGATCACCTCGACCACCTCGAAGCCGTGCTCGGGGAGCCTCTTTGACAAAAGGCCCGCGGTGCCGGTTCCAAACAGCGATTCCTCGTGCACGATCATCACGGTCTTGGCCGGGCTGCCGGCGGCCTTGTTGATGGTGACCAGATTGTTGACCGCGAAAGCGGCGATCACGCCGTAGCCGGGCCCGAAGCGGAAGGTGTTCGCAAGCCCCCGGCCGGTGATCTTGTCGGACACGCCCACATCGACCACGTGCGGGATACTGTGCTTGGCTGCCGCCTGGGTGGTGGCCAGACTGATCGAGCTGGCATAGGCACCGACGATCGCGTTGACGCCCTCCTCGTTCAGTTTTTCCACCTCGGACGCGCCGATGTCGGGCTTCGACTGGGCATCGGCCAGGACCGGCTCGATCTTGGCACCGCCCAGCGCCTTGATGCCGCCGGCGGCGTTGATTTCTTCGACCGCCATAAGGGCACCTTCCCGGCACTGGCCGCCGGAATACTGCAGGAACCCGGTCACCGGGTGGATCAGCCCCAGCTTGACGCCGTCGGCCGCCCGGACGATGGACGGGAACCCGGCGATGCTTGCGGCCGCGACCGCGGTGCCGGCGGCGGCGGCGACGAAGCCACGGCGGCTGAGACCGGTCTTCTTGGTTTTGTCAGTCATGTCAGTTCTCCCTGTTACGAAATGTGGGCGCAGCGCATCGGTCATGGCTGCGAAGGTGGTTCGGGTGCCGGGCTGGACGCCCAGCGGTTTTCGTCGTTGCCGTAGACCCGCGACAGCACCATCCGCACCTGGTAGCGGTCGGGCCGGTAGAGGGCGGTGATGTACTCGACAGGCCGTCCGTCCGCGTCGCGCACCACCCGGGTGATCCGGGTCAATGCGGCGCCCACCTCGGTTTCCAGCAGCGGCGCGACCGTCGCATCCGCCAGGGTTCCGGTGATGGTCTGTTCGGCCGCGGCAACGCGCACGCCGGCTCGCTCCAACAGCGCCAGCAACGCCGTGGAAGCCAGATCGTCACGGTCGAAGCGCCGGCCCACATCCTCGGGCACGAAGGTGGTCAAATGCGAAAACGGCGCGCCGTCCAGCATCCGCACCCGCAAGGCGCGCTGAACCAATGCGCCCGGCGGGCATTGCAGCGCGCGGGCGACATCGTCGCTGGCCCCCACATACCCGAACTCCAGCAGCCGGACATCGGTTTCCAACCCCATGGACATGAGGTTCTCGAACAGCCCGTAGACCGGCGCGCTCGCCGGCAGCGGCGCCGATCCGACGTCAACCCGGGTGCCGCGCCCCCGTTCGCGCACTGCAAGGCCTGCGGCGGCCAACTCGTCGAGCGCTCGCTTGGCGGTGATGCGCGACACGCCATAGGCCCGCGTCAGTTCCTGTTCCGACGGCAGGAGGTCGTTCAGACCGTAGGTTCCTTCGGCGATCTTCTGGCTGAGAACGAGATAGATCTGGTGATACAGAGGCGTGCGCAGGCTTCGATTGGCGCTCGCCGCCCCGCCCGTTTCTACCGCCAAAACACGTGCCCCCGCCACGGCCCCTCACCCGTTTCCTCTGTCGCCGGCGTTCTGCCGCACCGGCCTGCATCCGTGTACTGATGTTATTTATATTGATATATCATTCGGGCAAGTGGCGAGGCTTGGGGAAGACGCCGCCCTTGATCTGGCCCTCGCCTGCTGCTTGCTTCGCGGCCTCGAGGCGCCCGCCTTGTACTACGACGCGTCGGTCAGGAGCGCGGCCTCCGGCAGCGAAAACGGCGAGCAGCCCAGCAGCGCGCTCTGCCACATGGTGCCCCGACCTGGCTTGTCCAGCTCGGCGCTCCGATAGATGAAGTCGAAAACGATGTCGGCTTGATCCTCGTCAACGGCCACCTGCATCAGTTTGACGAGCAGGGACGGTGGCAGCTTGCCCTTCTTGACTCCGGTCAACGTCGCAAATCCGCGGCAATGAACGCTGCTTGCGCGCACAATTCCGAACTCCTCCTGCAGCGCCAGCAGAATGCGCTTGTCCGTGCCGTCGTCGGGCATCACGCACGAGATCAGTTTCGCGCGAACCCGAGGGACCGGCGTGTCGGCGGTTGACACGGTCATGTCTCCTCGCCGCCGCCGATTTCGAGCCGCTCGCGAACGGCCTTGGGCACATAGGAGGCCGCCTTGTCGAGCGGCAAGATCCCGATATAGCCGCGGCCGGGCAGATCGAACCGGCCGGCGCGGTAAAGGCCGTCGAACATCAAGTCCTGTTGCTCGCTGGAAACGATGATCGAGACGACTTCTTTTTCCGTCTCCACCGCCACACCGAGGGCGCCAAGCCGTTCACGCGTTCCCCATCCCCGCGCATAGCTGACGATCGCGTTGCGGGCGCCCATCTCCTGGGCGGCCAACAGGATCGTGTCCGCGTTGCCGGCGTCGACCACGCAGACGATCATCGCCACGTCCGTGAAATAGATTGTGTCGCTCATACGATCGCGCGCGCCTCCTCGTCGCGGGAGATTTCAGCCTCCTGTTCGGCAACCTCGAGCTGGTGGCGAACCTGGAAGCGGGCCCAAAGACCCGTGGATAGCACGGCGATAATGGGTCCGATCGAGGCCATGCAGAGGATGCCGAAACCTTCGATAGCGTTGACCGCCTGACCGAAACCCAGACCCATCGCAAGCACCAGCGGAACGGTAATGGGCCCTGTGGTGACGCCGGCCGAATCCCAGGCGACGTTGACAAATGTTTCGTCCGACAGGACCGTCAGCACAACGGCAATCAGGTATCCGGGCAGGATGAACCACACCAGCGGCAAATCGAAAATCAGCCTCGTGAGACCCAGGGCGATCCCGAAGGCGACGCCGACGGAGACGGCGTAGATCAGCGTCTTCTTCTTGAACACGCCACACGTCATTTCCTCGGCCGTGACCCCCAGCGCATTGAGCGCCGGCTCGGCAACCGTGGCCCCGAAGCCCAGGATCCACGCGAAAACCAGGGCAATCGTCAATCCAACGGCGAAAAGATAGATGGGCGAGTCCGGGACGCCTTCGATCGACATGAAGGCAACCGGCACGAGTTCGCCGGTGGAGCCCCCGAGCTTCGACAGGCCGTAGGTCAGGCCAATGTTGAAGATGCACATGCCAATGATGGTGAGAGCGATCCCGTACCAGATAGTGCCGGCGTGTGGGAGCTTCTCCCGCAACACGACCTTCAGGACGATGAAAAGAAAGACGACGAGCGGCAGGATTGCCCGGACGCCGAGCACGATCTCGGCCCACGGGCTGCGCTCGTGCCATGGCACACGCCTCTCCCCGGCGGCCACTGCGGCCTGACGGGCCGCCTCGATGATTTCTGCGGGGGTTGTTGTCGCCGATATGAAGAGTGCTAGGAGCAGCACGCCAAGGATCGGGAAGAGCGACGCCATTGTCACGATCCCGAACCCGGACAGGCCCGAGTCGCTCTTGCCGGCGGCCGACGCGATACCGATACCGAGCGCCAGGACCAACGGCACGGTCACCGGCCCAGTGGTGACCGCACCGGCGTCCCACGCGAGCCCCAGCACCACCCGCAGATTAGGATCGAAGGCTGCGTAGATCGAGAGCAGCAGAATCGGTGCCAGGACGATGTAAATCAGCGGTTTAAGCGACCATCCATAGAGGAAGCGCAGCGTGCCCAGGACCGCGGCCAGCCCCACGCCCGCGCCGACGACCAGCACCAGCACCGCGGCGTAGGTATTGAGCAGTGCATAGAGATACGGTGCGCGCTCTGCCACGACATTCTGTCCCGCGGCCTGGAGCGCTCCGATCGCCGGTTCGGCGAAGGTAACGCCAATGCCAAGCAGCAGCGTGATGAGCAGAACGACCGGCAACGGCGAGCGGCGGGGCAGCGCGCTGCCGATGATTTCTCCGAAGGGCATCAGGCCAAGGGCAAGGCCTTCCATGAACAGCATCAAGCCGACAATCACGGCGAAAAGCCCGCCTGTGATCAGCCAGCTATCGTGCACGACCGCGTTAAGGATCAGGAGCTTGAACAACGCCAGATAGAGGGCCAGCGGGACAACGGCCTTGACCTGGTCCATGAAGCGGACCTTGACGTAAGGCTGGATGAAGCGGAGCTTTTCAACGGCCGTCAGCTCGAACCGCTGCAGCGGCATCGGGATCGGTCGACCCTCGGCATCAAGCTGGGGCGCGGGAGAGACGACGCTAAACGGGACTTCTTGTTGGACGGCACGATGCGCCCGGCCGACGTCTGCAAAACTGACGTAGTGCGCCATAAGAGCCCTTCCCCCTTCGCCTGTCGCACCTGACCATGCCCCCGCCATGCGACAGACGCAGATATGCTAGGGGCGCGGTCCGGTGGAGTCCAGGGAAGCGGCCTCCCTGACAGGTCGGGACGGCCCTGGTCGCGCCGCTCCCCCTTGATTTGCCCCACCCTCGCCGATAGCTTCACCGCCGCGTGCCACCCGAGCCGAGAGTTGCCTTTCATGCTGGACCGTCGTTTCATCGTCGAAAACCTCGACGCCGTCAGACAGAACTGCCTGGACCGTGGCCTGGCCGTGGACCTGGATCGTTTCTTGGTGCTGGACGAGGCCCGGAAAGCGGCCGACCAGGCCCTGCAGGACCTGAACCGCCAGTCGAACGAAGTGGCAAAATCGATCGGCCAGGCCAAGGATGCGGCAGATCGCGAAGCGCGCATCGCCGAAGGCCGGCGCCTGCGCAGCGAACGCGATGAGAAATCGCCGGAACTGGAGGCCCTGAACGCCGAATATGCCCAGTTGCACGCTCTGATCCCCAACATGGCCCACCCGGACGCGCCGGTCGGCAAGGACGACACGGCCAATCTGGAGATCGACCGGGGCGCGACACCCATCCGTGACTTCGGGTATGAGCCCAAGGACCATGTGGAGCTGATGGAGAACCTGGGCATGTTGGACCTGGAAGCCGGCGCCAAGGTCAGCGGCCACGGCTTCTATTATCTGAAGAACGATGCGGTGCTGCTGGACCTTGCCTTGCAGTCCTATGCGGTGCGGTTCCTGACCGGGCGCGGCTACAGCCCGCTGATGACGCCGGACCTCGCCCGCAACGAGATGCTGGCCGGCACCGGCTTCGTCCCCCGCGGCGAAGAGACCCAGATCTATTCGGTCGAGGAGACCGATCTGAGCCTGATCGCAACCGCCGAGATCACACTGGCCGGGCTCTACGCCGACAGCGTGATCGATGTCCGCGACCTGCCGATCCGGCTGTGCGGGTTGAGCCACTGTTTCCGCACCGAGGCCGGCGCCCACGGCCGCGCGACCCGCGGCATCTACCGGGTGCACCAGTTCACCAAGGTGGAGATGTTCGCCTACACCACGCCGGAAAACAGCGAGGAGATGCACCAGGAGATGTACCGCATCGAGCGGGATTTCTTCGACTCGCTGGAGATCCCCTATCGCGTCGTCGACACCGCCACCGGCGACCTGGGCGCGCCCGCCTACCGCAAATACGACCTGGAGGCCTGGATGCCCGGGCGCGGCGACGGCGGCGACTTCGGTGAGGTTACCTCGACCAGCAACTGCACCGACTACCAGGCCCGGCGCCTGGGCATCCGCATCAAGGACCCGTCCCAAAAGGGCACGGTCCTGGCGCACACGCTCAACGGCACCTGCGTCGCCGACTGCCGGGCGCTGATCTCGATCATGGAGAACCATCAGCAGCCGGACGGGTCGGTTTCGGTGCCAGAGGTGCTGCGGCCGTATTTCGGAAAAGAAGCGATCCGGCCTACCTGAGCGGGTTCATCCGAAGAGCCTCTCACAAGGCAGCCATATGCCTCGAGACGGCCGCTTTGCGGCCTCCTCAGCATCAGGGTGTTCGTGTGCCGCCTTCTGCGCCTCGCCTCACCCTTGTCTGTTGAGGCTATGCGAGGCTGAGTGGAGGCAGGCGGGAGACCGTATCACCCTAGGTCCCGCTCGTGGGAATGGTAGATGAAACTCTCCTTTCCCGGCGGAACGCGGGCAAGCGAGAGCACCGAACGGGACAGCCCCGCGCCCATGGAAAGCGGCCGGACATAGACGTCGGAATTGGGGTTCCAGGGGTGCCGCAGGTGCATTTCCGGCACGGCCGAGATCTCGTCGGCCGTCCACAGCGGTTTCGGGTCGGGGTTGGTCACGCGGGTCGCTCCACCGGGTTGAAGAGTGCCAAACGGGAAACAAAGGGGACCGGAGGTCCCCGCGCTCACGCCGGATCGAACACGAACTCCGCCTTGACCACGCCATGGTCCGATACGGTCTTGTGGGAGCCCCCTTCGCGCGGATCGTGATCGTCCACATGGTCGTTCCAGATCCGCGCCGCCTTGAAGGACCAGATCCGGTTGGGCGAGTGGTCGTAGAACTGCTCGGACACCAGGATGTGGTCCAGCACCTCGTTCACACCCTGATAGTTGTGGCTGTAGTGGACGTCGCGCAGCGAATGGTACTGCTGCAACATCGACGCGGAATAGAGGCCCCGGTCCCGGATATCGACCGACTTTCTTGGCCTTGCTGATCTTCTTTGCCTGAAACAGCTTGTAGGGCGGCTGCCCTGTGATGATGGACAGTGTGTTGCTGAGCAGCCCGTCGTTGAAATCACCCATCACCACGACCGGGGTTTCGGTGTCGTTCATGATGCCGTTCAGCAAAACGCGCAGCGCCGCGGCTTCCGCCGTACGGCGGATCGTCGAGATCGCGGCGCCCAGGGCATTGGCGTGCGCCATCAAGACCGGGTCGTTCTTGTCCTCACGGTCCAGATTGGTCGGCAGCTTGGCCTTGAGGTGGACGCAGAAGACCTCTATGGGCGGTACCTTGCCGTCCTGGTGCTTGACCGTCAGCTGAATGATCGTGCGACTGAAACGGTCGATGCTGACTTCGATATCGTCGTCGTGGCGGTCAGCGTCCTCCTGGGAAGTCCGCTTGCGCTTCAGCAGCTTGAAGCCGTCTGGGAAGGCCTTGTGGACCTTGACGTCCACGATTCTCCAGGGGTTGCGGGCCGCCGCCGCAACCGCGATGCCGCCCCAGCTGTCGCCGATATAGCGCAGCCGGTACTTGTTCTTCAGACCGGCCTTGGCGAACACATCCTCCAGGCACTCCCGCGCCCAAAGCTCCTGGAAGGCGACCACGTCGGGCATCGCGTCCTTCAGCAGCGCCGCCGACCACGCGACCTTGGCGTCGTAGTCAGCCTTCTTGACCTTGCTGCGATAGACGTATTTCCCGGGCTTTTGAAGATTGTAGGGATTGAAGGTGGCGAAACTCACTTCCCTTGGCATGGTCGAGCCTCCTGGGGTGTGTCACGACGGCTTCGCGAAGCGCGCATGTTCCACCGCACGGCTGCGACTGGCAAGTCAAGCCGTCAGAAAAGGCTGATATGCGGCAAGGCCTTTGGGGAGGTGAGTTAGGGCTTGCGCCGTTCGGCGTTAAGCACAAACATCATACCGGGAGATCAACAAGGGAGCGGGCTTCATGCGGTGTTCAGCTGCGCGGAGGACTGCCGTCGTGCATGCCGCGGCGTTCTTCTTGCTGCTGGTTTTCGGTCTATGGGCTCAGGCTGCCGTTGCCCAGGACGATACCGGCATACCGTCTGCCCTGCGCCCGATCGACACTTCCAGCCCGCGCGACACGCTGAGCGGATTCCTGACGGATGTGGAGACAATTGTCGAGGCCTGGCAACAGAACGCCCTGGGCGAAGACGCGGCGCGCGCGGCGTCGGGCAATCAGAACGCTGAATCTGAGCTCGACGCCACACGGCGACACCACGTCGGTGCGCACGCGAAACATGCTGCTGCTGTACGAGGTTCTGAGCCGCCTGCCCCTGCCGCCGTTCGAAGAAATCCCCGGCGACGAGGAGGTTGCGGCAGAGGGCATCACATCCTGGACCATTCCGAACACGACCATCAGCATCGAACAGGTCACTGCCGGTCCCCAGGCCGGCGCCTTCCTGTTCGACGCCCGAACCGTCGAGGGTCTGGAACGGCTGTACCGGCATGTGGAGACTTTGCCCTATCAGGCGGGCCGGGTGCCGGGAATCTATCTGGAATTCCTCGAAAGCGATCTGACGCCCTACGCGCTGGCACGTCAGGTCCGGAACCGATTGAAACCGATTGATTCCTCGCATCCGCGCTCCACGCTGGAGGGTTTTCTGGAAAGCGTGAACAGCGCCCATGCGCTGGTGCGGACCGCCGACGCCGCCCTGCGCGCCTCGCCTCCGGCACTCAGTATCGAGGAAGCAAAAGCGGTGGAACATGAGGCAAACAATCTTCTGAGACGCGCCGCGGGCGCGCTGGATCTGAGCAAGACACCCAGGTCGCTCAGGCAAGACGTCGGTTTGGAAGCGACCCTGCAACTCAAGGAAATCCTAGACCGGATCCCCTTGCCACCCTACGACACCGTCCCCGGACACAGCCGGGTCGCGGCCGCCCGCGCGGGAGAGGATGGGGCCAGGCTGGTGCGGTGGCGCATCCCCAACACCAAGATCGACATCGTCGAGATCACGGAAGGAGAGCGTGAGGGCGAGTTCCTGTTCAGCGCGGGCACCGTGGCCCGGATTGCCGCCGAATACCGAGAGGTCGAAGACGTGCCCTATCGGGCACTTTACGAACCCTTCACCGCAACCACCGACGAGGCCTACGGCTCGCCGGGCACATCCCCGGGGTTCTACAAGTTCTACATCTCAACGCCAGGGTTCCTGCTTCCTCAAACGACGTGGCTGGGACGCATCATCGATGCCTCTCCGGACTGGTTGAAAACCAAACACCTCCGACAGGCCCTTTGGCAGTGGATTGGCCTGTCGTTGTGTGTCGTGATCGCAATCGGCACTGTGATCGTTGTGATTCCGACGGTCAAACGGCTGACCGGACGGCTTCGTTCGCCGTTCGACGACTGGCCCCCCCTGCTGGCGCCGGCTGCCATCGCGCTTGTCGTCGCGTTCCTGACGTGGTTTGCGGACACGGACCTGAACATCACGGGTGGCGCCCTGACCGCGACCAAGGCGGTCGGGACGGGAACGGTCTTTCTGATGGCTGGCTGGGCGATCTATATCCTCTGCAAGGCCCTGGGCGAACTGATCATCCGGTCGCCGAGGATCCTGGAAGAAAGCCTGGACGCCAGCCTGTTGAGGATCGGCGCACGCGTCATCGGGTTCCTCGCCGGAGCCTGGTTTGTCATCGGCCGCTTGTCGGACCTGGGACTGGACCTGCTGCCGCTGTTGGCCGGCCTCGGCGTCGGCGGCCTCGCCGTCGCGCTGGCGGCACAGCGCACGCTCGCGAATTTCATCGGCGGCCTGATCCTCTATGCCAACAAACCGGTCCGGATCGGCGACTTCTGTCTGTTCGGCAACGATATGGGCACCGTCGAGCACATCGGCCTGCAGACCACACGCATCCGCACCCTGGAGCGCAGCGTGATCTCCGTCCCCAACGGCCAGTTCTCGGAGATGCAGCTGACCAACCTGGCGCCCCGCGACCGCCGGTTGTTCCGGACAACGCTGCAGCTGCGCTATGAAACGACGCCCGAGCAGATGCGGTTCGTGCTGGCGAGGTTGCGCGCGCTGTTGCTTGGACACCCAAAGGTCAGCCCCGATCCAGCCCGCGTACGCTTCGTAACCTTCAGCACCTATTCGAAGGATGTGGAGATCTTCGCCTACCTCTTGTGCCAGGATCAGAACACCTTCCTGGCAATGCAGGAGGACCTGCTCCTGCGCATCGACGACATCATCGGGGAGGCCGGTACCGGCTTCGCCTTCCCGTCCCAGACGGCATACCTGTCACGTGACACGGCTTTGGACGCTGAGCGCGGCGAGAATGCGGAACAGCAGGTGGAACACTGGCGGCAGCAGAAGAAACTGCCGTTCCCCGAGTTCGCAGAGGAAGAGCGGAACCAACTGTCCGACACGCTGCATTATCCGCCGGAGGGATCCCCTGATCACTACAAGGAACCCGACATAAAACCACTAGCGGAAAGCCAGCTGTCCGAGGCGTCCCGCCTCAAGCGCTGGATGGGGCTCGCTTGACGGCGGTGCGGCAGAGTGCTTCTGCCCTGGATCGAAGTCCACCAGCCGCGCGCTGCGCCAGTGCCGCTATTCCTCTTGCAGCACGTCCCAGCTCACGCGATCTCCGCGACGGATGTCCCGGCCCACCTTCCTGCCAATGATCTCCGATAAATACTTGGGCGGCAGGCCGAAACCCGGACGGATCCGCCGGACGTGCTGCACCTCGATGACCTGCCCACGCTCCAGGTCTTCCACGAAATAGAGGGAGCGCCGGAAAGCCTTGTTGCGTTCTTCGGCTTCTGCCCTTGTTTCCAGTTCCACCCCCAGCGCGGAGTGGGCATCACGCGTCGCCGTCACAAGGCTTTGCAGTTCGTCAGGCTCAATGGAAAAGGTGCTGTCGGGGCCCTTGTCATCCCGGCTCAGCGTAAGGTGTTTTTCGATCAGGGTTGCACCGATCGCGGTCGCAGCGACGGCTGCGGTCGTGCCCAAGGTATGGTCTGAAAGCCCCACTTGAAGGTCGAACTCCCGCTGGAGCTTGTGGATGGTCCGCAGGTTGGCTTCCGACATCGGTGTCGGATAGCTGCTGATGCAATGAAACAACGCGATGCTGTCGCAGCCATTGATCCGTGCGGTTTCCACCGCTTCGCCGATCTCCTCGATCGAAGCCATGCCGGTCGACATGAGCATCGGCATTCCGGTGCTTGCCATGTAGGAGATCAGCGGCAGATCGACCAGCTCGAAAGAAGCAACCTTGTAGGCGGGGGTATCCAGGCTCTCGAGCAGATCGACGGCGGTCTCATCGAACGGCGAGGAAAAGAGCGTGACGTCCAGATCACTTGCATAGGTGAACAGCTCTTCATGCCACTCGAAAGGCGTGTAGGCTTCGCCGTACAGGTCGTACAGGCTGTAGCCCTTCCAAAGACCTTCCGTGATCAGGAAATCGTCCTTGGCGACGTCTATGGTCATAGTGTCGGGGGTGTAGGTCTGGATTTTGACCGCAGAAGCCCCCGCATCCTTTGCCGCCTTTATGGTCTCCCTCGCACGTTCGAGGGAGCCGTTATGGTTCGCCGAAACCTCCGCAATGATGTAGGGCGGGTTCTTTTCGGAGATTTCTCTGCCCCTGATGACAACAGGCTTCATTTTTCAGCTGGCCTTTCGATCTTGTCCTTCCCCCGGCGCGTTCCGTCAATACGCCGACTGGGAGAGCGTTCCCGTCGGGGGTTTGTTTCACCCCGTCAAAGCGTAGGAAACGGCATCGACCAAATCAATGTGAAGGCGTTCCGTACACCCCTGCGCCCCCAAGAACAACACCGAAACAAGGGATTAACTGGAGACGCTCACTCCCACTCGATCGTGCCGGGCGGCTTTGACGTCACGTCGTAGCTCACCCGGTTGATGCCGCGCACCTCGTTGACGATGCGGGTCGCGACCTGGGAGATGAAGGCGTGGTCGAAGGGGTAGCTGTCCGCCGTCATCCCGTCGGTGGAGGTCACGGCCCGCAGAACGCAGGCATAGTCGTAGGTGCGGCTGTCGCCCATCACGCCCACGGTGCGCACCGGAAGGAGGACCGCGAAGGCCTGCCAGATCGCGTCGTAGAGGCCGGCGTTGCGGATCTCCTCGATATAGATCGCATCGGCCTTGCGCAGGATGTCGAGCGTCTCGCGCTTGATGTCGCCACCTGGCATGCGGATTGCCAGGCCCGGGCCCGGGAACGGGTGGCGGCCGATCACCTCGTTTGGCAGGCCCAGCTCGCGGCCCAGGGCGCGTACCTCGTCCTTGAATAGCTCGCGCAGGGGCTCGACCAGATCCATGTGCATGCGTTCCGGCAGGCCGCCCACATTGTGGTGCGACTTGATGGTGACCGAAGGTCCGCCGGTGAATGAGAAGCTTTCGATCACGTCGGGATAAAGCGTGCCTTGGGCCAGGAAATCCGCCCCGCCCAGCTTCTTGGCCTCTTCCTCGAAGACATCGATGAAGAGGCCCCCGATGGTCTTGCGTTTGACCTCCGGGTCGGTCTCGCCGGCCAGCGCGCCCAGGAACAGGTCGGACGCGTCCCGGTGGACCAGGGGGATGTTGAAACGGTCGCGGAAAACCTGCACCACCTGTTCCGCTTCGCCCAGGCGCAAAAGGCCATGGTCGACGAAAATGCAGGTAAGCTGGTCGCCAATCGCCTCGTGGATGAGGACCGCTGCGACGGCGGAATCGACGCCACCGGACAGGCCGCAGATCACCCGGCCGTCGCCCACCTGATCGCGGATCTTGGCGATCTCCTGGGTGCGGAACGCCGCCATCGTCCAATCGCCGGAACAGCCCGCCACCCTGTGGGTGAAGTTCTCGATCAGCGCCGTGCCGTGCGGGGTGTGCACCACCTCGGGGTGGAACTGGACACCGTAGAAGTGTCGGCTGTCGTCGGCGATGGCGGCGCAGGGTGCACCGTCGGACCGGCCGACGACCCGAAACCCGTCGGGCAGGCGTTCGACCCGGTCGCCATGGCTCATCCAGACTTGCTCGCGCGCGCCCAACTCCCAGACGCCGTGGAACAGGGCGCAGTCGTCGGTGATGTCCAGCATGGCGCGGCCAAACTCGTGGTGTTCGGCATTTTCGACCACGCCGCCCAGCTGCGCGACCATGGTCTGCTGTCCGTAGCAGATGCCCAGCACCGGCACACCGGCGTCGAACACCGCCGGATCGACCCTGGGCGTGTCGATGCCGGTGACGCTGGCCGGACCGCCAGACAGGATGATCGCTTTCGGGCCAAAGGCTTGCAGCGCGTCACTGTCCACCCGGTTGAAGGGGTGGATCTCGCAATAGACGCCACTTTCGCGAACCCGGCGCGCGATCAGCTGGGTGACCTGGCTGCCAAAATCGATGATGAGAACGCGATCGGACATGAAGCCCCCTGCCCTAAAGCGGCTGGATAGCGCGATTCAACTGCGGCCACAAGGCGCCCGGCAGAGGTCGCCGTGATCGCCGCCCAGGTCGACGCACCCCTACCGCTGTTCGCTGCCGACCGGTTCCACGACATCCCCGACCAATCCAACCCAATCAGCTAGTCGCAAGCCGCGAGCAGCTCGCTTTCCTTGTACAGAAGCGTCAGCGCAATCCGTTCGTCGATTGTCTTGTCAAAGCAAAAGCCGGAATGTGAGAAGGAGTACTTGTTCACGACGCCGTAGAGCCCGCTTGCGACGAATACCCTGGCGTTATCGGTCTTGTGCGTGAATGCCCCCTTCTTATGAACGTATTCGTTCGAATACGGGATGGGCGTGTCGAAATCGATGATCGACAGGAATCCGCCGAACTTCAGCAACCGATCCGCCTCGCTGACACACTTCAGATAGTCGTCTCTGTCGGCCAGGTACAAATAGAAGCCCAAATGGACCAGATCGAATGACCCGCTGTCGAAGGGCACACTGTCACCAAAACCAACCTCCGTGGTGAGCGCGGGGAAGGTCTGTGATGCGTATTTGACCGCGCTCCTGCTTGGGTCCACTCCATATCCGTCTGCGTTCAACGTCTCGCTCAACGTGCGCAGCCGATCTCTGCCAGTCTTTCGATATTGCCGCTGAACGGTTCAAGCCAACGACACAGGAGGTCGATGGCTTCGTCTCTTTCGGCGCCCTCAGCTTTCTCAAGATTCCGCTCAAACCAACTGTCTACTTCGCTTTCCGCGAATTGTCTTTTTTTGGGCATCGTTCCCACCTCTGCTGGTGCTCTACTTCGTGATCACAGTATCGGCACGGATTACCACAACAAAAACCATCCAGGATACGGTGAACCGGCCTTAGATATCGAAACGAGACCTTCGACCATACTATATTTTGAAAAGCAACTCAGACAGAGCTCCATTCAAATCAGAACAGTCTGTCAAACTGCCAGGAAGTTCAGAAACCCCTGGACCGCCCTGTCAAAAACGTTCGGGGTTCGCCGGACCTGAAACTGGGACCCGACTTCCGCATTGTTCCAATGATAGACATGGGTGAGCAGGCCGAAAAGGTAGCGCGGATCGATATCCACCTCCGATCGCGGTGTCGGCAGGTCGTCCGGTCGGGTCACGGTGTCGATCTTCGGTTTCTTTTTCCTATTGGCGTTGAGAACAACGAACTCTTCGTTGAGACGGAGCACGAAGTAATAGTCGTCCTCGACTTCAGAGCGAGACACGGCTTTGTGGTAGGCGCTTGCCAGCAAGCGCCTGAGCGGAAGCTGATGGATCTCGGTTTCCGGGATCAACCGCTCGTAGTCCATCTTCTCTGATTCGATCTCTTCAACCCGCGCACGGATGTCCTCCAGCGCGTAGGGCTCGGTCCTCTGCCGCGTGGGTTCGAAGTTCAACGTCGAGATCTCGCCGCCGTTGTCGGCCAGAACCATGGCATTCGGGTCGAACCGAAGGACTTCGACGGGGTCAGCAACGCCTCTGAAGAAATTGAGTTTCGACAGTTTGCCGCCAAGAACATACTTGCCTGCGAAAGGCAAGTTCACCTTGGCGGAAATACACTCCGTAAGCTGTCTGTATCGTTCGAAGAACGCTTGTTTCTTGTTTTCCGCTTCGATGGAAAGTGCTGGATCGTCGAAGTCGAAGTATGTCTGTGGATAGGGGCCAGCACCCGTGTAACCGCACAGCAGAATATCAACCTCGCCGCTTACTTCTTTTAGCTCTCGACGCGCGCCCTCGTCGAAGACGATGTCGTTCGCGTTCACGACGCAATGGACCTTCCCCTCACCGTCCCGGCTTCTGACGATGAGCGCGGAGTCGATGTCGGAAATCGATCCGGTCTTGTGCGGCATGATCTGCAGTGACGTCTCGCCGACGTCCAGCGTCGTCCCTTCGGCCAACACGGTGGGGCCGAACCCGTCCGCAAGCATCTTCTTTTGCAGGAAATTCGGTGAAAGATCCGAGATAAGCAGTGGTTTTTCGCCGTATTCGTCGAAATAGGAACGGAGGAAATCTGGGTCGTAGTGGTCCGGGTGAATGTGGGAAATGTAGATGTGGCTCACATCCCCGATCGACCCGAGAGGGTCGGCCACCTTCGGGAAGTGGAACCAGCTTCCGTCATAGATGCCTTCCGTGAACCAGGGGTCGCAGAGAATACGCGCGTCTTCCGTCTCAATGACGACGCATGCGGAATAGATGTACCTGACCGAAATCGCACTCAATTACTCGTCCCCCCCCTGAACCAACGCGCATTTCAGCATGCCATCGCCCGGACCACCGGGCTGTTGTCGTTGGTGCTGACTATCCCTTTGGGCAATCCGCCCCCGGGCCCGGAAGCGGCTGGATAGCGCGTTTCAAGACAGGCCACAAGGCGCTCAGCCGAAGACGCTGAGATCGTCCCAGCCGTAGGCGAATTCCTGCTGCGCCTCGCCGCCGATGAGTTCCTCGCGCTCGGCGAACTTGCGCCCGCCCATCGCCTCGTAGAAGAACCGTGTCGGGTTGCGCGACAGCACCCACAACATGGCACTGTCATGGCCCGACCGCGCCAGGCGCTGGAAGGCCGCGCCCAACAGCGCTCGCCCGATGCCGTGGCCCTGGTGTTCCGACAGAAGATAAAGCGCGTAGATCTCGCCGCCGTAGGGCGTGCCGTTCACGCGGTTCGCACCGGCATTGACGAACCCCACGACGCCGCCGCCTGCCTCCGCAACCAGGAAGACGCCGGGCATGCTCAGATAGCGCCGCCACGACTGTGCGCTGCGCCGCTCCGACAGCTGCAGCAGCACCAGGTCGGGCAGGATCCCGGCATAGGTGGTGCGCCAGCTTTCCACATGCACATGGGCGATCGCCACCGCATCGGCCTGCGTGGCATCGCGAATCCTGACAGGTCCCGTCACAGGCGCCGTTCCAGGATCGCGACGAAAAAGCCGTCGGTTCCGTCCCGCCCCGGGCTCAGCCGGCAGAACGGACCCGTGCTCGGACAGGCCCCACCAAGGGTTTCTGCCCAGACCATCGGCGCTGACAAGGGATGGAACTGGGTTTGTTCAGAGAGGAAATCTTCCACGCGCGTCTCGTTCTCCTGGCACAGCAAGGAACAGGTTGCATAGACAAGCCGCCCGCCGGGCGCAACCAGCGGCGCGGCTGCGCGCAGCAGGCGCGTCTGGGTCTCGGTTTCCAGCGCCACGGTCACAGGTGTCAGGGTCCAGCGCAAGTCAGGCCGCCGGCGCAGGGTGCCGGTGCCGCTGCAAGGCGCGTCGACCAGCACCCGGTCAAACCCGCCACGCTCTTCCGCCAGGGCCGGGTCGTCGGCATCTGCGATCACCCGGCGTTCGACGATGTGGATGCTGGCCCGGCCGAGGCGCGCCGCCGCCTGGTCGAGGCGGCGCCCGGCAACGTCACAGGCCAGGATCCGGCCGCGGTTCTCCATCGCCGCGGCCAGGGCCAGACTCTTGCCGCCGGCGCCGGCACAGAGATCCAGAACCCGCATGCCCGGCCGCGCGTCGGTCAACGCGGCAACGGCCTGCGAGCCCTCGTCCTGCACCTCCACCAACCCTGCCTTGAAGGCCGCCGTCGCCCCGAGGGGCCTGCGTCCCGACAGCCGGAGGGCCAGTGGCGACAGGCGGCCCGGCACGGTGTCGATCCCGTCTTCTGCGAGGGCGGCGACCGCCCGCTCCACCGAGCCGGCCAGGGTGTTGACCCTGAGATCGACCGGCGCCTCCTGCATCAGCGCGGCAAGTTCGGCCTCCACGGCGTTGCCGAAGATATCTGCCAGGTCGCGGTACAGCCATTCCGGCAGGTTGCCGCGCACGTGCGCGG
>Ga0209366_1000012_pt1 | contig 104628 bp, 105 predicted proteins | sample WorMetmaBAHAMAS2_FD_187391 | JGI IMG/M metagenome (GOLD analysis project Ga0209366, IMG submission 187391) | Marine gutless worms symbiont microbial communities from Max Planck institute for Marine Microbiology, Germany - Inanidrilus... | ecosystem: Host-associated > Annelida > Digestive...
GAGGGGTTGGGGTGAGGGGGTCCCGGTCTTGGGACTTACCACCCCATGGTGCCGGCTGCGCCCTTGAAGGGGCCGACAATGCGCGGCGTGATCCAGCCGCCGTAGAAGTCGCCTTCCTGGGGCTCCACCTTCTCATCGCCAACCCAGCATTCATCGACCTTCGAGGCGTAGAAGGCGAGATGGTCCTTCAGCGGTGCGAAGCCCGGCGTCGGGTCGGGGTAGCTCCAGGCGGCGCCTGTGGCATGCCGGCCGCTCACCTCCAGCGACCAGCATTTCGCGGCGCCCTTGAACTCGCAGAAGGAACGACCGGGGGCGGCGACCAGGAATTCTCGCCGGATGTCGGCCGGCGGGATGTAGTAGACGGGCGGGTGGCTGGTTTCCAGGACGCGATAGCCGGCGGATGTCTCCTCGACGGTCTCGCCGGCGAACACCACCCGCAGCGTTTCCGCGACCGGCTCCAGGCGCGGCGGCCGGGGATAGTCCCAGACCGATTCCTGGCCCGGGCCGGGATCGATGCGTTTCGGTCGGGTGAACATGCGTTTGCTCCTGTGCGGCGGTTGCGTCGCCAGGAGAGATAGAACCCAGGCAGTGATCGCCAAGGCCGCCATTGGCGTAGAAGAAGGCATGAACGCGATCCAACCCAACCATCCCGTGACCCTGTCTTCCTTCGGGACCGACCTGGAGGTCGCCGTCATCGGCGCCAGCGGCGGCATCGGCGATGCTTTCGTGGAGGCCCTGGCGGCCAGCCCGGCGGTCAAGCAGGTCTTTGCCCTGTCGCGTCGCGCGGCCGGGCCGGTGTCGGACCAAGTGGTTCGATTGCCGATGGACCTGGAAGACGAAGACAGCATCGCCGCGGCGGCGGGGGCCATCAAGGAGACGGCGGGCCGGCTGAGCCTGGTCATCGTCGCGGCTGGCATCCTGCATGACGATAGCGATGGCCTGCGCCCCGAAAAGACCTGGCGCGCGCTGGACGCGGCGGCGATGGAGCGGGTCTACCGCATCAACACCATCGGCCCGGCCCTGGCGGCGAAGCACTTCCTGCCGCTGCTGGCCGACGACCGAAAATCGGCCTTCGCTGCGCTGGCCGCGCGGGTCGGCAGCATCGGGGACAACCAGCTAGGCGGCTGGTATTCCTACCGTGCGTCCAAGGCCGCGTTGATGATGCTGATCCGGTCGCTGTCGATCGAACTGGCGCGGAAGAACGACCACGCCCTTTGCGTCGGCCTGCATCCGGGCACGGTTGACTCGGGCCTGTCGAAGCCGTTCCAGGGCGGCGTGCCCGAGGGCAAGCTGTTCCCGCCAGCGAAATCGGCGGGACACCTGCTGACGGTGCTGGACGGGTTGACGTCCGCGGACAGCGGGTCCCAGTTCGCCTGGGACGGGCAGCGGGTGCCGTTCTAGGGAAGAGCGTGCCGCGCGGCAGCCACCTGCTTCGAGACGCAACACTTCGCATTGCTCCTCGAGCCATGAGGTCTATTCTGCGGGTACAACCAGCTGCTTCCTCACCCTGAGGAGCGCCCGACAGGGCGCGTCTCGAAGGGTGGTCTAACCCGGCTTATACTCCCGCGTCGCCTCCGGGTCGTCTGACGTGGCGGGCAGGGCCATCAGTTCCGCCCAGACCTCCTCGCCGATCGGATATTCGGCCCATTCCAATGTCTGCCGGACCCGTTCCGGCTTGGTGACGCCGCAAACGGTGGACGACACCCGCGGGTCGCGCAGGGAGAACTGCAGGGCCGCCGCGCCCAGCGGCACGTCGTGGCGGGCACAGATCTCCTCGACCGCGCGCACCGGCGCCAGCATCGCCTCGGTCGCCTCCTGATAACAATAAAGAGGATGCGCCGCCGAGCCCTTGGCCAGCACGCCGCTGGCATAGGGCGCGGCATTCAGAACCGCAGTGCCTTTCGCGAGTGCCATGTCCATCATCGCTTCGGCGTTGCGGTTGATCAGCGTGAAGCGGTTGTGGGTGATCAGCGCGTCGAAATCCCAGTCCTTCAGGATCGGGATCATCACGTCCACCTTGCCGGCGGCGAGGCCCACCGCCTGGACCAGGCCTTCCTCCTTCATCTTGAAAAGCTCCGCGACCGCACCGTCGGGCGCGATGATCTCGTCGATGGAAACACAGTGCTCCGGGTCGTGCAGATGCACAAGCTGCAGCCGGTCGAGTCCCAGCGCCTCCAGGCTCTCCTCCAGCGAACGTCGGGCCCGCGCACCGTCGAAGCGGTTGGTCTCCATGTCCCGGTCAAGCTTGGTGGAGATGACGAACCCCTCCGGCAGGCCGCCGCGCTCGCGGATTACCGCGCCGATGCGCTGCTCGCTGCGGCCGAAGCCATAGTTGCGCGAGGTGTCCAGGAAGTTGACCGGGCCGTCGAAGATCGCCCGCACTGTCTCGCGGGCGCGTTCCTCGTCCACCGAATAGCCGTAGGTGTCGGGCATGTCGCCCAGCCCCGAGGTCCCTAAACAGATCCGCGAGACCGTCAGATCCGTGCGGCCCAGCTTGATTTTGGCGTTCACGTCCATTGCGGGCATGGCTCTCTCCGTCGTCGTCCTGTGCGCCGGCCACCAGTATAGCGGCTCTGTAGCCAGGGTCAGCGTGCGATCCCTCTTTACCCGCGTCGGGTTCGCGGCGAAGATCAACGCAATGAAGGCATTCTTGCGGGAGCGGCGCGATGGATGCACCTGACTTTGGCTACCTGATCGACCTCGACACGGTGCCCGTTCACGTCCCCGGATCGCCGGGATACCGTGCCGCCGTGGCGGCGGCGTGCGCGGGGCTGGAACAGGAGGGCTGTGCGGTGGTCCGCGACCTGGTGCGGCCCGAGGCCCTGGAACTGCTGAGCGCGGAGATCGTCGCGCGCAAGCCGGCGACGCACTATTCCACCCAGAACATCAATCCCTATTTCCACACCGACCCCGATCCCGCCTATCCGGACGGCCACCCGGTGAACACCTTCATCGAACGGTCCAGCGGTTTCATCCCGGGCGATGCCTGGGAGCCGGGATGCGCCGTGGACACGCTGTTCCGGGCGCCCGAACTGGCGCGGTTCCTGGCCGACTGCCTGGGGCTACCGGACCTCCATTGTTATGCGGACCCGCTGGCCGGGCTGACCGCGAACATCCTGGACCCGGGCCAGCAGTTCAGCTGGCACTTCGACACCAACGAGTTCGCGGTGACCGTGCTGGTGGACGCGGCGGACGAGGGTGGCCTCTTCCAGTATGCCCCCAACATCCGCTCGGCCGGCGACGAGGGATTCGATGCGATCGGCCGGGTGCTGGCGGGCGAGATGGATGGTGTGCGCACGCTCGACCTGCGCCCCGGCGACCTGCAGATCTTCCGCGGCCGGTTCTCGCTACACCGGGTGACCCGGGTCGCCGAAGGGTCGCGGCCGCGCCATGCCGCGATCTTCGCCTATACCGAACAGCCCGGGGTGATCGGGCGGGTCACCCGCACCCGCCAGCTGTTTGGTCGGGTGCTGGCGGGACACGAGGCGGCCGAGCGCGCGCGGGTGCGCGGCGACGCGCTGATCGACTAGTGGATAACCCCGGCCGCGTCCGCGATGGAGGAGGCAATCATGGAAGTTGATCCCGGACCCTACGACCTTGACGACACCCGCGTGATCCTGGGGCCGCGCGGCGACGCGACGGCAAAGGCGGTGACGCCCAACTTCTATGCCGAGCTGGATGCGGAGTTCGGCGGCTTCAAGGGGCATGTGCTGATCTCGCGGCACGAGTTCTCGGAAGCCTGGGGCATGTGGGAGGTCCATCCCCTGGGCGACGAGATCGTCTACCTGATCTCCGGCGACGTGGATTTCGTGCTGTGGACCCTGGAGGGCGAGAAGACGGTGCGGGTCGACCGGCCGGGAAGCTGCATCGTCGTGCCCAAGGGCGTGTGGCACACCGCGCGGCCGAACGCGCCGACGGCGATGCTGTTCATCACGCCGGGCGAAGGCACGCAGAACGCCGAGGCGCCCACCGCGTTCGCGTGAAAGCCGGCCTGGTGCTGGAACATCCTGTCTTGTCCTCAGGAATCGCGGGCCTTTTGTTTCCTTTCGCATGAGGCCGCCGGATTTTCGCTTGTGGGCCGTGCATACCGGGCGTAGGACAACGGCCTTCCGCAATTCTGCGGGAGACGATGCAGACGGAAAGAGCAGCGATGCGACCAACCATAACCAGCGCCTCGCGAGATTCGCGAGGCCGACCCGGGGCTTGACGCCGCCTTTCCGCGCGTCCTGCCCCAGCGCAGACTTTCGAAAGGGCAGGACCACATGAATTCACTTCATCAGACATAGGCGAAACGCCGGCACCGATTGTCACGTGTCCAGGCTTTGTTCGTTAGGTTCTTTCTGAACCGCGCGCGTTCACGGGGTCCGGGTTCAACCGCCCGGCCGGCGCGCCTGGCGCCCGTAATGCGCCTTGCGTGTTCCCGCCGTGAAGCGGGCCTGCCAAGCCGCCTTGAAAGCGGTTTCCGCCTCAAAACCGGAAACTCCCGGGGATGACCGAAGGCCGGGCATCCCCCCAGCATTGTGATGCTGGTGCCCGAAAGGGCCCAAACGTGAATTGTGGTGCCGGAAGGGGGCCTGTCGCCCCGAAACGGCCGGTCCTGTGGGCCGGTCGGCCGTGGTGACAGGCGGTGCGGCGTTTCGTGCCGCACGGTCCCGCACGCCCCGGACCCTTGAGCCCTCCGCAGGGCATGCCGGTCCGCCGCGGCCTTGTGCCCCGGCGTGCCGGAGCCCCCTCTCGGTCGGCCGCGGGCGACGGGCGGCGGCCCCTGTGGCCCGCGCCCTGCTGCCGGCCCCCTTCCGCGTACCGAAAGTGATTGGATTTGGGACTTTTCCGTTCCGCATGAGTGCAACCTAAAACTGGAGTAAGACCGATGAGTCTATTTGGAGAAGCGATTGCGGATACGGAGCTGGGGCTTCTGTTCCGCGACAGGGCCTTCCGCAAGGTCCTTGCGCCCGGGACGCGCACGCGCGTGCCGGGGCTGGGGCGGAAGGCAATCGTGAAGCGTATCGACCTGACCGACCTTCCGATCAGGGATCCGACCCTGGAAGACCTGGCGCTGACGTGGCCCGATGTTGTCGACGAGTACTTCGTTACCGTGGACACGGCCGACCAGGAACTGGCCTTTGTCTTCGCATACAACAAGCTCGTCGACCTGGTCGGGCCGGGGGAGCGGGCGTTCTACGCCCGGAACCTGCGGGCGATCCGAGTGGAAGCCGTGGATGCCGCGACGGCGTTCGACGTCCCGGCTGACCTGACGGCGGCGGTCACGCGGCTGGCCTTCAAGAAGGGGTTGCTGGTCGAGGCCGTCACGGTTCCGGCCGAGCGGCTGGGGCTGTTGTTCATCGACGGGGTGTTCCAGCGTCAGCTTCCGCCCGGGCGGTACGCTTTCCTGCGGGCGGTCCGCAGGATCGACGTCGAGGTCGTCGACCTCAGGCTCCAGACCCTGGAGGTGCAGGGACAGGAAGTCCTGACCCGCGACCGGATCGGGATCAGGGCCAACGTGACTGCGCTGTTCCGGGTCGTCGATCCGCAATTGGCAGTCGCGGAGACGGCCTACCCGAAGGATTTCGCATACAAGGCGATCCAGTTCGCACTGCGCGAAGTGGTCGGGACCCGGACCCTGGAAGAGGTCCTGAGCGACAAGCAGGGGATCAACGCGACCTTGGCCGAGCGGTTGAAACCCGAACTTGAAGCCGTGGGACTTCAGCCGCGGGCCGTCGGGGTCAAGGACATCATCCTTCCCGGGGACGTCCGGGAACTGATGAACCGGGTCATCGACGCGGAGAAGACCGCGCAGGCGAACGTGATCCGGCGCCGGGAAGAGACCGCGGCAACGCGGGCGCTTCTGAACACGGCCAGGCTGATGGAGGACAACCCGGTCCTCCTGCGGCTGAAGGAGCTGGAGGCGCTGGAGAAGGTGGCCGGCAAGGTCGGAAACGTGGTCGTCGGGAACGGGATGGACGGGGTCCTGGAGGACCTGGTCCGGATCGCCCCGCGCGACAAGACGCCGGCCTGAGGCGGGGCCGGACCCCATGCAGGCGTGATGCCTGCGGGGTCCGGCCCCGTGCCGTCCTGCATCGTCCAATGATCCCCGGAACCGTGCGCCTCGTAAGAACTGCCATGAGGCTTTTGCGCAAACTCACCCTGCTGGCGTTTGCCGCTGTCGTCGCGGCATTGGCCCAGCCTGTGGTGGCGGCGAACGAGGTGACGTCGATGGATGCCTTTCTCTGGCAAAACAGGCCGGTTCTGGTTTTCGTCCCAGCGGCGGATCATCCGCTGCTGGCCGCCCAGAGGGCCGCGCTTTCAGGCGAGGCGCCGGGATTGAACGACCGCGAAATCATCGTCATCGAAGTCGTCGGCAGCGACGTGACGGTTGACGGCTGGGCGGCGCCCGGCTTGGCGGCCGCGCGCTTGCGCCAACGCTACCGGGTTGGCGAAGGCGAGGCGGCCGCCCTGCTGGTCGGCAAGGACGGCGGCGTCAAGATGCGCCAGGTGGGCGCCCTTTCGACGGACGCCCTCTACCCCACCATCGATGCGATGCCGATGCGCCGGCAGGAGATGCGGGAACGAGGCGGGACCTGAATGCCTGCGGGCACAGCCGTCAGCGTCGTCTGGTTCAAGCGCGACCTGCGAACAAAGGATCATCGTGCGCTGGCCAAGGCTGCGGTGTCTGGCCCGGTGCTGCCCCTGTTCATTGCCGAACCGGACCTGTGGCATCAGCCCGACATGTCGGCGCGTCACTGGGCGTTTGTCCGGGATAGCCTGGCGGAGCTGCGGGAGACCCTGGCCGGGCTGGGCCAGCCCCTGGTGGTGCTCGTCGGTCACGCAACGCAAGTGCTCGACGAACTCCGCCAGTCCCTCGGGATCAAGTCCCTATGGTCCCACGAAGAGACCGGCAATGCCTGGACCTACCGGCGCGACCGCGCGGTGGCGGCATGGTGCCGGGCGCATGGCATCCCCTGGCAGCAGGAACGCCAGACCGGCGTGATCCGGGGACTTTCCTCGCGCGATGGCTGGGCCCGGCGCTGGGACCGGTTCATGGCCGAGACGACGGTCGCCGCGCCGCCGGCGCTAGAGCCGATCGACGGCATGGATCCGGGTGCGCTTCCGGCCGCGGAAGACCTGGGCGTGCGGGCCGATCCCTGTCCGGATCGGCAGGCCGGGGGGCGGGCCGCCGGGCAGGAGCGGCTGCAGAGTTTCCTCGACCACCGCGGCGAGCCTTACCGCACGGCCATGTCCGGCCCGGAAACCGGATACGAGCATTGTTCGCGCCTGTCGCCGCATTTGGCCTGGGGGACGCTGTCCATGCGCGAGGTCGCCCAGGCGACCTGGGCCCGTCAACGGGACCTGAAGGCGGCGGCGAAAGGAAGCACCGGCGGCTGGCGTCCGTCCCTGGTCTCCTATTCCGGCCGGCTGCACTGGCACTGTCACTTCATGCAGAAGTTGGAGGACGAACCGCGGCTGGAATTCGAGAACCTGCACCCGGCCTATGGCGGCGTGCGCCCGGCGATGCCCAACCGGACGCGGCTGGAAGCCTGGGCCGCGGGCGAAACGGGCCTGCCGTTCGTCGATGCGTGCATGCGGGCGCTGGCCGCAACCGGCTGGATGAACTTCCGGATGCGGGCGATGCTGATGGCGGTTTCCAGCTATCACCTGTGGCTGGACTGGCGCAAACCGGGCGAGCACCTGGCGCGCCTGTTCACCGACTACGAGCCGGGCATCCACTGGCCCCAGGTGCAGATGCAGTCGGGCACCACGGGCATCAACACGGTCCGGATCTACAATCCCGTGAAGCAGGGGCACGACCAGGACCCGCAGGGCCGGTTTGTGCGCCGGTGGGTGCCGGAACTCGCCGCCGTCCCCGACAACCATATCCACGAGCCGTGGAAATGGGAGAACGCAAACACGGTGCTCGGCCAGGGTTATCCATTTCCGATTGTCGATCACTTGGCCGCGGCGAAGGAGGCGCGGCAGAAGATCTGGGCAGTGCGACGGGGCGAAGACTTCCGCTCGGGCGCCGCGGCAATCCAGAAGAAACACGGCAGCCGCAAGAGCGGCATGCCCATGACCGGCCGGCGGCGCAGGCCCGCGGCCGCCGATCAGCTGTCCCTGCTGGCCGAGACGGAAGCGGGTTCATGACCCGCAGGAAAGCCGACTTGCCCGTGAAAAACTGCGCGGCGTGCGGGCGTCCGATGACCTGGCGCAAGAAGTGGGCGCGGGACTGGGAGAACGTGAAGTACTGCTCAGAACGGTGCCGCCGAGATAGAGGGTCAGCAGTCGGGAAGGCCGAGGCGGACAGGGCCGCGGACCGATGAAATGTCCACGGCCATGCCGCGCTTTGACACCACGATCCTTCCGTCTGCGGCGAGTCTGCCGGCGGCGGCGCGCACGGCAGGCATCAGCGCACGCCATGCGCCGCCACCCCCGGCCAGGGCGCGCGCTGCTTCCGACGGGCAGATCGACTTGCCGGCGCCGCGTTCCCGGCACAGGCGCAGGAGACAGTCTTCGATGGACGCGTCCGTCGAGGTTGTCATTGCCGCATGACCGTCTGGCTGCGGGAGCCGGGTAGGGAGCAAGAAAACATGGTTTCAGAAATGACGCTGTTCGAGACCGAGACAAGCCCGACGGCGGCCGCCTGGGTTCCGACCCGGCAGGCCGCGCTCGACCGGCTGGACGCTTTCCTGCCCGCCGCCGGCCGCGCCTATGCAGCGCGGCGCAATTTCGACCTGGGGCCCGATGATCGCTCCAACGTGTCCGCCTTGTCGCCTTTCGTGCGCCACCGCCTGATCCTGGAACAGGAGATCGTGGCGGCCACGCTGGAACGGCATCGGTTTTCAGCGGCAGAGAAGTTCATCCAGGAGGTCTTCTGGCGCACCTACTTCAAGGGCTGGCTGGAACAGCGGCCGCAGGTCTGGACGCGCTACCGCGAGGACTGCGCCGGACTGTTCGACCAGTTGGAACGGGACGGGGCGCTGGAACGGCGCTATGCGGAGGCGGTGGAAGGCCGCACCGGCATCGACTGCTTCGATGCCTGGGCGGGCGAGCTGGTGGGCACGGGCTATCTCCACAACCACACGCGCATGTGGTTTGCCAGCATCTGGATCTTCACGCTGGACCTGCCCTGGCAGCTGGGTGCGGACATGTTCTATCGCCATCTCCTCGACGGCGATCCCGCCTCCAACACGCTGAGCTGGCGATGGGTCGGCGGGTTGCATACGCGGGGCAAAACCTATCTGGCACGCGCGTCAAACATCGCGCGGTATACCAACGGCCGCTTCAACCCCGAGGGGGAACTGGCGCCGACGGCGCCGCCGCTGGCCGAGGCCGAGGTTGGCGGGACGTGCCCGCTTCCGCCAAGGGATAGCCTGGCGGGGGACGAGCCGTTCGGTCTTTTGGTGACGGAAGAGGATTGCTGCCCCGAAACGCTCGCCCTGGCAGGTACGCCCCGGGCGGTCGTCGGTCTGACGGCGACCGACGACCGCTCGACGCTGCCGGTGGGCACACCAGCCCGCGCTTTTGCCGCCGGGGCCGTGGCGGACGCCGCGTTTGCGGTGGCCACGGAACGATCCGATGACACGGACTGGAATTCTTTCCTGGTCGACTGCGCGCGGCGGAACGGGCTTAAGACAATTGTCACTGCCTACGCGCCGGTCGGACCGGTCGCGGAACGGCTCGCCAAAGCCGAAACCGCGCTTTGTGCCGCCGGCATCCGGCTCGTCCAGATCCGCCGGTCCTACGACACCCACGCCTGGCCGCACGCGACCAAGGGGTTTTTCGGGCTGAAAGCGAAGATCCCGCAAATCCTGGCGGCGCTTTGAAGGTGCTGGCAAAGCCCCTCTCCCTGGAGGGAGGGGGGTTGGGGTGAGGGTGTTACCGGCACCGGAACCCCCTCATCCGGCCTTTCGGGCCACCTTCCCCCCCCCGGAGAAGGGGCTCATGGCCTGTACCGCTCAGCCCAGTTGATCCAGCACCCGGGCGGCGCTGTTGCGGTACTCCGCCTGTTTTTCCGCGCTCATCCGGTCCCAGGTACGGTAGACCTGGGCCAGGCGCGGGTTGCCGCGCAGCTTTTTCTCGTTGCGGACCAGGAAATCCCAGTAGAGGGGATTGAAGGGGCAGGCGCCGTCGCCGGTCTTTTGCTTCACGTCGAAGCGGCAGGTTCCGCAATAGTCCGACATCTTGTTGATGTAGTTGCCGCTGGCGGCATAGGGCTTGGACCCGAGGAGCCCGCCGTCGGCGAACTGGCTCATGCCCAGGACGTTGGGCAGTTCCACCCATTCGTAGGCGTCCGCATAGACCGCGAGATACCACTCATGCACCTGGGCCGGATCGACGCCGACCAGCATGGCGAAGTTGCCGGTCACCATCAGGCGCTGGATATGGTGGGCGTAGGCCTCTTCCTTAGTCTGCGTGATGGCGGCGCGGAGGCAGGCCATGTCGGTCTCGCCGGTCCAGTAGAAGCCGGGCAGGGCACGATCGGCGCCGAGAAAGTTCTCTTCCGCATAATCCGGCATCTTCGGCCAGTAGATGCCGCGGATGTACTCCCGCCAGCCGATGATCTGGCGGATGAACCCCTCCGCCGCGTTGAGCGGGGCGCGGCCCGCCCGATAGGCGGCCTCGACGCGGCGGCAGACCGCCAGCGGGTCCAAGAGGCCGGCATTGATGTAGAGCGACAGGACCGAATGGTAGAGAAACCGCTGGTCGGTCAGCATGGCGTCCTGGTAGTCGCCGAAATGGGCCAGCAGGTTTTCGACGAAATGGTTCAGCGCGGCCTCGGCCTGTTCCGCGGTGACGGCAAACCAGAACGGCTCCAGGTCGCCGAAATGCTCGCCGAACCGTTCTGCGACAAGCGCAAGAACCTCCCGGGTCGTTTCGTCGGGTGCGAACCGCGGCGGCTGCGGCATGAACAGGTCCGCCTTCGCAGGCTTGCGGTTTTCGCTGTCGAAGTTCCACTTGCCGCCTTCGGGTTTGTCGCCCTCCATCAACAGGCCGGTCTGGCGCCGCATGTCGCGATAGAAATACTCCATGCGCAGCTGCTTGCGGCCTTCCGCCCATGCCGCAAACGCATCGCGGGTACAAAGGGACCGGTCGTCCTCCAGGATCTCGACCGGCAGGCCGAAACGGTCCTGCCAGGTCTCCATGGCGGCGCGGACGCGCCATTCCCCGGGCTCGGTCACGGTGATCCGGTCCGGCTTGTGGCGCCTGATCGCCCGTTCGATCTCGCCGGTGAATGAGCCCGCGTTCTCCGGGTCGTCCAGCACAACGTAGTCGACCTGCCAGCCAGCGTCTTCCAAGCCCTTGGCGAAGTGGTGCATGGCCGCGAAGAGGAAGGCGATCTTCTTCTTGTGGTGGCGCACAGTGGTCGCCTCCTCGGCGACCTCCACCATCAGGATGCGGTCCCGCGACGGATCGGCCGCCTTCAGAGACGACAGGCTGGGCGAAAGCTGGTCGCCCAGTACGAGAATCAGGCTTCGGCTGTGCATAGGGACCTGTGACCATACATCGGCATGTCTATGTGATACGCAGAAAGCGGGGAAACAAATCACCCACGACAGTCCCTGCAATCAAGACAACGGTTGAGCATGCACGAACCCCCTGTCGACTTTGGCCCGATCGACGACTTCCGCCCCATCGTGGTGTGGATCGTCGTCTTCGTGGTGCTGGTGGGAATGTCCTGGCTGGGCCTGGAGTGCCTGTTCGGGTTTTGCATTCTGCAGGACGACTGGTGGCCGGCCCATGCGGCGGGGATTTCGACGCTTGCGACGTTCGCGTCGGTCGGGGGCTTCTGGCTGTTCGACAAACTCACCGGGCGCGAACGCGAGGACTAGGTCTCGGCCTCAAGGCTGATGCCGTGATCGCGCAGGAGCTTGATGGCCGAGACCTTGCGGCCCTCGGCCAGGGCGCGGTCGAATTCCATACAGGCTGCTTCGCCCGCAACCCGTTGCAGGTCCGCCCGCGCCTCCTCCCAGGACTTGAGCCGAGTCCTATTCATCTCACTGGGACAACCAGGCGATCTGGCCGGGCAGGCTGCCGCCAACGAGAATCACCAGCAGGATGACGATGCCCGTCCAGTCGCGGCCGCCGCGCCGATCGGCCCAGAGTTGCAGGACCGAGAACGAGACCAAAACGGTGCCCAGCCCAACCATGAAGGGGGCGAAGTTTATGAAGCTGTCGAAGGTGATTTCATAGACCGGTGCCCCGGTTGCGATGCCGAGGGCCAATGGCAGGACATACCAAGTCCTCAACGGCAACCGGCCCGATCGGATCGCACGAAAGACGAGTGCCGCGACGACAAGCGCCAGAGCGCCTACGGCAAGGCCGCTCCAGCCCTGGTGCTCGATCCTGACGCCGGCGAAACTACCCGAAATCAGTCCGATTCCGGCGGCGGCGATGGCAAACAAAATCAGGTAACGTAGGAACACCATCCCAGCTCGCTTAGCTCGATTGCCGCCGCGCGCGCCAGCGCAAACAACAAGGAGAAAACACCATGCCCGGGCATACGGCCTTCACCCGCGACGACTTCGTGACCTTCAAAGCGAATGACCGCGAGGGGCCGATCCATATGCTGAACCTGGTCCGCCTGAAGCCGCAGGCCGAATATGCCGACGGACGAAAGGCGACGGGCGCCGAAGCCTACGCGGCCTATGGACGGGACAGCGAACCAATCCTGAAACGCCTGGGCGGGCGTATCGTCTGGCGCGGCCGCTTCGAACAGATGCTGATCGGCCCCCAGGACGAGGAGCTGTGGGACATCTGCTTCATTGCGGAATACCCCTCGGTCGCGGCCTTCGTGGATATGATCCGCGATCCGGACTATCGCGCCGCGATGGAACACCGCCAGGCGGGCGTGGCGGACTCGCGGCTGGTGCGCACGGCGCCGATGGATCCGGGAAGCAATTTCGGCGATCCGGCGGTGTAGCGATCAGCGGGATCCTGGAGGGGCAAGGCCCGCCATCTCCTCGTAGAGCCTGCGCAGCGTCTCGAAGGCCCGCTTCTTGCGGGTCTTGTCCCGGTCGATCAGGCCTTTCAGGTTGTAGCCGCGCTGAAAGGTCGTCTGCCGGCGTTCCGAGCGGAAATCGTAGAGAAGCCAGGGGAAGAAGCCGCGGATGTATGGGGCCTTGGCGACGGTCCTGAGCTGCGTTTCCAGGACGTGTGCCTGGTGCGCCTCGGAGAACAGTTCGCCGGCCACGCCCTGCCGGCCGGTCACCGCATCGGCGCCGCATTCGGTGATCATGACCGTGCGGTCGGGGTCGGAGTTGGCGAGCAGACGTTCCAGGTCGGCGAAGTCGGGCTCGTACCAGCCGTAGTATTCGTTGAGCCCGATCACGTCGAGCGCGTCGGCCAGCCGGTCTTCGATGCGAAAGCGTTCGCGGTTGATCAGGCAGGCCGCGGTGACCAGCCGAGTCGGGTCGGCGTCGCGCGCGGCCTCGGCCAGGCCGCGCATGAAGGCAAAGCGGGCATCGGTGTCCGCATTCTCGTTGCCGACGCCCCAGAAGATCACGCTGGCCCGGTTGGCGTCGCGGCGGATCAGTTCCTTGAGCTGGTTCTCCGCATCGGCATAGGTGTCGGGATTGGCAAAATCGATTGCCCAGTAGACCGGGATTTCCTCGAACAGCAGCATGCCGGTTTCGTCGGCGAGCCGGGCGACGTCTTCGTGGTGCGGATAGTGCGCCAGCCGGATGCAGTTGGCGCCAAGGTCCCGGGCGTGGCCGAGGCGACGGCTGATGTCTTCGTCGCTTGTCGACTTGCCCAGTGCCACATCGTCCTCGTGGCAGCAGATGCCGCGCAGCCACAGCGGCCGGCCGTTCAGCAGGATCTCGTGTCCCTCGACCCGGACCTCGCGAAAACCGATACGATCGGTGACGAAATCGCGACCCGCCGCAAGCGTGACGTCGTAGAGACGGGGGTCTTCGGGCGACCAGAGTTCGGGCCGCGCGGCGATCTCGATGCGTCCGCGGCCCTGCTTGATCGGCACGGCGGCATCAACACCCAGCGCCGGGATGGCAAGCCGGACTGTCTCGTCGGTCGGTGCGGAAAGCTCCACTTCGACCGCAATGCGCGAGAACGCGCTGCCGGGTGCCAGGGCGATCCGGAAGTCGCGGATGAACACGTCCGGCACCGGCACAAGGCGGACATCCCGATAGAGACCGCCGTAATTGAACCAGTCGGTATGATGCATCGGCACCCGGTCGGCCAGGCGGCGGTTTTCCACCTGGATCTGCAGGCGGTTCTCCCCGTTGCTGAGGTGCGGCCCCAGCTCCACGAAGAAGGGCGTCGAGCCGCCGCGATGGGCGCCGGCGAAGCGGCCGTTCAGGAACACCCGTGCCTCGTAGTTTGCCGCCCCGATGCGCAGGAACAGACGCTCCCCGGGCGCCAGGTCCGGTGCCTGGAAAAAGCGTGTGTACCAGGCCGAGCCTTCGAAATAGAACCATTCGGGCTTCAGCAGGTTCCAGGTCGATGGCACCGGCGCGGTCTGCCAGTCGCCGCTGTCATAGTCGCGCGGCACCTGCCAGTCCGCCGGGTCGCCGGGCGCGTCCCGGTACCATTGCTGCCTGAGCCCCTCGTCGAAAAGGTCGAGGGCGAAGTGCCAGTCACCACCGAGATCGACGGTCGCGCGGCCGCCCATGAAAATCATGTCCCGCCAACCGACGCGTCCCGCGTCGAAGGCGTCGGCATAGGCCTCGTCATGGAGGTGATGATCGGGATCGTCAGCCATGCCCGTTGCTCCGAAATGCGGTTCGGCAATAGCCGATGCCGATCATCTGGCGGAATTGCCAATTGCGCCAGCCGGGCCAGAGAAGCTCCGCGACCATCGCAATCGCGATCCAGCGGAACCAGGTGGCGAAGGTGTTCGATCGGCCCTGGGGCTCGGCGTAGCCGCCCACCCAGCCGTCGGGCCGCAGCGTCCCGTCCTCCACGTCGGCGAAACCGCCGTCCGCGCGTTGCGCGTCCAGGAGCGTCTCGAGCTTGATGCGTGACCAGTCACGGATCTCGTCGGTGCGGTAGCCGATCGCGCGTTCTGCGTGGAACAGGAGGTCGATGGCGTCGACGTCGAGGCAGGCGCCCAGGACCGCCGCCGGATCGAGGCTTAGCGTGTAGTCGGCGGCCTTTTCCTGGTGCGGCAAGGGGCGTGCCCGCGCGTACCAAAGGTGGAAGCTGTGCATGGCGCCGGCCATCGCATGCAGAAGGCCGCGGCCGCCGTTCTCATTGCCGTCCCACCAGAACCCGGTCGCCGGATCCTGGATGGCCTCCAGCCGGTGGAGCAATTGGCCGAGGATCGACGCGGCCCGACTACGGTCGGTGCCGTCCCCGAACCGCTCCAGGAGCAGCAGGAAGCTTGCGAGATTGACGAGGTTGTTGCCTTCCTGCCACGGGTCGGACCAGTCGCGCCGGTCGAACCAGGTGTCGAACGTCGACGGTTCCAGCCAGGACCTGAGAAAGCCGAGGTCCGGAACCCGGGTGCCGTCCAGCATCTCGACCGCCCCCAACGCATAGTTGGTGACATGGAAGTCGATGTAGCGCCAGGTCTCGTCGCGGTCGGGCTTCTTGTAGACCGCGTCGTCCTTCATGCCGGGGATGCGAAAGGCGCCGCCCGCAATCCGGTGGGACTCCAGCCACAAAACGGTGCACTGTCTGTCCCGGTTGGTCATGGCGTCCAGGCCGCCCAGAAGCGCGCGGCAGTGGATGCCGTTGTAGGTGCCGGGCAGCAGCATACCCGGCCAGGCATGGACGTCATGTTGTGCCGAAAGGCGCGTCACCCCGGGTGCCGCCTCCGGGACGGCGAGGTTGTCGAGCCAGGCGAGCGTGCGGGCCCGGGCCTTGTCGACCCTTGGGCGCAGCGTGTCGGTTTCGGGAGTTCGCAGCATCGGATCAGCCCTTCACCGCGCCCTCGGCCATGCCCTGGATCACCCGCCGCTGTGCGATCAGAAAGACGATGGTCACGGGGATCGTGGTCAGGATCGCAAGCGCCATGATGCCCTGGAAGTTCACCCCAAGCTCGCCGTTCATGTTCAACAGCGCCACCGGCAGTGTGTAGGTCTTGGGCGAGCGCGAGACGACCAGCACCGGGAACCACTGGGCCCAGTTCAGAAGGAAGGTGATGATCGTGACGGTGGCCACGACGGGCTTCGCGAGCGGCAGCACGATGTGCCAGAAGATCCGGAACTCGTTGGCACCGTCCACGATCGAGGCTTCGATCACCTCGGTCGGGATTGCCCTGAAGAACTGCTCGAACAGGAAGAACTGCACCGGCCCGAGCGACAGGAACAGGATGATCCCGGTATAGGTCCCCAGAAGACCGATCTTGAACATCACGATGTAGGCGGGGATGACCAGCAGCATGTAGGGATACATGATGGTCAGGAGGAACCCGTTGCGCAGCACCCGCATGGGCAACAGATTCGGCCGGCGCACCAGCGCGTAGGCGCCGAGCGCCGTCACCGCCACACCCACGACCGTCGACAGGCCTGTGATGTAGAGCGAGTTGGCGACGTAACGCCACAGGGGCACGTTGCTGATCCGCAGGATGTCCTCGAATGCGCGGAAGTCGATGCTTTCGGGCAACAAGGCCAGCGGGTCGGTCAGGATGCTCTCCGTCGACCGGAAAGCACCCAGCAGCATCCACCAGTAGGGATAAAGGAAGAAGACCGTGCAGAGGATGGCGACTGCGTAGGCCGCAACGACGAGCGCGGGAGAAGGTCTTTGCATCGCTCAGACCTCCTTGTCGCCAAGCCGGTAGGCAACCAGCGCCACCACCGCAACGATGGCAAACAGGATCGTCGCCATGGCCGTCGCCTCGCCGTACCGGCCCTGGTCGAACAGCTGATAGGCGTAGTAGGAAACGAAGTTCGTGACCTCGTTGGGCCCGCCCTTGGTCATGATGACCACGACCGTGAAGGTCTTCAGGAACTGGATCACCGCGTAAACGCCGTTGATCAACAGGGCTGGACGAAGCTGGGGCATGATGACATAGACGATCGTCTGCAGCGGGTTTGCCCCGTCGATCCGCGCCGCCTCTTCCAGCGTCGTGTCGCAGATTGCCAGGTTGGCCAGGAAGATGACCGCATAGAAGCCGGCATGGTGCCAGAGCTCGGCGATCATGATCGCGGTCATGGCGGTCGAGGTCGACGCGATACCACCGAACTCGGGCAGGCCGACGGCCAGGAGGAACGCGTTCACCGCGCCGAAGCTCTGGTCGTAGAGCCAGCGCCAGACGACGTAGCCGGCGATGTCCGGCGTCACGACCGGCAGGAACATCGCGACCTTGAAGAAGGTGACGCCGCGCCCCAAGGCGCGCGAATTGAGCAGCAGCGCATAGGCGAGCGCAAAACCCACATTGGCGACGACCGCGAACGCCGTGTAGAGCAGGGTGCGCCACAGCGACGCGATGAAGACCGGGTCCGCCATGACCGAGAGGTAATTGGCGAGACCCACATATTTCGGGTTGGGGCGCAGCGCCGTGGCCGACGCCGTCAGCGAGACCTCGATCGAAAGCACGATCGGCCAGATGCCGAAAACGATCGTCAGCGCCGCGAAGGGCAGGGCGAAGGCGTAGAATACAGCGGTCCGTCCGACCAGCGTGGAACGCAAAGAAGCGGCGACGGCTTCCATCTGTCCTGGGCCTCACATCCTGTCGGGCCGCACCCCGCGGGTCGGACCGGCCGGCGAAGCACGGTCAGCCGCCGCGCCTCGCCGGTATCCCAAACCGATCCGCCTGAACGTCAGCCTTTCGACAGCTTGTCCTTCAGCGCCCGCATCTCCGCCGCGGTTTTGGCGATAAAGGCCTTCCAATCCGCCGGCGGGTTGGCGATTCCGTCCAGGAGCTTGCGGTGATAGGCCGCCTCCAGTTCCGGATACCAGGGATGAAGCGATTCCGGGAAGTCGTAGGCCATCAGTGGACCTTTGGCAGCCGCGAAATACTGCCGCCGCTCGGAAAAGCCGGTCAGGTCAAGATCGTCGCGGACCGCAGCACCCACGTTCTGCAGGCTTGCCTGCTGGGCGGGCTTGCTCAACATGAAGGTGGCGAACTCGACCGCCAGGTCCTTGTTGGGCGAATTCTCGGGCACCGCGACACCGCGCATGCCGCCGATCACCACCTTGCCACCCTTGTCGTCGAAATGGGCTGGCCAGGGACCGATCACGAAATCGCCGTCCAACACCTCTGCCGTGTCCCATTTCTTCACGTTCCAGTCGCCGACGCGGAACATGCCGGCGCGGCCGCCCTCTATCACCTGATACATCGCCGGGAAGGAGTGGTTGATCGTATCCGGCGCGACGAATTCGTACTCGGTGAAGGTCTTTAGAAACTCCTCCAGAACCTTCGCGTGTTCCGGCTGGTCGATGACGATGTTCCCGTCGGCGTCGATCAGCGTGTGTCGCAGTCCTGCCCCGAAGGTGTAGAGGTCGAGCATATGGATCAGGTCGCGCGGCTTGGCGGCTTCAAGCGCCAGGCCGAACGTGTCGTCCTTGCCGTTGCCGTCCGGGTCGTCGGTCCTGAACTTGGCTGCGATTGCCTTCACGTCGTCCCAGGTCTGGGGCATCTCGGCCCCAATCTTTTCCAGCCAGCTCTTGCGCGCGCCGAAGCCCATCTGCACGCGCTGGATCGGCAGGATGATCATCTTGTCCTGGTAGGTGGCGACCTGAAGATCGGCCTCGCTGAGGAAACCCTTGTCCTGCACGGCGGCGAGCGTGTCGGACATGTCCATGATGCGCTCGGTCTGGGTTTCGATCCGGATCACGCGCTCGTAGTTGTTGTAGATCAGATCCGGCGCGGTGTCGGTGTTGATTGCGGCAATCACCCGTCCGAACCACTGGTCGGTGGGATAGTTGACCGAGCTGATGGTGACGCCCGGATGGGATTTTGCGAACTCGGTGCCCAGTTCGGCGAACCACTTGTCTCCGTTGTCGCCCAGGTCGTGCCAGATCACGAGTTCCTGTGCCTGTGCCGAAACGCTAGCGGTGGTCATCGCCGCGGCGACGGCCATGCCGGTTAACCTGCTTCTCCAACTCATGGAAGCGTCCTCCCTTGGTAGCGTTCGATCTTTTTGCGCCCGGCAGTGCCAAGACGGCGACCGAGCCAACCCTCTTCGAGTAATCGTTTACCTTGATCAGGGTAATCGATATCCTAGGCCCTTGCAAGAGCGGGGAGATGGCCCCCCTGCGAAGGGTGGAAGCGGTTGCGGACCGGGATGAGACAGGCTGCAAAGAAAGGAAGACGAGGCGGTCGTGCCGGTGGCGTACCGTCGATTGCCGAAGTTGCGGCTCGTGCCGGCGTCTCCGTGGCCACGGTCAGCCGGGTTCTGAACGGTGTCAGCGCACGGTACTCCGCGGAGACCGAGGCGCGCGTGCGGGCGGCGATCACGGAGATGAACTACCGCCCGGCCAGCGTCGGCCGGGCGTTGCGCCAGGGCGAGAGCCGCCTGGTCGCGGTCCTGGCCGCAAGCCTGGCCAACCCGACGATGGCGGCGATCGCCGCCTCGACCGAGGCGGCCCTCAGGGAAGCCGGTTATGTGATGGTGCTGTGCGATACCCACGATCGGCCGGAAATCCAGGACGAGTATCTGCTGGAGATGCGTGCCCAGTTCGCGACGGCGATTGTCCTGTTGGGCGCAGTGGCGAGCCCGCAGCTGGATGCGTTTCGGGCGGCGGGCGAGCGGCTGTTGTTCGTGAGCCGGCGCGATCCGTTCGCGGTGGACGATCCATTCGTCGGCATCGACAACCGACGGGCCGGTCGGGAGGTTGCGGAGTTGTTCGCGGGGCCAGAGGCGGGTTCGATCGGCGTCATTCACGGACCGCTCACCTCCTCCGCGACGCAGGACCGGGTCACGGGCTTCACGGAACGCCTGGCTGAGCTTCGGCCTCAACACCCACCGCGCATTGTCTCGGCAGAGGAAAGCGACCACCTGCTGATCGGATACCGCGGGGCCGACGTGTTGCTTTCAGAGGGAGAAGGGCCGTCCGCCATCTTCTGCCTCAGCGATCTGATTGCTTTCGGTGCGGCAAGACGGTTGGGCGAGGCGGGCAAAGTGGTGCCGCGCGACGTTCGTATCGTGGGTTTCGACGATACCCCGCTCAACGACTGGGTGGCGCCTTGGCTGAGCGGCGTGCGCGTGCCCTACGAAGAATTCGGTCCCGCAATCGTCACAGCACTGGCGCGGATCACGGCCGGCGAGACATCTTTCGAGATGGTGCTGGGTCACACCATTGTGCGACGGGACGGTAGACCTGCATCCAGTCTGTAGCCGAGAGACCAGATGTCGCGTTCAAAAAAAGGGGCACCCGCAACCGGGTGCCCCTGATCATTCGAATGGACGATTATCAGCCCATCAGGCCGCCGTCGTCGCGGGTGATGGCGATGATCGCCGACCGTGGCACGGAATCGTCGCCGTCGGGCCAGTGGCTGTTGCCCTTTTCGCCCGGATGCTGGATGCCGATAAACACGGTCTTGCGGTCCGGGCTCCAGGTGATGCCGGTGACCTCGCACTCGTTGGGGCCGACCATGAAGCGCTTGATCTCGCCCGTTTCCGGGTCGGCGACCAGCATCTGGTTGTTGCCCATGCCTGCGAAGTCGTCCTTATTGCTGTAGTTCCCGTCGGTCTGGATCCACAGCAGGCCGGTGGAATCGAAGCCAAGGCCGTCCGGCGAGTTGAACATGTTGTCGGCCGTGACGTTGTCCGATCCGCCGTAGGCGTCGTTGTGAACCGTCGGGTTGCCGGCCAGCACGAACAGGTCCCAGTCGAACCCGTCCGCGGTGTGGTCGCCACCGTCGGGCCGCCAGCGCACGATCTGGCCGTAGTTGTTTTTCTCGCGCGGGTTGGGACCGTTGGCCGACGTATCGTCGCCGCCTGCGTTCGGCTTGACGCCGCGGTTCTTGTTGTTGGTGAGGCAGCAATAGACTTCCGGCTTGTTCGGGTTCGCCGAAACCCATTCCGGCCGGTCCATCGTGGTCGCGCCCACCGCCGAGGCGGCCTGGCGGGTCATGATGCTGATTTCGGCCTGCGACGCCATGCCGGTGGTGGCCGGCGAAAGCTCCAGCCACTGGCCGCGCATCTGGTCGTCGAACTTGGCGACGTAGAGCGTGCCGGTTTCCAGCAGGTCTGCGTTGTCGCCGCCCTGGGAATAGGTCCCTTCGCTGACGAAGCGGTAGAGGAACTCGCCCCGCTCGTCGTCGCCCATATAGACGACCACCTTGCCGTTGTTGGCGATCACCACTTCGGCGTTTTCGTGCTTGAACCGGCCCAGCGCCGTGCGTTTCTTCGGCGTGGAGTCCGGGTCCATGGGATCGATCTCGACCACATAGCCGGCGCGATTGGACTCGTTGGGATGCTTGGAAATGTCGAAGCGCTCATCGGCCGTCGCCCAGGCATAACCCCAGTCCTTGGTGCTGACGCCGTAACGTTTCATGTGCGGCGTCGGCTCGAAGTTCTCGTCGCTGGACGAGAAGTAGCCGTTGAAGTTCTCCTCGCATGCGAGATAGGTGCCCCAGGGCGTGCGGCCGTTGCCGCAGTTGTTCCAGGTGCCCAGCGAGCGCACGCCGTCGGGATCCGCGGCGGTCTTCAAAAGGTCGTGACCGCGGGCCGGTCCGGTGATGTCGATCGGGGTGTCCCCGGTGATCCGGCGGTTGAAAGGCGAGTCGACAACGACGCCCCACTTGCCGTCGGTCTGGGCGATCTCCATGACCGAGACGCCGTGCGCGGCTTTGCCCTTGCGCACGTCGTCGGCATTCTCCGGCAAGCCGGTCTCGCGGTTGCCGTAGATGATCTTGCGGTTGGTGTATTCATTGTTGACGGCCAGGATGTAGCGGCCCTGGTTGGCGAACAGCGCCATGCCGTCGGTGTTGTCGCCGAAGGACGTCTCCTGGCTGGCGCCGTTGCCACGGGTACCTTGGTCGAAATCGGGCGCGTTGGACCAGAGGGGATCGCCCCACTTGACGACGATGTGCCAGCTGTAGCCGTTCGGCACCGTGATCGTGTCGTCGCTGTTGGCCGGCACTGCGTCGAAGCCAAGCCGGCTTGCGGCATAGGCGCGGATCGGCGTGAGCGCCGTGGAACCCATCACGAACGCGGTGGCGCCGACGGCGATCCCGCGGCCGAGGAAGCCCCGACGGCTGATCGCCCGGTCCACGATGCGATCGAACTCCGTCACTTCAGGAGCCGGATTGACTTGTTCGTCGAACTCATCAAACGAGAGTTCGGTCGAAGCGGTATCTGTCATGATTTGTACCTCCCGGTTTCATACAAATTTGCAGCAGCATCGGGTTGCTCTGCACCTGTCGCGGGGATAGTGGGCTTTTGTTTCAGGCCGATGACATCGGCGTCCCCTGACCAACCATATAGCAGTTTCTAGTTCGTACGACATAGGAATGTGACAGTGCGGTGCTAGCCTTGACCCCTCCGACGGCGGCGTCGAAGGTGCTGGCCTGTCGGAATGCACGCACGGAGCAGGGAAGATGAGCGACAATCTTGTCATCCCGCGTACCAAGAACCGGCCCAAACTTCAGCGGCCGCGGCTTCACAAGGTACTGCTGCTGAACGACGACTACACGCCGCGTGAGTTCGTCGTCGCGGTGTTGCGCGCGGTGTTCGGCATCGGCGACGAGCAGGCCTACCGGGTGATGATGACGGCGCATACCCGCGGTACCTGCGTGGTCGCGGTCTATACCAAGGACGTTGCGGACACCAAGGCCAAGGAAGGCACCGAGGCCGGGCGCAGCTCGGGTTATCCGTTGATGTTTGCGACGGAGCCGGAAGAATAGGCGCACGTCATCCCGGCTTTGTTATCACCCGTGAGGAGGATATCGCCGCGGAAACCCTATCTGGGCAGTGAAACGAGCGTCGATCGGGAGGTTGAGGAGCATGTGGCGGTTTATTGCGACTTTCTTTTTTGGTGACGTGCTTGGTGCGGCCTTCGGTGTCGCCCTCGGGTTCTTCCTGTTTCCTTACGTCTTCCCACCGCCCGAAGCGATGGAAACACTGACAGGCGCCGAACAGACCGACGTGGTGGCCACCGGCACCTTCATCCATGCCGACCCGGCCGATCCGATCCACTACGGGTCCGGCGGCGTGACGGTCTACCAGGAAACCGTGTTTCTGGGGGCCGACTTCGAAGTGGGCCCGGGACCCGCCTACGATGTCTACCTTGTGCCGTCGGCGGAGGTGCGTGACGAGGCTGTGGTCAAGGAGTCCATGTTCGTGGATTTGGGCGGCCTGCGGGCCTTCAAGGGCAGCCAGAAGTACCCGATCCCGGCCGGTGTGGATCTTGCCGACTATCAGAGTGTGGTCATCTGGTGCCGGGAATTCGATGTCCTGATTTCACCTGCTGATCTGCAGTTCAATTAACGCCGCGCACTCCTGACGAAGCATGTGGCATCGGGAAGGACGGGTGGTGCAGGATGTGAGGCCTTCAACGGGGGTCATCGATGCGCCGCGTCCTTCCTGCTATTTTTGCCCTCCTCATCGGCTCGGCTGCCCGCGCAGAGGACGCGTTCAGCCAGTGCTGGGCAACGTCTGAAAACAACCTTGCGGTCGAAACCTGCCTGGCGGAATTGAAGCGGGAGGTGGACCAGGATCTGACAAGGGCCTATGCCGCGGCGCTTGAGGGAGTTGCGGAGTTCGACAAGGTCTTCGGGGACGACCGCGTAAGCCGTGCGCTTGAGCGCGCACAGAAGGGTTTCGAGCTTTTCCGCGATCTCGACTGCGACATGCACGGGATGATGGCGGGATCGGCTCCCATGGCGGGCAATGCTTTCAAGACCGCCTGCTGGGTCGATCGCAGCCGCGAGCGGATCAAGGTCCTGGCGGAATGGCGCCCAGTGCCGACGGAAGAAGTACTGGCCGGAACGTGGCGCGTCCTCATGATCGGTGAAGACAGCGTTCCGGTCGACCGGGCGCCGAACCTGACCTTCGAGCCCGAGGGCCGGGTCTCGGGCCATGGCGGCTGCAATCGATTCTTCGGTTCGGTGCAATATGGCGAAGCGACCCTGCGGTTCGGCCCCTTGGGCGGCACCCGCATGTCCTGCGGCGAGGCCATCGATGGCCGGGAATACAAGCTGATGCAGGCGTTGGAGCGGGTGCGCCGCTGGTCATTCGCCGCCGACGGCGCGCTGTTGCTGGAAACGGTGGAAGGCATGACGGCGCTGCGGCTGCGCCGGGACGAGTAGGTTCGTGCGCAGCTTGGCCGCGCCCCGGGAGTGGCAATAGGACTTGGGTTTCCGGCCTTCTCGGCCTAGAGTACGGTGCAATAACAACCCGCCAAACGCTTGGCGGGCGGAGGCAAGCAGTTGGGTGGCCCCTTGTGTATACCGGGGTGCGGTTTATTAGTATAACGTGTGTCCAATGCTGCCGGCCATGTGTCCACAATCCGAGATGACCGACCCGACCTGTATGATTGCCGCGGCGCGGCATTCCGACGGCCATGGTCGGGGCGCGCGGTCGTCCCGCCGCGCGCGGGTGAACCGGCGATATCGGTGGAGGTCACCCTCTTGAGTGTGTTCGGACCGCATACCGGCTGGGTCGTCGCGGCGGTCGCGCTGGTTGTCCTGTGTGCGGCGGTCGGGCTCGCTCTGTGGATGCGACGCCGCGGCTAAGCACGCCTGTCGCGTCTGCGGCAAGATCTGGAGGCTTCCGATGAGGCGTTGGCGGATGCCCGGGAGCGGCTTCGCATCGGCGAACGCCTGGCACGCATCGGCACCTGGATCTGGGACATTCAGGTAGATCGCGTTTCCTGGTCACCAGGCTGCCATGAGATCTTCGGGATCCCGGCGGAGGAGTTCGGCGTAACCTTCGATGCGGTTCACGCGCAGGTTCACGAGAAGGACCGGCCCCAAATTGCCGCGGCGATCGAACGCACGCTCAAATACGGGGATCCCTATCACGTCGACGTGCTGACACGGCGGCAGGACACCGGTCAGGAAGTCTATATCGAGGCATTCGGCGAGTTGGTCCGAGACGAGACAGGGGCGCCGCACATTTTGCGCGGCTCCGTGCAAGATGTCAAGGGCCGCAGGCTTGCGGAAAGTGCATTGCGGGCCAACGAGGAACGTCTGCGCTCGGCCACCAGGCTCGCCAACGTGGGACACGTCGTTTGGGATGCGACAAGGGACAGTTTCCTCTATTGCTCCGAGATCTATGCCGCCATTCACGGTCTGTCGGTCGAGCAGTACATGGCACAGAGTTCGACGCTGGACAGCAGTTTCTCCCTTGTGCATCCGGAAGACCGTGAACTGTACAGGGATGCCTGCAAGGGGTTGCGGGCAGGAAAGCCCTTCCGACTCGAGTATCGGGTCGTGACGCCCGACGGCGACACGCGCCAAGTGCGCGAGATCGCCGAGCCCGTTTTCGACAAGAACGGGCGCGTGGTGCAGGAATCCGGAACCATCCAGGACATCTCACCGATCAAGCGGGCCGAGGCGGATCTCAGGCACGCCAAGGAGGAGGCTGATCTGGCCAACCGGGCCAAGTCGGAGTTCCTCGCCAATATCAGCCACGAACTGCGCACGCCGCTGAACTCGATTATCGGATTTGCTGAACTTCTGCTCGATGAACGCGCAGGCGCTCTGGCAAACGGCAGACAGCAGGAATACCTGATCGACATCAAGCAGTCCGGCGCGCTGCTTTTGGAACTGATCAACGACATCCTCGACATCACCAGGATCGAGGCCGGCGAGACGGTGCTGGAAGAAACCGAGCTGGATGTTCCGGATCTGCTTCGCGGCTGTATCCGGTTGATCACGGAAAAGGCGGCCGGCAAGGACCTTGCCTTGAAGACCGACGCCATTGCCGAGATGCCTCGGCTCTGGGGCGACCCTCGTTGTCTGAAGCAGATCGTGCTCAATCTCCTCACCAATGCCATCAAGTTCACGCCGTCGGACGGCACAATCAGCGTTGAAGCGGGCATCGCTGAGGATGGCTGCGGCTGGGTCACGGTTTCCGATACCGGGATCGGGATCTCGAAAACGCACCTGCGCCGCGTCATGGAACCGTTCGAGCAGGTTGCCGACAGCGAGACGCGGGCCCATGACGGAACGGGCCTTGGTCTGCCGCTGGTCAAGGCATTGACCGAGTTGCACGGCGGCGGTGTCGAGATCGCCAGCGAACTGGGGAAAGGGACGGCGGTCACGGTGCGGTTCCCGCCCGAAAGAACGCTCGCCCCGCGGCTTGCCGGCTAGCGGCGCGCCGTCACACGGCGGCCTTCTCGCGTTCGGTCGCCGGGAAACGGACCTCCGGATCGGCCGCGGTCAGGGTCGTTTCGATGTCTTCGTGATGGAAACGCACCGTCTCACCCTCCCGAAGGATGTAGACGGTCCCTTCGACGCCGGTCTGGACCTCAAGAACGGCTTGGCCGATTCGAAGGCGGAAACGCAGGCCCTGCCACTTCTGCGGCGGGCGCGGCCTGAACCTGATCTCGCCGTCCGAATCGTGCAGACCGCCGAAGCCGTAGACAAGCGCTTTCCAGCTGCCGCCGATCGACGCGATGTGGGCGCCGTGGTGGACGTTGCCACCCACGTCAGACAGGTCCATGCCCGCGGCAAAGTAGAAGTACTCCAGGGCCTTGTCGGCATAGCCGATCTCGCTTGCGACCGCCGACTGGACACAGACCGACAACGATGAATCGTGCGTCGTCAACGGATCGTAGTAGTCGAAGTTACGTTTCTTCTCGCCCAGGTCGAAACGGTGCCCCAACAGGAACAAAGCCAGGATCGTATCCGCCTGTTTGATCACCTGATGGCGGTAGAGGTTGAGTGGATGGTAGTGCAATAGAAGCGGATACTTGTCCGCCGGGGTGTTCGCGAAGTCCCAGACCTCTTTTTGTAGAAAGCTGTCATCCTGGGGATGAATGCCGCGCCGTTCGTCGTGCGGCAGGTACATCGCGTCCGCCGCTTTCTGCCATTCAGCGCACTCTTTCTCCGCCAGCCCGGTCTTGCGTACCAGAGCCGCATGGAGTTTCGGATTGTCGATCTTCAAGGCCTGGACCGTCTCGACCGCGAAGCGCAGGTTCTCCTGTGCCATCAGGTTCGTGAAGTAGTTGTTGTTGACGATCGCAGTGTATTCGTCGGGGCCGGTCACGCCGTCAATACAGAACTGTCCGTTACGGCCTTCGGAATAGAACCCGAGATCGGCCCACAGCCGGGCCGTCTCCACGAGCATCTCGGCGCCGTAGCGAAGGAGGAACCCGGTATCGCCGGTGACGTCCACGTACTTGCGCATGGCATACATGATGTCTGCATTGATGTGGTACTGCGCGGTGCTGGCTGCGTAGTAGGCGGACGCCTCGTCGCCGTTGATCGTGCGCCATGGGAACAACGCGCCGCGATGGCCGAGCTCCCTGGCTCGGGCACGGGCGCGGTCCAGCATGTCGTGTCTGTGTTTCAGAATGCCCCGGGCAACGCGCGGGTTGGTGTAGATCAGAAACGGCAGCACATAGATCTCGGTGTCCCAGAAATAGTGCCCTTCGTAAGCCTGGCCGGTCAGTCCCCGGGCGCCGATCCCGGTGCCGTCGACACAGGCGGAGGCCTGCATCAACTGGAACAGGTTCCAGCGCACGACCTGCTGGGCCTCGGGCGCGCCATCGATCACGACGTCGCTGCGTTCCCAGAAATCGGCGACGGCCTGCTCGTGTTCCTCCAGCAGCGCGGCGAAACCCCGCTCCACCGCCTTGTCCAGGGTCCAGGCCGTTTGCGCCCGCATTTCCTCGGGTGGGCGCGCGTCGCTGTAGTGATAGGCGAGGAACTTGCAGATCCGCACCGGCTCGCCGGCACGCGCCCGCACCTTGAACTCCACCGAGGCGAATTCGTCGCCGGCCTGCGCGGACAGGGTGAAGGGTCCCTCGCTCTCGATGGTGTGGTCCATCCCGCAGCCCAGCATCAGCTTGGAACGCAAGGTCCCAAAGCTGAACACCGACCTGCGATCCTCGGTCCAGCGGCCCATCGGCATCAGTGTCTCGGCCTCCAGGGATTCTCCCTTACGGGGGTCACGCGAGGCCTCGGGCATCGCCTGGCGATTGACCAGGCGCGACCAGACCGTCAGATTGACGTCCCCGTCCAACGGCGTGATTTCGAATTGCATCGCCACAACATGCCGGTTTGCCAGCGAGACGAAGCGGGTGGACCGGATCTGGATCTGCTTGCCGTTCGGCATAGACCAGACGATGTCGCGTTCCAGGGTGCCGCGCCGCATGTCCAGTCGGCGGCTGTACCGCGACATCTCCGCGTTGGCGACATCGAAGGGCTCGTCGTCGGCATACACCTTGACGATCTTGCCGTCCGGACAGTTCAGCATTGTCTGCCCCACTTCGGGAAAACCATAAGCGGTTTCGCCGTAGACGATGGGGCGCAGCTCGTGGAAGCCGTTCAGATAGGTCCCCGGTTCGCCGATCGGATGGTCCTCCTCGTGGCTTCCCCTGAGGCCCAGATAACCGTTGGCCAGCGCGAAGACGGTCTCGGCCTGTTGCACGTATTCGCCCGTGAACTGGGTCGTTTCGATCGACCAGGGATCGACCGGGAACAGGTCCTTTGGAGGCTTGAGTCGATGACGCAGCATGCGGCCGCTCCCGTGGTTTTACGGTGTCGCAATCCCGCCCGCGGGTCAGTCCTGCGACGGTTCCAGTTCTGCCATGTCGGAGACCACGATGTCGGCACCCGCTTGCCGCAGGGCATCCTTACCGGCACCGCGGTCGATGCCGATCACCAGACCGAACCCGCCGGCCTTGCCGGCCTGGACGCCGGCGACGGCATCTTCGACCACGGCGGTCTGTGCCGGTTCGATTCCCAGCAGCGCAGCACCCGCAAGAAAGCTCTCCGGGTTGGGTTTTCCGGCCAATCCTAGGGCTTCGGCGTCGTTGCCGTCGACTATCACCTCGAACAGATCTTCCAGCCCCGCGCGGGCGAGGATCGGCCGGCAGTTCTTGGATGAGGAGACGCAGCCGACGCGCCGCCCCTGGGCGCGCAGGAGCCGGACAATCCGTACAGTGGCATCGAACACTTCGACGCCTTTTTCGGCCATCACTGCGTTGAAATGGACGTTCTTGCGATTGCCAAGACCGCGGACAGTCTCCGCGTCTGGCGGGTCGTCCCTGGTTCCCTCGGGCAGCTGGATGCCGCGGGAGTCCAGGAACGAGCGGACGCCGTCATAGCGAGGCTTGCCGTCTACATAGGTGACATAGTCGTCCGGCAGGCGAAACGGCACGAAGGCGCTCGAGTCGGCCGCCCGTTCCTTGAGATAGGCGTCGAACAGGCGTTTCCAGGCCTCGGAATGGACGCTCGCCGTCCGGGTCACGACGCCATCGAGGTCGAAGAGATAGGCCGTCAGTCCCAGCGCATCCTCGGGGTTCCCGCGGCCGTCCGCGTCGGCAGTTTCAGTTGTCACGTGTCGGTCCTGCGAGTTGTCGCCCCTGAAGTGGCCACGGCACGGCGCTGGGGCGGCGTGCAGGGGCCCTTTTTTGAGACTGGTGGTTTCCATCTCAGCGGTCAAGCCGGATCGCAGCCCGCCGGGCGCAATGGGCCTTCCGCGCCGCCCCGAATCGCTTAAGATTTTCTTATCTTCGAAAGCGTCATGCTTGCGGGCCGCGCTTTGGTCCCGGGCATCCGCCGGGATGTCCGGCGAAGTAGTAAGGAGCCGGGACGGTCGAAGATGAACGAAGATGCGCCCCTGGCGGGCCTTTCCAGAAGCCACAGTCTCCTGTCGCCGTCGGGCGGCGAGGCGGCGAGCAACCTTAACCTTGGTGTAATCGGCAACTGTTCTTTCAGTGCGCTGATCGACGAACGTGCGCGTATCGTCTGGAGCTGCTTGCCGCGTTTCGACGGCGATCCTGTCTTCTGCAGCCTGTTGAACAACGGCGGCAGCGACGAACAGGGCGGCTACTTCGACGTGACGATCGACGGACAGGTCAAGAGCCGCCAGTACTACCTGGACAATACCGCGGTCCTGGTGACCGAGCTGGAAGACGCCGGCGGGTCGGTGCTTCGCATCACCGATTTCGCGCCGCGGTTCACGAATATGTGGCGGGTGTTTCGGCCGCTGATGATCATCCGGCATCTGGATCCATCGTCGGCAAACCGCGTGTCCGCGTTCGCTTGCGGCCCCTGTTCGATCACGGAGCCAGCACCCCTGCGATCACCCGCGGTTCAAACCACATCCGCTACATCGGCCCGGACGAAACGCTGCGGCTGAACACCAACGTTCCCATCGCCTACATCCTTGGCGAGCGGCCCTTCCTTCTGGACCGCCCCATGGACATGATGCTGGGCCCCGACGAACCGCTGGCTTCGCCTATGGTCGAGACCTGCCGGGACTTTCAGAAGAACGCGATCCAGTACTGGCGCGACTGGGTGCGCCATCTGGCGATCCCGCTGGAATGGCAGGACTCGGTGATCCGTGCCGCCATCACGCTGCACCTGTGCCTTTACGAAGAGACCGGCGCCATCGTCGCCGCCATGACCACCTCGATTCCGGAGGCTGAAGGCACGGAACGGAACTGGGACTACCGCTTTTGCTGGCTGCGCGACGCGTATTTCGTGGTGATGGCGCTGAACCGGCTTGGCGCGGTGGACATCATGGAAAACTACCTGCGCTATGTGAACAACCTGGTCACCGAGGTCGACGGCGGACACCTGCAACCGGTCTACGGGATCGCGCTGGAGCGCGAGCTGACGGAACGGATCGTGGACAGCCTGGCCGGCTATCGCGGGCACGCGCTGGTGCGAATCGGCAACCAGGCCTATGAACATCTGCAGCACGACGTCTACGGTAACGTGGTGTTGGCGGCGACGCAGGCGTTCTTCGACAAGCGCCTGTTCAGTCCCGCCGACGCCGGCGATTTTCAAACCCTGGAAAGCGTGGGACAGCGGGCGTTCGCCCTGCACAACCAGCCGGATGCGGGGATGTGGGAGCTGCGGACCAAGGCGAGAGTTCACACCTCCAGCTCGATCATGTGCTGGGCGGCCTGCGACCGGCTTGCCAAGATCGCCGCTCATCTTGGTTTTACCGACCGGGCGCGGCACTGGCGAGCGAAGGCGGACAAGGTGCATGGAACGATCCTGCGACGCGCCTGGTCGGAGGCGCGCGGCGTTTTCGTGGAATCGTTCGAAGGCACGGAACTGGACGCCAGCCTGCTGCTGATGGCCGAAGTCGGATTTATCGACCCGAAGGATCCGCGCTTTGCCGCCACGGTCGATGCGATCGCCGGCGAGCTGTTGCGCGGCACAAACATGTTCCGTTACGTGGCCCCCGACGACTTCGGCGAGCCGCACAACGCCTTCAATATCTGCACTTTCTGGTATATCGAAACGCTGGCGCACATGGGCCGCGACGGCGAGGCCCGCGACCTGTTCGAGGCGATGCTGTCGCAGCGCAACCATCTGGGGCTGTTGTCGGAGGACCTGCACCCCGCCACATCGGAGCTGTGGGGCAACTATCCGCAGACCTATTCCCTTGTCGGGATCATTAATTCAGCCATGCGGCTCAGCAAGGCCTGGGAAGAAGTCCTTTAGTCCATTATACATAGTGGCGACATGGGACGGCTGATCGTCGTATCGAACCGCGTGAGCATTCCACAACCCGGCGTTGCCGCGGCGGGCGGGCTGGCGGTTGCGCTTCAGGCGGCGCTTCGCAAGTACCACGGAATCTGGTTCGGCTGGAGCGGGGAGGTGGTCAGCGCCACCAACTCGACGATCCATCGGATCGAGCGGGACGGCATAACCTTCGCAACCATCGATCTGGGGGTGGAGGATCACGACAACTACTACAACGGCTTTGCCAACCGCACCCTGTGGCCGCTGTTCCACTATCGCACTGATCTCACCTATTACGACCGCAAGTTCGACAGCACCTATTTCCGGGTGAATGCCCTGTTCGCGCACGCCCTGGCTCCGATGATCGAGCCCGACGATATGATCTGGGTGCACGACTATCATTTGATCGGTTGCGCCGAGGAATTACGCCGGATGGGGTTCACCAACCGGATGGGCTTCTTCCTGCATATTCCCTTTCCGGCCGCCGAGGTGCTGCTGACCCTGCCCAATCACGAGGCCCTGGTGCGCGGCCTGTTCGGCTTCGACGTGGTCGGGTTCCAGACGGAATCGGACCTGCGGGCGCTGCAGGAGTACGTCATCTACGAGGCCGGCGGCTTCGTCGACGAAGACATGCGCATGACCGCCTTCGGGCGTACGATCCTCGGCGGCGTGTTTCCGATCGGGATCGATGTGGACGAAGTGGTCGCCATGGCGGAGACCGACTCGGCCACGACCCACCAAGACCGCATGCGGCAATCGATGTCGAGCCGCCGCCTGATCATCGGGGTCGACCGGCTGGACTACACCAAGGGCCTGCCGAACCGCATGCAAGCCTTTGAGCACCTGCTGGAGGCCTATCCCGAAAACCGCGGCAAGGTCAGCCTGCTGCAGATTGCGCCCTCCAGCCGCATAGACGTACCGGAATACGTCGATATCCGCCAGGAGCTGGAATCGGAGTCGGGGCGCATCAATGGCCGGTTCGCCGAGTTCGACTGGGTGCCGATCCGATATCTCAACAAGTCCTTTACCAGGGCGTCCCTGACCGGGCTCTACCGGGCCGGGGCGATCGGCTTGGTCACGCCGCTGCGCGACGGGATGAACCTGGTCGCCAAGGAATACGTGGCTGCCCAAGCCCCTGAAGATCCAGGGGTTTTGGTGCTTTCGCGATTTGCCGGCGCGGGCCACGAAATGGATGCGGCGCTGATTGTAAATCCTTATGATACCGACGATGTGGTAGAAGCAATTCAGCGGGGCCTTAACTTGACGGTAGAAGAGCGGATCGAGCGCTGGCAGAGCCTGATGACGACCCTTCGCGAGAACAGCGTGCATGGCTGGCGGGACAATTTTGTCGCCGCGCTGAGGGATGCCCGCACGTCTGCCTTGGGCAGCCCAAGCGCTGCACAACCGCAGATGGATGAGACGGTCTGATGAACGTGCTGGCAGGATTGAAGTCAGCGCGGGGATTGGCTGCTGCGGGGATCGTTGCCCTGGTGGCTGCGGGGTGCGGTGGCTGGTACGCCGCGCCGGCGCCCGAGGCGCGGGCGGCCGCCGACCAGATTGGCTACGAGATCGATACAAGCCGCGGCGCGAACGCCACGGCCGCGCATGCAGACGTGACCCTGTTCGCACGGGTCTACGACCGGGTGCGGCAGGACTATGTGCGCAAGGTCGATGATGCGGTGCTGGTTCGTGCTGCCGTCGACGGCATGCACGAGAGCTATCCGGACCCAGATGCGGCATCCGACCAGGAGTTGGTGGAAGCCGCAATCCAGGGCATGCTGCAGTCGCTGGACCAGCACAGCGTCTATCTGAATTCCGCGGCCTATCTCGCCACCAGACAGGTCACCAAGGGGTCCTTCGGCGGGCTTGGTGTCGAGGTCACCAAGACGGACGACGCGATCCAGGTCGTCTCGCCGCTGGACGACACGCCAGCGTCGCGGGCCGGGCTGGTCAGCGGCGACCTGATCACCCACGCCGACGGCCAGTCGCTGGCCGGTCTGTCGCTGTCGGATTCGGTCTTCCTGTTGCGCGGCGAGCCGGGCAGCCCGATCACTCTGACCATCGCCCGCAAGGAGCGGGCGCCGTTCGACGTCACCATCATCCGCGAGGTCATTCGGGTCCAGGCGGTCCGCTGGCGCCGGGAAGGGGATGTCGGCTATATCCGGATCAGCAGCTTCTCCCGGAACGTCTCGATCGAGCTGCGTGACGCAATCCGGGCCCTGGACGCCGAAATCGGCCCGCGCCTCGCCGGCTATGTCATCGACTTGCGCAGCAACCCCGGCGGCCTTTTGGACCAGTCCGTGGAAGTGTCGGACCTGTTCCTGGAGGAAGGGCTGATCGTCTATACCCGAGGCCGCAGCGACAGTATGGATTTCTTTGCCCGCCGCGGCGACGTGGCCGGTGGCAAGCCGCTGGTTGTCCTGATCTATGGCGGTTCCGCCAGCGCCTCGGAAATCGTGGCCGGCGCGCTGCAGGACCAGGGCAGGGCGGTCTTGGTGGGCACGAAGAGCTTCGGCAAGGGGTCAGTGCAGACCCTGTTCCCGCTGGGCGAGGGCGACGGGCTGAAGCTGACGGTCGCGCTGTACTACACGCCTTCGGGCCGGACGGTGGACGGCGGCATCGCGCCCGACCTCGCGGTCGAGGCCGACCCGGACCGAGACGGCGACGAGCAGCTTGACCGGGCCCTGGAGACCCTGTTGCAACTGGCCGGCCGAGGTCCCAAGGTCGGCATGGCGCCGGCCAACGACAACGCACCGGCGCGCGCGGCTGCCGGGCAGAACTGATCCTTCCCTAACCACGCTGTTGCAGCCATATCCTTCGTGACGGCGGCTGCGCCGCCTCCTCAGGATGAGGGCTGTGCCTGGTCAGATCAGTTTCTGGCTGGCCGGCAGGTCCGATAGGGCCTTGTCGATGGCGTCGCGGTCGGGCTGGGCACGCTGGGCGCCGCGGTTGGTGCAGCACAGGCCGCCGCCCACCGCCGCGCGCCTGAGCGCCAGTTCCAGGGGCGCGCCGTCGTCGATGGCCGCGGCGAACCCGCCGACGAAGGCATCGCCCGCGGCCGTGGTGTCGACCGGCGCGATCGGCAGGGCGGGGACCTGCCAGCCGCCTTCGGGCCCGAAACACAACAGCCCGGCGCCGCCCAGGGTCATGATGCAGGTATTGCCGTACTGGCGGGCAAGGGCGCGCGGGATCTGGGTCGGCGTCTCGGTGGCCAAACCCACCTCATGCGCGACGGCGACCGCCTCGAGCTCGTTGACGATCAGATAGTCGAGCATGCCCAGGATGTCGTGCGGCACCATTGCCGCGGGGGCGACGTTGAGGATGATCTTCGCCCCGTGCTGCTTGGCCCGCTTGACCAGCGCCCAGCTTTCGTTGGGTGTGACTTCCATTTGCAAGAGAACGACGGTCTCCGGGCCAAGGTCCGCATCGGGGACCTGGGACGCCCGGGTCGTGGTGTTCGCGCCTGCGTCGAGTGCGATCGAGTTTTCGCCGCCGGAATCGACCCAGATCGAGGCACAGCCGGTGTTTGCGTCGCTGGCCCCGACCCCGCTGAGATCGACGCCGCCCGCCTTCAGGATTTCCAGGCTTGCCGGTCCGAAATGGTCGTTGCCGATCTGGCCGAAGAGTTTCACCTGAGATCCGGCGAGCCGGGCCGCAAGCGCCTGGTTGGCACCCTTGCCGCCCGGCGAGTACATGGCGTGGGATGCCAGCAGCGTCTCACCCGGTTTAGGCAGCCGGTCGAGCTGCATCATGATATCGATATTGATCGAGCCGAAAACGACGATCATGGACGCCTCCCCGCTTCCCCTGCTGTTGGATAGCGGGCCGGCGCGGTTTCGTCCAGCCGGGATCGCGCCACGGGAAGGGCGCGATCAGGCCGCGGTGGCCGGGTAAAGCCGTTCCAACTCCTGCCCCAGGAAGCCGGCCACCGCCGTCATCCCGGCCCCGCCGGTTCCGGCAAGGCCGGCGCGCTGCTCGGCGGCGCCGTTGTAGTTGGTGTTGGTGTTGACGTCGTAGGTCCAGGCCGTGCCGTTTCGATCGATCACGATCTCGATCCCGGCGACCTCCACGTCGTTGGCGTCCAGGAAGTGCAGGTGCCGTTCCTGCACCGGATCGTGGAAGTCGGGTCGCACGGTAAAGGTGGGGCCGTCCACCGCCGGCAAGGGGCCGCCGTCGATGTCGCAGGCGTCCGCCGGACACAGCTCGAAGCCATGGCTGGTATCGACCTGCACGGCGTAGAGCAGGGCGCCGCCCACATACTCGTTGCGGATGATGAAGGGTTCGGCGGGTGCGATGTACTGCTGGACCAGGATGGTGCCGTCTGGGCCGGGATCGAAGTCCGACGCCTCCAACAGGGCCCGCACCTCGGCCATGTCGTCGCAGCGGACAACGCCCAGGCCTTTGCCGCCCCGGTTGGGCTTGATCACCAACGGAAAGCGTGCGTCAGCCGCGACCTGCAGCGCCTGGTCCGGGCCCAGGGCGGCGGCCGTCCAGGGTACGCGTACGCCTGCCGCGGCCAGGGCCGCGTACTGGCGCAGCTTCGAGATTTCCAGGTCCAGGGCCCGGCCACCGTTCACGACCCGCCTTCCGTGCCCTTCCATCCAGGCCAGCAGGCCGGCAGTGTATTCGGGGGCGGAGTCATGGCCCCGGGTATGGGCAGACGCGCTCATCCGGTTGTAGAAGACGCCTTCGGGCGGGGCCTGGGTCAGGTCGAACCGCCCCTTTGCCATGTGCCATTCGGCATAGGCGAGGCCCCGGGCCTCGAATGCCGCACGCAGCGGGGGCAACCACTCGTCGTTTTAATGAATCACGAAGATTTGCGGTTCCGCCATGTCGCACCTCCGTCCCTTGCCCCGCCTTCCCAGGCTATTTTACTGTGCGCGTGACCAGGCGCCATTCACGCCCGATCAGTCATTTGAGAGAGATCAACCGATAAATAGCCCGGCTGGCCTATGATTAAAGGCCCTGGAGGCAAGGAAAACAGAGTGACAGAACTCGGAAATTCCCCGGAAAGCCGGGATATCGCCCGCTTGCTGCATCCTTACACCAATATGGTGGCGCACGCTGAGCAGGGTCCGATGATCGTGACCGAAGGCAGCGGTGTGCATGTCTATGACAGCGAAGGACGGGCCTATATCGAGGCCCTGGCGGGCCTGTGGTGCACGTCGCTGGGGTTCGGCGAGCCGCGCCTGATCGAGGCGGCGACCGCTCAGATGCGCAAGTTGCCCTACTATCACCTGTTCGCTTCCAAGAGCCATGGCCCGGCGATCGAGTTGGCCGACCGCCTCGTCGAGATGATGCCTTGGCCGATGCAGCGAGTGTTTTTCCAGAATTCAGGCTCGGAAGCGAACGACACGGTTGTCAAGCTGGTCTGGTACTACAACAACGCGCTGGGCCGGCCGGAAAAGAAAAAGATCATCAGCCGGCTGAAAGGCTATCACGGGGTGACGGTGGCCTCGGCCAGCCTGACGGGCCTGCCCTACTGCCACCGGGACTTTGATCTGCCGATCGCCAACATCCTGCACACCGACTGCCCGCACCACTATCACTATGCGGTCGCGGGCGAGACCGAGGAGGAGTTTGCGACCCGGATGGCCGACAATCTGGAGGCGCTGATCCTGGACGAGGGGCCCGAGACGGTCGCCGCCTTCATCGCCGAGCCGGTGATGGGTGCGGGTGGCGTGATCGTGCCGCCCAGGACCTATTTCGAGAAGATCCAGGCCGTCTGCCGCAAATACGACCTCCTGTTCATCGCCGACGAGGTGATCTGCGGGTTCGGCCGGACCGGCAACATGTCCGGTTCCGAGACGTTCGGGATCACGCCCGACATCGTCGTCGTCGCCAAGGCCCTGTCGTCCGCCTACCTGCCGATTTCGGCCGTGGTGATGACCGAAGAGGTGGCCGCTCCGGTGTGCGAGAACACCGGCCGCGTCGGTGTGTTCGGGCACGGCTATACCTACAGCGGCCATCCCGTGGCCGCGGCGGTGACGCTGGAAACACTGAACATCTATGAAGAGCGCGACATCCTGGGCCATGTCCGGGAAATGGCCCCGGTGATGCAGGACGGGTTGCGCGCCCTGGCCGATCATCCCCTGGTCGGCGAGGCCCGCGGCATCGGCCTGATCGGGGCTGTGGAGATGGTGCGCGACAAGGCCAACCGCGCGAAATTCGACGCCGCACGCGGCGTCGGCGCCTATTGCGCCGCGCGGGTGCAGGAGCATGGGGTGATCGTGCGGCCACTCAGCGGCGACGTGATCGCCCTGTCGCCGCCACTGGTGATCAGGGAGGACGAGATTCGCCAGATCCTGACCGCGCTGGAGGCCGGCCTCGACGAGACCTGGAAATGGGTGCAGACTTTCGAACAAGAACCGGCGGAAAGCACGGAAACAGCGGCCTAGCGGAGAGGAAGGCATGAAGCACCGGGATATGATCCACGCGAAACTGGCGGCCTTGCGTGAGGAAGGCCGGTACCGGGTCTTCGCCGAGCTTGAAAGGATGGCCGGTGACTATCCCAAAGCCGTTCGGCACGTGGATGGCGAGGTCCACGACGTCACCGTGTGGTGCTCCAACGATTATATGGGGATGGGCCAGAACCAGGCGGTGATCGATGCGATGAAGGCCGCGTTGGAGAAGTACGGCACCGGCGCGGGCGGGACCCGCAACATCTCCGGGACCCATCATCTGCATGTGTGTCTGGAGCGGGAGCTGGCGGACCTGCATCGCAAGGAGGCGGCGCTCTTGTTCACCTCCGGCTATGTGGCCAACATGACGGCGCTTTGCACGTTGGCCGCCGAGGTGCCGGGCACCATCGTCTACTCCGACGCGGGCAACCACAACTCCATGATTGAAGGGATCCGTCACGCCCGTCCCGACAAGCGGATCTTCCGGCACAACGATCCCGCGGACCTCGCGCGACTGCTGGCCGAGGACGACCCCGACCGGCCCAAGCTGGTGGCGTTCGAATCGGTCTATTCCATGGACGGCGACATCGCCCCCATTGCCGAGATTCTGGACGTCTGCGAACGTTATGGCGCGCTTTCCTATCTGGACGAGGTGCACGCCGTGGGCCTTTACGGCGCGCGGGGCGCAGGCGTTGCCGAGCGAGACGGCGTGATGGACCGGGTCGACATCGTGCAGGGCACGCTGGGCAAGGCGTTCGGCGTGGTCGGCGGCTACATCGCCGGCGACGCGGACGTGATCGACTTCGTGCGGTCCTACGGAGCAGGGTTCATTTTCACGACGGCCCTGCCGCCCGTCGTGGCGGCGGGCGCGTTGACCAGCGTGCGTCACCTGAAGACCCATCCGGAGATGCGCACCCAGCACCAGGAGCGGGCACAGCGCCTGAAGGACAAGCTGAAAGCCGCCGGCATCCCCACGATGCCCAGCGTCAGCCACATCGTTCCGGTGTTGGTGGGCGAGGCGGCCTTGTGCAAAGAGGCCTCGGACATGCTGTTGGACCGGTTCGGGATCTATGTGCAGCCGATCAACTACCCCACGGTTCCGAAGGGCACCGAACGCCTGCGGCTGACCCCGTCGCCGCTGCACGACGACGCTGCGATGGACCGGTTGGTGGATGCCCTGACCCAGGTCTGGAAGGATCTGTCGCTGCGGTCGGCTGCCTAACTGCGCAAAGCGACTGCCCGCTGCAGCCATATGCTTCGAGACACGGCGCTGGCGCGCCGCTCCTCAGCATGAGGATTCTCTCAAAGGCCCGATGCCGGAACTCCCCTCACCCTGAGGAGGCGGCGAAGCCGCCGTCTCGAAGGGTATGGCTGCTGACTCGCGCCATACCGCACTCACAATTAATTGCGAATCGTTCTTAGACAGACATGGACCATTAACAGCCCTGCACCTATATTAATCTCATACAGGCGACAACCGGAGCGCGTCCCATGTATCGCGACAACACGTTGATCCCGGCCGAGGCGATCAGGCTTGCCGCGCTTGGTGAGTTGTGCGGCGGCGAAAAGACCTACGGGGTTCTGGCTTCGGGCATTCGCCATGTGGTGGCGCGGCTTGTCGGGCCGTCGCTGGACTTGCTGGGTTCGTCGCTGGAGGTGCTGCACCTGGAGGGGCTGATCGAGCCGGTCGGAACCGATGAGGTGGGCGAAAACACGCAGCTCAAGATCACCGATGCGGGCCGCGAGCTGTTTGCGCGGCTGATGGCGTCGGCCGTGCGCGCACCGATGAACGACGTCAGTCGCCTGGTGATCGCGCTTAAGCTGAAATACCTGACCCATCTGGATCCCGTCGACCGGGACGCGCAGGTGGACATGATGATCGAGCTGTTCGAGGCGGACCGCAACCGGATGGAAGACCTGCGCCGGAGCGAGGATGCCGGCCTTCTGGCCAAATGGCTGGACCTGGATATTGCCCAGGCGGAGACGCGGCTTTCCTGGCTGAAAGGCCTCAAGCAGGCCTGACGCCCGGGTTTCAGTCCCGGAAGACCTTTTTCATCGCGATCCTGTTTCTCTGTCGACCGGTCTCGACCCAGCCGTTGCGGGTATAGAGACTGATCGTCTCCGGCATGCCGGCATGGGTGTTGAGGCGCATCTCGGGAAAGCCGCGGCGCTGCGCCTCGGTTTCGGCGAGGTTCAACAGCCGCTTTCCCAGTCCCTTGCCCCGGTGAGTAGGGTGCACCGCGACGTTGGCAAGCAGCATGAACCCGTCGCCGGAGACAAGCACCAGGCCACCGACGATCTTGCCGCCGGCTTCGGCCACCCAGACATGGTGATGTTCGATCTTGCCCGCGCAGTCCGCGGACATCTGCGGCAGGTCGTCGAGGCGTGCGGCATGGTCGGCATATGCCGCGTCCAGGCACTGGCCCAGGCCGTCGGCATCCGCAGGAACTGCTTTACGGATTATCCAGTCGTCCATTTCGTCAGCCACGCGGTGATCGGATCGCGACCCGACTATATCACCTGGTGCTCCAGTGTTCCGGCCAATGGCTGTAAGTCCCGACCATCGCCCACAACCGGGTGCCGACCGGCGCCTGCAGTGGGTGCACCTGCATGAGGAAATACTCGATCACGATGTTCGCCCGACCGTCGGCCACCGCCAGGAGCGTGCCTTTCGCTGTGGATTGGGTCAGAAAACAGTCGCCGCTCTTCAGGGAGGCCTGGAAGGCCTCTTCATCGCGGGCCTGCCAGGCAGAGATGCCGGCATTGAGGCTTTCTACGTCCTTGCAGACCAGGGCATTGAGGTGGATCAGGATGTCCTCGGGCGTGGCTGCGCGCGTCCGATCCGCCGCCCCTGTCATTAGCAGACCGAGCAGCACCAGCCCGGACAGGAACCGCACCATGAAGCTTCTCCTTCGCGAACTCGGATAATGCAATGATCTCAATGCATTATCATTCGGTCAGGCAACGTTAAAGCTGAAGTTGGTAAAGAAGAGTTAACGCCCTGCGTCGATCAATAGACGTGCTGGCCTCCGGTCACGAAGACCTCGGTTCCCGTGACATAGCCGAAATCGGCGTTGGTCAGCTGGAAGACTGCGCCCGCGACCTCCTGGGGCGTGCCCATCCGGTGCATGGGAATGCGGTTGATCAGCGGTTCGTATTCCGGCCCCACCATTTCGGTCTCGATCTCGCCGGGCGCGACGGCGTTGACGCGCACGCCCAATTCGGCGAACTCCACCGCCAGTTCGCGGGTCAACGCCGACAGCGCCGCCTTGGATGTGGAATAGGCCGAGCCCGCGAACGGGTGAATGGCGTGGCCAGCAATCGAGGTGATGTTGACAATCGCGGCGCCGCCGTCCTTGGCGCCGCGGCCGAGCGCGGCGGCAAAGCCCCGGCAAAGGGCGAGCGGTGTGAAGAAGTTGAGCTCGTAGACCTCCCGCCAGCCAGCGAGATCGCCGTTCAGGCAGCCCAGCCGCTCCTTGAACGGGGTTTTGGGCGAAACCGCGGCGTTGTTGACCAGCGCATGCACCGGCCGCTGGCCCAGCAGCGCGTTCACCCGCGTGATGAAGGCCTCCACCGATTCCGCCTGGAACAGGTCGGTCGGGAAATGGTGGGTCCAGTTGGGGTCGGCCTTGCAGTGCTCGGGGATGTCCTCGCGCGAGCAGGTGATGATGCGCCAGCCCTCGTCGGAAAAGCGCTGTACGGTGGCATGGCCGATACCCCGGCTCGCGCCGGTCAGCACCAGTGTCTTGCGGTCGTCGTCCATCGCCGAACTTTAGCGAGTCGCCACGCCGGTGCCAGCCTTAAATACGGATGGGCCTCATGCGGCCCGGTCGTGCATGGCCAGAAAATGCGCCAGCACGTGGTGCAGCTGCCCGACCCGCGAGGTGTCACCATGCGCCTTCGCCTCGTCGATGTCGTCGATGATGATCCGCTTGATGCGTTTTTCGCCGTCCGCGGTCTCGCATAGGTAGTTGCCCAGCTCCAGCGCGATGATCTCCGGCACGTGCTCGTGATGGGCAATCGCGCGGATTTCCTCGTCCGTCAGCGGACACAGGCCCTTGCAGTCCTGGTAGGTCAGCATGGCGATCTCCCTTGGTTCCGGTACCGATCGAGGGAGTCTAGCGCGGCGTGCATGTCGGGGCGTTGACGGAGGTCAAGAACGCTGTCTGCTGGTCGGTGCGCCTTCGAACCGAACCCCCAAAGGCTGGGTCTTGCCGGGCAGCGTGACCTGCTGTGCCGGTTGGAAGCGGGCCAGCAGGGTTTCGGCCGCCTCGCGGTCCTGAACCCTGCAGGCCGTCTCAAGGTCTTCGCTGATCGCCGTCCTGGCGCGACTCGGCCGGGTCGCCGCCTCCAGTCGGCTGGCCACATTGACCACGTCGCCCAGCACGGCGAATTCCAGCCGACGGGCCGAGCCCACGTCGCCCAGGACCACGTCGCCATAGTGAATGCCGACGGAAAGGGCGAGGGGCAGCCGCCCATCGGCCCGGCGCATATCGTTCCATTCTTCGACCGCCGCATGCATTGCCGCGGCACAGGCGAGCGCGTTCAGCGCGTCGCGCGGGCCGGTTTCGGGTGCGCCGAACGTGGCCATCACGCCGTCGCCCAGATACTTGTCCAAGGTGCCGTGGTGGTCGAACACGGCGGTTTCCATCGCCGCATCGAACTGCCGCAGCAGGCCGATAACCTCGTCCGGCGGCATGGTCTCGGCCATTGACGTGAACCCGACGATGTCGGCGAACAGGACGGCGACTGGCTGTATGCGGCTTTCGCCCAGCGCCGAGTCCCGGCCGGTCAGACGCTCCACCATGGTCGGGGCAAAATAGCGGGCCAGGTTCGCGCGTTGCCGCGTGGCGACCACCTCGCGGGCCACCATTCGCCGGGACCGGACAACCACGGCGCTGAGCATCGCCGTGATCAGCAGCATCAGCACCACCTCCTGGATCCACAGGTCAACGTCCACGAAGTTCGGGTCGAGCATCTTTGCCATGTCAGTCACGGTTTCGGGTCGGTTCAGCAGTTCGATGACCCCGACACTCCACGTTGCCGCAGCGGCAAACCCGGCAAAAAGCATGAGGCTGGGCACATAGGTGAAGGCGACCGCGACCGCGATGAAGATGTAGTAGATGAAGAGGCCGTGCCGCAGCAGCATCTGGTCTGCTGCAGGGGTCGGGTCCAGCGGGTTCGGCAGGAAGAGGACGAGCGACAGCAGCGCGAAGTCAGCCAGCACCAGGGCGTAGCGCCATGACATGCGCCCACGCCGGCGCAGTGGAGATAGCGAAGGGCGATGAGCGATACGAGCAACGCCTGCACGTAAAGCGCCGCCGGGTACCCGACGAACAGGACGGCCAGTATGACGATGAGTCCCAGCGCGGCGGCGCGGCCGTGGGTCGCGATCCGCATGCCGCTTTCTTCTTCCGCGGCAAATGCGTGGTCCAGTTGCGATTGCGCCGTGCCGGTCGCTTCCGCGGCCGAAGCCGATGTGCGCAGCATAGCCAATTCCTCCGATTTCCGGGCTTCGTCACTCTAGCGCCGAATGCCGTGCTCAAGGAACGCGCAGGGCTCTTGTGGCAGGCGTCAGGCCGCCCAGGACAGAACCTTGCGGAACTGGACCAGCTCTCCCTGCGGTGCATCGGCTCCACCGGGATGCAGTGCCAGCCACAGCACATCGACCGCGGCCTCATCGGGTGACTGGGCATCGGACATGTCGTCGAACCAGGGGCGCGAGGCCTCGGTGTCGATCAGGCCGGGGCAGGCGGCGTTGATACGGATTCCGTCATCGGGCCGGTCGCGGGCGATGGCGCGGGCGGCGACCTTGGTGGCGGCGACCTGGGCGATCTTGGAGGGGACGTTGATCCAGTCGGGCCACCCTTCGTCCGCCGCTGTCCCCGCCTCGACCGAAGCGATGTAGCGGTCCATCACTGTATCGATGTCCTCGAGGCTGGCGGTCGCGACATCGAAGAGGTCGTGCAGGTGCTCCGGAAGATGGGTGAGGCGGCCGAACGAACTGGCGACCACGACGAACCGCGCGTCGGGCTTCAGAATCGGCAGGAAGCGTCGCAGCATCCGGGTCGTGCCGAGATTGTTCGTCTCGATGAAGGGGCGGACCTGCTCTCCCGGCGGCACGCCTGCGGCTATACGGGCCGCGGCGTTGGAGATGACGATATCGATACCGCCATGGCGCCGTTCGATTCCCTGCGCCAGGGCGGCCACATTGGCATCGTCCGCTACATCAAGGCTTTCGAAGGCGACATGCGGTGAAGCCCCGTTCATGGACTCCAGCGCGGCGATGCCCTTTCCCGGGTCACGCGCTGTCAGGTAGACCCTGTCCGTCGGCCCGAATCTGGCAGCCAGGCCCTTGACCAGCGCGTATCCCAGGCCCTGATTGGCGCCGGTGACGAGGGCGACTTTCGTCACGGAAATCTCCTATCCGTCCGCTTCCAGCGCCGCGACCCAGGCTTCGATCCGCTCATGGTTGACGCCGAGGTCGCTTTTGCCGAAGACCGAACGGCTGTAGACCGCGAGGGTCGAGCGGTTGTCGGGAAGCGGGATGAAACGCACGGTGATGACGTCGGGAAAGCGGAAAAGGGCCGAGCGCTGCACATAGTCAATCTGCCGGCCAGTGCGGTCGCGCGCCAACACGGTAACCCGCGCCTGTTGTTCGATCACAGCCTCCCAGCGCGCCTGCAGGTCCTCGACGGGCAAGTCGTAGATCGGGCTTTCGGCGTGGGCCGGTGCGCTGCAAATGCCGATCGGACACATCAGGTGCTGGTTCGGGTTTTCCGTCAGCGCCAGCGCCGCGAAGTCGACTGGTTCGGGATCGCCGGTGTCGAAAAGGCCTCCGAGCGGCTCGTCGCCCAGCGGCGTGAACAGCAGGAGCCCGCCTGCGATCAAAACCGCAAGCACTAGTACGGTCACCAACTTGAGAACCAACTTCATCGATCGGCCTTCTACGGAAACAGACGCCTGACTTCCCACGGGGCCGTCTCGTCGGAGCGGGCGAACAGGAACCGGTCGTGCAGGCGAAACGCGCCGTCCTTCCAGAACTCGATGCGCAAGGGCGTCACCCTGAAACCTGACCAGAAATCGGGCCGCGGCACCGGCGAAACGCCGAACTTGGCGGTTAACTCCGCGACCCGCTTCTCCAGGGCGAACCGGCCCTCAAGCGGGTGCGACTGCTTGCTGGCCCAGGCGCCGATCTGGCTTGCCCGGTGCCGCGACGCGAAATAGGCATCCGCCTCCTCGTCGGGCACCGCGGACACAGGACCTTCGACCCGGACCTGACGGCGCAGCGACTTCCAGTGGAACAAAAGGGCCGCGGACGGATTGGCCGCCAACTGGCCGCCCTTGCGGCTTTCAAGATTCGTGTAGAAGACGAAGCCGTGCGCATCCGCGCCCTTGAGCAACACCATCCTCAGCGACGGGCGTCCGTCGCCGTCCGCGGTCGCCAGCGCCATGGCGTTGGCGTCGTTCATTTCCTTGTCCTCGGCTTCCGCAAACCACTCCTGAAACAGGGTCAGCGGGTCCTTGTCCCGTATCTCGGCAAGCTTCATGCTTCCTTCCGTCTGCACGGTTCCGGGCGGCATCATAAACCGTTGCCGCGGCGGGCCGAAATGCCGCGATGACGCATGCCGGCGGCGTGTTTGAGGAGCCGAGCCTTGATCTGCTTGAAGGACAGCCGGTATGCTCGCGCCGGAATTGAGACGCAGGTCACGCGCCGTTTGTCATCACGGCGGCATGCAGAGGGGCAACATGCTACAAATCCGAAGAACTTACCTGATGGCCACAGCGCCGCTGTTGGCGATGGCGTTGCTTCTCGCCGGCTGCGAGACGAAGCAGCAGCAGGGTACCGTCGCGGGTGCGGTGGTCGGCGGCGCGGTGGGTTCGCTGTTCGGCAGCGGTTCGGGCCGGGTGTTGGCCATCGGTGCGGGGGCAGTGCTTGGCGGCATCGCCGGCAACCAGATCGGCAAGAAAATGGACGAGCGCGACAGACGCGAGGCTTCTCTGGCGATGCGCGAGGCGCAGTCCGCGCCGACGGGCAGCGGCGTGAACTGGAACAACCCGGACTCCGGCAACAGCGGCACCATCGAAGTCACCCGTGAAGGGACCGACGGCGTCGGCAACAAGTGCCGCGAATTCAAGCACACCGTCCAGGTGGACGGCGAAACCCGCGAGGACACCGGGACTGCCTGCCAGCGGTCCGACGGGAAGTGGGTGACGATCGAATAGCCCGGTGTGCGTCCGGGGGTCGATTTGCCGTTGCAGTAATCAGGCAGAATGACGGGGGCTTCTCGCTTTCCGTGGCGAGGCCAGGAGACGGATCAAATGGGGCAGTCGCGCAACACCAAGAAGGCCCTGACCGCACCGGGTCTGGCGGCGGCATTGGTTTTTGTGTTGTCGCTCGCAGGATGCGACACCAAGCAACAACAGGGAACTGTGGCAGGTGCGGTGGTCGGCGCCGGTGTCGGCGCCCTGTTCGGCAGTGGAACCGGCAAGATCGCTGCGATTGCCGGTGGGGCCGTCCTGGGTGGGATCACCGGGAACCTGATCGGCAAGAACATGGACAAGGAAGACAAGGTTCAGGCACAGCAGGCCATGACCAGGGCGGAGACTGCGGATGTGGGCGATGAGATCGCCTGGAACAACCCTGAGTCGGGCAACAGCGGCACGATCGAAGTGACCCGCGAAGGTGCCGATGCGGATGGCAACGATTGCCGCGAGTTCAAGCACACCGTCATGGTGAACGGTGAAACCCGCGAAGACACGGGCATCGCTTGTCGGCGGCCTGACGCCAAGTGGGTGACGATCGAATAAGTCCGACCCGGCCGGAACGAAAAGACCCAAAAGGCTTTAATCTGGGCAATGGTCGGAGGCGCACAACGGCGCTAAGAGGTGGCGCAGGTAGCTTACGACAGCACTAGAAACCCACGGAGGCAGCGCAATGGTTCAGGCACGAAAGATTACCGCAACGGTTATGGCGCCTTTGTTCGCGGCATCTTTGCTGGTTGCGGGATGTGAAACCAAGCAGGAACAAGGCACGATTGCGGGTCTGGCTGCAGGCGCCGCGGTGGGGTCTTTGTTCGGCAAGGGTAGTGGCCGCGTTTTCGCCATAGCCGGCGGGGCCGTGGTCGGCGGCCTGATCGGCAACCGGGTCGGCAAGAGCATGGACGACCGGGACAAACGCGAGGCCCAGGCCGCGGCGAAAAAGGCCGAATCGGCACCCGTGGGCGAATCGGTCGCCTGGAACAACCCCGATTCCGGGAACAACGGAACCATAGAGGTTGTCCAGGAAGGGAAGGACGCCGACGGCAATACCTGTCGCGACCTGAAACACACCGTCAACGCCGGCGGAGAAACCCAGACGGATACGGGGGTCATCTGCAAGAACGCCGAAGGCAAGTGGGTGACGTTGGAATACGACGAGGAGGACTGACGGTCAGGCCCGTCTGAACGGCCAGGAACGCGGCCCGGCGGGATCCTGCCGGCGCGCCGGTCTTAACCTCGACAAAGGCCGGCGCGCGTGTGTTGGTGGTATGTGCATGACCAGGGAACGTCGGATAGCACCAGAAAGCCAAGGAGGCAGGGCTATGGGTCAGTCACGAAGGATTACTGCAATGATTGTCGCGCCGCTTCTGGCTGCGGCGATGCTGGTTTCGGCGTGCGAAACCAAGGAACAGCAGGGCACCGTCGCGGGCGCGGTGGTTGGCGCAGGCGTCGGGTCACTGTTCGGCAGCGGCAGCGGACGGGTCTGGGCGATCGCCGGCGGTGCCGTCGCGGGCGCCTTCATCGGCAACCGGGTCGGCAAGAGCATGGACGACAGGGACCGGCGCGAGGCGGCGGCCGCCCAAAAGCAGGCCGAAACCGCACCGGTCGGGGAACAGATCGCCTGGAACAATCCGGACTCCGGCAACAGCGGCACGGTCGAAGTGGTTCAGGAAAGCACCGACGCCGACGGGAACAACTGCCGCCAGTTCAAACACACCGTTACTGCCGGCGGCGAGACCCAGACCAAGACCGGGGTCGCTTGCAAGCGCGCCGACGGCAAGTGGGTGACCGTGGACTACGGCGGAGAATAAAGCGACGCGGCGTGTTACGCGCCGCCGTTGTGACGATCACGGTGCGGCGTCCCTGGGGGCGCCGCACTTTTTTGTTTCGGAAAGGAAATCTTATATGATTTCTGGGTATCGAACATGTTCGATGACCAAGTCCGTGCCAACCGACCCTGATATCCGATGAAAGATCCCTATACGGTGCTCGGCGTCAGCCGGGATGCCGGCAAGGACGACATCAAGAAGGCCTATCGCCGTCTGGCGAAGGAGCTGCACCCGGATGTGAACCCGGACGACACGATCGTCGAACAACGGTTCAAGGAGGTGACGGCCGCCTACGACCTCTTGTCCAACGACGAGAAGCGGGCCCAGTTCGACCGCGGCCAGATCAACGCCGACGGGTCGCAGCGGCACGATTTCGCCTGTCGCCGGGCCCGCGCAGGCGCGGAAGGGGGCGGCGGGTTCAGCGGGTTCGGCTTCAGCGAGGCCGACGCGGAGGACATCTTCTCCGAGCTGTTCGGCCGCAAGGGCCGGCGCCGGGGCCCGCAGAAGATGAAGGGCAAGGACGTCACCTATGCGGTGCAGGTGCCGTTCGCCGAGGCCGCAGCCGGGACCAAGCGCCGGATCTCGCTTTATGACGGCAAGTCGCTGGAAGTGAAGATCCCCGCCGGCTGCGAGGACGGCCAGACCCTGCGCCTGAAGGGGCAGGGCATGCCGGGCATGGGCGGCGGCGCGGCGGGGGATGCCTTCGTCACGGTCAGCGTCGAGCCGCATCCGGCCTTCGAGCGCAAAGGGGAGGACGTCTATCTGGACGTGCCGATCAGCCTGAACGAGGCTGTCCTGGGCGGCACGATCAACATCCCGTCGATCAGCGGCGGCACGCTGGCGCTGAAAGTCCCTGCAGGCTCCAACACCGGCACCGTGCTGCGGCTGAAGGGCAAGGGCATGTCGGTCAAGGGCGGCAGGCGGCACGGCGACCAGTATGCGCGGCTGAAAGTGGTGCTGCCCCGCAAGCCCGACAAGGCGCTGCGCCAGTTCGTCGAGGAATGGTCGAAGACCAACGCCTACGACGTCCGGAAGGACCAGGAGACCTGACGGAACGCACGTCCGGACCGCAATCCCGATAGCGGACCCCCCCTCACGCCAACCCCTCTCGCTCCAGGCAGAGGGGCTTTTGGTTCCTTCTCCCCGGGCGGCAGAAGGTGGTCCGAAGGGCCGGATGGGGGCGGCGTCAGGAGGTCAGTCCTCTGTGCCCACCTCGGCCATGGTCCAGGCGCGGGTGCCGTCTTGCGGGGGCGTATGACGGACCGGCAGGCAGTTTGGCAGGTTCTCGACCAACCCCACGCCGGCGTACCGGTATATCGAACTATAGACCCCGCCATGTCCGACGATCAGCACCAGGCCCGGGTGCTGCAGCGCGGCGTTGATGGCCTCGATCGACCGTGACACGAAGGCCTCGTAGGGTTCCGCCCCTGCCGGCGTCGTGCCGGCTTGCCAGTCCAGGTGCCATTGTCCGCTGATTGTCCCTTCGCGTTCGCCGAAACCGCTTTCCTTCAGGTTTTCCAGCGTCACGATCGTCACATCCAGGGCCTGGTTGACGATCTCGGCGGTTCGCTGTGCGCGGCTCAGCGGACTGCAGACGATGCAGGCAATCTCGCCGTCCAGGCGCGCGATCCGGTCCCGTGCCGCCTCGGCCTGGGCGATTCCCGTCTGGTTCAACGGGATGTCCGTGTGACCTTGGCAGAGCCGTTGACGATTCCAGTCGGTCTCGCCGTGGCGCAGATAGATGAAGGGCAGGGGGGTGATCATCGGGCGAGCCTCTGGGACGACGGCGGTGCGGCGGCGGGCATAACACATGCGCCGCCGCTGCGGCAATTTCTCAGCCGTGCTCGCCCCCGGCGCCCGCCGCACGTTGACTGTCGGGCACGGGGACCGGCCCGGGTGCCGTTCGCAGCAGGTCCTTCAGTGTGACGTCCATCGCATCGCCTGCGCCGTCGGCGACGCCGTGCATGATGGTCGACAGGCGCGCCCGCCAGCCGTTTCCGCCTGCGTCCAGTTCCGCCTGGGTGAAGCCGAGGCCCAGATCCCGGAACAGGTCCCACAGGGTCACCGTGTCGAGATCGCGCGCCAGCAGCCAGTTCCCGCTCTTAGCCCGGGCGATATAGTCTTTGTCTTCCAGTGTATTGCGGGCCATCACCAAGGAGCGTGGGTCCGCCGCCGCCGATTGCAGCATGGCGCGGAACCGGACGCCGCCGCCGACGCTCGCCGCCTGGTGAAGGGAGTGAAGGATCGAAAGCGCCGCGATCAGAAGGCCGGTCCGCCCTGGCGGCACGCGCGGGTCCCTGAAGGCGCCGGCCCGCCATTCCGGCAGTGCAGCTGTCGCTTCCGCGCCGATCAGCACCACCATCCAGACCAGGTAGGTCCAGATCAGGAAGACGGGGATGGTGGCAAGCGCGCCATAGATGGTCTCGTAGGTTGGGAAGTAGACGAGATAGAGACCAAACAGGCGTTTCAACACCTCCAGCAGCACGCCGGCGACCAGCCCGCCGGCCAAGGCGTCGCGCCGCCTGACGGGATGATCCGGCAGGATCAGGAACATCAGCGTGAAGCCCGTCACCTGCAGCAGGAACGGCAGGACCGTTGTCAGCTTGGACAGGGGACCGGTGACATCCTCGACGCCGATATCCCGGGCTGCGGCGAACAGGTAGCCGGAAACTGCCAGACCGGCGCCGAACAGGATCGGCGACAGCGAGATCACCGTCCAGAAGACCAGGAACCGCCCGACCACGGACCGGCGTTTCCGGATGCGCCAGATGTCGTTGAAGGCGCGGCTGATGGTCGACAGCAACAGCACCGTGGTCACCAGCAGGAAGACCACCCCGACCGCCGTGAGCTGGTTGGTCCGTTCCATGAACTGGAGGAGCTGTTCCTGAACCTCCGAGCCCACCTCGGGCACCATGTTCTCGAACAGGAACTCCTGCGCCTCCCCCATCATCGCGTCGAAGGCGGGAAAGGCGGAGAAGATCGCGAAGCCGACCGCCAGCAGGGGCACCAGGGCCAGCAGCGAGGTGAAGGTCAGGCCCGAAGACAGGCGCGGACAACGGTCTGCCTGAAAGCGAAGCGCGATGTAGCGCGTCAGTCCCACGGCGTTGCGCGTCCGTTCGGCGGCCCCGGCGTTGCTTGCCATGCGTCCGATCCTTTGTCGCCCAGCGCGGATTTCGGCGCCAGTCTACCCGACCCGCGCCGCCAAGGTAAGAATGCGGCGAAGACCGTGATTTGACGCGATTCCCGACTCGTGTAGATTGCCGCACTGAGGTCAAATCGGGGAAACAATAAGGTGTTTCGATGAGCGAACCTGCGCCTTTGATGGCCGGAAAACGCGGCCTGGTGATGGGCGTTGCCAACGACCGGTCGATCGCGTGGGGCATTGCCCGGTCCGTGGCAGCGCACGGGGCGGAGCTCGCCTTTACATTCCAGGGTGACGCGCTGAAAAAGCGTGTCAGGCCGCTGGCCGAATCGGTGTGCGCGTCGCAGGTCTTGCCCTGCGACGTGACCGACGAGGCGAGCATGGATTCGGTGTTTGACACGCTCAAGGCCGAATGGGGCGGCCTGGATTTCCTGGTGCACGCCATCGCCTTTTCGGACAAGGAGGAGCTGAAGGGCCAGTACCTCAACACCTCGCGGGAGAACTTCCTGAAGACCATGGACATCTCCTGCTATTCCCTGACCGCGGTCTGCCAGCGCGCGGCGCCCCTTATGGAGGCGGGCGGGTCGATCCTGACCCTGACCTATTACGGCGCCGAGCGGGTCATGCCCCACTACAACGTGATGGGCGTGGCGAAGGCGGCGCTGGAGGCCAGCGTGCGTTACCTGGCGGTCGACATGGGCACGCGCGGCATCCGCGTCAACGCGATCTCCGCCGGGCCGATCAAGACCCTGGCGGCCAGCGGGATCGGCGACTTCCGCTACATCCTGAAGTGGAACGAGCTCAACTCGCCCCTGAAGCGCAACGTGACGACCGACCAGGTCGGCGGGGCCGGACTTTACCTGCTGTCGGACCTGGGGGCCGGGGTAACCGGCGAGGTTCACCACGTGGACAGCGGCTATCATACCGTCGGCATGGTCGCGGTCGATGCCGCCGACGAGGTCTCCGACCTGCTGGCCAGCCTCAAGGGCTGAGCACGGCGGCGAAAGGCCTCCTGGACCGCCCATGTCCTCCAACAGCTTCGGCACCCTGTTCCGATTTACGACCTGGGGCGAAAGCCACGGGCCGGTGATCGGCTGTGTGGTCGACGGTGTGCCGGCGGGTCTTTCGCTTGCCGAGGCGGATATACAGACCTGGCTGGACAAGCGCCGACCGGGTCAGTCGCGATACACGACCCAGCGAAAGGAGCCGGATGCGGTGCAGATCCAGTCCGGCGTTTTCGAAGGCCTGACCACAGGCTCGCCGGTCAGCCTGGTGATCGAAAACGTGGACCAGCGTTCCAAGGACTACGGCGACATCAAGGACAAGTTCCGTCCCGGCCATGCCGACTATACCTACTGGAAGAAATACGGTATCCGCGACTATCGGGGCGGCGGCCGGTCTTCCGCACGGGAGACCGCGATGCGGGTCGTCGCCGGCGCGGTCGCGCGCAAGGTGCTGGGCGAGGCCATCACGGTGCGCGGCGCCATGGTGAAGATGGGGGCCGACGGGATCGACCGGGACAACTGGAGCTGGGAGGAGGTCGGCAACAATCCCTTCTGGTGCCCCGATGCCCAGACCTCCCACCGCTGGGCCGGGGAACTGGACCGCATCCGCAAGGCCGGCTCCAGCGTCGGGGCGGTGATCGAGGTGGTCGCCTCGGGCGTGCCGGCCGGCCTGGGCGCGCCGATCTACGGTAAGCTGGATGCGGAGCTGGCGGCGGCGATGATGTCGATCAACGCGGTCAAGGGCGTGGAGATCGGGGCCGGCTTCGAGGCCGCGGCCCTGTCGGGCGAAGAGAACGCCGATGAGATGCGCATGGGCAAGGACGGCGCGGTGGAGTTCCTGTCGAACGCCGCCGGCGGGGTCCTGGGCGGGATCTCCTCCGGCCAGGACGTGGTGGTGCGCTTCGCGGTGAAACCCACCAGCTCGATCCTGACGCCGCGGCGCACGGTCACCAAGGACGGCCAGGACACCGAGATCCAGACCAAGGGCCGCCACGACCCCTGCGTCGGCATCCGCGCCGTGCCGGTGGGCGAGGCGATGATGGCCTGCGTGCTGGCGGATCACCTGCTGCGGGCGCGGGCGTTGGGGTTGGAGGTCTGAGGGACTCAGACCGGAACCCCCTCATCCGGCCCTTCGGGCCACCTCCTGCCTTCGCCGAAGCGAAGCTCCGGCTTCGCGCAGGCAGGTCTCCCCACCGGGGAGAAGGGAACAAAAGCCCCTCTCCCCGAGGCGAGAGGGGTTGGGGTGGGGGGTTACCGTTCCTGCCGACGGGGACACGTTGTCAGCGAAGCAATGACCGACTGGATCGAACAGTTCCCCACGCTTGCCGCGCTGCCGGAGGAAGACAGACGTCTTCTGACGGAACCGGCGCAGCGGGTGACCTTGCGCCCGGGAACGACGGTCTTTGCGCCGGGCCAGCCGGCGGAGAGCTTCTTGTTCCTGTTGTCGGGAATGGTTCGCGTGCAACAGGCCTCCGCCTCGGGCCGGGAGATCGTCCTTTTTCGGGTTGCGGGCGGTGAGACCTGCATCATGACCACCGCCTGCCTGCTGGCGGATGAGCTTTACAGCGCCGAAGGGGTCACCGAAGGGGCAGTTGAGGCCGTTGCCATCCCGAAGGATGCTTTCGAAGAGGCCATCGCGCGGTCGCCCGGCTTCCGCCGCCTTGTGTTCTCTGAGTATTCGCAGCGCATTTCCGACGTCATGCATGTGGTGGAAGAGGTCGCATTCGAGAGACTGGACAAGCGGCTGGCCCAGCGGCTGCTCGCCCTGGCGGGTCCGGACGGGACGCTGCAGACGACCCACCAGTAGCTCGCGACGGAACTTGAAACGGCGCGTGAGGTCGTCGGGCGGCAACTGAAGGAGCTGGAACGGCGGGGCCTGGTCACCGTGTCACGCGGCAAGATCGCGATTGTTGACCGCGACGGAGTAAAAGGCCTGGCCGAGGCCTAGGACGCGTCCGGCTGTTGCCCGGCAGGCGCAGCCGGACGCGTCGGCCCCGTCAGAAGGTCAATAGGCGGGTGTCGTCTTCCAGAAGATGCGCTGCCATGGCCGGGGGCTTTGCGACGCCGACCCCGTCCAAGAGCGCCGTGGCTTCAAGCCCCTTGTTGGGCAAGTAGATCGCGCAGACCTCAACCGGCGTGCCCGTCGCCATGATTTTGGCCATCAAGCCCTGCGGGCTCATGCCCTTCGGCTTCTGCTGCGTCTTCGCGCTGGCCGGTGCGTCCTTGAGCGCGATGTCGCCTCCGGGGCCGCAAAGCAGGATGCGTGCTTTCGCCCCCTGCTGGACGGCTTGCATCGTGAGCACCATCGCCATCAGCTGGGTCTGCGGCTCCGCCGTCGCGACGACAGTGACCAGCCTCTTCCCGTTGTCTGCCGCGGCGGGCGTCAATGCGGCGGCGACGATCACGGCGGTCGCGATCAGGGCTCTCAGGGTGTTTCCAAGGCGCATGTACAGTCTCCTGTGTTTGATCAAGGTGTCGAATGGGCGAGCTTCGGGGTTTCCTGCCGCAAGAGTTTGCCATTCAGGCGGATCAGCAGCTGGATCGTCTTCACCTGCAGATAGACCAGCGGCAGATAGAGCAGCAGGTAGACAATCGAGAACTTCTCGAACAGCCCGATCGGGATCAGACCCTTGTGGATCAGGAAGTTGGCGAACACGAAGAAGGCCACGCCGGGGCAGACCAGGGCATAGGAGCCGACCGACTTGTCCGGTCCTGAAACGAAAAGCTTGAAGTATCCCGCCTTCTTCATCACCGTCCAGCCGAGCAGCCCCATGAGGACCTGCAGCGAGAAGAGCACCGTCAGCATCACGAACATGCCGGCGGGATCGGCCTGCGAACCGAAGTTGTGTTGCATTGCCATGGCCAGACGGTAGAGCGCGATGCCGACCACGGTCATGATCGGGATGACAATCCACAGGGTTGCCGGCGTCTCCTGCGCCACGCCGTGTTCCATCATCGCGCGGAAACCCAGCACCAGCTTGATTATCGAGAACAGGACCACGGCGGACACGAAGAACACCGACAACATGAAAGAGATCGTGACAGTCGTCATCGTGTGGCTCATGGCGGCCGGCGCGGCGAAGCCGACACCGAACACGGCAAACGCGAACAAGGTCAGCATCTGGCCCAGGTTGTTGTTGCGCGCGCAGTCGAAGTCGCCGTTCACGAGAACGCGGGAGAAGAACTCCAGGAAGATCTTCAGGCCGTATACGGCGATGGCGAGGAACGCCAGCATGGCGAGCGGGAATAGGAACTCGACCACCTGCCACAGGCCGGGCACGAACAGGCTGCCCAGGATGAAGCCCACATTGACCGACATTGCGTAGGTCAGCGGGATCGCCATCAGCTGGACTTCGTTGTTGCCGGAACGCAGGTCGGCGTAGGCATTCGTCCCCTTGAACTGCAGGTATTCGCGGATGTTCCAGATCAGGAGGCGGACGTGGAAGTAGGCGAAGACGAGAACGCCGGCGAGGGCAACACCGGTCAGAAGGCGCATCGGCATTGATCCCTGGGTCAGGCCGAACACCACATCATCGAACGCCGGGATCGGCGTGTTCGGATGCGGCATCATGAACATCTGGTACATGAAGAAACTGACGACCAGTCCGCCGCTGCCCAGCGCAGCCAGGAAGTACAGCGGGCTGTAGTCCTCGCCGAGATCGGTTCTGTACGACATGGCTCCCTCCTTGGAGACTGAATCGAACCTCCAAGGAGTAGGCCTAACGGGCCAGGAAATATGTGACTAAGTCACATTCCGATTGGATGCGCAGGCCGGCTTCCGATGGCTGGGGTGAACGGAGCAAACTCAATGCTCCCAAGGTGCGAGCGCAATGGGGACGGGCCGTTCCGGCTTCGCATGGCTGCGTGGATCGCCTATATGCAGTCGGCGCCGAGCTGGCCGTAGTCGCCATCATAGGCGTTGAAGCAACTTGGTCCGGCTGTTCCGGTCGCCGGGCCGATCAGCATGCTGTGAGCGATCCGCACGTGGCCGCCCGGATCGTGAATGCTGGCGGTGCCGCCGTTCAGGACGGAGTTGCGGATTTCAACTTCCATCGCCTGCTGCGAGGGCGTCTCCTCGCAGAAGGCGGTGCTGTTGCCTCCCCCGTAGGCCTCAGCGATGACGTTGGAGAGCCGCGCCGTCCCGCCCGATGTGGCAAAGCCCTGCACGGCAACCCCGCAATTGGTCTGCGCCCGTCCTTCGACGAGGGCATAGGTGGCCTCGATCTCCCCTGATCCGACGAAACGGATTGCCTGGGCAAGGCTGCCGTTCGCGTTGAGAACGCGGGCATCGACATGGCTGATCCGCGCGTCCGTGACGTCCTCTGAGTGAATGGCGATCGTCACCGCTCCGCCCGGCGTCGCGCTGTTGGTGACGTCCAGATTGCGCAGCTGCGAGTGACTGGCCATCTGAACCACGTCCACCGGCGATGTCCCGGTTCCCCGTAGTTCGCTCACGCCGCGCCCGGCACCCTCGATGTCGACATGTTCCTTCATGACGATCTCGGTCGCGCCGCAATCGTAGACGCCGGGTTCCAGTCTGATCAGATAACGGTTGTCGGGTGCGTTGTCGGTAATACCGGCCAGGGTGGCCTGCAAGCTGGCGCAGTTTTCTGTGGGATCCATGCCGCTAGGGTTGACGACCATGGTCTGCGAGGACACGCAGGCCGAGACGGTACCGGCGAGCATGGCTACAAGGAGACTTCCGCGACGTCCGAGACCTGGCTGCATGGTCCTTCTCCCTGTTGCGAACCCCATTGATGCTTCACGCACTCTGCTACAACGGCGCGGGTTTGGCTGTGAGTTCCCGCACACTGGACCTGAATTGGGCACGGCCAAGACGCCTGCGCCGCCGTTAATGATTATGAATGCGCCTGGCTAAGGGCGCGTTAAGGCGGGAGGGCTTTCGGCAACCGAACCGCGAGGTTTTCTTGCCATATTACCGCTCAAACCCGATTTTCGCCCACCAGTCCTCCCGCCTAGGTATCCGCGCCGTTTCCCTGGGCGCGGCGATGATGGCCTGCGTGTTGGCGGATCTCCTGCTTGGGGCGCGGGCAGCGGGGCAGGGCGTCCGTGGGTCGCAGACCGGCCCCGGCGTGCCCCAGTCCTTTATCCCTGAGAGGAATGGTACGGCCCGAAGGGCCGGATGACCGGCTCGCCTGCCCGTTGCCCGTGACGTCAGTTCACCATGATGGTGATCTGCGGCGAGGTGATCGGCGGGTCGTGCGGCACGTGGTTGTGGTCACCCATGATGAGCTGCAGCGTGTGCCGCCCCGGCGGCAGCTCAACGGCGGTTTGCGTTTGACCACCGCCGAAATGCCGGTGGTTCTCGTCTGCCGGAACGGCTTCGTCCATCGGAGGCAGGCCGGTATTGATCAACAGGTGGTGGTGGCCTGTCATTTCCTTTTCCACGCCTGCCGGCGCGACCCCCATCCCTTCGAGGCCGAAAACCACGGTAATGGGGCTGGAAACCGTCGCTCCGTCCTGTGGCGAGATGATGTAGACCTTGGCGCCTTCTGGTGCCGGCGTCCGATCCAGTGCGACGGCGGGTAAAGCGAACATCGCAAGAGCAAGGGCAAGCGTTGCGGTTCTCATTGCTTCCTCCTCTGGCAAAGCTTAACGACTGGCGGCCGACGCTGCGTCGGCGCGCGGCTGCTCCATCAGTTTTACATACCCGTCCCGGGTCTGCGGCAGCTTTCGGCCCAACAGGCGCGAGGCGATCATCGTGCGCAGCACCTGCGCCGTCCCGCCGCCGATGGTGAACATGCGCACGTCGCGGGCCATGCGTTCCAGGGGCCAGTCGCGGGAATAGCCGCGGGCGCCGAACATCTGCAGCGCGTCGTTGGTGACGGCGATGGCGTTTTCGGCGGCGAATACCTTGGCCTGGGCTGCCTTGAGCGGGTCGGGGTAGGGATCGCCCGAGGCGGCGGCCCGGTAGATCAGGCCCTGGGCCGCATCGAGGCCAGTCGCCATGTCCGCCAGCATCCATTGCAACCCCTGGAACTCTGCGATCGGGCGGCCGAACTGCTCGCGCTTGCCCAGGTAGGAAAGCGCATGGGCATAGGCGCCCCGGGCGATGCCGTGGGCCACCGTGGCGGCGCCCACACGCTGGGCATTGTAGGCGTCCATCAGCGCGGCAAAGCCCCGCTTGAGGCCGGCCGGGGGCACGACGGCCATGGTCTCGGGCACCACCATGTCACGGAAGAAGACCTCGCTTTCGGGAATGCCGCGCAGGCCCATGGTGGGCTCGCGTTCGCCGATCACCAGGCCCTCGGTCTCGCCACGGACTACGATGAAGCCGCCGATCCCCTGTTCCGTGCCCGTCTCGTCAAAGACCCGGGCGAACACCAGGTGCAGCCGCGACATCCCGCCACCGGTGATCCAGTGCTTGGCCCCGTTGATGACATAGTCGTTGCCCCGCTTGTCGGCCCGGGTGGTCATCTCCGTCGCCGCCGAGCCGGCCTCGGGCTCGGTGATGCAGATCGCCGGCTTGTCGCCCTCCAGGACCAAGTCGGTGGCCAGTTTCTTCTGGGCGTCGCTGCCGTATTCCATGATCGCGCCGATCGCGCCCATGTTGGTCTCCACGGCGATGCGGGCGGTCACCCCGCAGGCCGCGGCAAGCTGTTCGATCACCAGGACCGCGTCCAGATATCTCAGGCCCGCGCCACCCCAACGGGCCGGGATGGTCATGCCCAACAGGCCCGCCTCTTTCATCAGCGTCACATTGTCCCAGGGATAGGATTCCGAGCGGTCGACCTCGGCGGCGCGGCCGGCAACGGGGCCTTGCGCCAGTTCCCGGGCGCGGTCTTGCAGGGTTGTCTGTTCGGGCGTCAGGCCGAAATGCATGGCGGCTGTTCCTTCGTTCCGGTTTCCCGCTACTATACGGCGGCGCGAGGCAAATTCGACCACGCCGTTTTCCGGCTTCTTCAGGCTTGAGCATGATCCGCAACCGTATCGATCCAGAAAAGGGACGCGCGCGATGAGCGACGGCGGCCCCTGGGCGGGGGGGCAACCGCGCCGCCGGCGGTCGGTGGTGCGGCTGATCGGGCGTATCCTGCTTTATGCAATGGCGGTGATCGGAGGGCTGACCACGGCGGCCGCCCTGGCGATCGTGGCCTTCGCGATCGGGGCGGCGGACCGGCCGGCGGACCGGCCGGATAAGATCGTGCTGTCCATCGACCTGGACGAGGGGCTGCCCGAGCGCCGGCCACAGAGCCCGCTTGCCCGGACAACACGGGTCGCCACCTTGCGCGACGTTGTCGATGCGCTGGGGCGGGCGAAGGATGATCCCGACGTGGCGGCCGTAGTCGCGCGTCTCAGCAATGCCCGGTTCGGCATGGCCCGTGCCCAGGAGATCCGGGACGCGGTGCAGGATTTCGCCCAGTCCGGCAAGCCGACTGCCGTCTTTTCCGAAAGCATCGGTGCCGTGGGCAACGGCACGGTCGAATACTATGTCGCGACCGCGTTCGATGAGATCTGGCTGCAGCCGTCGGGCACGGTGGGCCTGACCGGTATCGCGCTGGAAATCCCGTTCCTGAAGGGCACGCTGGACAAGCTTGAAATCGAGACCCGGCTGGAACAGCGCTACGAATACAAAAGCGCGGGCGAATCCGTCGACCGCAGCAACCTGTCGGCACCGGCGCGCCGGTCATTGCAGGACCTGGTCGATACCTGGATGGAGCAGGTCGCGGCGGGAATGGCCGATGGGCGCGCTATGTCGCCGCAGGAGGCCCCCGCGCACTGGTCGACCGTGGCCCCTACCTGGCGGACCAGGCGCTGGAAACCGGGCTGGTCGACCGCAAGGGATACTGGGACGAGTTCGTGGATGACCTGACCGGGCGCGACGGTCTGACCGAGGTGGAGCCCGTCGGCGTGCTGGCCTATCTGTCGGACCGGGGCCGGCCCGGCCAGGATGAAGATGCACTCACGGTCGCCCTGATCCAGGGCGTGGGTGCAATCGGCGTTGACGAAGACGGCGGAGGCCCGTTCGGCGACCGCGGATTCGATGCGGCGGAGATCGCCGACATCCTGGAAGACATCGCCGACAGCGACGAGGTCGCCGGCGTGATCCTGCGGGTGGACAGCCCGGGTGGCGCCTACGTGCCGGCCGACGTCGTCTGGCGCGCCATGCACAGGGTGCGCGAAAAGGGCAAGCCCGTTATCGCCACGATGGGCGATACGGCCGCCAGCGGGGGCTATTTCGTGGCCATGGCGGCGGACCGGATCGTTGCCCAGCCGGGCACGGTGACCGGATCGATCGGCGTCTATGGCGGCAAGCTGGTGACCGAGCGGTTCTGGGAGAAGCTGGGCATCACCTGGGACGGAGTCCATGCGGGCGAGCATGCAACGATGTGGAGCATGGTGCGCGACTTCCCGCCCGGTGCGCAGGCGAAGTTCAGCCAGCTGTTCGATTTCGTGTACGAGGATTTCACTGGCAAGGCTGCCGCCGACCGGGGCCTGTCTGCCGACGAGATCGACCGGGCGGCGCGCGGACGCGTCTGGACCGGCAGTGATGCGCTGGAGGTCGGCCTGGTGGACGCGCTGGGTGGGCTCGACGCTGCCGGTCGGGAGATCCGACTGGCCCTGGGCCTGGCACCCGACGCCGCTTTGAACTTGCGGCAGTTTCCGCCGCCCAAGTCCCGGTTCGAGCTTCTGACCGAGTGGTTCACCGACGGCGATCCGACGGCGCGCATCAGGGCCTTTCCGGCGGCGGACGAGATCGCCCGCGCGGTCGCCGACCGGCTGCGCCCGATTTTGGGCGACCTGTCGCCCCTGTTGGAACGCCGCGAAGGGTTGTTGCAACTGCCGCCGATGAAATTGCTGTAGGCGGGGACGGTTTTTGTCGAAGGTGAGTGACCGATGACCCAGTCGACGGAACTGGAAATCGTCCGGCCGGACGACTGGCACCTGCACCTGCGCGACGGCGCGGTGATGCAGGCGGTATTGCCGTTCACGTCGGCCGTGTTCGGCCGGGCAATAGTGATGCCGAACCTGCAGCCACCGGTCCGCACCGCTGAGGAGGCGGCGGACTACCGCATCCGCGTCAAGGAGAGCATCCCGCCGGGTCACCGGTTCGAGCCGTTGATGACCTGTTACCTGACCGACACCACCGACCCGGACGACGTGCGCCGCGGCCACGGCGAGGGCATCTTCACGGCGGCCAAGCTCTACCCTGCCGGTGCCACGACGAATTCGGAGAACGGCGTGACGGACGTCGCCCATATCCTGCCCGCCCTGGAGGCAATGCAGGAGATCGGTATGCCGTTGTTGGTCCATGGTGAAGTCACGGATCCGGAAACGGACATCTTCGACCGGGAAGCCGTGTTTATCGACCGGGTGCTGGATCCGTTGCGGCGGCGTCTGCCGGGGCTGAAGGTGGTGCTGGAACATGTGACGACCGCAGATGCGGTCGAGTATGTGCGCGCGGCAGAGTCAGGCCTGGCGGCCACCATCACCGTGCACCACCTGATTATCAACCGGAACGCCATGTTCGCCGGCGGCATCCGTCCCCACTACTACTGCCTGCCGGTCGCCAAGCGCGAACGCCACCGGCTGGCCCTGCGCGCGGCCGCCGTCAGCGGCGATCCGCGGTTCTTCCTGGGCACGGATTCGGCGCCGCACACCACAGCTACGAAGGAAACCGCCTGCGGCTGCGCGGGCATCTTCAGCGCGCCGGACGCGCTGTCCTGCCTGGCCCAGGTGTTCGAGGACGAACAGGCCCTTGACCGTCTGGAGGCGTTCGCTTCGCTCTACGGTCCGGCCTTCTACGGCCTTTCCCCGAACGCGGGACGCGTGCGGCTCGTGAGGCAGACAGCGCCGCTGGAGCGGCCTTCAGCGGTGGAAACCAGCGCCGGGCCGATCACCGTCTTCGATCCCGGATTCCCGGTCTATTGGCGTGTCGAAGAACATGTTAGGAGCTAGCGCGGCGCGCCTTCCGAGTGTCCCCTGACAAGGATGTAACCCATGTTCTCGAACGCTTTCCCGGAGCCCACGCTGATGGCCGAAATGACGGCCAAGATGCTCTTGGAGATCGAGGCCGTCCATTTCCGCGCGGACGAGCCCTTCACCTTTACCTCCGGACTGGCGAGCCCGGTCTATATCGACTGCCGCAAGCTGATCTCCTACCCGAAGATCCGGTCGACCCTGATGGATTTCGCGGCTTCGCTGATCCTGCGCGAGGCCGGGTTCGAGCAGTTCGACGCGATTGCGGGCGGCGAGACCGCAGGCATCCCGTTTGCCGCCTGGCTGGCCGACCGCCTGAATCTGCCGATGCAGTACGTGCGCAAGAAACCGAAAGGGTTCGGCCGGGATGCCCAGATCGAAGGCGATCTGACGGAAGGCCAACGGGTTCTGCTGGTCGAGGACCTGACCACCGACGGCGGCAGCAAGATCAAGTTCTGTGAGGCGTTGCGCACCGCCGGCGCGGAGGTGTCCGATACGCTGGTGGTGTTCTACTACGACATCTTCCCCGAAACCCGACAGAAGCTCGCCGAGCACGGCCTGCGCCTGCACTACCTGGCGACCTGGTGGGACGTCCTGGAGTTCTGCAAGAAGAACCGCTACTTCGATGCAGAAACCCTGGGCGAGGTCGAGGCCTTTTTGAATGCGCCGCTCGACTGGTCGGCCGCGCACGGCGGGGCCGAGCGGATGTCGGTTTGAGGGGTTCCGGCTGCGGCCTCAGGGAATAAGAAGACCGATAACCTGCTGAAGCAGGGCCGTGACACCTTCGATGAAAGCCCGAAAGCGGCGGTGAAACTGTCCCCACAGCCCGCCATCGTCTGGCAGCCCGACTCGAATGTCCGTGCTGCGGACCTGGCCGGCCAGGTGCCGCCAGGGGCCGTGGGGCGGGGTTTTCGGGACGCCGATGCCGTCCTCGGTTGCCTTGAACGGCGCGTAGAGCACCCGGGCCCGCCAGTGGTAGACGGTGCCTTCGGCAAGGCCGGTTATCTCCTCTTCCAGGGACTTCCCGGTGTCTTCGTCCGGGTGCGGCAGTTCTGTCCACGCGTTCGACACGTGGGAATGACAACTGGCATCGCCGAACGATGTGCCCGCAGCGCAGGCCTCGACCTCCAGCTTGACTTTCGTCCTGCCCGCCGGGCTGGTGGCCATCATTTCCACGAGATAGCTGTCCTCCGAATGGGACAGGCCCCATGGCGGGACCAATGAACCGACCCGATGCTGCGAAGCCTGCACCAGGCGCCCTGCCCCCCCCGTTGCCGTGAAAGATGGCGGCGGCGCCCGTGTCTGGCCCGGCGTACGAGTAGCCAGGGACGCCGATCAGAATATCGCCGAAACCGTCACCGTTGACGTCGCCGGTCGCAGCTATCCGAAAGCCATAGACACCGACCGATCCAGCTGCTCCCGCCCAAGAAGCCGGCGTGAGAGCGGACTCGCCGCCGAGATAGACCAATACTCCCCCCGATGTGCCGCCCACGATGACATCGCTGTAACCGTCGCCGTTCACGTCCCCCGCTGTGGACACATAGGCGCCGAATCCACTACCTCCATGCGGGTTGTATATGGTCCAGGGTCCAGGATTTGTGATGATCCCGGAGTCACTGCCGAGATAGACGAGCGCCCGGCCCGAGATCCCCTGGCCGTTGTGGTATCCGGGCGCGCCGACAATAACATCGTCGTAGCCGTCTCCATTCACGTCTCCGGCAGTGGATACGGAATAGCCGAAACCGCTCGTCTGCTCTGTCGCACCGAATAAGGTCTTGTTTAGAGCGAATGGCTCGGTGGGATCGCCGTAGAATACGAACGCCCGGCCCTGACTGCCGGGGCCAGGGACGCCCACGATGACATCACCGTAACCGTCTCCGTTCACATCGCCGGCTCCGGAAACGGAATGCCCAAAGCCGACGTCGACCTCGCCGATTCTCCCTATCCAGGGGGTCCTTTCCAAAGGGCTCGAGGCGTCGCCGTAATAGACATACGCCCGGCCTTCACCCCCTGACCATTGAAATTCATGGGCGCCCACGATGACGTCTGCGTAGCCGTCGCCATCCACGTCGCCCGCCGCTGCCACCGATTGACCGAATCGTGCCCCATGCTGATCGCTCTCCGCAACCCATGGTGCCAGATTCGCGCTCAATCCCAGGGGACCGCCGAAATACACAAACGCTGCACCCTCAACGCCGTCATCACTCTGGGAGAGGTTTGCACCGACAATGACATCGCCATAGCCATCGCCGTTCACGTCACCCGCCGCGGCCACCGACCAGCCGAACTGGTCGGCAGGATGCTGGGTTTCCGGCACCAACGGTGCCGGGTTCTCGCGAATTCCATCGACATCGCCGAAGTAAACAAATGCTTGGCCTGCATCGAGCTCAGTCGTGTCGTAGATAGGGGCGCCGACAATGACATCGTCGAAGCCGTTTCCGTCCACATCCCCCGCCGCCGCGACCGAGAAACCAAGATGGCCGCCGGACTGGTCGCCAAGTTGCACCCAACTAGCTATCTCCTCCGGCTCCGAGGCGCCCCCGAAATAGACGACCGCCGGTGTTCCGGCGGTGCTTTGCCGATTGCCGACAATGAAGTCGCCGTAGCCGTCGCCGTTCACATCCCCTGCCGCGGATACAATGGAACCGATTTGAGCGTTGGGTTGCTCGGATGACGCCGTCCAGCTGGGTTGGTCCGCTAAGACGGAGTCGGGGTCGCCACCCAGATAGACGTGTGTCTGGCCAGGGACGAATTCGTCATAGCCCACGACGACGTCGCCGTAGCCGTCGCCGTTGATGTCCCCCGCCCCCGAGACCGACCCGCCGAACCACCCATAGGCCACATCGCCATCGACCCACCAGGCGGGGCTCTCCGCCAGAAGATTGACGGGGTCGCCGCCGAGATAGACGAACGCCCGGCCGCTGTTGTTGTAGTAGGGGGCGCCGACGATGACATCGCTGTAGCCATCACCGTTTACGTCCCCCGCCGCAGCCACCGACCAACCGAACAGGGCATAGTAGCCGTTGCTCTCGGCCCACCAGTCGTTGCTTCTCACCTGGCCGATGGGAAAGCTCCCGCCGCGAAAGACATAGACACGCCCCTCCCATCCCGGGCCGTCTTCGCCGTAGTGGAAAGGGGCACCGACGATGACATCGGAGAAGCCGTCGCCGTTCACGTCGCCCGCCGCAGACACGGAATAGCCCAAACTAGAGCCGCTGGTTTCGCTTATCATCACCCAGGGGGCGTCGCCCCTTATTCCGTCCGGGCCGCCGAAGTACACGAATGCCCGGCCCTTGCGAACAGTGCCGTGGTGATGTTCGTAGTGGTCAGGGGCACCGACGATGACATCGCCGAAACTGTCGCCGTTCACGTCACCTGCCGAGGACACCGACCCGCCGAACCGGGCACCGTGGTGGTTTCCTTCCATCAGCCACGGCGGCCTGGTGGCGTCTATCCCGTCTGAGCTGCCGTAATACACATAGGCTGCGCCTACCTCGAACTTGTAGGCCCCGCCCTCAACAATCTCGTCCCTGCGGTAAAAGTGCGCCCCGATAATCACATCGCCGTAGCCGTCTCCATCCACGTCTCCCGCCGCGGCAACCGAATCGCCGAAGCGCGCGTAGGGTTGGTCGATCTGCTGTGTCCAGGGTTCCTCGTCGTCCAGGTCGATCCCCGAAGGCCCGCCGTAGTAGACGACAACCAGGTTCTGCGCCCCTATGATCACGTCGCCATAGCCGTCCCCGTTCACGTCCCCGGCGGCGGCCACCGAAAAGCTGCGCGCGGTATTGTCGTCCGGCAAAAGCTGGCTGGTGATCAGCGGGTCGATCGTGACGGGATAGCGTGCACCGCGGACATCGACATGGATCGCGAGTTGCTTCTCGCGCAGCACGAAGCGGCTCGGCAACGAACGGCCCGTCGCATCGAAGGCGTGGAGCCCTGCAAAGCGCAGCGCGACCGTGCCGTCCGCCGCATTGAGTTCGAGCGTCTCGCCATTGTCGGCAAGACCGGGCGTGAGGTTGCCGTCAACCGCAAAGACCAGTTCAAGCCGGCTTTGGTTGCCAGTTTCAATGGTCGGTGGTTCTTGCAGGGTGAAGCCCTGTTCGAGGCCGCGCGCATCGTTCACATACCATTCGGTGAGCCCTGGGCGGCGATATTCAATGCGGTTCTCGTCGACCACGCGTTCGGCCGGCGGCACCGGTTGCACCTGTCCCACGGCGCCGTATCCCGTCAGCGAAAGGCCCCAGCGCCACGTGTCCGCCTTGCTCGACGTCACTACGATGCCCTGCGGCTTGAAGGAGAAATGCAGGTGGTGTGCCAGGTTGTGCGCGAGATAGGCTGACGGGGCGTCCGGCAAGGCCGGTTCCGCCTGCCGACGGATGTGATACGCACGCCGCTACACTTCGGCTTCCACTGCGGCCAGCCGGGACGCCAGGATCTGCGGCGATTGGCCAAGCCCGATCGTCTGGCTGGACAAAGAGGGAATCGGCTTGGCGGAGAGAACGGATAGGTGCATGTCGGACGAAGGTTCCGTCGCCGGTGCTCCCACGGGCAACAGGACGAGACCGAACAATGCCGCCCACAGGGCAAAGGCCATGCGAATGGCGTTGCGGTGTCTGGTCATTGCTCTCGCCTCCGAGGTCGAGGTTCGCTACCGGCACCCCAAACGCTGCTCAGCCGCAGGCGAGACAATCAGCAAGGCTCGCTCGCCAGGCGTCTTTTTGTTCTTTCTAAAGCAGATGAACGATCGGGTTTCGCTATCGTGGATCAACTAGAACGGGAATTGATCGAAATCAGGGTGGGCCGACACCCAAGTCCCGTCATCCTCCCCTTCGGGCACGCCTCACCCCTTTGGCAAGGGGGAACCCTACCCCGTCATTGGTGTCAGGACCGATCTGAATAGCGCACCCTTGAGTTCCAGGCCGATGCCCGGCGCGTCGGGCAGCGCGACCTGGCTGTGGATGACTTCAATGCCGTCGGCGAAGCCGCCGAAGGGCTGGAAGATGCCGGGATAGGATTCGTTGCCGCCCAGCCCCAGGCCGGCGGCGATGTTGAGCGACATCTGGTGACCGCCGTGCGGCACGACCCGGCGGTTGGACCAGCCGTGTTCCGCCAGCATGTCGAGGATGCGGGTGTATTCCACCAACCCGTAGCTGAGCGAGCAGTCGAACTGCAGAACGTCCCGGTCGGGCCGCATGCCGCCGTAGCGGATCAGGTTTCGCGCGTCGACCATCGAGAACAGGTTCTCGCCGGTGGCGACGGGGGCGGCATAGGCCTCGCAGACCTCGCGCTGCAGGTCGAAGTCCAGCGGGTCGCCGGCCTCTTCATACCAGCGGATCGGGTAGTCCTTCAGCATGTCGGCATAGGCGAGCGCCTGGCCCCGGTCGAGCCGGCCGTTCGCGTCGACGCACAGCTCCTGGCCCGGCCCCAATAGGCCGAGCACCAGCTCGATGCGGCGGCGGTCCTCCGCAAGTTCCGCACCGCCGATCTTCATCTTGACCGTGTCGTAGCCGAGATCCAGGTATCCGCGCATCTCGGCGATCAGGGACGCGTCGTCGCGGTCGTAGTAGTAGCCGCCGGCTGCATAGACCCAGACCGTTTCATCCACCTGGCCGTCGTTGTAGCGGTCGGCCAGCAGGCGCCACAGCGGCACGCCATGCGCCTTCGCGAGCGCGTTCCACAGGGCCATGTCGACGACACCGACCGCAACCGACCGTTCGCCGTGGCCGCCCGGCTTTTCGTTGTGCATCATCACGTCCCAGGCCCTGAACGGGTCCAGGTAGCCGTCGTCGCCCAACAGGCTGTCCGGGTCGGCGCGTTTCAGGCGCGGCAGGAACCGTTCGCGCAAGAGGCCGCCGGCGGCGTAACGGCCGTTCGATCCGAAACCGTAACCGATGACCGGCTTGCCGTCGCGGACCAGGTCTGTGACGACCGCGACGACGCTGCAGGTCATCTCGGAGAAGTCGATCCAGGCGTTGCGGATCTCGGATCGGAGCGAAGCGGTCTCTTCCCTGACGTCGATGATTCTCATGGCAGTCTCGGTTCTCGTCAGTCGTCGCGTTCGGCCGCGATCAGGAATTCCTTGTTCCCCTGCGGGCCGGTGATCGGGCTTTCGTTGATGCCCAGGACGTGCCAGCCCGGCGTCTCGTCGATCAGGGCCTCGATTTCCCGGCAGACTCGGTCGTGCAAGGCGGGGTCGCGCACGACGCCGCCCTTGCCCACCTGTCCCTTGCCCACCTGTCCCTTGCCCACCTGTCCCTTGCCCACCTGTCCCTTGCCCACCTGGAACTGCGGCTTGATCAGCGCCACCAGCCGTGCCCCGGGCGCGGTCAGGGCCATCGCCGGCGGCAGGACCTTTTCAAGGCCGATGAAACTCACGTCCGAGGTGACGATGTCCACGGGTTCGGGCACCTGGTCCGTGTCCAGATTGCGGGCATTGACGCCTTCGCGCACGACCACCCGCGGATCGTTGCGCAGCTTCCAGTGCAACTGTCCCCGGCCGACGTCCACCGCGTAGACCTTGGCTGCGCCGGCGTGCAGCAGGACGTCGGTGAAGCCACCGGTGGACGCGCCCAGGTCCAGGCAGACCAGCCCATCGACCGCGATGCCAAAGTGTTCCAGGCCGTGCGCCAGCTTGATGCCGCCGCGGCTGACCCAGGGATGGTCGGCACCGCGGACTTCCAGGGGCTGGTCCGCCGCGACCGTGTCGCCGGCCTTCTGGATGCGCCGCTCTCCCGAAAACACCTTGCCCGCCATGATCAGGGCCTGGGCCTTGGTTCGGCTTTCGACCAGGCCGCGGTCGACCAGGGCGGCATCGGCGCGGCTCTTCGCCCGGCCGCTCACAAGCGGCCCGGCCGGGTCAGCAGGTAGAAGCGCGAGACCATCAGCGTGGCGGCCGTGGCCAGACCCAGGGCCAGCCCGATCCAGACCCCGACGCCGGCCAGGTCGGTGTAGAAGGCCAACAGGTAAGAGCCCACGAAGCCCACGCCCCAGTAGCCGAAGGCGGCGAAGAACATCGGGACCTTGGTGTCGCTGATGCCACGCAGGCAGGCCACGCCGACGACCTGGGCGCCGTCGACAAGCTGGAAGATGGCGGCGACGAAAAGATAGCCGGTCCCCAGTATCAGCACCGCGTCACGGCCCGGCGCGTTGGCGCCCAGGAACAGGCCGATCAGGAACTCGGGCGCCAGCCAGAACAGATACGCCGTCATGGACATGAAGCACACCGACAGGACCGGCGCCGCCCAGCCGGCCCGGGGCAGGTCCAACACCCGTCCGGCCCCCATATGCTGTCCCACCCGGACGGTTGCGGCATGGCCGATGCCCAGCGGCACCATGAAGGTGACCGCGGCAAGCTGCAGCGCGATGGCGTGTGCCGCCAGCTCGGTCGTCCCGATCAAACCCATCAACAGCGTGGAGGCCGAGAACGGGCCGACCTCTACCAACAGGGTCGCGCCGATGGGCATTCCCAGGCGCATAATCTCGGCGAAGCGTGCCCAATCGGGCCGCCAGAACCGTCCCAGAACGGCGTAGCGCTTGAAGGGATAGGCCCCCACCGAGATTGCCAGAAGGCCCAGGAACATCGCGGAATTGACAATGGTGCTGGCCAGTCCGGCGCCGAAAAACTCCAGCCGCGGCATGCCGAGGTTCCCGAAGATCAGGGCGTAGTCCAGGATCACGTTCACGACCACGCCGGCCAGCATCACCCACACCACCGGTGTGGGACGTCCGACGGCGGAGACGAAACAGCGAAGCACCACGAGCAAAAGGGCAGGGGTCAGACCCCACAGAAAACCCGAAAGATAGATGTCCGCATCGACGGTCAAGGCGGGATCCTGCCCGAACAGCCACAGAAAGGTCCCCATGGTGGCGCCGAGCGACGAGGCCGCGAGCGCTTTCTCGCCCAGGCGGCCCAGCATCAGGACGTCCGTGGTCTGGATGGCGATCTGGCCGACCTGGGTGATCACCAGCGGCACGGCAAGCTGCAGCGTGGCCTTGAATTCGTCGGCCCAGCCCAGCGGCGTTCTGCCGTCGTCCTCCGCCTCGATGCCGATGTCCCCCCTCACGGTTTGGCACCATGGGCAGAATCGGCGCGCGGGCGGGGCAACACGGCGATCACGTGAAGCGATTCCCCCGCAACGTCCGCGCCATCGGTCAGGTCTCGTTCAGGCCCGGACGGGTGTATCGATGGCGGCCGATGCCGGTCGCTCGCCAAGCGCGTCGAGCGCGGCGGCGATGATGCCAAGCGCGTCCAGCCCGGCCTCCTCATACTGCCGGTCCGGCGTGTCCTGGTCCTGAAACCGGTCCGGAAGGGTCAGCGGCCGCACAACCAAGCCGTCATGCAGATCGGCCCGGGCCAGGAAGTCCAGGACCTGGCTGGCAAATCCGCCGCTGGCGCCTTCTTCGACGGTCACCAGAACCTGGTGCTCCTTGGCCAGCTGTCGCACCAGCGCTTCGTCCAGCGGCTTTGCAAAGCGTGCGTCGGCCACCGTGGTGGAATAGCCCTGTGCCGACAGTATGTCTGCCGCCTTCAGGGTTTCTTTCAGACGGGTCCCGAAGGAAAGCAGCGCAACCGTGCCACCTTCGCGCAGGATCCGGCCGCGTCCGATTTCCAGCGGGTCGTCGGAATAGGGTGCCGGCAGGCCGGTGGCCTCACCGCGCGGATAACGGAAAGCAGAGGGACGGTCGTCCAGTGCGGCCGCCGTTGCCACCATGCGGCTGAGTTCGTTCTCGTCCCCAGCGGCCATCACCACAAAGCCGGGCAGACAGCAGAGATAGGCGATGTCGAACGAGCCGGCGTGGGTCTGGCCATCCGCGCCCACCAGCCCGGCCCGGTCGATCGCGAAACGGATCGGCAGCGACTGGATCGCCACATCGTGCACGATCTGGTCGTAGGCCCGCTGCAGAAAGGTGGAGTAGATCGCGGCAAACGGTTTGAAGCCTTCGGTCGCCAGGCCGGCGGCGAAAGTGACGGCATGCTGTTCCGCGATGCCCACGTCGAAAAACCGCTTGGGAAACCGTTGCTCAAATGCGCTCAGGCCCGTGCCCGACGGCATGGCCGCGCTGATCGAAACGATCTTGTCGTCCCGTTCGGCCTCGCGGATCAGGGCGTCGGCAAACACCTTGGTGTAGGTCGGCGCCTTGGCGGCCGATTTTACCTGTGTTCCGGTGATGACGTCGAACTTGGAAACGCCGTGGAACTTGTCGTCGGATTCCTCGGCCGGAGCGTACCCCTTGCCCTTCTGGGTGACCACGTGCACCAGAACCGGGCCGTCGTCGCCGGAATCCCGGATGTTGCGCAGCACCGGCAAAAGATGGTCCAGGTTGTGGCCGTCGATCGGACCCACATAGTAGAACCCGAACTCTTCGAACAGCGTGCCGCCGGTGACCATGCCGCGCGCGTATTCCTCGGCCCGCCGGGCGGCCGTCTCCATGTGCTTGGGAAAGCGCGATGCCATCTTCTTGGCCACGCCGCGCAGCGACATGTAGGGCTTCGACGATAGCAGCCGGGAAAGGTATGCGCTCATGGCGCCGACGGGCGGCGCGATGGACATGTCGTTGTCGTTGAGGATCACGATCAGGCGCGCGTCCATGGCGCCTGCGTTGTTCATCGCCTCGTAAGCCATGCCGGCGGACATTGCGCCGTCGCCGATCACCGCGACCACGTGGTTCGAACCGCCCGAGAGGTCGCGCGCGACCGCCATGCCCAGGGCCGCGGAGATGGATGTGGAGCTGTGCGCCGTGCCGAACGGGTCGTATTCGCTTTCCGACCGTTTGGTGAAGCCGCTGAGGCCGCCGCCTTGGCGGATCGTCCTGATCCGATCACGCCGGCCGGTCAGGATCTTGTGCGGATAGGCCTGGTGCCCGACGTCCCAGACGATCCTGTCCTCGGGCGTGTCGAAGACGTAGTGCAAGGCGACGGTCAGTTCCACGACGCCCAGGCCGGCGCCCAGGTGCCCGCCGGTCTTGGACACCGCATCGATGGTTTCGGCGCGCAACTCTTTGGCAAGCTGCGGCAAGTCGGCCTCGTCCAGCTTGCGCAGGTCCGCAGGCGTGGCAACGGTGTTCAGCAATGGCGTGTCGATCGTCACAAAGAAGTCCTTATTCTTTTTGCTCGGCGGCAAACCCCCGGCCGGTGCCCCGAATCAGCCCGTCCGATCGACCACAAACCTCGCCATTCCGCGCAGAAGGTCGGCTTTTTCTTGGAAAATTGCAAGGTGTTCAATGGCCTGTTCGGCCAGAAGACGCGCCTGCGACCGGGCCTTATCTGTCCCCATCAGGGCGACGAAAGTCGCCTTCCTGTTGTCCTGGTCCTTGCGCAGGGCCTTGCCTGCCTGAACCTCGTCCCCGTCGACGTCCAAGAGGTCGTCGGCAATCTGGAAGGCCAGGCCCAGGTCGTGGGCATAACCGCGCAGCGCCTCGAATCCGGCGTCCGGGGCGTTGCCCAGGATTGCACCGGCCTCGCAGGCAAAGGTGAACAGCGCGCCCGTCTTCATCTGCTGCAGGCGGGTGACCTGCACCATGCTGGTTTTGTCCGGATCCGCCAGGAGATCGATCATTTGCCCGCCCACCATGCCGTGGGCCCCGGCCGCACGCGCCAGGGTCCGGATCAGCGACGTGCGGACGGCCGGATTGGCATGGGTGTCCCGGTGCGCCAGGACCTCGAAGGCCAACGACAGCAGGCCGTCTCCGGCCAGGATCGCCGTCGCCTCGTCGAATGCCCGATGCACCGTGGGGCGGCCGCGACGCAGGTCGTCATTGTCCATCGCCGGAAGGTCGTCGTGGACCAGGGAATAGCAATGGATCATCTCCAGGGCGCAGGCGGCGTGCAGGGCGGATGTCTCCGAGACCGAGAACAGGCTCGCGCTCTGGATCAGCAGAAACGGCCGCAGCCGCTTGCCACCCCCCAACGCGGCATATCGCATCGCCTCGAAAACCCTGGATTCCGGGGCCTCATCCGAGGCCAGCATACGGGCCAGCTCTTCTTCGACCTTGCGGGCGGTCGCGCCCAGCGCGGTTTCGATGTCAGTCATGGGAGAATCCGTCGGCCGGTCAGGAGATGTCCGCCGGCTCGGCCTTGACACTGCCGCCCGGGCCGACTGCGATCTTTTCCACGCGCTCTTTCGCCTGTGCCAGCTTGTCCTCGCAATGCTGCTTCAGCAGGGCGCCGCGTTCGTAGGCGGCAATGGCCCCGTCCAGTTTGGTGTCGCCGCTTTCAAGGCTTCGGACGATGTCCTCAAGCTCGCTCAGCGCTTCTTCGAAGCTCAAGGCCTTGATCTCGTCTGGGATCGCAGTCTTGCCCACTGTCCACTCCTTCGGGTTCGGGCCGTCGGTACGGCGCTGTCCGGACGATCCGGTCAACCCTCCATCAGGGTCCGGACGTGGGCCGCAGCCGACCGTGCAAGCGCCGAGAGGTCGTACCCGCCCTCAAGGGTGGAAATCAAGCGGCCGTTGCAGAATTCCGTCGCAACCCGCAGCAGTTCGGCGGTAGCCCAGGCGAAATCAGCCTCGGTGAGCCGTAGCTGGGCCAGCGGGTCGGCGGCATGGGCGTCAAAGCCGGCCGAAACGATCAGGAACTCGGGCTGGAAATCCCGCAGCGCCGGCAGCACCACGCGGCTCATGGCGGCACGGAACTCCGCGGAGCCTGCCATCGGGGCCAGGGGCGCGTTGACGATGTTGCCGCCGACCCCCGTCTCGTGGGGCGACCCGGTCTCGGGATAAAGCGGCATCTGATGGGTCGACGCATAGAACAGGTCCGGGTCGGCCCTGAACATGGCCTCGGTCCCGTTGCCGTGATGCACGTCGAAGTCCATCACCGCAACCCGTTTCAGGCCGTGCGCAGCGCGTGCGTGCTCTGCGGCCACGGCGACATTGTTGAACAGACAAAAGCCCATCGCCCGGGCGGGTTCGGCATGGTGGCCCGGGGGGCGGACGGCGCAGAAGGCGTTGCGGGCCTCGCCGGCCATCACCGCGTCGACGGCGGCCACGGCGGCGCCCGCGGCACGCAGCGCCGCTTCGCCGGAACCGGGAGACACATGCGTATCCGCGTCCAGCGCGCGCTCTCCATGGCTGGGGATCGCCTTCAGCAACGCTTCCACATAGTCCCTGGGGTGGGCGCGGGCGATGACGTCGATCTCCGCCCGCGGCGCTTCGCGCCGGTCGAGCAGCATGAAGGATTCGTCCTCCAGCGCCCGCATGACGGCGCGCAACCGATCGGGGCATTCGGGGTGCATCGGGCCGGGATCGTGGGTCAGGCAGGCGGGGTGCGAGTACAGGATCGTGTGCATGGCCGGCATTGTGGCATTGCGCCGGACCGCAGGGCAATCGCGTAGCGCCTCAGACCGGATCGCTACTCACGGTTTCCGCCCGATGCCGTTCACCCAGATAGGGCTTGGACTGCATCTCCATCAGGCGCGAGACCGTGCGTTCGAATTCGAAGGCATGGCTGTCGCCACGGTAGAGATCGTGCGGTACGGCTTCGGCGGCCATGATCAGCTTGACCTTGTGTTCATAAAGGGCGTCGATCAGGGTCATGAACCGCTTCGCCTCGTTGCGGTTCTGCTCGCCCAGGCGCGCGACACCGTCCAACAGCACCGTGTGGAAATGCCGGGCGATCGCGATGTAGTCCTCCGCCCCGCGCGGCTGGCGGCAAAGCTCGTCGAAGGTGAACCGGCCGACGCCGCGCGCGGCCTGGGCAACCGAAATCGAACGCCCCTTGACCAGCAGGGTCTCGGTCTGCGGGGCCGCGCCGCCGGCAAGCTCGTCGAACGCGGCCTCCAGCGCGCTGGTCGCGGCCGGACCCAACGGCGCATGGTAGGCCTTGATGCTTTTCATGTGGATCAGGCGATAGTCCGTGTCGGACGCCAGGTGCAGGATATCCAGGCGCTGCTTCATCAGATCGATGAAGGGCAGGAACGAGTCACGCTGAAGCCCGTCCTTGTAGAGGTCGTCCGGCGGCCAGTTCGACGTGGCGACGACGACGACACCGGCCTGGAACAGCGCCTCGAACAGGCGCGCCAGGATCATCGCATCGGCGATGTCGGTGACGTGGAACTCGTCGAAGCATAAGAGCGAGGCTTCTGCTGCGATCTCGACGGCCAGCTTCGGCAGCGGATCCGTTTCCTTGTTTTTGCGCGTCTTCTGCGCCTGGCGCCAGGCATGCACCGCGTCGTGGATCTCGATCATGAACTCGTGGAAATGGACCCGGCGCCGAGGCTCCACCGGTGCGGTTTCGAAAAACAGATCCATCAGCATGGACTTGCCGCGTCCGACGCCGCCGTAAAGATAAAGGCCTTGGGGCGGTTCGGCCCGGCGCCGCGCCAGGCCCAGGCGCTCCTTCCAGCCACCCAGGCCGGTTTCCGGCGCATATCCCTTCAGCGCGTTGTGCACGCTCTGCAGCTTCTCCGCGCCCAGGAGCTGAACCGGGTCGGGCTTTAGCTTGCCCGCGGCCACCAGGGCCCGATAAGTGAACAGGGGACCGTCCGCCATCCTTTGGCCGCCTCACACCCCTCCGGTCACGTTGAGGATCGAACCCGTCACGTAAGAAGCCTCGTCGCCCAGCAGCCAAGCCACCGCCCGAGCCACTTCCAGCGCCTTTGCCGGGCGGCCGAGCGGGATCCGCGGCGCCAGCTCGACCAGACGTTCGGGCCGTCCGCCGTCGGCATGGATGTCGGTCTCCGTGAGGCCGGGGGCGACCGCGTTGACGCAGATGCCTTCCTGCGCAACTTCGCGCGCGAGGCCGACCGTGATGGTGTTCACGGCGGCCTTGGAACCGGCATAGTCCACATACTCGCCGGGGCTGCCGGTATAGGCCGCGACGGAGGAGATATTCACGATGGCCCCGCCGGCGCCGCCGTAGAGCGTCGACATGCGCCGCACCGCATGGCCGCAGCACTGCTGCAGGCCGACAACGTTGACCGCGTTGAGCCGGGCCAGCATTTCCGGCGTGACCTCGTCCATCCGGTGGAACCCGCCCGTGATGCCCGCGTTGTTCACCAGCGCATCCAGACCACCGAGTTCGGCATCGACGGTTTGGAACAGCCGCTCCACGTCCGCCGGAACGCCGATGTCCGCCTGCGCCAGGACCGCGACCGCACCGGCGCTGCGGCAGGCTTTGGCGACATCGTCCGCGGCGCTGGCGTTGTGCAGATAATTGATGACGACGTCGTAGCCGCGTTCTGCCAACAGCTGCGTACAGGCCGCGCCGATCCCGCGGCTGGCGCCCGTCACCAAAACCGTTCGTCGCGTCATCCGGTTCGCCCGTGCCGCATCGCTACAACGCCTGAATCTGTTTGGCGGCCCGTTGCCCGCTGAGAAGGGCACCGGGAACCTGAGTGGCCCATTTTGTATGACAGGCTTCGCCGGCAAAGAACAGGCGGTCGTCGACCGGCCGGGCCAGGTCCGCGCGCGCGGCGGCGAAGCCGGGCAGGGCGGCGGAATAGGCGCCACTAGAGAAGGGATCGCGCCGCCATTCCGTGACCACGCCGTCCCGTGTAGCCGACCTGGCTTCGCTGCCAAGCACGTCGGCCAGGGCATCCAGCACATGGGCACGGGCCGCATCCGGACCCGCCGCCTCCAGTTCATCGGCCAGCTGCCGCCCAGGAAACCGACCGCCACCGGGCGCCCCAAGGCGCCAAGCTACAGCTCGATGGTTGTCCCGCCCCGTGGCCGGACGATGCAGGTGACGCCTTCTTGTGGCAGGAAGCCCGGCGCCATCGGTATCGCCACCTTGTTCAGAAGGCCCATTGCCATGCCGTCGATGGCGGCGCGCTTCCAGGCAGGCAGAGGCGGGTCGAAGGCGATCCGGTCTTCCTGGAGGATCGAGACGGGAACCGTCACGATGGCCGCGCGTGCCGGTATCGTTCCGCTTGTCGTATCCACGGCGACGCCGCTGGGCGTCAGCCGTATACGTTGCACCGGCGTGCCCAGCGTCACCGGAACGTCTCGCCCGTAGGCGGCGACCAAGGCTCCGAACCCGCGCGGCACGCGACGGTCGATGCCGGTCCCGATCCGGCTGTTTGCATCCACTGCGGAAAGCCGTCGTGTATCGACTGCATGTCCGGCGCCCAAAAGGTCGTGGGCCATCCGGTCGAACGGGGAGGCGGGTGGGTGGGCATTATAGACAGACTTGTCCGAATTGACCGACACCCTATCGATGGCTCTCCACAACGCGGCCAAGGCCTCTTCGGCGCGGTCATACTCCGTGCCGGTCGCCTCGCGGCCATCGAGATAGAGCCAGGTGTCGGTGTCGTCGACCAAGGTGTCGAAGCCCATCTTGCTGGCGATGTCGGTCATCGGGTTGACGTCGGCTGAGTGGATCCAGGTGCAGCCGCGGTCGAACGGCCAGGAGAACCGTGTCGTGTCGGTAGAGGCGCGGCCGCCGATCCGGTTGCGCGCCTCGATCACCCGGACCCGAAAACCGTCAGCGGTCAGTGTTCGTGCAGCGGCAAGGCCGGCCATGCCGGCCCCAACGATGACGACATCGGGATCGCTTTGGGCAAGCGCCGGGCCCGCGGTGGCAAGTCCCGCGAGGCCCGCGAGAAAGCGTCTCCGATCCAAGCGGCGCTACTCTGCCGCCGCGGCGACGCGCCCGGCAAAGCGCTCTTCCATCGCGCGCCTTGTCCGAAACGCCTCCCCGCCATCGGCGGCGGCGACGTCGTCCCACGACAGGATACTGCCCTCCGGCACGTCACGGACAAGGTCGACGCCGTGGGCAAGGCCGATCGGCAAGCCGCGCCGGGCAAGCGACGCCGACGCGGGCATGAGCTTGCCCCACACCGTATAGCCGCCATCGCCGTCCAGGCGTTCGCCCGGGGTGAGGTCCCGCTTGGCCACGGCGACCGCATCCCCGTTCCAGGCGCGCGCCGAGCCGGTCGGTTCGCCCCGCAATGCGGCGTTGGCGACCGAGATGCCCAGTTCCAGGCCGATCAGGTGATAGGGCTTGTACATTGCGGCGAACCGGCCCGACGGGTCGGTTGCCAGCCCGTACTCGGCAAAGCAGCGGGCCACGTACGGGTCCGGAGCCTCGAAGACCGCATAGACGCCCCAGCGCAGATCGCGAAACACCGGCCGTCCGTCGCGCTCCAGGCTGGACACCACCTCGACCGTGCCCGAGCGCTCCAGGCAGCCGCCTTCCGTGGCGGGGCGCAGCACGCGGGCCAGGTCGTCGACGCCACAGGGTGGAAAGGCCAGGCCGTCCGCCGCGGGCTGCAATCCGCAGGCATTGGCCACCGCGGCCATCTCGATGGCGGACTTGGTGCCGTCCATGAAGGAGTTGAACATCTGGCTGTTCATCCCGCCCGTCTCGGCGTCTTCGGGGCTGATGCCGTAGCGGTCCCAGACTGTGTCGGGCGTCAGCGCATGATACGCAGGGAGGTACTTGGTCCCATTGCCGGCACACACGACATGGAACCCGGCGGCACGGGCCCAGTCGACCATTTCCGCGATCAAGGCGGGCTGGTCGCCGTAGGCCATGCTGTAGACCACGCCTGCCGCGGCGGCCTGTTCCGCCAGCAGGGGACCTGTCAGGACGTCGGCTTCCACATTGACCATCACGATGTGTTTGCCGGCAGCGATGGCCGCAGTCGCGTGGCGAATACCCGCCTCGGGAACGCCGGTCGCCTCGATCACCACGTCGATGGCCGGTGCAGTGGCCACTTCCATGGCGTCGTCGGTCAACCATGTGTCACCGCCTGACAGAGCGTCGTCCAGGCTGCCAACCAGGGCGGCTTCCGGCGGCCAGCCAATCCGCACCAGGTTCCCCCGGGCCCTGTCGACCGCAAGGTCGGCAATCGCCGCGACATGGAAGCCCGCCGTCCGCCGCGCCTGGGCCAGGAACATCGAACCGAACTTGCCGGCGCCGATCAGCCCGATCCGGATCGGTTTGTCCTGTTCGGCCCGTTGCAGGAGCATGCTGTGAAGGTTCATTGCACGCCTCTCCCCTTTCGGCCGGCGGCTCCGGGGGTCAGGCCACGGCAGCGCGGCCCATGTCCAGAAACCTCTCGCGACGGCGGGCCTTCAGCGCGCCCCCCTCAACCGACATCAACTCGCGCAGGGCGCTCTCCAGGACATTGCCCAGGGCATCGACCATGCCGGTCATATCGCGATGGGCACCGCCGACCGGTTCCGGCACGGTGGAATCGATCACGCCAAGCTGCTTCAGGTCCTCGGCCGTCAGCCTCAGCGCTTCGGCCGCGGCCTTCGCCTCTTCAGCGCTACGCCACAGGATCGAGGCGCAGCCTTCGGGCGAAATCACCGAATAGATCGAGTGCGCCAGCATGATCACCCGGTCTGCGACCGCCAGCGCAATGGCGCCGCCGGATCCGCCCTCGCCGATGATGACCGAAATCAACGGCACACGCAGGTCAAGGCAGGTTTCGATCGACTGGGCGATCGCCTCGGCCTGCCCGCGCTCCTCCGCTCCGACGCCGGGATGGGCGCCGGCGGTGTCTACCAGCGTGACCACCGGCAGACCGAACCTGTTGGCCAGGTGCATGAGGCGCTGCGCCTTGCGGTAACCTTCGGGGCGCGCCATGCCGAAGTTGTGCTCGACCCGGGTCTGGGTGTCGTCGCCCTTCTCATGACCGATGAGGATGCACGAGAACCCCCGGAACCGCCCGATGCCCCCGATGATGGCACGGTCGTCCGCGAAGGCGCGGTCACCGGACAGGACCGTGAAGTCGTCGAACAACCCGCTCGCGTAATCGCGGAAATGCGGCCGATCGGGATGGCGCGCCACCTGTACCTTCTGCCAGGCGTCCAGCTTTGAGTAGGTCTGGCGCAGCAGCCGATCGTGTTTCGCCTGCAGGCGGGCGATCTCGTCGGCAATATTCATCTCGCCGTCGCCGGCCAGGTGGCGCAGCTCTTCAATCTTGCCTTCGAGTTCGGCGATCGGTTGTTCGAAATCCAGGAAGGTTTTCATCTATCGCTCACGTCCCGAGACTGCGCCGTCGTAGCACAAGAGGCGCCGATTTCAAGGGAAATGGCGCGGCGGTACTGCCATACGGGTGGGCGCGACGGCGGTCACGTTTTCGGGAAACCGGCTGCACCAACGACGGATTTCCGTCGTAAAGAACGTGGAGAACGTAAGATCCGGGGGTTGGGATTCGCCCGCTGGGCCCGGCGCACTATGCTATATTGGACGATCCGCGGTGCGGGATCTGCTTTCAGGGCCGGAGGAACGATGCGGGAGCCGTTGCGGCTGTTCATGATTGTTGGATTGGTCTGCCTTGCGTCCGGCACCTGGGCGCAAGGGCGCCCGGCTGCGGTCAAGGTCGACGAGGTCGTACAGCGGCCGCTTGTCCAGACCGTGCCGGTGATCGGCCGGTTCGTCGCGCGACAGCGCGGCGTGGTCTCGGCCCTTTCCAGGGGACCCGTCTCGGAAGTGCTGGTGGAAGTCGGCGACCGCGTGAAAATGGGCGATGTTCTGGTGCGCCTGGACGCCGCACGGATCCAGGCCAGCCTCGACCTGGAGCGGGCGGCCTTGAGCGAGAAAGAGGCGGCCGCCACCGCGGCGCAGGGCCAGCTTGCCCTGGCCGAGCAGGAGTTGCAGCGGCTCGAACGGCTCAAAAAGTCAGCCGCCTTCTCCCAGGCCAACTACGACGACAAGCGCAAGAACGTGAACATCAACATCAGTGAGGTCGCAGAGGCCGAGGCAGCGGCTGCCCGCGCCCAGTCCAATCTCCGGCTGGCCGAGATCGACTATGAGTACAGTCAAATCCGGGCGCCGTTCGAGGGCGTCATTGCGGAGCGCCACACGGAAGCTGGAACCTATCTCAGCATCGGCAATCCGGTGGTCACCCTGATCAATGACCAGGATCTGGAGGTCGAGGCCGACGTGCCGTCCGACCGCATCGAAGGCCTTACGCCGGGCCGCGTGATCGGCGTGATGCTGCCGGACGGCACCCGCCACGAAGCCGTCGTGCGCGCGGTGGTTCCGGAAGAAAACGCCATGACCAGGACCCGCCCGGTGCGTTTGACACCGGCCATCAACGGCACGAGTCGGCCGCTCGCCGCGAATCAGAGCGTCACCGTCATGGTGCCCGTGGGCGAGCCGCGGGACGTGGTGTCGGTGGCCAAGGACGGGATCATCGCCCGGGGTGACGGGCATGTGGCCTTCATCGTTGCGGACGGCAAGGCACAGCCGCGTCAAGTCCGCTTGGGCGAGGCGGTCGGCGATCGGTTCGAGGTGCTTTCGGGTCTGGCGCCAGGCGACATGGTGGTGGTGCGCGGCAACGAACGGCTGCGGCCGGGCCAGCCGGTGATGGTGCCGGGTGCCCAGCCTGGCGGACCGGGTGCCGGCGGGGCCAGCGGAAGGCCCCCTGCGGCCGGCGGCTAGGGACAAGCGGGACGCGCCATGAACCTGATTCGAATGTCCATCGAACGCCCGACCGCCATCATTTCGGCGGTGTTGATGGCGATCATGTTCGGTCTGGTCGCGCTGCAGACCATCCCCATCCAGCTTGCCCCCGACGTGCAGCGGCCTGTCATCACCGTCAAGACCCAATGGCGCGGTGCAGCGCCCGAAGACGTGGAACGTGAGATCGTCAACGAGCAGGAAGACGTGCTGCGCGGGTTGGAAGGGCTTAGCCGCATGGTGGGCGCGGCGCGGGACGGCGAGGCTTCCATCACGCTGGAGTTCAATGTCGACCAGGACATGGACAAGGCGCTGCTGCTGGTGGCGAACCGGTTGGATCGTGTCTCGTCCTATCCGGACGAGGCAGATGAGCCGGTTTTGAGCACCGCCGGCTCGGAGGACAACCCCATCGCCTGGTTCCGCCTGTTGCGGCGGGACGGAAACGACCGGCCGGTCTACGAGTACGGTGACTTCGCCGAGGACGTGATCCGCGAACGCATCGAACGCGTGCCCGGCGTCTCCGAAGTCGACGTGTTCGGCGGGGCCGAGCGCGAGATGCAGGTCATCATCGAGCCCAGCCTGCTGGCGCAGTACAACCTGACCGTCAGTCACGTTCTGGACCGGCTGCGAGCGGCCAATTCTTCGATCTCCGGCGGCGACGTCGAAGAGGGCAAGCGCCGCTATATCGTGCGCACGGACAACGAGTTCACGGAGCCGGCCGACGTGAAGGCGGTCGTCCTGCGCACCCAACGGGACCCGGACACCGGCCGGGTCGCCCGGGTCACCGTAGGCGATATCGCGGCGGTTACCTTCGGTTACAAGGATGCCCGCGCCTCGATCCGCTCGAACGGCCAGCAGGCTATGGCCCTGAACGCGACCCGCGAGACGGGGGCAAACGTCATCGAGACCATGGTCGGGATCCGCGAGGCGGTCGCCGACCTGAACGAGAACATTCTGCCGGTGGAAGGCATCTTCCTGGAGCAGCTCTACGACGAGACCGTCTATATCGAATCCGCCATCGACCTGGTGATCCAGAACATCTGGCTGGGCGGCACCTTGGCCATCATCATTCTGCTGATCTTCCTGCGTTCGATCCGGGCGACCTTGGTCGTCGCCCTGGCAATTCCCGTTTCCGTGGTCGCCTCGTTTGTCGCGATGGCCGCGTTGGGCCGGTCGCTGAACGTGGTCTCGCTGGCAGGGATCGCGTTCGCCGTGGGCATGGTCGTCGACGCGGCAATCGTCGTCCTGGAGAACATCTACCGGCTCCGCCAGCAGGGAATGCCCGTCAAGACGGCCGCCTACGAAGGGGCCCGGCAGGTCTGGGGCGCGATCCTGGTCTCTGCACTGACGACGGTCATGGTCTTCATCCCCATCCTGGTGATGGATCTGGAGGTTGGGCAGCTGTTCCGCGACATCGCGGTCGCGATCTCGGTCGCGGTCATGCTGTCTCTCGTGGTTTCCGTCACAATGATCCCTGCGCTGTCAAACCGGCTCCTGTCGAAGGGGGTTCGGGCACCCGGTGAAGGGGTCCGCCTGCCAGGCTTCGACCAGTTCGCGCGTGGCTTCATGTTGCTGGTCGAGGGGCTCACGCGTCGCGTCGTCGCGTCCAAGGCGCTGGCCTTGGCAATCGTCACCGGCGTGACTGTGGTTACCGCCGGCATGGCGTGGGTGTTCCTGCCCCAGCTCGAATACCTGCCGGAGGGCAATCGCAACTTCGTCTTTGGAATCGTCTTCCCGCCGCCCGGCTACAACCTGGATACCATGTCCGAGATCGCCCAGACGGTGGAAACGGCGGTGCGGCCCCACTGGGCCTCGGAAACGGGGCCGGAGTCGGTCGATGGCGAGCCGCCCAAGATGGGCACGTTCTTCTTCGTGGCGACACGCAGCCGGACCTTCATCGGCGCGTCCAGCGTCGACCCGTCGCGCGCGAAGGAGCTGATCCCGGTCTTGAGCCAGCCAGTGTTCCGCGAGCCGGGAACATTCGGCGTCATGGTGCAGCCGTCGATCTTCGGTCGCGGCGTCGGCGGGGCCCGCTCGGTCGACATGGACATCACCGGCCCCGACCTGGAAACCATCATCTCGGTCGCGCAACAGGCCTTCGGCAGGGTGAATGCCGTCATGCCGCGTTCGGACGGAAACCAGATCCGTCCGCGGCCAGGCTTGGAACTGGGGGCGCCGGAGGTGGCGGTGCGGCCCGATTTGATCAAGCTTGCCGACAACGGCGTCAGCGCCCGCGAACTGGCGCTGACGGTCGACGTCTACAATGACGGCGCCCGCGTCTCGGAGAACAGCATCGACGGCAAGCTGATGGACATCGTGCTGCAGGGCCCGGACCAGAACGTCACCTCCACGCAAGGGATCAGCACGCTGCCCGTGGTGACCCAGTCCGGCACGATCCTGCCGGTGCAGTCTTTGGCGGAGGTCGCCTACACCGCCGGGCCCACCGAGATCAGGCACATCGAAGGTCTGCGCACGGTCACCCTGCAAATCCGGCCGGCCCCGACCGTGCCGTTGGAAACCGCGCTGAACACGCTGCAGGTCGAGGTCATAGACAAGATGGCGGAGCAGGGGCTGCCACCGGGGATCCGGATCAGGCTGTCCGGCACGGCGGAAAAACTCGCCGCGACCTGGGGCGAAATGCGGCTGGATCTGGCACTGGCCGTGGTCATCGTCTATCTGGTGATGGCCGTCCTGTTCGAGAGTTTTCTTTATCCGTTGATCATTCTGCTGGCGGTGCCGCTGGCCGCGGCTGGCGGCGTGGGCGGGTTGACGATCCTCAACCTGACCAAGTTCGAGCCGCTGCACATGCTGACAATGTTGGGTTTCGTGATCCTGATCGGCATCGTCGTGAACAACGCGATCCTGTTGGTTCACCAAACCCTTTATCAGATCCGTGACGAGGGGCTGCCGCCCGGCGACGCCATCATCGAAGCGACCCGAAACAGGATCAGGCCCATCTTCATGTCGACGCTGACCTCGGTGTTCGGCATGTTGCCCCTGGTGGTCGTGCCGGGCGCGGGCTCGGAGATCTATCGCGGACTGGGTTCCGTGGTGGTGGGCGGCCTGGCGCTGTCCGCACTGCTGACGCTGGTGACCGTGCCTCCGTTGATGTCGGCGCTGGTCGGGACGATTGAAGGGCGGCGGCAGCGCCGTGCCGCGCAAGAACAGTTGCCGGGGGTAGCGGAGTAGTGTAGTCCGGTTTCGATGGTGTTTGATTTCGTCGTCGTTGGCGCCGGCATGGCAGGCCTGTCGGCGGCCGCCGGACTCGCGGCCCACGGAAAAGTCCTGGTGTTGGAGCAGGAGGATCAGCCTGCATATCACAGCACCGGACGTTCTGCCGCCCTGTTCACCCTGGCCTATGGCAGTAAGGTCATCCGTGCCCTGGCGCGGTGCAGCCGGCCCGTATTCGACAACCCGCCGGAAGATTTCGACGACCATCCACTGCTCGTGCCGCGCATGCTGTTGATGGTTTCTGCGGCGGACAAACATGCTTTCCATAAGAAAGGGCTGGAGGACACGCGCGCTGCCGGTGGTGACGTCCGCGAGATCTCGACCGCCGATGCGCTCGACCTGTTGCCGGTGCTGCGTCCGGAATCCGCAATCCATGCGTTCGTGAGCGTCGACACCTACGACATCGACGTGCATGCCTTGCAGACCGGTTTCATCCGACAGCTTCGCGCCAGAGGCGGGCGGATCGAGACGAATGCGGGCGTGGTGGGTCTTGCCCGCACGGCCGGCCTGTGGGAGGCCGAGACCAGGGCCGGAACCTTCCGGGCGCCGATCGTCGTCAACGCGGCGGGCGCCTGGGCCGACGCCGTTGCCGAAATGGCCGGCGCGCGCCCGCTTGGCCTGGTGCCGAAGCGCCGCACCGCAATCCTCTTCGAGGACGCCTAGCATGAGATCGGCGGCTGGCCGATGGCGGTCGCCAGCGACGAGGCCTGGTACTTCAAACCGGACGCCGGGAAGATCCTGGCATCGCCGGCCGACGAGACGCCCAGACCGGCCTGCGATGCTTCGCCGGAAGACCTTGATGTGGCGGTCTGCGTCGACCGGATCGAGGCGGCGACGCAACTAAAGGTGCAGAGGATCTCCCACAAATGGGCCGGCCTGAGGACGGTTTCGGCGGACCGCAATCCGGTGTGCGGTTTCGATTCCGAACTGCCGGGCTTCTTCTGGCTGGCCGGGCAGGGCGGGTACGGCATCAAAACCGCGCCAGGACTTGCTGCCCTAACTGAGAGCTTGATCACAGAAAAAGAACTGCCAGAGCCCTTTATTCATGCGGGAATTACAACCGCTGATCTTTCTCCCAGGCGGTTGATTTAGTTGACTGCAATAAAACCCCGGTTCGCTTGTGAAGCTTATAGCAGCATTCTAATGTGTGTTGGGGGTATGAGAGGGATAACTAAGAACGCCAAGAAGGGGTGAGTACATATGGCTCCAATCAACCCTAAGAGAATGGAGAGTCAGGCCAAGCGCGCGAGCAAGCTGCTCAAGGCGGTCGGGAACGAACGGCGGCTGATGATCCTGTGCCATCTGATGGTGGGCGAGAAGTCCGTCGGCACACTGGAAAAACTGATCGGGCTGAGTCAGTCCGCGCTGTCGCAGCATCTGGCCCGACTGCGCCGGGACAAGTTTGTGAAGACCCGTCGTGAAGCGCAGACGATCTATTATTCGCTGGCTGGATCGGAGGTCGAGACGATCCTTTCAACCCTATACAGCCTGTATGTGGGAAAAGGGCGTTCCGGCGGCCGCTGAGCGGATCACGCGGGAACACCCTCCTCTACGGCCGATAAGGTTGGACGGGCAGGCCACGGCGGATCCAGCCGGGCCTTGAGCCGGTCCCCAGCATGCCTTCCTTGACGTTGTAGACCTGGCGGAAACCGCGGGCCGCCAGGAATCTCTGCGCCCAGGTTGACCTGACGCCGGAGGCGCGGATCAGGGCGACGTGTCTGGACATGTCGCCGTTCACCGCCCTGACGACGGCGTCGAGGAACGCCTTGGGCCCTTTCGGATCATGCATCGTGATGGTCCTGGCAGGCGTCGCGATGCCCGTCTCGTGCCACTCGCTGGGGTGGCGGATGTCGATCAGCATGATAGATCCGGTCGCGGCGGAGGCATTGGCCTCGGCCGGCCCCATGACTGCGCCCCGTTCGGCCGCTGCCGCCGGCGGCGGGAGCAGTGCCGGCACCAGCCACATCAGGGTCGCAAGCAGCAGTAGCGGTCTCATGAACCAGACCTTAGCGCTCCCAAAGGTCTGGCGCAAAGCACGACGATTCACGGGTTTGTGGCCCCGGGGAGGGCCGTGAAAATGGCCGCTCCATTAGGGAGATGTTTACCAGATTGGGGCACCTTGGCCCAATAATCAGGGGTATTGCGCTTGAAAGGCGACGCAGCGGCATCATGGCTTCAAACCTGAGCGACCAGGACGTCCAACGTCTTCTGACCGATCCGTCGGCGGAAAACCGAGCGATCACGGCCGAGAAGATCTCCGGCCAGTTCGAGACCGGCGCCCTGAGCGACAAGGAGCGCCAGTTGGCGGAGGATATCTTCCGCATGATGGCCCAGGACGCCGAGGAGCGCGTTCGCGAGGCCCTGGCGCGCAACCTCAAGGAAGCGCCCAACTTGCCGCCTGACGTCGCCAAGTCCCTGGCTGCAGACGTCAGCGACAAGGTAGCCCTGCCGGTCCTGCAGTTCTCTCCGGCCCTGGACGATGGCGACCTGGTCGAGATCCTGAAGACCGCCGGCGGCGCCCGCCAGGAGGCCATCGCCGAACGGGCGACGGTCTCCCAGGCCGTGTCCGATGCGATCATCGACACCGGAAACGAGGCGGCGGTCGCGAAACTCGTCGGCAACGAAGGCGCGGAGATCAGCGAGGAGTCCCTGACCAAGGTCGCGGAAACCTATGTCGACAGCGATCTGGTCAACAATCCGCTTGTCCATCGCGAGCAGCTGCCGATGACGGTCGCGGAACGCCTGGTGGCCAAGGTGTCCGATAGCCTGAAGGAATACCTGGTCACCCATCACGAGCTGCCGGCCGAGGTGGCGACCGACCTGGTGTTGCAAAGCCGCGAGCGTGCCACGATCGGCCTGCTCAGCCGCGAGGCGGAGGATGCGGATGTGGAACAGCTGGTGCGCCAGCTGTGGGACCATGGCCGGCTGACCCCGTCCATCATCCTGCGGGCGCTGTGCGTCGGGGACATCCATTTCTTCGAAGCGGCGATGGCGGTGCTGGCCGGCGTGCCGCTGGTGAATGCGCGCGTACTGGTGCATGACGACGGCGAGCTGGGCCTCAAGTCGCTCTACGACAAGGCCGGCCTTCCACCGGCCCTTTATCCGGCCATCCGCTCCGCCATGGACCTGGTGATGGATGCGGAGGCCGAGCGGTCCGATGCGGATCCGGACTATCACATGCGCCTGATGCTGGAGCGGGTCCTGACCCAGATCGAGGACCTGGTCGACGAATACGGGATCGAAAACGTCGACTACCTGCTGGGCAAGCTGAACAAGCTGTCCGACACCAGCGCCCAACACGGGTGACCGGCGACCGCGGCGCCTGCCACAATCAGTCCAGCACGGTCCTGGGCAGCCACATGGCGACGTCAGGGTAACTCATCACCAGCGCCAGTCCAATCAGCTGCAACAGCACGAACGGGATGATACCCCGGTAAATCTGCTGGATCTTCACCTCCGGCGGTGCCACGCCCTTCATGTAGAACAGCGCGAACCCGAATGGCGGCGTCAGGAATGACGTTTGCAGGTTCACCGCCATCAGGATTGCGAACCAGTAGACGACCTCCATTCTGGGCACATGGTCGCCGAAGTCGAGGCCGGCAATGATCGGTGCGAAGACCGGCAGCACGATCAGCGTGATCTCGATCCAATCGAAGAAGAACCCGAGAAAGAACACCACCAGCATGATGATGGTCAGGATTCCCCACGGTCCGAAACCGAATGAAAAGATGAAGTCTTCGATCATTTCATCGCCGTAAAGCGCCCGGAACACGTAACTGAAGGCCGTCGCGCCGATGAAAATGAAGAACAGCATGCCGTTCGTCAGCGCCGTGCGTTCGACGACATCCCACAAGACCTTGAGACTGAGCTTGCGATTGTAGAGCGCCAGCAGGAGCGAGCCGAAGGCGCCGACGCCCGCCGCCTCCGTCGGGGTTGCCCAGCCGGCGATGATCGAGCCGAGCACGAGAATGATCAGGAACACCGGCGGCAGGAAGCCGCGCCACAGCAACACAACGTACTCTCGGACGTTTTGGGGGCCAATGTCGGACGGCAGGGGCGGTGCGAGCTGCGGTTTGATGCGGCATAGAACGAAGATGTACAGCGCATAGAGCCCCGAGAGAATCAGCCCGGGGAAGACCGCAGCCACGAATAGCGTGCCGACCGAACGGCCCAGAAGATCCGCCATGATCACCAGCATGATGCTGGGCGGGATCAGGATGCCGAGGGTTCCAGACGAGGCGATCGTGCCGGTCGCAAGTTCCATGTTGTATTTGCGTTCGATCATGACCGGCAGGGCCATCAGGCTGATCATCACGACCGACGCGCCGATGATGCCGGTGGTGGCGGCCATGATCGTGCCCATGATGGTGACCGCGAGCGCGAGGCCACCGGGCGTGCGGCGCAGCAGGACCTGCAGGCAGTGCAGAAGGTCGGCCGCAACGCCGCTGCGTTCGAGCATGGTTCCCATGAAGATGAACATCGGAATGGCGGTCAGCACCAGATTGTCGGCGATCCCCCAGATCCTGAGCGGCAGGTTGAACAGTTCCTGGAACACCAGAACGTCCATGAAGATGCCGATGAAGCCGAACGCGATGCCGACACCGCCGAGAATGAACCCGACGGGATAGCCGGTGAACAGCAGCAGCGCCAAGGCGACGAACATGAACGCCGGGAGAAGGTCCTCGATATACATCCCCGCGCCCCTTACTTGAGTTTGACTTCGTCGAGGTGCTCGATCTCTGCGGCTTCTTCCGCCTCGACGATCCGGCGGAGGTCCGGGGGACCGAACAGTTCGATGAACTTCCGCAACGCCACCGTGACGCCGGCTAGGATCATTACGAAGAACCCGACCGGCAGGAACACCTTGATGGCCCAGCGATAGGGCAGGCCGGTCGCCGAATCCGAGGCTTCGCCAACGTTCCAGGAGCTTTCGACGAAGGTCAGCGAGAACCAGAAGACGATCACGCAGTAGGGCAGAAGGAAGAAGAGGCAGCCGATGAGTTCAATCCAGCGCTGCGCCGTGACGCCCAGGCGCTCGCGCACCAGATCGATCCGCACGTGCGCGTCCTTGACGTAGGTGAACCCGATGCACAGAAGGAAAAGGATCGCATTGAGGTGCCACTCGCCCTCCTGCAGCTTCGTCGACCCGAGCACGAAGAAACGCCGGGTGATGACGTCGAACACGATGACGACCATCAACGGGATCGTCATCCAGGCACCGATGCGGCCGATCAGAATGACGAACCGATCCAGGATTTCCTGGAGGCGATGAAGAGCATGCATGCTGCAGGTCCCCCGGGCAAAGGCCAGGAATGGGCTTGGCGCCGGATCCGAATGAAGGGTGGACCCGGCGCCGGCTTAGACCGGATGGCGCAACGCCATCACACAGCCCGTCAGTTCAGGTAGCCCAGCTCCTGCCAGACCGCGTATTCCTTGCGGAATGCGGTGTAGGACTCCCAGACCCTCTTGAAAGTTTCGTCGCGCGCCGCGTCTTCAGCGGCCACCTCGTTCCACTTCTCCTCAAGAACGTCGAGGATCTCCTGCGGCCAGCGGTGAATCTGGACGCCTTTCTCCTGCAGCTCGATCAAGGCCTTGGCCTGGATCGCCTCGCCCTCGGCTAGGCCTTCGCGGAAGTTGTCACCGCACACCACCTCGATCTGGGCCCGCTGTGTGTCGCTCAGCGCATCCCAGCGCTCGCGGTTCATCAACAGCTCGAACATGGTCGACTGCTGATGCCAGCCGGGGAAGTAGTAGTGCTTGGCGACCTGGTAGAAGCCGAGGTTCAGGTCGATCGCCGGCATCGAGAACTCGGTCGCGTCGATTGAACCGCGCTCCAGGGCCGGGAAGATGTCGCCGCCGGCCAGCAACTGGGTCGAGACGCCCAGTTTCTCCATGACCTTGGCGCCCAGACCGAAGAAACGCATCTTCAGGCCCTTCAGGTCATCGATCGATTTGATTTCCTCACGGAACCAGCCCGACGCTTCCGGCGCGATAATCCCGCAAGGCAACGACTTCAGGCCGTGTCTTGCGTAGATCTCGTCCCACAGCTCAAGACCGCCGCCATGGTAGACCCAGGCGAGGTATTCGCCCGCGCTCGGACCGAAGGGAACCGCGGTGAACATGGCCGTGGCCGGCTCCTTGCCGTACCAATAGCCGCTGACGGACCAGCAGGAATCGACGGAACCCTGAGCAACCGCGTCAAAACACTCCTTCGCCGGGATCAGGGCATTGGGCTCGAAGAACTTGATCTGGATGTTGCCGCCGGAAACGCGCTCCAGCCGCTCGGTCATGCTCACGCCCAGCGTTCCAAGCTGGGTCAGGCTGCTGGGGAACCAGCTTGCCATCTTCCAGCGAATGCGCTTGTCCTGCGCCTCCGCGTCGCCGGTACCAGCCATCGCGATGCCTGCGCCGATCACGCCGGCCATGATGCCGGACAGTAGGGATTTTCTGGAAATCATTTGAGATCAACCTCCCGTTCGGTGTTGCGAACCCCCTTTGGGATTCTGAGGGTCTTGCGACTTCTTTTTTCCCGGGCAACCGATGTCTCGATTGCTCATGCAATTTCCGCACGTTAGCGAAAGATGACGCGGCAACGTAGAGCACATGTCCATAAGCGGCAAGTGGTTAAGCGAGGCGCCTTGCCGGCCGTGGCGGACCGCAAGTCCGTTCTTCAGTCGGGTCCGGTCGGATGTGAGGCGCGTCACAGGCGCCGACAATAGACTGGCGTAAACATTCAGCCCAGGAACGGTGGCGCATCGGTCGCTTCGAGCGGCGATGCGGGGCATATGCCCAGGTGCGAACCGGCCCATCGATAATCCGTTGAAGCTGTGTTGCGCCGTTCATATGTCTAACAAATCACGGTTGTATTGCGGGCGTACCGGGCAGGTACGCCAGAACGAATTGACAGGATGAGGACACGAACCATGCGGTGGATCGTCGTAGTGGGTTCCCTGGTTCTCGCAATGCTGTCAGGTGGTGCCGTGGCACAACAGCAAACGGACCGGGACGTCATGAACGGGCCCAAAGGCGAGACGATCGTCTGGAGCGCCCAGGTCGAACTGTACCGGGCCGGGCTCTACGAGGGCCCGCACAACGGCATATTGACCGAGGAGACCGCGGAAGCAATCGAGGCGCTCGAACACCGCGTCGGCTGGCCGGAAACGGGGCGGGTGACGCAGAACCTGATGATCGCGCTGAAGCGCTACAACCTGGTCGTCATCGTTGAGGCGCCGGGCGAGTGAAGTCGGGCGGCCATGGTGATCCGCCGGTCCCGGCGCTACGTACAAATGGTTGTTAACTAATGGAAAATAAACAAGCATTTCGGGAGGTCGAGGTTTAACACTGAAGGGAAAGAGACGATGAAACGCGTCTATTCGATTGGACTGACCGCCCTGGCTGGTTTGGTTCTGGTATCGCTGGCACCGCAGGGTGCCCTCGCACAGGACCGTGAGTTGGCCGCCGGGCATGACCAATACAGCCCCACCCCGATTGTGATGGAGCCGGATCGGGCGGGCTTCTACACCGTGGCCACAGAGCGGTTGAACGAAGACGTCATGTCCGAGGCGATCTCCGATTTTGAACATCATATCGGTTGGCCCGAAACCGGCCGCCCGAGCCCTGCGGTGCTGGGCGCCTTGCGGGAGTATAACGTCCAGTCCGGAGTTGGAAGCACCCAGTTCTGACGAAGGTTTGGCCTGAAGCTGGGACCGCAACGGCCCGCCGCGAGTTACGGGAAAAAAATCCTTTGACATAAAGGAAAAAATACCGCACTAGAAGGGTGCGGCACAGATCCGTGTTGCCGCATAACCGGGCGGGGCGGACGAATGACCAAGAACATGGAGACCAGGCACCGGCTTGCCGTCTGCATCGCCGACGGCCAACAGCGGGCCTTTGCACATCAGCTGAAAACGATGGAGGAAGCGTTCCGCCCGTCGAAGCCGGACGCGCGCCAGCGTGCGGTGCGGCTGCGCGACCGTGCTTTGGCCTCGGTGGGCCGGCTTTCGGAATCGGCGGCCTTCGCGCGGTCGCGCGCGGCCCATGCCCGACGGGACGGTGCGGCGGCACTGGCAGCGCAGCAGGAACGCCGCGCCCGGTTCCTGGAAGCCGCGGCCCGGCGCTACGAGGACGCCGTCGAAAGCATCGACGGCCAGCTTGCCAGGCACCGGCGCGCACTGGCAGGCGATGACGATCTGGGGCCGACGCCGGAACGCATGGTCAAACGCCTCTTGCCCGACGGCGTCACGCGGCTGGTTCAGGTCGGCGCGCTGGACTTCGCGCACCTCAGGGCCGCGCACGAGATCGCCCGGATCTACGAGATGTCGACCATCGAAGTCCGCGCAGCGACCCTGACACCGGCGCCCGGGACCCGCGGCCGCCGGCCCGCGGCGCCCGACCTCATGTCGGAAGGCATCGCCGAACGCCGGCAGATGCGCTATCTGCCCTGGATCCGGGATATGCAGGCGCGCAAGAACATCGACCTGGCGTTGGTTCTGGACGTGGTCGTTCACGGGCTGTCGCTGGAGGCGGCGCGCAAGGTCTGCCAAGTGAGCTGGCGACGCGCCCGCGACATGGTGGTCGAGGCGCTGGACCAATACGCGCGGCTGCAGGCTGCTCGAAGGTAATCCCGGTCGCTGCCGTTCTCAGCCGGTCTCCGCGTCTTCGTCCAGCGCGGCATAGTTGTCATGGCGCAGGATCTCGGTCAGTTCCACGACAGTATCCAGGGGCACGTCGAGTGAAAGCAGCACCTGGGCACCCAGAGCAATACTTCCCTCAGCGACGGCCGGCGTCGCCTGAGATGCCCCGTGGGCCAGCAGCTTGCGCACGTCATCGGTCGTTTCGGCGCGGGCGAGGATGCGGGTGCCGGTCGAGAAGTTCCGGACTTCGGCGATGATGCGTTCTGCGGTCGCCTGATTGTCTAGTGTGACAACGACGGTTTCGGCATGACCGACGCCCGCCATCCGCATGATGCTCGGATCGTTCAGGTTGCCGTAGTGGACGTTGTGCCCGCGGAGCCTGCCGGCCGTCACCGCAGCGGGGTCGATATCGTAGGCTACGTAAGGGATGCCCGCCCTGCGCAGCATGGCGCAGACGGCCCTGCCGGACCGGCCGTAGCCCGCGACCACAACCTCGCCCATTTCTGCCTCATGCGTGGACCCGGCTTCGAGGCCGGCGCCGCGTTCCTTGCCAAGCGCCGCCGCCAGGCGAATGCCGAGCTTGTTCAGGACCGGGGTCGCCGCCATCGAGACCGAAATGATCACCGCGACCAGCGCGAATTCCTTCTCCGACATCAGGCCGGCGGCGATGGCGGCCCCGAACAGGACGAAGCCGAACTCGCCCGACTGGGGCAGCAGGAAAGCGAGCCTGACCGCGATCTGTTTCCCCAGCCCGAACGCCAGGCCGAGGCCCGCAAGCACGAGTCCTTTCAGCACCAACAGCGCGACAACGTGGCCGAAAAGGGGAAGGCCCGTCTCGAGGACCGTGTCGACATTGATCGACATGCCCACGGCAACGAAGAAAAGCGCCAGCAGGAACCCCTTGAAGGGTTCGATATCGGCCTCGATCTGGTGCTTGAAAGGGGAGGCCGACAGCATCATGCCCATCAAGAATGCGCCCAGCGCCATCGAAGCACCGATCGCCTCCATCGCCAACGCCGCGCCTAGGGTGGCCAGAATGGAAATCACGGTGAAGGCGTCTCGGTTGCGTGCCGCCGCAACCCGGGCCAGCGCAAGAGGGACGAGGAAACGACCGATGAGCAGGACTGCGCCGACCGCCGCCACGACCAGCAGTAACTCCAGATAGAGGGCGCCGCCCGTCCCTGGCATCTCCTGCTCGGCCAGCACGGGCACCAGCATCAAAAGCGGAACGATGGCGATGTCCTACAGCAGGAGGATGGAAAACCCGGCCGTGCCCGTCCGGTTTCCCAACTCGCCAGTCTCGCTCAACAGCTGCAGCACGAAGGCTGTGGAGGAGAGCGCCAGCCCCAGCCCGATGATGAGTGCGGCCTTGAACGAATCGCCGATCAGCAGGCCGTAGCCCGCCAGAACTGCTCCGGTCACCAGCACCTGCAACGTGCCCAGGCCGAACACCATTCGCCGCATGGACCACAGCCTGAGCGGCCGCATCTCCAGGCCGATAACGAACAGCAAGAGCACCACACCCAGCTCGGTGAAATGCAGAAGGTCCTGGCCGTCGCCTGCAATCTCGATGCCCGACGGGCCCAGGATGATCCCGGCCACCAGATAGCCCAGGATAGATCCGAGTCCCATGCGCTTGGAGATCGTGATCGCCACCGCGACCACAGCCAGAATGACGACGGCTGCAACCAGGAACTCTTCCAGATGCATGGCGCGATCCTCTGTTGGCCTGCGAAGATTTGCAGACCGTAACGCACTCCTGTCGCCAGGTGCACGAAAATGCTCTCCGGTCGAGTGCAAGGTGCGGGCTTGCTTTCATCGGTTCGGGAGCTGCGTTAGAAACCGGGCGACGAAGCGCTTCAATCGCGGGGTGGGCATGGACGAGCCGGATTGGCTGAAATGGGCGCGCGAAGCCCAGGCGATCGCGCAGGCGGGGTTGACCTACAGCCGGGACGAATACGATCTCGACCGGTACCGGAAGCTGCGCGCGCTTTCCGCCGAGATGATGGCGGCGGGATCCGGAACCGACCTGCGCCAGGTCGAGACCCTGTTTGCCGGCGAGACCGGATACACGACGCCCAAGATCGTTGTGCGCGCGGCCGCCTTCCAAGACGACAAGATCCTGCTGGTGCAGGAAGAAACGGACGGCAAATGGTCACCGCCCGGCGGATGGGCGGACGTGAACCAGTCACCCGCGGAGTGCCTGGTGCGCGAAATCAAGGAAGAAAGCGGATTCGACGCGCGCATCCTGAAGCTGGCTGCCGTCTATGACAGGCACAAACACCCGCATGCCGACATCGTGCCCCACTACGTCTACACCCTGTTCTTCATCTGCGAAATCACCGGCGGCAGTCCCCAGACAAGCATGGAGACCACGGCGGTGGATTTCTTCGACGAAAATGCTCTGCCGGACCTCTCACTGCCGCGCGTCTTGCCGGAATGGATCGCCTTGGCCTTCGCGCACTACCGGGATCCCAGTCTCCCGGCCGTCTTCGACTGACGCCGGCCGGCGACGGGCGAGGGCTGTGGGAATGGCATATCGGGCGCAACGGGGCGGCTACGAGGTGTCCGACGAGGCATCACGCATCGATCTTGATCTGGTGCATGGGGTCTTGCGGGACGCCTACTGGTCCCGCGGTGTGCCCCGGGAGGTGGTCGAAAGGGCGGTGCGGGGGTCCTTGTGTTTTGGCCTTTACGGGCCGGACGGCGCGCAGGCGGGTTTCGGGCGCAGCGTGACCGATGCGTCGACGTTCGCCTACTTCTCCGACGTCTTCGTGGTGGAGAGCGTGCGGGGCCGCGGGCTGGGTCGGTTCTTGCTGGAAGCGATGATGGCGCATCCGGCACACGAAAGTTTGCGTCATATGCTGCTTGCGACCGATGATGCGCACGGGCTCTATGAGGGCCTGGGCTTCAAGGCAGTGCCCGGCAGCTCTTACATGAACCGTCTGGATCTGGCGATCTATCAACGCGGAGGGGAGGGATCATGATCGGTGAAGACGGCATACGGTTTCTGCGTTCCACGCCCGTCCTGAAGACCGCAGACTATCCGCGGGCCCGGGCCTTCTACGAGGGCCGCCTGGGTTTTGAGACGATCGAAGAGGGCGGCGACCCGCCGCGCTTCGGGATCTTCAGGCGGGACAAGAGTGTCCTGTTCGTCGATGGCTGGCACGGCGGGCCGACGCCACTGGCCGGCGTCTGGGACGCCTATGTCCACGTGGCGGGCCTGGACCATCTGCAGGCCGAGTTCGAGGCCGCGGGCGCGCACATTTCCCGCCACATCGAAGAGACCGTCTATGGCATGCGCGAATTCGACGTGACGGACCCGGACGGCAACGTGATCTGTTTTGGCGAAGATACCGACCCGACGGTCGAAAGCTGACACCAGCGGGGGAACGGACCGGCGAACACACGGAGGCGGAAGCATGACGGAAACAACACTGCGAATCTGCTTTGCCGGCACGGGCCTGTTGGGCCGCGCGATCATCAGGCGCTTGCTGGAGTGTGGCTTTCCGGTCGCGGTCTGGAACCGCTCGGCGGATAAGTTGGCGCCGCTTCTGGAGGCGGGCGCCGAGGCCGCGGCGACGCCCGCCGAACTGGCCCGCCAGGCAGACATTGTGATGACCTGCGTGACCGATGCAAACGCGGTGGAAGAGATTGTCTTCGGCCCGGACGGCGTGGCCAGCACCGGGCGCGTCGGGCAGTTGTTGATCGACATGTCGTCGATCGACCCGGGCGCAACCCGGGCGATGGCCAAACGGCTTGCCGAAGACTGCCGTATGGGCTGGGTCGATGCCCCGATCTCCGGCGGCGCGCCGGCTGCGGCGACGGGATCGATGACCGTGATGGTCGGGGCCTCCGAAAAGGACTTCAAGGCGGTCGCCCCGATCATGGACGCGTTGGCCGGCCGCGCGACGCGGATGGGCTCGGTTGGCGCAGGCCAGACCACCAAGCTGATCAACCAGGTGATGGTGGGCTGCGTGGGTGCAATCCTGGCCGAAGCCACGGTGCTGGCGCAGAACGGCGGCGTCGATGCCCAGCGGATCCCGGATGCGCTGGCCGGCGGCCGGGCGGATTCGCGGCTGTTGCAGGAGATGATGCCGAAGATGGCCAAGCCGGACTTCACGCCCATGGGCCGGAACAAGAACATGGTCAAGGACCTGGAGATGGTGCACGACTTCGCGAAGGCGACCGGCACGCCCATGCCGGTCACCGCGCTGGTGACCGAACTGCACCGTCAGCTGGTGCTGGAAGGGTTGGGCGATCACTGCAACTCCACTTTCGTGACGCGGTGCGTCAAAGGCTGGTTGCGGAAGGGGCGCCGTAGGGTTTTTCGGCCGAGGAGCCGAATTCCATGCCGTCGCGGACCGTGCTCGCGGATCACGAAGCCCACTACGCCGACCCCATCAGGGTGGCGAAGGGAGAACCCCTTTCGCTGAGCCGGCGGGAAGACACCTGGGACGGCCATCGCTGGCTGTGGGCCATTGCAGAGGACGGCAGGGAAGGCTGGGTGCCGGACGACCTGGTCCGCGAGACCGAGGGTCGGCATACAGCATCCCGGGACTATTCGGCCGCCGAGCTGAGTTGCACTGAAGGCGAGATCGTCGAAGTGGCACGGGAAACACACGGCTGGGCGTGGTGTCGGAACAGCGACGGCAAGGAAGGCTGGGTGCCGCTCAGGAATCTCTCGGCGCGCTGAGCGTATTGGGACGCCGCCGCTGCGGCGACGACATTGCGCTGCTTCGGTGCCGGTTCCTGGCCCGCTTGACTTGCGCTGCGCAGATACAGGATGCTTTCAACCGCCGACGTCGGTGCGTTCCGATCCGGGCCTGACCCCGGGTCGACAAATGACAAGAACGCGTGCGGTAGACGCATCGCGGCTGGCCTAGGGAGAAAGACATGAAAAAAAGCCATCTTCGCGCTCGCCGGAGCGGGTGCGTTCTTGGCGGCGTCCCTTTCGGAAACCGCTGTTGTCGCGAAGGACCTGAAAATCCAAAGCTCCATGCCCGCCATGGAGTTCCCGTTCTTCGTCCACATGCAGAAGGAGCTGAGCGCGGAGGCCAAGAAACTGGGCGCAATCGAACTGATCGCCACGGACGGCCAGAACAGCACGCCAAAGCAGACCGCCGACGTCGAAGCGGCGATCATCCAGGGCGTTGACGGCATCATCATCAGTCCGCTGGACGCCGTGGCGATGGCACCCGCCCTGCAGCAGGCCGTGGATGCCGGCATTACGGTGGTTACAATCGACCGCAGCGTGCAAGGCGTTCCGGGCATCCTGGCCCATGTGGGCGCGGACAACGTCAAGGGCGGCGAGGCCCAGGGCGAGCTGGTCAAGAAGCTGTTTCCGAACGGCGCACGGATCGTGAAGCTGCAGGGCCAGCCCGGGTCCAGCCCGGCGATCGACCGCAACAAGGGTCTGCACAACGCGCTCGATTCGATGCCGGACAAGTACAACTTCGTCGCCGAGCAGACGGCGAACTTCGCGCGCGAGCAGGGTGCAACGGTGACCGAGGCGATTCTCGCCGGACTGGACAGCCCGCCGGATGTGATTGTCGCAGCCAACGACGACATGGCGCTTGGGGCTTTGCAGGCGACCAAGGACCGAGGTCTCAGCATTCCGATCATCGGGTTCGACGCGCTGCCCGAGGCGCTGGCAAGCGTGCGCGATGGCGGCCTTGCGGCCACCATCGAGCAGTTCCCGGGTGGCCAGAGCCGGGGTGCCACGCAGGTCCTGGTGGACTACCTGCGCCAGGCCAAGGAACCCGACAAGGTGATCCTGCTGACGCCGATCGCGATCACCAAGGACAACATCGACCAGGCAGAACGCCTGGGCGAGGTGAAGTAACCCGGGCGCCGGGCGCAGGGGCAGCCATATGCTTCGTGACGCGGCGCTTCGCGCCGCTCCTCAGCATGGGGGCGACTTGAATGACCCTCACCCTGAGGAGGCCGCGCCGCGGCCGTCACGAAGGGTGTGGCGGATGCCAAATGGGTCATTTGACCGGGCACATGCCGCTGTCGATGGCCTGAGCATTCTGCCATGACCACCGGCCAGAACGACCCGGCCTTGTCCGGTCTCGCCCCGCGGCGGGAGTTCGACCTGCTGCAATTCTGCGCAAAGCATGCCGCGCTGTTATTCCTGATCCTGCTGGTCCTCGCCTTCGGGTTGCTGACCGATGGGCGGTTCGTGCATCCGCTGAACCTTTTCAACATTCTTCGTCAGGTCTCGATTGCGGGCCTGGTGGCCATCGGCATGACCTTCGTCATTCTGTCCGCGGGGATCGACCTTTCGGTGGGCGCGTTGCTGGCATTTGCCGGTCTGGTCGGTGCCTTCGTCGCCAAGGGCGGATTCGCCGACCGTTTCGCCGTCGGTGCCGACGCGGCCGCAGGGAACCCCTGGTTCCTGGCCATGGCGGCGGCCATCGCGATCGGCCTGGCGGGCGGGGCCCTGCAGGGCGCCGCGATCACCCGGCTGAAGGTGCCGCCCTTTGTGGTGACCTTGGGAGGGCTGACGGCGTTTCGCGGCGCGGCCCTGTTGTTTTCCGGCGGCGGCCCCATCAGCGGCTTCGATGTGGACTATACCTGGTGGGGGCAGGGCCGGTTGTGGGGCACCGTGCCTGTGCCCGCGGTCATCTTCCTGAGCTTCGCCGCCTTGGCGCATGTGGTGCTGCGTCATACACAGTTCGGGCTGCACGTCTATGCCGTCGGCGGCAATCCCGCCGCGGCGGATCTCAACGGCGTCCCCGTCCGCCGGATTACCCTTCTGGTTTACGTCATCTCCGGTTTCTTTTGCGGCCTTGCCGGCTTCGTGCTGTCGGCGCGACTGAGTTCGGCCGAGGCGGTGGCGGGTTTGGGCCTGGAACTTACGGTTATCGCCTCCGTGGTGATTGGAGGGACCAGCCTGTTCGGTGGCGTTGGCACCATCCTGGGGACGGTGATCGGCGTGGTGCTGGTCGCCGCGATCGCGTTTGACCGTTTTGCGGCTTCGAAACGGCGCAGCTGAGGCGCGTTCGGTGCGACGGCGGGCCGCAGCTTTGCGGTTCCCGCCCGGTGGTGTCCGCGCTAAGCTGTTGCCCGGAAAAAAAGAACGACAAAAGGGTGGCTGGGGCGATGTTCATCCGTGCGCTGCATTTCGAGGTGAAGCAGGACCGCTTCGATGAGGCCGTTGGGGTGTTCCGGAACACGGTCTTTCCCGAACTGGAGAAGGAACCGGGATTCATGCGCGTGATCCTGACCGGCGACGCCGCCCAGAACAAAGGCATCCTCTATTCCATGTGGCAGACCGAGGCACACGCCCAGCAGTATGTGGAAAGCGGCGAAGCCGCGCGTCTGCTGGCGCCGTTCACGGAACTGTTCGACCAACCGCCGCAGATCGTGGGCTATCCCTCGATCTTCGACCGGGAGTTCTGAGATGGTGTTGAAGGCCGGGGTGGGCGAGGGGCTGGCGCGTGCGCCCGGCTCGGGCCTGCCGGGCTATGGTTTCGGCGAGCGTTTCGTCGACATGGCGGTGCATGTCCTCAGTGTCGGATTCTCCATCGGCGCGGTGATCGCTCTGATGACCGTGGCCGTGCCCGACCAGCCGGCGATCGTGATCCTCAGCCTTGCCATCTACGGCACCGGCCTGATCGCGGTGTTCGGGTTCTCCGCCGCCTATCACCTGGTGCCCAAACGGGGCTGGAAGGAACTGCTGCGGCGGCTGGATCACGCGACCATCTTCGTGATGATCTCCGGCAGCTATACGCCCTTTGCGCTGGTCAAGATGGAGGCCGGCGTGGGGCATATCTTGTTCGCGGCGGTCTGGGTGGTCGCGCTGGTCGGCGTCGTGCTCAAGCTGTTCTTCCCGCTGCGCAAGTACCGGAAACTCGCCATCGGCCTCTATCTCGGCCTTGGCTGGGCAGCGCTCGCCACGGCCGATCCCCTTTTCTCGACGGTCTCGGTTTCCGCCATGGTGCTGCTGATCGTCGGCGGCCTGCTCTACACGGTCGGCGTGATCTTCCATGTCTGGAAGCGCCTGCCGTATCAGAACGCAATCTGGCACGTCTTCGTCCTGGCCGCGGCGGTCTGCCACTTCGTTGCGATTCTGGGTGACGTGGCGCTTGCGAGGTAGGTCGTTCGCGCCCGCGTTCCTTTCGAGACAGCGCTTCCCCCGGATGGGCCCCTGAATACCCCCTAATCGTCGTCGCACCGGACTGTCGCGCCGTGTGAGGATCGGACAACCGACTTCAAACGGCGAGGCACAGATGGTCCGGTCAAAACCTCAACGCGCCTATTCGGCACGATGGCCCGTGGCGATCGCGGTGGCGGCTATTGTCGTTGCCGGCCTGTTGGCCAGTGTTGCGGCCAACGAAAACTGGGCGGCGGATCCGATCACCGGCTGTGCCGTCTGGACGCCGTCGGCCAACGAGGGCGAGATCGTCTCTTGGTCGGGCGGATGCGTCGACGATAAGGCAAGCGGGCCCGGCGTCCTTGTCTGGATGCATGGCGGACGACTTGTGGCCCGCTATCAAGGCACGCTGAGCGGCGGCAAGGCCGAAGGGTTCGGCGACCTTCATTTCCTGGAGCCCGAGGGATACGTACACTACATCGGCGAATTCAAGGGCGGCATGCTGCACGGAAAGGGTCAGGCGATCCTACCCGGCGGCGCCTCTTTCGAGGGGGAGTTCCGTGCGGACAAACCGCACGGCGCCGGGACCTACGAGGGTGCCGACGGCAGCTTCTATCAGTGCGAGTACGTGAACGGCAAACGACAGGGCACGGGTGCCGCCCTGGACGCCGAGGGCGGCTACTACAGGGGCGATTTCAAAGACGGGCTGAGGTCCGGAACCGGCACGCTGATCGACGAAGACGGCAACGTCTATACGGGACCATTTGAACAGGGCGAACCCAACGGCACCGGGATCTGGGAGCTTGTCGACGGCAGCGTCTACGAAGGCATGGTGAAGGACGGCAAGGCCGAAGGCAGCGGCACGTTCACCTCGGCGAACGGCGACGTTTATGTAGGTTCGTTCGTCGACAACAAGCCCTCCGGCACCTTTACCGTGACGACAACGAACGGCGCCACGGTGGTACAGATCTGGCGGGACGGTGAACGGATCGAATAGACGGCTGCGTGCCGACGGCGGGAAAGGTACGGAAGCATGGTCAAAAACGCACGCAAAACGCTGGTCACCATAGCTGCTTCGGCCTTTGTCCTGCTCTGCACGGCCGCCGTCGCCGACCCCTTTCGCGGCGCCGGCGGCGGCCTCAGGGCTGCCGCCAGCGCGGGATCGACTGCCGGGCAAGACGCGTCAATCGCAACGGCGGTCAGGGTTCTGACCTCGCGGGACGGGAACTGGCAGCAGCAGTTGCAGGTCCAAGAGCGGCAGCGCGCCCAGAACGAAGCAGGCATTGACACGATTGCTTCGCTGCGCCGCGCTGATCAGGAGAGCCTCGTTGAGGACCGTGAGCGCCTGGAAGAAGAGCAGCAAATGCACCGTGCGCGCGTGCTGATGCAACAGCAACAGAAAAGGCAATCCGGGCGAACAGTGTCCGTGTCCGCAGCGGATGCGACCCTGGTCGCGGACATCCAGCGGGCGCTCACCTCGCTGGGCTACTGGCCGGGTCCGATCGATGGCCGATTGGGAACACAGACGGTCATCGCGATCGAGAACTACCAGACGGCCAACAATCTCCTGGCGACCGGGCAACCGTCGTGGCCGCTGCTCCGGCATATGCGTGCGCAAGGCGGCTGAGCCAACGACCGAAATCCCGACTTCGCAGGCCTGGGCGACGAGCGGTTCCAGCCCGCGCGGCGTGTGCACAAAACACTTGTCAAACCAGCGTCATGACTAAACTGTGTGACAACGGGGGCGCGTCAGAACACAACAGGCAAAGGGGGCGTTATGCACGAAGACACGAAACCACTGCGGTTGGCGGCGGCGCTCGCCTCCGCCGTGCTGGCTGCCGCTTTCGCAGTTCCCGCCGGGGCGAGTGAAAGCTGGGTCCAGGACCCGGTCACGGGCTGTTCGGTGTGGACGCCGTCGGCGGAGGAAGGCGAGATCGTCTCCTGGTCAGGCGCCTGCGCCGACGGCAAGGCCGAGGGGCAAGGCGTCCTTGTCTGGTTTCACGGCGGTCAACTGGTGGCGCACTACGAGGGCACGATGCTGGGCGGGAAGGCGGACGGCTTCGGCGATCTGCACTTCCTCCTCGACGAGGGATATCTCCACTACAACGGCGGTTTCAAGGACGGTGCGCTGAACGGCATGGGGCACTTGATCTTGGCCACCGGCGCCTCGTATGAGGGCGAGTTCCGTTCCAACCGGCCACATGGTGAAGGGCTCTACGAGGAGGCCGACGGCAGCTTCTACCAGGGCGACTTCGTCAACGGCAAACCGCATGGCGTCGGTGCCAGCGTGTCCGTCGACGGCGAGCAGTATCAGGGTGAGTTCAGGGATGGCCTCAGGGCTGGAACCGGGACGCTGACGGATAGCGAGGGCAACGTCTTCATTGGCAAGTTCGAGAACGATGAGCCAAACGGCACCGGCATCTGGAAACTGGCCACCGGCGGCGTCTATGAAGGGACGGTCAAGGACGGCAGGGCCGAAGGCAAGGGGACGTTCACGGCGGTGAACGGCGACGTCTTTTTCGGCTCGTTCATCGACAACAAGCCCTTTGGCGCGTTCACCGTCACCAGGGTCAACGGCACCACCGAACAGCAAATCTGGCGCGACGGCGAACTGGTCGAATAGCGGCTGGCGGCAGACACAGGCAGGGAATCGAGACCATGAACGGAAGCAAGACGAAGGGCCTGGCAGTCGTTGCCCTTGTGACGGTCGGGCTGGTTGGCGCGCCCGCCGGCGCGGACCCGTTCCGCGGGGCGGTCGGCGCCGGCCTGCTGGGTGCCGGCATCGGTGGCATCGCCGGAGGCGGTTCGGGTGCGGCGAAGGGGGCCGCCATCGGCGCGGGTGTCGGGTTGTTGGGCGGCGCGGCGCAGCAAGAACGGCGCCAGCAGCAACAACAACAACAGCAAATGGAGCAGCAGCGCCTTCAACAGCAGCAGGCCGAGTCCGCCCGCCTGCGGGCCGAGCAGGATCGCCTGGCGTTGGAGCGCCAGCGCCTGGAGATGGAGCAGCAACTGCATCGCGAACGCATGATGATGCAGCAGCAGTTCTCGGCTCAGCAGGCGCAGCCGGCGCCCCTGCAGCCAGCTGCAGCCGCGCCGCAGCCGGCGCCCGCAATGGGGCACGACCCGGCGCTGATCTCCGACATCCAGCGCTCGCTGACGATCCTGGGCTTTCAGCCCGGGCCGATCGACGGTCTGTTGGGGGCGAACACAGTCGTCGCGATCAAGAACTACGAG
>Ga0209366_1000019_pt1 | contig 80187 bp, 75 predicted proteins | sample WorMetmaBAHAMAS2_FD_187391 | JGI IMG/M metagenome (GOLD analysis project Ga0209366, IMG submission 187391) | Marine gutless worms symbiont microbial communities from Max Planck institute for Marine Microbiology, Germany - Inanidrilus... | ecosystem: Host-associated > Annelida > Digestive system...
GGGCCGGGGCGGCCGCCCCGGCCCAAGGCACAACCAACCAAAACTGTCAGGGATGTAACCGGTCTATAGTGTTAGGGATATATCCGCTTGCTCACCGGCACGCCCTCACCCCAACCCCTCTCCCCCCTGGGGCGAGGGGCTTTCTTCCCTTCTCCCCCGGGGGGAGAAGGTGGCCCGAAGGGCCGGATGAGGGGGTTCCGGTACTCGACAGGTCTGCCTATCCTCGCAACCGAACAGCTTTACGGAGGCCCCCATGCTCAAGGCCCTCATCTTCGACGTGTTCGGCACCGTCGTCGACTGGCGCAGCGGCGTGGCGCGGGAGGTGGGCGCGGCGTTCGGCGAACGTGTGGACGCGCTGGCCTTTGCCGATGCCTGGCGCGGCCGTTACCAGCCGGCGATGGAGGGGATTCGCAGCGGCAACCGGGGCTACGTTGCGCTCGACATCCTGCATCGGGAAAACCTGGACGCCACGCTGGCGGCGTTCGGCCTGGAGGGCGCGATCGACGAGGCCGGGCGGGTCGATCTCAACCGGGCCTGGGAAAAGCTGCCGCCCTGGCCGGACAGTGTGCCGGGACTGACAGCGCTGAAGACGCGCTATGCCATTGCGCCCTGCTCCAACGGCTCGATTGCACTGATGACCTGGCTTGCCAAGTTCGGCGGCCTGCGCTGGGACGCGATTCTGGGCGCGGAGATCGCGCAGGACTACAAGCCTCAGCCGGCGGTCTATCTCAAATCCGCGGCTGCGCTGGGGCTGGAGCCGGAAGAGGTGATGATGGTGGCCGCGCACAACAGCGATCTTGCCGCCGCCCGGGCCGCGGGGCTGAAGACCGGGTTCTTCCCCCGCCCCACGGAACACGGGCCAGGACAGACCACGGACCTGGAACCGTCGGAGGATTGGGACGTGGTCGCGGCGGATCTGCAGGATCTTGCACATCGCCTGCTCCCGTAGCGGGGATTTGCTGCCGACGTCCTGGGCACAATCAGGATCAAATCAGGCTGAGTTGTCCACTTCCATCACTTCCGCCGCCAAACCGGCCGTGATCAGGTCGTCCACTTCGGTATAGATCGCCGCCGACAGCCGTACCCAGGCCCGGCCGCTCATGGCCGCGACGACCATCTCGACATCGGGCCGGCGCAGCAACCGGCGCTCGATCCAGGGGCCGTCATCGGGGCCGACCGCCCGGTCGCCGGGCAGGCGGATGCTGACCATGCTGCCGGTGAGGTCGGGCGGGCCTGCGGTTTCGGTGCCGAAGCGCGCGACAAGCTCTTGCCCCGCGGCGAGGGCCAGGGCGCGGTTCCGCTGCCTGACCGCAGCGCCGCCCATGGCGAGGTGGTGATCGATCGCCGCCGCCGCGCTGAGCCACGGACTGGGGTCGCGGGTCCCGGCCCAGTCGAAGGCCGCGGTGAACCCCGCGCCGTAGCCGTGGGAAATGACCAGCGGGTGCAAGGCGGCCTGGTGGTCGCGCCGGCACCAGAGGAAGGCGCAGCCCCGGGGGGCGCCCAGCCACTTGTGGCCGTTGCCGGTGTACCAGTCGACGCCCAGCGCCGGCACGTCGAGGTCCAACATGCCCGGTGCGTGGGCGCCGTCGACAAGGACGGGGATGCCTTTCGACCTGAACAGGCCGGCCAGCTTTGCCACGGGAAAAACCAGCGCGCTTTGCGAGGCCACATGGTCGATGACCGCGACCTTGGTTTGCGGCGTGATGGCGCCGGCGACCGCATCGAGGATATCGGCTTCGCCGGCGACCGGAATCGGCACCGGGACTTCGACCAGTTTCGCCCCGCGCAGCCGCGTGTAATGCAACAGCGCCTTGCGGACCGCGCCGTAGGCCTGGTCGGTGGTGACCACCTCGTCGCCCGGCTGAAGATCCCAGGACGCGGCGACGATGCTGACCCCTGACGTGGCGTTGTCCACGAACACCCAGTCCCGGGCCTCTCCCCCCAGGAACGCCGCGACACAGGCCGCGGTCTCGCGGATCAGGGTGGAATAGCGGGTTCGGAAGAATCGCGTCGGATTGGCCTCGAGTTCCCGCCGCCAGGCCGCCTGCGCCTCGGCGACCACGTTGGGGACGGCCCCGAAGCTGCCGTGATTGGCATGGATGACGTCGGGGTCCAGAGCATAGTCTGCGAGCCGCGCGTGGCCGTAGGCGATGGGCTCAGTGTTCAAGGATCGGACCGGTTATTCCGCCACCGCCAAACGTCCGGCGATCACCTTGTCCAGGTCCTGGTCCGGATCGGCCAGCGCGGCGGCGCGCAGGTCGCGCAAGGCGGCAGCGGCGCCATCCGCCGGCAGCCGGGGCACGGCATCCAGCAGCCGCGCCATGTTGCCTGCGCCACGTTCGTGGGTCTCGCCGTACCCCTTGTTGACCTGGGCCGTCGCGGCGATCTCCTGGGCCAGCGCGTAGTCACGCGGAGCGGCTTCGGCGACGGCGGCAAGCCAGCGTTCGATGCCGGCCTGTTCAAGCCTGGCCCTGAGGCTCAACGGGCGCAGCCTGCGCAACGCCGCCAGCGTGCGCAGCATCAGCGTGCCGAGAATGCCGGAAGAGTCGAGGTGGATCTCGAACTGCATCTTCCAGCCGGTCTTGGCAGACACGAACAGGACCAGGCGGCCCAGAACGGCCGGCAGCAACGCCGACCATTCCTGAAGCCCCGGCTTGAAGAACTCGTGGACGGTCAGGATGTCGTCCGGCCCGGCCCCGCCTCGGCACGCAGGCGGGCCCAGCGATCCGGTTTCAGCTTCAACTGCGCAACCCGCATCAGGTCCTCGTAGGCCATCCACAGGGCAAGGTGCCGGGCCGTTTCGCGCGACAGCGCATAGCCGTGCGCGGCACCGTCCAGGGCGATGACCTTCTCCAACCGGTCCAGGTACTTCTGGGCATAGCGGGCATTCTGGTAGTCGACCAGGCGCGTCACCCCCAGTGAAGCGACCTCCTGCACGGGCGCAGGCAGCCGGGTGACGGAATGGTCCGGCTTGGCTGCGGCCGGTGCGGGCGCCTCCTCCTCAACGCCGGCATAGGCCGCAAGCCCCGCCTCGAACCCGGCCAGGTTCTGCGCGACCGCGCCCCCTCCTGTTCGATCGCCGCGCGAAAGCTCTCAACGTCATAGGGGGTCGCCTTGCTGGCCGCCAGCAGGCCAAGCAGCACCGCGTTGGGCTGGGTGCCGGTGCGGTCCGCCACCTTCTTTGCATCGACGAGTAGATGCGCCTTCGTCAGCTCGGCGATTGCCTTGCGGACGGCGGCATCGTCCAGCCGACCGTCGGCCATGGCCATCTTTTCGCCAATCGTGAAGACGCGTGAGGTGGCGGCAATCAGCGTGGTGCGATCGGGCGCCACGAAACCGCGGCTGATCATGCTGCCCGCCTCGACCAGTTCGCTGGCCAGTACCACGTCCACGTCGCCCGGGCCCGGCATCAGGCTGAAGACGGGCTCGGCGCCCTCGGGCACCGCATCGCGGGTGAGGCTTTCGATATAGTAGATCGTCGCCCCCGTCCGCTGGGCGACGCCGGGCACGGAGGTGTGCTGGACCAGGTGCCCCGCCTCTTCCGCCGCATTGGCCACCCACTGGGCGAGCAGCCCCCCGCCCTCGCCGCCGATGGCCGCGATCAGGCAGGTGAAGGGGCGCGGCGCGGTCATGCCGGCGCCTCCGGCCCGCTGCCACGCAGCCACGAAACCACGCGCTGCCGGGTGCGGTGCCACCAGCGTTCGACCGGGCCGGGATTGCGGACCAGCGTCAGCCGATAGAAAGACGGGCACAGTGCCGCCGCGTGCGCGACCTCGCCGCACACGCCGCACCCGACGCAGGAATTGTCCACCTTGGCGATCGGGTCCGTGCGCAAGGGATAGGGGCTGTCGGCGACGGTGAGCGACGGACAGCCCGACAGCCGGATGCAGCTATGATCGCCCGTGCAGACGTCGGGGTCGACGCCGAACCGCGGGCTTTCCACCCGCTTGCCTTCCTTCAGACGCTGCGCGTCCTCGCGGCGGACCCGCCGCTGGCGGTTGAGCTGGCATTCGCCCCCGCGCGACGATCACCCGCAGGCCCTTGCCCGGCGCGGTGAGGGCCGCCCTCAAGGTACGGATCATGCGGCCCATGTCGTAGCTGTGCACGGTCTTAAGCCACTTGACGCCCAGGCCCTTGACCGCCGACTCGATCGACATGCCCGTGGGCCCACCCGCCAGGTTGCGGGCCGAGGACGGGATGTACTGGCCGCCGGTCGCGGCGGAATAGCCGTTGTCCACCACCAGGAGCACACCGTCGTCCCGGTTGAAGCTGGCCGACGCGACACCGGTGGTAAGCCCGTTGTGCCAGAAGCCGCCGTCGCCCATGACAGTCACCACCCGCTTGCCGAAGTTGGGCGCCACCCCGGTGGATGCGGCCAAGCTGAGCCCATAGCCCACGACCGTATTGCCCATGTTGAAGGGCGGCAGCGTGGCGAAGGTGTTGGATCCGATGTCGGAGGAAATGTGGGTTTCGCCGATCTCCCTGCGCAGGAGTTTCATGGCGCTGAAGATCGGCCGTTCCGGACAGCCGACGCAGAGGCCGGGCGGCCGCGCCGGATTGGCGCCGTCCAGGAGTTCGCCGGCACGCGCCTGTGGGGCCAACCGCTCTTCCGCCTTGCGGCCAGCATCGACCGCGTCGAAGCCGCCGGGCATCGTGCCCTGGAGGAACGCCAGGACGCCCTTCAACACCACGGCGCCGGTATACTCGCCCGCCATCGGCAGCACTTCCTTGCCGACGACGCGGGTCGCAACCTCGCGGCGCTTGAGAATGGCGTTCAGCGCCTGCTCCAGGAAATCGGGTTGGCCCTCCTCCACCAGGCAGACGGCCTTCTTGGACGCACAGAACGCGACCAGCTCGTCCTCGATCAGGGGATAGGTCACGTTCATCACGTAGAGCGGGATCTGCGCGCGGCCGAAGGCGTCGGCAAGGCCCAGGGTCTGCAGCGCGCGGATAACGGCGTTGTACATACCGCCCTGCAGAACGATGCCGATGCTGTCCAACGGGCCGTCGAAGGTCTCGTTCAGCTTGTGTCGCTTGACGAACTCGATCGCCGCAGGCAGCCGGCGGTTGATCTTGTCCTGTTCCTGGGCATAGGTCGACGGCGGCAGGACGATGCGGTCGTAGTCCCAGGCATGGTCGGCCAGCGGGTTCTTGGCGGAGTATTCCGGCGCCAGGTTGTCCCGGGCGGCGAACTCGCCATAGACATGACAGGCGCGGATCCTGAGCTCCAGCATGACGGGCGTCGACGACGCTTCGGAAAGCGCAAAGCCCTTCTCCACCATCTCCACGATCTTGGGAAGCTGCGGGCGCGGGCCCAACAGCCACATCTGCGACTTCATGGCAAAGGCGTGGCTGCGCTCCTGCATGATGGAGGCGCCTTCGCCGTAGTCCTCGCCAATGACGATCAGCGCGCCGCCTTTCACGCCGGCCGAAGACACATTGGACAGGGCATCGCTCGCCACATTGGTGCCCACCGTGGATTTCCAGGTGACCGCGCCACGGATCGGGTAGTTGATCGAGGCCGCCAGCATGGCAGCGGCGGAGGCCTCGCTGCCGCAGGCTTCGAAATGGACGCCCAGGTCGTCCAGGATCGGCTTCGCGTCGGCGAAAACATCCATCAGGTGGGAGATCGGCGCGCCCTGATACCCGCCCACATAGGCGACGCCGGACTGCAGCAAACCCTTGGCGACGGCCAGGATGCCCTCGCCGCGAAAGGTCTCGCCCGCCCCCAGGCGCAGCAACTGGACCTCCTTCGCAAAGGATCGTTCAGCCATCTACTACTCTCCCTGCCCGCTGCGGCCCTCGGATGGTGGGGTCACCACGCGGGCGGCCAGGCGTTCCGCGCGTTCCGGCACAATACCGCCCGGGAACCTTTGCAGAACAGCCTGCAGAAGAAGTCCTACTAGTAGAACGCGGATATAGGCCAGGCGGCTCGCCCAGTCGGGCGGAAGCTGGCTGGAGATAAGCTCGGTCGCGCTCCACAACACCCAGATCACCGCGGCGCCGACGATGGCGCCCTTGTTGTTGCCGCTGCCGCCCGCGATCAGCATCACCCAGACCAGGAAGGTGGTGAGCAAGGGTTCGGTCGCATCGGGGCCCAGGTAACGGAAATAGTGGGCGGTCAGCGCACCGCCCAGCCCCATGATCGCCGCACCCACCGCGAAGGCCTGCAGCCGGAAGGCGTTCACGTCCTTGCCCAATGCCAATGCGGCGTTCTCGTTGTCGCGAATCGCGCGCATGGTGCGGCCCCAGGGCAGACGCTGGACCCGTTCATTGAAGAGGTAAAGCGCACCCACGATCACCATCACCAGGACGGCGAACCCCACATCGGGCCAGGGTGCGGCCAAGCCGTCGAAGGGACGCGGGATCGCCCGGATCCCCAGCGAACCGTTCGTCAGCCAGTCCTCGTTGCGGATCACCAGGCGCAGCACCTCGGCGATGCCGATGGTCGCGATCGCCAGGTAGTCGCTTTTGAGCCGGATGCAGATTCGTCCCACCGCGTAGCCCAGCACGCCGGCCAGGACCATGCCGACCACGACACCGATGGGCACCGGAAGCGCAAACCCGCCGAGCCGGTCCTCCACCCCCGGCGAGGAGAAAATGGCCGCGGTATAGGCGCCGATGGCGAAGAAGGCGACGATACCGGCGTTAAACAACCCGCCCATGCCCCACTGGATGTTGAGGCCCAGCGCCAGCACCGCGTAGATCCCGCTCATCGTCACCAGCGAGACGAAGTAAATGCCGAGCCCGTAGAGGTCTGCGGACATCAGAACTGGCTCCCCTTGAACAGGCCGCGCGGCCGGAAGATCAGGACCGCCACCATCAGGACGAAGGCGATGGCGGTCTTGTAGCCGGGCGAAATGAGCGACTCACTGCCGATCCAGGGATAGGTGGAAAGCTCCTCGGCAAGGCCGATGATGTATCCGCCGGCGATGGCACCATAGGGCCGGCCGATCCCGCCCACCAGCGCGGCCGCGAAGACCGGCAACAGGAGATCCCAGCCCATGTTGGGGTTGAGCTGGGTGTCGATGCCCACGAACACGCCCGCGACGGCGGCCAGGCCGCCGCCCAGCACCCAGACGTTGCGCACCACCGCCTCGGTATGAATACCGGATACCCGGGCCAGTTCCGGGTCGTCTGCGACCGCGCGCATCGCCTTGCCCGCGCGGGTCCGCGTCAGGAAAAGATGCAGCAGCACCACCAGCAAAACCGTGAGGGCGACGATCCAGATGTGGCGTTCGGCGATGCGGATGGAGTCTAAGAAGACCAGCGGGCGCTGGATGCCGGAAACATAAGACGTGATCTTCGTCCCCCAGAAGAGCTGCACCGCCGCGCGCAACATCAAGGCCACCCCGAAGGACGCGATCACCACGATGATCGTCGGCCGTGACCTGAGTGGCCGGTAGAACAACCGGTCGAGTGAGAGCCCGACAACGATCGTGCCGGCAATGGCAATGGGCAGCGCCAGGAACGGCGACAAACCGACGGCCACGACAATGGTCAGCGCGAAATAGGCGCCGGTGGTCATCATGTCGCCATGGGCGAAATGGGCGAAGCGAAGAATACCGAAGATCAGCGACACGCCCACAGCGCCCAGGGCATAGATGCTGCCCAGGATGATGCCGGGGAACAGGTAGAAGTTCACGAACTCAAGCATGCGCCTATGCCCGCCCCTGGAGCACAGTCTGATCAGAGCGGCACCACCGTGCGGTCTGGCAGCCAGATGCTTCGAGACGGCCGTGTCCCACGGCCTCCTCAGGGTGAGGGATTCTGGTCGTTCGAATCATTCATACACCCTCATGCTGAGGAGCGGCGCACAGCGACGCGTCTCGAAGCATCTGGCTGCAACCGGCACAAAGTCTTCCCCTGTTGAGATCAACCAAATCACTTGCAACTGAAGTCATCACGCCCTACCCGCCCAGAAAGGAGGCGCGCACCTCCGGGTCGGCCAGCAGCTCGGCGCCGGTGCCGGTGTGCCGGTTCTCGCCGGACGCCAGCACATAGCCGGCATCGGCCACCGACAGGGCCTGCTTGGCGTTCTGTTCCACCATGACGATCCCGACGCCGGTGTCCCGGATCGCCAGGATGCGGTTGAAGGTCTGCTCGACAAAGGCCGGTGACAGGCCCGCCGTCGGCTCGTCCAGCAACAGCACCCTGGGCTCGCTCATCATCGCCCGGCCCATGGCCAGCATCTGGCGCTGACCACCGGAGAGCTGCCCCGCCTGCGCGGTGCGCCGCTCGCTCAAGGGCGGGAAGATCTCGTAGACCTTCTCCAGCGTCGCAGAGAAATCATCGCGGCGCTGAAACGCACCCATCTCCAGGTTCTCCTGGATCGTAAGGCTGGCGAAAACGTTGCTGGTCTGGGGCGCCAGCGCCAGACCGCGGGTCACCATCTGGTCGGCGCGCAGTCCAGCCAGCGACTGCCCGTCCAGCATAACGTCGCCTTCCTGCACCGGGATCAGGCCGAAGATGGCCTTCAGCGCCGTCGACTTGCCGGCGCCATTGGGTCCGACGATGACGGCGATGGCACCGGCCTCCACACCCAGGGTCACGCCCCTCAGGATCATCATCTTGCCGTAGCCGCCGACCACGTCGCGCGCTTCAAGCAACATCGCCGCCCCCGTCGGTATCGGAACCGGCGCTCATATACTTGCCACCGCCTAAATAGGCATCGATCACGCGTTCGTCGGCGCGCAGCTCGTGCATCTGGCCTTCGGTCAGCACCTGGCCTTCGGCCATGACGATGACGTGGTCGCAGATATCGGCGATGAAATCCATGTCGTGTTCGATGATGCAGAAAGTGAAGCCGTGGTCGCGGTTCAACTTCTGGATCCGCTGGGAGATATCCTTCAGCAGTGCCCGGTTCACGCCGGCGGCGATCTCGTCCAGGAGGATCACCTTGCCGTCCGCCATCAGCGCCCGGCCCAGCTCCAGCAGTTTCTTCTGCCCGCCGGAGATCTCGCCCGCCAGCTGCACGGCCAGATGGTCCAGGTTCAGGAAATGCATGACCCGCTCGGCCCGGGCACGGATCTCCTTTTCCTGGGCGCGCACGTCGGCCGGCCGCAAGAAGGCGTGCAGCAGGTTCTCGCCCGTCTGGCCCGGCGCAGCGGCCAGCAGGTTTTCGAACACCGTCATGCGATGGAATTCGTGCGCGATCTGGAAGGTGCGCAGCAACCCGCGCCCATGCATCGCATAGGGCGGCAGACCGGTCACGTCCTCGCCGTCCAGCGTCACCGTGCCGTGGCTGGGTTTGAGCGCCCCGGCAATGACATTGAAAATCGTGGATTTGCCGGCACCGTTGGGTCCGATGATGCCGGTGATCTTGCCGGACTGAACGCTGAACGAGCAGTCATCCACCGCCTTGAGCGCGCCGAAATGCAGGCTGACCCCCTCAACCCGGATCATTTCGCCGGCTGTCATGCATCAAACCCCTTCGGTGCCAGGCGACCGCGCGGGGTATCCGGGGGAAACCCCGCGCAAAGCCCAACAGATCCGGCTTACTGGAAGACGCCGACTTCCTCGTAGCCGTTGTCGGTGATGACGAACTTGCCGATGAAGCCGGTGACGTCGCCGTTCTCGTCGAAGTCCTGCGGTCCGGACACGCCCTCATAGTCGATGTCGGTGCCCGCTGCGATCAGCTTTTTCGCCCTCGCCCACTCGCCCGGCAGGACCTTCTCGCCCGGCGGGTTGGCCACATCGCGCAGGGCGTCGCGGATGGCCGTGCGGTCGGTGTTGCCCGCCTTCTCGATGGCGAGCGCCAGCAGTAAGGACGCGTCGTAGGACTGCTGAATGAAGAACCCGTCGGTCTGGTCCGGGTGCTTGGCGGCGAAAGCTTCGGCGAAACGCTTGCCGGCCTCGCTTTCGGGCGGCGAGGTGGGCGAGGAGAAGATCGAGCCCTTGATGTTGGCAATGCCGATCTCGTCCAACAGCAGGTTGTCGCGAAGGCCGTCGGTGCCGATGAACTTGTCGAAGAAGCCGTTCTCCAGCGACTGGCGCACGATCTTGATGCCGCTGTCGCCCGCATAGGCAATCACGACCAGCGCATCGCCGCCGTTGCCGGCCAGCGTGGCCAGTTCCGAGCGGTAGGAGTTCTTCTTTTCTTCGTGTTTCTCGAAGCCGGTGATCTTGCCGCCGATCTTTTCGTATTCGCGCTTGAACGCGTTGCCGATGCCGACGCCGTAGTCGTTGTTCACATAAGTGACCGCGACCGACTTGATGCCTTCGTCCATGACGATCTTGGCAAGCACCCGGCCCTGGTAGTCGTCGGCCGGGACCACCCGGAAGACGAAGTCGTTGTCATCCAGGTTTGTGAGTTCGGGCGAGGTCGCCGTCGGCGAGACCTGAAGCACCTTGTTGGGAACCGACACGGCACTGGCCGAGGCCATGGTCGCACCCGACGACAGCGCGCCGTAGACCGCCACCACGTTTTCCGCCCCGATCAGCTTGTTAGCCGCATCGACGGCAGGCTGGGCCGCGGCCTGGGTGTCGGCCACGATCAGCTCCATCTGCCGGCCGTCCAAGAGGCCGCCCTGTTCGTTCACCTGGTCGGCCGCCAGCCGGGCGGCATTCTCGATCGGTGGCACGAAGTTGGCGAGCGGCCCGGTCACGCCCATCAGGGCTCCGACCTTCACCGAATCCTGGGCCGAGACGACGGGCGCCGCCAGCACCAGCGACGTCGCACAGGCCGCCAAGAGCGTCTTTCGCATAGTTCTACTCCCTGCTTGTTCCATTAGGTTTGTCGTTGTGTTGCCGTGGGATTTATCACGTTTCGCAGGCTCGCGTCACCGCAGCGTTCGGTGGTCGAAGCCGCTTTCCAGGATCGCCCGGATCAGGCCGGCCTCGAAGGCATGGGCCGTGGTCAGCCCCTGCCAGCGGGTATCGTCCATGCCGGCCGTGCGCAACGCAACAATGGAGAGCATGGACTGGCCGGCATCCAACCCCAGCGTTTCTCCCGGCGTGATCCGGACATAGATGCGCGGAGACAGCGCATCGGGCGTGGACCCCACCGCATAGTCGACCAAAAGGCGGTCGGGATCAGGGTCGATCCGCACATAGGTGTGGGAGCCGTCATAGATCGCGGTTCCCTTGACCAGTCCGTCCGGGGTGACCTCCACGCGCCAAGTCCCGAAGGACCAGAGATCCAGGCGATGCGGGTCGGCCATGAAGTCGAAGACCGCGCGCGCCGGCCTGGCGATGACGGCGGTCGCCACGTCCGCAGCAGGCCCGCTCATGCCTTGTCCCCGACCGGCCGCAGATCGTGCGGGCGCCCGTCGCGGGAGACGACCACCAGGATGCGGGCGGGCCCCTTGCCCGCCGCCACGTAGGCATGGCCCTGGACACCGTCGAAATAGAGGCTGTCGCCGGCATTGAGCACGGTCGGCGCATACCACTCGCTGTGCAGTTCGATGCTGCCGTCCAGTACGTTGAGAAATTCCTCACCGCTGTGGCGCGCCAGCCCGCCCGCCTCCTCCAGGCTGCGCGCCCGGATGGTGTTTATGGCAGGATGCATGCCCTTTGCGGAAAGATCGGCACAAAGCACCTCGGCGTCGTAGCGCTCCATGTTCTCGACCGCCCCTTCGCCCCGGCGGGTGACCGAACGGACCCCCGGCGTCAGCGGCGCGGCCTCGACGTCGAAGAACCGGGCGATGTCCACGTCCAGGTATCGCGCCAGCGCGAACAGGTGCTGGGCCGAGACCGCGCTGTGGCCGTTCTCGATGCGCGACAGGGTGGCCTCCGACAGTCCGCAGGCACGGGCAAGCTGGGCCAGCGTCAGCCCCCGGTCCTTGCGCAGTTCGGCAATCCTGGCGCCCAGGGGCGGCGCGTCGAAAGATGCGGTGGGCTGCGAGGCGATGTCGGCCATGGGAGTCTACCGCGTCAGTAGTTGATGGCCGGGTTGTCGCCGGGATAGATCACACCGGCCAGCAGCATGCCGCCCGGATCGGTGCATTGCAGGGAATGGATCTGCTTGCGCGGCAGGAAGATCACGTCCCCGGTGCGGACGGGCGTCTTCTTCGCCTCCGTCCACATCATGCCCACCCCGCGCAACACCACCAGCGACTCCTCGTAGAGATGCCGGTGCGGCGCCGCCTTGGACTGCGGGATCTCGCCGATGAACTGGGTCGCCATGTCCGATCCGACGGACCTGTCCACCAGGATCTGGAAGAACCGATCGGCCATGGCCTGGCGGTTGACCGGGTCGATGCGCACCCGGCGCTCGGCGAACGTGGCGTCGAAGTCTTCCGCCATGGCGGACGGGAAATCGGGCCAGTCGGTCAAAGGGCAGACCGCGGCGTTGACCTGGAGACCCTGGTCCGTCTCGATCCGGAGCGTCTCCCCCGGCCGACCGTAGATCCCCATCTCGGGCGCCACCTCGAAACGCCGGTCGCCGATCTGGACGGTGCCGGTCCCCTCGGTGACCAGGAGGATGCAATGCCGCGCGCCGAAGGCGATGACAGGCTAGACACCGGCGGCCGCCTGGATCCGGAAGTGGGACTGCCAGACGGCGCCGTCTTCGGCGGAGATGACCCGTGCGATGGTCAGCGTCCCGTGCGTGCGGGTTTCAAGATCCCGGACATGGGCCACGAAACAGCCGCCGTCCAGCCGCGCCTTGCCGTCGGGATCGCTGCCCACTTGTGGGATGGAGCGGTTTCCGGGGCTATCCGGATCGTCCTCGTCGTAGCCGTCGCGCAGGTTGTTGTGGGCACCGTCGCAGAAAGGCGCGGTCCTGGAATGCTTGCAGCCGCAGAACAGGACCTCTTCGCCGTCGGTCTCGCATTTGTAGCGGATCGGGTTGATCCCGGTCCCCTTGTGGGAACCGTCGCAGAAGGGCTGGTTCCGGCTTCTGCCGCAGGCGCACCACAGATACGACCGGCCGGCCTCCAGTTCCCAATAGTAGGGCTTGTAACGCGCGATCCGCGGCAGCCCTTCGGTCTTGCTCTCCGCGCTCATACCGACACCTTCTGCAACTTGGGATCGCGCCAGCTTTCGGTTTCCAGGATCTCCCGCAGGCGATCGACCGCGTCCCAGATCTCCTCATAGCTGAGGTAGAGGGCGCCAAGACCGAATCGGATCGCGTTGGGCTTGCGGAACGACCCCACGACGTTCGCCGCCAGAAGCGCCTCCACCACCGGCCCCGCACCGGGATGGCTGAAGCCGATATGTCCGCCGCATTGGTCATAGTCGCGGGGGCTGTTGACCTCCACCCCCAGCGGCCCGCATTCCTGGTCCAAGAGGGCAATCAACAATTCGCCCAGGGCCTTGTGCTTGTCCCACAACTGCTGCGGCTTGACCTCTTGCCAGATCTCGGCCGCGCACCAGGCAACCTCATTGGCGATCACCATGGGCGTTCCGGCGCCGTGCCGGGCCGCGCCGGGCAGCGGGCCGTACTGCTTGGCGAAGGCGAACACGTCCTCGTGGCCCATCCAGCCGGCAATGGTCGGCCAGGCGGCGTTGCCGTGGCGCGGGTGGACCCACAGATAGGCAGGACCGCCGGGCCCGGAACAGAGGTACTTGTAACCGCAGCCGACCGCATAGTCGGCGTCCGTTCCCATCAGGTCCACCGGGATCGCACCGGCGGAATGGGAAAGATCCCACAGGGTGACGGCCCCCACCGCATGGGCACGGGCGTTGATGTCGGCCATGTTCCAGCGCTCGCTGGTGCGATAGTCAACGTGGCTGAGATAGACCACCGCGGTCTCGTCGCCGATCGCGTCGACCAGTTCCTTCCGGCTGTCGCAAACCTTCAAGGCCGGATTGCCGGCAATGACGCCGGGCAGTCCCTGGGCGACATAGAGATCGGTCGGAAAGTTGCCCTTCTCCGTCAGGACGACACTGCCGGATGTGCGGGTGCGCCAGGCATAGGTCAGCAGCTTGAACAGGTTGACCGTGGTGCTGTCGCAGGCCAGCACGTCATCGGGATTGGCCCCGATCAGGGGCGCGAAGGCGGCACCGATCTGGCCCGGACGTTCGAGCCACTCGAAGTGGTTCCACCCCTGGCGGCCCAGCTAGACCCAGGCATCGGAGAAGAACCGTTCGAGCCGTTCGGGGACGGTGACCGGCATCTTGCCCATGGAATTGGCATCCAAGAAGATCCGGCTCTCCCGGGACGCCGCAAACCGGTCGCGGAACCGCGCCAGCGGATCTTCGGCATCCAGCCGGCGGCAGTATTCGCGGTCGATGGACGTGCCGTGCATGAAGATCTCCTCCCGGCCCGAAGGCTAGCAGGCCTGAGATTTCTTGCAAGAATGAAATCGATATTGCAGATTGGCAATGACCAGAACCGGCAGAGGGCGCATGACCAGCGGCACCGCACGACTGGCCGTCGACATCGGCGGCACCTTTACCGACGTGGTGTTGTAAACGCCTGGCGGGCTGACCACGACAAAGGTGCTGACCACACCGCGGGCGCCGGAGCAAGGGGTCATGCAAGGGATCAGCAGGGTCCTCGCCGAGGCGGGAACGGACCCTGCGGAGGTCGAAATCCTGATCCACGGGACGACGCTGGCCACCAATGCCCTGATCGAACGCAAGGGCGCGAAGACCGCCTTTCTCACCACCGAGGGTTTCCGGGACATCCTGGAGATGGGCTTCGAAAAGCGCTTCGCCCACTACGACCTCACCGCGAAGCGGCCCGATCCCCTGGTGCCGCGGCGGCTGCGCTTTACGGTGCCAGAACGCAAGTCGGCGGCCGGCGAGACGATCGTTGCCCTGGACGAAGCAGCGGTCAAGGCGGCGGCGGCGCAGATGCGTCAGGCCGGCATCAAGGCGGTGGCCGTCGGATTCCTGCACGCCTATGCCCACGGCGGGCATGAAAAAAGGGCAGGCGAGATCCTGGCCGAGGAGTTACCGGCCACAACGGTCTGTCTGTCCAGCGAAGTCTGCCCGGAGATGCGGGAGTACGAGCGCTTTTCCACGACAACCGCCAACGCCTATGTGCGCCCGCTGATGGCTGGTTACCTGGGACGTCTGAGAACCCTGCTGGATGAGGCCGGCTATGCCTGCCCGCTCTATCTGATGATGTCGGGCGGCGGGCTGACCACCCTGGACCAAGCGGCGAAGTTCCCGATCCGCCTCGTCGAGTCGGGCCCTGCCGGCGGCGCGATTCTGGCGGCCGATCTTGCCCGGGCCCGGGGCCTCGATCACGTCCTTTCCTACGACATGGGCGGGACGACAGCCAAGATCTGCCTGATCCACGACGGCAGACCAGACCGCAGCCGCACCTTCGAGGTGGCCAGGGTCTACCGTGACATGAAAGGCAGCGGCCTGCCGATCCGGGTGCCGGTCATCGAGATGGTGGAAATCGGCGCCGGAGGCGGTTCGATCGCACGGATCGACGCCATGGGCAGGATCACGGTCGGTCCGGACAGCGCCGGGTCCGAACCGGGCCCGGTGGCCTATGGCCGCGGCGGGACCGAACCCACGGTGACGGATGCAAACCTGGCCCTGGGCAAGCTGGACCCCGACCGGTTCGCCGGCGGTCAGATCACGCTGGACAAATCCGGAGCAGAGGCCGCGCTGGACCGCGCCATCGGCACCCCGCTGAACCTTCGGGACATCTGGCCCGCGGCGGGGGTGACCGAGATGGTTGAGGAAAACATGTCCAATGCCGCCCGGGTCCACGCGATCGAACGGGGCAAGGAAGCGTCCGAACACACGATGATCGCCTTCGGCGGCGCCGCCCCGCTGCACGCCGCCCGCCTTGCGGAAAAACTGGGCATGACAACCGTGGTGGTGCCGCCAGGGGCGGGCGTCGGTTCGGCGATCGGCTTCCTGCGCGCCCCGGTTTCCTACCAGGTGGTGCGGAGTTATCGCACGACCCTGAATGATGCCGACCTTAATACCCTGAACGCCTTGATTACGGACATGACGGCAGAGGCGCGCGGCGTGGTCACGGCCGGCGTCGGCGATGCGCCCCACGTGGAAGACCGGCGGTTGGAGCTCCGTTATCTGGGCCAGGGCCACGAACTGGCCGTGCCCCTGCCCTCTCGGCCGCTGGAACACGCCGACCTCACGGCGATCCGGGCGGAGTTCGAGGCGCTGTACCAGCGGGTCTACGGCCTGATCATGCCCGACGTGGCCGTGGAGTGTGTGTCCTGGTCGGTCACCGTCGCCACCCTGCCGGAACAAATCGATCCCCTGCCACCCGTTATAGAACGCACACTCGCCACGGATACGGGCACACGCCGGATCTATGATCCTGCCGCAGGCGGTCTGACCGACGCGAAGCTTTACTGGCGGTTCGACCTCCAGCCGGGTGCCACGCTGGCCGGCCCCGCGGTCATTGCAGAGGACGAGACTTCGACCGTTGTACCAACCGGCTTCACCGCCAAGATCGACGCAGGCCTCGCCATTGTTCTGACCCGTAGAAACCTGGGAGAGACCCCATGACCGCACAGTCGCTCGGCGCCATCCACCGCCAGGTGATGTGGACCCGCCTGATCGCGGTTGTCGAAGAACAGGCCCAGGCCCTGCTGCGGACCGCCTTCGGCTCGATCGCGCGGGAGGCCGGCGATCTTTCTGCGGGCGTCTACGACACAGACGGTCGCATGCTGGCCCAGGCAGTGACCGGCACGCCGGGCCATGTCAACAGCATGGCCATGGCGGTTGGTCATTTCCTGGACCGGTTCCCGATCGATAGCATGGCTCCGGGCGATGTCTTCATCACCAACGATCCCTGGATGGGCACGGGACACCTGTTCGACTATGTCATCGTCACGCCCGCCTTCCCTAAAGACCGACCGGTCGCCCTGTTTGCCTCGACATGCCACGTCGCCGATGTGGGCGGTGTCGGGTTCACGGCGGATGCAAAATCCGTCTTCGAGGAAGGCACCCTGATCCCGCACATGAAGATCCGCGACAAGCAAGGCGTCAAAGAAGACCTGTTTACGATCATCGCGGCGAACAGCCGCAACCCCATCGAGGTCAAGGGCGATGTCCGGTCCCTGATTTCCTGCAACGACACCGGGGTCGCGCGTCTGGCCGACATGATGGCCGAGTTCGGCCTGGCGTCACTGGACGAGCTTGCCGAACACATCCTGACCGCGTCCGAAACGGCAACACGCAAGGCGATTGCGGCGGTGCCCGACGGCACTTACCGCACCGAGATGACCATCGACGGGTACGAAGCGCCCATCCGTCTGAAGGCCAGCCTGGAGATCAGGGGCGATCATGCCCTGCTCGACTTCACCGGCTCCTCGCCCGCCTCGGGTTACGGCATCAACTCGCCCAAGTGCTATACCGACGCCTATTCAGTCTTTGGGCTGAAGTGCGCCATCGCACCGGACGTTCCCAACAATGCGGGTTCGCTTTGCTGTTTCGATGTGGCGGCGGAGCCCGGTTCCTGCGTCGCGCCGGAACGCCCCTCGCCGGTCACAGCACGCCACGTGATCGGCCAGATGCTGCCGGACCTGGTGTTCGGCTGCATCGAACAGGCCATGCCCGACCAGGTGCCGGCGGAGAGCGCCGGGTCGATCTGGGTGCTGGCCATGGCAAGCGCCGAGAAAGGGGGCGGCAGCACCCCGGGGGCCAACCGGCCGGCCACGCGCTTCAACGTGATGAATGTGGGCCTGGGGGGTATCGGTGCCGGTCCCCAATGGGACGGTTTCAACACCACGGCCTTCCCGTCCGGGGTCGGCGCGGTGCCGGTGGAGGTGACCGAGACGGAATCGCCGTTGATCTTCCGCCGCAAGGAACTGCTTCCCGATTCAGGCGGCGCCGGCAAACATCGCGGCGGTCTCGCCCAGGTGATCGAGATCGGCAACACCGAAGACGCGCCCTTCACCGCCTCGGCCGCTACCTGGGACCGCCTCAAGTTCCCAGCCCAGGGCCGCGCCGGCGGCAAGCCCGGCCGGCTGGGCAGCGCGCGGCTGGGTTCGGGTGCACCGCTGGAAGGAAAAGTCACCCACCGCATCCCGGCCGGCGACACGCTGGTGATCGAACTGCCCGGCGGCGGCGGCTACGGCGACCCGCACGAGCGGGCAGAGGCAGCGATGCAGGCAGACTTGGGCGCTGGCTATGTCACGCCAGACACGGCGCGAAAGCAGTACGGCCGCGAGCAGGACTAGTTCGGCACACGCCCGCCTAGTCCAGAGCCCGCGCCACCCGGAAACCGAGGTCGTAGCCCGTGTGCGCAATCCTGAGGCCCCCGCGGTTGGCCGCGCGCGAGTCCTTGGGATAAGCGAGGGCGGCACCGCTGCGATAGTAGCGCTTTTCGCAATCGCCCGTTCGCCAGGCACTGCCGTCATTCGGTGCACCGGCCAGACTGTCGTTCCAGAAGTCCGCCGTCCATTCCCAGACACTACCCAGCGTTTCGTGCAAGCCGAAGGCGTTCGGCCGGTCGGTTCCGGCCGGCGACGTATAGGCATATCCATCACTGCAGGCGGCGGTAACCCCCTCACCCCAACCCCTCTCTGCTTGCGGAGAGGGGCTTTTTCGTTCCCTTCTCCCCTGGGGGGAAGAAGGTGGTCCGAAGGGCCGGATGAGGGGGTTCCGGTTTTTGCAAAGTCACCCCGATCCCTTGATTGCCTCGACCTCGATCTCGACCTTGCAGTCGGGCACGGCGAGCGGCGCGCAGACGGTGGTGTTGGCCGGGCTTGCATGGCCGACCCTGTCCTTCAACACGCCCGAGACCGCCATGATGTCGTCGGGGTCGGGGACGTAGACACGAACCCGGACCACGTCCTCCAGCCCAGAGTCCGCCTCCTTCAGCGCCCATTCGATGGTGTCCAGGGCCTGATGGGCCTGGCCTTCGGCGGTCGGGGCCATGACGCCGGTCCTGAAGTCGACGCCATCGGTGCCCGACACGAAGATCCGGTCGTCGACCACCACGGCGCGCGCATAGCCCGCCAGCTCTTCGTATTTGGATCCGGAAAAGATGTGACTGCGCTTGCCGGCCATGCCTGCTTGTCCCCTTTCGCATGAAAAAGGGCGGGAACGCCGTCAGACGCCCCCGCCCCGGATTCAGATTGGCGTTTCCTAGTTGTCCAGCTTCTTGATGAGGGCCGCGACATCCTCGATGGAGTAGTAATCCATCTCCACGTTGGTCTCGCCCTCGAAGCGCCAGGTCAGCTTGGGTGCTTGAACATCGCCGTTCTGGTCGAACTGCAGCGGTCCCGTCGCGCCCACATAGCGGATCGACTTGCCGGCCGCCAAAAACTCCTTGGCCTTCTTGATGCCTTCGGGCCCCGGATAGACCGGCTCGCCGCCTTCCGCGGTCACCTTTCGGATATTGTCGCGGATGGTGGTGCCGTTGATGTCGTCGGACGCCTCCATGGCCAGAAGGACCACGGTCACGGCATCGAACATCGAGTGCAGCCCCGGGCCATCGGGCGGGCTGTCGAAGCGCTTCTGGAACATCTCGTTGAAGCTGGTGACCGAGGCGACGCGCGGCTGGGCGCTGTCGTAGCCGACCAGGTTCTTGAGATACTTCGGTCCCACCGCCTTGAGGTAGTCGGCCGAGCGCAGCGAGTTGTTGACGATCAGGTTGTCGGTGCCGCCCAGCGACAGCCAGTCACGCATGATGGTCGCGCCGTCCACCGGGAACGCGACCAGGAACAGCGAGCCCGGATCGCCTTCAAGCGCCGACGTCACTTCCGCACGGTAGCTCTGCTGATTCTCGTTATAGGCGACCATCTTGGTGATCGTCCAGCCCAGCTTCTTGACGTCCTGCTCGAACCGCTTGGCCAGGCCGACACCAAAGTCGGTGTTCACATAGATCACGGCGGTCTTCTTGAAGCCCTTGCTGGTGGTGAGCAGCGCCCCCATCGCCGCCTGGCTGCGGTTGGTTGCGTAGGTCCGGAACCAATAGCCGCCGGTCTTGCCCTCTTCAGAGAGCGCCGTGAAGCTTTCCGACGACGAACAGCAGGAAATCTGCGTGGTCTTCGAAGGCACCGCGACCGAGGTCAGGATCGGCAGGCTGACGCCCGACGAAATGGCACCGACCAGCACCGGCACGCCTTCGACGTCCACCAGGCTCTTCGCCGCGTCGACGCCCACCGTGGACTGGCCTTGGGTATCGCGCAGCAGGTACTCAACGTTGCAGCCTTTGACGCCGCCGGCCTCGTTGTAGACCTCGACCGCGAACTGCCCGGTTTCCGAGATCCGCTTGCCCACCAAGCCCATCGGGCCGCTGACCGGCAGGACGGCGCCGACCTTGATGGTGTAGTGCTGCGCCTGGGCCTGGCCGCCGCCGGCGACCAACAGCGCCGCCGCCAAAGCGACCGACGCCAACCCGCCTGTTATGATTCTCATGCCCCTCCTCCTTGTTCGTATTCTGTGGTTTTGAGTTGTCCCTATCGTAGCCCGCCCAGGCTCCCGGTCAAATGCTCAGCTTTGCAACCGCCGGTCGTCGAGCCGGCCCTTCACCAGCCACAGATGCGGCAGGGCCGCCGCCAGCCTGGCTAGGGCTAGGGGCAGCGGACGCAGCGGCCGGACCGGGATCGCGGTCGCCTCGGCGGCATCGTCGCCCTCCTGAACAAGACGGGCGAGGTCATGCGCCAGGACATGGGTTGACGCAATACCGCGTGCGTTGCAGGCGAACCCCGCATAGGCGCCGGGACTCAGCCGGTGGATCGCCGGCAGAAAGTCGCGGGTGACCGCCGCCGTTCCGCGCCACAGGGTTTCGACCTGCGGCAGCCCCGCAAGCTTCAGTTCGCCGGCAAGCCGGCTTTGCATGTGCCGGGCGATGCGGGGACCTGCCGCCACCGGCCAAGCCGCCATGCCCCCGGTGATCAAACGGTTCTCTGCGTCCAGCCGGAAGGTGAAGACATCGGCACGGGTGTCCGACACCGGCTGGCGCCCCGGGGACAGGCGGGCCGCGGTGGCCGCGTCGACCGGATGCGTCGCCATTTGATAGACCGTCAGCGGCACGAAGCTGCGGGCCAGCGCGCGATCGAGCGAACCGGCGAGGGCATTGGTACAGACCAGCAGCCGGTCGGCCCGGACCGTGCCGGTGCCTGTCTCCAAAGCCCAGTCCGAACCGGATTGGCGCCAGCGCCGCACCGGCATGCGCGAGACCAGCCGCCCACCCGCCCCTTTCAACGCTGCGGCAAGCCCGTACAGATACTTCACCGGATGCAATGCGCCGCCACCGCGATGGATCCAGCCTGCGACAAAACGGTCGGTGCCGACGGTCTCTGCGACCGCGGCCCGGTCCAGCCAGTCGACGGGCTGATCCAGCGCCGCCCACTGATCGAAACGGCGGCGGACAGGTTCGACCAGGGATCCGGCGTGCACCGGCTGCACCCAACCGGTCTCCACCTGGTCACAGGCGATCGCATGCCGGCGCGCCAGCGCAACGACGCCCAGCCCGCCGCCGGCGACCGCACGGGCCAGACGGTCGCCCCGCTCGCCGCCCAACAATGCGCGCATGATCTCGGAGTCGGCGCGCGACAGTGTCGGCACCACAAAGCCCGCGTTGCGTCCCGACGCACCCCAGCCTGGTTCCGCCGCCTCCAGAACCACGACCGACCGTCCCGCCTCCGCCAGCAACAGCGCCGCGGTCAGTCCAGTGAAGCCGGCGCCGATCACCGCCACGTCGCAGCGCACGTCGCCTTCCAGGGGATCGGTTTCGGGGGCGGGCCCGGCGGTCTGAAGCCACAAGGACCGGTCAGAGACGGACATGCCGGGAGACATGCTCCTCCTCGCCGATCAGGCCGCGCGGCCGGTAAAGCAACATGATGACAAGCAACAGCCCGATCAGCACCGCCTGAAGCGCGCCCGACTGAACCTGCATGGCGGGGGCACCAGCTTGGAGATGACGAAGCCGCTGGAGGTCCAGATCGCCCATACCAGGACCGCGCCCAGTAGCGCGCCGCGGTTGTTGGCGCTGCCGCCGACGATCAGCATGGTCCAGATCTGGAAGGTCAGGATCGGCTGGACGTCGAACGGGCTGACATAGCCGATGAACGCCACATAAACCCCGCCGGCGAGCCCAATGATCATGCTGCCCAGGACGAAGGCCTCGAGCCGGATGCGCACCGGGTCCTTGCCTAGCGACGCGGCCGCCGTTTCGTCCTCGCGGATCGCCTTCAGGGTCCGCCCCCACGGCGACTGGACGATCCGGCCGAGGCCGAAATAGGTCAGCCCGACGACGGCCGTCACGATCGCCAGATAGGCGATGTTCTGGGTGAGCGGTCCGTCGGTGAAGCGCGCCGCCGGATTTGGGATGCTGATCAGGCCCAGGGTGCCACCCGTGAGGTATTCCCAGTTGAGCGCGACGAGCTGGATCGAGATGGCGATGCCGAAGGTGGCGACCGCCAGGTACTCCTCGCGCAGGCGCAAGGTCGCAAGCCCGACGATCAACGCTGCCGCACCCGACACCGCCATGCCGCCAACAAGCCCGACCACGAAGGGAAGTTCGAAGCCGCCAAAAACGGCATCGCGGGCGGGGCCGATCAGGATGGCGGTGCCGTAGCCGCCGACCGCCATGAATCCGGCGACCCCGGCATTGAAGAGACCGGTGAAGCCCCATTGCAGATTGAGGCCCAGGACCGCGACGCCCAGGATCAGCGCGACCACGAAGAAGAAGAAGACCAGGTAGGAGATGATACCGATCACCGCTCGCCCCCGAAAATGCCTTGGGGTCGGAAATAGAGGATCGCCAGGATCAGCAGGAAGGGGATTGCCGGCTTGTAGCTGGCCGGAATCACCATCACCGACAGGTTCTCAGAAAGGCCGACGATCAGACCGCCCACCACCGCACCGTAGAGGCTGCCGGTGCCGCCCAGGATTGCCGCGGCGAACAGGGGAAGGATCAGGCTGAATCCCAGTTCGGGACGGAGCTGGACGGTCAGGCCATAGAGCACCCCGGCCACCGCGGCCCCCGATGCGCCGATGATCCAGGTCCAGCGAATCACCGCATCCACGTCGACGCCGCTGACCCGGGCAAGCGGCGGGTTCTCCGCCACGGCGCGCATGTTGATGCCGGTCCGGCTGCGGGTCATGAAGAGATGCAGCAGAACGACCAGAACCGCGGTCAGGCACAGGACGAAGATCTGGTCCGGCATGACCCGAACGCCCCCGACCCTGACCGCGATCTGCAGCTCGTTCGTGCAATAGAACGGGTCGGGACCGAACCCCATGACGATGACGTTGCGCACCAGAAGCGCGATGCCGAAGGACGCGAACACCAATGTCATGTGCCCGGCGCGGTCGCTGAGCCTGGCAAAGACCAGCTTGTCCAGGATCAGCGCCAGGGCTGCGGTCAACCCGCCTGCCAATACCGTCGCCACGACCAGGGCCCAGCCGAAGGAGAGCGGCCCCAGCGGACCGCCAAGCACGTCGTCCATCGCCGCGAAGAAGCCAACGAAAACCAGGGCCGAATAGGCACCCCAGGTCAGAAGCTCGGAATGGGCGAAGTTGGCGAAACGCAGGATGCGCATGGTCAGCGACAGGCCGATCGCGCCCAGCGCGATGATCGCGCCGGACAGGATCCCGTCGGCCACATGCTGCAGGAACATCAGGTCCGCGCCTCCGGCGCCGATGTGCGCTGCCCCAGAAACACGGCGCCGATGTCGGGATCATCCGCCAGGTCGGCCGCCCTGCCTTCGATGCGGTTACGGCCTTCGGCAAGCACATAGCCCCGGTCGGAGATCTTCAGTGCCGCCCGGGCATTCTGTTCGACCATCAGCACGGCCACCCCGCGTGCGGCAAGGTCGCGCACCATCGCGAACACCTCGCCCACGACCTTCGGGGCGAGTCCCGCCGTCGGTTCGTCCAGCAGCACCAGGCCGGGGTCGGTGATCAGGGCGCGCGCGATCGCCAGCATCTGACGCTGACCACCGGAAAGCACACGCGCCTTGCGGTCCCGCCGCTCGGCCAGCGGAGGAAAGGCGGCATAGGCCGCCTCGATGCGCTCGCCAATCACATGGCGCGGCAGGGGTGCCGCCCCGACGCGCAGGTTCTCGTGGATGGTCAGGGTCGCGATGACATTGTCGGTCTGGGGAACATAGGCGACCCCTTCCCCCGCAAGCCTGTGGGCCGGCGTGCCCGCGATCTCGCGACCGTCCAGGCGGATGCTGCCCTCCGACACGTCGACCAGGCCGGCGACCGCCTTGATGAAGGTGGACTTTCCCGCCCCGTTCGGCCCGATGATGGTCACCACCTCGCCCCGGGCGACGCGGATCGAAACCCCGTGCAGGATCGGCAGGTCGGGGCGGTACCCGGCAACGACGCCTTCGGCTTCGAGCAACGCCGCGCTCATCCCGGCATGTCCCCAAGATACGCATCCAGCACCGCGGGATCGCGCCGGGCCCCATCGGCATCGCCCGAATAGATCAGCCGCCCCTGGGCCATCACCATGATCGGCCGGCAGATCGACATCACCAGATCCATGTTGTGTTGTATGATCAGGAACGCGTACCCCTGGGCATTCAACGCGGTGATCTTCTCGACAAGCGTCTCCATCAGCGCCGGATTGACGCCCGCGGCGGGTTCGTCCAACAGAATGATGCGCGGGTCGGCCATCAAGGCGCGGGCCAGCTCCAGAAGCTTGAGCTGCCCGCCCGAAAGCGTGCGCGCAAGGTCCGCCGTCACCCGTTCCAAACCGCAGAAGGCAATAATTTCGCGCGCCCGATCGCGGTTCTTCGACTCCTCTCGTCGGACGCGGCCCGGAAGCAACCAGTTGTTCCAGAAAGCCTCGCCCGCCTGATGCTCGGGCACCAGCATCACGTTCTCCAGCACTGTCATTTCCGGGAATGGCCGCGGGATCTGGAAGGTGCGCGCCAGGCCGGACGAGAACACCTTGTGCGGCGGCAAGCCATCCACGCGCCTGCCAGCCAGCGTCACGCTGCCCTCCTCGGGCGAAAGCAGCCCGGCCACCGTATTAAACAAGGTTGTCTTTCCCGCACCGTTTGGGCCGATCAGACCCGCAATTGCGTCGGACTGGATCGTGAAGCCAACCTGGTCGACGGCACGGAAACTGCCGAAACGCTTGGTCAGGCCCTCCACCACCAACAGAGGCTCGCTCAATGCCCTGTCCCACCAGACTGAAGGTTATATTTCATGATCCGGCCGTGCGGCCCTTCCCGGTCCCGTTCCAGAGCGTAGATCGGACCGGTCGGTCCAGTTGATCTCGCCTGGACAGTGCGAATTGCGGACCAATCTTCGTCGCCCAGTTGGAAGGCAAAGACGCGCAACGTCTTCGGCAGGCGGTCTGCATAACGCGCGCCGACGATTGCGGCCGCGACTGCGGGCGTCTGCAGCATGGCCCGGATGGCGACGGCGGAGATATCGACACTGTGGCGGTCGGCAATCCCTCGCAGGACCGCAAGGAGGTCTTGAAAAAGCGCCCATCCCCCAAAGTCCTCGATGATCAGCCGGTACTTCACCAGGGACCGGTTCTCGAACGCAAAGCCCGGATCCGGCGCGCCCAGCCATCGGTCACTGAGAAAGCCGCCGGCCAACGACCCGTAGGCGAGGATCGAGATGCCCTGTGCGCTTGCCCATTCCGCGAACCCGCCTTCGGCCCGACGGTCCATCAGCGAGTATTGGATCTGGGCCGAGACCACGTCGATCCCCGCCGCGGTGATCTCCGCCAGGTGTTCTTGATCGAAGTTGGTCACGCCGATGCGGTCGATCTTGCCTTCCTTCTGCAACGCAGCGAGATGGCCCGCACACTCGACCGCGCCCGTAACGGCGTAGTCCCACCAGTGGAACTGGACCAGATCCAGCCTGTCCCGGCCGAGCCGGGCGAGCGAGCGATCGATCACGTCAGCGACGGAGCGACGGTCGATCCTGTCGAGGGTCGCGAGGTCGGGGACGAACTTGGTATGGACCTTGACGGCCGCCGCCGCCTCTTGCCCGCGCGTCTCGGCCAGTCCGGCGAGGAACGCCCCGATCATCTCTTCGACGCCGGTATAGATGTCTGCGCAATCGAAGGCGATGATGCCGGCGTCGACGAAGGCGATCATGTCCTCCACAGCACGGGCACGTTCGACCGGCCCGTGGCCGCCGGCAAGTTGCCAGCCGCCCTTGATCAGGCGCGAGATCCGATAGCACGGCCGAAGTTCTATCGTGTCGACCCCCTGCCCCTCCTTCGTCACGGCGTCCCGCCGTCCTTCGGCGGCAACGGCACAAGCGTGGTCTCGCCGTGGCGGAATGTGCGGCTGCCCACCCGTGTGATCCGGAACCTGGCGCCGCAATGGGGGTCGGGGCAGGCCACCTCCGCATCGGTGGTCATCCAGTCGTTGTCGTCGGTCGACCGCTGTTTTGCAGGCAACAGCGGCAACAACGCCGCCAGGGGATAAAGCGGAAAGCTGTGCCGTCCGTCTTCGGGAAACACGATCTTCTCGCCGATCACCAGGAAGTAGTCGCCTTCCCGGTGGTCGCAAACCATCGGCCGATCGGTCGCAATGACATCGACTCTGAGATCATACAGCGTGAACCGGTCGTCGGTTCCGTCGGTTATCTTCTTGGAATCGTTGGACGGACCCATCACACCCCCTGGTGGCCCAAGACTACACGAGCGGTCGAAGGCTTGGGAAGTGGTCAGGGTGGTTCCGGTCAGTCCGAAGTCTTGCAGATCTCCGCGACCGATGCCCGCACCGCTTCGGGCGCAAACACCCGGTCCAGCCAGCCTTCCTTGAAGATCACCGAGCCCGCCCTTTCGATCGCCATCTTGGCCCCGTCGGAGAACTGCCCGGGAAGCACGTCGAACAGGATCGCGAGTTCAATGGACAGATGTCCCAGCATGAAATCCATCGCCGCGTCCTTGGGAACGCCGCGGCGAGCCGCCTCGTCGGTCGCGTCGCGCAGGGCCTGGACCAGGGTCGCGCCGACGGTTTCGGAGAGCGCCGGCTCGAGGATCGCCATATGCTCCAGCGTCACCCGATGGGAGCGCATCACCGGCTTGTAGATGGTGCGCGCGATATCCTCGCACAGGCCGTAGTCCTCATCGGGGCCCTGCATGAGGGCGCAGACGATGTTCTGCTTGGCCGCAACGCCGCCGAAGAAGTCCGCCCGCGCTGCCGGGTCGGTCTCGTCGTTGAACAAAGGCGGATGGCAGGGATGGGTCACGAAATAGGTGACGTCGTCCCGGTGGGGAAGCTGGCCGTCATAGGGCGCGGCGGCATCCAGCACGATGATGCGGGCGCCCGACTTGACCTGATCGATAAAGCCGTGGGCGATCTTGCCGATAAGATTGTCGGGCACGGCCATCAGGACCACGTCCGCGCCCGCCAGGGCCTCGTCCCGCTCGACGCAAGCAACGCCCAGCTCGTCAGCCAGGCGACGGCGGCCCTGGTCGCTGATCTCCACGTGTTTGACGTCGTAGGGCGATCCTTGAAGATTGGTGGCAAGGCGCAGCCCCATCTTGCCGCCGGCCCCCAGAAGCGCGATGTCCGTCATACCGTTTCCTCCCCTCTTCCGTCAGCCGCTGTGCCGGCCGCCTCGCTTGACGAGCCCGAAATAGTCCGGACCGCCTACCTGTCCGCCCTTGAGCGCAATCTCGTACCCATCGAATCCCGGGTCTTCCGCGTGCAGCCGGCACAAGGGCGAGCCCGGTGCAACCGGCGCCAACGCGGTCAGGGCGTACCCGTCGAGCTGCGCCATCGCATGGCTGGACGTATCGCCGCCGGCAACAACGGCCCGGGGCGCGGCGCCCGCCCGCACGGCAGCCGACAGGATCGCGCCCAGCGCGGCTCCGATCCGGTGCTCGTTTCCGTCGTCGGGGCGCTGCCGCATGGCGGCAATGGATGGATCGTCGGAACCTTCGGCACTGAAAACCGCGACGTCGTCGCCGTTGCCAAGCCCGGCCAGCGCGGCATCGCGCGCCTCTGCGACCGCGGCGTCCCAGTCCATCCGTGTCACGTCCAGGCGGATCGTGCGAAACATGTTAGTCCGCGCCCAAGCAATCTGAGACGCTGTCGCCGGAGAGCAACTCCCGGAAACCACCAGCAGATTGTCGACGACGCCGATCCGTTTCGGCGGCGGCGGCGGGTCCAAGGCCCCCGTTTCCTGCCAATGGGCCACCAGGGCGTATTCAAGCCCCGAGGACGAAGCCGTGAACGGCGCCTCTGACCGCGCCTCCCACACCAGCCTGCCAGCTGCCCGCAGCGTCTCCTCGTCGACGATATCGACGGCCACGATGTCGGCGCCGTCCGCCAATTCCCGCTGCAGGGCATCGATGCCTTTGCCTGCCTTCAATTGCACGAAATCCACCAGACCCATTGCACGGTCGGTCTGGCCGGCGAGATGCCGGCAAAGGTCCGCCTCCGCCATCGGCGTGACCGGGTGGTGCGCCATGGTGGGGTGCCGGTCCAGCCGGTAGCCGACGCCATCGACCGTGGCGAACGGGTTGCCGAAGGCCTGAAACCGCCGCAGCGCCGGTGCGGCAACCACCAGCGGCGACCACGCACCGCCAAAGACCGGGAGCGCAAGATCGATGGCGCGGCCGATGGAGCCGACTGCGGGCGCGGAGTCGAACGTGGAACAGACCTTGTACTGCACCAATGCGGCGTCGAGGTCCGCAAGAAAACGAAAGACGGATGGAAGGTTTTCGTCCATCCAGCCGGGCGAGCGGCTGCGCGCCGTGCCCGCGACACCGACCGCCCGATAATCCGCGAACCGGTCGAGCTGCGCTTTGTCGGGGACATCCAGGAACAACACCGTCGGCAGCCCGGCGAAAGTCAGGACCTCCATCACGTCGGTCGACCCGGTGAAGTCATCCCCGTAATAGGCGATCAGCCGCCCGTCGGGCAGCGTTTGCGCAGCCGGGCTCATTCGGCGTAGCGGGCAAGCGCCCGGGCCAGTGCTGGATTGTTCCTGGCGTGGCTGTCCAGGTCCATGCCGGCCATCGCCGCCTCCCAAGCCTGGCGCAGGCTGGCGACCCCCGCGGCCGGACCGTCGGGGTGTGCCATGATGCCTCCGCCCGCGGCGAAGATCAGGTCGGCCGTGGCCATGGCGGCAAAGGTTCCCGGCGCCTGCCTGGCCGACTGGCCCGACGAGAAGACCGGCATCACCGTACAGGGTTTGTCGGGGAACATGGGCGTCAGGCATTCTCTGGCCGAAGCGATGACACTGTCGTCGGGCTCGCAGAACTTGTTGGCAAGACCGTTCACATGCATGTGGTCGGCACCCGCCAGGCGCCACAGTTTCTGCCAGGCGACATAGGACCAGCCCAGCGCGGACGCCCGGGTGAGCGCGCCCCACCCGTTGCGATGAGCATGGATCGGCAGGACCGCATGGCGCCTGAGCTCGATCATGCCCACCAGCCCGACGGAATTCAGGCTGGCCATGACGCATGTTCCGCCCAGTTCCAGAACCAGGTCGTGCCGGCGTTTCATCTGATCGAGATCGCCCTTGATGTTGAAGGCGACCATGACCTTGCGACCGAGACGGTCGGCATGGCGCTGGGACGGCCATGACAGCGCGCGCACGCGCCTCGAACGGGCAGTGGGGGCCGTCGGCCTGCAATTCGTCATCCTTGATGAAGTCGATCTCGGCCGCAGCCAGCGTGTCAACCAGCGCCGCGGTCGCCTCCGGCGAAAGACCCACGCTGGGTTTGATGATCGTGCCGATCAGCGGACCGGTCTCTACCTTCGCCAGCCGACGCGTCCCGGCAACGCCGAACTGAGGACCCGGGTAGGCCTGCGCAAAGGCGCCGGGCAAACCGATATCCAACAGGCGCAATCCGGAAAACTGCGTCAGCTCAAACAGGTTGCCGGCGACCATGGCGACCAGGTTCGGCAACGACGGGCCCAGGTTCTCCAGCGGCCAGGACAGCACCACACGCGCCCGGCGGATGACGGGCCGGTCCTCGCCCGCCGGCATGCGTGCGCCGGGCAGGCTTGGGGGCACACCCTCTTCCACCACTTCCAGCGCTTCGATCCGGGCACCACAACGGGCCTTCAGTTCGGGGGTCTCGCCGGGCACCGACACGAACGTGCCGCTGGACTGCTCGCCGGCCATGGCTTCGGCCGCGGCCCGAACGCTGTTTCGATCAGATAGGCCGCGTAGATCCTGTCATCGGATCGGTTCTCGAAATCCAGGCGGTCGTCGGTCATGGCGCGGAATGCCAGAAGCGGCTAGGTGGTCGGATCCGATTCTTCGTATTGACGGTACAGTTTGTTGGCACGCATCAAATGCCGTTCCAGAGCATTCGCCGCAGCGACCACGTCCCGGTCGCGCATACCGTCCAGAACCTCCCGATGCTCGGCGACGGTCAGGTCTTCGAGGCCAGGGGAACGGACAGCCGAGACGCGATAACGCTTCAGCCAGTCGAACATCGCCTCGCTGACCGCGGCATAGATGGGGTTGCCGCTGATGACGGCGATTTCCCGATGGAAGGCGCCGTCGGCGGCCAAGAAGTCCGCCGGATTGCCGCGATGGGATTCCTGCAGCGCAACAATCTTCTCCAGACGCTTCACATCCTCGTCCCGGCACTTGGTCACGGCCTGGCGGACCACTTGCAGTTCGAACATCAGGCGCGCCTCTTTCAAGTGCTGCAGGCCGGCCGGCGAAATGCCCAGCAGATGCCGCGCGGTCTGGCTGATTTGGTCCAGGATGTGACCGATCGTCGGTTCGGCGACGCGCGCCCGCTCGCCGTGCGAGATGCGGATGATGCCCATCCGCTCAAGGCCCTGCATCGCCTCGCGCACGGCGGGCCGGCCCACACCGAAGGCAGTCATCAGTTCCCGCTCGGACGGCAGCGGATCGCCCGGTGCGAGCCCTTCGGTTTCGATCAGCTTCAGCAACCGATCGAGGATCTCGTGGCTCAGCTTGCGGCGCTGAATCGGCTGGTCTGGTGTTATCATCACATCAGATGATACAGCGCCGCGTGCCCGATTCCAAACCGCAGTGCGTCAGCCGCGCGGCGCCTGCGCAGTCGGGCGCACCGGCCTGGCAAAGTCGAAATCAACACCGTCTTCGGCCTGAAGCACCGAACGGTCGAACAGCCGCCGATAGCCGGTCCAGCCGTCGGTCGATGGCTGCGGCGGCGTCCCGGATCGCCGGCGTTCCAGTTCGGCTTCGTCCACATCGAGGGTCAAAGTGCGGGCCGGAACGTCAAGCGCGATCCGGTCGCCGGTCCGCACCAGCGACAGGGGCCCGCCGACGGCCGCCTCGGGGCTTACATGCAGGATGATGGTGCCTGCAGCCGTGCCGCTCATCCGGCCGTCGGAGATGCGCACCATGTCGGTGACGCCCTGGCTCGCCAGCTTGCGCGGAATCGGTATCAGGCCCGCCTCGGGCATCCCGGGCGCGCCTTTCGGCCCGATATTCTGCAGCACCAGGATATCGTCGGGCGCGACGTCCAGATCCGGATCGTCGATACGGTTGGCAAGATCCTGCAGCGACGTGAAGACCACCGCGCGGCCAGCATGGGTCAGCAGGTCCGGCGAGGCGGCCGACTGTTTGATGATTGCGCCGTTCGGCGCCAGGTTTCCGCGCAGGAACGCCATCCCGCCGCCCGAATGGACCGGTTGCCCCAGCGGGCGGACGATCTCCTGCGGCCAGGCAGGCGGCGCGGCATCCAGGTTTTCGCCCAGCGTGCGCCCGTTCACCGTCAACACGTCCAGGTTCAGAAGATCTCGGATCTCGCGCATGATTGCGGTCAATCCGCCGGCCCGGTCGAGGTCCTCCATATAGTGCTGGCCCGACGGTTTCAGATCGACCAGCACCGGCGTTTCCCGCCCCATCAGGTCGAACGCTTCCAGATCGACCCGGATGCCGAGCCGACCCGCCACCGCCGTCAGGTGGATGATCCCGTTGGTGGACCCGCCGATGGCAAGCAAGACGCGCAGCGCGTTCTCCACGGCGGCGGGCGTCATGATGGCGGCCGGGGCCACCTCCCGTTCGGCGAGCCTCACCGCCTCCGCACCCGTCGCCTCGGCGATCCGCCGCCGGTCCGCCGACACCGCCGGTGCCGTGGCGCTTCCGGGCAGCATCATGCCCAGCGCCTCTGCGATGCAGGCCATGGTGCTGGCCGTGCCCATGACCCCGCAGGTGCCGACCGTCGGGACGAGCTGGTCGTTGATCCCGGCGATCTCGTCCGCATCGACCTCGCCGGCCCGGAACCGCGCCCAGTAACGGCGGCAGTCTGTGCAAGCGCCCACCCGCGTGCCCCGGTGCGACCCCGCCAGCATCGGGCCTGTCACAAGCTGGATCGCGGGCGTGCCGGCGCTGGCGACGCCCATCAGCTGAGCCGGCACGGTCTTGTCGCATCCGCCGATGAGAACAACCGAGTCCATCGGCTGGGCCCGGATCATCTCCTCGGTGTCCATGGCCATCAGGTTGCGGAGGTACATGCTGGTGGTAAAGGCAAAGCTTTCATGCAGCGAAATCGTGGGAAACGGCACCGGCAACCCGCCGGCCAGCATGACGCCCCGCTTCACCGCCTCGACCAGGTCGGGCACGTTGCCATGGCAGGCGTTGTAGCCGCTGAACGTATCGGCGATGCCGACGATCGGCCTGTTGAGCGCATCGTCGCTGAACCCCAGCGCCTTGATGAAGGCACGCCGCAGAAAGCGGGAGAAGTCCACGTCGCCATAGCGCGTGAGGCCCTTGTCCATGCCTTGGTTTTTGTTGTCAGCCATTACTTGTGCTCTCTCGGCCTCTGTCCGAACCGTCCCTAGCCGACGGCCGTGGAAAGGATGTTCATCACAGGTCCCGCCAGGGCTGGCGCGACCAGGGTCAGGACTACCCGCGTAACAGCCGCGATCTGACTAGTGGGATTGTTGATTTTCAGACGCTCAAGGATGGCGTGCAGCCCATGTTCCTTGCCCTCCAGCTGAATACCCGCAACATCCGTCACCAACAGAACCACGCCGGGGGCGAATGCGGCAAACAGGGTTGCGGTGAACAGGATGCCCGAAGAGAAGGACAGTGCACTGGCAAGTTCGACGTAGATCGCATGCGCCTCACTCTGTTTGGGATAGACCAGGGAGGGCATGAAGTTGACATAGGTGCGCGACGTCAGCACGGCGGAAACCAGGATCAAACTGAGAAGCGTCAGCTGACGCTTCAGCACAGTGACACAATCGACGAAATCTCCCTGCCAATCCGGCGAATCGCGTCGCGTGCGGCTGAGAACGACATGATGGAAGGCGGCGGTCCCGGCCACCACCGCGACAATTCCGAGCAAGGTCGGGACGAGCAGCGACAGATACAGGAACGTGACGATGCCGCTCGGATATCGTGCAAAGGCATCATCCAGCTTGAGCGTCTGAAGCAGATCGCGCAGCGGCTCGACGAACAGGCCGGAGAAGACCGACATTGACGCCAGGCCCGGGAACGACTGGTTCGTCGTCAACAGGATGACAGCCAGACAGACGACCGCCGCATAAACGGCGGCGAACCAGAACTGAAAGCGCAGGCGGACCCCGGCAGTGTGCGCCCGGTTGCGCATGACGGCCACGAAATACGCGATAACACCCAGGCAAAGAACGGTGTGGCAAAGACGTAGGTGCCATAGTTCAGCACAACCACGCCCACCTGCGTGCCTGCATAGGCGAACAGCGCTTTCGGCACGGGCTTGACCGCGGACAGCACGGTCTCGACCCGCGGGTCGCTGCCGGAAAACACCCACAGCACAGACAGGAACAGGAGTAGCGGGACCACCGCAAAGACGACGCACAGCGCCCAATGGAACCGGTCGTAGGTCTGTTGTACCGGGGTCATGTCCGCTCCCGAACGGTCAGTCGCCGCCGAGCATATGGTCGATCCGCCGTTCCAGCAGCATAGCGGAAACCGCGAAGTTGACACCCGCGTTGGCGTCGGACTCCTTCGTGAAAATGGCGCTGACTATGCCGACGAGCCGGCCCTCCTGGTCCACCAGCGCGCCGCCTGAAGCGCCGGGATTGGCGGCTGCGTCGGTCTGGATGAAATCCTCGATCCGGTTGAACCCGATGCCGGAGCGTGCCCGGGCTGAGACGATGCCGCAGGTGATGCTTAGATCCAGGCCGAAGGCGTTGGCGATGATACAGACATGAGCGCCCGTGGCGGGACGTTCGGCCGCGACGTCGATGGGCGCGAGCGCGGCGGCCACCCTGAGCAGGGCCAGGTCGGCCTCAAGGTCCACGGCCACGACCTCAGCATCGTGTCGATTACCGTCCCGGTCGTGCACGTGAACTTCCGTTGCCTTGGAAACGACGTGGGCGGCCGTGACGATCAGCCCCGGTTTGCGGACGACCACCCCGCTGCCTTCCGGCGCCGTGTCCGGAGGGGCACCGAAGCCCGGGCGGGTGTAGCCCGGCCACGTTGGCTCGACCGAAACGACAGAGACCGACGCGACCTGCCAGGCGCGCTCGGCATGATCGGCCGCAGCCCCACTGGCCGGGATGACGAAGCCGAACAGGAACAAGAGAACGGACAGCCATGCGGCGTTTACGACACCGACACCGCCGCGCGCCACCTCAGATCTTCCGCGCACCACCATGGCAGGACTTTAGCCCAGATTCCGCGTGCGCGTATCGGTTCCCCGACCCTAAGGCAGCCGTCCCGCCTGGGGTATTACGCGGTGACGGGCCCGTCTTCTGTCAATTCCGTATGGGTCAACATTCGGTCGAGGTTGTGTGCGCGCCAGGCAAGCAAGCGCTCGGTGCATTCCAGGCGCACGTGCCGATAGTCGGGATCGTCGGCCACGTCCCGCAGTTCACCCGGATCGAGCTTCAGGTCGAATAGCAGCGACGGAAGGCCCGTGAAGTGCACGTATTTGTAACGGTCGTCCCGGATCACGGCGAGATTGCAGGCATTCAGCGGCAGGCCCAACGCCTGCTGCGCCCGACCGGAGGCAACATCGCGGAAATCGAACTCCCAATGGACCGTGCGGCGCCAGTCTTCCGGCGCCGGCCCGCCATCCAGGAAAGGCACCAGCGAGCGACCGTCGAGCTGATGGGGCACCGGCGCACCGATCGCCTCGAGAATGGTCGGCATCACGTCGACGGATTCCGTGAATGCGTCGACCGTGATGCCGTGGCCCGCCGGCCGGCGCGGATCGCGCGCAATCAGCGGGATGTGATAGCTGCCGTCGAAGTAGCCGCCCTTTCCGAACATGTGATGGTCGCCCATCATCTCGCCGTGGTCGGTGGTCAGCACGACCAGCGTGTTGTCCCAGGCGCCCGTATCCTTCAGTCCCCGGACCACGCGCCCGATCTCGTCATCGATCTTCGCGATCAGCCCCCAATAGGCCTGCCGGATGCGGTGGGCGTCTTCGACATTCCATTCTGCGGCCAGCCCTTCGGCACCCTGCCGGAAATGGCTTTTCGGCTGGGAGTTCAGGACGTAGTCCAGGTAGGGATGCTGGGCGCCCTCCGCGTCAACGTGGGCCGCACGCACAAAGGCGCTGCCATCCTCGGACGCGAACATGCGGTTGTAGGGCTCGGCCGCGATGAACGGGGGATGGGGACGCAGCCAGGATAGATGTGCGAAGAACGGCCGTTCGTTCTGTTCCTCAAGCCACCGCAGGAACTCGCCGGTCAAGAACGCGGTGATGCTGTCTTGCGCGGCGAACCGGGTGGGTGCATCGCTGGGCGGATCCACTGGGCCTTCGGCCGGAAGGAAGATCCGGTCAAAGCCCTCCTCCGGTACCTGGATTCCGCGCGATCGCAGCCAGGAAAGCCAAGCCGTCGCGTCCCCGGGCAACGGTGTGCGCACCGTCATGCCTGGCAGGATGCCTTCATAGGTAGATAGCGCCGGGTCATCCGGATGGTGGGCACGCGGATCGGCGCCGACGTCGGTGTAGCCGAACAGCGTCGGCTCGTAGCCCGCACGCCGCGCCGCCAGCGCGTCATTGTCGTGACGGCGATCCAGGGGCGTGCCGTTGCGGCACAACCGGTTCGTCATCTGGTAGAGGCCGGTATAAAGGCATGCCCTGGCCGGCGCGCAGGGCGCAGCCTGACAATAGTGTTGCCGGAACAGAACGCCGTCGGCCGCCAGCGCATCGATGTTGGGGGTCTTCAGGATCGAATGGCCCATCGCCGACAGTCCGTCGGCGCGCCACTGGTCGGCCGTGATCAGCAAGACGTTCAACATGGGCGCCTCCTCTTCGGCACAAACCCGGTCTAGCCGTCGCCAATGTCCCCTTTATGACACCGATGGGCAAAGCGCTGCCAGTCAGGCGCACACACCAACCACCGAATATGAGTCGAAGCCGGTGGAGATCGAGCCTGTTGCCGACTGTCATCCAACAGACACGCAATTCTCATCTAACGGTCACAGCATTCGCCTATCGCGGTTGAGTGCGTGCAACACGCACTTGTTCCGAATGGGTGCTGATGGGGGAATGACATCATGAATGAAGGTAACCGAGGCCGCTTCTTCGGCCGTTCGGCAACGGCTCTGTTTGTCGGGTCTTCGATCGTCTCGTTTGGCGTTGGTTTCGCCGGGCCGGCGCATGCCGCCTGCCCCGCGATTACGCTCGACGATATGCAGGGCGTGGCCGCCGGCCAGTTCCCGCAGCAGTACGAACTCAGCGAGTTCGAGCAGGCCGCAGGCTGCACACTCAGTTTCAACGAGAACCCGGCGCTGGCGGCACTCAACGGGCAGATCCAGGGCAACCCGGACCTGCCGCCGTTGGCCGAGCGGCTGCCGGCGGAGCCGCTGGTCATGGTGCCCTATAACGAAATCGGCCGCTATGGCGGCACGCTGGACGTCCTGTCCAACGCCACCGAAGCCGGCACATCGGACTTTCTCTCGGTACGGCATGTCAACCTGACCCGGTTCTCGGACGACCTGAAGACGATCGTGCCGAACGTCGCCAAGGGATGGGAATGGAACGACGACTTCACGCAGCTGATGTTTTTCCTGCGCGAAGGCCACAAATGGTCCGACGGTGCGCCGTTCACCGCTGAGGACATCAAGTTCTGGTACGACAACCTGGCGCTGGATCCGAATGTGATCGAAAAGCCCAAGGACTATGTCCTGGTTGCGGGCGAGCGCATGGAAGTCGAGGTCATCGATCCGCAGACCGTGCGCTTCAACCTACCCGCACCGAAGCCCGGCCTCGTGGCGCATTTCGCGACCTCCTACGCGCAGGCGTTCCAGCCCAAGCACTTCCTGGGCCAGTTCCACCCGGACATCAATCCGGACGCGGACACCTTTGCGCAGTCGCTGGGTTTCGAGAACGGCTATGCGGCGATCGCCGCCTATTACGGCAATTCCGACTGGACCGACACGCCGTCGCCCTTGTTGTCGAATCCGGACAAGGTCGCGAACCTGCCCAAGGCAGTGATGCCGACGCTGGAAAGCCACATCCTGATCAAAGACACGACCGAAGGGCGGCACTTGGTGGCCAACCCCTACTTCTTCCAGGTCGATACGGCCGGCAATCAGCTGCCGTATATCAACGAGCAGGATGAGCTCTACATCAACGAGAACGAGGTCCGGCTGCTGAAGCTGGTCAATGCCGAGATCGACTACAAGTCCCAATCGCTGCAGCTGCCTTCTGCGCCGATGTTGTTGGACGGCCAGGAAAAGGGCGACTACACGATCCAGCTGAAGCCGCAGATCCAGATGCCGTCGTTCTCGTTCAACGTGACGTCGGCCGGTCCTGAAAAGCGGAAGGTGTTCGGTGATCTCCAGTTCCGCCAGGCAATGTCGGTGGCGATCAACCGCAGCGAGATCAACGAAGTCGCCTATTTCGACCTGGGCCAGCCGAGCCAGTACGTGCCTTTCTCGCCTGCACCGGACTTCGTGGCCGATGAGTGGAAGAACCACTACGCACAGTTCGACCCTGAGATGGCGAAATAGCTCCTGGACAAGGTCGGTCTCACCGACCAGGACGGCGACGGCTGGCGCGATCTTCCCAATGGCGACAAACTGGTCCTGAACATCCAGTTCGCCACCCAAGGCATCGCCGGGCAAGTCGTCGAGCTGGTTGCCCAGCACTGGTCGAATGTGGGCGTGCAAACCACGTCCAAGGAGGTGACGCCGGACGAGTACCGATCGGCACAGTCCGAGAACCAGCTTGACGTGGGCGTTTGGGGCAAGGGCCAGCCTCTGTCCGTCGTGCTGGGCACGAGCGAGCTGTTAGAGCCGCCGTTCGAGAACTATTTCGGCCACCGCACCGGAATGCTGTGGGCCGAGTACATCGAGTCCAACGGCCAAAAGGGCGTCAAACCGCCCCAGAAGGTCTTCGACCTCATCGACAGCATCAACGCGTTCCAGTCGGCCGTCCCGGGTTCGCCGGAATCCGAGAAGCTCGGCGCACAGCTTGTCGCCGATATGACCAGCGAGTTGTGGTTCATCGGAACGGTCTATTCGCCGAACCCGATCTATCACCGTAATGCGTTGGTCAACGTGCCCGAGTTCAAGACATGGTCCTACGAGTACTACCGGACCTATCCCTACCGGGCGACCCAGTGGTTCCTTGCTGACGAAGCGGGTAACTGACCGCCGGTGCAATGACGTGTGACACGGGGAACGGGCTCTGCCGCCCGGTCCCCGTGACCACACGGATTTCAATGCGCCACGGTCACTCCGCCGACGGCGCACGTCGAGTTAGATTTGTGATGGAGCGGGCAGATGTTGCAGTTCGCTCAGTTTGCAGCGACACGGGCAGGAATGGCGATCGTCACCCTGCTGTTGGTTTCCTTCATCGTCTTCTCGCTGATGGAGATGGTCCCCGGCAACTGTGCCGAGCGCTACCTCGCATACAAGAACACCCAGGGCTCCAGGATCGAGGTCGAGGACATCCGCGCCGAGGAGAAACGGCTGGGCCTTGACCGGCCGTTCCTGATCCGTTGGGCAAGCTGGGTCGGCAACGCCTTCTTCAAGGGACAGTTCGGCGACAGCTGCATCCTTCGCGTCAACATCAACCAGCTGTTGGGCGAGAAGATGCTGCTTTCCCTGGGGATTTGCTTCGCGGCCCTGCTGTTCGCCTATCTGATCGCAATCCCCGTCGGCATCGTTTCCGCGACCGCGAACAGCCCGATCGCCAACAACGCGCTGCGCATCGTCTCCTATCTGGGGCTGGCGATGCCCAACTTCCTGCTGGCGCTGATCATCATGCTGCTCTCCACGGTCATGTTCGGAGACACGCTGACCGGTCTCTTTTCCAAAGAGTTCAGGGATGCGCCCTGGTCCTTCGACCGGGTGGTGGACTTCCTCTCGCGGGCCTGGCTGCCGATTGTCATCCTGGGCTGGTCGGCGACGGCGTTCGCGGTCCAGACCGTGCGCGCCCTGATGTACGATGAACTGGGCAAGCTGTATGTCACGGCCGCCCGGGCCCGCGGCATCGGCGGCTGGAAGCTGTTGTGGCGCTATCCGGCGCGCCACGCTCTGGGCCCGATCGTCAATTCGCTGGGTTTTGACCTGAACCGGGTCTTCAACGAGCTGCCGATCGTGGCCGTCATTCTGGTGCTGACCGATGCCGGCGCCTTGTTGCTGGAGGCCCTGGCGAGGTCCAACGACCAGCAGCTGGCAGGTGCCATCATCTTCATGCTGACGGCATCGATTGTGGCCTTGAACTTCCTGACCGACGTGATGCTGGCAGTGATCGACCCACGCGTCCGTCGCAGCGTGATGGGGGGGCTAGGCAATGGCGGAACAGGTCATCACGACCCCGGTGTTGAGCGAACAGGAGCGCCAGGAACAACAGCGCAAGGAAGCGTATTTCACGGCAAGCCAGGGGCAGCTGATCTGGGCCCGGTTCCGCAAGAACCGCGCCGCGATGATCGCCGGGACCGTGCTGATCGTGATGATCCTGACGGGCCTGTTTGCGCCCTTCCTGTCGCCCTACGACCCAACCATTGCCGGGCGGGACAAGGACTATCAGAACGGCGCACCGCAGATCCCCATGTTCTGCGACCACAATGGCTGTTCCATGAGGCCGTTCCTGCACGGCCTGGAGCGGACCCGGTCGATCAAGAACAATTTCCGCTGGGTCACGACGGTCAATCCGGAGAAACGCCGCTACGTCCAGTTTTTCGTGGACGGCTGGGAGTACCGTGTCTTCGCCTTCGAGCTCGATCTGCCCGGGTCGGCCATTGACATCCGGATCCCAGGCTTTGCTTTCACTACGCACCTGTTTGGAATCGAAGAAGGCGGCATTCACATCTTCGGAACCGACTCGGCCGGCAAGGACATCTTCTCTCGCACACTGCACGCGATCTGGACGTCGCTTGCGGTCGGCACAATCGGCGTCTTTATCAGTTTCGTCCTGGCCCTGATCATCGGCGGCACCTCCGGCTATTTCGGCGGGCGCATCGACGGCGTGTTCCAGATGATTACGGACGCGGTTCTCACCGTGCCGGCCATTCCGCTTTTCATGGCGCTGGCGGCCTTCGTGCCGGACGAATGGAGTGCCGAGGCTCGGTTCTTCTTCATCTCGATCATCCTGGGCCTGATCGGCTGGCCGACACTGGCACAACGCGTGCGGACGCACCTGCTGACCGAGCGGAATCAGGAATATGTGCTGGCCGCACGGCTTTGCGGCGCATCGGCACCGCACATCATCGGTCGGCACCTGCTGCCCAGCTTCACCAGCTACATCATCGTCGACCTGGTGATCTCCTTTCCCTACATGGTGCTGTCGGAAACCGCATTGAGCTTCATCGGCCTGGGGCTGAAGGAGCCGGTCAATTCGCTGGGCGTCCTGTTGCAGAACGTGACCAGCTCCGATGTGCTTCTGAATTACCAGTGGTACTTCATCCCGGTGTTCTTCTTCGTCACCATGGTGATGGCCTTCGTGTTCGTCGGCGACGGGCTGCGCGATGCCGCCGACCCCTATTCGGAGCGAAAGTCGTGACCGCCCCGCTGATCAGCGTCGAGGACCTGACCGTGCAGTTCCGGACCGACGAGGGGCTGATCACCGCGGTGGACGGCATCTCCTTTGACATTGCGCCGGGAGAGGTTCTGGGCCTGGTCGGCGAAAGCGGGTCGGGCAAGTCCGTCTCGGCCAAATCGCTGATGCGGCTTAATGCAGACAACACCGCCTACGGCACCGGAAGCCGGATCATGCTGAACGCCGAGCAGGGACAAGTGGACGTGCTGTCTCTGACAAAGTCGCGCGACCTGAAACTGGTCCGGGGCGGTGTTGTCTCCATGATCTTCCAGGAGCCGATGGCCAGTTTTGCACCCGCCATCACGGTGGGTGATCAGATCGTCGAGCAGTTACTGTTGCACACGCAGATGACCAAGAAACAGGCCAGGGAACACGGCATCGACATGCTGGCACGGGTCGGCATTTCGGACGCGCGGCGCCGGTTCGACCAGTATGCCTTCGAATTCTCCGGCGGAATGCGCCAGCGGGCCATGATCGCAATGGCGCTGTCGACCAGCCCCAAGCTGCTGATCGCCGACGAGCCCACAACGGCGCTGGACGTGACGATCCAGGCCCAGGTCATCGACCTGATGATGGAACTGGTCGAGGAATTCGGCATGGGCATCCTCTTCATCACGCACGACCTGGGCGTGATCGCGCAGACCGCCGACCGCGTCGCGGTCATGTATCTGGGGAAGATCGTCGAATCGGGCACGGTCCGGCAGGTGATCCGCCAACCGGCCCACCCCTATACACAAGGTCTTCTGGATGCGCTTCCCAAGCTGGACCGGCTGGACGAGCCGCTGTTGCCGGTGCCGGGCGACATCCCCAGCCCGCTCGACCGGCCGACAGGGTGCGTGTTTCACACGCGCTGTCCCCAGGCGATTGCGGGCCGGTGTAATGCGGAGATCCCGACGGCCACGAGAATGTCCGACGGTCATTTTGCGTCCTGTTTCGTCGCACACGAAAGGGCCGAACGGCCGATGGCGGAGGCGTCGGCATGACCGCGCAGCCCCACATCGCGGCCCGCGGACTGTCCGTCCACTACGGGGTGGGCCGCAAGCTGATCGGCGAAACCCCGGTGGTCAAGGCGATCGACAACGTTTCGCTGGATATCCCAAAAGGATCGTTCTTCGGGCTGGTTGGCGAGAGTGGATCGGGCAAGACGACCCTGGGCCGCGCGATCCTGAAGGCCGCCCCGATCACCGGCGGGCACGTGAGCTATCGCGACGACGAGGTGGAATACGACCTTGCCGAGATTGGCAAGGCCCAACTGAAGGACTACCGCAAGCGCGCCCAACTGATCTTTCAGGATCCCTATGCCGCACTGAGCCCGCGCATGACGGTGCGCGACATCATTGCCGAGCCGCTGGAGGTGATGAAACTGACGTCGTCGCGCGAAGAAACAGACGAACGGGTCCGGGAAATCGCGGCCAAATGCCGGCTCAACCTGGAACACCTACGCCGGTTCCCGCACGCTTTCTCGGGCGGTCAGCGGCAACGGATTTCCATTGCCCGTGCCCTGGTGTGTCGTCCGAAGTTCCTGGTCGCGGACGAAAGCGTCGCTGCGCTCGACGTGTCGATCCAGGCGGATATTCTGAACCAATTGAAGTCGCTGCAGCAGGAGATGGACATTACCGTCCTGTTCATCAGTCATGACCTCAGCGTGGTTGCACACACTTGCGACCATGTGGCGGTGATGTATCTGGGCCGACTGGTGGAGAGCGCACCGACGCGCGATCTGTTCGCAGCGCCCCGCCATCCCTATACAAAGGCGCTGTTGTCGGCGATCCCGTCGCTGGATCCGAACGAGCGGGGGAAAGCCCAGAAGCTGGAGGGCGAGATCCCAAGCCCCCTGGCGCCGCCGCCGGGCTGCAAGTTCAACACCCGCTGTCCGCATGCAATCGATGTCTGCCGGGCAGAGGAACCGAGGATCGAGCTGGCCGGGTCCGGACCGGAACACGATATCGCCTGCCACCGTTGGCAGGAGCTTGCCGAAACTGCGTCCGTGGCATAACGGCCGACGGTCAGCCACCTCACGCGGCGCGGCCGCCAACGCGGAGGAACGGGATTGATGTATGATGTGGCAATCGTCGGCGCGGGTATCGTCGGCCTGGCCCATGCCTTGATCGCCGCTCGTGCCGGAAAGCGGGTTATCGTGATCGACCGCGACAGCCGGGCAAACGGGGCCTCCGTCCGGAATTTCGGTTTTGTCACCGTCACCGGGCAGCAGTACCCGGAATGCTGGCGGCGCGCACGACGCAGTGCCCAGATCTGGGACGAGGTGGCCAAGTCAGCCAAGATCGAGGTGGTTCATCGCGGCCTGCTGCTGGCGGCACGCCGACCCGAGGCAATGCGTCTTCTCGAGGCCTTCGTGGAACACCCGATGGGGGCCGATTGCTCGTTGATGACGCCGCGCGCCGCGCAGGAACAGGTTCGGCCGCTTCGCACCGACAAACTGGCTGGGGCCCTTTGGTCGCCGCACGAACGCCGCGTTGAGTCCCGCACGGCGGTTCGGCAACTGGCGCGTTGGCTGGCGGAAGCGCACGGGGTGGCGTTTCGCTGGTCGACTGCCGTTCTTTCCGTCGCGCCGCCTGCGGTCGAAACCACGGCTGGAACGATCGAAGCGGACACCTGCATTGTCTGCCCGGGCGACGACCTGGTCAGCCTGTTCGCGGAGCGGCTTGCCGGCTACGGTTTGACGCGTTGCAAGCTGCATATGCTGCGCGTTGCGCCCGGGTCGGGCTTCAAACTGGGTGCCGGCGTGATGTCGGACCTGAGCCTTGTGCGATACCTGGGATACGCAGAGCTGCCGGAGGCGACGGCATTGAAGGCAAGACTGGCCCGCGAACAGGCCGACGCCCTGATCAACGGCGTTCATTTGATCGTCGTCCAGTCGGCCGACGGAACGCTGGTCGTCGGCGATAGCCACCATTATGACGACACGCCCGACCCCTTCGCGCCGTCGGCCGTCGACGCCTTGATCCTGGAGGAGCTGAGCGAAGTTCTGACTCTCACCGCCCCCCCATGTCACGGAACGATGGTCCGGAACCTATGCAAGCGCCCATGACCGTCTCGCCCTGATCGACCGCCCCGATGACGCCACGCGCCTGGTTACGATCACCAGCGGCACAGGGGCGTCCACCGCGTTCGCCATCGCCGAAGAGGTGATCGGCGAGCTTTTCGAGTCACAAGCAACGGTGCGGGAGTTCGTACAGTGAGCCGGGTCAAGGCCGTGGTGTTCGACTGGGCTGGCACAGTCATCGATTTCGGTTCGCGCGCGCCGATGGGGGCGTTCGTCGAGGTTTTCAATCAGTTCGGCGTCGACATCACCGTGGCTGAAGCGCGCCAGCCGATGGGGCTGCCGAAGTGGGACCACATCAGGGCGCTGGGCAACATCCCCAGGATCGCCGAAGCCTGGGAGAAGGAGCACGGTGCGCCCTTTTCGGACGCGGACGCCGACCGGATCCACGCGGTGTTTGAACCGCTCAATGCCAGGGTCGTCACCGACTATGCGGACCTGATCCCCGGAACCGTCGAAGTCGTCGCCGAACTGCGCCGGCGGGGCATCAAGATCGGATCGACGACTGGTTATACCCGGGCCATCATGGCCCCTGTCCTGCCGCTTGCCGCCCGTCAGGGCTATGCACCGGATAATCTGGTCTGTGCAGGCGATCTTCCAACAGGCCGTCCAACACCCGCGATGATGCTGAAGAGCTTTGTGGATTTGGACGTCGGCCCGGCGGCGGCTGTCATCAAAGTCGATGACACGGCTCCGGGCATCCACGAAGGCACAACGGCCGGTTGCTGGGCCGTCGGGGTTGCCCTGTCGGGTAATGCGGTCGGCCTGAGCGCCGAGGCCCTGGCCGCCACGCCCGACCACGATGTGGCAAGACTGCGTGAGGCCGCGGGGGCGCTTCTGCACGAGGCCGGTGCGCACTACGTGATCGACACCGTGGCCGACCTCCTTCCCGTCGTTGACGACATCGAAAGCCGGCTGGAAAACGAAGACGTGCCGCCCATCCCCGTCTAACGCGATCGCGTTATCTCCTGACAAGATGCTGTCAGGAGGCCTGTGCGATCATTGGTTACTGCATTCACACCAGCGGAGTTGAGCGCATGAGCTTCACGCCAGAGCATCTCACTGTCTGGACCGAGATTCCGGTCAGCGACTTGGACAGTGCCATCGAATTCTACAACACGGTCTTTGACGCCGGGCTCACCAAGGACGAAAACGGCCCAAACCCGATGGCCATGTTCCAGACCAAAGACAACAAAGGCGTCGCGGGCCACCTCTATCCGGGCAAGCCGGCACCGGAAGGCACCGGTCCGACCGTCCACCTGCTTGTCCCCGACAACCTGGAAGACAGCCTTGAGAGGGTGAAGCAGGCCGGCGGAAAGGTCGTCTCCGACATCATCTCCATACCCGTCGGACGGTTCGCCTATTGCCTGGCCCCCGACGGCAATTCGATCGGGCTGTTCGCCTACTAGGTGCATCTCCCAGCCGCGCCCGGAAACGCCGAGCGCGGCATGCGATACGCCCAGGCCGAAGACCGGCAAATGCCAAGCCATGACCGATAGGCCGGAAAACGCGGGCATTCGGTTCAAGCAGGCATCCGTCGCGATCTGCCCCTTAGCCGGCGTTTTCGGCAGGCAGGCTCAACCCGGCATGCAGCGTTGCCGTTGCAGGGTTAGTTTGAGCGGAGTTGATCGGCGGATGCCTTCAGCAGCTCAATTGCCTTGTGCACCAGGTCGTCATCAAATCGGCTGAGCATTCCGACGACGGAAATCGACAGGTACATTTGCCCATCCCCCAGAAAGATGGGAACCGCAACGGCACCGATGTCGGGTTCGTTATCGCCTCTGTTCAGTGAAATGCCCGCAGCTCTGATGCTTGCGAGTTCCCTTTCGAACACCTGCGGGTCTCCCAGCGCGACGGTTTCGCCCAGGTGTTTTTTGAACCAGGACTTACGGTCGGCCTCACTCATCATCGCCAGCCACAGTTTGCCTTGGGCAGTGATGGTCATGGGCAGCTCGGTTCCGACCCTGATGTTCACGGAGATAGGGCGGTCCGCGGTGGAGACTGCCATGCATGTGGGACCGTTCCGACCCAACCGGCACGCCATGACCGATTCGTTCAGTTCGCTGCTGATGTCGTCGATGACACGCTGAACGCGCGTCCACATCGGATTGACCGTTTCCGCCACGCGGCCGAGCGTTTCGATCCGCGGCCCAATACTGAACGCTCCCCTGCGGACACTGGTGAGCGCGCCAGCCTCTTCCAAGGACAGCAAGAACCGGTGGGCGGTACCGGGATTCATCCCAAGTTCGGACGCCACCGTCGCTGCCGAGATTTCGCTGCGGTCGGCCGTGATCAGACCAAGGATCTCGAACGCCTTGAGCACAGATGAGTTCAGCGGGGTCGCCATCGCGTCTCCTAGGACTTCAAAGCCGTTGCACCCGATGCCCGTTCATATGGATTCGTCGGAGCTTGACAAGTCCATATCGTAAATGTCATTATTTAAGTTATCAATCTTAATTATTGAGATATCGGGGGATGGAAATGGACCTCGGGTTACTGATCTCGAATGAAAGCGCGCCCGCCTCGGGTGGAAGGACATTCGAACGGCTTAATCCCGTGACCGGTGATGTCGCGACGCGCGCAGCTGCGAGTGTCGCTTCGGATGTGGACCGCGCTGTCCGGTCCTGCGCCGAAGCATTCAAGTCCTGGTCTGAGACAGGGCCGACCGAACGCCGCGCGATCCTGAACAAATGCGCAGATGTGCTGGAGGCCAATACGCCCAAGTTCATCGAGATCGGCCAGCAGGAAACCGGCGGTACTGCGCCATGGTACGGTTTCAACGCGATGCTCGCGTCCAGGATGCTGCGCGAAGCCGCCTCGATGACCACCCAGATCAAGGGCGAGATCATCCCTTCCGACAAACCAGGCACGTTTGCAATGGGCATCCGCCAGCCCGTCGGCGTGTTGGTCGGCATGGCGCCTTGGAACGCACCGATCATTCTCGGCGTGCGCTCGTTTGCCATGGCGATAGCCTGCGGAAACACGGTTGTCATGAAAGCTTCCGAGAAGTGCCCCGCCCTGCACCGCCTGATCGGCGACTGCATGGTCGAGGGCGGGCTTCCCGCCGGCGTGCTCAACATCGTCACCCATTCGGCCGAGGATGCAGCAGAGGTCGTCAACGCGCTGATCGACCACCCGTTGACCAAGCGCATCAATTTCACCGGTTCGACCCGCGTGGGACAGATCATCGCCGAACGTGCGGCCAAACATCTCAAGCCCTGCCTGCTGGAGCTCGGCGGGAAGGCGCCACTGATCGTCTTGGAGGATGGCTACATCCAGGCGGCAGTGAATGCGGCCGGTTTCGGCGCCTTTATGAACCAGGGCCAGATCTGCATGTCGACCGAGAAGATCGTGCTGGTGGAGGCAATCGCCGACGCATTCGCGGAAGGCTTTGCGGAAAAGGCAAAGAGCCTGGTTGCAGGGCAGCCCTCCGAACAGGTGCCGCTGGGCTCGGTGGTCGATCGCGAAACCATCGACCACGTGAAGGTCCTGATCGAAGATGCAGTCGCGAAAGGCGCCAGGGTCATCGCTGGCGGCGCGCCGGAGGTCGGCACCATCATGCCTGCGACGGTGGTCGACCACGTCACCCCGGAGATGAAGATCTACAGCGCCGAGAGCTTCGGCCCGGTGACCACGCTGGTTCGCGTCAAAGACGAGGAGGAGGCCATCACGGTGGCCAACGATACCGAGTACGGGCTCAGCGCGGCGGTCTTCAGCCGTGACACGCGGCGGGCCCTGGAAGTGGCCAAACGCATTGAGTCGGGCATCTGCCATGTCAACGGCCCGACTGTGGGCGATGAGGCGCAGATGCCTTTCGGCGGGATCAAAGCCTCGGGATACGGCCGCTTCGGCGGCTCTGCGGCAATCAACGAGTTTACCGAGCTTCGCTGGATTACCGTCGAAGACCCGGATCAGCACTACCCGATCTAGATCGGTCGCCACCCACAAGCGGAAGAGAGAACCACCCGATGCCCGACGACCACCGTTCAACGGAAATGCTGACCGCCGGAGGCGCGATGTTTGGCAAGCTCAAGGCTTTGGGTGTGGACTATGTTTTTGCCAACTCCGGTACCGACTTCCCACCGATCATCGAAGGATTGATCGAGGCGCGACAAAGAAACATCGATCTGACGGACGCCCGTGACCGAAAAGGCCCGATTCGGCGCCCGAACTGTTCCCATCGGCTGGGGCTAGGAGATGTTCGACCAGACCGCACTGGTCCGTGAGACGACCAAATGGGACTACGAGCTGCGTTTCCCAGAGCAAGTGGCCGAGCTTTTCGACCGGGCCTGGGCAATTTCCAACTCCACGCCGAAGGGACCGGTCTATCTGAGCCTTCCGCGTGAAGTCCTGTGCGAACAAACGTCCCCCGACGGGCTCGACAGACCCTCGTCCATGGCGCCCGTGATCACCGCACCCGATCCCGACGCGCTAACCCGCGCCGCCGCACTGCTGACCCAAGCGGAGGCGCCGTTGATCATCGCTCAGCGGGGAGCCCCGGCTCGGCGGAGGCCTTTGCCGTGCTCTCCAAGTTTGTCGACGACTGGGCGATCCCAGTCAGTCACTACTGGGCAAACCAGATCTCGATCCCGCTCTCCCATCCGATGCAGGTCGGCGCGAACCCCGAGGCCATGTTGGCCGAAGCCGACGTCGTTCTCGTGATCAACTCCCTCGCACCCTGGTGGCCCGACAAGGTCAAGCTCAGGGACGATGTCACCGTGATCCAGATGGGACCGGACCCGCTTTTCTCCCGAACGCCGGTGCGAAACTTCCCGGCCGGTGTGACGCTTGCCGGGGAGACAGCGCCGACCATCCTGGCGCTGATCGAGGACATGTCCGCCCGCACCCGCGACCAGCAAATGATCGACGCGCGGCGCATCAGGATTGCTGATCTGGCCGAGACGAACCGCGCGGCCGTGATGGCCCAGGCCGAAAGCGGCTGCCGCGGCCCCATGAGCAAGGAATGGGTGAGCCTGTGCCTCGGCCGCGCGATCAAGGGGCGGCGTGCGAGCGTATTCCACGAACTCGGTTGTCCGCTTCTGCCGCTCGATCTTGATGATCACCTGAGCTACTTCCAGGAACCCCACGCCGGCGGCCTCGGCTGGGGCCTGCCCGCCGCGCTAGGCGCACAGCTTGCAGATCGCGACCGGCTGGTATTCGCCACGATGGGCGACGGCAGCTACATGTTCGCCAACCCAACCGCCTGCCACCAGGTCGCCGAGGCCATGGAGTTGCCGGTGATCACGCTTGTGCTCAACAACGGGGAATGGGGCGCGGTGCGGCATTCCGTGGAAGGGCTCTACAAGGGCGGTCGTGCGTCCAAGTCCAACGATGTGCCACTCACGTCGCTTAGGCCTAGCCCGGACTTCACCCTGACCGCCGAAGCAAGCCGCGCCTATACCGAAATGGTAACCGACGGTGAAGACCTTCCCGGCGCCCTAGACCGAGCCATCCGGGTCGCAACGGAAGAGAGGCGACACGTTCTGCTGAACATCGCCATTGAGCGGACTCGTCCCCACTGAGGGGCCATCCATCAAGAAACTCAAACATGAGGGAGGGAATCATGAGAATCCTAAAATTCATTCTGACAGGTGCCGCGGCTGTCACGCTGGCCACCGCGGCGCAAGCCGACGAGCTGAAGCTCGCCCACTTCGCCTCGACCAAGTACCATCTCCACAACGAGATGTTCCTGCCATTGGCAGAAAAAATGGCCGAAGCGACCGGCGGCGAGACCACTATCCGCGTCTATCCCGGTGGCGAGCTAGGTGCGGGTCCGGTCAAGCAGTACGACCGCGCCATCGACGGGGTGGCGGACATCGTCTACGCCCTGCCGGGCTACACCGCCGCACAGTTCAAGCAGACGCTGATGGTCGAGCTGCCCGGTATGGTGCCGGCGGGCGTAAATCGAACCGAAGTTGTCTGGCAGGACATCGACATGCTCGACAAAGAGTTTCGCCGCACCAAGCTCTTGGGTCTCTGGACGGCGCAGGAAGCGGTGCTTCTGAGCCGGGAGAAACCGATCCGCAGTATTGCCGATCTCAAAGGTCTCAAGATCCGCGTTCCCTCCAAGAACACCGGCCGGGTGGTCGAGGCTTGGGGCGCCACGCCGGTGTCGCAGCCGATCAGCCAGGTCTACACCTCAATGGAGACCGGCGTGATAGACGGTGTGCTGGTCGACAGCTCGGTGTTGTCGAGTTTCAAACTCGGTGAGGTGACGAAGTATGTCACGCGGGGGATGAATGCGACCCATTCGATGTTCATGCTGGTCATGAACCGCGACAGCTGGGAATCGCTCGATGACGAAACCCAGGCAAAGCTGACCGAGCTTACCGGTGCCGGGATGTCCGAAGGCGGCCGTGTGACCATGGCCAACGCCTCCGACAGGGCCCTCGCGGCCTTTGTCAAATCCGGCGGAGAAGCCATCGACCTCACACCGGACGCCGCGGCCGAGTTCAACGCCGCGACCGACGCGCTGGCCGAACAGGTTATTGTGGAACTCCAGGCTGATGGCGTGAATGCAGAAGCCTGGGCGGCGGCCTTGCGGAAGTAAGGACCGATGTCTGTCTCCGAAGACAGTGGTGCTCGGGGATCCTTCCCCGAGCGCGCACTCCGCCTTGCGGCGCTGATTGGCGGGTTTGCGCTGTTTCTGATCATGGGGCTGGTGGCTGTTTCGGTGATCTTCCGCTACGTCCTCGGCATGCCGATTTTCGGCAGTCAGGAGATCGTCGAGATCGGCATGTCGGTCGTGGTGATGCTGGCCATGCCGTTCACCTCTTTCTCTGGCAGCCATATCCGTGTCGATATCTTCGACAGGCGGCTCGGCGCTGCGGGCCGGTTCTTTGGAGACCTCATTTCCCGGACGGTCGGGATATTCGTGCTCGGCCTTCTGGTGCGGAAGACCTGGGACAAGGCCCTCGACGCTCATGAATATGGGGATGTGACGAACATGATCGAGATCCCCGTTTGGATCGCCTATGGCGCGATCACCTTCGGCATGGGGCTCTTCATCCTTGTTCTGGCCGGGCAGATTGTCGGGCAGATTCGCCATGGAGTGACGGGCTATGAGTGAGACGGTGATCGGCGTTCTTGGCATCGCCGCACTATTCGTCGCCTTGATCATCCGACTTCCCGTCGGCATGGCCCTGCTGGTGGTCGGCTTTGGCGGCATCTGGGCGATCAACAGCCAGCGCGCAGCGATCGCCACGATGTCGTCCGAAACCTATTCCTCTGTCACCGCCTACGGGCTGTCGGTGATCCCGCTCTTTGTCCTCATGGGCAATATCGCCGGCGCGGCGGGCTATTCGCAGCGACTCTACGACGCAGCCCATGCTTGGATCGGACGACTGCGCGGTGGGCTTGCCGCCTCTACCGTCGTCGGCTGTGCCGCCTTCTCGGCGGTCAGCGGTTCCTCGGTCGCCACTGCGGTCACGATCGGCAAGGTCGCCTTGCCCGAGATGAAACGTTTCAACTATGCCGACGTGCTGGCCACGGGCTCGGTTGCTGCAGGCGGCACGCTGGGCATCCTGATTCCGCCGTCGACGGGCTTCGTCCTCTACGCGATCCTGACCGAGGAGAGCATCGGCAAATTGTTCATCGCCGGGATCCTCCCCGGTCTTTTGCTCGCGTTTTTGTTCGTCGTTGTGATCTTGCTTATCACCGCTTTCAAGCCCGAAGAGGGGCCGGCCGGCCCAAGCACAACCATGTCCGAGAAGCTCCTGTCCACGCTTCGTGCACTGCCCCTTGTTGGGCGTGATCCTGGTGTCGATCGGCGGGATCTATCTGGGCGTCTTCACGCCGGTGGAAGCGGCCGGGGTCGGAGCGACGTTGGTTACCGTCCTGGCGGTCGGCACTGGCGCGCTCCGCCTCGGCAGGATCCCATCGATCCTGGTCGAGACCGTCACGATGACAGCGATGCTATATCTCATCATCATCGGCGCGCATGTGTTCGGCCCCTTCTTGGCGCTGACGCATATCCCCGAGTCTCTTGCATTGGCGTTGAAGGACCTCGGGCTGGGGCCCTATGCGACGCTGCTCTTGGTGCTCGTGGGCTACGTCATCCTCGGCATGTTCTTCGACGGGTTGGCAATGCTGGTCGTGACGCTGCCTGTCGTGTTTCCGATCATCATCAGCCTGGGGTTCGACCCGATCTGGTTCGGCGTGGTCGCCGTGATCGTAATTGAGATGGGCCTGGTTACCCCACCAGTGGGGATCAACGTTTTCGTGGTGAAGGCCGTCGCAACCAGTGTCCCCATGAGCACGATCTTCCGGGGCGTGCTGCCATTTTGGTTCGCGATGGCCGCCTGTCTGTTGCTTCTGATCCTTTTCCCGCAGATCGCACTGTTGCTGCCCAACCAGATGAGGTGAACGACCCCCTCATCGCCGGCCACCGTCACAGACCGCATCACAGCGGGGCGCGTCGTCGATATGGATTACAGGCCGCTGCTTGCCGAACCGACAGCATCGGAGGAAGGGAAATGAAAGTCTGTGTAGCGGGCGCCCCGGGTGCCTTTGGCATGAAACACCTTGACGCGCTCGCGACCATCGAGGGCGTAGCCTTGACGTCCGTCGTCGGCGGCCAGCCGGATGACATCGAGGGCTTTGCCAAGGAGCGCGGTATTGGCCACTGGACCAAAGATCTGGATGAGAGCCTGGCGCGTGACGACGTCGACGCGGTGATCCTGGCGACACCAACGCAGGTTCACGCCGCCCAGACGATTGCCTGCATGACGGCTGGCAAGCATGTGCTCGTCGAGATCCCCATGGCCGACAACCTGGCCGATTCGAAAGAAATCGTGCGCGTGCAGCAAGAAACGGGTGTCGTCGCAATGGCCGGCCACGTGCGCCGCTTCAATCCGTCACATCAGTGGATCCACAACAAGATCAAGGCCGGCGCGTTGACCGTCCAACAGATGGACGTGCAGACCTACTTTTTCCGCCGCAAGAACATCAACGCCAAGGGCGAGCCGCGCACCTGGACCGACCATCTCTTATGGCACCACGCCTGTCACACGGTGGATCTGTTCCAGTACCAGACAGGTGGCCAGGCGGTCGAGGCCTTTGGCCTGCAAGGTCCCGTGCACCCCGAACTCGGCATCGCCATGGACATGAGCATCGGCTTGAAGGCTCAGAACGGTGCTATCTGCACGCTCTCGTTGTCGTTCAACAACGATGGGCCGTTGGGGACCTTTTTCCGCTACATCTGCGACAACGGCACCTTCATTGCGCGGTACGACGATCTGGTCGACGGCCACGAAACCCCCATCGATTTGAGCGACGTCGCCGTTTCCGACAACGGCATAGAACTGATCGACCGGGAATTCCTCAGCGCCATCAAAGAAGGCCGTGACCCCAACGGAAGTGTTGGTCAGTGCCTTTCTGCAATGCAGACCCTGGACCGTATCGAACGGTCCTTCCGATAAGGAGGCCCTGCCATGAGGGACAGACAACCGATCCCTGGCACCGTCATGTTCGATGCTGTGGAAGCCATGAAAGGCTATGCGCTGAACAAGATGTGCTTCTCGTTCAACAGCCAGAAAAACCGCGATGCCTATCTGGCCGACGAAGAGGCCTACATGGAGAAGTACGGTCTCAACGAACAGCAGAAGCAGGCGGTCCGCGACAAGAATGTCCTCGAAATGATCGCCGTCGGCGGCAACATCTACTACCTCGCCAAATTGGCCGGCGTCTACAAGCTTGGCGTCCAGGACGTGGGCGCTCAGCAGACCGACATGACCGTCGACGAACTCAAAGAGATGCTGGTGAAGCAAGGAGAATAGTTATGGCTCGGATCGTGGGTGGCATAACCTCTTCGCATATTCCTGCCGTCGGCAACGCCGTGGCACGCAAGCTTTTCGACGATCCTTACTGGAGACCATTCTTCGATGGCTATCCGCCGGTGCATGAGTGGTTAGCCGAGGTGAAGCCGGACGTGGCCGTCGTCATCTACAATGACCATGGCCTCAACTTCTTCCTCGACAAGATGCCGACATTTGCCATTGGCGCCGCATCAGAGTACCGCAATGAGGATGAAGGCTGGGGAATCCCGACCATCGCGCCCTTCAAGGGTGATCCGGCGCTGTCATGGCACATCATTGAGACGGCGATGGCCGACGAGTTCGACCTGACCACCTGCCAGGAGATGTCCGTCGATCACGGATTCTGCGTGCCCATGCAGGTGCTCTGGCCAAATTATGAAGAACTCGGCATCCGTACCGTCCCGGTGGCCATCAACACGGTGCAGCACCCGTTGCCGACGCCGAAGCGCTGCTACGAACTGGGCAAGTCCATCGGCAGGGCGATCGAGTCTTACCCGGAAGACCTCAAGATTGTGATCCTTGGCACTGGCGGCCCGTCGCACCAGCTCGACGGCGAGCTGGCCGGCTTCATCAACAAGCGATTCGATCAGATGTGCATGGACAAGATCGTCGACGACCCCAAGTATTTCGTGGACATATCAATCGTCGACCTGGTCCGCGAAGCCGGCGCCCAGGGCACGGAGTTCATCCTCTGGCTGTGCATGCGCGGCGCGCTGACGGGCAAGGTCAGGGAACTGCACCGCAATTACCACATCCCTATTTCCAACACGGGCGCCGGCCTGCTCTGTCTGGAGAACCAGCCATAATGCCTGCTTGTTGCACGTTGAGGCCGCGCAGCCGTCACAAGTCGACGACTGCTCTTTGAAATAGGTGAGACAGACTGCAATGCGCCGACCGCGATCATTCGAAAGCGGACGGTTTGTGATCCCGGGCCTTACCCAAAGCAGGTATTGGTTATCCGTCAGTTCCGAGAACGCGCGCGCCAAGTGCTTCGTTGGTGCGCCTATAGGCCGGCTCAACCCAATCGGAATCCCAAAACCAGAGCCATAGACCGCGATCCACTTCCAACTGTGTCACTTCTGTGCCATCGAGGACGGGTTCCAAAAGCCATCGATGGTCGAAGGTCAGGATACCCGGCATCCCTCCCTTCTGGCGCAGCTCCCGCGACGGCACCATGGTCTCGACAGTCGCGTCCATCGCCACAACAGAGCCGTCGGGGAAACGCACGTGGTTGGTGAGCTGTGCTCCGGAAGCGTAGGCACCTTCGATCGCGACGAACACCGGATTCCAATTCGCGTATTCCGCCGTGTCCATCAAAACCGACCAGACCGCGTCCGGCGGCGCCGGTATCGTCGTTTCCGCCAGAAAGGTCTTCTTTGAGAACAGGGCAGCGGCAGCGACGACAACGACGACGGCTAACACGCCCCACTTGATGGCCGACCTAGTCACGGCGTGGCGGTCCCAGGCAAATGACAGAGACGAATCTACAGCCTGATGACATTAGCGCTCTGGTTCACCTCGATCTAGTGGCCGGACCACGTGACCAGAATTGGAAGGTCCGCTCCTGGCTAAACTGCGACCTGCACGGTTCGTGGGCTTGTGTCGGATTTCATTCCAAGCGCAGTCATAAGGTCGTCGCACTCGGTTTCTTTGTAAACGAGGACAGGCCCTAGCCATCCAGAGTGGGGATATCGAGGGCCTGAAACGCAGGCCGGTCTTTGTTTTCGATGGCCTGGATCAGCGCGTGCGCAAGGCTTTCGCCCGCCTTCTTGATATCCTCGTGGACGACGACGATCTCGTTGCGGAAGAAGCGCAGGAAGGGCACGGCCTCCTTCGAAACGATGTCCAGTTCGTGCGCAAGGCGTCTGCCGGCTCCCTCAGCCGCGGCGACCACCGCCATGGTGGCGCTCGCCGCGCCAATGACGATGCCGTCGGGATACTGATCGCCGGCCATTAGCGCGGCCACGTGCGTTTCGATTGTCCCGATCGAACTATCGCTGGTCATGCCTTCCAGGACCTGGCAGCGACAACCCAGGCGGTGGCCCGCAGCCTGAAACCCGTCGATCATATGCCGGCTATAGGTCTGATCCTGCGGTGGCGCCAAAAGCGCCAGCCGCCGTCGTCCGCGCCTGCACAGTTCCTCAACCGCCAGTTCGGCAAAGCGGCGATTGTCGAAATCGAAATACGGGTGGCTCAGCCCTGCTTCGGTGCGGCCGTGCGTGGCAAACGGAAACCCGCGTTCGGTCATATAGCGCACCCGGGCATCGTCGGGCTGGATCTGGTTGATGATCACCCCATCCGCCGACTTGGTTTCGACGATGTAGCGGATCGGGTCCATCGGGTCGTCCGCCGAGGTGTAGGGCGTGACGATCATATGATAGGGCGTGCCGCGCAGCGCATCGGCGATCGAGTAGATCAGTCGCGCCGTGTGGTTCATCACATGCTCTTCGGTCGACAGCACCAGCGAGATGACGTTGGTCTTGCCGGTCCTGAGCCGCACCCCTGCCCGGTTCGGTCGGTAGCCCAACTCTTGTGCGACTTCGCGCACCCGCTGTTTCGTCCGTTCGCCGATGTCCGGCGCGTCGTTCAGCGCGCGCGACACCGTCGCCACCGCCAGGCCCGTTGCCTGGGCGATGGTCTTCAGGGTCGGACGCTCATCGCCAGGATGACCGCCGGCCGGACCTGTGTGCGGTTCGCTCAACGCCGACCGCCCCTTCCCGCCGCCTGAGATGCCGGATCGTTTGATTCCATGTTGATTTCATAATCTATAACGTTATAGGCTTCAATCTATAACGTTATAGTTCTCAAGGGAGGTCTCAATGAGACTACGATCGCTGGCCGCGACGCTGACGCTGGCGTCCGCCATTCCGTTTTCCGCAACCGCCGCCGACCTGGAAGTCACCCATTGGTGGACCTCCGGCGGTGAGGCTGCAGCCGTGGCCGAATTCGCAAACGCGTTTAACGCCATGGGTGACGACAAATGGATCGAAGGCGCAATTGCGGGTTCGGGTGGCGTGGCCCGGCCGATCATCATCAGCCGCATCATCGGCGGCGACCCGATGGCGGCGACCCAGCTGAACCACGGCCGGCAGGCCGAAGAGCTGGTCGAGGCCGGCCTGATGCTGGACCTGACCGACGTGGCCGAAGCGGAAGGCTGGAAGGATATCGTCAACCCGAGCTCGCTGCTGGATTCCTGCACCTATGAAGGCCGGATCTATTGCGTGCCGGTCAACATCCATTCCTGGCAGTTGATCTGGCTGAGCCACAAGGCCTACGCCGATGCCGGCGTGCCGGTTCCACAGAATTGGGACGAGTTCGTGGCCGCTGCGCCGAAACTGCAGGCGGCCGGTAAGATCCCGCTGGCCATGGGCCAGCAGTCCTGGCAGTCGAACGGCGCCTTCGGCGTGATGTCGTTTGCCCTTGGCGGCATGGAGCTGTGGGGCAAGGTCAACATCGAAAAGGACGCCGACGCGGCGGCGGGTCCGGAGATGGCCCAAGTGTTCGAGGCCTTCGGCGCGGCGCGCAAGCTGTCTGAAGGCTCCAACATTCAGGAATGGAACCAGGCGACGAACCTGGTGATTACCGGCCAGGCCGGCGGCCAGATCATGGGCGACTGGGCCCAGGGCGAGTTCCAGGTGGCGGGCCAGAAGGCGGGCGTCGACTATAGCTGCCTGCCGGGTCTCGGCGTGAATGAAGTGATCTCCACCGGTGGCGATGCCTTCTACTTCCCGGTGATCGACGATCCCGACATCCAGCGGGCGCAGAAGGCGATGGCCTCCATGATGATCTCCAAGAAGGTACAGGTCGCCTTCAACCTGAAGAAGGGCTCGCTGCCGGTCCGCGGCGATGTGGACCTGGCAGCTGCCAACGACTGCATGAAGAAGGGGCTGAAGATCCTTGCCGAAGGGCACATTCTGCCCGATACCAATCAGCTGTTGACGCCGGACACCCTGGGCCAGATCGACGACCTGATGGTCGAGTTCTGGAACGACCAGAGCATCACGCCGGCCGACGCGCAGGCGCGTTACGCGGCGATCATCGCGGAAGCCGACTAGGCCGCATTCCGCATCAAGGCCGGTCCGCGCCGAATCGCGGGCCGGCCCCTCCTCCGTTTTTCGGATAGAGGTGTGACATGGCGCAGACAAAGCGTCCGGTCGGTCTATTCCGCAATATGAGCGCGAAGATCGCGGCGATACCGATGATGTTGACCGCCCTGGTGATCTTCGTTGGCTGCACGGTGTGGACCATCGTGCATTCCTTCACCAAATCGAAGCTGCTGCCCAAGCTCAATTTCGTAGGCATGGGCCAGTACGACCGGCTGTGGAGTACCAACCGCTGGCTGGTTTCCATCGAGAACCTGTTTATCTACGGCATCTGTTCTTTGATCTTCTCCATCGTCATCGGGTTCTGTCTGGCCGCCTTGCTGGATCAGAAGATCCGCTTCGAGAACATCTTTCGGACCATCCTGCTCTACCCCTTCGCGCTCTCCTTCATCGTGACAGGCCTTGTCTGGCAGTGGGTCCTGAACCCCGAATTCGGCATCCAGAAGATCGTGCGCGATCTGGGCTTCGAGAACTTCGTTTTCGATCCGCTCTACACCGCCGAGATCGTCATCTACGGTGTCCTGATTGCGGGACTGTGGCAGGGCACAGGGCTGATCATGGTCCTGATGCTGGCCGGGTTGCGCGGCATCGACGAGGACATCTGGAAGGCATCCCGGGTCGACGGCATCCCGGCCTGGAAGACCTATCTGTTCATTGTCATTCCGATGATGCGGCCGGTCTTCATCACCACCCTGGTGCTGATCGCAGCGGGCATCGTCAAGGTCTACGACCTTGTGGTTGCCCAGACGAACGGCGGCCCGGGCATCGCATCTGAGGTCCCCGCGAAATACGTCTACGACGCGATGTTCAAGAACCAGAACCTGGGCCAGGGCTTCGCCGCGTCGACAATGATGCTGTTGTCGGTGCTGATCGTGCTGATCCCATGGGCCTACCTGGAATTCGGAGGCAAGAAAAAACGTGGCTGAGGTTCTCGACGCGTCCGGCCCGCGGGGCCCGAAACCCAGGCGCACGATCTCGCGCCGGAACATCATCATCTCCGCCACGCTGACGGTGGTGGCCCTCTACTACCTGCTGCCGCTCTACGTGATGATCGTGACGTCGCTGAAGGGGATGCCGGAAATCCGGCTGGGCAACGTGTTCGCGCCGCCTCTGGAAATCACCTTCGAGCCCTGGGTCAAGGCCTGGGCCGAGGCCTGCACGGGCCTCAACTGCGACGGGCTCTCCCGTGGGTTCGGCAATTCGATCAAGATCCTGGTGCCGTCTGTTCTGTTGTCGATCGCGGTTGCCTCGGTCAACGGCTATGCGCTGGCGAATTGGCGGTTCAAGGGCGCCAACGTCTTCTTCACGATCCTGATCTTCGGCGCCTTCATCCCCTACCAGGTGATGATCTATCCGATCGTGATCATCCTGCGCGAAATGGGCCTCTACACCAAGCTGGAGGGGCTGATCCTGGTCCACACCATCTTCGGCATGCCGATCTTGACCTTGCTGTTCCGGAACTATTTCACCTCGGTGCCGGAGGAACTGTTCAAGGCGGCCCGCGTCGACGGCGCGGGGTTCTGGGGGATCTATTTCAAGATCATGCTGCCGATGTCGCTGCCGATCTTTGTGGTGGCGATCATCCTGCAGGTCACCGGCATCTGGAACGATTTCCTGTTCGGCGTGATTTACACCAAGCCTGACAACTACCCGATGACCGTGCAGCTCAACAACATCGTCAACTCGGTCCAGGGCATCAAGGAATACAACGTCAACATGGCGGCAACGATCCTGACGGGTCTGGCGCCTCTGATCGTCTATTTCGTCTCCGGCAAGCTGTTCGTGCGCGGCATCGCCGCCGGCGCCGTGAAGGGGTGAGGCATGGCTTCGATCACCGTGAACGACCTGAAATTGAACTTCGACCACATTGAGGTCTTGCGCGACCTCAACCTAGACGTGACTGAAGGCGAGTTCCTGGTGCTGTTGGGGCCGTCCGGCTGCGGCAAGTCCACGCTCTTGAACTGCATCGCCGGTCTGTTGGACGTCACGGACGGGCAGGTCTTCATCAGCGGACGTAACGTCACCTGGGAGGAGCCCAAGGACCGGGGCATCGGCATGGTGTTCCAGTCTTATGCGCTCTATCCGCAGATGACCGTGCGCGGCAACCTCTCCTTCGGGCTGAAGAACCAGCGCATGGGCAAGGCGGAGATCAACCAGCGCGTCGACCGTGCCGCCGGTATCCTGCAGATCGAAAACCCCCTGGATCGCAAACCGGGCGCCCTGTCCGGCGGCCAGCGCCAGCGGGTCGCGATCGGCCGTGCGCTGGTACGGGATGTGGACGTGTTCCTGTTCGATGAACCGCTTTCCAACCTGGACGCCAAGCTGCGCTCTGAACTCAGGGTGGAGATCAAACGGCTGCACGCGCGGCTGGGCAACACCATGGTCTACGTGACCCACGACCAGATCGAGGCCCTCACCCTGGCCGACCGGATCGCGGTGATGAAAGGCGGCGTGATCCAACAGCTTGCCGACCCCCGCACCATCTACAACAAGCCGGCCAACCTGTTCGTTGCCGGCTTCATCGGCTCGCCCTCCATGAGCTTTCTCAATGGTACGGTGGAAGGGGCGAATGGGTCCGCCGCGTTCAGGCTGGGCCAACAAGCGATCCCGCTTGCCGGCTATGACGGTGGAAACCTGGCCGCACAAAACGACGCCATCCTCGGCGTGCGGCCTGAGCATGTCGCGCTTTCCTCCAGTCCGTCGGACGGCAGCATCCCCGCGACGGTGGACATCGACGAGCCGATGGGCTCGGACAGTCTGTTGTGGTTGTCGGTGGACGGACAGCAGCTGTCGGCGCGTGTGGCGCCGGAGATGACGGTGGCGCCCGGCTCGACCGTGCATGTCTCCTTCGAGATGGCCAAGGCGTCGGTCTTCGACGCGGGCTCCGAACAGCGCCTGTAGCCCAGTCCCCGACATGATCGATCTATCGGGTTACTGGTCGCTGTTCGATGCCGAAGGCGGACACGCCTGTGCGATGGCGGTGCCCGGCGACGCCCTGTCCGCGCTGGTTGCGGCCGGACACTTGCCAGAACCCTATGTCGGGCGAAACGAGTACGACTGCCGCTGGCCCGCCGATCAGGATTGGATCGCGCACCGGCATTTCACGACGGAGACCGACGCGCTGGACCTGGTCGTTTCCGGGCTCGATACCGTTGCGGAGCTCAGGATCAACGGAGGGCCGGTCCTTGCATCCGCGAACAGCTTCCGCCGCTATCGGGTGGACGTGTCCGACAAGGTCCGGGCCGGCGAGAACCGGATCGAGATCCTGTTCAGGTCCAGCCCCCAGACCGCCGACGCCCGTGCCGCGGCCCTGCCCTACCCGGTTCCGAACAGCAAGAACTGTCCAATTGCGAACGGCAACCTGCCGCGCAAACCAGCCTGCGACTTCGGCTGGGACTGGAACATCGCGCTGGCGCCTTTCGGGCTCTACGGAGAGATCCGCCTGGAACCTCGGCGCGAGGCCAGGGTCGCCGGCATCACCGTCACCCAGGACCATGGCCGCGACCGGGTGGATGTCGAGGTCTCGGTCCATGTGGAGGGAGCGGGCGAAGCACGCGAGGTCTCGGTTTCCTTGTGCGGGCAGACTATCGTGGCGCCGGTGTCGGCGGGCCGCGCCAGAGCCATCGTCCAGATCGCCGATCCGGCCCTGTGGTGGCCCGCGGGACTGGGTCCGCAGACCCTGCACACGCTGACGGTCACGCTGAGCGACCAGACCGATACGCGGCGGATCGGCCTCAGAACGCTTGAGCACGTGGTGGAACCGGACGAGGCAGGTGCCGGCTTTCGGTTCCGCGTCAACGGCCACGATGCATTCGCCCGCGGCGCAAATTGGATTCCGGCGGATGCCTTGTGGTCCCGGATCACCAAGGCCGGGACGCGCGCGCTGCTGCAGTCGGCGGTCGATGCCAACATGAACATGATCCGGGTCTGGGGCGGCGGCCGCTACGAGGCGGACTGGTTCTACGACCTGTGTGACGAGTTGGGCCTCATGGTCTGGCAGGACTTCATGTTTGCCTGCAACCTCTATCCGGCGTCGGACGAATTCCTGGCCGAGGTGGACGCGGAGGTCCACGACCAGGTGCTGCGCCTCAATACCCACGCCTGCATCGCACTGTGGTGCGGCGACAACGAACTGGTCGGCGCCTTGACCTGGTACGAGGAGAGCCTGGCCAACCGCGACCGCTACCTGGTCGCTTATGACCGGCTGAACCGCGTTATCGAAGCCGGCCTGAAAGAGGTCCTGCCGAACGCTAACTGGTGGCCCTCCAGCCCGGCATCGGGGCGGCTGGACTTCGGGGATGCCTGGCATGACGACCGGTCGGGTGACATGCATTTCTGGTCGGTCTGGCACGAGGGCCGGGACTTCGAACACTATCGCGACGTCCGCCCGCGCTTCTGCTCGGAGTTCGGCTTCCAGTCCTTCCCTTCGATGCCGGTCATCCGAACCTTCGCCGAGAAGGAGGACTGGAACATCGCCGCGCCGGTGATGGAAAGCCACCAGAAGAATGCCGGCGGCAACGCCCGGATCACGGAGACCATGTTCCGCTACTTTCGGTTTCCAACGGATTTCGAGAGCTTCGTCTATCTTTCCCAGGTTCAACAGGGAATTGCGATCCGTACGGCCATCGACTACTGGCGCAGCCAGAAACCGCACTGCATGGGGGCGCTTTACTGGCAGCTCAACGACACCTGGCCGGTCGCAAGCTGGTCCAGCCTGGACCACGGCGGTGGCTGGAAGCTGCTGCACCACATGGCCCGCCGGTTTTTCGCACCGGTCTATGTGGCCGCCGTGCCGCAAGGCGATGAGATCACCTTTGCCGCCGTCAACGACACGCGTACGCCCGTTGAACTGTCGCTGGTCACGCGCGCGGCCGGCATGGACGGAAGGACCCGCGAGATCGCTGCTTGCGAGGGTTCCGTCGGGACAGCGCTGCCTTCGGTCCTGACCACGCTTCCAGCCGGATCCCTCGCGGCGGACGAAATCCTGCACTTTGAATGGACGGCGTCGGACGGCTCCACAGGCGGCGAGCATCTTGCGCTGGCGCCGTACAAGGCACTTGCGCTCGCCGCCCCCGGGATCGCGCTGGAGTGCCGTCCGGCAGGCGACGAATGGCTGCTGTCGTTGCAGGCAGCAAGCACGGCCCTGTTCGTCGCCGTGGAAGCGAATGTCCCAGGGCGGTTCTCGGACAACGCGCTGACACTGCTGCCAGACCGGCCGCGTGAAATTGCTTTCCGGCCGAGGGACCGGGACACGGCCCCGGCCTTTTCGGTTCGCGACCTCTTCGCCGCCACGCACGGCTCGACCGGCCCTACCTAACCGTCAGGTCAAAAGGAGTTACGATGGCCCCCTATTCCTACCAGCTTTATTCGTCCCGCAAGTTCCCGCCCCTGTCCGCGACGCTGGCCATGCTGGCCGAGGCCGGTTATGCGCAAGTAGAGGGTTTCGGCGGTCTCTTTGCCGACCCGGCAGCGGTCACGGCCCTGAAAGACGCGTTGTCACAGACCGGTCTGGCAATGCCCTCCGGCCATTTCGGCCTGGACCTTGTCGAGAATGCACCGGACGAGGTGCTGGAGATCGCGGGCACGCTGGGAATTGACACCGTCATCGTGCCGTTCATATCGCCCGCCGAACGGCCTGCCGACGGCGACGGCTGGCGGGCCTTCGGACACCGCCTGGAAGAGGCAGGCGCCCCCATCCGCCAAGCCGGTCTTGCCTTCGGCTATCACAATCACGCGTTCGAGTTCGAACCCACGTCGGATGGCGATGTGCCGATGAAACTGTTGCTGGAAAGCGGTCCGTCGCTGAAATGGGAAATCGACGTGGCCTGGGTCGTCCGTGGCGGTGCCGATCCGCTGGACTGGATCGCGGCCCACGCCGATCGGATCGTTGCGGCGCACGTCAAGGACATCGCTCCAGCCGGCACCAACCAAGACGAAGACGGATGGGCCGACGTGGGCGATGGCATCATGGACTGGCCGGCGATCATGGCTGCCCTGCGCCGGACGCCTTGCCGCCTGTTCGTCATGGAACACGACAATCCGTCTGACGACCGACGTTTTGCCCAGCGATCCATCGCTTCGGTCACCCGCATCGACAAGGAAAACGCATGACCACCCTGGGCATCGGCGCCATCGGTTGCGGCAATATCTCGAACGCTTACTTCTCGTTCGCGCCGCTCTTTTCGGGCATCGAGATGCGGGCCTGCGCGGACCTCAATATCGAGACAGCACGGTCCCAGGCCGACCGATTCGGCCTGCGCGCCATGACCGTAGACGAACTGCTGGGCGCAGACGACATCGATATCGTCGTCAACCTGACGGTCCCCGAGGCACATTTTGCCGTTTCGCGCGCAATCCTGGAGGCCGGCAAGCACGCCTATTCCGAGAAACCCCTTGTTCTCTCGATGTCGGACGCCGCCGCGCTGAAGGAGCTGGCCGCATCCCGCAACCTGCGCATCGGCTCGGCGCCCGACACCTATCTCGGCGGCGCCAATCAGCGCGCCCGGGCCCATATCGATGCAGGCAGCGTCGGCCAGGTTACCTCGGCCACGGCCATGTTCATGAACCACGGGATGGAACACTGGCACCCGAACCCCGACTTCTTCTTTCAGCCCGGCGGCGGGCCGGTCCTGGACATGGGGCCCTACTACATTTCCGCCCTGGTCAACCTGATCGGGCCGATCCGTCGGGTCGCCGCCCTGACTTCAACCGCCACCGCCACAAGAACAATCTCGAGCGCGCCGCGAAACGGTGAGACGATTCCCGTAAACACCCCGACGAACATCCATGCCCTGCTGGAATTCGTGAACGGTGCAACGGCCACATTCATTGCAAGCTGGGACGTCTGGGCGCACCGCCATGCAAACCTGGAGCTTTATGGAACAGAAGGGTCGATCTATATTCCCGACCCCAACTTCTTCGGCGGCGACGTCATGGCCGGTGGCGGCGACAGTTTGGGTATCGCTGCGCTGGACGATTGGGACCATCCTCTGGCCAGGCCGAACGAAGAAAGAGGGACAATCAGCCGGGCGAACTACCGGGCCGTGGGCCTTGCCGAGATGGCACAGGCCATTCTCGAGGACCGGCCGCACCGGTGCTCGCTTGACCTGGCAATTCACACGGTCGATGCGATGACCGCGATCCTGACTTCGGGAGAGACGGGCGAATTCGTGCCCCTTTCGAGCAGCTGTGAACGCCCCGCCCCGCTTGACCCGGAGGGGGCGCGGACGCTGATGGCGGCGGCATGACCTGGCTCTCTCAGGGACGCGGTCCGGCATGATCCGCAACCCGGTCCTTCCCGGCTTCAATCCCGACCCGTCGATTTGCCGTGTCGGCGCGGAATACTTCATCGCCACATCCACATTCGAGTGGTATCCCGGCGTACAGGTACACCGGTCCCGCGACCTGGTGAACTGGGAGCTTGCGGCGCGGCCCCTCAACCGCCCCGCCCAACTGGACATGCGCGGCAACCCCGACAGCTGCGGGATCTGGGCGCCTTGCCTGTCCTTTGCCGACGGCCGGTTCTGGCTGGTCTATACCGACGTGAAACGCTACGACGACAACTTCAAAGACACGCACAACTACATCGTGACCGGCGAGACGGTCGACGGCGCCTGGTCGGACCCGGTCCATGTGAATTCCTCCGGCTTCGACCCGTCGCTGTTTCACGACGACGACGGCCGCAAGTGGTTCGTCAACCTGCAATGGAACCATCGCGGACCGGGCACCGGCGGTAATCCCGCCCATGCCTCGTTCGACGGCATCCTGTTGCAGGAATTCGACCCGGCGGCCGGCCGCCTGGTCGGCGCGCCGCAGACAGTCTTTCACGGTTCGGGCCTGGGTCTGACCGAGGGGCCTCACCTGTTCAAACGGAACGGCTGGTACTATCTGACCGTCGCGGAGGGAGGTACCGGCTACAGCCACGCCGTGACGATGGCCCGGTCGCGAACTATTGAAGGCCCCTACGAACTGCATCCCGACACGCACCTCCTGACCGCGAAGAATGCGCCCGATCATCCGCTGCAACGCGTCGGCCACGGCCAGTATGTCGAAACGCCAGACGGCACGCCCTATCACACATTTCTCTGTTCACAGCCCCTACCCGGACGCCGAAGCCCGCTGGGCCGGGAAACCGGGATCGAATGCTGTCGATGGGCTGACGACGGCTGGCTCTACCCGGAAGCGGGAACGCCGCTGCCGCGCTTGGAAGTGCCAGCGCCCAATGCGGTCATTGGGCCGAGACCGCCGGCCGCGCTGGAACGCAGGTTCGACACTGGCGCCCTGCCGCCCGAGTTTCAGTGGCTGAGAACCCCGGAACCGGACCGCATCTTTTCTCTCGACCACGGGCGGCTGCGGCTGTTTGGGCGCGAGAGCATCGGCAGCTGGTTCGAGCAGGCCCTGGTGGCCCGCCGCCAGGAACATCACGCCTATACGGCGGAAACCCGGGTCAGCTTCTCGCCGGTGACCTATCAGCAGGCCGCGGGGCTCACCACCTACTACAACCGTCACAAGTTCCATTTCCTTGCCTTGACACACGACGAGGCTACTGGTCGCTGCCTGACACTGATCTCCTGCCTGGGCGATTGGCCCGACTGCGCGCTGACCCGGCACCAGGACGCAACGGTTCCGGTGGACGACGCCCCAGTCGACATGCGAGTGGAGGTCGACCGGTCCGAGCAGCGGTTCTTGTGGCGTCAGGGCGAAGGCCACTGGCACCCGATCGGCCTGCCTCACTGATCTCAGATGAGGCCGGGCGCGGCGAACATGCCTCCTTCATCGGCGTCGCGGCCTACGACATCACCGGCAGCGGTTGCGCAGCGGATTTCGACCGGTTCCTGTATGACCCGACGGACTGAGGCCTAGCCGCGGGGCTGGCAGGCCTCGCAGACGAAGGCCCGGCGGTTATCAATCGAAAACCGCCTGACCGGACCGTTGCAGGCGGGACAGGCATCCTTACCGAAGATGTTCACGCGTTCGCCGTAGCGGCTGCGCGACCGCGCCACGCCGTCGACGGTGATGATCGCATTGCGCCTGACGCCCAGTTCCAAGAGCGCCGCGGTATCCTTCCAAAGCCCATCGAAGGCCTCCCGGTCCAGCGACCGTCCGGGTTGGTCAGGATGGATGCCCTGGCGCCAGAGGATCTCCGTGCGATAGATGTTGCCGATCCCCGCCATCACCGACTGGTCCATGATCAGCCGTCCGATCGGTGCCCGGCTCTTCGAGATCCGCAAGAAGGCACGGTCCGGGTCGGCATCCGGGCGCAGGACGTCCGGCCCGATCCGGTCGACCAGGGCGGCTAGCGCGGGCGCGTCCATCACCTCGCAAATCGTCGGCCCGTTGATGTCGACCACGTGGGTGCCGCCGACCAGGCGGACGCGGACGGCGCCGCGCGGCGGTACCGCCGGCAGCTTGTGCGGCCGGATGCGGCCGAAAAGCCCCAAATGCACATGCAGGGCTTCGCCTTGTTCGAAACGGTAGACCAGATGCTTGCCGTAGGCTTCTACGTCCAGGCAGGTCTGCCCGTCGATGCGGGCCGCACCCGCTTCAAATCGGCCCTGCGGCGGCGAGACGGACAACACCTGCCCCGCCAACATCCGCCGGTGCTGACGTGCGGCGCGGTGGATCGTGTGGCCTTCAGGCATGGCCGGCTGGGCACGAGAGACGGTTTGTCTTCATGCCAACCGAATATAGAGCGGCAGGAGCCGATGTCCGCAGCAGCAAGTGGCAATTCCGCAAGCGACGCTACCATCAAGCAACCGGGCCGGGGAGCGGGCAGATGAACACACCCGCCCTCTAAAGCCGCCGTGGCCTAGCCGTAGGCCTGCATCCAGTGCCGGAAGTTGTGATACACCGGCACCGTAATCCGTATCGCTGCGTTGTTCCGTCGGCCGCCATAGGCATGAACCCCGAATGCCTTTCGACGACCACCCGCATCAATCCGGTAGACCGCCGACCCGCTGAGGTCGCCTACAAGGTCCATGTCGTAGTACACCTTGCGGGCCGACACGTACTCGACCCGATTGTTTTCGTACCACTGGGGCCCGTCCGGCTTGTCGCTGGAATAGCCTGCGATGTTGCCGATCACCCGGTACAGGTCGTCGCTATTGAAAACACCAAATCCGAGTGTCCCGACCGTTTCTCCCAGTTCCGTCGGAATGGTGATTGCGCCATAGTCGTACCGGTGATCGCCGTCTTCCGCCCAGCCCGCAACCGTATGGAAGACCTCGCTTCTGACGGCGCCAAAGGGCAGTTCCGAGCCATTCCGCCCGGCCATTACATCGATGCGGGACACCCAGCCGTCCAGGGCGGGCACCGCACTGTTCTTGACATAGACCGTATGGCCGGCGGTCACCAGCGTCCGCGGGCCGACAAACCAGCCTGTCCCCAGCCAGCGCGATCCGTCGCGTGCCGTGATCACCAGCGATGCGCGCGCCAGGGGTGGCCGTCGATCCCGTCGATCTTCACCCGGCGGTCCGGCACCCGGATAGACTCGCCTGCCGGCGCCGGCGGGTCATAGCTTGCTTCGGCGATATTCCTCAACCCGCTCGTGTCCGGCGCCTGAAAGGTATCCGGGACCGTCGGCGGGTTGACGGACGGCAGCCATTCCGCGCCCTTTCGTGTCTTCTGGAGTTCTGATGGGGCTTCGCCCTTGTTTGACGGGTGGGTCAGCAAGACCGTGGCTTCCCTTTCGCGATCCCCGTCGATGTTTGAAACGGGCGCATGGCGGCCGGTGGGTATTTCGATCGGCCCCTCGACCGGTTCCTCTGTGGGTTCATCGACAGGCTCGACAACTGGCTCCTCGTCCGGCTCTTCAACCGGTTCCTCGACGGGCTCTCCGTCGATCCTGCCCTCCTGCGCCGCACGGACCGCACGAAGGACGTTGATACGACCATGCCCCATCCGGTCGTTTCGACCATCGTCATACGCGATACCGCCCACCTTGTCGGCGGTGTTGCGGATCAAGGCGGACACCTCCGACTCCGTGAGATCGGGATTCGCCGACAGGACAAGAGCGGCCGCACCGGCGACGATCGGCGCCGAGGAAGAGGTCCCCTTGAATCTGGGGTTGTAGTTACCGGCAGGCGGCGCCGCCGGGTTGAAGCCCGCCTCACCCATGATATCGGTGGTAAAGTTCAGAATACCGGGCGCGGCAACATCCACCCTGGGTCCGAAGCTCGATCCCCATTTCGTGTCGCCGTCCCGGCTGTCCGGCGTTTTCGGCTCGTCGAACTGGTTGGAGGCCGAAACCGTGAGGACATCCTCAAGGGACGCGGGATAACCGCACGGGCCGTCCGAATTGCCGGCCGCGACCACAACCACGCAGCCGCAGCCGTTCCGTCCCTTGGTTCTGGCTCGTTCCAAGGCGTTGGTGATGGCTGACGATTCCGCCGTGGTCCAGCTGTTGCTGAGCACATCGGCGCCGTTCTTCCAGGCCCAGTCGATGCCACGGGCAATCCAGGAATCCGACGTCTTCCAGTTTCCGGGAGTCTTGGATTCAGCGATGCGGGCCGCCATCAGCGAGCAGCCCCCTGCAACGCCTTTCATGCCGGTGTCGTTGTCATGCACCGCCACGGCAAGACCGGCACAGGCTGTGCCATGGGAATCCCAGGGATTCGGCTGTTGGAACGCGTCGTCTTCCACACCGTCGTATTTGTCGACGACCGCCGAGGCGAGGTCCACATGGGTGGCGTCGACCCCCACATCCAGAACGGCGACCTTGATGTTGGGGTCGGCCGCTTGCAGCGCCTAGGCGTCCTCCGCCTTCGTGATCCGCATCGCGTACTGGTCAGGCGACGTCGGGTCCAATGGCGCAAAGCCCGACGCGGTCTGATCCAGATAGGTCCCGAAACTGACGAAGTCCGGCTCGACATAGTCCACCTCTGCCAGCGCGTCCAATGTCGCGGTTATCTGGAAAGGATCTGCGCCGGCGTCGATCGAAACCAGGTATTCCTTGCCCACTCGGTCAATCACTTCGCAGCCATGCGCCTTCAGGATCTTCCGCGCGCCCTTGCGTGACACGAAACCAACCATCAACCGGTTCGGCGCGAATACGAATGCCTCGCCGGCGACAAATACCGGCGAACAGCATTCCACACAGGAATCGGCGTTCATGGCCGCAACGGCGGCATCAAACCGTTCAGCGGTGCGCGCAGGACCGGACGCCACACTGAGAACCGTGAATTTCTCGGAAGGAACTTCGAACCGCTGTTCGGGATCTCCGATCTCGGGTTTCGCTGCGGCCACCGATAGGCGGTCGGCCCTGCTCAATGAGTCCTTGAATCGGACTGCCAGTCGGTCCTCCGCAAGTTGCAGGGAAACCTGCCGTCCGCCGACCTTATACCCGTACTTCATTCTGCCCCCCTCACCTTGTGACCAAAAGAATGCCCTGGCGCAGAACGTGCCTCTTCCAATTGTATGGAGCAGTCACAGCGGTGAACTATGATTTACTTCACAGACGGCTGGCGATCTTCCGCGCCATCCACGCCTTTTCTTTTCGCAATACTATAGTATGACAGATCGTTCTGGTAAAAACAAAATACTCCGTCTGCTTGAACACGCTCGGTGAGCCTAGCTGAAATCACAGCCACCGGCATCCGGCATGCCGACCTCCGGTTGCTTCGACAGGACAGCCAGAAGCACATCAATCGGCCGTGATGAAAGACCGTATTCAGATACCTAGTGCTGCGCGGGATGCCGCCGGGACCGTGCGGGTCGATCTGCTTCGAGTGTAGAAGCGGATCATTCGCCTTGCTGCGGGCTTTCTACGGGCTCTTGCCACCTCCGGGCGGAACGGGATGCCGTCCGCTTTCCGGGTCCGTATCCTGCGGCTGCTCTGGGCTGTCAGGGCTCTCCTCGTCGGCCGACGTGCGGACCTGGTGGGCCAAACTACGCAGGCCTCCGGCCGCGATCTTGGCGGCTGCCTCGATGCTGTCGGCGATGGTCTCGAGGTTTTCGGCCGAGCGGACCGGGTCGGGCGTGTCCAGCACCGACTGATGCAGGTCACGGATGCGAGAGACCAAGGCGCCCGACCAGGGGCCGGTCGATACGCCGTACTGCCGCAACAACGCATCGAACTGGTCGATCTTGGCCTGGGCCGCGCGCGGCCCAGCCTCGCCGGTTGCGAGCGCATCCTTCAGCAGATCCTGCAGTCCTGCGACCAGCCGTTCCATCCCCTCAGTCACCGCAGCCGGATCACCCTGCAGCCTGGCCGCCGGGTCAGCGCCAGTGCGCGGTTGCGGCCGGCGCCGGTAGGGCGGATCCTTCGCCCGGTCACGGGCGATCCAGGCATCCAGGTCGGGCTTGAACGCCGTTTTCTCGCGGATGGAATCCATGACCGCGCCCTTGGCATCCTCGACCGCCTGCCCAAGCTGGGACTTCAGCCATTCGACGGCCTCGTTCTCGGAAACCTCGTAGGGTGCAACGGCCTCGGGATCCACCTGCTGCTGGCGGCCGGTGATCGTTCGCAAGGCGAAGTCGCCGGACGGCAGCGTCGCATCGTCGGGAATGACGAAATGGCGCGTGCGGGTCGGGTCCGACCAGATGGTTTTGCCGTCAGACATTGGATGCCGTGTTGCGACCTCGCGGCCGATTCCTAACGACCGGACTCACTTTGGTCTCTCTCAAGCCCTTCCAGAAGGGTACTGACACTCGATGAACTGGGCAGGTTATTCGAGCATGACCCAGTCTCGAGAACCGGATTGGACATTCTCGCGTTGATGGCGTTCGCCCCGGTTATGTCCTTGTCCTCTTCGCGCCCGTCCAGTCGATACTTCTCCCGATACTGCGAAATCGTGACCGTATATCCGCTGGGGCGGGATTGCAGGTAACTGCTGAGCCCGCCGGCCGGCGGATTCACGCGTTCTTCGCTTTCGTTACGAGAACTGATGATGTCCGCTCGCCGTCGTTGCGTTTGCCTCAACCAGGTCCCGTCCATGCCTCTGCTGCTGCCCTCTGCCGCAACGACCATCCGAACCTGGATCCCCGATTCGACCATCGCGTTCTTCAGGGCATTCTCAAAAGACGAGAATACCGGACTGTTCACCTTGCGTTGCATGGGCGAGACATTGGCGGCGGCGCTACCGCCGAACTGAGACCCGATCATATGTCCATTTGCGTCGAGGCCGAACGCAACATCGGCGGCGCTCGTACCGCCCCCCGATATCGCACCCAGCCATGCACTGGACCTCCGGCCGCCTGAGTACTGCGCGTCTTGGATCGGCCAATGCGTAACGCGTTGTTTTCTTCCCATCTTTACGATGTTTTGTTTGTTCTAATGAAGAGCCGGGGCGATGTCCGTCTTGCCAGGCATCCGTCTGATCACGCCCTTATTGGTTGCAGTGTAGTGTTCTCTCAGGAAGCCGTTGTCGCGGTGGCGCAACGCTGCTTCAAATGCACTAAGCGGTTCGTTGACAAACCCTTGGGCAATCGCATTGATGTCGGGCGGTTCATCGAACAGGTTGAAGATCCGCAGCAGTGTCGCACCGAGTGGCTCCTGGCTTTCCCTCGCCTCCCTATTCGCCTGAGCGGCTTGCGAAGCTTCAGTAGCATTCTCCGGTTGCGCCGCCGATTGTTGGATCTCCTGTGCCGCCTCGTTGCCTTCCCGTTGGGCCGTCGCCAATTGCTGTTGGGCCTGTCGGATCCACGTGTCAGCGTTGGTTTTCTGTTCATCGGTCATTTGTTGTCTTTTGGGGTGGTCCTGTCTTGCCCATGCCTGGAGTTTCTGGTCGACGGTTTCCGGCCTCTCGCTGGCGACCATAACCCGGACCCTGGTTCCCTGAACGTCGTGCCACATCCGGTGCTCACCAAACCGTTCGGTGGTGCCCACCTCCTCTTCTCCGGCGTCCCGGTCGCGGCCGCCCCGGCCGCCGACGCCCAGCGACCGCAGCAATCTCCGCGCCCGCTGCGCAATCCAGCGGACCACCCGCTCGATGATGCCCATCACCCAATCCTGGAACCCACGGATGGTGTCGGCGATCCGGTCCGGCAGGGCGCCCAGCCCGAGAAAACCGGCGAGGAAATCGATCACCGGCGCGATCAGGCGGGCGAGCGCGCCTTCCACCGCGTTGGCCATGCCAGAAAGGTTGCCGGCGATCAGCGCGGCGGCCCCGTTAACGATGGCTTCGATCAGGCTGAAGATTCGCGCCGCATTGTCGAAGATCCACCTGAGTACCCGGTAGATCGCCTCGACCGCCTGCAGAACGGCCCCGGCCGGATTGAGCATCATGACGATCCGCGCAGCCACACGGGTGATCAGGGTCTCGATCAGGAACTCTACTGCGGCCTGCAGTACCTGGTTGAGGATGTTCCGCGGGTCGAGCTGTTCCCTGATCATCTCGAAAACACCCTGGGGGCCCATCTCGATCAGGTTTGAGATGATCTCGTAGGCGCGCTCGATCAGCTCGATGTTCCGCTCGCCGATATGCCGGGCCAGCATGGTGCGGATGCGGTCCCAGGTGATCCCCATCAGCTCCAGGAAGAAGGTGATGATGCTGCGCAGCGAGAAGTCGGTGGGGATGTTTACGCCGATCGCGCCAAGGCCCTAGAACAGCCAGTCGAAGAACCCGCCCAGGATGTGCCGGGCGAAGTTGTCGAAGAACTGCCGGAAGCCCTGTGCCAACGCCTCCATCAGGTTGTTGGCGAAGTTCATGGGGTCGTTGGCGATGTCCTGGATAATGGTCTGGATGCGGTTGACCACGGCCCAGAACGACGCAGGCGGGATGCCGACCAGTTCCAACAGGGACTCCAGGATGAAACGGGCCGGATCTTCGAGGAAACGATCTATGGCCGCCTGGACCCGGCCGACCAGGCCACCCGCCGCCACGCGCAGTTCGTGGATCCGCTCGCGCGCCTGTTGGACAGACTGGGACGCCTGCTCTACGAGACGGTTATTGAAGTTGTCGCGTGCACTGGTCACCTGCTGGTGCAGGTCGTCGAGCTGCTCGGTGAACTGGGCCTGCTGCTCAGCCGCCCATTCCTGGAGCCCTTCGGGCAAATCCTCGAAGAGTGTGGCGATCTCGGTCCGGGCGTCCTCGATGATCTGCTCGCAGGTCATGATGACGCCGTTGACCTCGGTGGAGATCTCCCGGATCAGGTCGCAGACGCCGTCACCAAATCTCCTTTCCGCGCGGTCGTAGGCTCCGACAATCCAGTCGAGCATGCCGACGATGCTTTCGGCGAATTCCAGGATGGCACCGCCCACGCCGCGGTACCGATCGTCCAGCCATTGCTGCACCTGCGCCAGGTCCTGTTCTAACTCGGTCGAGAGGACTTCGACGCCTGTCTCCCAGCGCTGCATCGCCGTTTGGGTCAGCGGGTTCAGAAGGGTGTTCACGCGTTCCTGCGCGTTGTCGAAGATCGCCTGGGCCTGCGAGCCGATTGCGGCGCGCATCTGCTCCTCGTTGCCGACCATGCCGACCTGGCCGGCGGTCATCGACGACACCGTATCCGTGCGTGAACCCTATAGGGCTTCGAGCGCCTGGCGCTGCAGGTCGGCCATCGCGGTGGCCGCGTTCGCACGGGCATCCCGTTGTTCGGCCAGGACTTCGGCCGGTGAACGCTCGGCAAGCTCTTCAAGTTCGCTCTGCGCCGACTGCGCCTCATTCAGGGGATTGCCCGGAACCTCACTTGCCGCCTGGGCGCCCGGACTATCAGTCGCCTATTGCAAACTGGTCCGGTTGGCTTCCACATCGGCATCCAGCGAGACATCCTCGTCGGGGACCGCGTCGGGGACCGCCCCTTCCGCAGCGATGTCCGGGCCACCAGCAGCTTGCCGCGGCGACGTCAGGGCCTGGCCCTGTTGCTGTGCCGCGCCCGTCTGGGGCTCGTTCATTTGGTTGTATTCGCCCTGGACGCGTTCGGTGTCGCTCGAGACCGAGCTTTGCAGCTGCTGGCCAGCCGCGCTTGCTTCGTACGTGGGATTGCTCCGCACCAGGGATTGCTCGTCGGGCGGCCGACGGTTGCGGATTGCCTCGCGTATGCGCTCGCACAGCGCCTCGATCTCAGGGCTTGGCGCCGGCCTTTCTCCCAGCGCGTCGACCAGCCCGCCTTCTGCCCGCCCGGTTGTCTCCGCTTCCGGCTCGTCGACAGCGCCGCGCGCGTCCGCGGTGGTTTGTTCGGCGGACGGCAGGTTTTCCTGTGCCGCAGCAGATTCGCCGGCCGCCTGCTGCACGTCGGAGATGCGCTCTCTGTCGGCGGCCGACAGCCCCGTTGGCGGTTCCGGCATCAGCAGTTCGGGGGCAGCACCACCCTCAGCCGCCGGCGCCGCCGCTGCGCCCGGTGTCGCAGGCGCGGGCGGGGCCGGCAATGGCGCGACGGCGACACGGGACGGCCCCGCGGCAGCGGGTGCGGCCGGCGCGCGAGGTGTTGCCGCGCCTCCTGTTCTTGCCCGCGCGGGTGTTCCGGTCGCGCCATCGAGCCGGCGAACCTCATTGGATCCTTGCGCAACGTGCGCCGCTTCGTGCGCCATCAGCGCACGTCCGTCGGCGACTCGCCCGATCCGATAAAGATGTCGTTTCCGCGCGTGAACACGCGCTGTTTCAAGATTTGCGCCGGTGCCCACTTCCAGCCGGTCCAGGATCGCCGGGGAAACGGGCTCGCCGGCTCCTGCGTGGCGGATCGCGAACGCGGCTGCCGCCTGCATCCTGTCGGCGCTTGGCGCTTCGCCGCCACCGGGACCCGGTTGCGGGCCGGCTGCAGGCGCAGCAGGCGGTGCCGCCGCCGGTGTGCGCGCCGGCATATGGGTCACGGTCTCCGCGATGTGCTCCGCCTCGCGTTCGGCACCATCGTTCGTCGGCGTGATCACCACGTCGGCCGTCGGCGCGGGCCGCGACGCGGCCGACCTGCCGCTGTCGGCGAGATCCACACCGTAGCGTGGCGGCGCCACCGTGCGGCCCGTTGAACGCGCGCGCCCGCCCTGCGCGGGACGGCCCGACGGTCCGCTGCTGACCTGGGCGCGCGCGGCCATCGCTAGCGCCTCTCTTTAGGAGAACGGGGACGGATCATCGCGCCCTCCCTTCTTTCGCGTATTCACGCCGGATCCCCTGCATCACGTCTTCCGGCCCGATCGACCGACCGCCGTCCTTCAGGGCCTGCAACGATGCATAGCGGATGACGTTCATAACGGAGCCGCCGGAAAGCTCGTGCTCACGCGCGACCTTTTCCATATCGAGGGTCTCGGCGAGCTGCGCCTTGGGCGAGAAGCCCTGACGCCACAGCCGCAGCCGTTCCTCCCAGCGCGGCATCGGGAAATAGATGATCGATTCGAAACGCCGGGTGAATGCTTCGTCCAGATTCTCGCGCAGATTGGAGGCGAGAATCGCAATCCCGTCGAAGGTTTCGATCCGCTGCAGCAGGAAGGAGGTCTCCTGGTTCGCATAGCGGTCGTGCGCGTCCTTGGTTTCGCTGCGCTTGCCGAACAACGCGTCGGCCTCGTCGAAGAACAGGATCCAGCCCTTGTACTGGGCCTGGTCGAAAACCTTGGCCAGGTTCTTCTCCGTCTCGCCGATGTATTTCGACACCACCAGGGACAGATCGACCTTGTAGACATCGCGTCCCGTCGCCTTTCCCAGAAGGCAGGCCGTCATGGTCTTGCCCGTTCCGGGCGGCCCGTAGAACAGGCTGCGATAGCCGGGCCTCAGCTTCGGCGCCATGCCCCACTCATTGAGGAGGGTGTCACCATGCTCGATCCAGGAGGAGATCTCTTCAATCTGGGTCCGAGTGCCGGGATGCAGCACCAGGTCGTCCCAGTTGAGCTTGGTTTCGATGTATTGGGCCGGGAAGTCTGCGCCAAAGACGGGGCGCCGCGAATAGCCCGTGGTGAACAGGCTGAGGAACTCCTCCGACAGCGACAGCGGCGCTTTCAGCGAGGGCTGGTCGGGTGACTTCCGAGCCAGCTGCAGAACATTGTGATGCGCAAAGAAGTGCTGGGGCTCGAACAACGTCTGCAGGGCAAACCGCAGTTCCAGATCCTCCCCCGCGACGATAAAGGCCAAAGTCTCGCCGGTGGGATGGAAGTCTCCGTCGCGTCCCTCCGCCTGACCGCCGAACTCGGTGAACTTGCGGTCGAAGGTCTGGTTCCGGGTGAAGAATGGATCCAAGAGACGCGGTCGGATGTGCGGCACCAAGGCCAGCACGACCGCGAGGCGCTCGGCGAAGGCGAGGTCGTAGTGCCTGACGAAGCCGGCGTATTCGGAATCCGAACCGCCAAGATCCGGCGGGGCAACCTCGAACACGGATGGGACCGGGCATTCCTGTCCGAAATGCAGCTTGAACCGCGCATCGAGCACCGCGGAGGACCAGGCCAGCTCCTGCTCCAGATCGCGGGCATTCATTGTCATCTGGCGTTCCATCACCACTCCACCCGCAGCGGGGACGGCATCCACGGCAGTCTGACCCAAGCGAACGACCACGGGAAGCGTTCCAGCACGACGTCGTAGGTTTCCGCCTCAACACGCAGCAGCCAACTGCCGTCTTCGGTGCTCAGCACGCCCTTTCGCAACAGGAAACTCCCGCGAAAATCCTCCACCGACATGTTTCGAAGCACCGGGGCATGGCCGATTGCCGCCTCCAGAAGTTGGGTGCATTCCTCGGTTTCTGTATCGCTGAGCGGATCGTCGAACGCGTAAAGGTCTGAAGGCGACATGCCGCACAGCACCTTGTTGAGCGCCAGCAGGTATTCGGGCGCCGCCGGGTCTTCGCTCGCCATGTTCTGCAGCAGGGCCACGGCCCGGTTCGCCGCAGCCGAACCCCTGAACTGCGCCTCGTCGAGCAGGTCTAAGCGACGAAAGAATCGCTGCAGGAACGGCCAAAGGATTACCAGCCCGGCATTGTCCACATAGGCCTCTGCGACGTCGGATACCCTGTCTTCGGATCGGCGCGGACGCGGTGTCGGTTCCGGTCGCTCTTTCAACGATCGGAAGAGCGATTCCATGGTCCCGGGGGCCAAGCGTTCGCCCAAAGCACCGCGCCAGGGGGGCAGCCGTCGATAGACCTCGGCCGGTGGCGCCACGGTGGCGGCCACAAGCGCCTCGATCGTTTCGGCCAGGCGATCGACATCATCGGACCGGAGCAGCGCGACCGGTTGCTTCAAAAGGCGCAGGACCGCGGGCCACCCGTGGGCCGGACCCGACGACACGGCCGCACGGTCCCGCGGCACCTCCGGCGGCAGGCGATCGCCACCATCGGATCGGACCGAAGGAGCGTCGGAGCCCTGCTCTGTGAGCAATTCGCGCGGCTTTGGCAGCGGCGCCGGCGCTAGCACGCCGTCACGTTGCGCGGAATCCCGCCGCCCCACTGGCTGGTCGGTACGCGTCTTGGCCAAGGCGGATGCCCGCCGCGCGACCTCCACGGAAAAGGCGTCAGAACCCCACTCCCGACCGGCGGATTCGGCTGCTGCCGCCAGCGCCAGTTCCCAGGCAACACGCCTGGTGTCCGGTGCGGCCGCCTCACGTGCGCGCGCCCTTGCCCCTGTATCAAGCTCAGGCGCAGTCCCCGCAAGGACATCGAAGGCCGCGTCAGTGGCCTGCCGGACGATGTCGGGTTCGAGACCGGTCAGCAGCGCAACAAGACGCGAAAGCCGCCCGTCATCCAGGTTACGCACGATCCTTGCGGCACTGCGCGGCCGCCGGAGGACAGACGGAAGCCGCCGCCGCAGATCCGCCGCCGCCCGCTCGATAAGGTCGTCGACAACGGCCTCCCAGTCCCGTTTGTCCGGGATCCGGGGCAAAACACCGCTCTCTGCAAACGCCACGAAGATGTCGAGCGGGCCAGCGGTGATCTCTTGTTCCGGTTCGTCACCGGCACCACTTCCGGCGATGTCGCCTGCCATGGCCCGGCCGTCCACCTGCAACGCCGCGTCCTCAAGCAGGCGATCGCGATCCGGGGGCCCAACCGGACTGCGCAACGCCGCTGCAACCACCGCCCCCCAGACCGCCCTGCTGGCAGCCGGACCTTTTCGCGGTGCCGCGGCCTTTCGGTCCGGTCCAACCGCCATCGTTTCGCCGTCCTCGACACGCCGCATCAGCGTGCGTGCGACACCGTCGACTGCCCGGCCATCGAGGCCGGTGAGCACCGCGGCCAGACGCGAGAGGCTCTCCGCACTCAACACATTCAGGAGACGCGCCAGTGCGTCCGGTGTGCGCAGGACGGGGCCCAGCCGCGCGCGCAGGACCGCAGGCGGCGCGTTCGCAATGCCGTCGATGACCCGGTCGAGAAGGCGCGGTTCGTTTGCGTCGGCCCACCAGGGCAGGACCCCGGTTCTCGCGAAGAGTTCCAGCAAGTCGAAATCGGACTGTCGGCGCAGGCCCTTGCCGTCGCGGTCCTGGCGCCGGCGCCGACCGGCCACATCTCTCTTCAGGACATTGGGTAACCGGCTGCCCAATGCCACCACGAGAGCGGTTTCGAGATCATCGGCCTGCAGCGCGCCCAGATCCACTTCCACACGATCGAGCTGGATCAGTTCGTGCTCCCCGGCGACGGCACCCAGGCACCGGTCGAGCAGCGGCAGAATACGGGTGGCGTGCACGTGCCCCAACCCGGCATGGAGGTCGCGCGCCTGGGACTCCTGCGCAACGCCGAACTCAAAGGAGACGCGTTTTATGCGATGCTTCTGGGCGCTCATTCGTTTCTCACGTCACAACGTCATCAAGCCCGAACGGTGATCGTGACCGGCACGACCTGGACAATCGCCAGACCCGGATCGTCCGGCCGCGTTACCCAGACTTCGTAGATCGAATCAGACTGGATCGGGTGGGTCTGCAAAGCGAGATCGCCGCCAGTTCCCGTCTTCGCGGCTCCGACTGCCTGTCCCGCCAGGGCAAGCTGATAGCGTTCGCCCGGATTGCTTGAAGAGACCGTCACATCGACGGTACCGCCCCTGGCCACCGCCGATTCCGCCGGCGCGATGTCGGGCACGGGGAAAAGCACCGCCGTCTTGTCCAGCGGCACGGCAATGCGGGTCTGGGCTCTCACCGCCCTGACATGGATCCGGGTTCCGACAGCGAGCGGTCCGGTCTTCAGCACCGGCGGTGGCGGCGGGCGAAACACGGGACTGACTGACGACCCACCTTCCGTATCGGCAGCTACGCTGAAATCGATCCCCACTTCCAGTTGGCCAACACCCTGGTTCTGCCGCGGATCGCGTGCGTCGCGCTTGTGGAAATAAGCCGGCCACGGCATCTCCGCGCCGTCCTCCGCGGTTCGAAAGTAATAAAGGACACCCGGCTGCCCTTCCGAGACCTGCATGAACCCATCCGATTGCGCACCGCGCATGATCATGCGCAGGGTGATTTCGGGCGCGGGGTCCGGCCGCCGCAGAACAACCGCGGGATGCTCGAGCCACCGGGCTGAGGAGATCGTCCTCCCGCCGCCCGCATCGTGCTCCTTCAAGACTTCGACGATGACGATGCAGTCGGCGGCGTGTTGCCCGAGCGGAATGGTGAGGGCGCCACCGGTTCCCGCGACGTAGTCGCCCTGCGGCTGGTAGCCCTCCATCCCCCC
>Ga0209366_1000023_pt1 | contig 75187 bp, 68 predicted proteins | sample WorMetmaBAHAMAS2_FD_187391 | JGI IMG/M metagenome (GOLD analysis project Ga0209366, IMG submission 187391) | Marine gutless worms symbiont microbial communities from Max Planck institute for Marine Microbiology, Germany - Inanidrilus... | ecosystem: Host-associated > Annelida > Digestive system...
CGGCATCGAAATCGGCATCGAAATCGGCATCGAAATCGGCATCGAAATCGGCATCGAAATCGGCATCGAAATCGGCATCGAAATCGGCATCGAAATCGGATTCCAGCGCAGAATCGGACGAGAGCACAGCGTCGAAGTCCAGCGCCTAATCTATAGAAGGATCGGAATTCGACTCCGGATCGGAACAGGAGTCAGCAGCCAGCTCTGACTCCGGATCCGGTTCCGTCGACGCCCTGCATTCGTCCGACTATCTCGACGGCGGCGCGGGCAACGACATGTTGTTCGGTGGTGCAGGCGACGATGAGTTGATGGGCAGGCAGGGGAGAGACACCCTGAATGGCGGCACCGGAGACGACCTGCTCATCGGCGGGATCGCCCGTGACAGCTTCGAGTTCGCGGCCGGCGACGGGGACGATACGATCGAAGACTTCCAGGTGGACACGGATACCTTCGTGCTCTTGGGCGACCTCACCATCGACAGCGTGGAGGACACGGACACCGACGGCGGAGGAGGCGCCGACGCCACGCTGGTCACTTTCGATTCCGGCGACACGGTGACGCTGCTGGGCCTTGTTGGGCTTGACGAGGACGATCTGTTCCTCTGACGCCAAGGTTGGGCGCTGACGGTGGAAAGAGCTTCGACGCGGTCAGCGCCAGCGGCGCCACGATTACCGCAGGCGCACCGACGGAGGCGGCACGCCGGACGCGGTCTTGACACTTGACGCCGACAACAACCCGACCCTGCCGGCCGTCGGGATCGCGGACCTGGACGAGGGTTACTTTGTCCTGGCATAGCCTGTATTTGGAGGTAACTTAGTGCATAGCAGGACTGGACGTGATCGCAGCAATCGGGGCCCCGCCGATTCCGGATGCCAATGGCTGAGCGCACGGCAGGCCGGCATATGGCCGAGGTCGTCTCGGCCGCCCGGAGCGCCTTTATCGGCGTCGCGGCGTTCAGCTTCGCGGTCAACCTGTTGATGCTGGCGGTGCCGATTTACATGCTGCAGCTGTTCGACCGGGTGCTGGCGACCAGGAACCTGGATACGCTCTATGCGCTGAGCGGCATCGTGCTGGTGGCCCTGCTGGTCATGTCGCTGTTGGACGGGGTGCGGGGCCGCCTGCTGACCCGCATCTCCACCTGGCTGGACTGGCAGCTTGCCGTCGACGCGCTGGACGGCGCGGTTGCCACGGCGCTGATGGGCGGCCCGGCTTCGGCCCAGGGCCTGCGGGACGTCACGCAGCTTCGCCAGTTTCTGGGCGGGCCGACCATCTTCCCCTTCTTCGACGCGCCCTGGACGCCGGTTTTCCTTGCCATCATCTTCCTGGTCAATCCCATCCTGGGCTGGATCGCGACGGGCGGCGCGGTGGTGCTGTTCTGCCTCGCCATCCTGGGCGAGCTCTTGACGCGCACGCCGCTGAAAGAGGCCAACAGCCGTGCAGCACAGGCGCTGAACGAGGCCGACGCCGCGGTGCGCAACGCCGACGTGATCGCGGCCATGGGCATGATGCCGGCGCTGGCGGCGCGCTGGCGGACCGCTGCGGAGGGCACGCTGACCAGTCAGACGTTCGCAAGCGACCTGGCCGGGATTCTCACTGCACTGGCCAAGTTCCTGCGCCTGGTGCTGCAGGTCGCGATGCTGGGCACCGGCGCATGGCTTGCCACCCAGCAGGTGATCACCGGCGGCGCCATGATCGCCGCGTCGATCATCATGGGGCGTGCCCTGGCGCCGGTGGAGCAATCGATCGCCGCCTGGAAAGGCATGGTCGCCGCACAGCTCGCCTACGGCCGGATCAAGGCGGCGGCCAGCGGCCCCCGGCTCGCCGTCAGCGAAACCGAACTGCCACAGCCGGAGGGGCAGCTGGAGGTCGAGGACGTGACGTTCCGGCCCCAGGGGCGTGATGCGCCTGTCCTCAGCCGGATTTCCTTCAAATTGGCGCCCGGAGAGGCGCTTGGGCTGATCGGACCGTCCGAGGCCGGCAAGACGACGCTGGCTAGGGTCATGGTCGGCAGCCTTGCGCCGACCATGGGCGCCGCGCGGCTGGACGGGGTGGACATGGCCAAGTGGGACGCCGCCGACCGCGGCCGCCACGTGGGTTACCTGCCCCAGGACATCGAGCTGTTCACGGGCACCGTGCGGGACAACATCGCCCGCATGGCCTAAGCGGGCGACGAGGAGGTCATCGCCGCGGCCCAGCTTGCCGGCGTCCATGACGTCATCGTGCACCTGACCGACGGCTATGACACGCAGATCGGCCCCGGCGGCGCGCGGCTTTCCGGCGGCCAGAAACAGCGCATCGCGCTGGCGCGTGCTGTGTTCGGGCAGCCGCGGCTGGTGGTCCTGGACGAGCCCAACTCCAACCTGGATTCCGAAGGCGAGCAGGCGCTGCTGCAGGCCATCGGCCGGCTGCGGGGCCTGGGCTCGACCGTCGTCATGATCGCGCATCGCCCGAGCGTGCTGGCCCAGATGGACAAGGTCCTGATCCTGCAGGAGGGCACGGTCAGGGCGTTCGGTCCGCGCGACGAAGTCCTGACCAAGCTGAACAAGGCGGCCGCGGATGCGCGCAAGTCGTCCACGGCCCTGCGTGCCGTGTCGCCGGCGAACGCGAAGACGCCATGACCATGCAGTTGCAGCTCGCCGCGGGAAACGCCACCCCTGCCGAAGGCACCGGCACGATGGGCATCCGCACGACGGTCCTGTTCGGGGCGCTGGTCGCGGTCGCCTTCCTGGGCGGTTTCGGGACCTGGGCGGCGCTGGCGCCGCTGGATGCCGCGGCGATCGCCCCGGGCGTGGTGCTGGTCGAAGGCAAACGCAAGACGATCCAGCATCTGGAGGGCGGGATCGTCGGCACGATCCTGGTCGAAGAAGGCACTGAGGTCGTGCAGGGCGAACACCTGGTCTGGCTGGACGACACCCAGCCCCGGGCGCGGCTGGACGTGCTGCGGACCCAGATGACCGCAGCGAGCGCGCTGGCAGCGCGGCTGGAGGCGGAACGCGACGGCGCCGAAGTGATCGCCTTCCCCGCATCGCTGACCGCATCCGACGAGGCCGGGGCGCAGCAGGCCATCGCGGGGCAACAGCGGATCTTCGAAGTGCGGCAACGGTCGCTGGCGAACCAGGTCGCCGTTCTGAAGAAGCGCATCGCACAGCTGCAGGAGGAGATCACCGGCCTGAAACTGGAAATCCGGGCCCAGGACCGGCAGCTGGACCTGATCAAGGAAGAGGCCGACGCGGTGGAGAAGCTGGTCGCGGACGGGCTGGCGCGCAAGCCGCGGCTTCTGGCGCTGCAACGGGAACACGCGGATATCATGGGCAGGCGTGGCAAGAACGTGGCCGCCGTCGCCCGGGCGGGCCAGGCAATCGGCGAGACGGAGCTGCGCATCGAAGAACTGACGACGGGCCGGATCAGGGAGATCGTGGAGGAACTGCGCGACGTGCAGACCGAGATCCAGGATCTGCGCGAACGCCTTGCCGCGGCGCGCGACGTGTTGCGCCGGACGATCATCAAGGCGCCCGTCGACGGCACGGTCGTGAGCCTGCAGGTCTTTACCTCCGGCGGCGTGATCAGCCCCGGCGAGCCCATCATGGACATCGTGCCGGGCGAACCCGCGCTGATCGTGGAGGCGCGCGTCAATCCCGACGACATCGATTCCGTGGGGGTCGGTTTGCCGGCACAGATCCGCTTTCCGGCCTTCAGCCAGCGCGCCGCGCCGGTGTTCGACGGCACGGTCGCGCACGTCTCTGCCGACCGCATGGACGACGAACGCACGGGCGAAGCGTTCTATTTCGCGACCGTGCGCCTTGACGCAGAACAGCCGTCCGCCGCCGGCGACTACCAGATCCAGGTCGGCATGTCGGCGGAGGTGATGATCGTCACGGGTGCGCGCACGATGGTCGAATACCTCGTCTCGCCCATCAGGGACAGCCTTTCACGGGCCATGACCGAGCAATAGGCCAAGGCGCCCGGGCATGCCTGCCCGGGCGCGGGCAGGCTGGTGCGGCGCCGAACTTTGGGTCTAAACTGACCGCAATCATGCCAATTCGGGGCGGCTTCCGCCCCGCTTGAGCCAAGGGAGAACGGGGATGGCCTTACTCATTCGTGGCGGCACGGTCGTCAATGCGGATCGCAGCGTACGCGCCGATGTCCTGGTCGAAGACGACAAGATTGCCGCCGTGGGCGAGAACCTTGACGCGCCGGCCGGTGCGGAGATCGTGGACGCCGGCGGCTGCCTGGTGATGCCGGGTGGGATCGACCCCCACACCCACATGCAGCTTCCCTTCATGGGAACCGTCGCGTCGGAGGATTTCGAAAGCGGTACCGCCGCGGGCCTTGCCGGCGGCACCACCATGATCATCGACTTCGTGATCCCGAACCCGCAGGAGGACATCCTAAGCGCCTATCGCAAGTGGCGCGGCTGGGCCGAGAAGTCGGTCAGCGACTACAGCTTCCACGTGGCGATCACCTGGTGGGACGAGACCGTTCACGCCGCGATGGGCACGCTGGTGGCGGAGCATGGCGTGAATTCGTTCAAGCACTTCATGGCCTACAAGAACGCCATCATGTGCGAGGACGAGACCCTGGTGAACAGCTTCACCCGAGCCCGCGAGATGGGCGCCATCTGCACCGTGCACGCCGAAAACGGCGAGCTGGTCTATCACCTGCAGAAGGAGATCTTCGAGCAGGGCATCACCGGACCGGAGGGCCATCCGCTGTCACGGCCGCCTGAGGTCGAAGGCGAAGCCGCCAACCGGGCGATCCGCATCGCCGAGGTCCTGAACGTGCCGCTTTACGTGGTGCACACTTCCTGTATCGACGCGCTGGAAGCGATCACCCGGGCCCGCAACGAAGGCCAGCGGGTGTTCGGCGAGGTGCTTGCGGGACATCTCCTAGTAGATGACAGCGTCTACCGGAACCCCGATTTCACCGCGGCCGCCGCGCATGTGATGAGCCCGCCCTTCCGCTCGACGGAGCACCAGGCAGCGCTGTGGCGCGGGCTTCAGGCCGGCAACCTGCAGACGACGGCGACCGACCATTGCTGTTTCTGCGCCCCGCAGAAGGCCGCCGGGCGCGACGATTTCCGGCTGATCCCCAACGGAACCGGCGGGGTGGAAGACCGCATGCACGTGCTGTGGCACCACGGGGTGAACACCGGGCGGCTGACCAAGGAGGAATTCGTCGCGGTGACCTCTACCAATGCCGCGAAGATTTTCAACATCTACCCGCGCAAGGGCGCGGTAGTCGCCGGCGCCGATGCCGACCTGACGGTCTGGGATCCCAGCCGGACCCGCACGATCTCGGCCAAGACCCACCACCAGCAGATCGACTACAACATCTTCGAGGGCATGGAGGTCCTGGGCATCAACACCAAGACCATCAGCCAGGGCAAGCTGGTCTATGACGACGGCGACCTCAAGGTCACCCGCGGCGCCGGCCGCTATGTGGACCGGCCGCCGTTCGCCTCCTACTACGAGGCGCTGAAGGCCAAGCAGGCGGTGGAACGCCCGCACCCGGTCGAGCGCGAGGCCCAGGCGGCGGAGTAGCGCCCCTCCTCGGGTTTCGGAGCGCACGGCAGCCACGCCCTTCGAGACGCGCCCTACGGGCGCTCCTCAGGGTGAGGTTTCTGTATTCCATATAGGTCGCCTATTCCCTCATGCTGAGGAGCCCCGCCGGTAGGCGGGGCGTCTCGAAGCATCTGGCCGCCACCGGCAACACTTCGGCAAACAAATCCGGCTACCCTCCTGGCCATGGAGATCCGCGATCTGAACGAGAAGAAGGACCGGCTGTGGGCCGACGCAATGGTCAAGCACCATTTCGGCTCGACGACGGTCGTCTCGCGCGGCGTGGCACACGACACGACGACCCTGCCGGCCCTGATCGCCCTTGAGGAGGCGCGGCCGGCGGGCCTTCTTCAGTACCGGATCGACGGCACGGACTGCGAGGTAGTCACCCTGCTGGTGAGCCAACGGGGCCTGGGGATCGGCAGGACCCTGATGCAGGTCATCCAGGGCGTGGCGGCCCGCCACGGCTGCAAACGGATCTGGCTGGTCACCACCAACGACAACACGGATGCCCAGGCGTTCTACAGGGCAATCGGCTGGCAGCAATGCGCCGTCCACAAGGGCGCGGTCGCTGCGGCCCGGGCGCTGAAACCGGAGATCCCCGAAACCGGGCCCGATGGTGCCAGGATCGAAGACGAGATCGAGTTCGAACGGGTGCTGGTGCCGTAACCGGCGGGCAGAGAGCAGAACGGGGGCCGAAGCCCCGTCCCTTCTCACGAAATCGAGACTTTCTACTTCGCCACCTTCGCCGCCGCGTCGGTCACGGCATGCGTCCAGGCGCCTTCCGGCTTCTTGGTGATGACCGGTGTCGAGGCGTTCGCCAGCAGCACATCCACCGTGCGGTCGTAGTCGGCCGGGTCGAGCTTGCCGACCTGCTTGGTGCCCAAGAGCTTAATGATCTCGCCCATCATCCGCTTCTGGTGCTTTTCGGTCTGGGCGCCGGTCAGGTCGTTGTCCAGCACGATGAGCGCCGCCGCACCCGGGTTCTCGCGGGCCCAGGTCAAGCCCTTGTTGGACGCGGCCACGAAGCGGGCCATGACGTCGACGAACTTGGGATCGTTCAGCCGGTCTTCCAGCACGTAGAGACCGTCCTACAGCGTCGCCACGCCCTGGTCCTCGTACTTGAAGACTTGCAGGTCGTCGGCCTGGTAGCCGGCGTCGATCACCTGCCAGTACTCGTTATAGGTCATGGTGGAGATGCAGGCCGCCTGTTTCTGCAGCAGCGGATCCACGTTGAAGCCCTGCTTCATCACGGTGACGCCGTCGGCGCCGCCCTCGGTGGAATAACCCAGCTTGGCCATCCAGCTGAGGAAGGGATACTCGTTGCCGAAGAACCAGACGCCCAGGGTCTCGCCCTTGAACTTGTCGGGGCTGGTGACGCCGCTGTCCTTCCGGCAGGTCAGCATCATGCCGGACTTCTCGAAGGTCTGGGAGATGTTGACCAGCGGCACGCCTTTCTCGCGCGAGGCCAGCGCCGAGGGCATCCAGTCGACGATCACGTCGGCGCCGCCGCCGGCGATCACCTGGGGCGGCGCGATGTCCGGGCCGCCGGGCTTGATCGTCACGTTCAGGTCCTGCTCCTCGTAGAAGCCGCGGTCCTGGGCCACGAAATAACCGACAAACTGCGCCTGGGTGACCCATTTGAGCTGCAGCGTCACTTCGTCCGCCGCCTGCGCAATCCCCATCGACATGGCCAGGGCCGCCGCGGCGCCCATCAGCATCGTTTTTCTCGTTTTCATTGTGCTTCTACCTCTTCCTGTTCGTTCGAAAAGCCCTCAAACGCTTGGCGCGTTTGCCCGATCTTACCGCCTGTGGCGGTAGGAAGCGTGCCAAAAGGTGACGCTGCGTTTCAGTGCCGCAAGCAGGCCGTAAAACGCCGACCCCGCCACCGCGGCCACGGCGATCGTGGCCCAGACCAGATCGATGTTCATCCGCCCCACCTCGGTGGAGATCCTTAACCCCATGCCCACGATGGGAGTTCCGAAGAACTCCGCCACGATGGCACCGATCAGGGCCAGGGTTGAGTTTATTTTCAATGCGTTGAAGATGAAAGGGAGAGCGTTGGGCAGCCGCGCCCGGACCAGGGTCTGCAGGTAGCTCGCGGCATAGGAGTGCATCAGGTCGCGCTCCATCGCGCCCGTCGCATTGAGCCCCGCGATCGTGTTCACCAGCATCGGGAAGAAGGTCATCACCACGACCACGGCAGCCTTGGACTGCCAGTCGAACCCGAACCACATCACCATGATCGGGGCGATGCCGACGATCGGCAGTGCACTGACCAGGTTGCCCAGGGGCAACAGGCCGCGCCGGAAGAACGGCAGGCGGTCGACCAGCACCGCGACCACGAACCCGCTGCCGCAGCCGATCAGGTAGCCGGGGATCACGGAGCGAACGAAGGTCTGGTGGAAGTCTGCCAGCAGCGTCTCGGTGCCGGCCATGATCGCCTGGCCGATGACGGTGGGGGCCGGCAAAAGGACCGCGGGCACCCCGAAGCCGACGACGATCACCTCCCACAGGAACAACAGCCAGAGGCCGAAAAATGCCGGAACCAGCAGGCCACCAGTCGCGCCGTCACCCCTGCCCCGCCCGGGGCGAGCCCCGACAAAAGCTCCATTGCCCGCCAGGACAGGAACCCCAGCGCGACGATGAAGAGCCACAGACCGGGCGCCGCGAAGCCGACGGGGTCGGCTGCAATCGCCAGGGCGTTCAGCGGGCCGGTGACGCCCAGGACCGTTGCCGCGGTCGCGATCACGGCGGCGACCGTGCGCCGGCGCGGCAGGACCAGCAGCACGGCGGCGCCGGCAACGGCGGCCAGCCACGGCAGAATCAGGCCCATATGGCCGACCCATCCCACCAGCGGACCCATGGGCAATGCCAGCGCGACCAGCGCGGCTGCCAGCGCGATGACCAGCGGAATGTCGCGATGAAACGTCATCGGATGCCCATCCGGCGCTGCACCTGCTTTTCCACCAACCCCACCAGGCCGACGAGGCACCCGGCCAGGACCGACGCGGTGATCAGTGCCGACCAGATCTGGATGGTCTGGCCGTAGTAGGACCCGGCCAGGAGACGCGCACCGATGCCCGCCGAGGCGCCGGTGGGAAGCTCGCCCACGATCGCGCCCACCAGGCTGAGCGCGATCGCGACCTTGAGGCTGGCCAGGAGGTACGGCATCGACGCCGGCCAGCGCAGCCGCCAGAAGGTCTGGGCCGGACTGGCGTGGTAGGTGCGCATCAGGTCGAGCTGCAGCGAGTCCGGGGCCCGCAGTCCCTTGACCATGCCCACGGTGACCGGAAAAAAGCAGAGATAGGTGGAGATGATCGCCTTGGGCACCAGCCCGACCAGGCCGATCGAGGCGAGCACGACGATGATCATCGGGGCGATGGCCAGGATGGGGACGGTCTGCGACGCGATGATCCAGGGCATCAGCGAGCGATCCAGCACACGCACATGGATGATGCCGACCGCCAGAGCCACGCCCAGGATCGATCCCATCGCGAACCCCAGCAGGGTCGAAGACAGCGTCACCCAGGAATGGAAAACCAGGCTGCGCCGGGAGTCTGGAAGACCGTCTTGTTCAGTTCGGCGACCACCTGGTGCGGCGCCGGCAGGATGGGCCGTTCCATGGCGTAGGCATCGCGGATCAGCCGCGCGGCATCCCAGCTCTGCTGCTGGCGCTCGTACCGGTCGATCAGCTGCGGCGCGTTCAGATAGACGGCGAAGCCGTACCAGAGCGCGATGATCGCCAGGACGATGACGGTCAGCGGACCGGTCCGGCCCGTGCTCATCCGCCGCCACAGGACTGCAGACGCCGGCAGCGGCCGGGCCGCGGCGTCAGTCGTCGTCATAGCTGTGCCCGGCCCGCAGGCCTTCGCGCACCTGGTGGGCGATGCGCAGGAACTCAGGCGTTTCCCGGACATCCAGGGTGCGGTCGGCGGGCAGGTCGCTGTCGATCACGTCGATGATGCGGCCGGGCCGCGGCGACATCACCACGATTCGGGTGGACAGAAACACCGCCTCGGGGATCGAGTGGGTCACGAAGACCACGGTCTTGCCGGTCCGCTCCCACAGCTTCAGCAGCTGCTCGTTCAGGTGGTCGCGCGTGATCTCGTCCAGCGCGCCGAAGGGCTCGTCCATCAGCAGGAGTTCGGGCTCGAAACTCAGCGCCCGGGCAATCGAGACGCGCTGCTGCATCCCTCCCGAAAGCTGCCAGGGGTGCTTCTTCTCGAAGCCGGTGAGATTGACCAGGTCGAGATAATGAGCCGCGCGCCGGTGCCGCTCCTCCCGGCCGATCCCCATGATCTCCAGCGGCAGGGTGAGGTTCCGTTCCACCGTCCGCCAGGGATAGAGGACCGGCGCCTGGAAAACATAGCCATAGGAGCGGTCGACCCGCGCCTGGTGGGGCGAGACGCCGTTGACGGTGATCGCGCCCGCGGTGGGGTGTTCGAGATCCGCGATCACGCGCAACAGGGTGGTCTTACCGCAGCCGGACGGCCCGATCAGCGAGACGAAATCGCCGCGCCCCACGGCCAGGTCCACGTCGGACAGGGCATAGACCGGGGCATCGGCTGTCTGAAACGTGAGCGAGAGGTTTTCGGCCCGGATCACCGGTTCCGCGGCGGCCGGGGCCTCGCCTGCCCGCGCGTCGGTCGTTGCCGCCTGGGACACGACCTAAACCACCGCGCGCCGCAACATCGCCTGCAGCAGCACGTTGCAGCCCGCCGCGAGGTCCGCCGGCGTGGCGCTTTCGATCTCGTTGTGGCTGATGCCGTCGGCGCAGGTCACGAACACCATGCCGGTCGGGGCGACACGGCTGATGTAGCAGGCATCGTGGCCGGCGCCCGAGACGATGTCGCGGCTGGGAAATTCCGCCTCGGCCGCCGCCTGGCGCACCGCCTCGACGCAATCGGGATCGAAGGTCAGCGCCGGCGTGTGCCAGATCTCCTCGATCGCGCACTCAAGCTCCATGTCCTCGGCGATCACCTGGCAGGCCGCCCGGATCTCCTCGTCCATCACCTTCAGGACAGCGTCGCTGGGGTGCCGGAGGTCGATGGAGAAAAACACCTCGCCCGGGATGGTGTTGCGGGAGTTGGGCGAGACCTGCATCAGGCCCACCGTGGAAACGGCATCGGGCGCATGGTCCAGCGCGATGCCGTTGACCCGTTCCACCAGCCTGGCGGTACCAACCAGGGCGTCGCGGCGGCGGTTCATCGGCGCGGTGCCGGCATGGGCCTCGGCCCCGCACACGGTCACCTCGTACCAGCGCTGCCCCTGGGCCCCCTGGACGACGCCGATCGTCTTGTTCTCGGCCTCCAGGATCGGTCCCTGTTCGATGTGTGTCTCGAAGAAGGCGCGGAACGGGTGGTCGCCGCAGGGCTTCTCGCCCGCATAACCGATGCGGGTCAGTTCCGCACCAATGGTGGCGCCGTCCAGGTCGGCGCGGCTGTGGCCGTAGTCGAGATCGAACACGCCCGCGAACACCCCGGACCCGATCATGGCCGGCGGAAAGCGCGAGCCTTCCTCGTTGGTCCAGACCGTGACCTCGATCGGCGCGTCGGTGTCGTAGTCATGGTCGTTCAGGGTCCGGATCACCTCCAGGCACGCCGAACACGCCGTCGAACTTGCCGCCGGTCGGCTGGGTATCCAGGTGGCTGCCGGTCGCGACCGGTGCCAGGTCGGGGTCGCGGCCGGGCCGCCGGGCGAAGATATTGCCCATGGCGTCGACGGTGACGGTGCAGCCGGCCTCCTAGCACCACTGGACGAACAGGTCCCGGGCCTCGCGGTCCAGGTCGGTCAGCGCCAGCCGGCAGCTTCCCCCCTTCTCCGTCGGGCCGATCTCCGCCATCGCCATGAGGCTCGCCCACAGGCGCTCGCCGTTGATCTTGATGTTTCTCATGGGCGGAGAGACCTCACGTTATGGCAGCCAGATGCTTCGAGACGCGGCGCGCTGCGCCGCTCCTCAGCATGAGGGGAGTACTGGGCGTTCGCCGCGCGACAACCCCTCACCCTGAGGAGGCCGCAAAGCGGCCGTCTCGAAGGGTGTGGCAGCAAGCGGCGAGACCTCATTCCGTCACCGACTACACATCCCTCACCCTGAGGAGCGCCCAAAGGGCGCGTCACGAAGGGTGCGGCTGCCACCGGCACCCCATCATTCCGCGGCCGCCGACTGGTTGGCGGGGTTGCGGGGGTCGTCGGACCAGGTGACGTAGGGCTTGCCGTTGTCCACCCGGCGCATGGTGATGCAATTGTCCACCGGGCAGACATGCATGCAGAGGTTACAGCCGACGCATTCCGCATCGATCACCTCGTAGCGCCGCCCGCCGTCGACCCGGATGGCGGCGATCGCCTGGTGCGAGGTGTCCTCGCAGGCGATGTGGCACAGCCCGCACTTGATGCAGGCCTCCTGGTCGATCTGGGCGATGATCTCGTAGTTCATGTCGAGATCGCCCCACTCCACATAGTTGCCGACCGCGGCCCCCTGGAAATCTGCGATGGTCCGGTAGCCCTTCTCGTCCATCCAGTTCGACAGCCCGTCGACCATGTCTTCCGCGATCTTGAAGCCGTGATGCATGGCCGCGGTGCAGACCTGCACGGTTCCGGCGCCCATGGTCAGGAACTCCGCGGCGTCGCGCCAGGTGGAGATACCGCCGATGCCTGAGATGCCCATGCCCTGGCACTCGGGGTCGCGGGCCAGGTCGCCCACCATCCTGAGCGCGATCGGCTTCACCGCCGGCCCGCAATAGCCGCCGTGGGTCCCCTTGCCGTGCACCGTGGGCTCTGGCGCCATCGCATCGAGATCGACGCTGACGACGGACGCGACGGTGTTGATCAGCGAGACCGCATCCGCATCGGCCTTGCGCGCGGCGCGGCCGGGTCGGCGGATGTCGGTGATGTTGGGCGTCAGCTTGACGATCACCGGCATGCGGGTGTGCTGCTTGCACCAGCGGGTGACCATTTCCACGTATTCCGGGACCTGGCCCACCGCCGCGCCCATGCCGCGCTCCGACATGCCGTGCGGGCAGCCGAAGTTGAGCTCGATGCCGTCGGCCTCGGTGTCCTCCACTTCGGCGAGGATCGTTTTCCAGCTTTCCTCGTCGCAGGGCACCATCAGCGAGACGACCAGCGCCCGGTCGGGCCATTCCTTCCTCAGCTGCTTGATCTCGCGCAGGTTGACGTCCAGCGGCCGGTCGGTGATCAGCTCGATATTGTTGAAGCCGGCGACGCGGCCGCCGTTGTACTGGACGGCGCCGTAGCGCGACGACACGTTGACGATGGGCTCGCCCAGGGTCTTCCAGACCGCACCGCCCCAGCCGGCTTTGAAGGCGCGCTCGACGTTGTAGTACTTGTCCGTCGGCGGCGCCGAGGCCAGCCAGAACGGGTTCGGCGATTTGATCCCGACGAAGTCGGTGCGTAGATCGGCCATTGTTCCCGCCTTCCTTGTCAGCTCTTCAGGAAACGGTCGATGGCGATGGCAGCCACCTTCCCGTCTTCGACCGCCTGGACGGTCAGGTCCACCCCCGCGATGCAGTCGCCGCCGGCAAACACGTCCGGCAGGGAGGTCTGTCGGTCGTCGTTGACCGCGATGCGGCCGTCCACGATGTCCAGCGGCTCGGCGGCGCCGTTCTGCACCGGATCCGGCACGAAGGCCTGGCCGATGGCGGTGAACAGCATGTCCGCCTTGAGCATGGTCCGGTCGCCCGTGCCGGCGAGACGCCCGCTGTCGTCCAGTTGGGTGTATTCCAGCTCGACCTCTTCGATATGACCGTTCGACCCGCCGATCCTGACCGGCATCACCCAGTGTTTGATCTTCACGCCGTTGGTCTGGGCGATCTCCTGCTCGTGTCCCGTCGCGCTCATCTGCTCCGGCCCGCGGCGATAGCAGATGGTGACGTCTTCGGCGCCCAGCCGCCTGGACTGGACGGCGATATCGATGGCGGTGTTGCCGCCGCCGATCACGACAACCTGCCGGCCCACCGGCAGGTCCGCCTTGTCGGAGGCCTGGCGCAGCGCGGCGATGTAGTCGATCGCGGGCTGGACGCCGTCCAGCGTCTCGCCTTCCAAGCCCAGCGCCCTGACGCCGCCCTGGCCGAGGCCCAGAAAGACGGCGTCGAAGTCCCGGCGCAGGTCGGCAAGGGCGAGATCGTCGCCCAGCCGACGGCCGGTCTCGATGGTGATGCCGCCGATCGACAGGATGAAGTCCAGCTCGGCCTGGGCGAAGTTGTGGGGCACCTTGTAGGCCGCGATGCCGTACTCGTTGAGGCCGCCGGGCTTGTCATGGGCGTCGAAGACGGTGACCTCGTGCCCCAGCATCGCGAGCCGATGGGCGCAGCTCAGCCCCGCCGGCCCGGCCCCGACGACCGCGACCCGCTTGCCGCTGGCGGCCGCCCGCTCGAACGGCTCTGTGCCGCTTTCGAAAAAGCGGTCGGTGGCGTGGCGCTGCAACAGGCCGATATTGACCGGCTTGTGCTCCTGGGTGTTGCGCACGCAGGCTTCTTCGCACAGCACCTCGGTGGGACAGACCCGCGCGCAGATCCCGCCGAAGATGTTGGCGCCCAGGATATCCAGCGCAGAGCCCCTGATGTTCCCGGTCGAAATCTTGCGGATGAAGCTTGGGATGTCGATGCCGGTGGGACAGGCCTCGATGCACGGCGCGTCGTAGCAGAAGTAGCAGCGGCTGGCCTCGATCGCGGCCTGGCCGGCGCTGAGCGGCGGCTTGATGTCCTCGAAGTTTTCCGTATAGGCGTCCGTCGGCAGGCGCCCAGCGGCGATATCAGGCTGCCCCGCCATCGCAATCCCCCTGATTCATGGTGCCAATCCCTGTAACTGCTTTTGTTTTCGGTCGGCCGCGGTCGGCGATTCTTGTTGCGCGGCAATGTCTTTGGCCCCGGTACCGGGACCGGAAAAGCGTAGAGTTGGGCCCGCGGGGCGTCAAGCGCGGAGGCTGCGATCCGGCGGGCGCGCTTTGGCCTTTACAAACACCGGATCGGGCGTGTTGTTTGCCCCGTTGTTCCCGTCGCAACCAATTCAAAAGAAGGCACCTCTCATGGCACATCCGGCATTGAAACAGGACTCGGTCGCGGTCGTCACCGGAGGTGCTGCGGGAATCGGGCTCGCCGTCGCGCAGAGGTTCGCCGCACTCGGCATGGCGGTCGCGGTCGGCGATGTGCGTGAGGACAAGCTGGAGGACGCCGCTGCGGAACTCCGCGACGCCGGGGCAAGAGAGGTTCTGGCACAGCGGACGGACGTGTCGGACCGGGACTCGGTGGCCGCGCTGGAGAAAGAGGTCGCGGCGCGCTTCGGCGGCACGGATATCCTGGTGAACAATGCCGGCATCCAGCCGGGCAGCGCGATGTTCGGCCCGGCCGAGCGCTGGCAGCAGGTCCTGGGCGTCAACCTCTGGGGCATCATCCACGGAACCCAGGTCTTCGCGCCGGCCATGATCGCCCGCGGCCGCCCGGGCGCGATCATCAACACCGGCTCCAAGCAGGGCATCACCACGCCCCCGGGCGACCCCGCCTACAACGTCTCCAAGGCGGGCGTGAAGGCCTTCACCGAGGCGCTCGCACACGAGAACTGCGCAACACGGAGGGCGCCCGGCTCACGGCGCACCTGCTGATCCCCGGTTTCGTGTTCACGGAACTGACGCGGGGCGACCGGACAGAAAAACCGGCCGGTGCCTGGACCCCCGACCAGACCGCCGATTTCATGATCGAAAGCCTGAACGCCGGCGACTTCTACATCCTCTGCCCCGACAACGACGTGCCCCGGGAGCTGGACGAAAAACGCATGGCCTGGGCCATCGGCGACATCATCGAAAACCGCCCGCCGCTGTCGCGCTGGCACCCGGACTATGGGGACGCGTTCGAGGCGTTTGTGAAGGGGGAGTAGAAGGCGTTCTAATCATCAAGAATGCGCCAAAGAGCTTAGGCGTCCGCGGGGGGGGGTGAGCGTCATAGGAGACCAATGAGCATGCTGTTGATTTGTGAGACCAACGTCGCTGGACAAGGGTTCGTTCACAACTCACTGCAACTCGGGCCCCCAAGCTAATCAGTGATGTCCTTTCTGTCCTCGCAGGTCGTGTGACGTTGCGCATGAGGAAGACACGGTCGAGCAAGAGAAGAAATGAGTGCTTTGCAACGACAAAGAACGTTGGCCGGGACGTCGCCTCCTGTGCGCACCCTAATCGCCTTTAAGAGTTCCGGATACACCTGGGACGCAGGAGGCCTGCCTCACCAAGCATGCAATAGACGCACTACTGGTGCGCAACTAAGAACTAGGGCGCATTTGGCTCGACTATTCTGCTTGCAGTGATTTCAATAGGGGACTTGAGCTCAACAACTGATCGGATCGGACAGCGACCTTGCCGTGTTCACTACGCCTTAAGTGAAATCCCACAACCTCATAGTTTGGAGCCAACAGGAGCGGCGCGCCGGAAGCTCCATAGCCAGTATCACAGAGATGGTAGAAGGTCTTTGGCTCCACAGCGGTGATCCTGCAATCTTCGCTTCCTGGGACAATCAGTTTGAGCTCTGTTGATCGAAATAGAATCAGATCAAGCTGTGTATGAGGCACTGGTACGTCGGTACTAAGCTTCAAGAAACCATGCTTCTTCCCCGGGTCACCATTTACTCTGAGGAGTGCATATTCCAGCCCGGAGGTCGTTGCACCTAGCTCGACCGGTGGAATATGGATGTCGTAAGTACTTTTTTCCTTTCCTTCGCCAATCACAAATCCACCTGTCCTAGCGTCGTCGGCGCAAAAGCGTGCCGTGACAACGTGATCGATGCTGACCAGAAATGCTGTGCAAGTGGAAATCTGTCCTCTGTTTATCAGTTGCACTTGGCCGACGGCTGCCACAGCTTTTCCAAGCTTGCTGCCACTGGGAATGCGAGCGACTGAAACGGCTTCATCCTCGCCAACTACGCCTTAAACAATTCCTAAAGCTCGTGTCGCAGCCGCCAAACTGGGCCCAGTTCCTTCCGGACGATCTCTAAGGAAATCGTTGATCTTTGCAATTCGGTCTTGGTCGGCAATCAATCCCGCATCTATCAGGAACTTGAGATTGGTCGCTGCTTTGTCGGGGTTGTCGATGCCTGTCTTGAGTGCTTCAAGAATTCTTGCTTGTTCAGCCTTGTGGTCTTCCAACCCACGTTGGAGAATACCATTCGATATTGCTACAACGGCGTTTCCTAGGGCTGCGATAGCGGCGGCGACAATCGCGAGAACTAAAGGATTGCGCCACTGGGATTGAGACGCCTGATCTCGCTTAATCTCAAGCTCTTCGCGTTTGATCGATTGCTCGTGCGCTAGAACAGCTATCTCGCGTTCACGAAACTGAACTTCAGTTTTCCACTTCTCAGCATCGAACTCTTCTTTCGTCACTAGGACCGTTCTCCTAATGGATACGTCATACGACTTCGATTTCTATCGTGAAAGAACAAGTTGCTCAATCTGCCTCAAACGCGGCTTCTAACGTAGAAACCATCTGCCGTTCCCTTGCGTAGGAAAAGCGCAGGTCTCCAAGGCAAGCTTTGTCTTGTTTTCTGAAGTGAGCTAGGGGGAATCCAACCGAAGGCGCACGCGCGCGATATTGCCGACCTATCAAGATAGGTTCCGGGGATACCCCATGGAGAATTGAGGTCACAACTCGTCGATCGAACGCGGCCAGTCCTTCTTCAGCAGCCGTGACAGCGAGCGGTCGGCCAGGATTCTTTCGTCGGTCTGGCATTTGGGGCAGTAGTTGGTTTCGTTGCTGGCATAGCGGATGCGTTGCACCGGCGTGCCGCAGACCGGGCAGGGTTTGCCGAAACGCCCATGTACGGCCATCTCGTCGCGAAAGGCGGTGACCTTTTCCGGGAACCCTTCGCCCACGTCCTCGCGCAGGATCTGCACCCAGTCGCGCAGCGTCTCTTGAACAGCTTGGTATAGCCGGGCGGCCTCCTCGTCGGTCAGCTTGCCCGTCATCGCGATCGGTGAGAGGCGGGCGCGGTGCAGGATCTCGTCGGAATAGGCGTTGCCGATGCCGCTGAAGGATTTCGGGTCGGTGAGCGCGCGTTTGAGGGTGTGGTTGCCCGACCTGAGCTGTCCGGCGAACGTGGCCGCATCGATCTCGAAGGGTTCGAGCCCGCCGGGATCCAGTTCGGCGAGGCCGGCCTCGTCCGCGATCACGTGCAGGGACGCGCGCCTCTTCGAGCCGGCCTCGGTCAGCAAAAGGGTGCCGTGGTCGAAGTCGAAGGCGGCGAGGCCTATCTTGCCCGGCGGCTTGGCGCCCGGCTCGCGCCAGCGCAGGCGGCCGGCGATCATCAGGTGCAGGACCAGCCAGGTGCCGCCCTCGAAGCCGAGGGCGATGCGTTTGCCGATGCGGCGGAGGTCGGTGACGGTGTGCCCTTCGACGGCGCCGATCGGGGGGTCGACGGTGCGCAGCAGGAACGGGCTGAAGACGCGGATGGCGTTCAGGCGGCGGCCTTTGATGTGGCGGTCGAGGGCCTCGATGTAGACCGTGACGTCGGGCAGTTCGGGCACGCCGGTTACTCCACGGTTTTGGCGAGTATGCCCTCACCGTGCACGTTGCAGCCATATGCTTCGTGACGGCGGCTTCGCCGCCTCCTCAGCATGAGGGGCTGGGGGGGAGCCGCAAAAACACCCCTCATGCTGAGGAGCGCCTGCAGGGCGCGTCACGAAAGCCTGTCCTGAGCTTGACGAAGGGCATATGGCTGCACGCGGCACGGCGCGGATTGCGTTGCCGGCAGCCCGCCCCTAGCATCGCGCGGCAAGAACAAGGGACAAGGAAACCCCATGGGCACCACACCGCTTGCCGGATTTCGCGTGCTGGACCTGACGAACGTCCTGGCCGGGCCGTTTTGCTGTCACCAGCTGGCCCACCTGGGCGCCGACGTCGTCAAGGTGGAGGTGCCGGGGCTCGGCGACCTGGCGCGGCAGCTTGGCGCGGACCAGGAGCTGAACCGGCGCCTGATGGGGATCTCCTTTCTGGCCCAGAACCCAGGGAAACGCTCGGTCACGCTGAACCTGAAGGACCAACGGGGCAAGGACCTGTTCCGCAAACTGGTGGCGACGGCCGACGTGGTGGTGGAGAACTTCCGCCCCGGCGTGATGGACCGCCTGGGCGTGGGGTGCGAGACGTTGAAACGCGAAAAGCCCGACCTCATCTATTGCGCGATCTCCGGCTTCGGCCAGGACGGCCCGCTGCGCGACCTGCCGGCCTATGACCAGATCATCCAGGGCATGTCCGGCGTCATGAGCATCACCGGCGATGCCGAGACGGCGCCCTACCGGGTCGGCTATCCCATCGCGGATACCATCGGCGGCATGACCGCGGCCTGCGCGATCAGCGCGGCGCTGGCGGGACGCAAGACCAACGGCGGCAGCTTCATCGACGTCTCCATGCTGGAGGCGACGCTGGCGACCATGGGCTGGGTCGTCTCCAATTTCCTGGTGGGCGGCGCGCAGCCCGCCGCCTTCGGCAACGAGAACGTGACCTCGAGCCCGTCGGGCACCTTCCAGACCGCCGATGCACCGCTCAACATCGCCGCCAACAAGCAGGAGCAGTTCGAGGCCCTGTGCAAGGTTCTGGACCGGACGGACCTCTTGGACCATCCCGACTACCGGGTCCGCGACGACCGGAAGCGCCACCGGGAAGCGCTGAAGCGGGACTTGGAAACCACGTTGCGGACGGGCAAGGCGGCGGACTGGGCGGAACGGCTGAACGCCGCCGGCGTGCCGGCCGGGCCTGTTATGACCGTGCCGGAGATCCTGCAACACCCGCAGATCCGCGACCGCGGCATGATCGGAACCTTCGAGGCGGTGCCCGGCGCGGAGCGCGACGTCCGCGTGGTCAGAACGGGTTTCAAACTCTCCGGGACTGCACCGGCGGTCGCAACGCCGCCGCCGCGGCTGGGCGAACACAACGGAGAGATCTACGGCGAACTCGGCCTGGACGAGGCCGCGATCGAACGGCTTGCCGAGGAGGGCGTACTATGACCGACGACCCGGACCGGGAGGTCCGCGACTGGTGGCGGACCGAGATCATCGAGATGCAACCGGGGATGATCCGCTATCGCGGCTATCCCATCGAGGAGCTGATCGGCGCCGTCTCGTTTCCGGAGATGATCTGGCTGATGCTGCGCGGCGAACTTCCCTCACCGGAACAGGGGCGCCTGTTGGAGGCGGCCCTGGTGGCGGCGGTCGATCATGGGCCGCAGGCGCCGTCGATCGGAATCGCCCGCATGGCGGTCACCTGCGGCGTCGGGCTGAACAACGCGATCGCCTCGGCGGTTAACACCCTGGGCGACGTGCACGGCGGTGCCGGCGAGCAGGCGATGGCGCTCTACACCGACATCGACCGTGCCTGGGACGGCGAAGCGGACCTCGAGACGGCAACCGCAGCCAACATCGACGCCTTCATCGCCGAGAGCGGCCCCTTCCTGCCGGGATTCGGACACCGCTTTCACCCCATCGACCCACGGGTGCCGCGGCTGTTGGCGCTGGTGGATGCCGCCGCCGATGCAGGCGCCGTCGCCGGCCGGTTCGCGGCCATCGGACGCGCGGTGGAACGCGACCTGGAACGCCGCAAGGGCAAGCTGATCCCCATGAACATCGACGGGGTCACCGCGGTGGTTTATGCCGAGTTGGGCTTCGCACCGCCGCTGGCGCGCGGCCTCTTCTGCCTGTCCCGGTCGGTCGGCATCCTGGCGCACGCCTGGGAGCAGTCCCAGCAGGGCGGCCGCAACAAGGGACCGATTCCGCGCCGACACACCTGGACCTATGACGGTCCCGCCCGGCGCACGGTACCACCGCGGGACGAGCGCTGACCGACTTGCGTCGTCGAAGGGCCCGGCGCGAGCGCCAGCTCAAAACCCCACTGCCAAGATGGGATAACGACTTGACGTCGTTCTGAAACGTTCATCCTTTATTTACTTAACGCGACGTTTACTTCGGCCTGTCCCGCCGCTAGGTTCAACAACTAACGCGTGAACACCGTTGCCGAAGCACCGTTGTTCCACTCGTCCTTAAGGCCCCCGAACGAGCGACTCGAAAGGACCGGGCCCACCCATGAAAGACACAACCCAGTCGCTTCGGCGCAACGATGCGCCGGAGCGTGCGGCGCTTCGGCAAGACCTGATCGCGGCGCGCACCCTGTCGCAGGCATTGGTGGCCGACCTGACGCCGGAAGACCAGGTGGTGCAGTCCATGGAAGACGCCAGTCCCGCCAAATGGCATCTGGCGCATACGACCTGGTTCTTCGAGACCTTCATCCTGCAGAAGTTCGAGACCGGCTACCGGACCTTCCACCCGCAATTCGGCTATCTCTTCAACTCCTACTACGAGGCCGAAGGTGACCGGCATCCCCGCCCCCGCCGCGGCATGCTGACCAGGCCCGGCGTCGCGGAAATCGCGCAGTACCGCCGGCACGTGGACGAGGCCATGGTTGACCTTGTCGACCGGGCGGACGACGCGACCTGGTCCCGCATCGGCCCCCTGATCGAACTGGGGATCAATCACGAACAGCAACACCAGGAACTGTTGCTGACCGATCTTCTGCACGCCTTTTCCTGCAATCCGATGAAACCGGCCTACCGACCGTTTCGGCCGAGGACGGGCGTCACGCCGCCGGCAGCGGGCTGGACCGGATTCGACGGCGGCGCGGTCGAGATCGGCCACGACGGCGACGGCTTCGCCTTCGACAACGAGGGGCCGCGCCACACGGTCTGGCTGGATCCGTTCCGGTTGTCGAACGCACTCGTCACCAACGGCGCGTGGATGGACTTCATCGACGATGACGGCTACCGGCGGGCCGACCTGTGGCTGTCCGACGGCTGGGCGACGGTCCAGCGGGACGGCTGGGAGTCTCCGCTCTACTGGGAACGCCGTGACGGCGACTGGTGGTCCATGACTTTGGCCGGCATGCAGAAGGTCGAACCCGAAGCGCCGGTCAGCCACGTCAGCTACTACGAGGCCGACGCCTTCGCCCGCTGGGCCGGCAAGCGCCTGCCGACGGAGGCGGAATGGGAACTGGCCGCAACCGGGCTGGAAGTGGGCGGCAACCTGCACGGCGCCGGGATGCTGCGTCCGCTGTCGGCGGACGGTCCGGCGGGCGAGTTGTTGCAGATGTACGGCGATGTCTGGGAATGGACCCAGAGCCCCTATGTCGCCTATCCGCGCTTCACGCCCCCGCCGGGCGCGGTCGGGGAATACAACGGCAAGTTCATGTGCAACCAATTCGTCCTGCGCGGCGGGTCCTGCGTCACCCATGACGACCACATCCGCGCGACCTACCGAAACTTCTTTTATCCACACCAAGGATGGCAGTTCACCGGGCTGCGTATTGCCGATGACGGCTAGAGGAGCGGACCACATGGAACTGGGCAGCCTGGCGCATTTCGAAGATGCCGGCACGAAGACCGACGAGTTCCGTGCAGATGTGCTGGCGGGGCTCTCGAAGGAACAGAAGAGCATTCCGGCCAAGTACTTCTACGACGAGCAGGGGTCCCGCCTGTTCGACCGCATCTGCGCGCTGGACGAATACTACGTGACCCGGACGGAGCTGAAGCTTCTGCGCGCCTGCGCGCCCGAGCTGGCGAAACGCGCCGGCCGGAACGCGACGTTGGTGGAATTCGGCAGCGGCTCCAACAAGAAGATACGGATTCTTCTGGACCACCTGGAAGATGCGTCAGCCTATGTGCCGATCGACATCTCGCGCGAGCATCTCGTGGCGTCGTCGCGGGAGATCGCCGACGACTTCGGCGCCGTTCAGGTCATCCCGGTCTGCGCCGATTTCACCCGCGAGGTCGCGCTTCCGGACATCGTCGACACGGACGGCCGGCTCGGCCTGTTCCCCGGCTCGACGATCGGGAATTTCGACCCCGATGCGGCGGTGGCGTTCCTGCGCCGGGCGGCCGGCACGCTGGGCGCAGGGGCCGGATTCATGGTTGGCGTCGATCTGAAGAAGGACGAGAGCATCCTGCACGCCGCCTACAACGACTGCGCGGGCGTGACGGCCGAATTCAACCTCAACCTGCTGCGCCGCATGAACCGGGAACTGGACGGCAATTTCGAGCTGGCGGCATTCGACCATGACGCCCGCTACAACCGCGCACGCGGCCGCATCGAGATGCATCTGGTCAGCCGCCGGGACCAGACCGTCAGCGTTGCCGGGACCGCCTTCTCGTTTTCGGCCGGCGAGTCCATTCACACCGAGAACTCCTACAAATACGACGTGGAGGAGTTCCAGGACCTGGCCGCCCGGGCCGGATGGCACGCAGCAGACGTGTGGTGCGAGGCCGACAGGCTGTTCAGCATTCACTACCTGGAGAACTGCGCCTGAGGGTGTTCGCAGTTCTGCGTTCACCATCGGCCACGGGCACTACACCCCTTCCCTGTTTGCCGCTAACACCGGCGGCACAAGAAACATCGAACCAGGGAAGGCACTCACATGAAATCCATGATCCGCGTTGCGGCCGGCATCGCCGTTGCCGCAATGGTCGCCGTGTTCGCAAGCGCCCCGGCACTAGCCGACAAGATCAAGGTGGCGGGCATCTACACCGTGCCCGTGCAGCAGAAGTGGGTCGGCACGCTGCACCGGGCCCTCGACGCCGCCGAGAAGGCCGGGCAGATCGACTACACCTATTCCGAAAAGGTCCCCAACACCGACTATGTCCGGGTGTTGCGCGAATATGCCGAAAGCGGCGTCCAGTTGGTCGTGGGCGAGGCCTTCGGGATCTCCCGCGAGGCCCGTAAGGTGGCCGACGACTATCCCGAGATCGCTTTCCTGATGGGCGACCCGGGCATCGAGCATGGCTCGAACTTCGCCGTTTTCGACAACTGGATCCACGAGCCCTGCTATCTGATGGGCATGATTGCCGGTTCGATGACCCAGACCAACAAGATCGGCATGGTCGGCGGCTATCCCATCGGCGAGGTGAACCGCCTGTTCCACGCCTTCATGGCGGGCGCCAAGGCGACGAACCCCGAGGTCGAGTTCAAGGTCTCCTTCATCGGGTCCTGGTACGACCCGCCGAAGGCCAAGGAGTTCGCCTTCGCCCAGGTCGAAGCCGGGGTTGATGTCCTTTATGCCGAGCGGGCCGGCGTGGTCGACGCGGCGCGCGAAAAAGGCATCATTGCCTTCGGCAACGTGAACGACATGAACAAGCAGGAGAACGGCACCGACGTCGTCGTGGCGTCGGCCCTGTGGCACATGGAAAACGCCATCAACCACGCCATCGACCAGGTCAAGGCCGGCACCTTCAAGGCCGAGAACTACCAGGCCTGGACCATGATGGGCAAAGGCGGCGCCTCGCTGTCGCCCTACTACGAGTTCGAAGACCGGATTTCGGCGAGCGTCAAGGAGGAGGTCGAAGAGACCAAAAAGATGATCCTGAACGGCTCCTTCACCGTCGGGATCAACGATGACGAGCCGAAGTCGACGTTCTAGCGTGGCCTGCGGCATCGTGACGGCACACGCCGGAAACACGGAGCCAAGGAGCAGCCATATGCTTCGTGACGCGCCCTCCGGGCGCTCCTCAGCATGAGGGAAAGGATAACCCTCACCCTGAGGAGGCCGCAAAGCGGCCGTCACGAAGGGTGTGGCTGCCACCGGCGAGGCGCTGGTTGATGTCCGACGCCACGCCCGTCCTCGAAATAGACGGCATCACCAAACGCTTCGGTGACCTTCTCGCCAACGACGGGATCTCGCTGAGGCTGGGCCGCGGCGAGGTGCTGGCGCTGTTGGGGGAGAATGGCGCCGGCAAGACCACGTTGATGAACATCCTGTTCGGCCACTACACGGCGGACGACGGAAGCATCGCGGTCGAAGGCGAAAAGCTGCCGCCAGGATCGCCGGCGGCGGCGATCGAGGCCGGCGTCGGCATGGTGCATCAGCATTTCACACTGGCCGATAACCTGACAGTCCTGGAAAACGTGATGCTGGGGACGGAACCCTTGCGGGCCCTGCATCAACGCGGCAAGGCGGCGCGCGACAGGCTGGCGACGCTGGCCCGGTCGTTCGGGCTGGAGGTCAATCCCGGCTCGCCGGTGGGACGGCTGGCCGTGGGCGAGCGCCAGCGGGTCGAGATCCTGAAGGCGCTGTACCGCGGCGCCCGGATCCTGATCCTTGACGAACCGACCGCGGTGCTGACGCCGCAGGAAAGCGCCACACTGTTCGAGACTTTGCGCGGCATGGTCGCACAGGGCATGTCGGTGATCTTCATTTCCCACAAGCTGAACGAGGTGCTGGAGGTCGCCGACCGGATCGCGGTCCTGCGCCACGGCCGCCTGGTGGCGACCTTCGACACCACAGGCGCCTCGCGCGGCAGTATCGCCGAGGCGATGGTCGGCGAGGCCGTGCCCGAGCCCAAGCGCGCGCCTCGCCCCCCCCCGGCGAGACCCGCCTCGCCCTGTCCGCGGTGACGGTGCGCGGATCGCAGGGCCGCCCGGCGCTGGACGCGGTGTCGCTGGAGGTCCGCGCCCACGAGATCGTCGGCGTGGCCGGCGTGTCGGGTAACGGACAGTCCAGCCTGGCGGCCCTGATTGCGGGGCTTGGCGAACCGGACGCAGGCACCCTGACCCTGCATGGTGCACCGGTTCGCCGCTTCAGCCCGTCCCGGGCGGTGTGCAGCCGCGTGGGGCGGATCCCCGAGGACAGGCACCAGGTCGGCGTCGTCGGCGACATGTCGATCGCCGAAAACCTGATGCTGGAACGGTATCGCGACCGCCGCTTTTCGCGGCTGGGCTGGCTGCGGTCCGGTGCCATCCGAACCATCGCCGATTCCCTGATCGGGCGGTATGACGTGCGTGGCGCGCGGGCCGGTACCGCGATCCGCACCCTGTCGGGCGGCAACATGCAGAAGGTGATCCTGGCGCGCGTGCTCGATCCGGAGCCCGACCTGATCCTGGCGAACCAGCCGACGCGCGGCCTGGACGTAGGCGCGGCGGCCTATGTGCACACACAGCTGTTCGAGGCCCGTGCCCGGGGGGCCGGGATCGTGCTGATCACCGAGGACCTGGAGGAGTTGCTGGCGCTGTCGGACAAGGTCGTGGTGATGTTCGACGGCAGGATGACGGCGGCGTTGCCCGTCGAAGGCGTGACGATCCAGAAGATCGGCCAGTTGATGGGCGGGCGCGGCTGGGAGGGTGCCGTGCCCCCAGATTCGGGAGCCGGACATGCGGCTTGAGGCGCGCCCTGCCCCGAGCCTGTGGCTGGCCGCCGCGGCGCCGGTGATCGCGGTGCTGCTGTCTCTGGTGTTGTGTGCGGCCCTTGTCCTGTGGGCGGACGCCTCGCCGTGGCTCGCCTACGGCGCCTTGTTCAAGGGCGCGTTCGGCTCGATATTCGCGATCAGCGAGACCTGCGTCCGGGCCACGCCGCTGATCCTGACGGGGCTTGCGGCCGCCGTCGCCTTCCGCGCCAAGCTGTGGAACATCGGCGGCGAGGGCCAGCTTTATGCAGGCGCGCTGGCGGCGACCTATGTGGGCACCGGCATGGTGACTTTGCCGCCGGTACTCATGGTGCCCTTCCTGTTCATCGCGGCCGCCCTGGCGGGCGGCATCCTGCTGCTGGTCCCCACCCTGTTGAAGACCCACCTGAAGGTGGACGAGGTCGTGACCACGCTGTTGCTGAACTTCGTGGTCATCCTGCTGGCCAACTACCTGCTGTTCGGGCCCCGGAAGGACCCCATGGCCATGGGCTGGCCGCAGGGCGCGCCGATCATCGACGAAGGCCTGTTGCCCAACATCCTGGCCAAGACCCGGCTGCATGCGGGGCTGATCTTCGCCCTGCTCGCCGCGGTGGCGGCCTGGGCGTTGATGCGGTTCACGGTCTGGGGTTTCGAGATCCGCGCGGTCGGCCTCAACTACGACGCCGCGCGTTTCGCCGGCATCCCGACCACGGCCACGATCCTGCGCACCGCGCTCATTTCCGGCGGGCTTGCGGCGTGCGCCGGCGTGACGGAGGTGGCCGGAACCAAGGGCTACCTCACGCTCGATATCTCGCCCGGCTTCGGATACACGGGCATCGCGGTTGCCATGCTGGCCGGGCTCAACCCGTTGGGCGTGATCCTGGCCGCCTTCTTCATTGCCGGCATCTACAACGGCGCCGACTCCATGAGCCGGTCGATCGAGATCTCGAACTACTTTGCCGACGTGCTGACGGCGACGGCGCTGTTGCTGGTGCTGGTCAGCGTGGCGCTCACCCGTTACCGCATCCGGCTGGCCTGAGGACGGGGGGACCATGGAGCTTTTCGACATCGTCCTTTCCGTGGGTTTCTGGGCCGCGACGGTGCGCATGGCGACGCCGCTGATCTTCGGCACGCTGGGCGAGCTGATCTGCGAGCGGGCGGGCGTGCTCAACCTGGGCATCGAAGGCATCATGACCATGGGCGCCATGGTCGCCTGGAGCTGGGTCTATTTCGGCGGCGATCTGTGGACCGCGGTCCTGGTGGCGGCCGCCTTTGGCGCGATGTTCGGGCTGTTGCACGCAGGGTTCAGCGTCTATCTGGGCCTTTCCCAGCACGTCACCGGTATCGGCATCACGCTCTTGGCGATGAGCCTTTCCTATTTTTCGTTCCGCATGCTGCTGCCCGGCGTCACCACGCCGCCCAAGATCGAACCGTTCGCACCCTGGCCGGTGCCCGGCCTGTCCGAGATCCCGGTCCTGGGCGAAGCGCTGTTCACGCAAACGCCGCTGACCTACCTGGCCTTCATTCTGGTCGCGGTGGTCGGATATGGGCTCTACCGCACGCCCTTGGGACTTGCGGTGCGCATGGTGGGCGAGAACCCGATGGCGGTCGAGGCCCAGGGCATCGACGTTTTCCGCCTGCGCGCCGTCGCCGCCGTGGGCAGCGCGCTGATGGCCATTGGCGGCGCGTTTCTCACCGTCTCGGTCTTCGATGCCTTCTATTTCGACATGATCAACGGCCGCGGCTGGATCTGCGTCGCACTGGTGATCTTCGCCTCGTGGCAGCCGGGCAAGGCCCTTCTGGGCGCGCTGTTGTTCGCGGCCTTCGACGCCCTGCAGATCCGGGTGCAGCAGGCCAGCAGCGTTTTCATTCCCTACCAGTTCTATCTGATGATGCCCTACCTGTTGAGCATTGCCGCCCTGATCATCATGTCCCGCAAGGCCGCCTACCCGCGCGCCTTGCTGACGCCCTACCGCAAGGGCGAACGTTAGGGAGATCGCCGCCCATGCTGGACCTCCTCGTCACCAATGCGACTCTGCCCGACGGCCGGACCGGGCTGGATATCGGCTGCAAGGACGGCCGGATCGTCGAGCTGCGCCCCAACCTGCAGGGCGACGCCGCGGCCAAGATCGATGCGGCGGGCCAGCTGGTGTCACCGCCCTTCATCGACAGCCATTTCCACATGGACGCGACTTTGTCCTACGGCCGCCCGCGGGTGAACGAGACCGGCACCCTGCTGGAAGGGATCGCGCTGTGGTCGGAGCTGAAGCCGCTGCTCACGGCCGACGACCTGAAGGAACGCGCCTTGGCGCTGTGCCGCTGGGCGATCGCCAAGGGCAACCTCGCGATCCGGACCCATGTGGACGTCTGCGACCCGACGCTGGTGGCGGTGGAGGCATTGCTGGAGGTGCGCGCCGCGGTGGCGGCGGAAATCGACCTGCAGTTGGTCGCCTTTCCCCAGGACGGGTTCTATCGCTATCCCGAGTGCGACAAGCTGCTGATTGCCGCGCTGGACAAGGGCGTGGACGTGGTCGGGGGCATCCCCCACTTCGAACGCACCATGGCCGACGGCGCCGCCTCGGTGCGCCGGCTGTGCGAGATCGCCGCCGAACGGGGTCTACTAGTCGATGTGCATTGCGACGAGACCGACGACCCCATGTCGCGCCACATCGAGACCCTGGCCGCTGAGACCACGCGGCTGGGCCTGGAGGGCCGGGTGACCGGGTCGCACCTGACCTCGATGCATTCCATGGACAACTACTATGTCTCCAAGCTGATCCCGCTGATCGCGGAGGCAGAGGTCCATGCCGTCGCCAACCCCTTGATCAACATCACCATCCAGGGGCGCCACGACACCTATCCCAAGCGCCGGGGCATGACGAGGGTGAAAGAACTGATGGCCGCCGGCGTCAACGTTGCGCTCGGCCACGACTGCGTCATGGACCCCTGGTACTCGCTGTGCAGCCACGACATGCTGGAGGTCGCCTCCATGGGGCTGCACGTGGGCCAGATGACCGGGCAGGATGAGATGCGCGCCATGTTCGACGCGGTCACGGTGAACGCCGCCCGTGCCCTGAACCTGGACGACTACGGCCTGGAGCCCGGCTGCTTTGCCGACATGGTGCTGTTGCAGGCGGCCGACCCGATCGAGGCCATCCGCCTGCGCCCCAACCGCCTGGCCGTGATCCGGCGCGGCCGGGTTATCGCGGAGACACCGGCGTCGGTGGCGACCGTGCGGTTGGGGGGCGAGGAGACCGCGGTGGATTTCACACTCTAAGAGACCGGCACCGGAACCCCCTCATCCGGCCCTTCTCCCCGCCACATTACCCTCACCCTGAGGAGGCCGCAAAGCGGCCGTCTCGAAGGGTCTGGCAGCAAGCGGCACCACCGTGCATCGCGCCGCCACCTGCTTCGAGACGCGACGCTGCGCGTCGCTCCTCGAGCCATGAGGGCTTTCTTGGAGGAGCTCTGGGTTCCGGTGTTGGAAAAAGACACTGCGCCGCACTTCCGTTTCTTGCCTCTTTACCCGCCGCATCTATCATCCCTCCAGCATGACAAAACCGGAAGACAACTGAATGCCCGTTTCGAACCGCACCGTTTGGACCCGCCGCCAGGTGCTGCTCGGCGCAGGGGCGACGCTGACCGCGCTCTCGCTGCCCGTCGGCCGCCCGGCCCATGCCGTCGGCGACAACCCCACAATCCTGCGCCCACAGCCGGCACGGCACAGCTGCTGCCGGCCGGCGAGGCGGCAACGGCGATCTGGGGCTATGGCGGACAGGTCCCCGGACCCGTCATCCGGGTGCGTCAGGGCGAAACCGTTCGGGTGCGGCTGGAGAATGACCTGCCGCAACCGACCACCATTCACTGGCACGGCATCCGCATCGACAATGCCATGGACGGCGTGGCCGGGCTGACCCAGCCGGCGGTCGAGCCGGGCGGCAGCTTCGACTATGCCTTCAAGGTCCCGGACGCAGGCACCTTCTGGTATCACCCGCACAACCTCTCCTGGGAGCAGGTGGCACGCGGCCTCTACGGCCCGCTGATCGTCGACGAACCCGACCCGCCGGAGGTCGACCAGGACATTGCCCTGGTCTTCGACGATTGGCGGCTGGACGAGACGGGCCAGATCCACGAGGCGAGCTTCGCGGCGATGATGGACTGGAGCCATGCCGGCCGCCTGGGCAACGTGCTGACGATCAACGGCCAAGACCTGATGGACGTGCCCGTCGTGGCCGGGCAGCGCGTGCGCCTGAGGATCTGCAACACCGCGAACGCGCGGATTCTGAATTTGCGTTTCGAAGACCATGCCCACACGGTGATCGCCATCGACGGCCAGCCCGTGCCCCCCTTCCCCCTGGAGGACGGCGCTATGGCCATCATGCCGGGACAGCGGATCGACCTGCTGGCGGACATGAAATTGAAGCCCGGCGCCGAAGCCGCGATCACCGAGACATCAGGCGGCGGCCGGCTGGTGGCGGGACGCTTCGTGTACGACCCCGAAGCCGTGGCACGGACCGCACCGCCTGGGCCCCTGGAAGCGCTGCCGGCAAATCCCCTGCCCGGCGCCTTGGATCTGGACGGGGCCCTGGACATGACCTTGCAGATGGAAGGCGGTGCGATGGGCCGCATGCAGGGCGCGCGGTTCCAGGGGCGGCAGATGGGCATGCGAGAGCTGGTCAGCCAAGGCAAGGTCTGGGCCTTCAATGGCCAGGCCGGTATGACCGACCAACCCCTGTTCGACGCCCCGCGCGGCAAGACGGTGCGTCTGGCCATGGTCAATGACACCAACTGGCCGCATGCCATACATTTCCACGGTCACCACGTGCGCGAAATCGCCCGCTCACAGGCAAGTGTTCGCGCGGACGCCTGGCGGGACACGGTGATGCTGGACCGGGGCGAAACCGTCACGGTGGGTTTTGTCGCCGACAATCCGGGCAAATGGATGATGCACTGCCACATGCTGGAGCATCAGGCCGGCGGCATGGCGACCTGGTTCAAGGTTTCGGCCTGAAAACCGGCCCGCCTCCGGCCCTGGACCTGGGCCATCCTTGGGAGTATGAATGCCGCGCTTCCGTCCAAGAACGGCATACGGGATTGGCCGGCAATAGACCAACGGCGGGGCAGGCAAAAACGTGATGCTGGAAACCCATTCGACACCTCCAGACGGGAGCGGCGAGAGCCCGGCTGCACAACATGCAGCGGTGGTCCGCTTCGCCGGCGATTCCGGCGACGGCGTCCAGGTCCTGGGGACGGAGTTCGCCAAATCCTCTGCCCTGGCCGGCCACGGCCTGATGACCTTTCCGGAGTTCCCGGCGGAGATCAGGGCGCCCGCGGGCACGACCTTCGGGGTCTCGGCTTACCAGATCCAGTTCGGCGGCGGCGACGTCCGGATCCATGGCGAGACGGCCGACGTGCTGGTGGCTTTCAACCCCGCCGCGCTGAAGACGAACCTGTCGGCCCTCAGGCGTGGCGGCACCATCATCGCCGACCAGGGTACGTTTACGGCACGCAACCTGGATAAGGCCGGCTATACGGAGAACCCGCTGGAAGACGGATCGCTGGACGGGTACCAGGTCGCCCCGATCGACATCACCCGCCTGACCCATGAAGCGGTGGCCGACACCGGCGTCGGCCGCAAACAGGCGACACGGTCCAAGAACTTCTGGGCCCTGGGCCTGGTCTACTGGATGTTCGGGCGCAAGCGCGGGTCGACCCGAGATTGGCTGGAACGCCGCTTCGCCGCCATGCCCGAAGTCGCGGCGGCCAACATCGCCGCGCTGGACGGCGGTCATATCTTCGGCGAAACCTCGGAAATCGACGTGGCACCGGCGCACAAACCGGTGGCCAAGGCCCGTCCGAAGCCGGGGACCTATCGCACGGTCACCGGCACCGATGCCGTCGTCTACGGGATCGCCGCGGTCGCCGCATTTTCAGGACTGCGGGTCACCTACTGCTCCTACCCGATCACGCCGGCATCGGCGATGCTGCACGGGCTGGCGCGGCTGAAGGGCAAGGGGGTGCAGACCTTCCAGGCAGAGGACGAGATCGCCGCTGCGGGCGCCGCCATCGGTGCGTCTTACGCCGGCGAGCTGGGTGTGGTCGGATCCTCCGGGCCCGGCATCGCCTTGAAGGCGGAATCGCTAAGCCTTGCCGTCGCTGCCGAACTGCCGCTTGTCGTTATCGACGTCCAGCGCGCCGGCCCGTCGACGGGCATGCCGACAAAGCCGGAACAGGCCGACCTGTTTATGGCCGTGTACGGCCGGCACGGCGTGTCGCCGATGCCGGTGTTCGCCCCGGCCCGGGTGGAGGACTGCTTCGAGGTGGTCATCCGTGCGGCGCAGGTGGCCATGACCTACATGACGCCGGTGATGGTCCTGTCCGATGCCTATCTGGCGAATGCGGCGCAGCCCTGGGCCCTGCCCGATCTGGCGCCCCGTTTCCGCACCGAAGCAGGCGCTTTTCAACCGTTCGAGCGCGACGCCGAGACCCTTGCACGGCCCTGGGCGGTTCCGGGAACGCCGGGACTGGCCCACCGTATCGGCGGCCTGGAACGCGCGGCAGACTCAGGCAATATATCCTACGATCCGGACAATCATGCCCGAATGACCGCTCTCAGGGCAGAGAAGATTGACCGGATCGCCCTGGACCAGCCGCCGGCGGCCGTCACGTCTGGCGTCCCGTCCGGCGACGTGATCGTCCTGGGATGGGGCGCCAGTTACGGCGCAATCCGGGCGGCAACCGAGGAACTGTGCGAAGACGGCCACACTGTTGGACATGTGCATCTCACGCAGCTGTGGCCGCTGCCGCGCGGGCTGGAGGAGGTGCTCAGGCGCTACCGCAAGGTCGTGGTGGCCGAACTCAACACCGGCCAGCTCCGCTCCATCATTCGGGGGCAATACCTGATCGACGCACAAGGCCTGAACCAGGTCACCGGCCAGCCGTTCACGGCGGGAACAGTGGCCGCAGGGCTGCGCGCCGCCCTGGAAGAGAAGCCATGAACGAGATCCGCTTGACCGCGAAGGACTTCACTACCGACCAGGAGGTGCGCTGGTGTCCCGGTTGCGGCGACTATGCCATCTTGAAGGCGATCCGCGCCGCCCTGGCCGATATCGGGCGCGCGCCGGACGAGGTCGTCTTCGTCTCGGGTATCGGCTGTGCAGCACGACTGCCCGACTACATCTCCTCCTACGGCTTCCACACGATCCACGGCCGCGCCCCGGCCATCGCAACCGGCATCAAACTGGCCAATCCGGACCTGGATGTCTGGGTGGCGGGCGGCGACGGCGATTTCCTGTCGATCGGCGGCAACCATCTGCTGCATGCGCTGCGCCGCAACGTCGACCTCAACCTGTTGCTGTTCAACAACGCGGTCTACGGCCTGACCAAGGGCCAGTACTCGCCAACCTCCTATGCAGGCACACGCACCCCTTCGACGCCGGACGGTTCCGTTGACACCCCCGTCAATGCAGCCTTGTTCGCGCTTGGCGCCGGTGCGCGTTTCGTCGCCCGGTCCGGCGACACGCTGATGGACCATCTGCCCGGCGTGTTGAAGCAGGCTCACGCCCACGCCGGCGCGTCCTTCGTGGAGATCCTCCAGAACTGTATCGTCTACAACGACGCGGTGTTCGATCACGTGACCGACAAGAAGACGGGCGCCGACCACGCCATCCGCATCGAACACGGAAAGCCCATGGTCTATGGCCGCGAAGGCGACAGAGGCCTCGTGATCGAATCCGGGACCGGAGTGGTGAACAGTGTAGTCTTAGGTGAGGGCGTTACAGAGGATGACCTGTCGGTCCATGACCAGACCAGTTTTGCCCAGGCGGCTGCCCTGGCTGCAATGGACGGGGGACATTTGCCGATGGCGCTGGGTGTCCTCTACAACGCCCCGGCACCGGACTATACGAGCCTGCGTACGGCGGGTTTCGACCAGGGGCCCTTCGGGCGGGACGATTTGGATGCCCTGCTCAAGGGCGGGGCGACATGGACGGTAGAGCCTTTGTCAGGCGACGCGTGAGGCCGGCAGCCTGAGATAGACTGTCGTTCCGGCATCGGCGGCACTTTCGAGTTCCAGAGTGCCGTCGTGGAGTTCCGCGAAGGCCTTCGCGATAGGAAGGCCCAACCCGGTCCCCCCGTAGCGGCGCACATAGGCGCCCTCGTGCTGGGTGAACGGTTTGACGACCGTGTCGAGCTCTTCCGCCGCGATGCCGATCCCATCGTCGCGGATTGCAATCATCACGCCATTGTCGGCGCAGACGGACAGTGTGATCTCGATCAAACCGTCGGGTGCCGTGAATTTCACGGCGTTGGAAAGCACCTTGTTGATCATTTCGCTCAGTTTTGCCGAGTCACCGCGAATCTTGATCGGCGTGAAGCGGTCGCGCGACGCCAGACGCATGACCCGCTGTTCCATCTGCGGTTTCAAACCGTCGACACAGCTTCTGACGACGCGCGGCAGTTCGACGACTGTTTCTTCCAGTTCGGCGTGGCCCGCCTCGATCAGCGACATGTTCAACGCGTCCTGAATGATGCCCATCAGGCTTTCGCCGCTGCCGATGATGTGATCCAGGTATGACTCATACTGGGACGACCCCAGCGGCCCCATCGCTTCGGATCGAATGGTTCCGGCCATGCCGAGGATGGCGTTCAGCGGAGTCCGCAGTTCGTGGCTCATATTCGCCAGGAACTCCGACTTGGCCCGGCTTGAGGCCTCCGACACCGCAGCGACCCGGGTCAGGTCCACAATCTCCTTTTCCCGCCGCTTGACCTCGGAAATATCCTGGTACGTCACCACCGAACTGCCGCCACCCATGGGCTGGTGCATCACCGAGATGGTTCGTCCGTCATTGAGTTTCTGTTCGTGTTCGGCCCGTTCGAACTGGGCAGCCAACCGGAGGCGCTCGCGCAGGATCCGTTCGGCCTGTTCGGGCCCGTAGTTCCCCAGCGAGACGCTGTAATCGAGGATATCTTTGAGGCTGATGCCCGGCTTCACGACGGACGGTGAGAACCCGTATATCTCCAGGTAGCGGCGGTTGCAGACGATCAGCTTGTGATCGGCGTCGAACATGCACAGGCCCTGGATCATGTTGTTCAGCGCACTCTCGAACATCAGGTTCTGCATGCCCAGCTTCTGGCTGAGCGATTCCAGCGCGCCCTGGCGGCGCTTTTCTTCGGTGATGTCCTCGTAGAGCGCGACCGATCCGCCGTTTTCGATCGGGCAATGCTTGACGGCAATGATCCGGCCGTCCCGCAGCTTCTGTTCCAGGGTAGCCTCGTCCCGGCGGTCGGCATGGCGAGGCCGGGCCAACAGCGCGGTCTCCGCCTGATCGCGGGTGTAGTTGCCCAGCGAGACGCTGTATTCCATGATCTTCTGCAGGGCGATGCCCGGCCGGACCACGGTCTCGGAAAAGCCGTAGATCTCCAGATAGCGGCGGTTGCACAGGATCAGCCGATGATCCTCATCGAACATGCACATGCCCTGGGACATGTTGTCCAACGCAACCTGAAAAAGCTACGCGTCCCGCCGCGCCTCTTCAGCCGAGGCGGGGCCTTCGAATACTTCCGGATGCGGGCGTGAAAGCTGTACCATCCCTGCGTGCCACGCGAATTGTTATTAACTTCAAGGCGTTATGGGCACACTTTGGTAGCACACTATCCTTTCCGAAGTCTTAATGGCCGTTTACCACGACAACCCTGGGCCTATGCGGGGGTCTATGAGGACGATCATGGTCCGGCACGGCAACGTCTCCGGGCCTGGACAATCCCAGGCGAACGCGGGCACCTTGCCAACGAACCGCCCATGAGCCGCAGCCATGACCGCCAAGGCACCGCCAGCCTCCACTGACCACCCCGCCCGGCACGCCGACCTGGACACGCCGTCCCTGGTCCTGGACCTGGACGCGCTGGAGCGCAATATCCGGCTGATGGCCGACCACGCCAAGGCCCGCAAGATCAGGCTGAGGCCCCATGCCAAGACGCACAAGTCGGTGGAGATCGGGCGGCTGCAGATGACCACCGGCGCGGTCGGCCTGTGCTGCGCCAAGCTGGGCAAAGCAGAAGTCCTGGCCGGTGCGGGGTTGCAGCGGCTGTTGATCACCTCGCCCCTGGTCGGTGACCGCAAGCTGGACCGGCTGATCGCATTGCACAAGGCGACGGATGAAATCATCGCCGTGACCGATGCGCCGGGACAACTGGCGCCGCTTGCCACCCGCGCGGAGGCGGCGTCACGGCCCCTTCCCGTCCTGATCGATTTGGACGTGGGCCTTCACCGCACCGGAATAACGACCACAGACGCCGCCGTAGCGCTGGCGCGCCAGATCTCGGAACATCGATCGTTGAGATTTCTGGGTGTCCAGGGCTATGCGGGCCAAGTGCAGCACATTGAGTCACTGGCCGAACGGCAGCAGGCAGCGGCAACGGCGGCGAACCGGATCCGCGACCCGGTGTCAGCGCCAAAGGCAGCCGGCTTCGCGTGCGAGATCGTGACGGGGGGCGGCACGGGAACCTTCGACATCGATCCCGGTTTCGACCTGTTCACCGACCTCCAGGTCGGCTCCTACGTGTTCAGCGATGTTGAATACGACGCCGTCGCGCTGGGCCGGTCGGCTGCACATCCGTTCGACAACGCGTTGTTTGTCCTGGCCCAGGTGGTGAGCGCAAACCACGACACCTTCGTCACCATCGATGCCGGTAGCAAGAGCTTCTCGATGGACGGCCCCCTGCCCCGGGTTGTCGCGCCCGGCGGCGGCGCGCTGGTCTATGCGCCGTTCGGGGACGAGTTCGGACGGATCTCGCGCGAGGGCGGATCGGTCGACCTGGCCCTGGGCGAGCGCGTGCTGTGCGTGGTGCCGCACTGCGATCCCACCATCAACATGCACGACAGCTATGTCTGCGTCCGCGGCGGCCGGGTGGTCGAGACCTGGCCGATCCAGGCCCGCGGCGCCGCAGCCTGACTCACGCCTGCGACAGATAGCCCCCTCGCTCCATTGCCGCGGGACGGCGATTGACCCTGATCAACGCTGCAAAGTACCGTTCGGGTATCGTGTTTTCCCAACAATTCCGGTGCACGAAACAGGAGGCGACGGGCATGACCACGCAAGAGGAGGGCGCACCCTCTGACGCGAGCGCGAAGGCTGGCCCGTTCGTCCTGGCCCGAGACGGGCTTCATGACCTTATCCAGGCGCTGAAAAGCCAGGGCTATACGCCGGTGGGTCCCGTGGTACAGGACGGCGCCATCGTCCTGGACGAGATCGACAGCGCCGACGATCTTCCCTGGGGCTGGACCGACGACCAGGAAGCGGGACGTTATCGTCTGGCGCACGAACATCACCCCTCGGCGTTCCATTTCACGCAAGGCCCGCAGTCCTTCAAGAAGCACCTTTACCCGCCCGAGGTCCGGCTGTGGCGGGCAAGCAAGAACGGCAACGGGTTCACGGTCGAGGAGGACCGCCCGCCGGCGCCGCGCTACGCGTTCCTCGGGGTCAGGGCCTGCGACCTCGCCGCGATTGACGTCCTTGACCGGGTGTTCGACCGCAGCGACCACCCCGACCCGACCTATCAGGCGCGCCGCCACGATGCCCTGTTCGTCGCGGTCAACTGCGCGACTGCCGGAGGCACTTGCTTCTGCGTCTCGATGGACACCGGGCCGAAGGCGAAATCGGGCTTCGACCTGGCGTTGACCGAAGTGGTCGATGAGCCGCGCCACGACTTCGTGATCGAGGTGGGAAGCGAGCGCGGCCGCGATGTCCTGGCCGGGCTCGCCGTGACCCCCGCCGACGAGCACGACGTCTCGGCCACAGCGCGGGTCAGCGAACGCACCATGGGCATGATGGGCCGGTCCCTGGACACCGACGGCCTTGCCGAGCGCCTGAGCCAGAACATCGACCACCCGCATTGGAACAAGGTCGCCGAGCGGTGTCTGACCTGCGCCAATTGCACCATGGTCTGCCCCACCTGCTTCTGCTCCACGGTGGACGACCGTTTGGACCTGGACGGTGCCCATGCCGAGCGCTGGCGCCACTGGGATTCCTGTTTCACGCTTGATTTCACCTTCACCGCGGGCGGCGCGATACGCCAGGGCGGTGCGTCGCGTTACCGTCAGTGGCTGACCCACAAGCTGAGCACGTGGGTCGATCAGTTCGACACCTTCGGATGTGTCGGATGCGGCCGCTGCATCAGCTGGTGCCCCGTCGGGATCGACATCACCGACGAGGCCGCCGCAATCGTCCGGCCGCAGTCCGGGCAGGGAGACTGACCATGAAAACGATTGAAGACCTGGTCCGCGAGAATCCCGTCTTCGATGACGTGGACGACGACATCCTGCAACTGATCTCAGGCTGTGGTCAGAACGTCGCCTTCGAGGCAGGAGACTTCCTGTTCCGCGAGGGCGAAACTGCCAACCGGTTCTTCCTCCTGCGCGGCGGCACCGTCGCCCTGGAGATCTTCGTGCCCGGCCGTGGTCCAATGATCTTCAAGACGCTGCAGGAGAACGAGCTTGCAGGGACTTCCTGGCTGATCCCGCCTTATCGCTGGAAGTACGACGCGCGGGCGTCGGGCCGTGTGCACGCAATCGCCTTCGATGCGCAATGCATGCGCGACAAGAGCGAGGCGGACAACAAGGTCGGATACGCCCTGATGAAGAAGTTCGTCCCGGTGCTGATCGACCGGCTGCAGACGGCCCAGGTCCAGATGCTGGACGTCTTCTCGCGGCGAGACGAATTGGTGGGCCAATAATGGAGATGGCAACGCCGGTGGCGGCGGGACCCTCACCGATGGTTCCTGTGCCTGCCACCGTTCGCGGCATCCGCCGCAACTACTCGGGCGTCTATACGTTGGAAATCGAACCGCCCGAAGGCGACGCGTTCCGCTTCAAACCGGGCCAGTTCAACATGCTGTATGCCTACGGCGTCGGCGAGGCAGCCATCAGCATCTGCGGCGACCCGGAGAAACCGGAATCCCTGGTCCACACCATTCGGGCCGTGGGCGCAGTCACCCGCGGACTGACCCAAGTGAAGGCCGGAGACCAGATCGGCCTGCGCGGACCGTTCGGCAGTGCCTGGCCCGTCGAGGCCGCGCGCGGCCAGGATGTCCTGGTGGTGGCGGGGGGCCTTGGCCTGGCGCCGGTGCGCCCGGCGCTTTACTGGCTGTCCAATCACCACGAAGCGTTCAACCGGGTTACCCTGCTTCACGGCACCCGTGACCCGGCGACCATCCTTTACGAACGCGAACTTGGACGGCTTTCCTATTCCGGCAACATGAACGTCTTCGTGACGGTCGATAGGGCCGATCCGGAATGGGCCGGCAATGTCGGGTTGGTCACCGGACTGGTGGACCGCGCCCGCTTCGATCCCGCGAACACCACGGCGTTCATATGCGGCCCGGAAGTGATGATGCGGTTTGCCGCCCAGACCATCGAAGATGCCGGCGTGCCGCCTGAGCGGATCTACCTGTCGCTGGAACGCAACATGAAATGCGCCATCAAGCAGTGCGGGCGGTGCCAGTTCGGCCCGGTCTTCATCTGCCAGGATGGCCCGGTGTTCCCGCTGGACGTGATCGACCCCTACATCAATCTCAGGGAGTACTGAGATGTCGGCAGCAAGACCCAAACTCGCGGTCTGGAAATTCGCCTCCTGCGACGGCTGTCAGCTGAGCCTCCTGGATTGCGAAGACGATCTGTTGAAGATCGCCGACGCGATCGAGATCGCCTATTTCCGCGAAGCGACCCGGGTCGAGGTCGAGGGTCCCTACGACCTGTCGATCGTCGAAGGATCGGTCACGGCGCCCGAGCACGTGCAGGACATCCGTAAGATCCGCAAGCAGTCGAAATTCCTGATGACCATCGGCGCCTGCGCCACCTCGGGCGGCATCCAGGCCTTGAAGAACTACCGCGACGCCAACGATTTCGTCGCCGCGGTCTATGCCCGGCCCGACTATATCGACACACTGGCCACGTCGACGCCGATCTCAGAGCACGTGAAGGTCGATTTCGAGTTGCGCGGCTGCCCCATCAACAAGGGCCAGCTGTTGGAGGTGGTCAACGCCTACCTGCACAAGCGGCGCCCACAGATCCCCGAATACAGCGTCTGCATGGAGTGCAAACGGCGCGGCAACGTCTGTGTGATGGTCGCCCACGGCACGCCGTGCCTGGGCCCGGTCACCCATGCCGGCTGCGGGGCGATCTGCCCCAGCTACGACCGTGGCTGCTACGGCTGTTTCGGTCCTATGGAAACACCCGTGACCGGCAGCCTGAGCAACCAGTGGGCCGGCCTCGGCGCGACCCAGAAGGCGATCCACGACGCCTACCAGACGTTTAACGCAAGCGCGCAGCACTTCCGCGCGGAGGCCGAACGCCATGAGCACTAGAAACATCGAAGTCGACTATCTCGCCCGCGTCGAAGGCGAAGGCGGACTTTACCTGAAGATCCGGGACAATGCGGTCGAAGAGGCCAAACTCAGCATCTTCGAGCCACCGCGCTTCTTCGAGGCGTTCCTGCAGGGCCGCGACCACACCGAGGTGCCGGACATCACCGCGCGCATCTGCGGCATCTGCCCGATCGCCTACCAGATGAGCGCCGTCCACGCCATGGAAGACGCCGCGGGCGTGACGATCGACGGACCCTTACGCGAACTGCGTCGCTTGCTTTATTGCGGCGAGTGGATTTCCAGCCATGCGCTGCATGTCTACATGCTGCACGCGCCCGACTTCCTGGGCTTCGAGGACGCCATCCAGATGGCGGCCGACCACGGCGCGGTCGTGGAACGGGGTCTGAAGCTGAAGAAGGCCGGCAACGACATCACGACAGTGCTGGGCGGCCGGGAAATCCATCCCATCAATATCCGCGTCGGCGGCTTCTACAAGGTGCCGCGCCGCAAGGACTTCGAGGCCTTGGCCGAAACCCTGAAATGGGCCCGGGACGCCGCGCTGGAAACGGTGCGCTGGACGTCCACCCTGCCCTTCCCGGACTATGAACACGACTACGAGTTCGTGTCTCTGAGGCACGACAGCGAGTATCCGTTCAACGAAGGCCGGGTCGTTTCGTCCAAGGGCATCGATATCGACGTGCAAGCCTATCCGGCCTACTTCAAGGAGGTCCACGAGGAGCATTCTACCGCCCTGCATTCAGTGATCCGCGAGCGCGGCGACTACTTCGTGGGCCCGCACGCGCGGTTCAACCTGAACCAGGACAGGCTTTCGCCCATGGCGGCAGAGTCGGCGCGGGAGGCGGGGCTGGGCGACGGCTGCCTGAACCCGTTCAAGAGCATCGTGGTACGCAGCATCGAAACCCTGTTTGCCTGCGAGGAGGCGTTGCGGATCATCGAAGCCTACGAGCCCCCGGACAAGCCCTACGTGGAGGTCGAGCCGCGCAATGCCGAAGGCCACGGCGCCACCGAGGCACCCCGCGGTATGCTCTACCACCGGTACAGGCTGGACGGCGAAGGACAGGTCACCGAGGCGCAGATCGTGCCGCCGACGTCGCAGAACCAGGGCATCATGGAACATGACCTGCGCCAGGTCGCGGGCAAGTCCCTGGACATGGACGACGCGGCACTGACGTGGCTGTGCGAGCAGACGGTGCGCAATTACGACCCCTGCATTTCGTGCTCCACTCATTTCCTGAAGCTCGATATCGATCGGGAATGAGCGAGCGCCGCCGCACCCTGGTCCTGGGGGTCGGCAACCGTGACCGCGGCGACGACGGGGTTGGCCCAGCGGTCATAGACAGGCTGAAGACGTTGGAAAACGACACAGCGACGGTGCGTGAGGCGCCGGCGGACGCCAGTGCCATCATCGCGGCCTGGGAAGGCTTTTCGCGCGTGATCCTGGTCGATGCCTGCCGCTCGGGCGCCCTGGCCGGTTCAATCCGGCGCATCGACGCTGCATCCGAAGAGCTTCCGTCGGACCCGCCGGGCTGCTCGACCCACGGCTTCGGGCTTGCTGCGGCCATCAATCTTGCACGCGCCATGGGGACACTGCCGGAACAGGTGGTGGTCTATGCGGTGGAGGCGGAAACCCTGGACCACGGTGCGCCCTTGTCGCCTGCCGTCGAGGCAGCCGCGGTCACCGTCGCTGACCGCGTGGCCAACGAACTCGTGGCAGCTACCTGAGGCCGTTCGCCAGGTAATTGTTGACCCAGGCGACCATCGCGCGCTGGACCTGTGGGTTGGTGTTCACCCATTTGGTCAAGAGAAGCGCCAGCAGAGGGGGCAATCCGCGGACGTTCGCCATGCCGGGTGTCGCCCCGACAGCGCGGCCGTCGGCGAACCATACCTTGGGCGCCAGCGTGAACCGGGCCTGAAGCGGCTGGCGGTCGGTTTCCACATCGCATTCCACAGGCTGCGCGGGGACGACAAGGTCTTCCGCGTGAACCAGCGCATTGAACAGGGTCGCGCGTTCCAGTCCCACTTCCAGGAGACAGCCCGCATCTCGCACGACACCGCCGGTGATCCGGATCAGGTCGTCGCGCGCCCGCTCTTTCAACTCGAACGGAACCGTGCACGCAATGATGTCGACCCCCGGATCGCCGAGCTGGTCGATGCAATCCCGGGCAATATAGTCATTGGCCTGTCCGGCACCGACCGGCACACCTGTGGCGATCAGGACGGAAACCAGCATCGGAAAAAGCCGCAGAAGTGAGAACGAGGCCACAGGTCGTAACGATCGGGTCATTGGAAATAAGCTGTTTTGGCGGTGCAAGCGGTGATGCGGGACCCGCCTTCCCTGACGGCAGGCGGGGCGGCTAGTGGTAGCAAACACGTTGCATCCCGACAATCAATGAGATGGACTTAGCGGGTCCTGCCGGCGCCAAAAGCATCCGATTTCGCCTCTGGGGCACCGACCACGCGGGCGGAAGGCAGAACGACCGTGACGGTTGCCCCTTTGCCCGCATCGCTTTCGATGTGCAGGCTTCCGCCGTGCAATTCCGCAAGCGACTTGGCCAGGGGCAGCCCAGCCCGGTTCCTTCGAACCGGCGGGCGAAGCTGTTGTCCAACTGACCGAAACGTGACAGCGCCAGCGGCACCTGATCCGGTGTCATACCGATCCCCGTGTCGATGATCGAGAACACCAGATGCGATGCCGCGGAATAGCCAACCCGCAGTTCCACCTCACCGCCTGCGGGCGTGAACTTGACGGCATTGCTCAACAGATTGACCAGAATCTGGACCATCTTCGTGTGATCGGCACGGATCACAACGGAGTCATCCACCGCGTCCGTGCGCAACTGGACCCCGGCATCCTTACAAGACCGCCGGACCATTCGAACGCATTCGTCCACCAGATCGCAGACGAGGAGCTCGCTTTCATCGAGCGTCTCCGCCCCGGCTTCGATTTTGGAGAAATCCAGGATCGTGTTGATCAGGTGCAAGAGATGCTCGCCGCTGGCGTGAATGCCGTCGACATACTCGTCGTAGCGCTTGTGGCCCAGCGGACCCTGGATCTTCGCCTGCATGGCCTCCGAGAACCCCAGCACCGCGTTAAGCGGGGTGCGAAGCTCATGGCTCATATTCGCCAGGAACAGGGACTTGGCACGATTGGCCGTCTCGGCATCGTCCTTGGCGGCAATCAACCTCCGCTGGGAATCTTGGCGTTCGGTGCCGTCGCGCAGCACGCAGATGTGAATGTCCTCGCCGGCATAGCGCATTTCGCTGAACAACACCTCCAGCGGAAACTCCAAGCCGTCTTTCCGGCGCCCTTTTGTCTCCAGGCACCCGTCGCCCATTCTGATATTACCGGCGGGACGGCATTTCACCGTCGATGCCAGCGGAGGGCGGCCAAGCTGGGAAGGGATCAGCAACCCGATCTCGCTCTTCACGATTTCGTCGCCCCGGTATCCGAACAGTTGCTCCGTGGCACGGTTGACGCTCCTGATTTCACCCCTGTTGTTGGTCGTGACAATCGCGTCGGCCACAGTTTCCAACACAGCGCCCAGGTAGTCGCGATCTGCCTGCGCCTTGACCTTTTCGCTTTCCAGTTCCGCCGTGCGGCTTGCCACCCTTTGCTCAAGTTCTTCGTTCAGCCGCCTCAAATTGGCCTTCGACCGCATGAGCGCGTTGTAGGACCGGTGCTTTTCCGATTCCCGTTTTTCGTCGCGATCCAGCATGTCGTCGAACGCCGCGATGACATGGCCCAGTTCGTCGTTTCGGGAGATATCGACCTTCGTCCGCTTCCCGGTTTCGACGAACGCCTGGATTGCGGCCAGGAATTTCCGCAATGGACCGCCGACGATGAACCTGAAGCCGATCGTCGCTGCCACCACGGCGCACAGGATCGACACGATAACCACCGCAAAGACGATGTTGCGGCGTTGTGCGCGCGATGCGGCAATCTCCGCATTGGAGAAGCGCAGCAGCAATAGCAAGGCGCCATCCTGCCCCACCGGGATGCGGACATGATGGCCGTCCTCTCCGCCTCTGCAGCCAAGTCCCTGCGGCAACGCAATCAGCGGAGTCGCGGCGATCGCCGTCGTCAGCTCGGCGCAAAGGAAGGCGCGATCCGCGGCCAGCGGTGCCATCAGGTCGCGTCCCAGTTGCGGATTGCTGACGATGTCGTGACGCGACAGCACAAAGGCGGTGCGCGCCGCCAGATTCCCCATGCGCGCCGCAAGCGTATCGCGGTCATCCCTGAGTTCGTAGCGGACCATGGCATCTAGTCCGGGCAGAGCCAGGCAGAGGAACACGGGAATCAGCACCCAGAGGAACTTGGCCAACAGGCCTGTTCCAAGCGGAACCTTCAGCGAAGTGAGATCGAGTTTCGACATGCCGGCGTCACCCGGAGGACGGTGAGCGCCCTAGCCCCTGACCTTGGTGACGACGCCTGCCTCCATCAACCGGTACAGCAAGGCGCGGTTGGCAATGGCTGTATGGAAGACGACATAGGCACCGTCCCGGCGCGCCACATAGTAGTCCACCAGCACGTCCTTCCCCGCGCCGTCTTTGAAGTCGTAGCAGAGGACATAGTGATTGCCCATCTGCAGGATCATCGTATGGGCGGTCACCGGATGCAGCTCCCGGACTTCGTTCTTTCTGGTGTCCAGGAACAGATAGACGCCATCCACCAACTGCTCAGTGATGTGGCGCTGCATTTCAGCCTGCAATGCGGCTCGCTCGGAGAGAGTCAGAGCCGAGCCAAAGGTCGGGATAGTCGCGAGAACGACCACTGCCAGCACGCGACTAACGATCCCTGACAAACTACCCATCATACAAATCCCGGAGGTTTGTTTGGTTTCCGGACAGTTCAGCGAGACTTGCCTTAATGCGTTGTTAAACAGCGTATTTTTGCCCCTCAGGCCTTTGTATGCAGGGCGACAGCAAACGCTGTGGTGGTGTGTTGCCTACCCAGGCGGTCGGGCTGAGAGCCGGGCAGATTGGGCAGACGGGCTTGATTGTGGTTAACGGTCGAGAAGCTTCACGCGACAAGAGCCCCGCCCCAGGTTGGCGGGAGGCCGCGGCCCGGGCCCTACCGACCTACCGCATATCCCTGCATGAAGCGCGGATTTGCGCCAGCCTTTAGGACGTCGCCGTCTTTCGCGGTCGCAGTAACACGGCCCAGGCACCAGTCTTCGTCCACCGTCAATGCGTGGCCGCGGCGGCGAAGGTCGTCGACGGTGTTCTCCGGGAAACGCCCTTCGATCGTCAGGCTGCCGGGCTGGCTTTCGCGCGGGTAGAAAGAACTGGGGAAGTGGGCGGTCTGGAATTCCGGCGCGTCGATCGCCGCCTGCAGGTCCAGACCGTGATGCACGTGGCGCAAAAAGACATGCAAGGACCACTGGTCCTGCTGGTCGCCGCCCGGCGTTCCGAACGCCATGTAGGGCGCGCCGTCGCGCAGCGCCAGCGACGGGGTCAGGGTCGTGCGCGGCCGCTTGCCGGGCGCCAGGCTGGCGGGCTTGCCCTCCTCCAGCCAGAACATCTGCGCCCTTGAGGTCAGGCAGAACCCCAGTTCGGGGATTACGGGAGAACTCTGCAGCCAGCCGCCGCTGGGGGTGGCAGAGACCATGTTGCCCCATTTGTCGATGACGTCCACATGGCAAGTGTCGCCGCGTGCCTGACCGGATGCATCCGTCGGGTGTTCTTCAAAGCGCGCCACCGTGGGTTCGCCGCCGCCATGCGCGCCCGCATGGGCAATATCGCCGGCCGCGCCTGACTTGCGCACGACCGGTGCGGAGCCATATCCGGGCACGACACCAGGACGAAGATCGAACGAGGCCGTGTCGGAAACCAGGCCACGCCGTTCCGTATTGTAGGTGTCGGACAATAGCGTCTCGACCGGGACCTCGACGAAGTCGGGATCGCCATAGAATGATTCCCGATCGGCAGAGGCCAACTTGGCACATTCGGTCACCGTGTGGACGAAGTCCGCGCTGTCGGTGGCCATGTCGCCCAGGTCGAACCCCTTCAACAGCGCGAGTTGCTGCAGGAACACCGGCCTCTGCCCCCACGGGCCCGTCTTGCAGACGGTGTAGCCGTGATAGTCGTAGGTGAGCGGCCGCTCGACTGTCGCCGACCAGCCGGCCATATCGTCGGCCGTCAACAGACCGCCATTCCGGCGACCGCTCACATCCATTGCCTTGGTCTGCCGACAGAAACTGTCGATCGTCTCGGCAACGAAACCCCGGTACCAACTGTCCCTGGCGGCATCGATCCGGGCTTCCCTGTTACCGCCGCCTGCTTCGGCCTCGCGCAGGATACGCTTGTAGGTTTCCGCCAGGACGGGATTGGCGAACAACCGGCCTGGCGTCGGCACACCGTCCTTCAGATAGACCGCGGCCGACGTCGGCCATTCAGTCTCGAACAGCTCGCGAACCGTTGCGATGGTGTTGGCGATGTTGGGAACCACGGGATAGCCCCGCTCGGCATAACCGATCGCCGACTCCAGAACCTCGGCCAGCTCCATCGTGCCGTAGTCGCGCAGCATGGTCAGCCAGGCGTCGAAGGCCCCTGGCACAACCGCCGACAACAGCCCCGTCCCCGGGACGATGTCCAGTCCGAGATCACTGTAGTGGGCGATGGTGGCGGCCGCAGGCGCCGTTCCCTGGCCGCAGATCACCTCGACCTCTTTCGTGGCGGCGGAATAGAGAATGATCGGCACTTCGCCGCCGGGCCCGTTCAAATGCGGTTCGACCACCTGCAGGGTGAAGCCCGCCGCCACGGCGGCATCGAAGGCATTGCCCCCCTTCTCCAGCATCGCCATGCCGGCGGCCGAGGCCAGCCAGTGTGTCGAGGCGACAACGCCGAAGGTGCCCTTGATTTCCGGACGGGTCGTGAAGCTGACCATGATGGTTCCTTGTCGTTTTGTTCTGGCCTTCGATCAGAATTCGGCGGTTGTCAGATACTGCGGCGGCACGCGCACCTGCGTTGCCCGCTCGAAAGCGTGGGCCAGCCGGATCAGAACCGGCTCCTGCCAGGCCGAGGCCACGAAGGACACGCCCACGGGCAGGCCGTACAGATAGCCGGCCGGGACCGTTATGCTGGGATAACCCGCAATCGCCGCGAGGTAGGCGCTGCTTCCCGACCGGTTGTCACCATTGACCCAGTCGATCAGCCAAGGCGCACAGGTGGTCGGCGCGACCACGGCGTCCAGCCGATGCTCCCGGAGGACTTTGTCGATGCCCTCGGTTCGGGTCAGGCGAAGACAGATCTCGCGCGCCTGGAGGTAGGCGGGGTCGTCCAGGCCTTGTGTTTCCTGCGACCTCTCGAACAGGTCCTGCGGAAAGTAAGGCATGATCTCGTCCGCGCGTGCCCGGTTCACCCGGATCGTCGCCGCCAAGTCGGGCACCGGCGTGCCCGCACCGCGGCCGGCGAGATAGGCGTTCAGTCCGGCCTTGAACTCGGTCAGCAACACCGGCATCTCGTGTTGCCTGACCTCCTCGGCCTCCACAAACTCCACCGGATCGACAACTTCCGCGCCGTTGTCCCGCATGGCCTCGACCGCGTCGTCCAGGATCGCGGCAACGCCCTCGTTGAACCCGGCCAAGGCTCGAACCACACCGATGCGGGAACCGGCAAGGCCGTCATCGACCAGGAACGCCGTGTAGTCCTCGGCACGGCGGGCGTCGGCCTCGGCGGTGGCGGGATCCTTCGGATCGCCGCCGGCAAGCGCGTTCAGGACGAACGCGGCATCGGCAACCGTGCGCGCCATCGGGCCGGCGGTATCCTGGCTATGCGAGATCGGCACGATGCCCGTGCGCGACACCAAGCCCACGGTGGGTTTGATGCCGACGATTCCGTTCATCGCCGACGGGCTGACGATCGATCCGTCCGTCTCCGTCCCGATTGCGGCGGCACAGAAACCGCAGGCCGTGGCGACACCCGATCCGGAGCTGGAACCGCCCGGTGTCCGGTCCAGGGCATAGGGGTTGCGGGTCTGGCCGCCGCGGCTGCACCAGCCGCTGGATGACTTGCCCGACCGGAAGTTCGCCCATTCGCTGAGGTTCGTCTTGCCCAGGATCACCGCCCCGGCAGCGCGAAGCCGCGCCACCAGCGGTGCGTCGGCGGCCGCGTGCGTTCCCTCCAGCACCAGCGAACCCGCCGTGGTGGTCATCCGGTCGCCGGTGTCGATGTTGTCCTTGATCAGGATCGGCAGCCCGTGCAGCGGCCCGGCAGGCCGGCCGGCAGCCAGCGCTTGGTCCAGCTTGTCGGCGATGGCCAGGGCCTCGGGATTGAGTTCGATTACCGCATTGACCATGCCATCGCGGGACTCGATCCGGTCAAGGCAGTGCTGTGCGAGGGCCCGCGCCGTGATCTCGCCCTCGACGAGACGCTGCCGGAGGCCGGCGATGCCGATCTTGTCGAGATCCAAATCCAGGATCGTCATCGCCCCTTCACCTCAGGTGGTTTCGCGCACGTCGAGGAAATCGCGAAGCGCATCGCCGATGAAATTGATTGACAGAACGGTCAGCATGATCGCGACGCCCGGAAAGATCCCCAGCCACCAGGCCCGGGTGATGAAACTGCGGGCATCGGCCAGGATCAGGCCCCAGGTCGGCGTCGAGGCTTCGACGCCCAGGCCGAGGAACGACAGGCTGGCCTCCGCCAGGATGGCATAGGAGACGCTGACGGTGTCCTGGACGATGATCGGGGCCGTCGCGTTTGGCAGGATATGGCGCCACATGATACGAAAATCCGATGCGCCCACCGTGCGGGCGGCCGCCACATATTGTTCCTCGCGAATCGACAGGACCATCCCGCGCGCGATGCGGGCGAAGTCGTCCACAAAGGCTAGCGCCACCGCGATGATGATGTTGGTGAGACCTGCCCCAAACACCGCCACCAGATAGACCGCGATGATGAAATTGGGAAAGGCCCACTGGAGGTCGATGTACCGCATGATGATGTTGTCGACCCATCCGCCCATGTATCCGGCCAGCACACCCAAGGCGACGCCCACGATCAAGGCCAGTGCGACGGTTGAAAACCCGACGAACAGTGAGACTTGCGTGCCGACGATGATGCGGCTCAGCAAGTCCCTGCCGAGATGGTCGGTGCCCAGGGGGTGGGACAGCGACGGGGGCATCATGAAGTCGAACGCCATGTCGTTCGGGTCGTAGGGCGACAACAAAGGGCCGAACAGTGCGGCCAGAATGAAGATGCTCAAAACGATCACGCCGAACAGCGCCTTGTGGTCGGCACGGATCACCGCCCACAGTTTGGACCAACGCGACACGCGCCGGCGCGGCACCTCCGTTTCGTCGCGCAAGACGTTGTCTGTCATTTGTCCAGCCGGATGCGCGGGTCGATGATCGAATAGAGCATGTCGACCAGCAGGTTGGAGAAGATGAAGATGGCCGAGACCACCAGGATCGCCCCCTGCACCACCGGATAGTCGCGGTTGAGAATTCCCTGGATCAGCAAACGCCCCAGGCCTTTGATCGCGAACACATTTTCGACAACGACGGCACCTGCCATCAAAAGGGCGAAGGCAATGCCCATCACCGTTACGACCGGGATCAGCGCATTGGGAAGCGCGTGGCGCACGAGGAGGGTGGACTGCAACAGGCCCTTGGCCCGTGCCACCCGCATGTAGTCCGTCTTGAGAACCTCCAGCATGGCTGAGCGGATCATGCGCGCGATGATGGCCGAAAACGCGGTCCCCACCGCGATCGCCGGCAAGATCAGGTGCTTGAGCCAGGGCCAGAGCCCTTCGGACAAGGGGACATGGCCGATGGCCGGCAGCCACTTGAGGTTGGCGGCAAAGACGATGATCAGAAGAATACCGATCCAGAAATCCGGCATGCTGAGGCCGAGGAAGGCGACGAAGGTGACCCCATGGTCCATCCCCGTATTGCGCCGGGTCGCCGCGATCAGCCCGGCTGGGACTGCGATCACGACCGCCAGCACGAAGGCAAGCCCGGCCAGCGACAGGGTCCTTGGCAAGGCTTCGGCCACAAGCCGGCTGACCTCTACCCGGCTGCCGTAGATCGAGTTGCCCAGATCGCCCTGCAACATGTTCCAGAACCACTTGGCGTATTGCACATACAACGGCTGGTCGAGGCCCAGCTTGGCACGCAGTGCCTCGACCGCCGCCGCATCCCCGGCATCGAACAGCATGGCGCCGATTGGATCGCCGGGCACCATGCGCAGCATGAAGAACACGAGTGTCGCCACCGCCCACATGACGACCAGGGCACCCAGGGTGCGGCGGATCAGGTATTGGGACATGTCAGGTCGCCACGTGGGTAGTTACACGCATCGAGACGCGGTGCTGCGCACCGCTCCTCAGCATGCTGGAGTTGTGGATCGGAGATGACCGCAAATTCCCCCTCACCCTGAAGAGCCCGGCCCCCAACATCGTTGGGGGCCGGGCGTCACGAAGGGTCTGGCTGCGACACGCTCCGCCTTGCCAAGTTGCAGCCACATGCTTCGTGACGCAGCGCAAAGCGCTGCTCCTCAGCATGAGGTGGTGGACCTGGCGCGCAGCCACCGTGGTCAGCCCACCGTCACACGGTCAAGATCGACCAGGCCGGGAATACGGCTGACCGCCGGGAAGTTCACCGACTTGTGGTGGATCAGCACGTCCGTGTAGTGGAACAGGAAGGCGCTCGCCACCTTGTCGGAGGTGATCTTGTTGGCCTGCTGCACCAGCGCGCGGCGCGCGTCCGGGTCCGCGGTGGCGCTCTGTTCGGTGATCAGGCGATCTGCCTCAGCCTCGGAGAAGAAACCGAACGGATACACGGCCTTGTCCCGTTTGCGGCCGCTGAACTTGGACGCGGTCTGCATCCAGTCGACCAGGCCGTCGTCCGGATCGAAGTCACCGCCGCTGCCCAGGCGCACCAGGTCCCAGTTCATGGTGTCGAAATCGTCGATCAGGACCGGGAAGTCCTTCGTCTGAAGTTCAACCTGGATGTTCAGGTTGCGCTTCAGGATGTTGGCAACCACAGTGGCTTCGCGGCGCGCGGAGGGCGTGGCCAGCAGACGCAGCTTGGGGGAAACCCTCGCCGTTCGGATAGCCCGCGTCGGCCAGCAGCTTGCGCGCCTCTTCCGCATCGAAGCTCTGGGCGCTGTTTTCGGCCAGTCCCTCGTCGTAATAGAAGCCCATGGCGGGGTTGATGGTCCCGTAAGCGGGCGCGCCGCGGCCGAACTGTGCCTGCTTGATGTAGAGCTCGCGGTCGATCGCCTTGGCGATGGCGAGCCGCACCTTGAAGCCCTTCTCCTTCATCAGCTCTTCGAGCGGCTTGTTGAAGTCGGTGACCTTCATGTGCTCGTTCCAGGGATTGATCCAGACCGACTGGAAACCCGGACCGGGGGTCTCGTTCACCACCAGGTCCGGATTTTCGACGAAGCGGTCCACCAGCTCGGGCGCAACGGGGTTTCCGCCGATCAGCTGGATGTCGCCGGCTTCCATGGCCGCGGCCAGCGGCTCGGCGTCGGTGATCGGCTTGATGACGGTCTTTTCAAGCTTGGGCCGTTCGGGATCGTAGTAGTTCTCGAACTTCTCCAGCGTGACGCCCTGGCCAAGCTGGTGTTCGGTCACCCGGAAAGGACCGGTGCCCACCGGCGTCAGCCCGTATTGCGCGGTTCCCAGCGCCTCGAGGCCACCGCGGCTGACGATGGTCATCGCGCGGCCACTGCCGCGCTCCAGGGTTTTGGTCAGGAACGACGCCTGCGGCTTGTTTAGCTTGAAGCGCACGTTGTAGTCGTCGACCTTCGCGACCTCGGCCACATTGGCCAGCACCCGGGAATGGATCGACTGTTCGGGATCCTTCGACCGGTTGTAGGTGAAGACCACATCGTCGGCGGTAAAGGGGTCGCCGTTGTGGAAGGTCACGCCCTCGCGCAGCTTGAAGACATACTCCGTGCCGTCCTCCGACACGCGTCAACTCTCGGCAAGGTCACCCTCGGCCACAAGGTCGGAATTGATGTGGGTGAGACCGCTCATCACGTTCGACGAGATCTGGAACTGCAGGACCTGGTTTATCTGTGCCGGGTCGAGGGTGCGGATCTCGCCGACGCCCGCCCAACCGCAGGTCAGCTTGAGATGACCGCCCGCCTGTGCCGGACGGGTCGCGCCCGCGCCGGGGATCAGGTGCCATGCGGTCAAAGCCCCCGACGACGCCATCAGCCGCAGCACCGCGCGCCGCTCCAGCCGCGGGCCGGAAAGCTGCTCGGCGGACAGCCCGACCATCGGATCGCGCGGATCGAAATCGTAGGCGTCGTCCAGTTCGGACTGGATCCGGTTCTTCTGGGCCCGGGTCAGGCCGGCGAGTTTCTTCAAAGTCATCAGTGCCTCCTCTGACGTTCAGATGATGTTCGATGATGGGTGGTGTGTTTTCATGCAGGCTCTAAAGCTCGTTCGCCCGCCTTGATGCAGGCGGCATAGTGTTCCTCGCCCAGGTTCCGCATTTCAGGGATGCCGGCGCGGCAGGCATCTTCCGCGAGCGGGCAACGCGGGTGAAAAACACAGCCGGCGGGCGGGTTCATGGGGTTGGGGATCTCGCCTTCGATGATCTCGTGTCTGCGGTGCGCCTCGAAATCCGGGTCGGGAATGGGAACTGCCGACAACAGGGCGCGCGTATAGGGGTGCTGCGGGTTCTCGAACAGGGTCTCGCAGTCGCCGATTTCGACGAGCTTTCCCAGGTACATCACCGCCACCCGGTGACAGATATGGCGCACAACGCTGAGATCGTGGCTAATAAACAGGTAGGTTAGTGCAAACTCTTCGCGCAGATCCTCCAACAGGCGGATGATCTGCGCCTGGATCGACACATCCAGCGCCGAGACCGCCTCGTCGCAAATGATGAACTCCGGTCGCAGGATCAGGGCCCGGGCAATGCCGACGCGCTGGCGCTGGCCGCCGCTCATTTCGTGCGGATAGCGCTCGGCCAGGCGCGCGGGAAGACCGCAGGTGTCGAGCATTTCCGCCACACGTCGGGAAATCTCGCGCCGGTCGCGCGTGATGCCGTGCACGATCAACGGCTCGCCGATGATTTCCTGCACGGTCATGCGCGGGTTGAGCGAGCTGAACGGATCTTGGAACACGACCTGGGTCTTGCGCCTGAACGCAGCGGTTTGCCGCCGGTCGAAATCGGAGACGTCCTGGCCGTCGAAAAGGATCGACCCCGACGTGGGTTCCTCCAGCTTCAGGATGCAGCGTCCGATCGTGGATTTGCCGCAACCGGATTCGCCGACCAGGCCCACCGTCTCGCCCCGCGCCACACTGAGGCTGACACCGTCCACGGCCTTCACCGCACCAATGGTGCTCTCGAAGACAATGCCCTTGCGCACCTCGAAATGTTTGCGCAGGTCCTTGAGTTCCAGGAGCGGCGTCGGAGCGTTCACGCCGGCACCTGCGCGCGCAGGCGCGCGGTTTCGAAGCACGCTGCGCGATGCGCGCCGTCGATCAGTTCCAAGGCCGGCACGGCATCCGCGCAACGCCCCACCGCCAGCGTGCATCGCGGCCGGAAGGCGCAACCTGCCGGCAACGCCAGCAGATCGGGCGGGCTGCCCGGGATCGGAACCAGCGGCGTTCCCCGCGGCCTGTCCAGTCGCGGCACGGAGTTGAGGAGCCCAACCGTATAGGGATGGCCGGGCCGGCGATAGACATCGGTGGCCGGCCCCTGCTCGACGATCCGCCCGCCATACATGACATCGACCCGGTGGGCATAGCGGGCCACGACGCCGAGATTGTGCGTGATGATCAGTAGGGCAACGCCCATCCGGCCGCAGAGATCCTGCATCAGTTCCAGAGTCTGCGCCTGGATTGTGACGTCGAGCGCGGTCGTCGGCTCGTCAGCGATGATCATCTCCGGCTCGCAACTCAGCGCCATGGCGATCATCACTCGCTGGCGCATGCCGCCGCTCAGGTGATGGGGATACTGTTTCAGGCGCCGTTCGGGCTCGGAAATGCCACCAATTCAAGTAGTTCCACGGCGCGCCTCCGGGCGGCGGCGGGCGCCAGCCCCAGGTGCAGGCGCATGGCCTCGGTCAGCTGCCTTTCGATGGACAGGACAGGGTTCAGCGACGTCATCGGTTCCTGGAAAACCATGCCAATGCGCCGTCCCCGCACATGACGGATGCCGGCATCATCCAGGTCCAGGAGGTTCTGACCGCCGAACAGGATGCGCCCGGCCGCAACCCGGCCCGGCGGGTCGGGGATCAGGCGCAGGATCGACAGTGCGGTCACGGACTTGCCGCTGCCGGATTCACCGACCAGGGCGACGATTTCTCCTGGATCGACAGAAAAGGAAACGCCGTTTACCGCCCGAACCAAGCCGTCCTGCGTCGCGAACTCCACGACGAGATTGTCGACTTCAAGCAGGGCGGCCATGCCGTCAGCAACTCGCTTGAGCGGACGCCAACGGGCGACGCGTGCGTTCGTCGGTCATGCGATGTTGTCTTCCCCGTCCGTTCGACTCGGTGCGATGGGTTGCCACACACCGGAAATGAATTATCGTTATCGATATTGATACTAGAACCTGAGGTGCACTCGTCAACCGATGGCTGACCTTGCAAGCATTCTCGGTGAGGAAACACCGGCGCTGGCGCGTGAGCGCAAGGGCAACACCGTCTATGACACGGTGAAGCGCGCAGTCATTCTGCGCGCCGTCGAACCGGGAGCCGCCCTTGTGGAGCAACAGATCGCGTCAGCAATGGGCTGCAGCCAGGGCACGGTCCGCGAGGCGCTGCTGCGGCTGGAACAGGACGGACTGGTCACCCGGCGCGGCTACCAAGGAACCGTCGTCTCCGACACCTCTGCCGAAGAAGCCGCCCAGATGGCGCGCATCAGAATCGGTATTGAATGCGAAGGCATCCGGCGCGCGACGCAACACATCACCGAGGACGACGCCCGGCATCTGGACTCCATCGTGGCGCAGATGAAAACCGCGGAAGCCGCAGCGGACGGTTATGCCCTGAGCGAACTGGACCGCCAGTTCCATCTTGCCCTGTTCCGGCTGGCGGATCTGACCGCCCTGGAACCGGTGCTTCTGCGCTGCGCCTTGCACATGCACCGTTTCACCTTCGGCAATGGCAGCACGCCGGAAGAACGCGCCGGCAACGCCCCCCCTGCCCTCTGCCACCGCGCAGCATCGGCAGATCGTCGCCGCGTTGCGGTCGGGCGACCCCGACCTGGCCGAACAGACCATGCGCATGCATATCGAAGATGTCATCGGATATTGGTCGCCGCGGTTGAAACGTGCGATGGACGCATCCGCCGCAACCCGGTGAACCGGCGATAGACGGCCGCCACGGCCCGATGTTATGCACGGTCATGCTGGGTGTCGCCTGACGCGCAGCGTTGCCGAGGGGTTTCCGGGGAGCCGAGGTGGAGTCGCGAAGCGTTGCGGTCGGCATCGCTTGGATGCTGGTGACCACGTTTTTCTTCGTCTGCGTGCATGCGACGGGCAAGTACCTGGTCGTCACCCAGCCTGTGGGCCAAGTGGTCTGGGGACGGTATGTCTTTCACCTGTTGTTCGCCACGCTGATCCTGCTTCCCCGATTGCGGTCTCTGGTGCGCACCGACAATCTGTCCGCACAACTGATCCGTTCGGCATTCATGCTGGGCGCAACGGCGTTCTATTTCGCGGGCGTGCAACTGCTGCCGCTGGCCGAGGCGAACGCAATCAGCTTCCTGACACCGATCTTCGTCGTGATCCTGGCGCGTCCCGTCCTGGGCGAGCGGGTCGGCCCGCACCGCTGGGCCGGTGTTTTTTTCGGCTTTGTCGGCGCGCTGGTCATCATCCGGCCGGGCAGCGGGTCCGCCGACCTGGCTGCCCTGTTCCTGGTCGCAAGTTCGTTCTACAACGCGCTGTATCAGATCGCCACGCGACAGCTTGGAAACCGGGACGACCCGCTGACCACGCTGTTCTACACGGCGATCGTCGGTACCGCGGGCGCCAGCGCCGCCCTGCCCCTGACCTGGGCGCCGGTCGCTCCGTCGGCCTGGGCACTTTTCGCCGCCATCGGCGCCTTTGCGTGCATCGGGCATCTGACCTTGATCAAGGCCTATCGCGCTGCACCGGCGGCGATCGTGGCACCGTTCAACTACGTGAACCTGGTCTGGGCCGCCCTGTTCGGCGTGATCATATTCGGCGACCTTCCGGACCGCTGGACCCTTGTCGGCGCCGGGATCATCGTCGCCAGCGGCCTTTATATTCTGTTCCGCGAACGCAAGGCGGCCATGGCCATGCGTGAGACCGTGTGAGGACACAGGGAAAGAGCCCATGCCGGACTTGGAAGACAAATACCGGGATCGCTTTGCGTTGCCCATCGACGGAAGCTGCCCGGTCCTGTCGGATACCGTGCTGGCCATCCTTTCCCGGCGCAGCATCCGACGGTACACATCAGACCCGGTTCCGGACGCCCTCTTGACCGTGCTCCTGGCCGCCGCCCAATCGGCCCCTGCCAAGTCGAACCTGCAGCAGTATTCGATCCTGGTGATCGATGATCCGGATCGGCGCCGGCGCCTGGAAGACCTGATCCCCAATTGCATATGGGCGGCACGGGCCCCGGTCTTCCTGCTGTTCCTGGGCGATATCCGCCGCGGCCGACGCATCGCTGAGATGCGGGGCTACGAACACCGCAATGACAACCTGGATACCTTCATGAATGCCGCCGTGGACGCAGCGCTTGCCATGCAATGCCTGATCACGGCAGCCGAGGCTTCCGGCCTGGGCTGTTGCCCCATCAGCATGGTCCGCAACGATCCGCAGGCTCTGGCGGACCTGGTCGGTCTGCCCGAAGGGGTCTTTCCGGTCGCCGGCCTGTCGATGGGATGGCCGGATGAAACACCCGATGTCTAGGTGCGGCTGCCGCCGTCCGTCGTGGTTCACCGAAACCATTATGACGACGGCAATCTGGACGCCGAGATCGCCGCCTACGACGACCGCATCTTCGCGGTGAAACCCTTTCCGCCGGAGAAACAACGCCATGTGGATCGCTACGGCGTGGCGGAACGCGGCACCTGGTCGGAGAACTTCGCGCGCCAGCTTTCGGTGCCGGAACGGGACAGTTTCAGGAAATGGCTGGCGAGCCGCGGCATCCGGGCGGCATAGGCGGGGTGCGACCGCGCTCAGGCCGTTCTTGCGGCTTCGATCTGCATCAAGACGTCGAACTCATTGAACAGCAGCCATTCGCGGGTGATGCGCCCGTCCTTGATTTCATGCTGGGCGATGCCCCAGATCTGGACCTTCCGGCCGGTGGCGGGGCCGTACAGCACACCGCCGTCATGGCTGCCTTCCGCGCTCCACCTGGTCGAAACCAGAAACCCGTCTGCGTCGTTCCCCATCCAGTAGATCTCATCGATGCGCGATTCCAGATCCGAGAAGGCATTCCAAATCGTCGTCAGGAACCCGCCGTATGCCTCTGCGCCCGCTGACTTCCGATTGGTCGGCCCCTCGAACCCGAAGCCCGGCACATAATAGGCGTCGAGGCGGCCCAGGTTGCGCTGGACCCAGATCTCGTCGAAAAGCTGCCGGACGAAGCGGTCCGGATCGAACCCCTCGACAGGTTCGGCCTCGAAAATGGGACGCGCAGGCCGGACCGACTGGCGTAATTCGTTCCAGGTCTCGTCGGATCGCGGCCAGCCCGGGAAGGGATCCGCAGCAATGCGTCTTGCCTCCTGGGGAACATCGAAGCCCAGTTGCTGGATCATCCCGGCGGTGTTGTACAGCACATGCTCCAGGAAGATGTCGTTGTTGAGCGCAACGCAGTTGGCAATGACCAGGAAATCCTCACTCCTGCCAGTGGCCGAACCGTATTTGCTGGGACCGTCATTCGTGCCCCGGATCAAGGTGCGGTGCGAGGTATGAAAACCAATCTCGTCGTCGCCAGCCCAGATGACCTCGTCGGCGACCAACTGGATATCCGAGAAAGCCCCGGTGGTGTGGCGCGTGTCCGAAACGATCTTCTCGTTGCCGAGTTGCAGCCCGTAATCGTCGAAGACCCGCGAGTCCGGCGCATAACACTCGCGGATATACGTTACCTGGCGGTCCTCCCAGATCCGGTAAGTGATGCGGACGATGTAGTCGATGATGTTCCGGTATGTCTCCTCGAACCCGCGCAGCGACTGGGAAGGCCCGAAATCCTTCGGGATCCTTGCCTCGTCCGGGGTTCCCCGGCCGATATAGCGCGCCAGCGAAATGGAATAGTCCGCCGGCATGTGTTCCCGCCGCAGCGGCAGCGCCTGGTAGGTCCGGTCCGTGCTGTTCATACGCCACTCCTTACGGCCGCGCTGCGGCCGTTTCCGGGATTCTTCGGTGGCAATCGGCAAAAGGCAACAGTGCAGATCAAAGACCGCCGGCATTGCAGACGCGAGGCGCTTGCAGGGCTAGACTTCGGCGCACGGGGGCGGTCCCGGCGGCCACCTTCGATGCCGACCCGGTTCCTCACATGTCCGCGCGGAAGGGTTTGAAGGGCGTGAAAGGTTCGCGGCTTCTCCTCGGATGCCTGATCCTGGTCCTCGTCGCAGGGGCCGGCGCAATTACCCTGCGCAAGGCCATCGTGGAACAAGCGGCGGCTTGGTGGCTGGCGGAACTGGAGGTCCCGTTCAGCGGCCTGACGGTCGATCGCTTCGACCATCGCAAGATCACCTTGACCGGCGTGAGCCTGGGGCCGGCCGACGTGCTGTCCGTCGGATCCGTGAACGTGACCTATGTCCTTTCCGATCTTGTGTCAGGACGCATCGGGTCGGTCCGCATCGACGATTTGCGCATCGCGATCGATCTGGAACGGAACCCGCGACAGCTCGATGAAATAACCGCCCTCTATCGCCGCGCACGCGCCCGGTTGCCAAGCCAAACCGACGCCGCCGCTGCGGCCGTCCCGCCGATTGAAGTGGAAAACGGGCGGATATCGCTCACGACCGGACAGGGTTCCGCCGACCTGCGGTTTCGGGCGGTGGCCGGGGAAGAGACCGGCGACCTGGCGATCGAGGCGGAACTGGCGGCGGGCCGGCTCGACTCCCCCGCCGCCGCGCTGGAAGGCATCGCCGGCCCGATCTCGGTTGCGGTCGGATCCGATGGCGGACTGGCCCTTGCGTTCGACGTGAACATTGCAGAGGTCGCCCTGGCCACAGATCGGCCTGGTCCATTCGCCATGAAGGCTGCGCTCGACGCCAGCCTGGACGGTGACTGGAGCGCTCTCGACGTCTCCATAACGCTCAGCGCGCCCGAGACAGGTGTGGAAATGCGCGCAGACTCGCGCCTGACTGGACTTGCAGGGCAGCCCGAAGGCTCGTTGGCGATCAAGGGGCGTCCGATGCCTCCGGCACGGCCTGGAATGCCGTCGACAGACTTGCTGGCGGCAGCGGCACGCTTTCGTTCGGTTTCGATGGCGCGGTCCGGCTGGACCCGGCGGTCGCCGGCACTCCCGCCCTGCCCGATCAACGCCCGCTGGTTCGGATCGACGGCACGGGGCGAGCGCTTGTCGTTCCTGAGCTGGTTCAGGCCACGGCAGAGGCGCTCTCCTTTGACATCGCGGCGACGGAGGACACCCTCAGCCTGCACCTGCAGCCGCGCGCGCTTGTCACGGTCGTCCCACAGAACGCGCTGCTGGCCCGGTTGCCGCCGGACGCGGCCGACCTCCTCGGCACGGAGGTCACACTCGATTTCTCCGACAGCGCCGTCCGGCTTGTCCGCCCGACGCCCGGAGATCACGCCGTCAGATGGCAGGCGACACTGAATCCGCATGTCGACCTTACGGCAGGCGAGGCTGTCCGCGCGACGCTGACGGCGGATGCGATCCTGGAGGCAGGCGAGACCGTGCGGGTCACCGAGCTCGAAGGCATCACGCGGCTTGCGATTTCAGGCATTTCGGCGTCGCTGCCAGGATTGGCAGCCGACGATGTGGAGACCGAACTGGCAATCGGGTTTTCGGGAAACGACCGGGCCCTGCGGGCGACGCTCCTGCAGCCCGGAACGCTGAAGGCCGGCACGGTTTCGGCAACAGGCGTGCGGACGGAAACGCCCGTCGCGCTCGTCCTGGCCGGCGGCGCATTGTCCGCAAGCGCGCTGGAAACGCGCGCGCCCCTGTTCTCGGGGTCGCTGGACATCGAGCCCGCGACGCCGATCCGGGCCCACGTCGAGGCCGGTGACGGATCGTTTCGTTCAATGGCCGCCCGGGTGCAGACAGTCCGCCTGGAAGGGTCGGGCGGTCCCGGCGCATGCACCAACGCAAGCACCAGCATCGAAGACGCGATGCTCGAGACGGACGAGACGGCCGTCGAACTCCTGGACGCACGCTTCACGCTGTCGCTCGGATGTCCTGGCGCCGGCCTACTGGCCTCCGCCAGTATCGGTTCTGTCCGACACGGGGCGGACACTCCCCTCGTGGAACCGGTTTCCGTGCGGGCAGACCTGACCGGCACGGTGGACGGGGATGCCATCGACGGCACCGTCACGCTTGCCAACGGCGCGGAGCTGTTCGTCGTCAACGGCGTCACCACGGCCGATGGTTCGACCGGTGAGATCGCGCTCACGCGCACCGTACCTCTTGCCTTTGCCGCCGGCCGGCTGACGCCGGCCCGCATCAGCGCGGCGTTGGGCAACCTGAAGAAGGTGCGCGGCCAGGTGGACGGCAGCGCGCGGTATCGATGGTCGCCGGACGGCACAAACAGCGACGCACGGCTGGACGTCCGCGACCTGTCTTTCGACTTTGGCGCGGTGTCCGTGCGCGGCCTCGATCTCGACCTCGCCCTGCAACCGCTCTGGCCGCCGGCCACACCGGCCCCTCAGTCGATCGCGATCGACCGCATCGACGTCGGCACGGCGGTCGAGGACATCCGGATCGGCTATGCGGTCCTTCCCGCAGAACCGCCGCAGATCAGGATCAACAGCCTGGACGGGCAGTTTCTCGGCGGAACACTGAGCCTGACGCCATTCACCGTGGATCCCAAGCAGACACGAACCACAACAACGCTGTCCATCGCCGGCCTGGACATGACGGCGCTTGCGGAACTGACCAAGCTGGATGGTCTGGATGCGACCGGCAGCCTGAACGGACAGATCCCGCTTGTTCTGGAACACGGTGCCTTCGTCATTCGCGACGGCCGCCTGGATGCCGCCGGGCCCGGCAGACTCTCCTACCGGTCCGAAAGGGCGGCGGAGCTGTTGCGCGGCCAGGGGACCGAGATCGACCTGATGCTGCAGGCGCTGAAGGACTTCCGCTACGAAAGCCTGGGCATGGACCTTGCCAAGACGGCAACCGACGACCTCACCTTGAAGCTGTCCTTGCTGGGCAGCAATCCGGACGTACTGGATGGGCATCCGTTCCGCATCAACCTGAGCCTGACGAGCCAGATCACGCCGATCCTGGACGCGCTCGCCACCGCCTATCGAATGTCGCGCGAAGCCCTGGAACGAGTCTGGACAAGCCGGTGAGACTTGCACCACAGTGGATGCCGTCCCATCTCCGCATCATGCCGGAACGCGCAAGCCCGGAGGCACGACCATGACGAACCCCCAGCCGTCACCTTGGACCGCCCTGCACACCGCCTGGGTCATCCCGGTCCTGGTCGCGGCCGTCGCATGTTCGCCGACGGTCAAGGTCGAGACACCCAAGGAACCGATCACCATCAACCTCAATGTCACGCTGGACGCGAACATCCGGCTGCAGCTTGAGGAAGAGGCCCGCGAGGATATCGCGGCAAATCCGGACATATTCTGAGCAGAAGACGGAACGACACGAGACCCGTTCAAGGAGGAATCGATGCCTGACCGGAGACAGGTACTCACCGCCCTGGCAACGGCGGCAATCGCCGGCGCCGCACCATTTCGGCCTGCGGCCGCGCAGGACCTGGACAGCTTGCGTCGGCAGGGTGCGGTCGGCGAACGGTACGACGGATTGGCCGTCGCGCGGGATTCGAGCGCTGCCGGCTTCGTGGACGGCGTCAACCGACAGCGACAGAAGCTCTACGCCGACCGGGCCAAGGCCCAGGGCGTGGACCCCACCGTCGTGGGACAGATCTTCGCCAAGGAAATCATGGCCAAGGCGCCCAGCGGGACCTGGTTCCTGGGCCAGGACAACCAGTGGGTCCAGAAATAGCGGCCGAACCGGTCCCCGCGCGCCATGACCGGCCCACGCGACGGCATTCTTGTGCCGCCGCCGCTTCGACCGGGAGACCGTGTCCGGTTCGTGTCGCCCGGCAGCACGCCCGACAAAGCCAGCGTCCTCAGGCATGTAGAGCTTCTTGAAAACTGGGGTCTGGACGTCGAAGTCGGCGTGCACGCCTTCGACGAACGCGGCTTTCTGGCCGGGCGGGACGAGGACAGGCTTTCGGATTTCAACGGCGCGCTGCGCGACCCCGCCATCCGCGCGATCTTCGCAACCCGCGGCGGCAAAGGATGCCACCGGATCGCCGACAGGCTCGATTTCCAGGCCGCACAACGGGACCCAAAGTTCCTCGTCGGCTTCAGCGACCCACGATTCTGCATTTGAGCCTCTGGAAGCACTGCCGGCTGACCGGCGTGCATGGCGCGCTGCCGCGGGGCGGCGGTCAGTTCGGCGAAGAGACCTCCCTGGCGCTGCGCAGACTGCTGATGGAAAACAGCAAGACCGTTCTCAAAGCGGATCCGACAGAACCCACGGCGGCCTTCACGACCGGCGGCAAGGCCGAAGGCGTGCTGTTGGGCGGGAACCTCCAGATGATCGCGACCGCCGCGGGCTGGGCCCTGCCGGACCTGGCCGGCGCCATTCTCTTGATCGAAGCCGTCGACATGCCCATCGGCCTGGTCGACCGCACCTGGACCACGCTGGAGAAGTCGGGAGCGCTGCACGGACTTGCCGGCGTGGCATTCGGGCAGTTTCACGGGTTTCGCACCGACGGCGCGTGGACCGTTTTCGACACTCTGTCGGAACACCTCGCACGGCTAGACGTGCCGATCCTGGGCGGTCTGCCCTTGGGCCACGGAGAGCGCGCACTTTCGGTTCCGGTCGGCGCAAGAGCGCGGCTGGATGCGGACGCCGGTACCCTTATCGTAGAAGCGCGCGCAGCTGCACCGCGAACAGTTCCGGCGCCTCGTACATCACCCAGTGCCCCGCATCTGCAACCACGCGGAGATCCAAGTCGGGCTTGATCGCACGCAGGATCTGCTCGCGCTGTTCGAGATACCGGCCAGCCGTCGCATCGCGGGCTCCCCAGATCGCCCCCAGGTCTGCCGATACGGCCGGAAAAACGCGGGCGAGCGTATCGGTCGCGGAGATCGGACGGCTCTTCACGCGGTGAAGGCGGGTATTGTGCGCCTGGATATGAAGCGCCAGTGCATCGACCGCCCCGGGGTCCGCCAGCATCAGGATCTCCAGATTGCGGCGGTGTGCGTTCTCAATTTCAGTCGCTGCCATGTCGGGCGAGCGCACCACAAGGGCCGGCATCTCTCCGCGCCTGGCCCCCAGCCCGCCCGCGCCCACCAGAACCGGGCGCGGCACCCGGCTTCCCTGATGGGCCGCCAGATGGCCGGCGATCACACCGCCGAATGAGAAACCGGCAATGGCACGCGGGGTGCCCGCATCGACAACCGCGTCAAGGCCTTCGCCCAGGATCGCTGCAATGCTCTCCGCACTGTAGGGTTCCGGCGGGTCTGCCGAATGCCCGAAGCCCGGCATGTCGGGCAAAAGAACCCGAAAGTCTCGCGCCAGGGGCTGGATGTTCCGGATCCAGTGAGCCCAACTGCCATAGCCGCCATGCAGCAGGACCAGCGCAGGCCCCTGCCCCAGGCCCGCCAGACCACGGATCCCTGGCCACAGGGCGTCTCCAGACGATCACCCTGCGCCTGCAGCCACCGCAACGCTTCCGCAGGCGGAAGAGCGTCATTATCGATCGGTCGTGCCGGCATCGCGCTCATCGAAGTCCGAAACCGCCGGTGGCATGCCACAGGAAGCGCCCGGCCCCCACCAACGCGTCGATGACCGTACGGGCGATGAAACGCATAGCCCAGGAAGTCGTGAAGGATCCTGGTGATCGGAACCTGGACATTTGCGCGCAGCTGATCGACGGGTTTTTCGCGAGCGACGACCACAAAGATGGGCGCAAGGCCTTCCTGGAGAAATGCAAACCCCGGTTCCGCGGACGCTGACGGCCGCCGCTGTCAGCCCGGCTCGACCGTGCTCTGCCTGAGCAGGCCCTGATAGATCTCGTCGTCGCCGATCACGCCCACCACCTTGCCGTCATCCAGAAACACCACCGGCGTGCCGGTCTGGTGGCGGATCTCGATCGCTGTGCGCATGCGGATCTCCGGCGACGCCGTCACCATGGTGTCGCACGGCAGGCTGGTTGCGTCCTCGCCCGTCCGGAACGCCGTCAGCGGAACCTGCTTGCCTTCCACCCAGGCCCCCGCGGGCCCGCCATCGGGGCTCAGCTTCAGCCGGTTGTGGCCTGACCAGTCGAGGATCAGGTCGTCCCCTTCCCGCTTCAGTTGCTCCACCGGCGTCATCAGCGAACGGCCGCGCAACACGTTGATGGTGTTCATGTGGGCGACAAACTCCGCCACATAGGCGTTGGCGGGGTTCAGCACGATCTCCTCGGGTTCGCCGTACTGGACGATCCGGCCGCCTTCCATGATGGCGATGTGGTTGCCCAGCTTTAGCGCCTCGTCCAGGTCGTGGCTGACAAAGACGATGGTCTTCTTCAGGCTCTTCTGCAGGTCCAGAAGCTCGTCCTGCAGATGGTCGCGAATCAGCGGATCCAGCGCCGAGAACGGCTCGTCCATCAAAAGGATGTCCGCATCGGTGGCAAACGCCCGCGCCAGTCCCACACGCTGCTGCATACCGCCCGAAAGCTCGTGCACGTACTTGTCTGCCCACTGGTCAAGCTCGACCAGCTTGAGCTTTTCCAGGACAACCGCGTCGCGGTCGGCCTTGGGCACGCCGCGCAGTTCCAGGCCCAGCGCCACATTTTCGTGCACGGCGCGCCAAGGGAACAACGCGAACTGCTGGAACACCATCGCAACGCGTTCCATTCGCATGCGCCTGAGCGTCGCCGCATCGCAGCTGGCAACATCGATCTGGCTCTGCCCATCCTGGACCAGGACCTCGCCGCGGGTCACCTTGTTGAGCCCGTTGATCGCCCTGAGCAGGGTTGACTTGCCGGACCCCGACAGGCCCATCAGCACGCAGATTTCGCCCTCGTCGACACAGATCGAGGCGTCGGCGGCGCCGATCACCGCCCCGGTGGCTTCCAGGATCTCGTCCCGGGTTCCGCCCTGATCGAGGAGCCTGAGCGCCTCGTCCTGATCGCCGCCGAACACGATGTCGACGGATCTGATGTCTACCGCGTGGATGGTCTAACTCCCCGAATTGCCGCCGCCGCGCTGCTTGCAGACCCGGTCCAGCAGAATAGCGACGATCACGATGGCAAGGCCCGCCTCGAAGCCTTTGGCGATGTTGACCGTGTTGAGCGCCCTGAGCACGGGCACGCCCAGCCCCGGCGCCCCGACCATCGCGGCGATCACCACCATGGATAGGCACAGCATGATGCACTGGGTGACCCCCGCCATGATCGTGGGCATCGCATGCGGCAGCTCGGCCTTCCACAACAGCTGCCATCGGGTGGCGCCGAAGGACTCCCCGGCCTCGATCAGGTTCTTCGGCACACCGGCGATCCCCAGATAGGTGAGCCGGATCGGTGCCGGGATGGCGAAGATCACCGTGGAGATCAGGCCCGGCACCACGCCAAGCCCGAACATGATCATGGTCGGAATCAGATAGACGAAGGTTGGGATCGTCTGCATCAGGTCCAGGACCGGCCGGAGCCCGCTGTACAGCCAGGGCCGGTGCGCCGCGGCAATGCCCAGCGGCACGCCGACCACCACGCAGGTCAGCGTGGAGAACAGGATCAGCGCAAGCGTCTGGATGGTCTCTTCCCAGTAGCCGAGATTGATCACCAGGATCAGCGGCAGGACCACCAGCGCCACCAGGCGCCAGGACCGGTGCAGCCAAAACGCGATGGCGGCGAAGATCACCACCAGGGCCAGCGGCGGCACCCACAGCATCAGATCGGTCAGCCCCTCGATGAAGAACTCGACCACCTCCGACAAAAGGTCGAAGAAGCCGGCGCCGTGATCCAGCACGAAGTCGACGAACTGCTTGATCCACCTGCCCAGGGGGATCTTGTTGTCGGTCAGCCAATCCATGTCACATTCCGAGCGGAGTGGTTACGGGTCTACAAAGCGCGGTTGACCGGGCTGGTGCGGCCCGGCCGTCCGAACCGGACACACTAATTCCCGAGATGTGCCTTGACGGCGGCAGGTCCATCCTGGCCGTCCAGCGTGGTGACGCCGCCCAGCCAGCCCGCGGCCACATCGGGGTTCTTCTTCAACCAGGCCGTGGCGGCGTCCATCGGCTCTTCACCGTCGTCCAGGATGGCGCCCATGATCTCGTTCTCCATGGCCAGCGAGAACGAGACGTTCTTCAGGAACGCCCCCAGGTTCGGGCATTCCTCGGCATAGCCCTGGCGCACGTTGGTATAGACTTCCGCGCCGCCGAAGTTGGGCCCGAACCAGTCGTCACCGCCGGAAAGATAGACCAGGTCGAAATTGGCGTTCATGGGATGGGGCTCCCAGCCCAGGAAGACCACCCATTCGTCGCGCCGTTCGGCCCGCGCCACCTGGGCAAGCATGCCCTGCTCGCTGGACTCCACGACCTCGAAGCCCTTCAGGCCGAAGGCATCCTCGTCGATCATGGTCTGGATCAGCCGGTTGCCGTCATTGCCGGGCTCGATGCCGTAGATCTTGCCGTCCAGCTGGTCCCGGAGCTTGGAGATGTCGCCGAAGCTCTTGATACCGCCGTCTGCCGCCGCGCGGTTGACGGCAAGCGTGTATTTGGCGCCGGTCAGGTTCTTTGTTAGCGTCTCCACCGAGCCGTCATCCCGGTAGGGTGCGATATCCGCCTCCATGGTGGGCATCCAGTTGCCCAGGAAGACGTCGATATCGCCGTTCTTGAGGCTGGTATAGGTGACCGGCACCGACAGCACGGTCGCCGTCGGCTCGTAACCCAGGCCTTCCAACACCACCGAGGTTGCGGCCGTGGTGGCGGTGATGTCGGTCCAGCCCACATCGGAGAACTGCACCGTCTTGCAGGATGCCGGATCGGCCGCCTGGGCACCGGACGCCGCGACCAGGGCGGCCACCGCCCCGAAGAGTATGGTTCTTTTCATGTTTTCCTCCCGGTTCTATGGCCCCGGCGGCCCGGCCGCCGTCAGCCCGTTCTTGTCAGACCCGATCCTAGCCCCGTCTTTGGTTGACCGTCGAATCCCAATAACCGGATACTTCGCCGGACCACGCAGGACCACCCGCCCATGACCCCTTCTTTGCAGTTCGATTACGTGATCGTCGGCGCCGGATCGGCCGGCTGCGTGCTGGCCGACCGACTGAGCGAAGACGGCAAGAACACGGTCCTTTTGCTGGAAGCGGGGGGCCGGGACCGCAGCATCTTCATCCAGATGCCGTCGGCCCTGTCGATCCCCATGAACGACAAGCGTTACGACTGGACCTACTGGTCGGAACCGGAACCGAACCTGGGGGGCCGGCGCCTCCACTGCCCGCGCGGCCGGGTGCTGGGGGGCTCGTCCTCGATCAACGGTATGGCCTATGTGCGGGGCAACGCCATGGATTTCGACGGCTGGGCGGCAGGCGGTGCGGACGGCTGGTCCTATGCCGAGGTGCTGCCCTATTTCAGAAGGGCCGAGACCTATGCCGGCGGCGGCGATGCCTATCGCGGCGATACCGGGCCGCTGCACACCTCGAACGGCACGCTTTCCAATCCTCTGTACGACGCCTTCATCGCCGCGGGCGTGGAGGCCGGCTATCCGCGGACGGAAGACATGAACGGCTTCCAGCAGGAAGGCTTCGGCCGCATGGACATGACCGTGCATGCCGGCCGGCGCTGGAGCACGGCCAACGCCTATCTGAAGCCGGCCAGGGGGCGCAAGAACCTGGCCGTCGAGAGCGGTGCATTTGCCACCCGCATCCTGACGGACGGCCGCCGCGCCACCGGCGTTGTCTTCAGCCAGGGAGGTGACGAGCGAACCGCAGAAGCCCGGCGGGAAGTGATCCTCTGCGGCGGCCCGATCAACACGCCAAAGCTGTTGATGCTGTCGGGCATCGGCCCCGCCGCACACCTTGCCGAGATCGGGATTCCCGTCGTCCACGATTTACCTGGCGTCGGCGAGAACCTGCAGGACCACCTGGAGCTCTACGTGCAACAGGCCTGCACCCAGCCGATCACGCTTTACGGCGCGATGAACCCGCTGAAGAAGGCCTTGATCGGGATAGAGTGGATCCTCTTCAAAAGCGGCCTCGGCGCGACCAACCATTTCGAGGCAGGCGGCTTCATCCGTTCGCGCCCGGACGTCGCGTGGCCAGACATCCAGTATCACTTCCTGCCCATGGCGGTGTCCTATGACGGCACCAGCCTGGCTGACTGCCACGGATTTCAGGCGCATGTGGGCCCGATGCGGTCGAAGTCGCGCGGGCATGTGCGACTGCGCAGCGCGGATCCGGACGAACACCCCGAGATCCTGTTCAACTATATGAGCCACGCGGACGACTGGACCGAAATGCGTGCCGCGGTGCGCGCGACGCGCCAGGTCTTCGCACAGCCCGCCTTCGACCCATACCGGGGCGAGGAACTGACGCCGGGCGCGGCGGTGCAGGGCGACGAGGAGATCGACGGCTTCGTGCGCGAGACCGTGGAAAGCGCGTACCACCCCTGCGGCACATCCAAGATGGGAACGGACCCCATGGCCGTGGTCGACCCGCAATGCCGGGTGCACGGGATGGAAAACCTGCGGGTGGTCGATTCCTCGATCATGCCGACCATCACGACGGGCAACCTCAACGCCCCGACCATCATGATTGCGGAGAAAGCCGCCGACATGATCCGCGAGCGGGAGCCGCTGGCACCGTCGAACGCGCCGGTCTATCGGGCGACTGCGGAGACGTGACGGCGCGCCCGAGGGGGAAAGCTCGAACCGGGCGTTTCAGGCGCTTGGGAGATGGATCAGTGCATTAGACATCCGGTACCACCCCCTGTACCGATAACAGCCTTTGCTGCGCCCTCGGTGACGCAAGACTAAGATCTGACCAGGCGGTTCGCGCGAACACAAAGGGACGAGAGGGCATGACAGAACCAACACAAGCGACGGCTGAGCCGGCTCTCGCGCGGTGGCGCCTGGTCACGGCGCTTGTTCTCATGGGTTTCAGTTTTTCTTCCGCGGCATTCATTCCTCTTGTTCTCCTGCTGCCCCTTTCGGTTGAATTGAAGACCGCGATTTCCAGCCTGCTCGTCTTCGGCATTCCCCAGGCCGTGACGCTCATGGCGATTGCTCTCGTCGGCAAAGCGGGCTTCATCTTTCTCAAGCAGATCATTTTCGCCAGGGTCAGGCGGCTGGCACCGGCGCAGACCGTCAGCCGGGCGCGCTACAGGGTCGGCCTGGTGATGTTCGTGTTGCCGTTTCTGCTGGCCTTCATCACGCCCTATGCCCCCAACTCATCCCTGGCTACGACACCTCCGCCCGGTACTACGGCATTGCGGGCGATCTGATGCTGATTCTCAGCTTTTTTGTCCTTGGCGGCGACTTCTGGGACAAAGTCCGGGCCTTGTTTCTCCATGACGCTAAGGCGCAATTCGGCGGGACCTGAAGCGGGTCGACGGACGGTCGCATGTCTGCCGCCGGTAGAGGGCGGACCGAAGGCCGAACGGCGGGTTTGGCTAACCGCGCATCCTCTCGCCCATCGGGTCGAACAGCGGCTCGGTAACCAGCTGCGCCGGACGGCGGTCGCCGAGGATTTCCACCTCGAAACCCGCCCCGTCCGCGGCGAGGTCACGCGGGATCATGGCCATCGCGACCGACTTGCCGACGTAATGGGCGTAACCGCCCGAGGTCACGAAGCCGACGACCCTGCCCTCGTGCCAGACCGCCTCGTCGGCCACCACGTCGGCGTCGGCGGCATCGACCACCAGCGTGACCAGCTTGCGCTCGGGCGGGTCGTCGCGCTGGGCCATGGCGACGTCGCGGCCGATGAAGTCGTTCTTGCCGAAGGAGATGAACCGGTCGAGGCCGGTCTCCGCGGCGGTGAAGTCGGGCCGGTATTCCCTGAGCCATGAGCCGAACGACTTCTCCAGCCTGAGCGACATCATCGCCCGCATGCCGAAGGGCCTGAGACCGAGATCGCGGCCCGCCTCCGCCAAGGCCTCGTAAAGCGCCATCTGGTGGCTGCGCTGGACATAGATCTCGTAACCCGTGTCCCCGGTGTAGGTGATCCGGCAGATCCGCGCGGGAACGAGGCCCACGTCGGCCTCCATCACATGCAGGAACGGAAAGGCATCGCTGGAGACGTCGGCGCGCGTCACCCTGGACAGAAGCTCGCGGGCGTTGGGGCCGGCGATCTGAAAGCCGACAAACTGCAACGACTTGTTGCGCACCGAAACGCCGGTGTCCGGCAGGTTGTGTTCGAACCAGCGCAGGTGATAGGTCTGGGAGGCGAAGGAGGCGGTGAGCTGGAACTTCTCCTGGCCCAGCCTCGCCATGGTGAAATCGCCGATCAGCTTGCCCTTGGGACTCAGCATCGGTGTCAGCGCGATCCGCCCCAGCGAAGGTGCCCGGCCGCCCATGATGTGATTGAGCCAGGATTCCGCATCTGGGCCCGTCACCTCGTACTTGCCGAAATTGTGGATCTCGTTGATGCCGACCGCCTCGCGCACGGCCAGGCATTCCTCCGCCACCGGCCCGAAGGCGTTGGACCGGCGGAAGGTCGGCGTTTCGAACGGCTCCTCGCCTGTCGGCGCGAAGTAGTTCACCTGCTCCATGCCGTAGCCGACACCGAACACGGCGTTCTGTGCCTTCCAGCTTGCATACATGGGCGTGGTATCCAGCGGCCGCCCCGCCGGCAGTTCCTCGTTGGGATAGGAGATCGCGAAGCGGCGCTGGTAGTTCTCCGTCACCTTCCGGCGGGTATAGGTGCGCGACGCGTAACTGCCGTAGCGCGCCACGTCCATCGCAAAGACGTCCCGTGTCGGCTCGCCTTCCACCATCCATTCCGCCAGCGTCAGCCCGACGCCGCCGCCCTGGCTGAAGCCGGCCATCACGGCGCAGGCCGCCCAGTAGCCCGGCCTGCCCGGCACCGGGCCGACCAGGGGGTTGCCGTCGGGCGCGAAGGTGAAAGGCCCGTTGATCACCGTCTTGATGCCGGCCGTCTGCAGCACCGGATAGCGTTCGAACGCCGCCTCCAGCGGACCGGCAATGCGGTCCAGGTTGTCGGGCAGGAGTTCGTGGCCGAAGTCCCAGGGCGTGCCGTCCACCGCCCAGGGATCGCAGTCGTGTTCGTAGATGCCCAGCACCAGACCGCGGCCTTCCTGGCGCAGGTAGGTCTCGCCTGCCGGGTCGATGGCATGCGCCAGTTCGGTGTCGCGTTCGTAGACTTTCGGAATGTCGTCGGTCACCAGGTACTGGTGTTCCATCGGGTGCAGCGGATGGTAGACGCCGGCCATCGCGCCCACCTCGCGCGCCCACAGGCCGCCGGCATTGACCACATGCTCTGCATGGATGGTGCCCTGCTCAGTGACCACGTCCCAGGTGCCGTCGTCGCGCGGCTGGAGATCCGCCACCTTGTTGCGCAGATAGATCTCCGCACCCTGCATCCGCGCCGCCTTTGCATAGGCGTGGGTGGTGCCTGAGGGATCTAGGTGACCGTCCAGCGGGTCGTAGAGCGCGCCGACGATGCCCTCGATGTTGATGATCGGCAGGTGCTGCTTGATCTCCTCGGGTCCGATGATCTCGGTCTCCAGGCCCATGTAGCGGTGCTTGGCCCTCTCGGCCTTGAGATAGTCAAGACGGTCCTGGTCGGTGGCCACGGTGACACCGCCCACATGGTGCAGCCCGCAGGACTGGCCGGAGATCGCCTCCAGTTCCTTGTAAAGCTGGATCGTGTAGCCCTGCAGGGCCGCCATGTTGGTGTCGGCGTTGAGAGTGTGGAAGCCGCCCGCGGCATGCCAGGTGGAACCAGATGTCAGCTCCGACCGCTCGATCAGGACGACGTCTTTCCAGCCGAACTTGGTCAGGTGGTACAGCACGCTGCAGCCGACCACGCCCCCGCCGATCACGGCGACCCGCACATGCGATTTCATCGTTTCCCTCCCGGTCGCAGGCCGCCATCACCGGCAGACCAAGGCTGGAGGTTAGCCACAATTGCGGGCGCGCGCCAAGGGGCGCGAGCCGAACGGTCCCGCGCACCATGGCGCCTCAGCGGAACGCTACATCCCAGATCTGCCGGCCGTTGAAGCTGTGTACCCGTGTCCGGGAACCGTCGGTCAGGTCGAGCCTCCAGATATATCCCCGCTCGGCGTCCCAGTTCGTGAAGAAGAAGCCGCCGTCCCGGTCGAACGCGATGCCGGTCACCGCCTCGCCGGAGAGGCTGTAGACCTCGATCGGCTGGCTCTCAGCGGCCGGATCGTCAATGCGGTAGATCTTGCCGCCGATCCGGTTGCCGGTGCTGATGTAGAGAACGCCGGACGGTTCGAAGGTGAAGTCGCCCGCCCAGAAACCGCCGACATCGGCAAGCCGGACGGTATAAATCGGAACCGCCACGCCGCCGTCCAGGCGGTAGATCGTCCCGTCACCTGCCGCGCCGGTCGCCTCGCTGAAAAGCAGGCGCTCGTCCTCGTCCAGCGCGATGTCCCGGGAATAGGTGGTGTGGGAAAAGACCGGCTCGACCACGGTCGCGCCGGGCGCAAGGCTGACGATGTCGTTGGTGTTGGAATTCGAGATATAGGCCGTGCCGTCGTCGGCAAAGGCGACGTGGTAGATGCGGCCGGTCGCGGCGCGGAACAGCTCGACCGGCGCGCCGCCTTCGATCCCGAAGATCGCGCCGGGCACCTCGTTGAAGTCGGTGAAGTATATCCGTTGATTGAAGTCACCGGCGATTGAGAATGGCTGAGGTTCCGCCAAGAGGCCCGGCGAGGTCGCGGCCACGGACACCTGGATCGTCCACAGCCCCGGTGCCGGACTGTTCACGGTGACCTGCTCGACATTGTTGAGGTGATCGTCGCCGGGGGCAGCCGGCAGGATGTCGGCCGGGGCGATGGGATCGGGGTCCCCGATCACTGCCGCCGGCGTCAGGGGCGGAAGCACCCAGGGCCGGCGCGCGATGCCGGTTCCCGGCTCGATCAGCCGCAGTTCCAGGTCGTTGACCAGGCGGGGGTCGGTCTCCACACCGAAGGTGTCCTCATCGGCCTCGTCGTCCCAGGCCAAGGTGAATTGCAGCCGGTCGAGGCCGGACGGAACGAAGCGCGTGTAGGTGACCACGTCCGTCGGTGCGGCGATCGTGCCTTCCACAAGATTGCGCTCGCGCACCACTGCCGTTGCGCCCAGGGCGTCGACCAGGCCGTAGCCCGTCGCATAGTCGGGTCCCTCATAATAAAGGACCTCGACGCCGGTATCCGGGTTGATCCAATCGTGGGCATCGGGCGCTGGGTGAACCAGGTCCTTGGCAGATTGGATCAGGGCCGCCTTGACCGTGGACGGCAGCGGCGGCGCAACGTCCAGGTCGACCCCGTAGGTCGCAGCGTAATCCTGCAGCACCAGGGCGATGGCGCCGGTCACGGCGGGTGCCGCCAGGGACGTGCCGCTCTGTCCCAAGGTGTAGCAGTTGGTGGTGGGCCGGGTGGATTCCACGCTTTCGCCCGGCGCGACCAGGTCCGGCTTGATCCTTCCGTCCCAGGTCGGACCAAGCGCGCTCATGCCCGACAGGTGATCGGGGAACAGAACAATCCAGGCATAGGTCGAGCCGACGCCGATCGTGTTTTTGGCCGGCGCTTCGACCGAGAAATACCCTTCCACCGACGTCCATGCGGAGAAGCGGCCGTTGTTGCCGACCGCCCAGACCATGGGGCGCGGCGGAATGGGGCCGCCGGCCCAGTCCTCGGTGCTGCGCACCACGCCGGTGTAGCGGCCGTTGTAGCCCTGCAGGTAGAAGTGGTTGCTGACGTCCATGCCGTGATTCACGATCGCATCGCCGACCAGCACCGTCGTCGGGCCGAAATCACGGAACGGCGCATAGGCCAGGATCTCGGTTTCCGGCGCGACACCGCGCCGGCTGTAGTCTCCCAGGCCACATGGACCACTGCGGTAACCGCTGGCTACGGCAACGCCGGCGACCCAGGTTCCGTGGTCGTCGAACGGGGCGCGCGGCACCAGGATCCGCGATCCGGTGACCGTACCCGCCGCATCGTGGTTGAGGTAGTCGTCATGCGTGCCGTGGAGGCCGGTGTCCCAGATGCCCACCTGCACGCCGGCGCCACTCGCGCCGTGATAGACGGGCAAGCCGGTCGAGAGGTCCAGATCGTGGACGGCGTCTGCCTGGATCGCCTCTCGGGTGTAGTTCATGAACGGCAGAAACGGCGGCGGCCCCTGCTCGATACGTTTGACCTCGTCACGCATGGCCAATGGTTCGATGGCGGTGGGCGGCACAATGGCGTACCAGCCGTAGGGGATGGCCCAGCGTTCGATCCGGTCGCTGTAGGCCGCAAGCAGGGCTTCGGCCTCCTGGCGCGGCACGTCATCGAAGAACTCGACCGACACCCGGATGCGGCCATCTGCTTCGACCGCCCAGTCGGCATAACGGCCGGCACGCAGATCGGGGCCGATCTTATCGCGCGGCTGGAAAGCGCCCATCCAGCGCACGTCCGCCAAAAGCTCGGGCGCTGCCGTATCCAGGCCGGTGTCGACACTGGCGACCCAGACCCTGGGGTCGACATGAAACAGAAGCTCAACGCCCCGGGCTCGCAGCCGGTCGCGTGTCTGGATGTCCGGCTTGGCGCGAAGCTGGACCAGAACATGGAGCCGCTGCTTTTCGCTGCGCCGAAGCTGCTCGACAAGATCGGGGCTGATGCCTTCGGACGCCTGGATCGTCCGCGCTTGCAGCCGAATGGTCTCGGTCTGCGTCTCGGTCTGCGTCTCGGTCTGCGTCTCGGTCTGCGTCTCGGTCTGCGTCTCGGTCTGCGTCTCGGTCTGCGTCTCGGTCTGCGTCT